>JAAGKN010000135.1_pt1 | contig 212234 bp, 225 predicted proteins | sample 6206371 | NCBI WGS metagenome assembly JAAGKN01 (sample SAMN11533720, study PRJNA540317) | gut metagenome | isolation source: fecal pellets from male and female animal of same cohort | host: Peromyscus leucopus | place: USA:CA | collected 2017 | reverse complement strand
ATTGATTTAAAGTTTAGCCCAATATTTTTGAAATAAATTTCAAAAAATTGGTGCCCGCCATTAAGGCCCCGAACTTTAAATAAATTATATAGTAACTTTTATTTATAGTATAAAACTTTAGCTGAAACTAATTTTGAATTTCTAAATTTTATTCTCCAAAAAATTTTTTATGGATTGCTTTAACTGCTAAATCAGATTGATTTGAATTTACAAGTACAGATATTTTTATTTCTGATGTTGAAATCATATGCATGTTTACATTACTTTCATATAAAGCTTCAAACATATCTGCTGCAACTCCTGGTTTATTAGCAATTCCAACTCCTATTATTGAAACTTTTGATAAATTTTCACTATGAAGGATATCTTGGAATCCCAAGTCTTTTTTGTTTTCTTCTAATACTTCTAGAGTTTTTTTCAAATCATTCATTTTTACTGTAAATGCTATATCTTTAGTAATATGTTCTCCAAATGATTGAACTATAACATCAACATTAATTAAATTTCTAGCAAGTACTTTAAATAATTGATATGTTTTTCCAATTTTATTTTCTAAACCAACAAGAGTTATTCTAGAAATATAATCATCTTTTGTAACGCCGTTTATAACTAAATCTTCTAAATTTTCGTTTGTTACAAGTGTTCCTACACTATTTTTTTCAAAAGTTGATTTAACATATATAGGAACGTTATATTTTTTACCTATTTCAACACATCTATTATGAAGAACTTTTGCTCCCATACTAGACATTTCCAACATTTCATCATAAGATATTGTTTTTAGTTTTTTTACTGTATTAACAATTCTAGGATCTGAAGTATACACTCCATCTACGTCTGTAAAAATATCACATTTTTCTGCTTTTAGACTTGCTGCTAAAGCAACTGCAGTTGTATCTGAGCCACCTCTACCAAATGTTGTAATATTTCCATTTTCATCTACACCTTGAAATCCTGCAACTATAACAATATTTCCTGAATTTAAATATTCTTCAATTGTTTCATTGTGAATATATCTAATTCTGCTATTTGTAAATTCACTATTTGTTATTATAGGTATTTGCCATCCATTAAGTGAAACAGCCTTGAATTTTTTCTTATTTAGCAGCATTGCAAGTTTTGCTGTGGTGATTTGTTCACCAGTTGATACTAAAACATCATGTTCTCTTCCAGTAGGATTATCTGTAATTTCAGCTTCTTCTGAAATTAATCTGTCTGTTGTTTTTCCTTGTGCTGAAACAACAACTACTACTTTGTTTCCTTTCTTTACCTCATTAATAATATGTTCTGATACATATTCTAATCTTTCTAGATTAGCTACAGAACTTCCGCCAAATTTTTGTACAATTATTCCCATCTTGTTGTACCTCTTTGTATTTTAAGTTAATAGTATTTTTTAAATTTAAAAATTACTATGTATATATAAATTGTAATAAACCATGAGCCTTATATATAATATGCAATAAAAGTTTAATTTAGTGATTTATTACCAGTTTTATGATGAATTTCCTTATCTTTCATCATGAAAAGAATTATATCATAATAAAATTTTTAAGTAAAGAAATAAAAAACAAGAATAAAATAAAAAGCACTTCGTTTTTGAAGTACTTTTCTATAATTTATCTTTTTGCAAATCTTCCGCAATCACAATCATCATTATATTTTTTATATCTTCCTGTTTTATCACAGTCAGCTTTTGTTGTTGTGTGATCACCTTTCCAATAATAGCAATATTGACATTCTTGAGATGCCATATGTATCACCTCCATTTTCATTTGTTTACTATATATTAATTTTATCAAAATTCGACAAAAAAAGCAATGATATTTAATAAGTAAATTTTATTAAATATTATTGCTTTTTTAAGTAATTAATTTATATATTCATTTTTTAATATTAGCTCTGCATTATTTGTTGTTAAATCTTCTAAATAGTCCTTTGATACTATTTTTTCTAATTTTTTAAATGCTTTTGGTAATATTTTATATATAGTTTCTGGTCTGTGCACATCTGATCCTAAAAAACTTACTAATTCATTTTTTAGCATTTTTTTAACAGTAGATTTTGCAGCATGACCATAATATCCAGTAATACTTGCGTAATTTGATTGAAATAATATTCCCATATCCTGTAATTTATATAAATAGTTAAAATCGTTTTGAATTATAGAATATCTTTCTGGATGTGCTAAAATTAACCTATAATTGCTTTCTTGTAGTTTATTTACTACATCTTTCAAATTTGGAATTTCACTTCTTAAAGGTAATTCAAATAATATATAATTTGTTCCATTAATAGTAGACGCGTTAAAGTCTTTTAATAAATCTACTATATTATATGTTATAAATATTTCACTACCAAGAATAATTTCAGGAATGTTATCTTCTTGGCTTAATTCCTGTATTAATTCTTTTCTTTTATATTCAGGCACTTCATAGCAATTATAAGCATAGTGAGATGTTGAAATTATTTTATTAAATCCTGCTTCTTTTGCTTCTAGTAGCATTTGCTTAGATTCTTCATAATTTCTAGATCCATCATCAATTCCTGGTAATATATGAGAATGAAAATCTATCATTTATACCTACCTCATTACTTTCTTTGTTTTGGCTTTGTTGTTGATATTTTTTCACCATAATAATAAGCATTTTCATAAGTTTTTGCAGTTATTTGAACTTTATTTAAAATAACACCAGCTACTTTTCCATTAACATTTTCTATTGCATTTTTGGCTTTACTTAAATCTTCCATTTTTGTAAGATTTTGAGCACACACAATTAAATTAAAGTCTACTAATCTAGACATAATTAATGCATCTGCAACAATTAAGCAAGGTGGTGCATCAAATATTACTACATCAAATTTATCAATAACACAATTAATAACTTTACTCATTTTATTTGAAACTAATAGTTCAGAAGGATTTGGTGGTACACTACCAGATGTTATTACAAATAAGTTTTCAATATCTGTAGGTTGTATATAACTTTCGATATTATCTTTGTCTAGTGTAAAATCTGAATCTACAACACCAGACAAGAAATTTGATAATCCTGGTCTAGGGTTTAAATTGAATAAACCATATTGACGTCCTTTTCTCATATCTACATCTATTATTAAAACTTTTTTATTAATTTGAGCAAATGCAATTGCTAAATTAGCAGTAACATAGCTTTTACCTTCACCAGGTATTGTACTTGTTATTTGCATTACTTTTTTTTCAGAGTCTGCATTCATAAATTGAATGTTTGTTCTTAAAGATCTAAACATTTCTGCTTCTGGAGATTTAGGGCTGTTTGCGACAACTAATTCACTTTTCATTATTAACCATTCCTCCTATTTTTACTTTTGTTTCTTTTATGTTTTCTACCTCTATTATAGTCATATGTATTTTCACTATTTTCTTCTACATTTTCATGTTCGTTTTCTTCTAATATTTCTTCATCATTATAATTTTCAAAAATGCTTTCACTTTCTACTGTATTATGATGTTCTACACTATTATCAAAACCAGACATTTTATATAAATTATCTGCTTGCTTTTGAACATTTTTCTTAGCATTTTCGTTTGTAAATACAATTGATGCAAGAACTGGAACATCTAATGCTCTTTCTATATCTAAATCTGATTTAACTGTTGTATCAAGCATATTTATTAATAAAATGTAACCTGAAACTAATATTGCTCCAACAAATGCAAAAATTACAACGTTTTTTGCTAAATGAACGTTAGATGGTGTTAAATTAACTTTTGCCTCATCTAAAACGTTTAAGTTGTCTAACTTATAATAATAATTTACAGTTTCTATAAATACATTTGCTATTTCTTTTGCAATATTACAAGCTATTTCAGGGTCTGTATATTCAACAGTAAGTTTAAGTATTTCTGTATCTGTTGTTACTGCAACAGATATCATATTTTTCAATTCCTGTGAAGTGATGTCTAAATTTAAATTTTGAATTACTTTTGTAAGCACAGCTTCACTTGTTGAAATTTCTCTGTAGTTATTAACTAATTTTGAGTTTAAAGTAATATCTGTTGTTGTAATAGATCCTGTGTATTCATCTACATTACTTTTTTCTCCTGTTTGTACTAAAAGCAGTCTTGTAGTAGACTGATATGTAGGAGTTATGAATTTTACTGTGTAAATTGCTCCTATTAGCGCAAAAATAATTACTACTAGTATGATAAGAACTTTTCTTTTCATAAACATTGAAATTAGTTCTTTTAAGTCGATTTCTTCCATAGATTCCTCCAAATTAAATTTTTTAGTAAATGGTTTTAGTATTACATTTACTTCTTTAGTAACTGTGTAAATAAATATTACTAAGTAATTATATTATATAGGAAATTAATTTGCAATACATTTTTTTATATTCTTAAGAAAGTCCATTTACAATAGTAATGGACTTTCTAGACAATTTATTTTTTATTAATTATCTTTAAATATGCTTGCATAAAGCCGTTTAAGTTTCCATTCATTACAGAATCTACACTTCCAACTTCATAATTTGTTCTATGATCTTTTACTAATGTATATGGGCAAAAAACATAAGAACGTATCTGGCTACCCCAAGCAATATCTTTTTGCTCCCCTTTTAATTCTGAGATAGTTTCTTTATTTTCCTTTTCTTTTAAATCTATTAATTTAGATTTAAGCATCTTCATTGCAGTCTCTTTATTCATTGTTTGTGAACGTTCAGATTGGCAAGAAACAACAATATTGGTAGGTATATGTGTAATACGTACTGCTGAATCTGTTTTATTAATATGTTGACCTCCTGCTCCAGAAGCTCTATAAGTATCTATTCTCAAATCATCTGAATTTATTTCTACTTCAATATCATCTGTAATTTCTGGTAATACTTCTACTGAAGCAAATGATGTATGTCTTCTTCCTCCACTATCAAATGGTGAAATTCTTACTAATCTGTGTACTCCCATTTCTCCTTTTAAATATCCATATGCATAATCACCTGAAACTAAAAAAGTTACACTTTTTATTCCAGCTTCATCTCCGTCAAGATAATCTAATTCTTTTATTGCAAAACCATTAGATGTTGCCCACTTTCCATACATTCTATATAACATTTGAACCCAATCTTGTGATTCTGTTCCCCCTGCTCCTGGATGCATTGTTAATATAGCATTATTTGAATCATATTTTCCTGAAAGCAATGTTTCTGTTTCCAAAGTATCACATTTTTCTTCTATTTTTTTGGAATTTTGTAGAAGCTCACCTATAAGTTCTTCCTCTGGCTCCATATTAAGTAATTCGTTCATCTCTATTAAATTATTTAGCTCAGATTCTAAGTTTTCATACAAATTAATTCTTTTTTGAATTTTTTTTATTTTTGAAAAAATTGAATTTGATTTTTCATTATCATTCCAAAAACCATCTTCTAGAGTTTGTTTTTCCATCTCAGATAATTCAATTTTTAAAGATTCAATTTTCATTGAATCTTTTATTTCATTTAATCTATTTTTTATTTGATTTAAAAATTTTAGATTTTCTTCTAATTCTAGCATCTGTTACTAATCCTTTTTATAAACTTGCTGAACTTGTTAAACTTTTGATATTACAAGCTCATGACTTCTATATTTATTTTATAAATATTATTCAATATATCATTTATTATTGTATTGGTCAAGATTTGCTTAATAATAAAGTAACTTGAGTAAAACAAAAAGAAACTCTTGCCGGTAATACTGGCAAGAGTTTCTTTTCTTACTCCTTACAAATATCGTAAATCTTGTCATCAGTGATAGCACTGAATCCATTTGAGTTAAAGTTACACAGGAGCGAGTTGGAAGTCATAATTTTACTACATTCCATCTGCTTCGTGGTCATTACATTGTTTACTGCGATGATATATACGCAATCTTTGCTTGGGATATAAAGAATTCCCTTAGCAAAAGATACGTTTTCCAATTTCATATCATCGATTTCAACTGGGATATCAACTTTTTTATAATGTCCATTTGAGGATTTTATGGTAATATAATTGCCTTTGCTATTAACTACCAACCACAATTTGGTTACATCATCATAAAGTATGTTGTACTTAGAATCCTGGAAGTCATAATCAATATCACAAAGTTTTTCGCTATTGCAATATATTTCATCTCTTCCATTTGAATTTTGCTTAATCAGCATAAATTTCGAATTGAATTTTACCAAGAATCCTTTCGTTTCCTGGTCAGATAAGAATTTAATTTTACTGGATTTTGTTCCACCGTTTGAATCAAATTCTACCTGAAGAATAATGTTTTCTCCATTACTCTTTTTGCTTATATACAACGTGTTACCATTTACTACAACATGGTCAGAATTGTACTGAATATGCTCATAAAATACTTCTTTGTCTGTCTGCAGGTTAAAACTAACGATTATATCATCGTATACTGCCAAAGCAATTGGATAAGTTTCCAATAAAAGCAAATCTTTAATTCCCATACAATTCAGGAAATGAACTTTGTGCATATTTCCATTTGCAGATATTACAACATAATAATTACCATCTTCCTCACATACTGCTGAGTAATAATTGATAATATGTTCTACATTACAATTAAACGGATTACGCACTTTGGCAACAAACTTTGAATTTATACGAATGATTTCTTCTGCCTGTGAGCTATTGCTGCTTTCAACTGCATCTTTTGCTGTATCTTCTATTGGAGTTTCTACTGCTTCTTCTGCTGCAATTTCCTCAATCTGATACTTCTCATCATACATGCTGTTGTACTGCATTTTAAGCTCATTAACAATACTTCTTCTTTCCTCTGTTTCGAAAATAGTGTAGAAAAGATTTTTTAAATCTTCACTCATCCAGTTCCATGGTTCTGCAATCTTTGGAGCTTTTATGCCATGATTTCCAAGAAGTGATATTCTTCTTTCCATTCGTTCTTCAATGTCTAACGTTTTTCCATTTTTCTGATAAATGCCATCAAATGGATGTGTATATGTCAGATAGTGGAATGCCTGAACAGATAATGAATACCAATCGTCTTTTTGGGTAACAGACTTATTTTTCCTTGATATCGGATCAATATATTCATCTGTAAAGAATAATGGCTGAATGTTTTTATAACCCATTCCGTCAAAATCCAAGAAGTATACATTTTTATCCTCATCAAAAAGAATATTCCGTCCATTTAAGTCGCCAATATAAATATTGGTCTTGTTATGCAATGTTTCAATTCCTTCTCCTACTGTGATTAAAATTTCAAGGACATCTTTTCTGCTTAAATAATGATCCCTTACAAAATCTTTATCACTTAGGCTTGCAATTGGTTCTCCTTCGACTTTTCGATCCATAGTGTATCCTATTACTTTATGGTTTTTCTTGTCAACAAGAAGTTTCTTAGGAATGATATACTGGAATTTGTGATTTTCCTGATTGATTTGTTCCAAAATTTCTTTTTTGCCGAAAATTGCTGCAAGAATTCTGTTTTTGAAAGCATAGTTGATTTCTTCCCTAAATATCTTAGCAAGATTTCCATTTTTTAAAGCATATATAATGGATTCTCCGCCTTCATTAAAATGATCCCAATCGGAAATTTCTCTGGAGTCTACATATTTCATCTCCATTTTTTCGATGTGTTCATTATCTACACATTTAGGGCAGAATAAATGCTCATTGCTATAAAACATTTTGTGAATAGGGCAATACATATTTAAGCTCTTGCTTAATTCTTCAAGTGCCATTGAAAGACTATTTAAATCGTTCTGAGGCAATCTTGTAATATCAAGCTGAATATTGCTATCTGCTTTAATAGTTTGATATACGTATTCACACAACCACCGTCTTGTATTTTTTACATTTCCTTTCTCTTTTAAGAACTCGATGTTTAGTATCTGAACCTGCTTTTTACAATCCTTGCACAAGAAAACATGTGTAAATGGATTACAAGAAAATCTATAGTCGTTCTGGATAAGTAACTTAACCTGTGACATCAACCTAAGCAAGCTCATTATTCTCGGAAGATTCTCCAATACATTCGTGTCTGCAATATCTTTGCAATCTTCATTGTTAAAGACTACCTCTTTGTACAGGCATCCAATAAATTGGTGCTCTTTATTTATGACTTTTTTTCGAGGTATGAAGCAATCCTGATTATATCTTAAATCGCCTTCTATTGCAGCATTAACATTCTTTTCGATTTCTTCCATATTAACAGCTTCTGGTTTATAAATCTTAACATTGTAGCCTCTGAAAGTACGATCTGAATAATGTACTGCATACTCATCTTCAAAAACTTTTACAGAAAAATTCTCAATCTCACTTACATCTGGTATTATCACAAGTGTTTTACTGCAAATTGGACATAACAGTTTTCGACTATCATAATAAATTTTATGGTCTTTACAATAAGCATCAAAACTGTTAGCATAAGAGATCAAATCACGTTGCAGATTGTATCTTGATAACTTAATACCTTCAAATGCATTTTTGTTATAGCCATTGTCCTTCAGGTAATCAAAGAATTGTTCTACGGTTTCATATTCAGAATCACAATAGTAACTTCTGTCAATAGAGAAATGTTCATCTAGCAGATTGCAGTAGAATACGAAATCCCTATTGGTAGCATCTTTATTAGAAATAATATTTATAAAAATACTATTCCAATTAATGTGGTATTTTCCAAAGTTACTAATTAATTTCCCCGCATATCGCAACATTTCACGATTGTTTAATCCAAGAACCATATCCTTTGTAATAATTTCACCCTGCATTGGAGTTGTTATATATCCAACAACATTATATCTATCCTCAGAATTCAAATTTGGAGAATAAATAATTTCAGAAAGATCTGTTAAGTTAATATATCTGTCATTTAAAGAAGGAATTTTTTGTCTAATCTCTTCCTTAATTTCTTGTAACTGTTCATATATAACTGAAACGTCTTTTCCCCTTTTGAATGTAAGTAGAATTCTGTTATCTGGTAATATAGTTTGTAATTGTAACCCTTTTTCAAGTTTAATTCCATATTTGCTTTCTACTTCATAGTCAAATGTAAATGGAACCTTACTTGAAGGATTATACTTAAAGTTTGAATCATATACCAGATTAGATTCTGCAAGCATCATATCTGAGTCAATAAATTTGTATAATGCATTTGTAGTAACATCAGCAGATACTTTCTTTCCCAAGCAATAATTAATGAAGTTTTTTGCAACTATTGGTGGTAAATATCTTACCTCCTTCTTTTCCAAAATCTGATTTCTGTCTGCAAGTACTCCATATTTATTTTCCAAATAATTTTTTAATATTTTGAAAAATAACATGGTAACCAGATACTCAGTAGCACTTCTATCATCTGTAACAAGATTATACAAATTCTCGATTGTAAGAATTTTGAGTCTTTTGCTATCGATAGAAATCAAATCTGTTTCCAAGTTGAAGTTGTTTTTACTATTAAGACAGCTATATCCGCTTCCATTATATATATCTTCCAAAAACTCTTTAACTAACACGATGAAATGTATAATCTCATTCTGGCTTTCAAATTTCCTGTTTAAGAAATTGTTGTTTTTGTCATATGAGCGTAAGTCATACTTATAGCCAATAATATTTCCATCGTAGTTAATTATGACATTAGAAAACTTTTCTATAAGATATCCTGTTGTTCTTCTAATGAAATTTCCGTCATCTTCAAGAAATTCTGCAAACTTTGGAGAAACCTCTTTATAGATTTTTACGAAGCCTTCATATATTGTATATTCATCTGAGCTTTCAACAACTGTAAGTGTAGAACTCAGGTCTGAATTTCCAACAATCTGGTAATTCGTATATAACTTCAGGTTTTTTCCAAAACACTGGTCTACTTTTTCTGCCTTGATAACAGAAATGATATTGTCTGGAACAATTCCATTTGCATAGTAATTGTAACACATCTTAATTACTGGCATATAGTACGGAAAATCATTTACAGCACAAATTCTGTTTTCTCTAACAATTGGCTCGTAGTACTCATCTAAGTTCCCGCCTGAAAGCATGTAATGAATATATTTTACAATACATCCATTCGATGTTTCCATCTCAGAACTGTTTGGTTTAAAGTACGACAGGAAATCAGATATATATACACACGACTCATTGTCAAAAACAGATTCATCCATCAGGTATCCATTATTCTGCATTCCATATACAAAAGATACCATTTCCTGGATTTTGTCTAACTTTGAACACTGATCCCAATTATTTTCGAAATTAAAACTTGCATCCGCAAATAAAATTTGCACTGTATTGTATTTATCAGCAACATAGCTTGTAATTTTCATTTCCACATGATCTGAAGAAATCGTCTCACCCCATTCTTTGAGGCTGTTGACTACATCATACATACGCTTTCCGACTTCTTCATCCTCTATTAAAACAACCAGTTTGTTTTTGCCATCCTGGTAATAAATCTCCTCTTTGCCTTCTACTTTAGAGATTAGCCGATAAGAGCCTTTCTTAAAGTTATGGAAAATCATTGAAGACATTTTGTTTTTCAACATATTATACATAAATGCTACCTCGCTTTTAGATGGCTCTATGGGGGCTTTTTTCTCCCCCATAGAGCGGGCCTACTGTTACTTTTAGATATCATAAATCCATGAGTTGTCCTCCAGTGCCTGTTCTGCAGTCTGAGAATATTCCTGAGACATTCCCTTATTTGCCTGACTAAAAAAGTTAGCGCCTAAGGACTTTGCACTCTGTGACTGCTCCTTACAGGAATTAGAAAGTTCCACTCCAAGGAATCTAAGAAGTGCATTACGATCAGTTACATCAACAGTTGCTGTAAATCCCATTTCCTGACCGAACTTTGCATTTACTTGGGTTCCCAAAGCTGCAAAAGCTGTGGTTACTCCAGCATAATTCATATTACGAATCGCTGTCATACCATCTTCAGGGTTCTTTCTATCACTATATGGCTGTCCATCTGACATACAAACAAACGTCACTTTAGGATTACTTACACCAGTTCTTGACACTACCTCACGAACATATCTACTAAGAAGCTCCTGGCTACACACAAGTGCATAGTTAAGTGCAGTACAGCCTCCAGTGCTGTAACTGGTATCCATCCTTTTTACAGGAAGAAAATCTCCACTGTAGAAACTGTCATCAAAACTACATACAGACACAACAATTGAGTTGGCCAAGTAGAAGTCTTCGAAGCTCTCTTTAAACAGTTGCAATCCATTACGGACATTCTCTCTGTCGCTGTTCATTGAACTTGAACTATCCAGAAGGATTAAGAAGATGTTGATCTTGGTAGAAGAAAAGTCGAAAAAGTTACTCATGTTTTTACCTCCTATTTTATGCATTGTTTGTATTTGTTTTTAAGCTACTTAACACATTTTCCAGACCATTGAAGTAAAAGGAATTTACTAAGACATTGCCGTTTTCAACCTTGAAGTCAAAATTTAAACTTCTAAGTGTTTTTTCAGCATCGTCCATGTAGTCGTCTAAAGCAAAGGCAACCACATACTCCTTATTAGAAACATTAAAAACTTCCTGTTTCTTTTCTGCAATGGCTTTCTGGGTATACGGATACTTTGTGAGATATTTTTCTATGTGGCTAATAAGATCATTTGGAGTATTTTTGATAATTCCAATAATTTCAAATAGCTGCAACAAGAAATAAATCTCTCTATAAGTAACATCTTTTGATACATTTTTGAGTAATTTTATAAGCAACAAAATTCGATTATCATGTGTTGTAGAAAAAGCTGTTGTTAAAGCCATATTGGTAATTGCTATAGGTTGATTTAAAACTTCGTCCTCATCTACCTTTACATTCATTCTATCAATAAGCTTTACTGTAATCTTATCTTTCTCCACACCGCTGAGTTTCATCATTTCAAGCAATGTTGATTCAAACTCTAAAAATCCGTTCCAGAAATCAACTTCCAAAAACTTTGATTTTGCATCGTCCGAATAAGTGAGTTCTACAAAGAGTTTCTCTGACTTTCTCTTTAGGAGAGTAACAAAATTATCGTCATTGATTAATGGCAATAATTCGTTTAAGTCAGATAATTCATCTTTAATAAACGCCGTAAAAGCTGAGGCAAAATCAAACTCGTCGAAAAACTTCGATAAAGCTAATTTGCTTAATATATCGCTTGGCATTTGAGATGAATTTCGTATACTGCATTTAAAAACTTCATAATCCAAATACGACAGTAACTCTATAACCCGCTCTTTTAACTGGTTATCCATCAAAATATGGTGAGAATCTTTAAACTCTACAACCAATTTATTTTCGGATTGTATAGCATATTCCAGTTGCATCCTGACTTTTTCTTTATCACGCTCTTTCGAATGTGACAAAGAAACGTTGTATAAAATATTCAATTTTTTAATTAATCGCTGTAAGCGTTTTGAGATAACGTGAAACTTTACAGTAGTATCGATGAATTTCTTTACTTCATGTTCAAGCTTAACTACTTCATCAACTTTAGATGTATTACTCTCAGGATCAATCTCGAAAGTAAGTAACTTTTTAAGTTCATCCAAACTCGAATTGTAAGAAGCTCTTAATGATTCGATTCTACCAAGAAAATCATTGTATTCTGCTGGAAAGTCTTCCTCAAATACCGTAATCTCTTGTTCTAACATGTAAAGTCTTGTCATTAATGTCCTTTTTGCGACATTTATCCGTTCTTCCAAAATATCTTCCTTTTCATCATCTTCATTCGATAATTCAGAGGTTAATACATTGTTTTCAGAAAAATCCGGCAAAGAAGGCTGAATGCTATTTTTTCCTATCATCTTTCCAGTTAATGGAAAAAGAATAGCATTTATGAAATTATAAAATCTTTGCGCAAATGTCAATGTCATTCCACTCCCTTCCTATGACTTATATGCTATAGAAATTGAACCAATTGAATGAAATCCGATCTTAGCCGCATTCATAACATACTCGTCTGTGAGACAATAGTATTTAGTTGCAATATTGTTTTTAAGACATATTTTGAAAAAGGCCTCAAGAGCATCCTCCTTAGTAGCAGTAGAGCTATTATCTGAGCATGTTCCAATACCGATTATTTCGATATGGTCTATACATACTCTTTCTTTCTCTTTTTCCTCTGTTACCATATACTTACTTGAAATAAGCTTTTCAACTTCTATCAAAGTATCATACAAGCAGGTCTTCTCCTGATCTGTTTCAGCGAAATCAATATTCATCTTTTCGGGATCTTTCACTTCAAGTATTTCACTCTTGTTTATTACATCGCCATAATTGATGATACACAACAAATCTGCGTTTAAAAAACGCTTGACAATCTGTGTTACTTTTTCTTTCTCCTTTGATACTAAAGCTGTTCCCTCAATTAAAACAATATTGAGTTTTTTGTTCACCAGCTTCTTGTATACAGTTTTTGGGAAAAATGGTTTTACAGTAGTCGTTTTTGTAACAGCGGGAGTTGTTCCAACCGGAACAGTTCCTTTTGCTGTTTCAACTGGAACTGTTTCTTTTGCTGTTCCAATTGGTTTTGTTGTGCTTTTCTTTTCCGGCATATTATCGAGTCCATACATCATCTGAAATTCTAAATCTGGATCAGTTACCCTTCTTTGTGGTTCTTTTTTTACTTCTTCTTTTTTAACTGTATGGTATGTTTCTTTGACCACTGTTGGATTTTTTGCTGCAGTAGGTTGCTGGGAAGGTGTTATAGCTCTTTGTGCAACCCGATTTTGTATCTGATTTACCTGATTTCTTTTTGCCCATTTGTCTTGTTTAGGTTTTGAATCCTTACTGAATATTCCCATTCTGTTTACCTCCTTCAACAAACATTCCAAAAGTAACATCATCCTGAAAACCTGTTCTTCCGCCTTTAACAACCAATTCCATTAAGCCGATATTTCCTGTGGCAAAACCTTTATCGAAATCTTTTTCATTATTCAATACAATTGGTTGAATTCCGTCTGTAGCAATTGCTACTTTTTGAAATTCATCCTTTTTGCAACAGAATGTCTTGAACTCATACTCTGAGAAATCAAGATTCGGCAGTGTACAATACTTGTATGCATAATACGGAGGACATTTGCCATATGAAAACTTCACATAGCTAACTGCTCCTTTTATGTTTTGCGTAGCAATGTATCCGTCTCCGAAAAGCTTTACCACATACTGATTCTCTTGTTCAAAGCAAGCAATGATTGTAAAAAGAAGATTTTCCATGATGAAATCTCTTTCCAGACTATTCTGATCCGGATAATATTTCTCTGCCATCCGAATAATATCATCAAAAACACTTTTCACATTATCTTCAAATTTATCTAAGTTATCCCATTCCTCCTTTCTAGAGAAAAGCTGTCCAAACAACCGTGTTCCTGCTTCAGCGTATTTTGCTGCGCTACATCCGTCTAAGACAAGCAACATTTTTCCGCTTTCTATTCCGAAATCCTGGTTGTTAATCCCATTGGTGAAATGACCAAATCCTTGAGTTGTTAAAATCATAGAGTATTTCTCCTTTCTAAAATAGTTTATAAAAACCAACATATACATTATACTATATTTTTATGTAAACTTCAATAGAAAAAGGCGAATTTCTTTAAAAAATTCGCCTTTTTCCTTATTTAATACTCGATTTTGCCGAAATTAAAATGTCAGACTTCCTGCCCCAGTCGGAGCGCTGCTGCTCTGTTCTTTGTTTAATGTTTCAATAGATGTTCCAATTACCGGCTCAAGCTGTTCAATTAAGCCATTAAGCTCAGTAAGATCTGCCCTCATCTTCGGAAGCATTTCGCCTGCAACCTTCTTGATATTTTCACAACTGTTAATAACTGTTGTTACAGCAGTCTTTGCAGCTTCAGTGCTATAGAAGCTTGCATACATTGCTCTCTCAGCCTGTTCCGCTGTCATACCAATGTTCTGGCTAATGTCCTTAATAAGTTCATCACTCAATCTTACAATTGCATTCTGGCCTTCCAGTACTTCTCTGGTTTTTGCATCAAGCAAAGCATTTCTGAGCTGCTGCCCAACAAGTGCCATACTGTTGTTAACCTGCGTGTTTATAGCAATCTGGACATCAATGTTGCTTTTCTTGATTAACGACAGCTGCCCAATACTCAGATAGTACATAATTCTGGATTTCTCCAGATTATTCATTGTGATGGTAAAAATGTTATACCCTTCCTTAAGTTCCTGATAATCGAATGCATACTTCTGCAGACCTGTTTCCTTATGCTGATCCTCAATCGCCTGCATTTCCTTGACGATTCTTGAATCTGCAATCTTGCCAGCGATAATATACTTTTCCAAAAGTGCGATGGTCTCAACATCACTCATTGCAGAATCTGTAATATCGCCCATTGCATCTTTCAGCATCACAACCCATGAATCGCAGGATTTCTTCAATTCTGCAAGAAGCTTGTAGTTGGTTACTGCACTCTTCTGAATCTTATCAGATCGGGAATTACCTTTTTTGGACCCGCTTGTAAGCTTCAGAAGCATTTTCTGGAAAAGTCCCGGTTCCTGAAGAACCATATTGAAGTCATCATAGCTGGCCGAAGCTTTCTTGGAAAGCTCAATTACCTGAGCAATGACTTTCTGGTCAGCACTTGATCCTCTCTCATCCTTCAGAAAACTTCCGCACTGTTCAAACGTACGTTTGAGTGCCGAAGAGCCGTATGCCATAACCTTATCAAACTGTCTTACATCGATACTGTCTGCAAGTGCCAGAATTTCCTGCCGCTCTGTTTCTGTATAAGCTGCCAATGCCTGCTCACAATTGAGCGGAACAATATCTGCTGAAGTTGTTGGTGTAGAAATGTTCAACCCGATGTTTGCCACATCTGTTGCCTGTACTGCTGTTGTCTGAGCTGCTACTGCCTGATTGTTAACGCTTCCATTGTTCATCATTTCCATTAGTCTACCTCCATTGAAAATTAAAATTTGTTTTTTCTATATTAAGTTACTATTGCATTATATCATTATTTCAATATTATGTCAATCTATGTAGACATAATATTTTTTATTTATTTTAAATTTTTTCTGTTATATCCATTCTTCTATAATACTTTTTGGTATATTTAGAGTTCCTGTTCCAACGCCAATATCAATATTGGGCTTTTTTGATCCATGAAAATCACTTCCGCCACTTATGAACAATTTATTTTTTCTTGCATAATCTAAAAGAACTTCAATCTTATTTCCATTTTCAGCAGATGGGTGAAAACATTCAATTCCGTCTAAATTTACGTTTTTTCTTAAATCATTAATAAATTCTATAGTATCATCAAATCTATATTCAAAAGGATGTGCTAAAAATGCTAATGCTCCTGATTCGTGAATTACATCAACCACATCTTTATACATAGGTTTATCAATACCAGTATTTAATGTACAATAGTCACTATTAGGATTTAATAATCCTTTTCTAATAAATGCACTTACTGATTCAGCAAGTTCTCCTAGTTTTTCATAATTTTCTTTATGACTCAAAATTTCTTGTACAATATAAACTGTAATATAATCTGTAAGTGATATATCTGTTTTTATATTAGACATATCATAAATAATTCCATTTCTATCACATGCTTCTAATAATATTTCTTTTGCTGCATTTTGATCCTTCTTTAAAACTTCTTCATTAAAATACTTCCTATTCCATTCGTCAATTATTTCTGGATGTTTTATGTTATACGCAAGAAATTCAATTCTTTTACCATTTGGCATATTGGCTGCAAGTTCAGATCCTACAACAATCTTTCCACTAAAAATTGTATTATTTTTTAATAACTCATCTTTATATTGTAAACAAGTATTATGGTCTGTAATTGATATTACTTCTAGTTTCTTTTCTTCGCATCTTTTTAATACATATTCTAAAGATTTATCTCCATCTGAATATGTTGTATGCATATGCATATCTACCATTTTGGATACACTCCTTCTTTATATGATATAATTATTTTTGGTATTTCTTTTCAACTTTATTGCTTATTTCTTTTAAAGCATTTAAATATTCCCTTTCAACAGGACTAATAGTTTTTACTTGATATTTTTTATATTCTGTTTTTGCTTTTTCTATTGCTCTTTTATGGCTAATACTACCCGCACCCACCAATACCTTTTCTCCTGTAGAAGAAAGTATTATATCCAACTGTTTAATATAATCTTCCATATACATAGGATTATGCCTTATTGCTTGTATTTCAGCAAAATCAAAATATCCTGATACTAAATTATTTAAAACTTTTAATTCTTCTTCACTTAAATAATTTTTAGCAATTATTACATCGCTTAATACCGGAATATCACCTTTAAAGGTTGTTAATCCCATAAATGGTTTATCAGAATCAGCTCTTTCATATATTACTTCTGAAGCAGTATGTCCATGTGTTGCATAATGTAATTTATTTTGAACTATTTTAAAAAATTCGATTGATTTTTCATCTTTTGAATCGTAATCTACAGCTGTTGCATATAAATCAAGAACTTGTCTATAAAGTACTTTTTCTGATGATCTAATATCCTTAATTCTAGTAAGTAATTCTTTCCAATAATTACCTCCACCATTTCCTTTAAGCCTTTCATCATCCATAGTAAATCCTTTAATCATATATTCTTTTAATCTTTCTGTTGCCCATTTTCTAAAATTAGTAGCAATTTTAGATTTTATTCTATATCCTAAGGAAATTATCATATCGAGATTGTAAAATTTCACATTTCTCTCAACACTTCTATTTCCTTCGTTTTGAACTGTCAAGAATTCCTTGACAGTTGAATTTTCATTTAATTCTTCTTCATCATATATGTTTTTTATATGTAAACTTATATTTTGCTTTGTTGTATCAAACAATTCTGCCATTTGTTGTTGAGATAACCATACTGTTTCATTTTGAATTTTGACATCTATTTTAGTTAATCCATCATCTGTTTGATATATTATAATATCTCCATTTGAGTTATCCATCATAACAATCTCCTTCCAATTATCTAGAATGTTTATATTATATCACACAGATGTTCGCATTTCAATATTTTTATTTAATTTTACAAAAAAGAAGTGCCCTCCATTTGGATGCACTCCTTATTTTGTTTATTTATGCATTTTTTCCACAACAGTTCTTATACTTTTTACCTGAGCCACAAGGGCATGGGTCGTTTCTACCAACTTTTGGTCCATCATTTACTATTGGTTTTGCTTTTTCTGTAGAAGAACCATTTTGAGGTATATTAGATTCTCCAACTGCATTTATTTGAGACATTGCACTACTGTCTAAGCTTTCTCCTGTTATACTAGCTGCTGCCTGTCTTTTTATATCTTTATTTGCTTTAACAACATGCATCATTATTTTTGTAACTTCAAGTTGAATTTGGTTTATCATGTCTGCAAACATGTCTCCACCTTCAATTCTGTATTGAACAACTGGATCTTTTTGACCATAAGCTCTTAAGCCAATACCATTTTTTAGTTCATCCATTTCATCTATATGATCCATCCATTTTCCGTCTACAACTTTTAATAAAACAACTCTTTCAAGTTCTCTTATATCATCACCAAATTCTTTTTCTTTAGATTCATATATTGCTACAGCTTTTTCTTTTAATTCTTGAATTAATTTATCACTTGAAATTTTTTCTGATTTTAATTCTTGAACATCTTCCATATTTAAAGAAGTTTTTATTTCGTTTAATAATGATTCTCTATTTACTTTATTTTCTTCTATTTCTTCTCTATAAGTATCTACTATCATTTCACAAGAAGATTCTATCATATTTATAATGTTTTCTCTAATGTCTGCTCCATCTAATACACTCATTCTTTCTTTATATATTAGATTTCTTTGAGTATTCATAACATCATCATAACTTAAAATATGTTTTCTTATTGAGAAGTTTCTGCTTTCTACTTTACTTTGAGCGCTTTCAATTGTTTTTGCAATAATTCCATTTTCAATTGGAAGGTCTTCTGGAATATTTCCTTTATCAAAAACTTTAGTAATTAAATCTCCACCAAATATTTTCAACAAATTATCATCTAATCCTAAATAGAATCTTGTTTCACCTGGGTCTCCTTGACGTCCACTACGTCCACGTAACTGGTTATCAATTCTTCTTGATTCATGTCTTTCTGTACCAATTATTTTTAGACCACCAGCTTCTCTTACTTTTTCTTTTTCGTCTTTTATTTCTTCATTAAATTTATTTTCTAGTTCTTTAAATTTAGCTCTTGCTTCTAAAATTTCTTTATCATCTGTTTCATTAAATGCTGTTGCTTGTTCTATAAGTCTTTCTTCATATTGCATTTTTCTCATTTCTTGTTTTGCAAGATATTCACTGTTACCTCCAAGCATAATATCAGTACCACGTCCTGCCATGTTAGTAGCAATTGTAACTGCCCCATATTTACCTGCTTGTGCTATTATTTCAGCTTCTTTTTCGTGATTTTTTGCATTTAATACTTCGTGTTTAATTCCTTCTTTATTTAATAAAGAACTAATTTTTTCTGAATTTTCTATTGATACTGTACCTACTAATACTGGTTGACCTTTTTCATGAGATTGCTTAATATCTTCTATTACTGCTCTAAATTTTGCAGCTTCGTTTTTGTAAATAACATCTGTTTGATCATTTCTAATTAATGGTTTATTTGTTGGAATACTAACAACATCTAAGCTATAAATTTCTCTGAATTCATCTTCTTCTGTCATTGCAGTACCAGTCATACCAGATAATTTTTCATACATTCTAAAGTAATTTTGGAATGTAATTGTTGCTAAAGTTTTAGATTCATCTGCAATTTTAACTCCTTCTTTTGCTTCTATTGCTTGATGTAATCCATCATTGTATCTTCTTCCATACATAATACGTCCAGTAAATTCATCTACTATAAGAACTTCACCATCTTTTACGATATAATCTATATCTCTTTTCATAATTCCATGAGCACGTAATGCTTGATTAATATTATGAACAATATCTGAGTTATTTAAATCATTTAAGTTTTCTAGTCCAAATTCTCTTTCTGCTTTTTCGATACCTTTTGCAGTTAATGTAGCTGATTTTGCTTTTAAGTCTACTATATAGTCATATTTTTCGTTATCTTCAATTTGTTCAAAATCTTTTACATCTTCTTCTATAATTACTTTTGCTTGTAACTTTCTTACAAAAGAGTTGGCTTTTTTATATAAATCTGAAGATTTATTTGCTCTACCAGAAATAATAAGTGGTGTACGAGCTTCATCAATTAAAATACTATCTATTTCGTCAACAATAGCATAATTAAGTCCTCTTTGTACCATTTCTTCTTTATGAATAACCATGTTATCTCTTAAATAATCAAATCCAAATTCATTATTTGTACCATAAGTAATATCTGCTTGATATGCTGCTTTTTTATCTTGGAATGGCATTCTTCCATAAACAAGTCCAACAGATAATCCTAAAAATCTATAAACTTTTCCCATCCATTCACTATCTCTTTTTGCTAAGTATTCGTTAACTGTAACAACGTGAACACCTTTTCCTGTAAGAGCATTTAAATATACTGGTAATGTTGCAACTAATGTTTTTCCTTCACCAGTTCTCATTTCTGAAATTCTACCTTGATGTAAAACAATACCACCTATTAATTGCACATCATAATGTCTTAATCCTAAAACTCTTTTTGAAGCTTCTCTAACAACTGCAAAAGCTTCTGGTAATATATCATCTAAAGTTTTTCCTTTAGCTAATTCTTCCTTAAAATAATTTGTTTTGGCTGTTAATTCTTTATCTGTTAATTTTTCCATTTCTGGTTCTAAACTGTTAATTTTTTCAACTATAGGCATAACTTTTTTTACTTGTTTTTCACTATAGCTTCCAAAAATTTTACTAAAAAGTCCCATACGACTGCCTCCTATTTTTGCTTTTAAAATATACTTTAAAAATATATCACTAAACATGCCATTTTGCAATAGACAAAAAGGAAGTAATATAAATTACTTCCTCTACATTTATTAGTATTCTATAAATTTTCCTGCTTTTTTACTTTTTTCAGCTTTTTCATATACATCAAGTAATTTGTCTCTTATAATACTTTGAGAATAATTTGATTTTGTGTACTCTGCAATTTTATCGTTATCAAAAGTTAACTCTCCATCAACGATTTTTTCTACAGATTCTGCTAATGCTTCTGTGCTTTCAGCATAATCTGCTAAGTAAGATGTAATTTCATTGTTTAGTCCAAATTTAGCTTGAGCTTTATTTAAGATTTCTTTTCTTTCTTCTGAATTTGCTACAACATAATCGCTACTTATAACATCTAATTCGTCTTTTTGCTCTTGAGACAATACTTCTGGTCTAACAGGTAATGGTTTTACAAGTACTCCTAAATCAGTTTTTATTATATTTTCATTTGGTAATTCTTGTTTTGTTGTATTTAGAATTCCAGGTATACCTCCTGAATTACTTCCTATAACAGGATGTCCGCAAGCTGTACCTTCTATAACAACTAATCCAAAAGGTTCATCTCTTGAAGGAATTAAAGATACATCTGCTAAATTTTGTAATTTACAAATTACATCATGTGGTTGTCTTCCAACAAAATGTGTATTTTTTAATCTTAATTGTTCCACTTCTGCTTTTAATTTTGATTCTAGAGCGCCAGATCCAACAATTAATGTTAAAGGTTTCTTTCCTTCTTTTGCAAGTTTATCTTCATATAATTTTGTTGCTGCTAATAAAGAATCTATTCCTTTGAAATCTGCAAATTTTCCAACAAATAATATTAAGCTATCAAAATCCATATCTATTTTTCCGTCTGGAGTTCTATCTGATGTAAGCATAGGAATAACATCTTCTTTTTTAACAGTTTTATCTACATAAAAAGTTTTTGGATCATATCCATTTTCTAATAAAACAACTTTATTTGCAGCAAATGGGAATAGGCTATTGAATTTTTCTTTTTGTGCTTCTGAAATAACTATTATTTTATCTGAATTTTTTGCAGATCTTTCAGATTCTCTAATAAAGAACTCATATTTTCTTTTATCATCTAAAACTTCTACTAATTGCATTACATCAGCTTTACTTGCAGATATAGAATTAGTATCTACTAGTTCTTTAACTCCTCTTCTTAAGTCCTTTACTGTTGGCATTCTTTTATATACTTCTTCAACTTTTGCTATATCTGAAGCAGACATAGCAAATTCACCTGTTTTTGATTTATCTTTTAATGAATCTAATTTTTTCATTGTTGATTCTAATTCTACTTTAGATCTTTCATATCCCATCAAATCTGTTCCATGAATTGTAGTAACAACTGGTTTATCCATATCTGTTGCTGTACTGCTTAATAACCAGTTATGTTGTGCATGAATAACATCATATTTTTTAGATTCTTCTAATAATGCATTTTTATATGCTCCAACATATTGTTCTAAATCTTCTAATCCAACTTTCCAAAAGTTTGCTGTACTTTCAGTATGAGTTGTAAACATTAAATAGTTAAAAGGTAATTGCCCTTCTAATTTTTCTGGTTCTTCTGTTTCAGAAGTAAATGGAACTAAATGATATTTAACACCATCTAATTTATCAAAATTACTTCTATTATTTCCTGTAATTATAGCTACATCATATCCAGCTTCTTGATAAGATTTTGCTTGTGTTGTAACTAAAGCACCACTTCCAGCGCCTTGTGTTGGAAATGCTGTTGCCATTAATATCTTCATTTTATCATTTTCCATAACTATTCTCCTATTCATAGTTTATTTTTAACAAAAATCGAGAACATATTATCACACATTTTGCCAAAAGTCTACACAAAATTGCAAAGTTGCTTTTTTTGCAAAAAATTGTTATAATATATATGTATTGTGAACATTGAAAAAAACAGAAAGGAGAAAAGAATTCATGACTATGAATCTTATACCACGGGTTTCACCAGTAAACAGCATACCGCATTCTAAGCACTGCACGGAGGATCCTAACGAAAGGCGCAGGCGTCAGCTCAGGCTCGTTTATGGATACTCAGCCAATAAAACAGTTTCAGCTGGTTCGGTTTCTAGCCGTCCTGCCTATGACACTGTTGAAATTTCTGAAGAAGGCCGCAAGCTTCTGGCTAAGTCACAGCATAAGTAGAACGTAACTTTATTAACCATTCACCTATTTTAAGGAGGTAACTCTATGGAAAAAACAACTTTTACAGATGTTCTCAGCGTGATTATCGCTCTCATCGGCGCAGCATTTTTTGGCGCAGCATTTCTGGGATGCTATATCTTGTTAGCTCAGGATTTTTCTTGGTACAACTTGGTTGGCACTGTATTTGCGTCAGCCATACCCGGATTCTTGTGCCATGGCATTTTGCTTGCAGTTATTGAGTTTCTTTCCGGCAAAAGTTCGCAGAAGAAACGTGTGAAAACAATAACATGTAACAACACAGTTAAAAATGTTTTTACTTTAATAATTGCCTTAATCGCTATCGTACTTTTCGGCGGGACAGTTGTATACTTTTTTACAGTTGCTATCAAGGCTCTGAGCTTTGCTTCCATTTTGGCAGCTTTCCTTGCATCGATTATACCTGCTCTTATCTGCTGCAGTTGCACAGTTGCAACAGTAGATTTTGTAAGAGATGAGTTTTTCAGTAAAAAAGGAAAAAAGGCCTAACAAAGCACAAACAGGAAATCCAATTTCTGGCAGAAGGCACCGCATTAATTTGCGGTGCTTTTTGTTTTTCTTATATACTATTATAAATTTATCAATCATAAATTTATAAACTCCTCATATACTTTAATATAAATTTTAAGCGCATCTATATGTGCTTAAATAGAATAGGAGTTTATTATGATTATTTACAATGTAAAATTAAACAAAAAACTTATATTTAAATTTATTCTAATAATAATGCTAATTATTTGCATTTGCTTGGGTATTATAGGAATATACAACATTTATCAAAATATTAATCAAAATAAAGAATTTAATTTAATAGATGACTCTATTCCTACTTCTGAATATGCAGAAATTACTAAAGATAACTATACCAACATATTAAAACAAGTTCATAATAATATAGATACTTATGTTGGTCAAAGAATTTCATTTTCAGGGTATGTTTATAGAATTAGTAATTTTTCAGAAAATCAATTTGTTTTAGCAAGAGATATGGATATAGGAAATCATCAAACACTAATAGTAGGATTCTTGTGTTCTTGTGATAATGCTTCAGATTTTCCAACCTATACATGGGTAAATATTAAAGGAGAAATTACAAAAGGAACTTATAATAATGTAGATACACCTATACTAAAAATAACTAATATTGAAAGTACTTCAAAACCTGAAAATGCTACTGTTCCACTTCCAGATGACGAATATGTTCCAACTGCTGTTATATATTAAATATCCATAATTGAATTAATAATACCTTTATCTAAGCTTTCAGCAAATATATTTTTCACAATTATTAGAACTATAGGCCCAATTAATAGTCCTATTATTCCAATTAATTTAAAACCAGTATACATTGCAATTAAAGTAAATATGGGATGAATTCCAATATTATTGCTTACAAGTTTTGGTTCTAATAGTTGTTTTAATACAACAATAAAAATATATAATCCAATTACAGAAAATGCTAAAGAATTATTAGAATTTATAAAAAGTATAATACTCCATGGAATCATTACACTTCCTGCTCCAAGTATTGGAAGTGCATCAACAAATCCAATTACAATTGCCATTAATATTGGATAATCTACATTCATTCCAATTAAATAAAATATATTTAGTCCAGTTAAAACAACCATAAATGTTATTATACTTAAAATAATTTCAGCTTTTAAATAACCTCCCAGTGAAGAGGTTATTTCTTTTGCATGTTTTGTTATTTTTCCTACCATCTTTTTAGATAAATGATGTTCCATTCTATCTAAAATATAAAATTTGTCTGATGTTATAAAATAAGTTGCAAGTATTGTTATTATGATATTTATAAACATATTAGGAAGTGATGTTATATAATTTAATACTCTTGTTAAAATATCTTTTAAATATTTTGTAATTGTATTTAAGTAATCTGTTGTTGTATCTTCAAAAATATTTATTACATCATCTGATACTTTATATTTGCTAAAATCAAAACTAGACACTTTTTCAGATATAAATTCTAAAGCTTTTTCAAGATATATATTTAGTCCTTCCAGTAAATTTGTTGTCTCTGAAACAAGCCTTACTATTCCCCACACTAATAATGCTGCAATAATAGAAAAAATAGTAACAAGAACTATTATGCTACTTACTTTTCTACTTATATGCGTATTTTTATTTACAAATTTAATTACAGGATCTATTATTAAGGAAATTATATATGCAATTAGAAAAGGAATATAGAAAATAGTTAGTTTAAAAATTAACAAAAAACTAACTATAATCAATATTCCTATAATAAATTTTTTCAAAATAGATAAATAACTCATATTTTATAACTCACCTATTTTGATTATATTCATAAATTATGAAAATATTCATAATTTTTTTATTTTATATGAAACATATATCATACAACACTATTATTCTTACATATTACAATATGGATTCATATTTGGATTATTCATATTATACATATTCATATTGTTTTGCATGTTTGAATTTGAAAATTGTCTTCTTGAAATAATTTCTCTTATAATAAGAATTTTAATAAGATCTCTAAGTAAGTCATCATTTGAGTTATTTGTGGAATTATTGTTTGAAGTTTGAGATACACTGCTGTTTACTCTTGTAGTACTGTTTGTAGTATTTGTTGTATTGTTGTTTGATAAATTTGTTTGTTGACTAGATGTACTATTTGTTTGAGTATTACTATTTCTTTCTCTTGTAGTTACTTGTTCATTTTCATTTTCGTAATTTATTTGCCCTTCAGTAATATTGTATACAGTATCAACCATGTTATTTAATATATCCTCATTTAAAAATTGATAATTGCTATTTACAACAACTCTAGATACGACTGGCATTAAAATTCTATATGTGCTAGGATATAAGCTATTTATATTTGCCATCTGATTATTAGTATTTAGCATATACATATTAGGATTTTGTCCTTGGTTCATATACATATTGTTTCCCATAATTGTATTTTGCATGTTTGGATTGTATGTATTAGGACTCGGAATTTGATTATAAAAATATAAGTCCTGCATATAATTATCATTTCCTGAATAAAACATATTTTTTCCTCCTTTATACAACTATTATATGAGGGAGAATTAAAAAAAGTCCTGTGGACAGGACTTTTTTCTTTTTATTTAACTATTTCTTTTACATATTGTTTAAAGAATTCGCCTCTTTCAGCAAAGTTTTTGAACATATCAAAACTTGCACTTGCAGGAGAAAATAATACTACGTCTCCATTTTTTGCAATTTGATTTGCTGTTTGTACTGTTTGATATAAAGATTTGCATCTGTATATTTCTAATTCCTTTTTAGTTTTCTTTAATTCTAAATTTACAGCTTTTTCAATTTTATCTGATGTTTGCCCAAGTAATATTAAAGCTTTACAGTTATCTACTATTGGTTTTCCTAAAACTGTATAATCCAAATTTTTATCATATCCACCTGCTATTAAAATTATGTTTTTTAAAGCAAATGCATTAAGTCCTGCCATTGTTCTTGTTGGACTTGAACTTACAGAATCATTATACCACTTAACTCTACTTTTTGTTTCTTTTACTAATTCTAATCTATGTTCAACACCTTTAAAATTAGTAAGCACATTATCTATTGATTCTTTTCTTACTAAATCTTTTGTTGCTATTATTGCTGAACATGCATTCTCAAAATTATGAACTCCACGAAGTTTCATGTATCTTGTGTCAAAAACATGTTTTCTTAAACCATTTTCACATACCTTTATTTTTCCATCTTCGCCATCATAAATATATCCATCTGGAATTTTATTTTTACTACTAAAGTATACAACATTTCCTGATGCTTCTTTAGCACATTCTCTTGTAATTTCGTTGTCATAGTTTAAAATTAATAATCCATCTTTATCTTGATATTTAAATATGTTCTTTTTAGCTTCTATATATTCTTCCATATCACTATGGACATTTAAATGATTTGGTGTAATATTTGTTATTACTGATATTTTAGGGCTTATTTTCATATTCATTAGTTGAAAACTACTTAACTCTAAAACAACTATATCTTCTGGTAACATATCTTTAATTTTAGTAAATAATGGAGTTCCTATATTTCCACCTAAATGACAATTGTAGCCATCTTCTTTTAAAATTTCATGGATTAATGTTGTTGTAGTTGTTTTGCCATCACTACCAGTAACTCCAATTACTAAACATGGTGCAAGTTCAATAACCATTTCAACTTCTGTTGTAATTATTGCTCCTCTTTCTGCTTCTTCCATAAGTTCAGGAGTTGTTGGCAAACAACTTGGACTACGAAATATAATATCAAAACCTGCTAAATTTTCTAAGTATCCTTTTCCAAAATAAAATTTCATTCCATAATTTACTATTTTATCTAAAACATTTTTTTCTATATTATCAATTTCTCTTCCATCAAATACTGTAACATCTGATTTATAATCATGAAGATAATCTATTAATGGAATATTACTCACTCCAAGTCCTATAATAGCAACTTTTCTTCCCTTTAGGTAATTATTAAATTCTATCAATTTCTCATTTATGTATTCCATATTGCACCTCCTTAATACTTGGAATATTGTAATTATTAACTAAATTGTTTCAGCTATTTTTATATTGTTTAAAACTTTTTTTGTTGATTCTTGTACAGATTTGCATTCTGTTACATCTATTTCTTTTGTAATAGAACTATATTCATAAAATCCTGCTTTTTCTTGCAGTTCATCTCTTTTTATAATATTTTCTCTTACTTCAGCTTCTACTTCCTTATTATTGTATTGAGAACATTTTCTTTTTACTCTTTCTTCTAAATCTGCTACTATAAAAAAATGATAATCACAATCTGGATATATTTTCATTACACTTCTTCCAGAGACAATTACATTGCTACTTTGCTTTAAATCATCTATAAGATTTCTTGCAAATTTAAACAAATTTTTATTGTCTGCACTTCCACCAACAGTAGAAACAGCCATTGAAGCTTCTTTAGATTGAATTGCATCTTCATCTACTTTTTTATTGTCTATATATATTATTGTTTCATTATTTTCTATTTTTATTTGGATTTTAAATAAATCCATCATTTCTTTTATATCTAATTTTTTCCCTTGCCTTTTTAATTCTTCTAATTTACTTCCATTTTGCATCATGGCATATACTATTGCTCTATAAAGATTTCCACCATTTAATAATACAGTATTTGGAATTTCTTTTATAAGCTCTCTACAAATACTTGTTTTTCCTGCTCCTACTAATCCTTCTATTCCAATTACAATATTTTCCATATTTTCCCCAATCTATCTATTATAATTTAATAAATTTCATTTTTGTATACATTATGCATTATATCAAAGTTATGTTATTTCTTCAACATTAATTTTTATAATAAATTTAACTACTCAAAAAAATAAATGTATATTTTGAAAAAATTTACAAATACTATTTTTAATCAAAGGAGGTGCTTTCTAAGATGTCAAAGAAAAATAATCAATCAAAAGGAAATAACAACAATTCAAATACTAGCAAAAATAATAACAACAATGAAACTTCAAAAAATTAGTTTTAATTAGTTTTTAAGTAGTGACTTTTTAAGCTTTACTTAGTATTTAGAACAATGTTTTTCTACTTATGTTTTATTTCATTTGTTTCGTATACTTAATTTTAAGTATTTTATAATAAGTATTGTTTAAATAGATACTATTTAAGAAAAAGCCTCTTCATAAATTTTGAAGAGGCTTTTTTATTATTCTGTTAATCTAAATATTTTTTTAAGAACTTTCCTGTATATGATTTGTCATTTTTACAAATTTGTTCTGGTGTACCTATTGCAATAATTTCTCCACCTTTTTCTCCACCTTCTGGTCCTAAATCTATAATATGATCTGCTGTTTTTATTAAATCTAAATTATGCTCAATAACTAAAATTGTATTTCCAGTATCTACTAAACGTTGCAAAATATCTACCAATCTATGAACATCAGCTATATGAAGACCTGTTGTAGGTTCGTCTAATATATATAAAGTTTTTCCAGTTGCTCTTTTTGAAAGCTCTGTTGCAAGTTTTACTCTTTGAGCTTCACCACCAGATAAAGTTGTTGATGGTTGTCCAAGTTTTATATAACCTAATCCAACATCTGCTAATGTTTGAATTTTTGTTTTAATACGAGGAATATTATTAAAGAATTCTAATGCTTCTTCAACTGTCATTTCTAATACATCTGAAATACTTTTTCCTTTATATCTTACTTCTAATGTTTCTCTAGAATATCTAGTACCTTTACATACTTCACAAGGTACATAAATATCTGGTAAGAAATTCATTTCTATTTTTAAAACACCATCACCTTGACAAGCTTCACATCTACCACCAGTAACATTAAAACTAAATCTTCCTTTTTGATATCCTCTCATTTTTGCTTCATTTGTTTCTGCAAAAATATCTCTAATTATATCAAAAACACCTGTATATGTTGCTGGATTTGAACGTGGTGTTCTACCAATTGGAGATTGGTCTATATTTATTATTTTATCTATATTTTCTATTCCTTTTATTTTACTACATTTTCCTGGTTTTTCTGTTGATCTGTTAATTTCTTTAGCTAAGTTTTTATATAGAACTTCATTTACTAAAGTAGATTTTCCTGAACCCGAAACACCTGTAACACAATTAAATAATCCTAATGGTATTTTTACAGTAACATCTTTTAAATTATTCTCGCTTGCTTTAACTATTTCTAAGCATTTTCCATTAGATTTTCTTCTCTTTTTAGGAACTGTTATTTTTTCTCTACCACTTAAATATTTTCCTGTAATAGATGTATCTATATTTTTTATTTCTTCTGCTGTTCCTTGTGCAATAACATTACCACCATGAACACCAGCTCCTGGACCAATATCTATAATTTGATCTGCAGCATACATTGTATCTTCATCATGTTCTACTACTATTAAAGTATTTCCTAAATCACGTAATTTTTTCATTGTAGCTAATAATCTATCATTATCTCTTTGATGTAATCCAATACTTGGTTCATCTAAAATATATAACACTCCAGATAAACCTGAACCAATTTGAGTTGCTAGTCTAATACGTTGTGCTTCTCCTCCAGATAATGTTCCTGCACTTCTAGATAATGTAAGATATTCAAGTCCAACATCTGTTAAAAATTGAAGACGTACTATTATTTCTTTTAAAATAACGTCTGCAATCATTCTATCTGTTTTACTTAATTCAAGGTTACTTAAATATTCTTTTAATCTACTAATTGGTAAATCTGTAATTTCGCTAATATTTTTGTCTCCAACTTTAACAGATAAAACTTCTTTTTTTAGTCTTGCACCATTACATGAATAGCATGGACTATTACTCATATAAAATTCATAAAACTGTCTCATTCCATCAGATTTTGTTTCTCTATATCTTCTGTCTAATGTTGGAAGTACTCCTTCAAATGCTTGTGTAAATTTTCTTACTCCTGCACTAGAAGAATATTCGAAGTCTATTTCTTCATCACCTGTACCATAAAGGATTTTTTCTAAAAATTCTCTAGGTAATTTTTTTATTGGCTTATTTTTTATATCTACACCATAGTGTTTTCCAATACTCTCAAAATACATTCTTGCCATAGTATCACCTTTTTTTAGTGTACTAGACCCAAATGCTTTTACTCCATCATATAATGTTTTACTTTTATCTGGAATAATTAATTCCTCGTCCATTTTCATAAGATAACCTATACCTGAACAATCTGGACATGCTCCCATAGGATTATTAAATGAAAACATTCTAGGAGATAATTCTTCAAAACTTATATTGCAATCTGGACATGCATAATTGCTACTAAATAATTTTTCTCCTATTCCTACTGCATCTACTTTAACTAAGTTATTAGAATGTTTCATTGCAGTTTCTATAGATTCTGCTAATCTATTTCTAATTTCAGATTTTACTACTAATCTATCTACTATGATATCTATATTATGTTTTTTGTTTCTATCTAGTTCAATATCATCTGATAATTCATAATTTTGCCCATCTATTCTTGCTCTAACAAATCCTTCTTTTTGCATATCTTGCAAAAGTTTAGTGTACTCTCCTTTTTTAGCTCTTACTATTGGGCTTAGTATTTGAATTTTTGTACCTTCATCTAATGAAAGTACTGCGTCTACTATTTGATCTATAGATTGTTTTTCTATTTTTCTACCACAATTTGGACAATATGGAATTCCTATTCTTGCATAAAGTAAACGTAAGAAATCATATATTTCTGTAACTGTACCAACTGTAGAACGTGGATTTTTTGAAGTTGTTTTTTGATCTATTGAAATTGCTGGTGAAAGTCCATCTATACTTTCTACATCTGGTTTTTCCATCATTCCTAAGAATTGCCTTGCATATGAAGATAAACTTTCTACATATCTTCTTTGACCTTCTGCATAAATAGTATCAAATGCAAGTGAAGATTTTCCTGAACCAGAAAGTCCTGTAACAACTACTAATTTATTCTTTGGTATTTCTAAACTAATATTTTTTAAATTGTGCACTTTTGCACCTTTAATAATAATTTTATCGTTCATTTCTAATCCTTTCAAATTATAGATAAATTTACTATTGTAATCATTGATACTGTTAAATTTCAAAAAGTGTTTCTATTATATCATAAAAACAAAGGTTTGTATACTATTTTTTGAATTTTATGCAAAATTTTGTTTCTTTTTTAATTGTTAGTTTTTATGTAGACAAAAATAAAATTTTATGATACAATGTTGAGGCTCAAATATATGTTATTATAATGGTTTTTTATACATTAATATGAATACTATAAAATTTGGGTAATACAAATACAGAAAAGGATGGTAAAAACAAATGGCTCTAGAATTAATTTCACAAGGAGAAACCAGTAATTACTATCGGAATACTGATTTCCCACATCTGAAGTTCGTTGAAAGAACTGATGCATTTTCTGTTGATGATATCATTTTTCCAGACAAAATTCCGCTTAAAGGCGTAGTACTTAATCAAATGTCCAACACCTGGATGAAACTCTTGGAAAAAGCTGGTATCGTTCAAAATCCGATTATTGCTTCTGATGCTACATCTCTTTCAAAGCTTGGCGTTGACGATAAGTTTTTTGGAAGAATGATCGCAGTTCAGGAGTGTTCACCAATTCCGATTGAGTGTATTGTAAGAGGATACTACGTTGAGGAAGCCAAAAGCTGGGATGCTTATAAGCAGCATCGTAACATGTATGGAAATGTCCTTCCTCCTGGTCTGAAAGACTCTCAGAAGCTATATCAAGCAATATACACTCCGTCTGCTAAAGGAACTGTTAATGAACCTGATTCAAACATTTCTTTTGCAGATACAATTCCTATTGTTCAGCAGTATTTACTTGAAACTGCAGAACTAAGCGATGAAGAACTGAGTGGTTTATATGCAATTTCATTTTCAATTGCTCAAACTATTCGTGACATTTCAATGAGAGCTTACCATTTTGCACATGAATATGCCCTGCAAAAAGATATTATTATTGCTGATGCAAAACTCGAATTCGGTACTGTTATTGACACTTTCACAGGAAAGCGAAAATTGGTAATTATTTCTGAAGCTTTTACCCCAGATTCCTGCAGATTCTGGAGTACTAAAAGCTATCAAGTTGGGAGAGCGCAACCGAGTTTAGACAAACAAATTATTAAAAGATATGCACGTCGCAGCTTAAAATGGGATAGTTTAAAAGATGCACCGCCAACACTTCCAAAAGAGATTTTGTTGGAAACGGCTGATGCTTATTGGAATATGTATCAAAAACTCTTCAACAGAGATTTTGTTGGAGTAACATCGGATATTGCATGGGATATGAATTTTGCGCATCAAACTGTGTTAATTTAAAATAATTATTTTATACCCAAAAAAGACGAGGTAACCTGAAAAGGCTACTTCGTCTTTTTTAATACATAAATTCAAAAGTCTTTGTCAAGCATTGCAATTTTATGTTAAGTATGCTATTATTATAGTAATGTTTTTTAATCGCCCCTTTGGGCATAAACGTAACTAATTACATCTCAATTAATATTGAAAGGAGCAAATTATGAAAGCAAAACTCAAAGAAACACTTGTAAACCTTGCATTGGATGCTGAAAGATGTCGGAAATTCAAGAAAAACTCTTTAATTATAACAGCCGTCCTTGCCTGCATGATACTTCTGTTCCATATACCAAGAATGTTAGCACTAACATTTGTTTTTGCATGTGTTGCATTAATTATTTTTTTGAAATGTCTGGAAGCAATAAAAGAAAATGAAGTAATCCTGGACAGAAACAAATTGATTAATATTATTTTAAGTAAAGAGGATATTTGGTTTTATTTTTTTCTTTATTTTATAGCCTATCCTCTGCTTCTTATAATCAATTTAAAAATGGATTTCATAATTTTTCTTGTAATTGCTATTGGATTAGGACTTTTAGGAACATTTTTATCCAAAAAAGTAAGTAAGTATTTTGATAACAAACTGAAAAAAATTGAATATTGGAGGTAAAAAGTGTTTTGCCCTCAGTTACAATTATTGTAACTGAGGGCGTTTTGCTATATTTTACATCATTTTTTCTAACTCTTTTATTTTATCTCTTAATTCTGCTGCTTTTTCAAATTCCATACTTTGAGCATATTTAAGCATTTCATCTGTAAGTTTTGATATAATATCTTCGACTGTCTCATCTTTACCAATATTATATTTGCTTTGTATGTCTTCAACAATAGTTGCTTTAATAACATCTCTAACAGATTTTTTAATTGTTTGAGGAGTTATTCCATGATCATTATTATATTGCTCTTGAATTTTTCTTCTTCTATTTGTTTCTGTTATAGCCTTTTCCATAGACTCTGTTAATTCGTCTGCATACATTATAACTCTACCTTCTGTATTTCTAGCAGCACGTCCTATTGTTTGTATTAAAGAACGTTCAGAACGTAAGAAACCTTCTTTATCTGCATCAAGAATTGCAACTAGTGAAACTTCTGGAATATCTAAACCTTCTCTTAAAAGATTTATACCTACTAATACATCAAATTCACCTATACGCAAATCTCTAATTATTTCCATTCTCTCTAAAGCTTTTATTTCAGAGTGCATATAGCGTACTCTTATTCCTGCATTTCTTAAATATGCTGTTAAATCTTCTGCCATTTTTTTAGTAAGTGTTGTAACTAATACTCTGTCACCTTTTTTCACTTGAATATCTATTTGATCCATTAAATCATCTATTTGATTTTCTGTTGGTTTTACTTCTATCTTTGGATCTAAAAGTCCTGTTGGACGAATAATTTGTTCTACTACATTTTCTTTACTATGTTCTTTTTCATAATCTGCTGGCGTTGCACTTACAAAAACACATTGATTTATTCTTTCTTCAAATTCTTCAAATTTTAATGGTCTATTATCAAATGCTGATGGAAGTCTAAATCCATAATTTACTAAAGATTCTTTTCTTGCTCTATCTCCATTATACATAGCTCTTACTTGTGGTATTGTAGCATGAGATTCATCTATTAATAATAAATAATCATCTGGAAAATAATCAAATAATGTATATGGAGGACTTCCTGCTTCTCTACCACTTATATGTCTAGAATAATTTTCTATTCCTTGGCAAAATCCTGTTTCTTTAAGCATTTCAATATCAAAGTTTGTTCTTTCTTCGATACGTTGTGCCTCTATTAATTTCTTATTTTCTGTAAAATATTTTACTTGTTGTTCCATTTCTTCTTCTATTGTGCCTAAAGCTCTTTCAAGTTTGTCTTTACTTGTTACATAGTGAGAATTTGGATATATCATAACATGTTCTCTTGTTCCAGTTGCTTTTCCTGTTAATGGATTTATTTCAGATATTTTTTCAATTTCTTCTCCCCAGAATTCAACTCTAATTGCCGTTTCTTCTTGATTTGATGGGAATATTTCTAAAATATCACCTTTAGCTCTAAAAGTTCCTCTTTTAAAATCCATTTCATTTCTTGTATATTGCATATTTATTAATTTTTTCATTACTTTATTTCTATCAATTTCCATTCCTGGACGAAGTGAAACAATCATATTCTCGTAATCTATTGGGTCTCCTAAACCATATATGCAAGATACAGAAGCAACTACTATAACATCTCTTGTTTCAAAAAGTGATGCTGTTGCTGAGTGACGAAGTTTATCTATTTCATCATTTATTGATGCATCTTTTTCTATATAAGTATCTGAAGATGCGATATAAGCTTCTGGTTGATAGTAATCGTAATAAGACACAAAATACTCAACTCTGTTTTCAGGGAAGAATTCCTTGAATTCGGAGTAAAGTTGTCCTGCTAGAGTTTTATTATGTGCCAAAACAAGTGTTGGTTTTTGTGTTTTTTCAATTATATTTGCCATTGTGAATGTTTTACCAGAACCTGTAACTCCTAGTAAAGTTTGGAATTTCTTTCCTTCGTTTATTCCATTTACTAAATAATCTATTGCTTGTGGTTGGTCTCCTGTTGGTTTATATTCTGAATGAATTTTAAACATTTCTCTCCTCCAATAAATATAATTTCCTATTTCATAAATATTATTAGATAATAAAACGTTTATATTTTATCATATATGGAGATGAAAAACAAGAACATAAATTCTACTCAGTTTTAAAGTTTCTAGTATAATTTCCCCAAAATATATTGATTTTTATAATCTTTATGATATATTTTCAATATATAATTTTTATTTAACAACTGTAGAAAATGATTTTATTTACGGTTAAAAACGATTGGAGGTTGACATTATGAAAGAGCTAAGAAAATCATCCTTTAAACGGGCTTGGCTAATACTCTCATTGGTATTATGTTGTCAGCTTGTTGGTTGTAAATCAAACACTGTAAATGGCATTTCAGCAAATAAAGTAATCGAAATTGAGAAATATTCAGATGATTACGAGCCTTGGATAGATACAAGCAAATTTTATTATTCTCAATTAACAGATATCGAAAAAAGTATATATGATGCAATTTATAATTCCAGAGAATCTATTCTTAATAATAGAAATTTTTATTGTATTTCTGGACCAACAAATATATACCAAGATTACTTTGATTACATTAATAGAGCACTTTATGCATATGTATATGATAATCCAGAAGCAAGAATTTATATTTCTGAATATAAAGTATATACAAAATACAGTTCAGAACCTGGTTATTATGATTATTATTTTGCTCCATCTCCTGAAACTGGACAATATACAAAATATAGTTCAGAAGATGTCAAAAAGATGCTTGAGGAAATGGAAAATGTTTCCAAAGAATTTGTTGATAACTTATCTGGTACCACTACCGAAAAATTGATACAAATTAACGAATGGTTAATTGAAGAAGCTAGCTATGATGAAACATTAAATGCACCTAATACTAATGATGCATATGGTGCAATTATTAGAAAAAATTGCGTTTGTGGTGGATATGCTTATGCATATAAATATATTGCAGATATGGCTGGACTGGATGTGTTATTTGTTACTGGTGAAGTTTTTTATGATTCTGAAGATGATTCTAGCTTTCATGCATGGAATTATGCTTATGTTAATGGAAAATGGTATTTGATTGATCCAACATGGAATATCAACTTCAAAAAATCGAACTGTGGATATTACAATTATTTATTACTTGACCCAAAATTAGAACCAAACTTTGGGACAACACACAAATGTAGTAATGGAAATTTTGTATATCCTCATGAATAAAGTTTTGCTCGGCTGCATATTTGCAGCCGAGCTTTTTACTTTTTATCCTATATTCATTTGTAATTCTTTGCATATTTCATCTAAATGTCTTATTCTTTTATAAATTTTATCTGGTGCATGTGCTTTTGCATCTGCATATTGAAGTACAAGCCTTTTCATTATCATTTCATGAGTATTATCCAAATCATTTGGATTAATAATATTATCATGAGTTCTTACTAAATAGCAAACATTCTTTATAAACTCTTCATCATATTCAAGTCTTGTTAAAATATTTTTTGCCATTTTTTCAGATACTTCAGGATGACCATGAAAATGTCTTACTTCTTCATCTTGATATGAAAATGGTTTTCCAATATCATGCAAAAATCCTGCCATCTTTGTTTCTAAATCATTTGATTTGATACCAGAAACAACAGCTAAAGTATGGTTCCATACGTCTAAATGATGATATGGGTGTCTGTGTTCAAATCCAATCATAGGAATAACTTCCGGTATTTGAATTTTTATATACTCAATATTTTCTTGAATTTTTCCAGACATAATGATTTCTGATATTTTTTCACGCTCTAGCATATATTTCACTCCTTAAAATAATTATTTTTACGAGTTACATTTATATAATCCTGAAAGTCAGGTAATTAAATTATCATAAGTATTCTAGCATATTTTATATAAACTTGCAACATTTCAAATTTCTAATTACTAATCCTTAGCCTTTCTCCTATATAAATTAGATTTACATTTCTTATATGATTCATTTCTGCTATTTCCTTTACTGTTGTATTAAACCTTAAAGCAATTTCACTTAAAGTATCTCCTCTTTTTACGGTATAAACTATATGCTTTGTTCCATAAGTTATTTCATTTGTAGGATTTCCATTTATTGGTACTTTAAATTCCTCACCAGGGAATATTAAATTTGGATTTTTTATATTATTTAAAACAACTAATTCTTTTACTGTTGTTCCATATTTTGAAGCAATTCCACTAAGAGTATTTCCTCTTTGAACAATATAAGTTGTATCTTGATTATAATTTTCTGGATTTCCTGTTTGAGCAATTTGTGAAGTATCTTGTAATAATATTTGTTCTGTAAATTTATCTCTATCTACATATCCTCTAATTCCATTTACTTCACCTCTACTTGTATATTGAAAACCTTCCCAAAATTCCCAATTAGTTTCTCTTGGAAATTCTACTCCATATTCTGCAATCCATAACGGATAGTTTTGTGCTAAATCCTCTCTAAAAACATTACTTGCATTAAATGTATCACTATAAATTATAACTTCTTTTCCTGTAATTTCTTTTAATCTTTCTAAAAATACTCTTGAAATATTATTAACTTCTGTTACAGTTAATTCTCCAAAAGATTCAAAATCCATAGCAAGTTTACAATCTGGCTCAGTATTAGAAATTACTGATGCAAAAAAATCCGCCTGTCTTATAGCCTCTTCTTCATTTCTTGCTGTTAAAAAATGATAGAATCCAACTTTTAATCCATTTTCTTTTGCATTATTATAGTTTATTCTAAAATATGAATCTACTATATTTTCTCCTTGACTTGATTTTATATAAACAATATCAATTCCATCATTTTTAACTTGCATGTAATCAATATATCCTTGCCAATTACTAACATCTATTCCTTCATAAATTTGATTGCTAGAAGCAGTTGTAGCAAATGTAGTAAGTGGCATTAATGTTAATAATATTGTAATAATAAAAACTTTTAATTTCATATTTTCCTCCAATCTATTTTTTTTATAATATGAATAAAGTTTATTTTATGAGACTTGTTTATAAAAATAAAATGCAGTTACTTTTATATGTAACTGCATTTTTTCAAATTTGGGGTTTATAATTTTTTATCTTTCTTCTATAATCATTTCATATGCCGTCTCACCGTCATTTTCAGATTTATCTTTTGTTGTAATTTTTAGTCCTTCTTTATTTATGTTATCTACATTAACCATTGTATCTATTTGTTCCTCACCGTCTTCTGACATTAATGTATAATGTATAGTATTTTCACCTGTTGATGTTTTTTCTTCTTTTACATTTGTTAACTTATATTTACTTTGATCATAATCTATTGTAATAAATTCTTTATATTTTTCTTTTATATCTTCAACTAATTTTCCTTCTGTTGCAGCATTTACTGTAAAAAAGCTACCTGATAATAAGATTAAAGTTGTTGCACATAATGAAACTATTTGTTTTCTTTTTTCTATTTTCATAGACTCCTCCCTTTCTAAATTGGATACAACTATTCTACTTCTAACATTTCTTAAAATCTTATTATTTAATTCATTATTTTCCATAGTCATACCCTCTTTCTTTTAAGTTCTTTTTTATAACCTTTCTAGTTCTATGTAGAATTGTTTTTATTTTTCCTTGCGAAAAATTCAATTCTTTTGAAATTTCTTTGATTTTTTTAGATTTGTAATAAAACATTATAAATATTTGTTTTTCTTCAGTTTTCATATTATCTAATGTATTTAATATAATTTTACTTTTCTCGTTTGTCTCTATTAAATTTTCAATATCTATATAGTCACTAACTATATTTTCATAATCTTCTATATTCTCACTAGTAATTTTTTCAATATTTAAATTTCTATATTTTTTTCTAATTAAATTTTTGGTTATTCCAACTAAATATGATTTTATTTTTATATTACTGTCAATTTTAGAATAATTTTTCCATAATACCATAAATACATCTGATAATATTTCTTCAATATCTTCTTGATTGCTAAAACAATTTTTTAATATTTTGTATATATATGGATTATAGGTTTCAATTATTAATTCAATATTTAAAATGTTATTACTTTCAAAATCTGCTATTGTTTTGCTATCCAATTTAGATCTAAACTCCTTTATCTTAAAAAGTACTTTCACATATATAATACCATTTTTCTAAAAAAGGTTTCAGTATTTTAACAAAAGAAAAACTAGAAATTAGTTTTTACTAATTCCTAGTTTTCATATAATTAATAATTATTTTACAATATTATTCTTTTTTGCCTTACTGTCTATTATTCTAATTCTAATATAGAAAATTGCTGCAATAAGGATTAACACACCAATTAAACCAAATAATATTGGATTTGCTCCTGTTTTTGGAAATATTCCATTTTTTACATTATCTGATGAATTAGTATTTGATGCAATATTTTGTTTTACAGTATTATTACTATTTACATTTGTATTTGCATTTGCATTAGTTTTATTATTAGCGTTTGAATTATTAGTAGTATTGTTGTTAACAATATTATTGCTACTAGTAGTATTATTTTTATTATTATTAACAGTATTATTATTTGTTGTATTGTCTGTAGTTGTATTTGTACTTGGATTTGGTTCTTCTGGATTTGAAGTTCCATTTTTTACTGTAATATTTGCTTTAATATTATTTAATTTTACTTCATCTTTACCGTTTGAACCAGCAACTTCATTCAATAGTATTGTAAGATTTTGTTTACTTTGTTCTTTAACTTTAAATGTAACTTTAAATACTGTTTCATCGCTTGTTGCATAGTCATTTCTATCTGTAGCAAACTTTCCATTATCATCATTATATGAAGGTCTTGCCCAAGTATTTTCACCTTCCATCTTTAATAGTTCTAGGCTTTCTTTGTCATATTCTAATCTTCCGCCTAAGGCAATAATACCTTTATCAATTTGGATATTAGAAATTTTAACATCTACTACAAATTCTTCGCCTTTGCTTACTTCATTTTTTGATGTTCTTAAAGATATCTCAAAACTAGAAGCAGCGTATACATTAATTACTGTAGTTATTGTTGTTAATAAAATTAAACTTAAAATGATTAATTTTTTCATTTTTTCTCCCATTCGCCTTTATTTTATTCTAAACCAATTAACACTAATTTTATTTGAGCTAAATCTGTTACTGTTATTTCATTATCATAATTCATATCTGCTGCTTTCAAGCTAGCACCTGTTAATAATTCTTTTTCAATATAATGTAATTTTAATTGAGCTAAATCTGTTATTGTTATTTCGCCATTTCCATCAAGATCTCCTGTTACAACTAATGTACGTTTTAAGCTATCGCCAACCTCTACTGTCATACCTGTTGCTACAATACTGTTATCTGTAACTGTATTTCCATTTTTATCTTTTATTATTATATTTGGATATGCTTCAACATTTGATTTAAATTGGCCTACAGTTGTTCCAGCAGTAATCTTTGTAACATACTCATTATCTATTGTATATACTTCAGAAGTAAGACTATCTGGTCTTCTTTGAATTTCTATTTCTAATTCAGCATCTTTTGAAACTATATCTGTAATTGCATTACTTGCAACTATATTTTTTACTTTTATAATTGTTTTTGTTGTATTTTCTATTGAATCTTTTGCTTTAAATTTTATTGTAAATATAGTAGAATCGTTTGTTATATAAGTATTATTATCTGTAACAAATTTAAAGTTTTCTTCATTAAATCCACTTGCGATATCCCAGTTATTTTCACCTGTTATATCTATTCTTTCTAATACATTAGAATCATACTCAAGTTGACCTCCTAAAGCTATTAAACCTCTATCTATATTTTTTAGATCACTCAAATTTACATTAACAGAAAATTCGTCTCCTGGATGAATTTCTTTTTCTTCTTTTTTTGTAATTGAAGTTGTAAATTCAGGTAATGTTGTATCTACAGGTTTTCCTGTAACAATTGGTTCTACAACACTTTCTTGTCTTTCTTCTTCTTTTTCTACAACTTCTTTTGCTATAAATGTAACATGAATTATATTTTCTCCATCTTTTGCGTCATCATAATTTACTGTAATATCCATTGAATCTTTGTTTGACACTTCTAATTGTCTACCACAAAGTGTTATTGTTTCAATTTCATATCCTTCATCTGGAACAATTTTTAAGTTTCTTGATTTATTTGGATCTAAAGTGATAATATTTCCTTCTTCTCTACTTGCTCCTTCTACTTTTCCACCATCTGTTGCAGATACAATTACAGATCTATTTTGTAATTCTTGTGTTTCATCTTTTTCAACTACTGCTATTGCAAATGGACTAAATGAATCACATGTAATAATTAATCCATATTGTGTTACAACACAAGGAATTTCTTCAACTCCTGTTACATTACCTGCATTATCTCTCATAAAATGATATGCTTTAAATGTAACACCTGCATCTTCTGGTCCATATCCCTCTGGAAATCCTAAAGCAATTCTTAATCTATGTCCTGTTTTTACAACATATTTTTTACATACATTTAATGAAATATTATATGTTTCGCTTTGTATTAGTTCTTGATTTCCTAATTTATTTTCCATTAAATTATTCATAGATTCTGTTTCTGCTTCAGTTGTTCTTGTTGTTACTAGTGCTATTCTAGTTTTTAGTTTATCTGATACTGGTGTTCCATCACTTGTTTTCCAATCATTCATTGATAAATCTTCATTTTCTAGAAGTGTTGGTCTACCAAATACTTCCCAATTTTGAGATGCATTCATTCTAGTAGCACATCCTATTACATTTATTGCTCCATATGTTATTTCTAAAGGCTCTTTTCCACTATTTTTTCCTACAACTCCTGTAAGATAAATTTTGTATGTAGCTCCATCATCTGCATACATTTGACTAAATTTTATATCAAATGTTACTCTACGTTTTCCGTCAAAAGTAAAATTTGTTATTGTAGAATTTGCTACACCACTATGTCCTGTTGATTCGAATCTATATCCAATTTCATTTGCTCCTTTTGCTAAAATTAAATCATCATCATAAGTAACATCAATATGATAAGTTGATCCTACTCTAAGGTCTTCTGTTGGTGCTGGTGTTTGATATTTTATATATGGTTTTCCTTTATAGTCTCCACTTGGATTATATAATTTTCCTGATTGTGCTACAAAATCAGATTCATCACCTTGATATGCTAAATATATAGGATCATTCATATAGTCTCCTGGAGCCATAGTTGTTACTGCAAATTCAATATATTCTGAATTTGGTATAGTTACATAAATATGATCATCATAGTCAAAAAAACCACCTGCATAAACATCTGGTAATAAATAAGCCCAAGGACTTACTTGCCATTCTTCATCTCCTGGTTTATAGTAATATGATTTCATTATTATGTATTTTCCTTCTTCACTTGCTTTATCATATCCCATACCATTATAACTTACATAATAGTCTCCAGCTTTATATTCTTCATTTGAAGTTCCATCTTGTTTATATTTTACTAGTAATCCATTTGAATTTGTAACTGTATCTATTCCATAATCTTCTACAGATAATTCTGGATATTTAAATACATAGTTTCCAGCTGCTTCAACTGTCTCTAAAGCAACATGTTCTTTATTCATAGTTTCTGTTCCAACTAAGCAATATCTTGTATTTTCGAATCCTTCAACAATATCACTTCCTGGTAATCTATCGTTACCATCTTCTATAATATGTTTACGTTCAAAAGGATCATCAAAAGTACAATCTACAGCATACCAAGTACCTTCTGCTCTTCTTGTATTTGAAGATATTTGAACATAATTCCACATATGAGGAACTGCTGGTTCTCCTTCATATTGATGTATTCCTTGTACTAAAATACAATTAATTCCTAATTTATCTAAAACAGTTTTAAATGCTCTTGCATATCCTTCACATACTGCTTGTTTTTTTACAAGTGCACCATAAGGAGTACTTATAAATCCTTCATTTCCTTCTGTACAATCACTTTCTAGTCTATAACCAGTTGTATTTATTATTTCATTGTGAACAAGTTTAATTTGTTCTACTATTTTATTTTCTTCAATTTCAATATTTTGAGCTTTTTGTACGATTTCATTTACTTTTGTTTCGAAATCATTAATTGCTGTTTCAACTTCTTTTTGATTATTAAATCCTGGTGTATAATAATTTGCATGTCTTCCAGAACCTAAATATGCATGATATTTTCCATCAGCATCTATAGTTGTTCTAATTGTTAAATATTGGAAATTTACGTAAAAAATTTCAGGATAATCTGCATAAAAAGCATATCTTGCAGCATTCATCGCTGAAACTAATTTTCTATTTCCATTTGAATATTCTTTTACTTGGTCTTCTTCTAAAAGTCCATTTTCTACAAGATCATAATCTTGCATACCTGTTTTTAATATACCTTGAATATACATATTATACATTGCATCATAAATTACTTTTGCTTCTGAATCTAATTGGTCATAATGAAATTTACCAACATTTTCTGTTGCATATGAAAAATTATTAAATGCTAATCCAAGTAATTTGTGATACAAAAAATATAATAAGTAATAAAATAACTGTTAATTTTTTTAGTTTCATAAAATAAATTTCCTCTCTTTCATAATTTATAATTCATAGATATATATACATTAAAAATTATACCATAATTTGTTCTTAGCGTCAACATTTTCCTAAGTATAATAAATATTTAAATCCCTTGTTGCTGTAAAGCTTTGTTCGTTACTAGTTTGTTCTATAATGGAGTTTATGGCATCAGATACAGACTTTCCATATAAAGAAATATTCAGTTACTACTTTGACCTGCTTTATAAAAATATTCACAAGAGATAAGTAAACTAACAATTGTTTCCTTTAGTGCACTTCTGGCATAGTTTCTTACTAGCCACAAAAGGCGCCTATTCAACCGAATAGACGCCTTTTTCTATTTATTTTATAGGAAAGTGCTTTGCACTTCCTATAAAATAAAGGCTTCGCCAATATTTGTACACAAATTTACATAGTAAATTTGGCACGGCGAACAATGACGTGGACGATTCAGTAAAGTTTTGTCTTTTGCAGATTGTATATCGTCCACTATTGTTCTAATATTTACTTTTGAATTTCTTGATCTTTTTCTTTTTCTGTAAGTCCGATTAATATTTTTTCTGAATTTGATAATTGACCTTTAGTTAATTGTTCTGAAAGTTCTTCAACTTCATCTAAAGAAACTTTTCTTTTTTGTGAATCTAAGCTTATATTTTCTTTATAATAATCAAAAAATACATCTGATACATCTTTAAACTTCTCATTCAAATCCTCTATAGTAACATCTGGTGTTGCTTTTATTTCACTTTGCATATTCTCTGGAATTTCAGCTCCAGTTTCTTTAAGTACTTCTACTAATTTATTAGTAAATTCAGCTAAAAAATATCCGCGATTTGTAGGATCTAAAGTTCTTCTAGTTGCTATATCTTGAACTCTATCATATGGTGATACAATTCCATCTGAAGTAGCCATTAAATCTGCAATATTTAAAATATCATCATATCTACTATATTTATAATTTTCTAAAAACATAGTTATATCATCTTTTTCTGCTCCTTCTTTCCAAGCAGGATTTCCATTTTCATCTACATAGAAACCTTCTTCAGCAGATTCATTACTTGCACATCTTCCACCATTTAAAAATGAATGTGTTAAAGTAACAACAGCTTCATTTTCCCATCCTTCATCAACTAATTTTTCATATCCTTTTGTAACATGTTCAAAACTATGTGTTACTTTTCTTCCATAATCATGTAATATACCTTGTATTTGAGCTGTATTTTCATCTAGTCCTAATTTTTTAGCTAGTTCTTTTGCAAGTTTTCCTTCATATAAAACATGACTCATCCAACTACTTGTATTAATTTTTCCATCTTGAATTGTTTTTTCACCAAGTGATTTACCACTTTCAATACATTTATATGCTAAATCTACCATCGTAGATTTTAAATCATCAGTTACTTCTATTCCACCTGCATTTGTGCCTTGTGTTAGATTATAGCAATCTTCTAACGATATTGTTCCAAATTGCTTTTTCATCATTTCTGTTAAATTTGACAAATCATCTTTAGATACATCTTTTACAAGAAGCATAAATGCATCTCCAACAGAATGTTTGCTTTCCTCTAATTTATTTGTTTCCATAGCTTTTCTTTTGTATTCTTCATTACTAAAATATAATTTCATATACCCTCCTTGGTTTCAAATTATGTTAACCTTATTTATTATAACACAATAACTGAAATGTTGCAAATATATTTAAACATTACAATCAGCTTTAACTAATGGTATTAAATAATCTCTTTTTGGATTTTCCATTTTTTGTAATGTCTCAACAGCAATATTCTTTTTTATTAAATGAATTTTTCCAAATTCTAATTCTAAATTATTTTTATTTAAATAATTATAATAAGTATTGTAATATTCATTTATTTCATTTGATGACATTTTTAATCTTGCTTTTGCAAATATTTGAACTTTAGGTTGTTCTTCTTTCTCTGAATTATAAATATACTTTAAACTTAAATTAGACACTTGAAAATTATTATTTAAATCTATATTAATTTCTTCCATTACTTCTCGTGAAATTGTTTTCATTATATTAACAATCCCATTTTCCATATCTTTTTTATCTACATTTCCTCCTGGAACTTGAAGCATATGTGGGTATGACATTTTTTCATCTAGTTCACCTAACAAATAATATTCATCACTTGTTTCTAATAAACATCCTGCACTTATATTAACACACGCAAATTCTCTAGGTAAACCCATTCTTTCTTCATATAAATAATGAGCATAGTCCGATTTTTCACATACTATCTTAATTTCGTTATCGTCTTCATAATAATTACTTACTCTAGTTACATCTCCATTCCATAGATTAGGATTCTGTCTTACAAATTCTTTCCAGTTTGCATCAATTTTATTTCTTATTTCCATTGGAAGAGTAACACATTTCTCTTCATAAGTAATAACTAATTTTTTGTTTTCTATATTTTTTATCATTAATATCACTTCCTTTAAAAATTATAACATAATAATTTTTATTTGTATAATTATTACAAAATAAAGTTTATTATTTTTATTCTTTTATATATAATATAGTAAGAAATAAATATGATTGGAGATAAAAATATGTTTGATGAAATTATTGAAAAAAGCAAAAATGAAATTATAAATTCACTTTCAGAATTAATAAAATTTCCTAGTGTTTCTGATGAAAGCGGCACTTCTGAATACCCTTTTGGAGAAGAATGTAATAATGCTTTAAATTACATTTTAGATTTAGGAAAATCAATGGGATTTAGAACAAAAAATATTGATGGATATTGTGGATATATTGAATTTGGTGAAGGTGAAGAATTAGTTGGAATTATAGGTCATTTAGATGTTGTTCCTGCAAATATTCAAGATGGATGGACTACTCCTCCATTTTCTCCAACTATTAGAGATGGAAAATTATTTGGTAGAGGTTCTATTGATGATAAAGGTCCTGTTATAGCTAGCTTATATGCAATGAAAGCTATTAAAGATTCTATGGCTATTTCAAAAAGAGTTAGATTAATTCTTGGATTAAATGAAGAAAAATCTTGGAAATGTATTAATTATTATAAAGATCATGAAGAACATCCTTCTATTGGTTTCAGTCCAGATGCAAACTTTCCTGGAATTTATGCTGAAAAAGGTATTATGTCTGTTGAATTAAAAAATGATTTCAAAATTAAAGATTATGATATATTAGAAATTAATTGTGAAAATAATGCAATTAATGTTGTTCCAAAGTATTGTTCTATTAAATTAAGGAAAAATTATAATTCAAATTCTAATTTACATGAAATTCCAAACATAAAATTAACCGAAAATAATGATACTTTAATTGTAGAGGCATTTGGTACAGCTGCTCATGCTGCTCATCCTGAACTTGGAAATAATGCAATTGCTACATTAGTAAATTACTTAATTAATAATTTTGAATTTAAAGACTCATACTTAAAAACTTTATTTGAAATAGGCTTATTTGATATTGAAAGTCCAAAATTTATGTCTGATAAAAAATTAGAAGATGAATCTGGAGTTCTTACATCTAATGTTGCCGTGTTAGAGTATATCGATGAGAAATTAATTATCAAAATTAATTTAAGAGTTCCTGTTACTATAAAATTGGAAGATATTTTTAATAAATATATTAATCTACAATCTTCATTTGAAACCTTAGAAATATCTAAATTAGGAAGTCAAGAGCCTTTATTTGTTGAAAAAGACACTTACCTTGTAAAAACATTAGTAAATATATTTAATAAAAAAGCCAATTTAAATTCACTTCCAATTGCCATTGGTGGTGGAACATATGCAAGAGCTTTTCCTAATTTCATTTCTTATGGAGCAACAATGCCTGGTGATAAAGATATGTGTCATCAAGTTGATGAATTTATAGAAATTGATAAATTAATTCTTTCTAGCAAAATATATGCTGACGCAATTTATGAATTGAGTAAATAAATTGATATTAATACTTACATTGTACACAAACACTTGCATTAAAGCATAAATCATGTTATAATTTTGTGTATAGTTTTTATGTTCCTCTGTAACCTAAAACCGTTCAGAGGAAAACCTCTGAACAACAATTTTTGGAGGTGTAATTATGAAATTTAGACACAAACGTAACATCAGACGGGTTGTAGCATGGATTTCGGCCTTCCTTCTTCTTTATGCGGCTGCATTTGGAAATTGGATTGTTATTCCATTTGCTGTAGGATTTGCCTTAGTGCAATTTCCATCATGCTTCAAGAAGAAAAGCAATAATTCGGCTAACAAACCTGAAGAACCGGATTTTCCTGAGGTTCCATTAATAATTTTGCTGGTTGCATCTATTGCAGTATTTATTTGTACAAATGCAATATGTGCTACACTTTGCATTTTAAGTGGAGCAGCTGGAATTGGAGTTTCGTACATGCTTTTAAAAGTTCCAACTGGCAAGACTAAGAAGAAAAAGAAAGTTGTCTAAAATTTGCCAAAAGTAAAAAAATATGTTATACTAAATACGTATTACGTATTTATGTCCCTTTGAAACCTATTAACGCTTCGGAGGGAAACCTCCAAGCACAACTAAAATGGAGGTATCAAAATGAAAAAGATCCTTAAAGTGTTACTCGTTGTTGTAGCGGCCATTCTGGCATTCAAGTTTATCACAAGTGGTTTCTTTATCTGGATGGTTGTCGCGGCTGCGCTGCCACAGGTTGTAAGAATCATTTGTAAGAACTGTGGCGAGATCAGCCCATGGGTTACCAGAATCTATGCCAACCGGTACAAGTATTCCTTGATCATTATGGTGGCAATACCGCTTCTGGGAGTTAAAATCGGTCTTATGATTGCGGCTGCCATCGGAGTAGGCATCTCCTACCTCATGTTTGAGGATATCAGGAAACAGTAATCGGATCCATCATTATTGCGATTAGCTTATTATCGCAGAAAAGGAGCTGGCTTGTTATAGCCGGCTCCTTTTTCGTTTCGCTATGAATTTATGTTCGAACAGATATATATATGACTTTCCTTAGAATATAAAAATAAGCCTTCACTATAAAGCGAAGGCTTATTTTTATGCTCTTGGATGAGCCTTTTTATAAATATCTTTTAAATTTTCATTTTGAAATTGCATATATACTTGTGTTGAAGATATATCTGAATGTCCTAGCATTGTTTGAATTGCTTTTAAATCTGCTCCATTTTGTAAAAGATGTGTTGCAAATGAATGTCTTAAAACGTGTGGTGTAATTTCTTTTGAAATATGAGCTTGTTCTTTATAGAATTTAACTATTTTCCAAAATCCTTGTCTTGTTAATCTTTTTCCATTTATATTAACAAATAATGCATCAACACTATCATCTTTTATTAATATAGGTCTTGCTTTTTCAATATAATCTTTTAATGCTTTTAATGAAAGTGATCCTAATGGAATATTTCTAGTTTTGAAACCGTTTTTACATACAACATAACCTTGTTCTAAATTACAGTCTGTTATATCTAAAGAAATTATTTCTGTAACTCTCATTCCTGTTGCATAAGCAAATTCAAGCATTGCTTTATCTCTAATTCCTTTAAGATCTATCGCTTTTGGTTGTTCTAATAAAAGTTCTACTTCTTGTGAACTTAAAATACTAGGAACTTTTTTCTCAACCTTTGGTGATTGAACTCCTACTGTTGGGTCTTTCTTTACTTTTTTTGTTTTTACTAAAAATTGATAGAAAGATCTAATAGTAGCTAAATTTCTAGATATAGTTGATGTTTTTTTATTCATAGCTTTTAAATATTCGAAATATTTGTCTATCTCCTCATTATCAATCTTTAAATAATTTAAACCATTCTTGTCTATGTATTCTTGGTATTGTGTAATATCTCTTTTGTAAGATTGTAGTGTATTTGATGATAATTTTTTATCATTTTCAAGAAACTCTAAAAAAAGTTTGATTTGTTTTTCCATGGTTTAACCCCTCTCCAATCTGTATTAGTTTTATTTGTTTTTTACATCAACAATTTACATAAGTAGTTATATCAAATATCTAAAAAAAAGTAAAGTCTTTTTAGATAATTTCTTTTAAAAAAATTAATAAGTTTGTTGATATGTATACTTCAATTAAGCTTGAAACTATTACAAGCCCCAATGATATTACCATAATAATAGTGTGGCGTATAGCTTCTTGCTTTAAATTTATACACTTAGTATAAATCGCTTTGTACAATTTTATTCCGATTTTCTGAAATTATAAAAAAAGCTGGTAAGAAAATAATATTTTGAAATAATAATGATGCTATAGAAAAAAGCGTTCCATTTTTTACTCCTAAAACAGCAATAATTGCAGAAATAGTATATCCTATTGTAAATCCCTTATAAATTATAGCAATATAAATAAATATTCCACCGTATTATTGTACATCCCAAAAACCAAATTATTAAAATAAAAGAGACATTTTGTTTTATGCTTAAAAACAAAATATCCATTTTATTAATTGAATCGGATTCTTTAATATTTTTTACAAGTTCTTCAATATATGTATTTAATTCTAACTTTTGAGTTTCATCCGAATTATTTATAAAGAAAATTCCAAGTGCTATTCCTATACAAAATAATGTTGTTATAATTATAAAATTTTTCTTATTTCGAATTACATAGTCAATTAATATACTTTTCATCTCATACATTCTCCTCTTTTAAGTAAAGTATATGAGACAAATTTCTAATTATTCAACTTTTCCGTAAACTCCTCCACCGCCTTCTACAACATGCATTTTTCCATCACGTGCAGAAATAATATTTTTAGCTACTTTTTCTCCTACTACAGCTTCAATATCATCATTAGATAATTTGTGAAGAATTGTCATTTCTGTTCCAAAATGCTCTAGTAATTTATCTATTGTTTTTCCACCAACTCCAGGAATAAATGTAAGTGGATATTGATAAATATATTCTGGTCTAAATTCTGGGCTTTCTGTTTCTTTTCTATCTTTTATTATTTCAATTCTATCATAAACTCCCATTGTAATATTTCTACTATCACATGTATCACATTTTGTAACTGGTGCGTCTCCTGGAATTCTTTTATCACAAACTTCACAATATGTTCTATGATATTTTCCAAGTTTTGGATCTAGTCCATAATTTGCAACAATTTTTCTTCCGCCTTCATTTTTTATTGCCATTAAAAATTCTTTAAAACTAATTCCTTCTAGTTGCATTTTATTATATTCTCTTGCAATTCTTGGTAGAGAATGTGCATCTGAATTTGTTAAAAATGTTTTTGTTTTAAGTTCACTAATTTGGTCTGCTAAAAATGTATCTGAACTTAATCCTAATTCTATTGCAGGAATTCTATCATACTTTTCTTTAAATATTTTTCTTAAAGAATCTGTACAATTTCCATAAAAACTTTTATGTGGTGTAAAACAATGAGCTGGTATTAAAATACCATTATATTTTTCAACTATATCTATTAATTCATATGCTGAAATATCTGCTCTTTGTGAACTTAAAGTAATGTTTTTTATATGATGGCTCATTTCTTTGAAAATGCTTTTATATCTGAAAGTGTTGGAAAATAACATAAGTTATGTGCACTTCCTGTTTTTCCTTCATCATTTATTTCTGAAGTTTCAATTTCACTTCCTAAAATAATACAAACTTTATCTTTATATATAATTCCTCCATCTGGAATTTCATAAGCTTCACCTGTTCTTAAAAAATTTTCTATATCTTCAATTACATATGGTGAAGCACAATCTATAATTCCAACTAAATTAATTCCTTTTCTTTCTACACATTCTTTTGCAATATTAGCAAAATTTAAACTTCTTGCTGCTGTTATTTTTATTGGTTTATTATTTTCACTTCTACCAATATGAACATGTAAATCTGCATATATATCGTACATCCTTTTTTCTCCTTTTAATTTTTGAACATATTATATTCCAAAAGAATTTATTTTTCAATTACAGAATTTTTACAATTGCTTTCCTATACAATAACAAAAAAGAGTGCTTTCGCACTCTATAGGCAAATCTATAAGCCGGGTTCTGTCGTGAATAGTCATTTATCTAGAATATATATTGCTATATATTTCAAGCCACTCAAGGATTTACGAAGAAATGACGAGCAGCCTTAATTTCTTTTACCAAGGCGTTGCCCCAAATAGGGTTTACACAGCCAATGCATCACTGCACTGCTGGTGGGCTTTTACTCCACCTTTTCACCTGAGCTATATAAATATAGCTGTTATTTTCTGTTGCACTTTCCCTAAGGTTACCCTCGCTTGACGTTATCAAGTATTATTGCTCTGTGGGGCCCGGACTTTCCTCTTGCAATTCCTTTCGGAATTTGCCAGCGACTATTCAATTTACCTATTGTTTATTTTACTCTCTTTAGTTTTTTTCGTCAAGTAAAAATTATTTATTAGATTCAATTTTTAATAATGCTAATTGCACATTTTATTCCGTCAACAGCTGCAGTCATAATTCCTCCTGCATATCCAACGCCTTCGCCACAAGGATACAATCCTTGTATATTGGCTTCTAAGTTATCATCTCTTAAAATTCTAACTGGCGATGAACTTCTAGATTCAATTGCTGTTAATATGGCATCTGGATTTGCAAATCCTTTTATTTTTTTATCAAAATCTAATATTCCTTCTTTTAATGTTTGAGTAATATAATCTGGAAATAATTCCTGTAAATTTGAGTATGTCACTCCTGGTTTATATGTTGGTTTTATTTCTCCAATTTGTGTTGTTTTTCTATTTTCTAAAAAGTCTCCAACTTTTTGAATTGGTGCAAAGAAGTTATTTCCACCTAATTCAAACGCTTTTTGTTCTAATTCTGCTTGAAAATAAATTCCTTCTAAAGGTGAATCTCCTTTAAAATCATCTGGCGAAATATCTACAAGAAGAGCACTATTTGCATTTTCTCCATCTCTTGCAAATTTACTCATTCCATTTGTTACAATTTCACCATCTTTACTTGAAGAACCAATAACAACTCCTCCTGGACACATACAAAAAGTATAACAAGAACGTTCTTTTCCATGATATGCGAATTTATATTCTGCTGGTGGCAATTTTAATTTAAGGTTATTCCCATATTGAGAATTATTTATCATTTCCTGCTTATGTTCAATTCTAACGCCAACAGAAAAGCTTTTTTTCTCCATATTAATTCCTTTTTCAAAAAGTTTTTCTATTGTATCTCTTGCACTATGTCCAATTGCTAAAACAACAGTATCTGTTTCTATTTTTGAATTTTTATTTGTTATAATAGATTTTATTTTATTATTTTCAATTTCAAAATCTATAACTTTCTCTTCAAATAAAAATGTACCACCTCGTGCTATAATATAATTTCTCATATTTGAAATTACATTAATTAAATTATCTGTTCCTATATGTGGTTTATTTATATACATTATTTGATTTGGAGCACCAAAATTTACAAATTCTCTTAAAACTTTTCTGCATAATGGATTCTTACTATTAGTTGTTAATTTTCCATCTGAAAATGTTCCAGCACCACCTTCACCAAATTGAACATTTGAATTTGTTTTTAATATTCCTGTTTCTAAAAATTCATCTACATCTTTTTTTCTGTCTTCTACTTTTTTTCCTTGTTCTATGATTATTGGTTTTATTCCATTTTGAATTAAAATTAAACCACAAAATAGCCCAGCAGGACCTGCACCAATAATTACAGGTCTTGTCTCGGCTTTTCTTTTTACATCTATTTTTAAGCTAAAGTCTTCTTCATTTACTACTTTAATATTACATATATTTTTATTACCAGTATAATCAATATCAACAGTATAATTATAGAAGATATTTTCTTTATCTCTTGCATCAATAGATTTTTTATAAATACTATATTTTTTTACATCTTTAAAATCTAATTTATATTTTTTGCAAGCTTCTTTTACAACTTCATCATCTGTTAAGTCTTCATAAATTTTTATATTTTCTAATCTTAACATTTATCTATCTCCATAATCATCATTTTGATTTCTATAAGTTGTTGCTGAATAATCTGGTATTAGAGAAGCAATTTCATTTACTAAATTTTTAGACATTGACTCCTCTGCAATATTTTCTGGAAGTGGTTTTAACCCCATATTCATATCGTTAGGTAATATTCCAACTGGAGTATAAAGTCTAAAATAATCATCATTTTTACCAAGTGCAGCACAACATAGTGTACCTTTGTTTTCTCCCCATGTATCATCATCAAAAATACTTCTTTCAAGAGTAGGATCAAAAAAATAATACTCTTTTCCAAGTTTTACAATATTAGATAAATGTAAACTTCCAGATTCTTTTGATTTCATTAAAACCACTTCAGATTCAGCTATACTATGCATTAACAAATGCTTATACGTAATTGTATTTGTAGATGGTAATCCCGGATTACGTGTTAATCCTAAATATAAATCATTAAGATATACATCATTTTTATCTTTAGATTTTACTTCTGGAATACCTTTTGCAAAATTAGAATCATTTTTTTGAAATACATATTTATATAATTTTAAAGCGCTAGCTAATTGATTAAGAAGTCTAAATGATTTTTTTACACCTAATAAATTTATTATTTGCTTCGTTTTTTCATCAATAACTCTTTGTTTTTCAAAATTAGTTAATTCTTCTTCCACTATTTTTTCCTTCTAAAACTATTTTACTTCTGTTTTCCATAATTCATGTTTATTACAATATGCATATATTGTAGAACCTGGAATATATTTGAAATGTGTTTTAGCTTCCATTCCTGGTTTTAAATAAGTAGTGCATTCTCTTCCATCACTTACTATACTAATCCATTCAATATAGTGTTCTTCTTCCATTACATGATTTACTGTTACATAAATTTTATCTTCTTTTACTTCATAAACAGGAACATGTTTTTCAACAGCTGCATCAACTGAATTTGGTGCTAAAACTTTCATTTGTTCTCCACAACATACTATACCACAATTTGGACAATTGCAATCTTTTATAGCTTTTACAACAGCTCCACAGCTATTGCATTTTTTTATAATTAATTCTTTACTCATTATTTAAAAATCTCCTTTTCATTTTAATATATTTTATAATATCATATAGCAATTTTTTTATCAATCTAAATTTTAGAAATTAAATTTTCTAAAATTTCTGCTGCTCTTTTTGAAGCTAGTTTTAAATATGTATGAAAATCTATTTTATTATTTCCATTTGGTGTATCTGAAATTCCTCTAATTACTAAAAATGGAACTTTATCTAAAAAGCATACTTGCCCTATAGCAGCTCCTTCCATTTCTAAACATTCCATTCCAAATTCTGTTCTCACTTCTATAGCTCTTTCGGGATCTGCAAAAAATATATCTGCTGAACCAATTCTTCCAATTTTTATATTGAAATCTCTATCTTTCATTTCTTCTATAGTTTGCTCACATAGTTTAATTAATTTTTCATCTGAATAAAAATATTTTCCAACATCACAGATTTCACCTTTTTCATAATCTCCTATTTGTGTTATATCAAAATCATATTGAATTAGTTCTTTTCCTATAACAATATCTTGAACATTTAGTTCTGGTGTTATACTTCCAGCAGATCCTACATTTATTACATAATCTACTTTAAATTTATCTATTAAACTTTGAGTTGTTCTTGCTGCATTTACTTTACCAACACCACATTCTACTAAAACACATTCTCTATTATGTATATTTCCAATATAAAAAGTTAAATTATAAACTTTTTCTTCAGAAATATTTTCCATAATATTTTTTATAGCAAGCATTTCTTCATTTTCTGCTGCAATTATACCAATTTTCATATTATTTCTCCTTTTTTTATATACTAGGAAAGTCATGAGCAAAGCGAATAAGACTTTCCGTATAGTAAAATATATAATTAAACTTTAATAAGTAAAATTCCTAAAATAATTAACCCTGCTGCAAATATTTTTTTAAGTAAATTATCTCTTTCTTTCAAGAATATGTAGCCAAATATAACATTTAGTATTACAAGTAATGCACATAATGGTGCAACTACACTAACATTTCCTAATTGATATGCACGAAGCTGTGCAACTATACAAAATGACCATGTTATAGATGTAACTAGAATTGGTAATCTATTTTCTTTACTAAATTCATTTTTTAAATCTGATAATTTTATTCTTTCAATAATTACTATTAAAATTGCTGGAACACCTAGTGTTAACATTACATAAAATGGAAGATTAAAGCATTCTGAATAATTAACATCTAAAAATAGTGCTATTGTATAACATATATTTGAAATAATTCCAAGTCCAACATATTTATTGAATTTTCCTTCTCCTTTTTTATAGAAAATTATTATATTACTTAAAATTATTAAAATTGCTCCTATAAATTTACTAATAATAAATTCTCTTTAAAAAATAAAAATCCTGAAAATGTCATAAATACTGTAGATAATTGTTTCATAATACTAAATGTAGATGCCTCTACTCCTTTTCTTACATCTGTATTTAATCTATCTGATATAGCATAAAAAATAATTGATAATCCTAAAAATAAATATACTTTTATATCTGTAGGAAATTTTATTTCAAAAAACGGAAATAAAATTAATACTAAAACTGATGCCAATAAGTTCTAAAAGTACTGTTAATGCTCCTGGTTTTATCATTTTTTTGTTGCAACTTTATAGCTTTGATCAAATATTGTAGCTAATATTAAGTATAAAATTACAAATGTTATCCAACTATTTAACATATTTTCCTCCTATAAATTCTAAAATTTACTTGAACAATTTTACCATACTATTGTTTCTTTTACAATTACAATTTCAAAACAATTAAGCCACGCAAAAGCAAAAGCGGAGCTATTTCAAATTAATAGCTCCGCTTTGCTTAACTCTTATGGTTCATATAGCTGTGGTGTTGTTCCATCTGCCTTATATATAATAGATAATCCTCCAGCATCATCTCCTTCAAAAAATGTCCACATAACTTTTGTTTGGGGATCATACATGATGTACTGTTCTATATAACCTGGCCCTGATAAAACTTCTCGTGATAAAATAATAAAGCTTCCATATGTTTCTTCCTCTTTTACGATGTCTTTGGACTCTCTGTCTTCATCCACACAATCACATGCTGCCAAAAAAAATGTCATAAGTACAACCGCAATAATAATTGCAAAAATACCCCGTTTCTTCATAATGATTACCTCCATTTTGTTTGTTAATAGTTAAACGGTTACATAAATAAAAACTTCGCAACATATTATATAACAACTTTACATAATTTTCAAGCCTATATTAAAATCTTTTCTTTTTCTTTAATAAAATCACAAATTAATTGTGCAGATTTTTCTACACCTAAAGTATCTGAATTTATGCAAATATCATAATTTGAATGATTATTCCAGTCAGTTCCAGTATAATATTTGTAATGGTTTCCTCTTAATTTGTCAATTTGTTTTATTTCTTTTTGAGCTTTTTCTTTATCCATTCCATAATATTCTGTAGCTCTTTTTATTTTGTTTTCCATATCACTATAAATAAATATTTTTATAACATTAGGTTTATCTTTCAAAATAAAATCTGCACATCTTCCTATTATTACACAAGATTCTTTATCTGCTACTTCTTTTATTAATTCAGATTCTTTTAAGAATAAATCATCTCTATTATCTAAACCAAAATAATATCCATTATTTAAATTAGATAAGCTATTTCTTTTTTGTTCATTTGATTCTATATATTCTTCACTAAGTCCTGTTTCTTCTGCAAGCTTTTTAATAAAATCTTTATCATAAAATTTAATTCCTAATATATCTGCAATTAATCTTCCAACATATCTACCACCAGAACCATATTCTCTAGAAATTGTTATTATTACATTTTTATCTAATTTGTTATCTGTACTTGTATCATCAATTAAGCTTTGACTATTTATACTTGATTTCTTCAAATGTTTTACTTCTATAATTAATAATGTACAAGCAAGAACAAAAGCTAATCCATCAGCAACTGGTCCTGCATATAAAAGTCCTGTTAATCCAAATGCTGCTCCAAGTGCAAAAAATGCTGGTATTAAGAATATTATTTGTCTTGACAATGATAATATTGCACTTTTTGTACTTTTTCCAATTGCTTGGAAGAAAATTCCAGATGGTATTTGTATACCATTACATATGCAAAGGAATAAATATGTTCTAAATGCTAAACAAGCAAATTCCATATATATACCTGCTGTTTCTCCATCTGCACTACCAAATATACTTATTAATTGTTCTGGTATTGTTTGGAATAATATAAATGCAACTGTACTTACTATAACACCTAATCCTAAAACAGTTTTTAGTGTTTTCTTTACTCTATCATATTTTTCTGCACCATAATTATATCCAAGTATTGGTTGAGATCCTGCTGCAATTCCTATTATAATACTATTTAAAATTTGACTTGTTTTCATAACAATTCCAAATACTGTAATTGGAATTTCAGCACCAAATTTTGAAATTGCACCATATTTGCTAAATAAGTTATTTTGTACTGTCATAACACATACAAATGTCATTTGTGTTATAAAACTGCTTATTCCTAAAGAAGCAACTTTAATACCTCTTCTTAATTCAAATTTAAAATTACTTTTATTTAATTCTATTGATTTAAATCTTTTTATGTATAAAACATTCATTATAAAAGTAACTATTTGACTTATTACTGTTGCAACTGCAGCTCCCCATACTCCTTTATGAAATACAAATATAAATATTGGATCTAATATTATATTTAAAATAGCACCAGCAACCATAGATGTCATTGCATATTTAGGTGATCCATCAGCTCTAATTATTGAATTTAAGCTTGAACCTATTACCATAAATGGTAATCCTAAAACAATAACACGTCCATAATCTAATGCATAAGGTCTTAAGTACATCTGTACATCCAAATAAATTTAAAAGTTGTGGTAAAAATATAAAACTTCCTATACACAAAATTAAAGATGATATTACAGATAGTATAATTCCATTTGCTACACCTTTACTTGCTTCATCTTTTTTCTTTTCACCAAGTTTTAAGCTTAAATATGCTGAAGCTCCATCTCCTAGCATAAAGGCTATTGCCATTCCTACTACACTTAGTGGAAATACAACATTAGTTGCACCATTTCCTAAATATCCTACTCCTCTACCTATAAATATTTGGTCAACAATATTATATAGTGAGTTTACTAGTAAAGATATAACACAAGGAACTGAAAACTTTAACATCAACTTACTAATTTTCTCATAACCTAAAATATTTTCTTCTTTTTCCATTTTCATCTTCCTTTCTCTATAATATATCAAAATGCATAAAGCATTTAAATTGTTTGTACACATCTTTTCTATTATAACATTTTTACATTTTTTGTTCAACACAAAAATACTTATTATGTTGAAATTTGTAAAGTTTTATTTTATAATTCAAGTATTATAACTTTGGAGGTATATATGAAAAACTATTTAGATACATTAACAGATGAAATTCGAGAATACTTTAAAATCTTATCACCCGAATTTCCAGAATGGTTATTGGATTATATAAATACACCAGAAATGCAACGTATTTCTGGAATTAGTATGAATTGTGGAACAGACTATACAAAAATATTTAATATAAAGCAGTGGTATTCAAACTTAGATCATAGTATTGGAGTTGCTCTTATTATTTGGCACTTTACACATGATAAAAAACAAACTCTATCTGGATTATTTCATGATATAGCAACACCTACTTTCAAACATTCTATAGATTTTATGAATGGAGATACAGAAAATCAAGAGTCTACTGAAGAACGAACAGAATTAATTATTAAAAATTCCAAAGAAATTATGGAGTTATTAAAAAAAGATAATATTAAATTAGAAGAAGTTTCGGATTATCACATTTATCCAATTGCTGATAATGATACACCTCAGTTAAGTGCTGATAGATTTGAGTATACATTTTCTAGTGGATTAATATTTTATAGAGTTTGGGAATTAGATGATATTAGAGAATGCTATAATAATGTAAAAATATTAAGAAATGAAAATAACATATTAGAATTAGGATTTTCTAATAAAGTAATTTGCGAAAAATATATAAATATTATTTCTAAACTATGGCCACAGTGGTTAACAGATGAAGACAGAACAACTATGCAATTCTTAGCAGACATTGTAAAATCGATGAATGTAATTGGTAAAATTTCAATTGATGACTTATATATTTATTCTGAAAAAGAAATTATTGATAGAATTTTAAATTGTGGTGATAAATATATAGAAACAGCTTTTAAGAACTTTCAAAATGCAACATCTGTTATGAGATTTGACACATATACTACAGATAAGTATTGTATAAGTGTTAAAGGAAAAAGAAGATACATTATACCTTTAGTTGAAACTGAAACTGGAATATATAGAATTAATAAAGTTTCAAAAAAAGCAAAAGAAAATATTGATGAATATTTTAAATTTAAACAAACTGAATACACTGGTTTTGATTTTGAATTTAAACCATATGAATTCCAAAAATAATAGTAAAGAAAAAGAAAGATATTATCTAAAAAGGTAATATCTTTCTTTTTACAAATTGAAAAAAATAAGGATTTTATAATTTAAAATTAAATTTATTTGGCTCTATATCTTTTTTAGAATCTGCTGCTTCTATCATTATGTTATTTTTAGTTCTTTCTTTTTCTATTCTGTTAGATATAGTAAGTATATTGTCATCAATATTATTTATTATTCTTGCATATTTCACAAGATTTTTTGAATCTCCCTTTGTTATGTTAGGATTTTTATATTTTAATTTATGTTCTATACTAGCCCAAAAGTCCATACCAAGTGTACGAATTTGAACTTCTACTTTGACAAACATTGTTCCTGTAGAAAAAGTTACTGGAACTTCTAGTATAATATGATAACTCATATATCCACTTTTCTTTGGATTTTTCATAAAATCTTTTTTATTTAAAATTCTAATATCTGAAAAGTCTTCTATAATTTCAACTAATTTGTAAACATCTTTCTTAAAGTTACAAACTACTCTTATTCCAGCTATATCGTTTATTTTATCAAACATATTTTCATAAGTTAGTTCATAATTTTTTCTTTCCATTTTTTTAAGTATGCTTTCTGGTTTTTTTATTCTTGTTGTAATATACTCAATTGGTTCATAATTATGAAATAACTTTAATTCATCTTGTAGTATATCTATTTTTGTTTTTATTTCTTTTAAAGCTGAATTGTATAAAAACATTACTTTTTCAAATGTAACATCATCTATATTTATTTTTTCTTTATTTACTAAATTATTTTCCATTTTAATTAAATAACTTTTTTCTTCATCATCTTCTATCATTCAATCATCCTTTCTTTTGTTAAATTCTAGAACTATTCTATATATAATTTATTAATTTTATATTAAATAATTGTGAATTTTTTGTGAATGAAATCAAAGATATTTGCTTTAGTAATTCATAGTATTATTTAGAATAAATTCTACTACTTTATTTTCGTTGCTTTGATCTGTTCTAACATTGCTTTTTCTTTCTTCTTCTGTTAGTTCCACTAAATATTTATTAAATTCTGGAATAATAGCAATTGAATCTAAAGGGTATCCTGGATTTCTTTTTTCTGAAGGAGTATCAATAAAATAAAAATCGCTTTTATTCCAAGTATGTGTTTTTGTTTCTTTTCCATCATATATAGCCATTCCATAAACCCATTTTGCTGTAAGCTTTCCACCATATTCTTTAACTAAATTAGTATAGTGTTTTATCATTTCTTCGTCTGAAAGTTCTTTTCCATTTACTCTTCTAACATGAGTTCCTGGTTGTTTGTTTTCGGGTATGCCTTCAATAAATAATGTATTATCCATACCAATAGATATTATACCAGTAGCATCATAATATGCTTTCGCTTTTATGTAAGCATTTTCTATTGCGTTTTTACCACATTCATCTACATCAACTTTTAAATCTAAATCTTTTATTGTTAATAGTTCGATACCATTTTTAGTTAGTTCTTCTGAATATTTTCTAACTTTAGCTGGATTTGTTGTTGCAAATAATAACTTCATTTCTATTCCTTCTTTATTTTGTTACCTTTTTCTTGCTTGCATTTTATCACAAAACCCTAAAACATTCAATTATAAATCTCTAATTGTTGTGAAAATAATTTTTCTTTCTTAGTAAATAAATTTAAATTTTTAGTTTGAGTTAATATTTTTCTAACATTCCATAATCCCAATCCATGATCTGTTGAATCATTTTTGGTACTAAAACCTTTTTCAAAAATTTTGTCTAAATCTATATCCAACTTCTTATAACTATTTTCTATTACAACTAATTGCCTATTTGCTTTATCATCTTTTACAAACTTTACATTAATTATTTTTTCATCACATTCTTTTGCAGCTTCTATAGCATTATCTAATAGTATTGATAATATTCTACAAAGATGATAGTTAGATATTTTGGATTTACTTATATCAGATAATATTTCAAATTTCATTGTAATATTTTCTTTTTTAGCTAAAAAATACTTTTTAGTTAAAATATTATATACTCCATAATCTTTAATTACTTTTGGATCAAGTATTTCTATGTTATTAATTTCTTCACATTCTTCTAATATTGATTGATTCATTTTTCTAATACTATCAATATCATTATTTTGTGAATATCCATCTAATGCTTGAACAAAATTAAAAAAATCATGTTTAAATGATCTTATATTATCATCTTTCTTAGATAGCATTTCATTATTTAATTCTAATGTTTCAATTCTTAAATTTTGATGTTCTATAGTATTATTCATTCTTTTATATTTTATTAGGAAAAATACTATCAAAAAATCATATATTAATGTCATACTAATTATTTTAATAAAAAATACTAAATTACTCATAAATTATCTATATGCAATCTCCTGCATATTTCCTCCTAATACATAATATTTACGCTCTTTGTCAAAAAAGCACTTTTCCTATTTTAAGCAGTTCATTGCGAATTGTCAACAAAAATCGTGATACTTATTTCGACTAATTTTTATAAATATCAAGTATTTGCTATTATATTATTCAAAAAATATTGTAAATTATTGTCATTTATACAATTATCTTTTGGAAATATCATGATATAAAACTATTCTTTTAGAGATAAAATTTAATTTTATTTTTCACCATTTCAAACAGCGATTTAATTTTAAATATGATTGTATATTTTTATTAAATTTGGAAATCATAATTTTAAAGAGGTGATAAATTTGACAAACAAAGAACTTTTGTATATTGAAGATGCTTTAGGACATGAATGTTTTATGAAAACATGTAGTAAAAAAACATCTAGCCAATTAACAGATGCTTCTCTTTCACAATATATTGGTGAATTAGAGCAAAAACATAATGAAATTTTTAACAAATTTTTAAATTTATTATAGGAGGTAATCATGGAAGATAAAGATTTAATGGAAAAAGAATTACTTGTTATTAAAGGTGTTTGTGATTTATATCTTCATGGAACTATTGAATCATCTACTAAAGAAGTACATGATGCCTTTAAATGCGCTTTAAATGAATCATTAGATATTCAAAATAAAATTTATAATTTAATGAAAGAAAAAGGTTGGTATAAAACAGAAGATGTTGACCAAAACAAAATTACTACAACCAAGCAAAAATTTATATCAAAATAATATGGGAAAACCCCTTAGGTGCCATTTGGCTCCCAAGGGGTTTTTCTCTCAAAACAATATTTAATTTTTATTCCGAAACTATTATTCTTCGCTCTTATGAATAAGATTCGTCTGCTCAGCTGCTTCGTCTGCTTTAAATTCCTCCATAGGAGTAAATCCAAAAGCTCTCGCAATGAAACAAGCCGGTGCTTTAGAAATCATTCTGTTGTATTCACTCACCTTTTCGTTGTAAGCTTCTCTTGCAATGGAGATCCTGTTTACTGATCCTTCAAGCTGATCCATTAAGCTTGTATACTGCTGACCCGCAGTTAAGGTAGGATAGTCTCTTGCAAGTAATACAGTCAGATTATTAATTTCTTTAGAAAGCTGATTATTAGCTTCACTGATTTCTTCAGTATTGCCAGATTCCAAGCTCCTGCTCAAAGCGGCTTCTGCAGCAGCAATATCGCCAAAAACTTTTTCCTCGTGGCCAGCAGCAGCTTCTGCTACCTCAACCAAGTCCGGAATCAGTTCCAGTCTCCGCTGCATCATAGTCTGAACATTTGCCTGTGCCAGCTTTGCATCTTCTCTCGCATCCACCAGATCATTGTAGGTAGTCATAAATACAATTCCCACAACGCTCACGATGCACACAAAAACACCAATAAATCCCAAAATAGCTGCACCAATCCACTGATAAGCTTTGCTTTCGGTATCAAATTTACTCATAAGTTGTCCTCCTATAAAATGAATGATTTGATTGTTATTTATCTAGAAGCGCCGCCTCCGTTGAAGCTACCGCCTCCAAAACCACCGCCACTGGAACCAGAACTGCAATCAGATGATGCTTCGATAAACATGAAAACAATTCCATCTCCGAAGCCATCTCCTAACCAATGTCCAGTTCCCCACTCTATTAGTATTAACACCAATAGAATTACAATAAGTGCAATTACATACACATACCATGGAGTTTCTTCTAATACAATTCCAGTATCAAGTCCCGCAATAGATATTTCATATTCCTCAGATGCAGCCAAGTAATTAATAACTGCCTGAACAGTTTTACTTGTTGCATCATCGTAATTATTTTCATCTCTATACGGAACAAAGAATTGATCCAATATACGACCAGATGTTGCATCTGTTAGGACTCCTTGAAGACCTTTCCCTATTTCCAGCCGTACTGCAGTATCTTCTTTTGAAATTAAAAGCAATATTCCATTGTCTTCGTCTGCTTTTCCTATTCCTAAATGATTTCCTAATCTGACTGAATATTGTTCAATAGTTAGGTCATTTAAAGTTGGAACAGTTATAACTGCAAACTCAATCCGAGTCTGTTTCTCGAGCTCTACTAACAGACTATTTACTGATGTCTCAACTTCGTTGTCTAAAAAATTCCCCTGATCGTAAATATAAACATCCTGCTTTACAGTAGGAATCATCAGAGATGACAACTTAGAGTTGTCATCATCTGACGAACAGCCTGTCAGTGTGCTGAGCAAGACCAGAAATGTTACCAAAAGTAACAATATTTTTTTCCGGTTTCTCATCTTTTCACACCTCTCATTGATAGTAATTAAAAATGTCTTCCTGCGCCTCCGCCAGAAGCATGACCGCCATGACCACTAAAGCTACTGTGAGAACTTGAAGAAAAACTACTACTGCTACTTGCGCGGCGACGGCGTTCTTCTTCTCTCTGACGACGGCGACGAGCATCTTCTTCTCTTTTACGCCGGCGTTCATCTTCTTTTCTGCGGTGATCTGACTCAGCCTCATCAATCATGCGTTTTACTTTTCTTACCAGTTCCTGGCTAAAGTAATTCTGCTGTGCACTGTTTAAGCTGGTGTAATACCGCAAAGCTCTATCAAGATCGTTACGATCATTTTCGCCTGCATTATAAATTCTGTCCACAATTCTATGGACTTCTTTTTCTGCATCTTTTGCCTTATTGAAATTTTTCGAATCAGCTTCTGAAGCTCTGCGAAGAGATTCCAAAGTGCGAATCTGTTCGTCCGGATAATAGCCTTTTTCATCGGAAGTAAGATCTGAGTAGATCCTATATGCCCGATTTAAGGTGTCATAGTTCTCATGGTTTCCGGTATGGATTCCTCTGCAAATTGCACTAATGCTCTCAAACGCTTTTTGGGCAGCTGCACGATCACGCTTTTCCTTTTCTGCTCTTTCATATTCTCTTTTCAGAGAAACACTTTCCTCGTATAAGCTACGAAGCTTGTTGATGTCTGTCGTCATATATTTCTGAACGTCAGCACCAACAGTGTTATAAATACGAATCGCTTCGTTAAAGACGTTAATGCTGTCTTTATCAGCAGGAAGGTTAGCATAATGTGCAATGCTTTCATCTGTTTCTTTAGCAGATGCCTTAAACTCGTTTTCAATCATTTCGTGAACTTCTCTGTCGAAATCAATATCCGGATGCAACAGCTTGCTTCTCTCATACTTGTTCTGATAATCAGCAAGCACCTCTTTGGTTTGGTCAAGCTCCTTCTTGAGTTCGGAAACTTCTTTATTCTGGGTCTGGACTCTGTGTTCCAGGTCAGAAATCCTTGCCTCATAAGTTTTTTTCTGCTGCTGCATAGTAAGACTCCAAGTTTGAGAATTTGCATTTACTGCACGCATTTTATCTACGTCTGCATCATTTCTAATAGATGCTATTTTTTGTTCATACTCCTGAAGTTTCTTTTCAGATTCTTCTTTCTGAGCAGCTGCTTTGGACTTAGAAGTAAACAGACTTTTGATAGATGCAAAAAGACCTACAATCATTGCAATAAAGGCTGCAAAAATTGCATAAAGCCATCCGCCAATTCCACTCTCCTTTTTATTGGAGTCTTCATTGGTTTTTGTAGCATTAGCAGGTCCTGCAACAGCCTCATTTTCAACCTTTTTCTCAGGTTCAGGAGCTACAGTTACGGGAGCATTCCAGTCCTGTGGAACTCTGGATTTAATTTCATCAATTGTACCTTTCTGCAAAGAAATCAGTCCTTCTGCAAATTGGTCATCTCTGAAGTAATCCATTCCATAGTCATCCAAAAGCTGTCCCGACTTAGAATCTGTGATATAAGATTGCATTTCATAGCCAGTCTGCATCCATACATCTCTGTCACCGGAAGAAAACAGAATGAGAATTCCCATGTTGTCCTTTCCGATTCCATACTGATTATACATAGCATATGACGTTTCCATAATGTCATGTACTTTTCCATCAGTAGTACAGTCTGCCACAGACTCAACTGTTGTAACAACAACCTGAATACCACCGTATTCCTTGTCCAGAGCCACCGCCAATTCCATCATGTCAGCTTTCTGCTGTTCTGTAAAAATCCCAGCAAAATCGTTAACATAGAAATCGCTTGTTGCAGCAGTGACTTCAAAATCATATGTGCCTGCCGCCTCCACCTTAGTGTCAGCACATCCCAGCATTAAAGACAGAATTGCCATCATACATATGATTGAAATCATTGTGCGCCATGAGTTCCGTTTTTTGTTTTGAGTTTTCATTTTTTACCTCCATTTTCTACAACTGTTAATATGTTTTCATTTAGCACTACTAAAGAAATGGACATCTCCTTTCTATACAGATTTAGAGATACTTTAGTTAAAAAATGCTATTTAAATTATACAATAATAATAGTGCATTTGCAAGCGTTATGTAAATTTAATACTTCTGTAAAAGTTTTGTAAACTTTATGACATCTTCTTATATTATTGAAATATTATTCAAATTTTGTCAAAAAATAAGACTCTGTATAAACAGAGTCCTAATTTAAATATTATGCTTTATTTTTCTTTAATTCTAAAATATATCCTGTTGTTGAACATACTAGTAACACAGTTTCTAATATAATACCAAAAATCGACATTATATATACATTGTATATTATCCAAGCTATACCAACTGGTATTCCCATAAATTTATATACAATTGTTTTCTTTTGCCATACAGAATATGTATAAAGCATTGTTCCTACAACAGAAAGTAAACTTAAAAATCCTTCATATGTAAATATTGCTGAAGTGATAGCAATTGCATAAAGAGCTACCAATATAATAACATCTTTTTTAGTAATTTTATCACTTTTTCCGTTTTTCTTTTCATCTACTAAAAATATTATATTTCTTACTAATGCCAAAATGCACATTGATAATCCACTATAAGCATTAAGGAATACATAAGATAGTCCATTTGCTATTACAGCCATAAAACTTATTACTAAGACTGTTTTTCTATTTTTACAATAATAAGATAATCCTAATAATACATAGTTAATTATAATAAATATTTGTGAAAGTATGTATGATATTGTTAATTCCATAAAATCCTCCTAAATTATAATAATATTTTTCTTAAATCTTTTGAATATTCTTTTAATTTTTTAAAACATTCGTATTTTTCTTTTATTTCTTTTGAATCTATACTTACATATCCTCTTGTTCCATCTGTAGATTCTATATCTGCTATTATTGCATCATCATTAAATCCATCCCATCCACTTCCAACAATTTTTAAAAGTTCTGGTTCTTTTTCTAAAATTTCATCATAATCAACATATAACATATTTATATTTTTATTCTGCATATAAATTTTTAGTGTTTTATTTTCTTTAAATTCTTTTATTTTTTTATTACTAAATATAAAAATTCTTTCTATATTTGCTCCTCTGTTTGCCGCCTCTAAATTTACTATTCTAAAATTCATTTCAAGAGGTTCCTCTGTCCACTCATCTTCAAGCATTACAGAGGCTGCCCAAAAATTAGATGTTTTATCTAAGTTTTTAAAATAATGGTTTAGAGCTTTATAAAATTTACCTTTTTCTAAATTTTTAGTTCTATTATTTTTACCAAATTCTAAGCATCCACAATCTGTTTTAATAGTAACTCCTGTAGTATTTTTATAGCTTGTTAATAAATTGATAATATCGTTACATAGTTCTTTATAATCTAGTATAAATTTACTTGAATTTGGTAACTGCAAATCTATAGAATTTATTCTTACACCTATATTTTTGTTTAATTCGTCTGCAAGTTCTGTTTCTAGTTTAATTCTGTTTTCATTTAAACTATTAACAAGAACAACACTTGATTCGCTATCCATTTTTTTACTAAATTCTTTTATAAACCATTTTTTATTTTCTACATTCAAATTATTAGATTTTAAATCAATAATTATTAGACCGCAAAAATATTTTTCATTATTATTTATAAAATTTTCTAATTGTGCAACATTTGAAAAATCTTTTATTTTTTCTTTTGGTAAAATTGTATTATAGCCTTCCTTTTTTATAGCAGGTAATAAATATTTTTCAATATTATTATCAAAACTAATAATAGCTATATTTTTTTCTGTTTGAATATATTGAGAAATTTTTCTTCTACGATCTGACGGTTTTAGTGTTTCTTCTGGCATTAACCAAACCATACCATTTTTTATTGCACCATCTATTCTATCTTCTTTACATAGTTTTATAATCCTTCTTTCTGATATTCCCCATTTCTCTGAAAATTGTTTTGCTGTTAGATATCCCAAACTCACACCTCCTTTTTGTATTATTCCGAATTCAGTATATTATCTATATTAATAATATACCGTTTTCAGAATAATGTCAATAATTTTTTCTATTTTTTCAAAATACGTCAAAAGGCACCTAACTATTTCTAGTTAAGTGCCTCTGAATTAGTTTAATACTTTGCAATAGCAATGTATTTTTTAAGAAGTTCTTTAGCATCTCCTCCGCATCCGCCTATTGGATTGGGTTTCAGTGATTTTTCAATAGAAATTACATTATCAAATCTTGATTTACGATACTCGATAATTCTTCTTGTAATTTCTTCTGGAGAGTGTTCAGCTATGTTGGCAATCTTAATCATTTTCGGCTCTCCGAGCCAAAACCAACTGCATGAAAGCCCCGTTCTCTCGTCAACAATAACATCGTTTTCGTTAGTTACATGTATAGCCGAAATTGTTGCTGGGCAAACTGGAATCTTATAGTCTACAACATATTTTTCTTTTATGTAAGTACTATAATTAAGCAAAGCTTCAGGTTCCAATTTGAGCTCATTAAATATTTGCATACAGTTTCCTGCGTCTTCCAGTTGTCCCAATAATGGATAAATCCCCCATTCCATACAAAAGTCTATGATCTCATATACATCTTCAGAATTTACTTTTGTTGGAACATTTGATGCTCCTAAATTTGTAGTTCCATTTTCGTGACGAATTACCTGTGACAACATAGCATAACTTTGTATGATTTCATCAAACTTATCAGCTCCATATAGGAACTTCATTTTTTCACGGTTGCATGTATCCAATTTGAACAATATATGCAATATACCACACTCAATATATTCCAGTATTTCATTATCAAGATTTACAACATTGCTAAACGCAGATACTTTAACATTGTGTTTCTTGCTAACAGCCAGAATCTTTTTAAATGTTTGCACATTTCCAATTGCAGTAGGTTCTCCAAGCCCACAAATGTATATCCATTCAATATTACCAGTACTAATAATTTTTTCAATGGCATCTACATTTACTCTACATGGCGTACCATACTTAGGAGTATCGCAATATCTACATTTTAAATTGCAGGCTCCTCCTAATTGCACATCGAGAATCGGCATAGTTGTTGAAGACTTCTGGATTATCCGGTTTAAAGTGCTTTCTGACCAAGGTGCATACTCATACATAGTTACTTCCTCCTTTTAACCTCTTAAAGTTGTTTTCTCAATATAGTAAAAAATTTAATTGAGATAAAAATAAAGATTTACGCTAGGATTATATCACACTTTACATAAAAGAGCAATTATTGGCGTAAATCTTATTTTACTTTATTTTAATTTGTTTCTTAATAATTCTAGTGCCATTTTTCTAGCACTAATTTCATTTTTTTCTTCGCTTGATAATTCAGCAAGAGTTTTTCCATTTTCTAGTTCAAATATTTCATCAAATCCAAAGCCATTATCTCCTCTTACATTTTCTGAAATATATCCTTCTATATATGCAACTGCTGTAATAACATTTTCACCTTCAGCTAATGCAATTGCACTTACCCATTTAACTTTTCTTTTTTCTTTTGGAACACCTTCCAATTTTTTTATGATTTCCAAGTTTCTATCTCTATCTGTTCCAGCATGCCATCTTTTTGTAAATACTCCTGGAAAGCCATTAAGATATTCTACTTCAATTCCAGAATCATCTGAAATACATTTTTTGCCATTTAAGATTTTTGATATTTCTGATGCTTTTTTTATAGCATTTTCTTCAAAAGTATCTTTATCTTCTTCTACATCAACATCTACTCCTATTTCTTTTATAGGAACAATTTCAAATTCATTTAAAATTTCTTGTGCTTCTTTTATTTTTCCTTTATTTCCTGAAGCTATTATTATTTCTTCTTTCATATTATTTACCTCTCTTTTTAGTAGTTTAAAATAGAATTATATTTTAAACCCAATATTCTAAAAACTCTTCATTAAACATATACTTATTTGAAGGTCTAAATGCAGATTCTTTAACTACTTTTTCTGTTTTCTTTATCATTGGATCTATTTTTTTTCTAAAATTTGCTGCTACCAATTTTTTGTCTAATATTATTTCATAAACTTGTTGAAGTTCTGAAATTGTAAACTCCTCTAATAAAAAGCTAAATGCAATATTAGTATTTTCTATTCTGTTGCGTAATCTCTTAATTCCTGTATGAATAATAATTGCTGTTAGTTCTGAAATTTCAGCCTTATTTGCTAGTTTATTAATGTATTCTACACTATTTTTTTCTTTTCTTACTAGAGTTTCTATTTCATATTCTATTGTTTTATTTTCACCTTCTAAAGTTACTTTTTGAACTCTTTTTTCACCTTCCAAATTTTCTATTGTTATATCATAAAAATTAAGTGGCAAAGACTCATTCTCTATTTGGTCTTTATTGACTATTACTAAATAAGACACAACTAATTCTGCCTCTTCATTATAATACTGTGGATCTCCCCATGTATATAATTGTTCTATATAAAATTTTGTAGTTCCAAACATTTCTTTTAAATTATTGCATACCATTGTTTTGACGTCTTCTTTATTATTAACTTCAAAAATTGGTAAATTATTTTGATTATCTAATGCTATTTGTAATTTTTTTTCTTTTAGTCTTCTTACGTCTGTTCTTTCTTTATTATCTGTACTAAATATAATTACATTGCTTTTGACTTTCATATTTTCTTTCTCCTACATCTTTATACATTTGATTAATTGGTATTTTTCCTACAGTTTCTATAAAATTGATTATATCATCTAAATTTAAAATTGTTAAGGGCTTATCCTGAAATTCAACATATTTTTGTACTTCATTTGGCACTTTTACATTATATTTTTCTATTAAAGTTTTATTTAGTACATTGTAGTCTTTATATATTTCAGGTGACCAATTATCTAAAAATTTGTTGTAAAACATATAATCAGTTACTAAATGTAGAAAATATCCTTTATTATAATCTGATTTTACTTTATGATTTTCCAAAAATTTAGTTAAATTTGGATTGCTACTTATACCATAATGAGAATCTATTCCTGTCATTTTTAGTAAATCTGGAGCAATTGTACCTCTTATAAATTCTTCTTCATTTTGTATATTATTAAGTTTTATATGTTTTTTTGCAACTGCTAAATGTATTACATATCCTGGCATATTTATACTTCAAAGCATGTTCTTTTGTTTCTATGACATGCCACTCCTTTCTGTGATACTAAAAATAATAAAGTATCTGAATCGCAGTCTAAATATATTTTTTTTATTTCCTGTGTATTACCACTTGTTTCACCCTTAGTCCACAATTTTTTTCTAGATCTACTATAATATGTAGCTAAATTACTTTCATAAGTTTTCTTTATGCTATCTCTATTTGAATATGCAAGCATTAAAACTTCTTTTGTATTAATATCTTGAACAATTGTAGGAATTAATCCTTCTTGTCTTTTCAAAATCCATAATTTCGATATAGCAATCTATTATATTTAATTTTCCGGATGTTATTGCCATTCCTAAAACCTGATTTAAACCTAATTTATGAATGTATTTTATTTCATCAATTGTTGTAATTCCACCTGCTACCATAATATCATTTTTTGTTTTTCCAACTAGACTTTCAAAAAAATTTAAATTAGTACCAGAATTTAATCCTTCTACATCTACATTTGTGACTAAATATTTTTTACAATATGGCTCAAGTTCTACTAATTTTTCATAAATATTTTCTTCTTCTAATTCTTGCCAACCTTTTACTGCAATTTTTCCTTGTTTTACATCTAATGCTACAATAACTTTTTCTTTAGGTAATTGACTTAAAAATTCTTTATTTGCTTTTGTTCCAACTATAATACTCTTAGCACCAGCATCAATATATTCTTGTGCAATTTGGGTATTTCTAATTCCACCACCAACATTGCAATCTATTTTCTTGCAAATTCTTTTAATTAGCTCTTTATTACATCCTTTTCCCATGGCAGAATCTAAATCAATTACATTTATTTCTGGAAATATTTGATAGTTTTCTATTAATTTATCTATATCACTATTTTCATATACTTTATCTATTCCTTGTCTTAATTGAACAACTTTTCCATCCATTATATCTATTGAAGGTATAATCATTAATATTCCTCCTTTAATACTAAATTTGTTTAATAGCACGTCTTAAATATTCTTTTTTATTCATACTATCTAAATCATGATTAATAATTTCATCAAGTGTTATTTTTTTAATTTCTTCTATTTTAGAAATATCAATTGAATTAACAATCTCTTCTATTTCTTCAAACACTTTTGAATCTTCATAACTTACTTTTTTAGATATATCCATGACAATTAACCAATACATATATTGAGAAATTTCATTTACTAATATTTCTCTTTTAGTCATACCAGTATGAAAATGATTTCCAATTTTTGCATCTTCAACTTCTTTCAATTCTTCATGTGATTTTTTAATACAATATTTTAATGTTCCTGCATTATCTTCTAATAATTCTAACATTATCTTTTTGGTTGATGAAATTTCTTTTGTTATGGTATTGGTATCTCTAATATACTCATAAATTTTATATATTTTTTCTTTCATAGTTATTTCCCCACAACTCTTCTATTAAATTCCTTATAACATTCTAGTACTTCATTATCATTTTTCATTTGTCTAAAAGCATCTTTTGTAAGTGATTTTTCTGTTTCAATATCATTTGCTCTTATACAATCTTGAGAAATTTCATCTATTACAATAATATCTCCATTTTCGTCAAATCCGAGTTCCATCTTCATATCTATTAATTTAATATTTTTACTTGCTAAATCTTCTCTTATTACTTCTCCAACTTTAGCTAAAATTTCTTTTGCATTTTTAAATTGGTTTTCTGTTAAAAGTTCTAATCCAACAATATAGTTTTCATTTAATGTTGGATCATCCACACCAGAAACTTTTATATCTTGTTTTAAATCAAATTTGTAAAGTGGAGTTTTAAACTTTTGTCCTTCTTTTACTAAGCTTGGATATAATCTTACAATGCTTCCTGATGCATAATATCTACAAATAAATTCAATTGGAATTGTTTTTATTTTCTTTACTTTTATTCCATCTACACCATCAATATTTTCAATTTTATTTGCTTTAATTTGAGTTTTAATTCCTTTGCTTTCTAATAAATTCATGAAATACATATTAGCAATAAGTCTTTCTTTATCTGTTCCTTCAATATTCTCTTCTCTTTTAGATGTTATTGATCTTAAATGTGGTTTAAAACACATAAAACATGTACTTTCATCTACCTCATATATTTTCTTTGACTTTCCTTCAACTACAGGATTTTTTCCATTTATAAAATAATTTTTCATACTAAATTTCTCCTTTTTTATCTAATCTCTATACTAAGATTTACAAATATTTTGAAGCTCTTTTTCTACATCTTTTATTAACTCTTCTACTAATTTAGTTGAGTCTAATTTCACTAGTCTTGCTAATTTCCTATCTTCAATAAATTTTGCAGCTAATTTATACAATTCATAATAATTTTTTAGTGACTCTAATTCGTCAAAATTATCTTGCTCTTCATCTTGTCTTTTACCACTTCTTTCTAATGCAATTTCTGGTGATAAATCGCACAAGAAAATTACATCTGGTAATGGTCCCCAACTTTCAATTGCTTCAATTATCTTTTCATCTGGGTAGTTTTGATTAATTAAATCTGTAACACAAGTTAAGATTGATCTATCATAAACACTATTTACATATTCTGGAGCTCTCCAATGATTTTTTCCAATAATTGTAGCCCATTCGAAATATTTACCTGCATCCCATAAAGATTTTGCTTGCTTTCCTATTCTTCCTGAATATGGACATATTAAAACTGTAGAATTCGTATTCATTATTGGATTTTGTACTAAGTATTTAGCAAGTGTTGATTTTCCTGAGCCATCTAATCCGTCAAATGCGATTCTCATACCTTTATTTTGCTTTTTTATTAATCCCAAACTTTCAAATAATTGTATTTTTTCAGCTTTCTTAGTTGCTAAAATTGCTCCAAATTTAACAAATGTTTTATATTCAACTAATCCATTTTCTTTAGCACTTTTTCCTGTTTCAACAATATCAAATATACTATCTGCCCATTCTAAAGTTACTGCTGCCTCTACGCTTCCTGAAATTGGAACAATATTTTCTTCTTTTATTTCTAAATATTCTTTTGCTAAATTTACATAGCTTGTTGCAACTTTTCTTTCTTTAAAATATGTAAATGGCATATCTTTTAATTCTTCTTTTACAAGTAAACTAATTCTACAATTTTCTTGTTTAAAGTATTTAAGTGATATCATTGATTTATGCCCACTTTCTAGCCATTGATCACTACCGTATATAATCATGTCAAATTCATGACAATATCTTTTTATATCTTCCCATCTTAAAAGTGTTACTTCTAAGATGTAATTTTCTGTTTCAAATGTATGAACTAGTTTTTTTAAATTATCTATTTGTGGTAATCCTAATTCTTTTAAATATTCTTGAAGTACTGGTATTAATTTGCCTTTTACAGCTCCTAATTTAATTATTGGCTTATTGTTCATCTTTCTCGCTCCTTTTACTCAAATATTATTTCTCTTAATTCTTTTGAGAAATTTTTGTATGAATTTTTAGTTACTCTTTCTATATTTTCTTTACTTATAACAACAACACTTGTTGATTCTGATGTTTTTGAAAATGCCTGACCATTAAATGTATTTCCAATTAGAGTTAAAAGTGATTTAATCATATTTATAGACATTGTTGGGATTAGTTCTTGCAATATATGAATTCCACCTTGAAATGCATCATATACTGAATTTTCTAATTTCATTTTATCTCCGATACCTACAATTCCAATACACTCTTTTTCAGAAAATGGTTCTTTTCCAATTATTAAAATGTTATCTAATTTTTTTCTGGGCTTTAAAACTTCTACATCTAAAGTAATTTTACTTGAAGCTTCCATAGCAATTCCACTTAGTTCTCCATAACCTTGCAATCCATGAACATCTCCTAAATATAATCCTGCACCATCTATTTCTACAGGAATATAAATATCTACACCTTCTGTAATAAATGGAATATCTAAATTTCCACCATTAATTGGTTTTGCATGCCCTGTTTTTATATTTTCTTCTTTTGGTGTTGTAGCGATCATTCCTATCATGGGTTTATATTCCAATTTAATTCCATTGCTATAGTAAATTTCATTTTTAGAAATTTTCTCAGATATTATTGGAATTCTATCTGCAATGTCTGGATTATCTAAAGGATCAATTCCAGCTGTTCTAGATAAGCTTTGTGCCATTTCTTCAGTTTCTATTTTATAAATATGAACTTTTAAAACATCACCTGATTTAGCATTTTCTATATTTATTGGTCCAGTTAATGGATGATGATGTGTTTTTCCATCTTTACAATAAATTAATATCATTAATTCATTTAAATCTTTAAACTTATCTCCATAAGCATTTATTGTTTTTATACAAGTTTTTTCTTTTTCTTTTAAACTTGCAATAAATTTATTTTCTTTATTTATGTTTGTTTGATAATTACATTCTATATTAAACATATTGTAATTTTTCAATTCCTTTCTTTTCATCTCTTAGAGGCTTTAGTGGTCTCATATCTATATATGGCATATAAACTTTTTTTGGTAAGTTTACTATAGATTTAATTGCTTCACCAATTTCCTCTGGCATTAATTTCCATTCTTCGTCTATGTTATGATCCCTATTTTTTATACTTCCAAGTGATAAATACATAACTCTTATGTCTTCATATCTAAGTTCCTCTCTTAGACATTCTGCCATTCCTCTTAAAGCAAGTTTTGTAGAACAATAAGCTGTACCTTCCTCAAAAGTATATTTTTCAGAGTGAGATCCAACAATAACAATATCACCTTTTGCTCTTTTTACATTTTCTGTGAAATTATTTAGAACATAAAATGCTCCATTTAAATTTGTATTTACAGATGATTCCCAATCTTCTTTTTTCATATTTTCCATTTTGCTAAATCTTCTAATACCTGCATTAATTACTAATAAATCTATTTTTTCATCTACTTCATTTTTTATTTTTTCTATATTTGCACTTGAGGAAATGTCACATTCAATTTCCAAATAATTTGCTATTTTACAATTACTAGTTGTTCTGTTTAATCCTATTACTTTATATCCACTTTTTAATAAAACATTTCTTATTCCTTCTCCAAGACCTCTATTGCATCCTGTTATTAAAGCTGTTTTCATAATAATCACACACCTTTCTTATCTTTCAAGTTCAATTTCTTTTAAAACTGAATTTTTAACTTTTTCATATTGTTCTTCAATTCCAAGTCCTGTACAGTCTACTAGTCTCAACTTGTTTTTGATATTATAATTAGAACACATATAATCATATGTTTCTTTATAAAGAAGCCCATATTTATAAGCATCTAAATCAAATTCTGAAATTTTACCTCTTGATGTTACTCTTCTCATTAATTCTTTTTCATCAAAATTAACTAAAAATAAAATTGTAAAATCATTTGGTTTTGAGAAATACTCGCTGTATATCTCTTCTCCTCTTTTTTCGTTGCTGATATCAAATAACATATTTTTTGATATTACTTTTTCACATCTATCTTGACATACAATTCCATCTGCTAATAGTTTTGAAATTGTTGTTGTTTTTCCAACCGCATCTGTTCCTTCAACAATTACATTTGATTTTTTTATACTTCCATTTGCAATATTTTTATTTGAATATATTGGATTATCTGTTACTTCCATAAATGTTTCTTCTGGAATATATTCTTGCAGTTTTCCATTATGTGTTGAAACTTCAACCATTGTAAATTCCGCAGGTTTTAAAAATTCATCAATTTCAATTATATAATCACCAGATTTATATCTTGTTCTGTTTTTTACAATAATTTGTTTTCTGGTGTTATTTAAGAATTCATTTTCTTGTATTTCTTCTACAGATGTAATCTCTCCTTTCTTTTTACTACGAGTAAATTTGATATCATTTGAAGTTTCAAATTTTCTATACTTATATTCTCCACTATAAAATTGTGTTATTTTATAGTTTTCTACTTTTGTTAATCCCATTATGTATTTTTCTAAATTGCTTTTTCTTACTGGTATAAACTTTCTTTCTGTATTATTTAAATTACCTGTTTTTAATTCCATAAATACCTCTCTTTTACTTATTATATTTTATATATTAAGTAGCTACAATTGCATTATACACACTATAATATTCTTTGTCAATACTTTTTATAAAAAATACAATAAGTAGCCAAGATTGTTAAAATTTATTTGCTAAAACTCCAACACATCGAGACTCAAACTCATCTACAAAAATAAAAAAAGTGCCCCGAAGGACACTCCTGTGAGCGCTCTTCGGGACACTTACATGAAATTATTCAATTGTATTTGGTTCAATTCATCTTATCTGATGTATTCCTTAATTGCATTGTATTGGAACTCATCATAAAATGAAAATCTTCCTTCATAGATGAAATTCTTACCTTGTATTCCATTGTAGAAGTAGAGTTCTTTTCCGCTCCCCAAAATAATTACTACATTAGGAAAACGTCGTGTTATAAATCTTTCTTCATGATTTATCATCATACATCTTTCTACATGATTCATCATTAAAAAGGTTAAAACATCCATTCTTAAGAATCCATCTTTCAACTCGAATACAGTATCAGAGATTAGATATTGCTCAAATGCATAAATACATTTCCGTTGTAAGTTTATAATGGAAACTACGCATCCTACAGCAATCAGATTACACTTCATCCAAAAAGTTTTAGCAAAATTCGCAAGCATATCTTTTCCTCCATATACATATCTGAACCATATATTACAATTACATATATATTATATCATATTTACATAACATTTGCAATTTTGCTTTTTCCAACAATCCAGTTTTTAGCATTCTGAGTATTATCTAATAAATACTTTCCATTGTATCTTTCATCATCTTCTCCAAATGGATAAAAGTCTAAAATTTTATTTATATTTTCATTATCCATTTGAACTAATTTCTTTATTCTATTAAAACAATTTTCTGTTATATCATCCATTTCTGTAAATTTATCTTTAAAATAAAGATTACTTTTATATTGACTTATTATAATTGTTTCTATTTTTTTCTTAGTAAAAAACTCCTTAAATGATGAATATACATGATTTGTTATTTGTTCTATCATGTCTTTATCTTTTCCAAGTTCTATCCAAGCATTTGATAATAAATCTTTAAAATCATCATTTCCCAAATTTTTTGTATATGTTTTTTCCATATATTCTGCAATTATCATATCATCTATACTATGATTTGATAAAAATAAATCAAATTCTTTTGGTATATCTTTAAAGCAATTTTCAAATGTTTTGTTTATACAAATTACGTTTGCGTTAGGAAGAATCTTGCAATATTTTTCTTTTATATATTCTAACACTTCTGTATTTGTATCTATTACGTATATATTACCACTAAAATTAAATTCTTTTAGGCTATACGCAATTTTATATCTAAAACCAGGCGCTAATTCTACTATATTTTCTAGTTTCCCTTTATGTACTTTTTTTATTAGTCTTGCATATAATTGTCCTATATACCATTCCCATTCGTCATCTGCAATTTTTTCACTCATTACTTTATCCCTCACAAATAATATACTATTTATATTATAAAAGAACTTTACCAAAAGGTAAAGTTCTTTTTATCTATTGTATATTATCTTTCATCTCTACGGATGATATTTCCATCTGTTCTTTTGTTTAATCTGTCTAACATTTTTGTAAGTGTTTCTCTTGTTTCAGGGTCTAAATTGTCTAATTGCATCATTACTCTACTTTCACTGCTTTTTAACTCACTTTTTGCACTTTCTAAGTTCTTTTGAGCACTTGATACATCATCTTTTCTTGCCTCAACTCTTCTTCTGTTTTGTTCAACTGTATTTAGTAAATCTAGCATCTTTTCCATTTCTGTTTTTTCTTTTCTGACTGGTGCTGAATAACTAGAATAACTTGAACTTCCTTTTCCGCTATAACTACTTGATCCCATAACTTTAAGCCCCCTTTATTCAAATTTTGTCCAAAATATTTTATCAAGTTTTTTACTAATTGTCAATGCAAAACAAATAAATTATGTTAATTACATTTTAATCATTAATATTATCTTTATTTACTCTTAAAGCCAAAAAGAAAGTAGTCTTTTGAACTACTTTCTCCTAAATTTATGTATATTTACTAATTATCTATCTTCGTCTCTACCTCTATTATTTCTAGAACCTTTATTCATGTTGCTTAACATTCCTCTTAGCATATCTCTAGTCTCTGGATCTAAACTATCTATTTGTTTCATTACTGCTTCTTCACTTCTTCTTAATTCTTCTCTTGCCTCATCTAATTGTTGTTCAGCATCTTCTAAGCCATCTCTAGCTTCTTCAATAGCTCTTTTGCTATCTTCTACTGCTTTCATTTTTTCTATTATAAGTTCCATTTGAGTTTTTTCAGATTTCTTTCTTTTTGATTTTGGTTTTTCATCATAACCACTATAACTTTCTCTATAACTACTTGTTCCCATAAATAATCCTCCTATTTATTAACTAAATTCAACAATTCTATTATAGCACCTTTTTAATTTTATGTCAACTAATCTTTTGCGTTTTTATTTGCTATTCATAGATTTTCAAAAAAACATAAACACAGTATTGACTTTTTATGTAAATTGTATTATAATATTTTTATACGTAACATATAAAAAATTCAACTTAAGATGTCTTACATCTTAGAAAGCGAGGACTCTATGGAAAGAAAAACTACGACTGTTTATTTCGAAGGAAAAAATATTGAGGTAACTTTGCTGCAGAGAGGCGATACAATCCGGCTGGAAAAAGGCATGAAAGTATATGCCAACGTTCCGGAAAGATACTTATGGACTCCGTTCAGTAAAGAAAGCAAACGGACTGATGTTATCATCGGCAAAGTATACAAGCGGAATGTACCTACTCTGAATGAAATTATCTCCAAGGTACACAGTGAGGTGAAGTCAATCATTCCTATCACTTATGGGGATGCTGAGAATTTCGTAAATGGACTTAACCTCGATCTGGCAGACGATTCTTTCGACGCATCCATATTCGAAGGTGAGTACAATGTATACTTTGCACTTTCGGATGGCGGCAGAAGCACTCATGATGGTGGATATCCTAATGGATGGCATGTATTTTGCCAGAAAAAGGACGATCCCCAGATTGAAGTTGATTTCTATCAGAGTGGCTGCTTTACAGCGATGATTCCGGAAATCAAGCCCATCGATGTCGAAAACGCATAGGCGGGCAAAACAGTTTAAGGTTCAAAATCGCAAAAGTAAAACGTGTCAGCAGTTATTATAGCTGACACGTTTTGCCTTTCTATTTTCCATTAATTTTTATTTCTATATCTGAATTTAATATATCTGGTATATTATTAAAATATATTTTTTCGCTTATCATAATTTTTCCATTTCCATTTTGACTATGGCTTAGCATTATTTCTTCTCCATTTATAATCCCTTTTGCAAAATCAATTTCTAGATTTGTATATGGTTCAAGCACTAAATAATAGTAATTATCTGAAACATTCAAATATGACAAATAATTTTTGTTTAAATTTAATCCTAATGAAATTTCTCTTTTGTTATAATAATTATTTTTTATATTAGTAGTAATTAATGCATTTATGATTCTATTCATAGTTTTATTATCTATTTTTTTGTTATCATATGCATATGATAAATCGCCATATATATAGCTATTACCAGTAATATAATTTCTTTCTGAATTTATAATATACTGTTTTAATTTAATTTCTTCTATATTAAATTTTTCTATTATTTTACTAAATAAATTATCATATCTTTCTACAAATTTCATTGCTTCAATTAAATATAAATCTTTATATTTAATTTCTACTAAATCTGATTTAAAAAATTCTTCAATTTTATCTTTAATAAAACCAATTTTATTATATAGTAATTCTTCTGTATTATTATATAGTAACTGCATTCCTAGGAAAACATTATAGTTTTCTGTATCTACTTTTATTAAATATTTTTGAAAGAAATTTGAAAAGTCAAAAAGATAAGTTACATTATCACATTTTTCTGCAATATTGGTAGCGTAATAATTAGGAATAAACTTTTTAGATAATTCTTCAAATTTTTCAAATAAATAGTCTATATCTTCAGAAAAAATTTCATAGTGTTTATTGTAATCTAAACCAATTAAATCACAGAATCTAATTTTTAAAGTTTGATTGTATGTATAATTCATTATATTACTTATTTCTTTTTTTAACTCTTCTTTGTTTTCTATATTAGATTTATCTATAATTGAATTTATCATTAGTTTTTGACCATCAATTTCGTATCCAAAAAAGTTTGACTTATATTTAAATGTATTTGAATATTGTGGATATCTTCCTTTTACAAATGTAGATGTATCAAAATCTATTAGATTTCCATTTGGTGTTATATTTCCTGAAGACCATGAACCGTGTAAAAATCTATCTGAAAATTTATTTGCTTCTAATTTAGCAATTTCTTTGGATAATTCAATCATCATATCTTTGGTATATAAATCATTGTTTATAATACTATTACTAATACGATATAATTCTCTTTCTTTATAATATCTAATTTCTATTGCACATGGTAGGTTAAATTCTCTTATTTTTATTTCATCATTTTCATCTAAGTATTCTTCTAAAAAATTATATTTTTCTTTTTTCTCTAAAATAGCTAAAGACTCGAAATTTGATATTACAAAATCTTTTGATAAAATATTACTTATTACAGTTTCTTTTATAGCTGCTGATAATGCATATTTTCCATTGCTATAAATTGACTTTGGCGATGTTGCAAGTTTAGTTTTCTCACCTTTTATATTAAAATTACTTCCATAAAAAAATGCTCTTCCTGAACCTAAATTATTAGAAAGTGCAATTCCAAATGGATCTTCTTGCATATCTGCAAAACCTTCACCTATTTTAAAACCGTTAGAATTATTTTTATCTAAAGTAATTGAAAACATATCTTCTATTTTTTTAGAAGCATTTTCCCATTCATATTTTTCATTAAAAATTTTTTCATACAATTTCTCATTTATATATATTACATTATATTTTTCTTTTGAAGCATAAACCTCTTCTTGTGATAAATATTTTTCATTTAAAAATTCTTTTATTTTTTCCATATAAGAATATTGTCCTTCCTTTTATCCTATAAGATTATTTTTTTCACAAAACTTTATACAAAATTCACAAGCCATACAAGATGTTTCGCAAAAGTTTTCTTCTAATACTTTTTTAGGGATTACATCTCTAAAACTAGGAGTACCATATTTTCTTATAAATTTAACATATTTGTTATTATTCATATTTTCAAGAATTTTTGGCATTCCTTCTTCAAAATAATTACCTATAAGTACATCTTTATGAGTGTTAAAAACTTCGCATGGATAACAATCTCCATTACATTTCATAAATATTTTAGGACTAACAAATTTTCCTATTTCTCTTTCAAATCTATTATCACATTCTCCAATTGCATCATACACTGTTAATTTTACAGCATCTATTTTTTCTTCTGTATAATCTGAATTAACATAGTAAGAATCTGTTAAATGTATTCTATCTTTTGGAAATTCTCCAAACTTATTTAAATATATTTTATATAATTTTGACAATTGAGATTCTTCTATATCATTTAATCTAGTATGTATAATTCCAAAGTTTAATTCTTTTCTTGTATAATGAGTTGCAACATAATTTATTATGTTACATATATCTTCTAATGGTACTGTTTGTTCTCCAATTGATATTTGCATAGTTGGAACAAAAAACTTGATTAGTAAATAATTTTGCCTCTTCAACTTTTTGAAATAATATTCTACATTATTACCCCAAAATCCATTAGAAATTATTTTACTAACATCTAATTTATTTTCAGAATATTTAATCATTTTGCACATATTTTCGAATTCTAAAAATGGTTCTCCACCAGTTATTGCAAAAGCTGGTACTCCGCATTCATAAAGACTATCAACTAATTCTAATACTTCTTTTTCTTGCATTTTAGTTTTTCCAGTTGTTATACTATTTGCTGCCATTCCACAATCTTTGCAATTACAATTACATCTATTTGTTATTTCAAATGTAAATTGTAATGGTGTTATTGCATTTTTATCTTTTACTTTTCCTTCTTGCCATTTTTCTATATCTTCAAAAAATGTTTCTTTTTGTGCAGAATATTTACCACAAGTTGGTGAACTACTTATTTCATTTATAGGTAAAAATTTACTTATAATTTCTTCTTCCATTCGTATCCTCCTATAATTCTTTTTTGTACCACATTTCTCCATTGTCTTCTATTTTATATACTTTAAATCCTCTTTTTTCATAAAATTGAACTGCAATCTCAAACTTTTCATAAGTACATAAAATTATAGATTTATAATTGCTTTTTTGAGCATATTCTAACATAAGTTTATATACTTTGCTTCCAATTCCATGTTCTCTATAGTCGTGTGACATATAAAAACTATTTAATTTTAAAGTTTCTTCTGACTCTTTTAATGCTCCACAAGTTCCTATTATTTTATTACTTGAATTTAAAACAATCCAAAATTTACTGCCGTCCTTTTTGTATGGTTCAAATGATTTATGATCTAAATAATTTCTCCATTCTTCAAAACCAAATTCGTTAATTGCAACACCTTTTATAAATGCAATTATTTCTTCCTTATATTTATCATCATATCCTACTATCTGTAATTCTTCCAATATTTAATTTCTCCTTTTATTTAAAATTTTTATATGCCAGTCACAAATATCAGTTAATAATATATTATCATTAAATCCAATATAATTCATTAATTTTCTGAATCCGTAATCTGTTTGTGATAATTTAATTTTTCCACCTAGTTTTTGGTAGAATTCTTTATTTAATTCCCATAAATTTATAGACATTTCCATTTCTTTTTCTACAGGAATTGTAGCTCTACTTTTTAAAGATACATAAGGCAGCATATACGGTGCTCTTGCTACTTCTTTGTTTGGTAATCTAACAACTAGTCCACCACTTTCGCTACCAATTATAAAATCTCTTAAATCTACTATATCAAATATTTTTTCATTAAAAATACTTGCTAAAAGATAAATTTTATCTATATTAATTCTTTCTGGAAGCAAATCTGTTACTTCTCTTATTGTTTTTCCAGTTGCACTATCATCATCAACTAATATATAATTACCATCTTTAATGTTTTCTATTTGTTTTTCTATGTTATCAAATCCTATTCTTCCTATAAGATTTATGTAATTTTTTTGCACATCACTTATATCAAATAATCTACTTGTCTCTATAGAATATGTACCTTTATAATATGTATCTAGACTTATTGTATTTTCGCCATTAAGCTCTAATTCTGCTATTTCTAATTGCTTTTGCATATTAATATCTTTTATACATAATTTATTTTCAAATGTATTTGAAAATAATATTTTTAGATTATCTAAAAATAAATTTTGAGCATTTTGTAAAATGTTTTTTTCAATTTTATAATTTTTTAAAGGAGTTAAGCCTTCATTTCTAATAACATAATCTCCATCATCTAAGCAATAATCTTTTTCAGATATGTTATATGCTTTTCTTTTTCTTATCGTTCTTGAAGAATATGTTGAAACAATAGATTTATTATTTATGAAAAAGTTATTCTTTCCTGTAAATTTCTTTTTCATTTCTTCAAATTTATCACTATAGCCTTCTCTTTCAATACAAATACCAATTCCTATATTTTCAAAGCAATACATAAATTCACTATTATCTCCACCAAATACATATGCAACTTTAATATTAGAATTTACATGTTTTTGTAAATATAGTTCAAGTCGATTTATTACATCTGTAAAATTTATATATGTTCTTACATATAATGATTCCCATGAATCTATCATAAGCCAGTTGCTATTCTTTACAACTTCTTGGCACAATTCAACTCTCTCGTAACAACTTGTCCTACAATATGGTTTTGTATTTACATAAGTTTCATGTGAAGGCGAAAAATAACCTCCAACAACATCAAAACCGTTCTTTTCTAAAGTTTCTTTAGCAAATTCCATCATGTATAAATGACCTTCATGTATTGGATCAAATCCCCCTGTTGTAAGCAAAACAACAGGATTATTAGATTTAGTTTTGTCTAGATTATTAATAATTTTACTTACTGGAGTTGTTAAAAAATCCAAATTATAAAATTCTTCATCTAAATCAAAATCATCTAAAATAAATCCTGCTTTTATAACTGTATCTATATTTAAATATTTTTTATATACTTCACTATAATATTTATCTTTTAATATTTTATTAATGTATTTATAGTTTTCCATTAATTCCCCTTTATATGAATTTACTTTTATATTATACAAATAAATTATTATCTTGTAAAATGGGGAAATTTATTACAAACTTCCCCATTTTTTTGGTGTAGAACACAAATAATCTCTGTTATATTAACTTTTTACTATGGTGCCATTTGTGACAGTCTCTGCATAGCCATCAGATACTCTACCCAGAAAGAAATCATGACATGGAAGATTAATGCAAAAGCCCAAATTGTGAATGCTGTAATTGCCACTGCTCCTATTTCAGAAAATGCATTATTGAAAGCATGTGTTCCATTTTCTTCAGAGCATATTACATCTGTTTTTTCAGACTTCACAATAACCTTAACAGCTTTTCCATGCTGTAACTCGACATTAATTTTAAAGTCATTGTTTTCCAGTTCTTCTACTTCATGCGGTGAAACAAGAATTCTTTCTGCAAGTTGTTTCATCTTCTGGATGTCTTCTTCCGAATCCTTTCCTATAACTATCCTCTTTGCAAATCCAATCCGCTTCGTAACCATTACCTTTGCCAGAATAATACAAATTACAATTAAAACCGCCTCAATTACAAAAAAACTCATACTGCACTACCTCCTCATTGATTAAAATATTTTTTGTAAAGCTTTTACATTAATTCATAAAACACAGAATTCCTAACACAAGTATAATATCCATTCCAAAAAGATAAAGTAACATTTCATTTAATATTGCTCTACTTTCTGTAAATCCTTTGTTAGTAACTGTATCTCCTTCTTTTTCTGTGTAAATTACGATTGTTTTTTCTGTTTCAACCACCACTTTAGTATTTTTTTCGTTTTCGACAGTAGTAGTGATTGTGTAATCTTTTAATTTAGTATCTGCTTTCATTCCAAAAAAGGTTGCTAATGCAAGTCCTCGCATCTCTGAAATAACTGCTGGTGTGTCTTGACCGATAATTAGCCTTTTGGCTAAACCTTTCCGATGTGTAACCGTATAATCTGCTATTACACAGCTAGTCACACAAATAATTGCTTGAATTACTAACACCAAACATTCCATATAGTCCCTCCTTTGTGCTTTATTAGCACGTTGCATTTTTTTAGTTTCATACTATAATATTATACCATAGGTTACATAATATTTCAATTAAATTTATGAATAGTTCTCATAAAAATATAATAAAAGAGTTACTATATGAATTTTTTAAAAGTTTTTGCCCATTATTTTTGAAATAAATTTCAAAAAAATGGTGCCCGCCATTTAGGCCCCGAACTTTAAAAAAATTATATAGTAGCTCTTTTTCTTAAAGTAAAATAAAAGCTATTCATAAATTTAATTTTTCATATAATTATTTATAATATTATAATAGCTATCCCATCCACCTTTTACACTACTTTCAAATAAATCTATATGTACTGCTGGTGATTTAGATATATACTTATGGCTATTATATCTATGTAAATTTTCTAAATTATTACAATAAAATTCAAATTGTTTTTTAGATTCTTCATCTAAACTATTTATTAAATTTTGTTTTTCATTATCAGTCATATTTAAGTAATTTAAATAAATTTCAACAAAATCATATGATGCTCCAAATACAGTTTCATCTGTTCTATTATCATACATATCTCCACTTGGTGTAACTTCAATAATACTACTTGGTATGCCTAATTCTTTTGCAACTTTATATACTTCTGATTTATGAATATCAGATATTACTTGAACATCAACTAAGCCGTCTGAAGCTTTACCAACATATCCTAAATATGCTCCTTCATCTTTATTTGTTGTTCCACAAATAATAGCCCCGAAACCTGCTTGATTTAAAAGACTTGTTGTATAATAAAGTATTGGTGTTCTACTATATGGACCAAGTTGACCTATTGCCCAATCTTCTCCTTCTATTCCAACTACTGGTTCTAAAGAATTTCTTATTTCATTATTAACTGATGTTAAATCAACTATATAAGATTTTAATCCTAATGTTTCACATAATTCTGTTCCTCGAGAAGTTGCTTGTGATTGATTTGTTACTCCTGTTGATTTTAGTATTGGAAGTAACATTGGAACAATTTTTTCAATTGGAGAGTTCTCTTTTTCAGATGCTCTTTTTACAATTCCAAGTACTATTGCAGAATCTATTCCTCCACTTATTGCTATTACACAAGCTTTTAGTTTTGATTTTTTCATATATGCATTTAATAAATTAGCTTTTGCTTCTATATATTCTTTAGCATTAAAATTTCTTTTTGTTCTTATATCTTCAAGAATTTCTTTTAATCTATTACTTATTTTTCTATCTGAGCCTTCATTATATACTTTCATAGTAATATTCCACCTTCCATTTCCCATTCATATCTTAAATGTCCATCTTGAAAGAAGATTAAATTTCTTCCATTTTCTGGATTTGTATCTCTTGTATTTTTATTTAATGGTAAAGAAATACAAACATTTTGACCATTTACATCATATATAGTTCCAATTCTTTCAAGTTCTAATAGTTTTGTTCCATTATCTTCTAAGTATTGTTTTATATCTTGTTTTTGATTATCTGTTAATTTATTCGACTTTATCCAATTAGCAGCAGATTCTCTTCTGAATTCATCGTTTACTGGTCTTAAAGTTACTTGCTCAACTTTATTTTCTTTTGCAAATTTAATAAATTCGCTTACCTTTTCTGGTGTATCCATCATATCTTTGCAACATACACAAGTAAGTCTAAGAGAAAAACCGAAGCTATGTAAGTACTCTATTAAATCTGGCAAGTCGATATAAGTATTACTTTGTGGCATATATATTTTTCTGTTTACTTCTGATAAATGACTTACAACAGATATAGTAATTGTTGTTAAGCCTTCATCGTACCACTCTTGTAAATATTCTTTATATTTTTCTTTATTTAAAGCAATTGGAATACAATTTGATTGCAGTTCTACAAATGGAAAATTGAATTCTTTTAAATGTTTTAAATATTCTGTTATTTGATTTGGAAAAAGTGTAGGCTCTCCTCTACTTGTTAGCATTACTGTATCTATACCACTTCTGTTTGCTAAGTTCCCTGCTATTTTTAAATTTCTCCAATTTATATTTACTTCCTTTAGATTTTCATGATTTGGTTTTACACCAGACACACAAAAAGGACATGATGCAATACATGCTTCTGTTCCAACAACAACACTAAACATTTTAAACTTCATATTATATTTCCTTTCCGAACTTGATTTGTTATTTTATCACGCTTTTTCAATTATATCATATTTTATGTAAATCATCAATAGCAGTTAAAGACATAAACTATTGAATTTCATTTTCTTTAATGATTTTCAAGCATTCTGCTATAACTTCCTGAATTGATAAATTATCTGTATTTACTAAAGTATAATTATAGTTATACTTTTTGACAAATTTTAACAATTTATCATATCCATTTTTCATCATATTTTCATTTTTTAAATCTGAATCGTTTGGATTTCTACTTGAAATTCTTTTCATTCTAACTTCTGGACTTGCATATAAAATAATTGTTAAATCTGGCTTTCCAAACATTTTTATTTGTGTATTAAATATTTCTTCACTTTGCTTCATTTCCATTCCAATAATAATTTAAAAGTATATGTCTATCTAAAACTATATTATTATTTTTATAGTTTTCAAGTGCATAAACATCTCCTAAGGCTAAATACCACGATATTAATTTTTCATTATTACTTGAAAAAATTTTTTTAGAAATTTTTTCTATTTGTGTATCATCTATTTCAAATATTTCTTTTAATGGTTCTTTAACATATTTAAAATTTAATTCTTTTTCTATACTTTTGGCAACAGTAGTTTTTCCTACTCCATCCATTCCTTCAATTGCAATTATCATTTTTATCTCCTCCAATTTTACTATATTATTTTATCATTAATCTATCTATTATTAAAGTGAAATTTAGTAAGAACAATAGTAAACTATAAGGTATAAAATTTTGTTAATTGCCAACCTCATACTTCGTTTTAAAGTAAAAAGAAATGGCGATGTTTATAACATCGCCATCTCTTTTTTGGTTTTTAACTGAAAATCAAATTACAGTACAAAGTCTGTGGAAGTAGTTACATACACGCCATACTTCTCTTCAAGAGTTTTGTAAAGATTCTCTGTGTAATCTTCAAACCCCGGAATCGGAGACATGCAGTCTCTGAGCACTACCAAACGTGGCTTAACTCCAACTGCTGTCGCAAAGTGTTCTGCAGTATGACGAACAGTAAGACCTGCACAATGAGATGCCGCTTCTCCTGTAAATACGATGATGTCATATTTTGCAAACTCATCAAGCACCGGTTGATTTGTATACCCGTCCATAGACCATTCCGGCTTAATCAAGCTGTACATTTCTGTCCAGGGATCAGAGCCTTTACGAGCAATAAACGGATCGTTCTGACGGCATCTGCTGTGGTAATACACCATTGCTGCAAACTGTGCTTCGATGTTGGAATCGAAAGTACCCTGAGTTGCATGGTAAGGCCAGATTCGAAGTTCCTGACTTCCGCCTTCTTCCAGATGCCTTACATATTCCTGACAATAAGAAATCATTGCGCCAGGATTGTTCTCATCCGGAATAAGCTTGTCGTAGTTCGGAATCCATATACCGTTTGCTACATCGTTGTGTGTGATTACCGTGTTCTGTTCTGCGTTGTTACCATCTCTGTCTCTCCACCAGCAAGAGAAGAAAATCTGCTGCATAGTGTGATCGTCAGCACTTGCCATTACTCTTGTTACCTTGGCACCGTTGTTGTACAGCCATTTTATGGTACGTTTCACATCACCGATGGAACCAGGCACACCTAATGTTCCGATGTTCTCCATAAAGCAGTACTGGTTATCGATGCTGACCAGTAAAACTTTAATGCCGTCGTTTTCCGCAGCCTTCATCTTCTCCTGCTTTGCAAGCTCGTCAAGCCTGGAAAAATCGATTGGTGCACATACTGTACCTACCTTGTTCATGTCTACGATTTCGTTGATATTTGTTCTCATGTTTCAAAACCTCCTTATGAATTTTAGCATTACAATGCCAAAACTTTATCCTTCCATATATTTCTTTTGCACATTGGAAGTTATACCTATTATAATACATAGTATTAAGGTAATTATTCAAAGTTTTGTCCGAACTATTATATCAAAGATTTTAACATTTTTCAATACTTTATGTAAATTTGTTTGATAAAGTCTATCACTTTACATAAGATTGACATAAAGTGTAAAAAATGATATACTTATATATGATTTTCTGTTTATAAGTTATTTGTTATTTTGAATAACTACAAACAAAATCAATTTATTATTGTAAACACAAATCACATATTATAACTTTAGGAGGTAAACAATATGAAAAATTATGGATTTGTCAAATGCGCAATCGGAAACTTTAATGGTAAGATTGGCGATCCGAAAGCTAATGCCAAAAAGATTCTAAACATGATTTGGGAAGCTCAATCAAAAAATGTAGAAATTTTGGTCCTTCCCGAGCTCTGCTTAACTGGCTACACTTGCCAGGATCTTTTTGTAACAACTCATCTTATGGAAGAATGCCTCTGTGAGCTGGATTCTATTCGGAAAGGTTCATTCTTAAGTTCTGTATTAGTAATTATTGGCATGCCTATTAATGTCAATGATACAAAATACAACTGTGCAGTTGTTCTCCGACATGGACAAATTTTGGGCGTTGTTCCAAAACGTTATATTCCAAACTACAATGAATTCTATGAAAAAAGATGGTTTTCTCCATATGTAGATTTCAATTGCACAGAAATTGACTTGTTTGATGAAAAAGTTCCTTTTGGCAATCTTATTTTTACATCTGCTTACGGATATCGTCTTGGAATTGAAATCTGCGAAGACTTATGGGCTCCAATTCCTCCAAGCTCTGAGCTGACTTTGGCAGGTGCAAACATCATTGCAAACTTGTCTGCAAGCAATGAGCTGGTTGGAAAAGATGAATATCGCAAAGAACTTGTTCGTTCTCAGAGCTCTCGTACAGTTTCTGCATATCTCTATACCTCGGCTGGATTTTCTGAATCCACATCGGACTTAGTCTTTGGTGGGGCTGGATATGCTTATGAAAACGGTAAAGAGCTTGCCAGTTTAGATCGTTTTCAAATTGATGATCAACTAAAAGTTTTTGATGTCGATGTCGAGTACCTTACAAATGAACGAGATAAAATAAAGACCTTTGCAGATGGAAAGCATAATATCAATCCCACCAGTTTCAGAATGATTCCTGTCATTGAACATGATTATTCTATGGATGGATTTCCCAACAAGATTATTGATGAAGGCTTTGTGCTGGATAGAGAAATTAATCCTCATCCATTTATTCCCAATATTATGGATGAAGCAGGCGGTAAAGTTTGCAAGGAAATTCTTTCTATTCAGTCTACTGCTCTGGCAAGGCGACTCTCTTCAATTGGCTGCAAGACTGTAACTATTGGCGTTTCCGGCGGGCTTGATTCTACTCTTGCCCTTCTGGTATGTTATGAAGCATTCCTTAAGCTGAATCTTGATACAAAAGGAATTATTGGTATTACAATGCCAGGGTTCGGTACAACAAATCGGACATATAATAATTCCTTGAAACTCTGTGAGCAGCTTGGAACAACTTTAAAGGTTATTTCAATCAGAGATGTATGTACCCAGTCATTTAAGGATTTGGAACATGACCCTGAAAACCATGACATCACATATGAGAATGTTCAGGCTCGTGCAAGAACAAGTATCTTGATGAATATGGCAAACAAAATGGGCGGTATTCTGGTTGGAACCGGAGATTTATCTGAACTTATGCTTGGGTGGTGCACATATAATGGGGATCATATGTCCATGTACAATGTGAACTGCTCAATTCCGAAAACTCTGGTGAAGTACTTGATTGAATGGTATGCCAGATTTGGTGGTGGTCATGAAGAACTTAATAATACTCTTCTTGACATCATCGATACACCAATCAGTCCTGAGCTCTTGCCGAGTGATGGAACAAAGGTTGTGCAGAAAACAGAAAGTACTGTTGGACCTTATGAGTTGATAGATTTCTTCATCTATTATCTTCTCAGAAACAGATTTGACGGAAGGAAAACAATCTTTTTGGCAAAAGCTGCTTTCAAAAATAAGTACGATGAAGATCATCTTATCGGCTATTACAACGACTTCATTCGGAGAGTATTTAATAACCAGTTCAAGAGAAACTGTGTTCCGGATGGTCCAAAGGTTGGTAGCATTAGCGTATCTCCTCGTGGGGATCTGAGAATGCCATCAGATGCAAGCTACATTAGCTGGCAGGTCACCTTTTAAGCAGAATTTTAGCAATAATATATTGATAAGAGCCTCTGGTTGCTAACCAGGGGCTCTTTCTAATTAATAAAATTTATTTTAATATTTTTTCTATATTATATTTTAAGTTTTCAATATTGTCATCGTACAATATTGCATTTATGCCTGCTTTTTTTGCATTTTCTACATCCATTAAAAGATTATCTCCTATGTGCAATATTTCTTCTGGATTTACATTTAATTCTTTAGCAATTTCTTGATACGTTTCTTTTGTCTTTCCGCCAATTTTAAAATAATCACTACAAGAATATATTTTTTCAAAATCTTTTACTTTTTCGCCTAATTCGTAATTTATAAACAAATTAGTTGTTGTTGAAACTATTATTTTAGGCAAGTTTATTTTACTCACAAATTCATATAATTCTTTATTTATACAAGGTCTAATTTGACTTTTATCTAGTTCTTTTTTCGTATCAAAATTTAGAATTTCTGACCAGTATTTATCATCATAATATAAAATATTATAAACACCATATTCTTTAAATTTTTGCTTTAAAATTTGTTTTGCTTCTTCAGGTGAAATTTTAAACATTTCAGAATATTTCTTTGGAATTATTTCAAGCCAAAAATTATTTGAGAACTTGCTATCAGATAAAGTTCCTTGCAAATCTAAACTTATATATTTTATCATTTTTTCTCCTTAACTTTCACAAGTGAAAATATATTATAATTTTTTAAATCTTTTCTTCCATTTAAATATTCTAGTTCTGTTATATAAACTAAACCACTTACTGTGCCACCACTTTTTTCTACTAAATTTATTGCAGCCCTGCTTGCTCCACTTCCAGCCATAATATCATATACAATTAATACATTTTCACCTTTTTCTACACTATCCTCTTTTATTTGATATTCTGCTTTTCCATATTCTTTAATAAATTCTTCTGAATAAAACTTTCCTGGTATTAAGTTTGGTTTTCTAATTAATACTAATGGTAAATTTAATTCATATGCAAGCATTGAACCTATTGTAAAGCCTTTTGATTCAACTGCTGCAATTTTATCTATTTTTTTATCTTTCAAAAATTCTTTTATTTCATTTATAGCACAAGTTCTTGCTTCTACATCTTTTAGTAGATAAGTAAAGTCCCAAAATAACACATCTTTTTTAGGGAAATCTTTATAACTTCTTACAAATTCTTTATAATCCATGAAGTTGCTCCTCTCTTAAATTAAATATTGCAAATTACTCTTCAATTAAAATTGCTCTTGATGGTGCAGCATCAATACCAGTAACTTTAACTGGCAAACAAATTAATTTATATAATTTTTCTTCTGTCTCTTTTAATCTTAAATTATCTAATGCGACAATATTTTTTTCCATAAAAATTCTATGAATATCAACATCACCATTTCTTTCGAAACTTTGATAATCATATCCTATTAATTTTATTCCTAAATCTCTTAAATACTCTGCTGCTGATTTTGATAAAGCTACATGTTTTGGATTATATTTTTCCATGTTATCGTATGAATTTTGAGTTTTTAATAAAATTCTTTCAGATGTTATATTGTGTTTTTTTAAATCTTCTACTTCAATATAATCATCAACATTGGTTAAATCAATAACCTGGCAATCTCCCATTAATACTTCAAATGGTACTTCATCACTTTTCCATTTTTCATTAAACAAATAATATGGTGCATCAATATGTGTTCCTGCATGTGCTCCAAAATCTAACCATGTAAAGTTTACAGGTGCTTCAGGCTGTCTTGCAAGTGGTATTAATTTAGGCTGGTCGTCATCAACCCACACTACTGTTTTTTCATTTAATTCCATTGAAATATCTATAATTTTCATATTTATCATCCTTTCAAAATTTATTATTTTATATTATTTTTTATTGCTTTTTGCCAACTTTTATAGTTTTCTTCTAATGAATCTAAAATTTCTTTTATTATTAATAACCTGTATTCTTTATAAACATCTAAAATGCTACTACTTAAGCAGTCTATGTCTTTTTGGATTTTAGAAAATCCATTCCAATAATCTAAGTGGAATATTACTGGCATTGGTGACCATGAAGGAGCATATAGTTCAAATACTTGGTCTAGAAAATCTGCCACTTTATTTTTTCCATATATTTTTTCGTCTATATATTTTAATAAATATCTTATAACATCATTATTTGTAACATATTGCTTTACTTGCTTTTCTTCTAAATTTTCTTTTAGCTTTTCTAATAGATTGTTTTTATTTATTAAATTATTTATTTTTTCATAGAATGTATTTGTTATTTTCCCATTTTGACAATTATTTAAGATTTCATTTCTTAAATCTTTTAAATTTACTTTTTCAAAATCATTTTCTGAAACGAAGTAATAATATCCAATTAAATCAATTCTATTTTCAAATGGATATGCTCCATTTCTATATGCATCAAGCTCTGAGCGATTATCATATAATGTAAAATTTATTTTTTCATATTTTTCTGGATTATCTAAAAACATACAATATGCTGATAATTTAAATTCAGGATTATTAGTAAATAATCTTACAATACCATTGAAGTTTCTTATTATTGTTCCAGCATTTATGTATTCATCAAAAAGTAAAAATGGTTTTGTAAATATTTCATATAGTTTAGTTCCTTTTAATACTTCATGAAATTGTTTATTTGAATCATTATAAATTTTGTTATCATTTATGCTGTCATATATTGTAAATTTATCTGTTCCAATAAATTCTTCTAAACTAAATTGATCACATTTATTTTTTAAAAATTCTTTTCTTGGAAGAGATTCATCATTAATTTTAATAATTGAGTTCAATTCTTTTTCAGATAAATATGTTTCAAACCATTTGTATAAATTAAAATTTAAATCTCTTGGAATTTTTATTTGCATTAATTTAAGATTTGATTTTTTATATTCTTCCAAATTTTTTATTATTGAAATTAATGGAGATGTTCCACTTTCAATTACAACAATTTGTTCATATCCAGATTTCATAAATCCTTCTAATACATCTTTTGCAAGTTTAACACTTTGAGATTCATTCATAAATTTAAATTTTTCATTAAATTTAGGATGTGTGAACATCTCTAAATTATCTACTTTTCCAAATAAATCTTGCATCTAATACTCCTTTGCAATTTTAATAAATTTTTCTATCTTTTTTGCATCTTTTCTATCTTTTCTTAAATAAATTTCACTATAACAGCTAATTCCAGTTGAAACATCTACTCCAGAAGGATTAGTTTCTTCTATTGCTCCTCTTACATTTTCTGGATTTAAACCACCTGCAATAAATACTGGTTTTTCTGTCATATCTATTAACTTTTGCACATTTGCCAATTATTTTCTTTTCCAGTTCCTCCTGTATATCCGCTATCTCTTGAATCTAGTAAAAAGTAATCACAATATGGTTCATATAATTTTAATTTTTCTACAGCTTTTGGATCTGTTGTAACAATTGTTTTTATAATTTTTTTGTTTGTATTTTGTCTTACTTTTTTAACTTCTTCTATATCAATATCTTCTGAAATTTGAATTCCTGTGCTCCTTATATAATTTGATAAATCTAAAATATCATCTGCTTCAAAAAGATGTGTTACTAAAAAACTATCTACTCCTTCTGGGAAATTTTTAATAGTTTCTCTAACCCATTGAGCATATGGCTCAACTTCTACTGGCAAAACCTTTCCACCCATTACAAATCCTATTGCATCTGCACCTAAGCTAATAGCTGTAAGTGCATCAATTCTATTACTTATTCCACAAATTTTAACTTTCATAATATTTCTCCTTTTTACTTATAAACTTTTTCTAAATATGATTTTTTTACGTTACAAACATTATCAATTTTTTTCTCTACGCCAAGCTTTTCTAAATCTTCTATATTTTCATAAGATTTTATTCCATCATCTGTATGAACATTTACACGTCCATAACAATCAATAAAGATGTTATAAATTTCATCTTCTTTTGGAATAAATTCTTGATCTACAATGTTAATATCTTTGTATTTTTCTTTACAGTTTTTTACTACTTCTTCAAACTCTTCTACAGATATTTCAAACATTTTTTCAAATTGTTTTCCATAACCACTACTGAAGAATTTTCCAAGTTTCCAACTATATACTTTTCCTTTAATTAGTTTTCCGATATTTATTACATCATCTTTATTTAATTTTCCGACCATTGTATTTATTTTTATTTTAATATTTGGATAATTTTCTCTAATGTATTCTATTAAATCTAATATTAATCTGTGGTGATTTTTGATAGAGCAAGGTCTCATCTCGTTATGTATTTCTTGCTCAAATGAATCTAAAGGTAAATTGATTGAATCTATATAATTTAAAACTTCTTTATCTTTTAATAATTCAATTCCTGTTGTAGAAATTATTGGAATAATTCCAAGGTTTCTGCAATGTTTACAAATTTCTATAATATCTTTTCTTACAAGTGGATCTCCACCTGTTAAGTTAATTGCTTCTACTCCATATTCTTTTAATTTATCTATAATAGAAAGTACTTTTTCTAAAGGTAATTGCTTTCGGTTTTCTCTCCAATTTGCAAAACAAAATTTGCAATCCATATTACATATACTTGATACTTCAAAACAGATATAACTTATTCTCATTTTACGCTCCTTTCAATTGTTTCTTACTAACAATTTGGCATATTTCTTCTTTAATTCTGTCATAGTCTTCTTTAAATGATGTTAAGTCTCCATTAATATCCATATGATTAAATTCTGTTCCTCTCTGAGTTGCTTCTGTGCTTCCTGCAACATTTACAGCACCTATTGATTTAACTCTTATAATTTCATATCCGAAGTTTTCCATTTGCATAATTTTTAATGGATTGTTTGTAAGCATAATTACTTCTTTGTTTGTTCCTAAATAATCTAATATTACTGGTGTTATTTTATAACCAACATTATTGTTTGCACTTCTTGGATCTCCTTTTAAACCAATAGTAGTAAATCCACCATACATTGTTGTTTTATATGTTTGTTCTGATGTATATTCTCCTCTATGTCTAAGTGATGCTCTTTCTGCTAAATCGAAAACAAATTCATTTTCTGTATATCCACTTCCCATTCCATTTTGAGAATCTATGTGCAACATTACAAATCCTAAATTTCCTTCATTTTGATAAATATGTTTTCCATTATCATATTTGTATTGTTCTTGAACCCATCTTTCAAATTCATCTCCATTTTGAATGTTTAGTGTTTCTATTTTATTAAATGTAGCTGCTAATTCTCTTATATTTTTCCATTGATAATGGCAATTACATCTTTGTGAGCCAAATAAAAATGAAGGTGTACAAGCAGATTCTGTTCTTAAAACAATACCTTCATCATATATATTTCCTACTATACCTGCATTTGCATATTCCATACCAATTCCTGGCATATACACACAAAGTCCTATGTGTCTTACTAAATGTGGTGTTTCAAATTTTTCTGTTAATGAATATAATGTTGCACCTTTATTTGCTATAATTAATGCTTTAGTTTTCATATGAACAGCAATATCATATATTTTCATTAAATCTCCTTCTGCATTTTCTGGATTTAAGGCAGCTACAAAATTTCGTATAATTTTACCAAATAAATTTCTATCTGTTATTTTATAGATTTTTTCATTATAATCTTTTGGTATACAATCTAATACTTCTTCATAAGTATTCTCACACTTTTTAATTCTTTTGATGTAATTCTCCATTCCACTTATCATACTTTCTTTTTCGTTCATAATAAAAACTCCTTTTCCATTAATTTGGGGACAATTTAAGAGCACATCTTTAAAATGTACTCTAAATATTCCTATTTCTTGTATTTATATAATACTGATGGTCTATGTCCACCAGTTTTTACAAGCTTATCTGTTTTTTCTACTTTGTCTGCAATTATTCTTCTAAAAGCTGGATCTAATAATTTCTTATCCAAAATAGCTTCATAAATTTGTTGAAGCTCTCCTAGTGTAAAATATTCTGGCATCATATTGAAAATAATATCTGTATCTTGAACTTTATTTTTCATTCTTGATATTCCAGTAGTTATTATTTTAGGATGGTCAAAACCTATATTTTCATTTTCAATAATCTCATATTTGTATTGGTTTGTTGTTTTATTTAATAATTCTTTTTTTAGAACATATTTTATTTGTTCTTCATTGCCTTCCAAAGTAACTTCAATAATATTTTCTTTTTCTGATACATGAATATTAAACCAACTTGCATCATCACTTAAACTTTCTTTTAACTGCTGTTTATCTATTAATGCCATATATGATGTGCTTATTACTCTCATTCTAGGATCTCTTTCTAAATCTCCAAAAGTATATAATTGTTCTTTATAAATATTATGAAGATTTGTCTCTTTAGCTAAAATTCTATCTGCTGCCATATCTATTGTTTCTTCTTTTTTTACAAATCCTCCTGGTAAACACCATTTATCTTTAAATGGTTCTTTAGCTCTTTTTACTAATAATATACTAAAATATTTTTCTGATAAGTTTCTACAGGTTTTAGCATTTCCTTCTGAAACTGAGAATATTAGTATATCTGTAGTTAAGGCTAAATTTGCGTATTGAGATTTTCCTAAACTTATATCTTTTTCGTTACTCATTTTTTGCTCCTTCCTTTTTTATTTATTAGATAAACTATTTATTTAAATAATCTCCTCTTGACTTATTAACATTTTATTAAAAAGTTATTCATTTGTCAAGTACTTTTTAATATTTTGTTAATAAGTTGTATATTTTTCTATTCTAAACATGCAAAAAACTCTCTAATTTCAATAATTAGAGAGTTTCAAAAAAATTTCGAGGCAGGAAGAAAAACTCCCCGCCTCTGTTGATGTCATATATAAGTTTTTTAAATCATTTCTTTTTCTCTTGCATCGGTTTCAAGACTATCTAATTCTATTTTCAGTCTCGGATTGTCTGTAACAGCTTTCATAAAGTTCACACTCATGAAATCTTCCAAGAATTCACTCAACATTTTTTTCTTGTAAAAAAGCTTTTTATCATATTCAACACGTTCATTAATAATCGCTTTATCTGTGATTATGAGTCCTGCATTCCCGTTATATTCAGGAGATATATTTCCTTTCAATTCTAAAGCAAACCCATAAGGATTAATAAACCAATCTTCATCTAATGAATCTTCATACAATTCTATAAGTTGCATAAGAATATCTTCTAAATTTGTAATGCATGAAAATGAGTCTTTATTTGTTAATATTCTGGCATATATTGCCGAACTTCTACCTTCTACAAATTCTCCATACCATTCCAAATTATTAAGTTTACCATTTGAACTGTATAAAGGCTCAAATAAAACATACTCTTTTTTCTCTGCAATTACTTTTTTGGAATCTGAACTTTCAATCAAATCCTGCACATTTATGTTTGAAACATATTGAATCTTTTTCATGCTTGCGAATTTTTTTGCTGTATACTGTTTATACAAAAGGTCTTTCTTATCTAAAGATAATTTAGCAAACATATCTTTAAAAGAAATTTCGTCTCCTTTTGCATCTTCATTTACGCCAGCTAATACGAGAAGTAACATAACGCTTATTGGAATACTGACTCCCATAATTACAACTTGCAAAGTAGAAAACGTTTCTATTTTGGTAGCAAAAACAATTGTTAAAACGAGATCCAACAATATTCCAGCAAAACACGCATAGCAATATGATTTGGCTATCCGTCTCTTATCTGCTATTGCAATTCCATACATAATCATGCCTATTACCAAAACGATTAAAAATAATGATACAAAAAATGTCATAATGTCCTCCTGTTCTCATTTAGTTGTTAGTTGTTTTTAAACTGATACCTCTGAATATACTCGTTAAACTCTAACTTGTTACCAGGTCTCCTTTCATTACGCATATCTTTAAGAGTTACAAGTTCGTTCAATTGCTTAAGGCGTACTCGAAGTTCAAGATCATCATTCACAATAGCACCAAAATTCCAGCCGATAAAGCAATCCAGAAAGCGATTAACGTAATATCTTCTTGCTTTTTCTTTCTCGTCTACTTCAATTTTTCGATTCTTAATTGTATCTGCTGTTATTACCAACTTGGCACGTCCGGTGTATCCTTCAGTAGGCTCATCTTCAAGCATTAAAGCAAATTCATATGGATCCATAAACAAATCCTTTTCAATAGAATCCCAGTAAAGCTGAGTCATCTGCAACAGAATTTCTTTAAGATTGGTAATACCGCTAAAAGCTGTCTTACCATCCATAATCTTTGCATAATACACCTCACCATCTTTTTCAAATTTTCCGAACCACTCCTTTTTTGGAGAATAAGTATACCCATCGTTATAAGGATAGAACTTAATATACTTATTATCCTTAGCGACAATACGTTCTATATCTTCGTCATTTTCGATTCTGTTTCCAGAAACAACCATCATATACTCCATATTGTTTTGCTCGGCAAATTCTTTTGGATTCAGCTTTTGGTATTCTTTTGTAGCCTTTTTTTGTATTCCATAAATTAATGTGTTTTTAAAGCTTATCTTTCTTATTACTCCTTGACGAGTTACAAGAATTGATGGCACAAATAACATAGCTGCCATTACAAATGCAATAAGTAAAGCTGCTACAATTGTACTGTCGGATGAATTAGAAATTATTTTTCTTGCCAAATACATGCTCCATACAACATAACATACATATAAAACCATATATGTTACTCTGTAGGATCTTGGCACAAGCCGCTTCCATCCCGCATTAAGTCCTTGAAATCCCATAAAAAGAACAACAACACCTAAAATGATACATAATACACAAGCTAATGACATCATAAATTTCCTCCTGTTCATATTTTTTGCGATGTTAATAGTTTCTTGTTGTTAACCCCTGCATATTTTAACAGGATAAATATAGGTTATCTGTGATATTATATCACACTTTTTAAGTTATGTAAACAAAGCACATATAAAAATATGTGCTTTAAATATTAATATTTATTTTTCAATTGCTTTTTCTGCAAAAGTATTATTTACTAATTCTTCATATGGCACTTTATTTAGAAGTTCTCCTGCTTCAATCATTACATCCTCTAGTTTTTCAAAACTTTCCTTTGTTAATATTGGCGTATCATTCCAAGCATCTATATCTTTATAACTTTGTATAGCTGTTTCAAGCATATCTAAGTCTGTATCTGGAAAGAAACTTTGAACACTTTCTGCAATTTCTCTAGAAGTATGTTCTTTTACCCATTGCTCACCTTCATAAATAGCATTTGTAAATCCTTGAATTATGTCTGGATTTTGCTCTATATAACTTTTCTTTGCAAAATATGCTGTATATGGTATTTCTCCAGATGCTTCGCCAACAGATGCTACTACATATCCTTTTCCTTGCATCTGAGTCATTGAAGCTGTTGGTTCAAATAATGTTACATATTCTGCCTCACCACTGCTAAATGCTCCTGCCATTAAGTCAAATTTAATACTATCATCAAGTATTAAATCTGTTTGTGGATTTATTCCATTTTGTTTTAAAACATATTCTAAAGTCATATATGGAACTCCACCTTTTCTTCCTGGTATTACAGTTTTTCCTCTTAAATCGTTCCAATTAAAATTATCTGTATTTGCCTTTGAAACTAAAAAAGATCCATCTCTTTTAGTAAGCTGTGCAAATACTTCTGTATGATCTTCTTTTCCCTCATTATAAACATATATTGATGCTTCTGGACCTGCAAATCCTATTTCAACTTGATTTGAAAGAACTGAGGTCATAACTGCATCTGCGCCCTGACCTGTTGTAAGTTCAATTTTCATTCCATACTTTTCAAAAAATCCTTTTTGAATTGCTACATATTGTGGAGAATAAAATACAGATCTTGTTACCTCACTTACATTAATTGTCTGTAAATCTGTATTTGTAGTATTTGAACTGGCACCTATTGCAATAATAATTCCAATAATAACTATTAAAACTATTACAGCAATTGTAAGTAATAATTTTTTTCTCACAAATAAACCTCCTTTTTATTTTTATTTCATTACTATTTTATTAAAGGAGTTTTTAAAGTGTGAAAAGAACACTTCATTTTTGAAGTGCTCTTTTAAAAATTGATAATAAATTTAAACTCACCTAATGGCTCCATCGGCTTATTATATACAAATTCGTCCACGGATTTGTATTGATAATCTAGAATATCTATATATAAGTTATTATTTATTTCATAATCTTTTCCTAAATCTAATGATAATTCTGTATTTATAGTATCATTTTCAAATACATTATTGAGTAATTTATCCAAATTTAAATTCGAATCGTCTAATTTACCATATAGTTTTTGATTGTATGTATCTGTATAATTAACTTCACCATATAAATCCCTATTAAATAATAAATACTCCATATTTTTCCAGTCATCAAAGCTACCCCCAAAAGATCCATGAAAAAATATCTTTTTATCGTCATAAATTCTTATTACTCCACCTATTTGGTCTAAAGCATAATCATTGTTTTCGAAAAATTCAAGTTTTAAATTTAGCTTGCCACTTTCTTTTTCATATTTTATATTAGAAAGTTTTATAGAAGCATTTTCTTTTGATATAACATTGTTTTTTTCGTAATTATCATAATCTAATGAAATACTAACACGCTCTCTAAAATGATATCTAAATTTAAAAGCTAATTCAGGAATTATAATATTTATACCATCTTCTATAATAAGATAGTAACATATATTAATTAAAATATTTATTATGACTAACCAAATTAATATAATAATAAATTTCTTTTTCAATTTTTTCTCCTTTTAAAATTCTTTTCGTTCGTATTCTGAGTAATTACTTATATCAAATTTTGTTACATCTTCATCTGTAACAGTATTATATGAATATGTGTAACTTGTTATTGAATCAAGTTCTGTGCTACTCCAAGTATTTATATAGCTTTCTGATTTAGACATAATTTTATTTTGAGTATCTACATAATAAATTTCTTTAGCAATTTTTCCATCATTTTCTATAGAAAATTTAATATATTCCTTTTCTTCTACTTTCTCTTTTCCAATGTATTTGTATTTCATAGAGTCTCGGTCAAAAATATAACGCCATTCGAAATTTTCAGTAATTGGGTTAACTAATCCGCTTTCCTCTGATAGTATCTACATATATTGTTTTATCTCTATGATTTAACAAAATTTTTTCTTTTGTATTTAAATTCCAAATTTCACTTCCTGAATGTATAGTATCGTCTAAAGATGGATATCGTGTATATGAATCTGTGTATATTATATTATCTTTAGCGTAATATTCGCTTATAAATATTTCGTCTTCATCAAGGCGATCACTTTCAATTTTAATATATATATTATCGAAAGTTTCACTACTTCTATTAATAATAGCTAAAATTTCGTCTTTTGAATAATGCCATTTGTTATAAATTAATATTGTTATGATTGCAACGCAAATAAATAGTATTACTCCTATTAATATTTTTTTATGCTTTTTCATTAATTCTACTCCTAATTTTTATAATAGAATTTTATCATTATAAGTTTAGTATCTCAACATCTATTTTTTTATCTTTTATGTATTAATAGAAACTATAGGACGAATTTTTTGATTTTTTCGTCCTATAAAATTAATAGGGTGATTTTTTTCATAATATAAAAATCTATATTACGAATTTTTTATTTTTTCGTAATATAGATTTCACGTTTATTTTAGAAATAAATCTATATATTTCTTTTTAATACACAACTATTTCATTTTATGCAACTTTTTCAGTATAATTAATTACTGTAATTTCTGTAATTGCATTTCTTACTGAATTTACTAACTTTTCTAGTTGTTTTGCAACCTCATTACTATAAGAAACCTCTCCACATTGTTTACATACTTGAGATGGCACATTTTTAATAATGATAATGCAATTATCCAATTCAACCATAAATGTTGTATTTTTATTTTCTAAATCTCCTTTACACATAAAACAACTCATATTATTTTATCTCCTTTCTTGTTTTCAAATCTTCCTCCCATTTTATATTATCTGGATAGTATGCTGTAATTATCCATAGTTCATCTTTATTTAATCCACATACTGGTAATCTGGATAATTGTTGATATCAAATTTTGGAATATCCTCTTCTGTTACTGTATTATATGAATATGTATAATTATAAATTGTGTCTAATTCAAATCCATCTCCATAATTAGAATAATATTCTTTTTTGGTAACAACTCTATTTGAAACATCTATATAATAATATTCTTTATATAACTTATTTATATCAGTAAACTCTATTTTTATACACTCTTTTCCTTCTATTGTTTCTTTACCAATATATTTATACTTTTTATAATCATTATTAAATTCTGCTCTGTATTCAAACATACTTGTAACTGGATTTATTTTCCCGTTCACCTTCGATTTCAGAAATATATATAGACTTATTTGTATGATTTATGCTAGTTATCTTTTTATTCTTCAAGTCCCATATTTCTGTATCTAAATTTGGAATAAAGTTTGATGACGAATTAAAGTAAATTATATTATCCTTAGCAAATATTTCATCAGTAGTTATCTTTTCATTTCTATTTTGTATAACTTCTGTTTTTATGTATATATTATCGAAATTTTCATCACTTCTATTAATAATAGCTAAAATTTCCTCTTTTGAATAATGTAATCTGTTATAAATTAATAAAGCAATAATCGATATTATAATTACTATTAATAAAATTAATATTTTTTTATTTTTTTTCATATACAAGATTCCTCCTAAATTATTAACTTATGAAAATTATATTGCTACTTTAGTATATTTACAATAAATTTTTTATTCATGTCACTCTTCTGGATTTATAAAATCTATCAAATTATAGTTTGGATAATTATTAATATCAAATTCTGGAATGTCCTCATCTGTTACTGTATCATAAGAATATGAAAAAATATCTGTACAATTTAATATATATTTATGCTGTTTTACATCATTTTCATCATATCTAGAATAAACTTCAACTTTTGAAATTCTCCTGTCTTCCTGATTTATATACATATACAATCTATTATATCTAGAATATAATAAAATTTTCATATGTTCTTTTCCATCTAATGCCTGTACACCTAAATATTTGTATTTATTGTAAAAAAACATTTTATAAGCTCTTATTTCATAATATAATGGATTTTTTAGAAAATACCCATTATTATTAGCCAAATACATAACAAATATTTTCTCATTATGATCCACTCTTATTTCAGTATTGTTTTTATAATCGCACAAAAATTCTTCATCTGTAGAGCGCTTAAAATCTTTTATATGTACATATGTTTTTTCATCTTTTACATATATTTCAGTAATATAGTCTAGATTATTTTTAGAATTAAACAATTCTCTTTTATAATACACATTGTTAGGAATACTTTTATTTATATATGCATCCATTTCTTCTAATGTATATTCTGGTTTGCTTAAAACTCTTAATACTAGAATTGCTAAACTTATTGTAACTACTATTATTGCCAAAATAACTATTAGTAGTTTTGTTTTTTTCATATTTACTTTTCTCCTTGAATTTAATATCTTATAAGTACAATAACTAAATTAAAAATTAATAATATATCTAATCTCTACTAATGGTTCTATTACTCTATAAGCAATAAATCTATCTAAAGCTTGATATTGTAAATCTAAAAAGTCTATATATAATTTATTGGCGATTTTATAATTTTCACCCAAATGTAATGTGCCTTCTGCATCAATGTTATCTCCGACGTTTTCTACTTTTATAATTGGATTAATAACACTTTCTTTATTAAAGTTTGTATCATCTAATTCACCATATAATTTTTGGTTATATAAATCTGAATAATTAATTTCATCATATGCGTTAGTATCATATAATAGATATTTTTCATTATCTGAAAAAGATAAATCCCCACATAAAGCATGATAAAAGATCTTATTATCATCATGTATTCTAAGTATACTTCCACATTTTTCTAAAGTTTGATTATCATTTGTATAAAAATTAAACTTTATTTTTAATTCTCCACTACTTTGATTATATTGTATATTTGATAAATTTATAGAGAAATTATTTTTTGATATGATACTGTCTTCTGCAAAATTACTATAATCTATATTTTTTTCTATTTTTTCTCTAAAAAAATATCTAATTTGAAAGGACACCTTTGGTAATACAATATCTATACCTTTTTCTCTAATAAGATAATAACAAACATTAATTAGTATATTTAATATAATAATCCATACAAATACTATAATAAATTTCTTTTTCAATTAATTACTCCTTTTACATTTTTAAATTAATATGTCATGAAAATTATATCGTTGAATTATATTGCATGCAAAATATTATTTTCATTTTTTCATAATTAAATTTTATCATTATGATACTTTTAGCTCAATATATAATTTTTATCTTTTATATACTAATAGAAAAAGATTATTTAAATTTTCAACACACTTCAAAACGTTTTCACCACTTTTCGCGTTTTTAATTGACTTCTAGATTTAACGACACTATAATAAGGACTTGTATTGTTTCTTTATAGAACAATCTTGTCGATTTAAAAGATTTCAAATAATTTTAAATCATAATTGGCAGGAACAAAATAAAATAGAAAATCAAGCAAATGTCACATGTTAACGTTAAAATCGCATCATCAGGAGGTATACATTATGAAACTTTTTAGACGGATTAACTCATTAGTCTTGGCAGTAGTTATGGCTGTAATGTTATTTGGAGCCACTACCGCTTTTGCAGCTGAAAATAGTGCTGTTCCATATTCAACGCAGATTCTCAATCAAACGTTCAATATGACTGGCACACATGTTGGTTCAAGTAGAACTTATAATTATAACAGTATTACCTTTAACTGCTATTTTTGTAATCAAAACGGAAGTGTTTTGCCAACCAATGGTGCTGTATTAGCTGTTAGACTTTATGATGATACAACAAATTCTTTTGTTAATGAATGGCAAGGTAATAATGGTGTAGTGCGGGGCACTCAGTCAATTACTTATGGTCATAAATATCATTTTGAGTATTTAGTTGCTTATGGTACTCAAAGTCTAAAAATTAATATGGTAATTTCAGGTTAAACTTTTTATGCTTGATTTTCTATTTATATAATTTAAAATAGACCACCTAACAGATTTTAGGCGGTCTATTTTTTAGTTATGTACTCTTGTTAAAAATATGCTTATATCTAGTGGAACTATATATAATTCAAATTTTTCTAAATCTATATTTGAGGAATACTTCCCAACATCGCCATATTTAAAAGAAAACTCACTTGCATAAATATTTTCTATATTTCCACCAATTTGTAAAACTTCTATATTTTCCATTTTATATTCTATATTATTATTTCTTAAATTAAATAATTCACAAATATCAATGTGCTTATTTATTTTTTCAATTGGATTTTTTAATTCTAAATTTATAAGCAATCCGGTTTCTGATAGAATTCCTGTACAACTTTTAACATATTCATTTTCCTCTTCAAGAGCATAATAAATACTACTATTTTTTTTCATTTGATTACTTAATTTAATATCGAAATTCCATTTTCCTTTTATAATCTCACGATTATTATCAATATAACTTACTGTTAAACTGTTTATTTCAAAATATATTTTGTTAAAATTATATTCTCCTCGTCTTAGTCCAAATAATATTGATTCATCAAACTCATGTTTTTCTGCTCTATTTACGTAATTAGCTAATCCAACGCTTGCTTTATCTCTATTATATTCATATATTAATTCTTCATTATCGCCAAATATTTTATATTGTTCAAGACAAATTGATTTTATATTTTTATTAGATGTTGTATAACAAAATGAAATATCTAAATTTAAATCATCTAAAACTAAATTATCTACTTTTATTCCGATATCATTATCATATATAAAATCCATATCTATAGCTTGAAAATATCCATTTTCTACTGCACTATCAATTGATTCTGTTGAATTTGTGAATAAACTTTTAAAATATTTTTCTATATCTTTTGCATAAACAATTCCAGATAATATTACTACAAATGAGCACATTACTGTTGCTAGTTTCATTATTTTTTGTTTTATGAAAATTTTCTTTTTATCTTTAAATGCATTTCTAATTGCCATTTCAAATTCAGGAGGTTCACTAATTTGTTTAGAATATATGTTTTTTATTAAATTATCTAATTCATTATTATTCATTTCATTTCCTCCTTATCTAAAATTTTCTTAAGCTTATTTCTTGCTCTACGCAAGTTCGATTTTACTGTATTTATATTCATTTTTAAAATATGTGCAATTTCTTCTATTTTATAATCTTCTTTATAGTATAAATAAGATATAATTCTTTCTTCATATCTTAATTTTTCAAGAAGAAAATAAAAATTTAAATCATCTTCTATCTCATACTGACTATTTTTTATTAAATACTCTTCTAAATTATATTCATCCATAGACATGTCTTTTTTATGCTTCTTTTTATATATTCTATTGCAATTATTAATAAGTATTGAAATTGTCCATGTCTTAATTTTTTCAGGAGTTTTTAATTTTTTTATAGATTTATATACTTGTATCATAGTTTCTTGAATTGCATCATCTATATCATCTTCATTTGTTAGACGTGTTTTGGCAATTTTATATAAATCATTTTTTATACTTAAAATGATTTCTGTATATGCTTCTACGTCTCCTTTTTGTGCTTTTTTTATTAACTCTTCCAATATTTTCTCCCATTTTTTTACATTTATTAAATCGATTTTTATAAATCTTTTATTCTTTTTAAAACTGCTTTGACTATTTGCTTAGGTCCTGGTTTAAACATTTTATATTTTCCAATATATTTCAATAATTTTTCCTCATTACAATCATAACACATTTTATCTGTAGCGTTAACAATATCACTTTTAATTGTATTTGCTGAACCATTACATTCTTTTGCTATTATTGGATATACCTCTGATTCAAGACTAAATTTATAAAATTTTTTTAAAGAATATAATAAATATATTGTTTCTACTAAATAACTACTTCCAATATAGTTAAAATTATAATTTAATTTTAATAATTCTCTTTTAATTATTTTTCTTATGTGTGTTTCATCTAGTTCATTTGAAATATTTTTATATACTACTTTTTGATTTTTTACCATTTTTTCTCCTATATTTTGTATATTTATTCCTATACTATATAGATTACAAAAAGTACTAATTAGGGTGCAAAAAATAAAAAAAAGATAAAAAATCTTATAATCTAAAAAAATAATTTCAGATTATAAGACTTTAATACGTTCTTTCAAAATTTCAATTAATTTAATTAGAAATTATTGTGGTTTTTCTATATCTTCTTCAAAAACATTATTAAATTCAATGCTATATATAGATATTATGTCTGAGCTTTCTGCTTTTTGTAGTATACCTTTTGATTTGTCATAATAATATTTTGTATTACAATCTTTCCAATAAGTTACTTCCAACTCATTTCCTTCATATTGTTTTAATAAAAAAATATTATTTCTTACATATAAATCATCTTTTATGTTTCTATTTTGACTAGATATAATTTTATTATTTTTACATTTCAGGTTTTGTTATATCTTGTTCTGTAACACAATCCTTTTCTATTTTATATGTTGAAATATATTTCATTCCATTTAAATTACCTTCATGTTTTTCCATGACTCCTGTATTTATATTGTAATAAAGTTTTGATACACTTCCAAATCTAATATATGTAAAAATATAGTAATTATCTTTTTTACTTATAAAGTTAAATATATTATTATACCATTCTCCTCCAATAGAGATAACTGGACTATTAATTTCTATCGCATCTATATATTCGTTTGTATCCAAGTCTAAACATATTTTTTAATTAGTATTTTTATTTTCCCAAAATATTCTATTATTATCCTTTATTACGCATATTTTATCTTTAAAATAATATTCAGTTTTCTCTTCTTCATCACCTTCTATTTTACCAGTACTTATAACTTTATAATTATTTAAAGAGTTAAGATATTCTGTTCCATTGTCTTTAATTTTATTTACTATAATATAGCATCTAAAAATATGTGTTAATATTAATATAAGCAATATTATACAAATAATTAAAAGTATTTTAATTGATTTTTTCATAATTACCATCTCCTATATTTATTTTATATTACGAATAAATTTATTACAATAAAAGATAAAAATAATGCTCTATTTCTTCTTTGGAATTTTTTATTAAAGTATAAAAAATGAGACCTCATATTACATGAAGTCTCAATAAAGAAGAGTTGTGCCCAATGTGCTGTTACAATACCATATTAATGATTATTACCACGATACATCCATCTTCCAGTATTTCATCTCACCAGCAGAGCTCCCAGACGCAGGACTAATGTATATAGTAAAAGTTCCACTAACAAATGTAGTTATCCGTGTGGATTTTACTGTACCATTAGCTGGCACACTATCAAATAGCGTAATGTGTGTTCCTCCTGGAGTTACTGCTGTTACTTTGACATTTAACCTGGGATTTCCAGTTATTGAAAAAGTAAATGTAGGTGATGTTCCAATATTTCGGGTTTGAAATGAAACCATGTAAGAGGCATTCATTTCACCTGAATATGAATCCGATGCTAATGGCATAATACCATTATTTTCTTCTGATCTTATATCATACAATTCTGGTTGATTTTTGTCAGCCGCAAAAACTGTTGTATTTCCAACAGTTGCCAAAATAAATGTTATAGCTAAAACAAATGTAATTATTTTCTTCATGATTTATCCTCCTTAACTATCAATTGGCATTCAACTCTTCTTTTTATATGGTAAGCAGCATAGGAAGTATACCTCGATTAAATCATTTTGTCAACAAAATTTAGTATTTCGATTAAAACGATTAAAAAGATAAAAATTAATGTCTTCCTTTATTTTATTTCTAAGTATATACTATCATTATAGGTATTATCTCAAACCTTAATTGAGATAAATAAGTCAAAATTAAAAAATATGTATTAATTTTGATTAACTATATTATATGAGAAAGGAGAATATCTATGAAAAAATATTTAATTATATTATTAATTATAGTTATTACTATCATTTGTACTATTTGTATTAAAGATTGGTTCTTTGCAAGTAACACTTTTTCTCCTACAATTTATCAATCCTCTGTAAATTATGACAATATTTCAGATGAAGCATCACTTCAATATCAAGGTTTAAAAGTAACATTAAAGGATATTTTTCAAGATGAATTTAATAAAGAACAACTTACAAGTTTAGGAATAGATGATAATACGGCAGACAAAATTATCTCATCTTATTCAGGAAAGAATAAACTTAATATTCTTGTAGAAGTTTTTAATCAAAATAACACTGGAATAAGCGAAGTAAATTTTGATTATTTAATTTATGATAACGCAGGAAATATACTTATGACTCCAATTGCTTATACTATACAAAATTCTAAAATGAATAAATTTATAAAATATTTTGTTGAAAGAGAATATAACTCTAAAAATATTCGTGAATTCAATAATCATAATCTAACAAATGGCACATCTTCACCAATTTATAATACTGGTAATGATAACTCAAAATTAATGTTACTTACATCATATTCTTCAGCAGAACAAACTAATTTAGATTTATCTAAAATTCATATTATGCTTATTAATCCTACATACAAAGACAGCAAAACTAGTAATTCTTATAACTTAGATAATACAATATTTGAATTTATAGTTGAAAACTAAATATGTCATTTGTATTTGGTATAATCTTCACAAATTTTATTGACATAAGGTATAAAACTCTTGTATAATAAATATACTAGAAAAGTAATCTATTTAGATTGCTAATAGGAAGTTCTTACCTAGAAAAAGAACGATTTAAAATTAGGTAAAGTTCAAGCCTTATAAATGAACTGATTTAAAATTAGGTAATGCTTAAGCCTTATAAATAAGCAGATTTAAATTAGGGATACATTTGAAAAAAATGTATCCCTTATATTTTTATAGAATATTAAAACATAAAAATAGTGAATTAAAAAATTATTTTCTAATTCACTATTTTTTAATAACTTTTCTCAGCTACTTTTTCAGTGGCCTCTGCTTTTTTAACTCTTTTTTGTTCTTAAGATAAATTTTTCAAGTAATAATACTGCTCCATACATTATTCCTGCAACAATTCCAAGAATTATTACACTTGTCATAACTAAATCTAACTTAAATACCTGACCACCATATACAATCAAGTATCCTAGTCCTGCTTTTGATACTAAAAATTCTCCTGAAATTACACCTACTAAAGAAAGTCCAATATTGACCTTCAAAGAATTTATGAATGTACTTATATTAGCAGGAATTACTATTTTGGTAAGTATTTGAAATCTGCTTGCTTTAAATGTTTTTGCCATTTTTATTAATTCTTTATCTGTTTTTAAGAATCCATTTAAGTTTTCTAAAATTGTTACTATAAGAGAAATTGCAACTCCCATAACAATTATTGCAGGTGTTCCTGCTCCAACCCAAATTATAATTATTGGTCCGAAGTGCAACTTTAGGTAAACTATTTAATACAACTAAGTATGGATCAAAAACTTTTGATAAAAAGTCTGACCACCATAATATTATAGCAATAAGTACTCCCAAACTTGTGCCAATTAAAAATCCAATTACAGTTTCATATGTTGTAACTAAAATGTGTTTTACTAAATCATTTGATGATAAATTCATAAATGTTTTAGCAATTCTACTCGGTTGACTTGTTATAAAACTATCTATTATTCCTTTGTTTGCTAAGATTTCCCATATTCCTAAAAACAGAACTAAAATGAATATTTGTGTAAATAAAACCATAAATTTATCTTTTCTAATTTTTCGTAAATATAGTTTTCTTTCATTAGAAATTATTTTTTTATCCATCAACTCCTAGCTCCTTCCATAGAGTATTAAAGTATTTGGTAAATTCAGTTTGCTCTCTGCAATTTATTGGATTTCTGTTTTCTAAATTAAACTTTATTTCATGAATATTTTTTATTGTTCCTGGTCTTTTGCTTAATACTAAAACTCTATCTGACATGCTTATGGCTTCTGAGATATCATGTGTTACCATTAATGCTGTTATATTTTCTTTTCTTAAAATATCATATATATCATGAGTTACCATTATTCTAGTTTGATAGTCTAAAGCCGAAAACGCTTCATCTAGTAAAAGTATTTTTGGATTAGTTGCTAATGTTCTAATTAATGCTACTCTTTGTCTCATGCCTCCAGAAAGTTCACTTGGATATTTGTTTTTGAATTCATATAAATCATATTTTTTAAGTAAACTTTCTGCATATGCTCTTGTAGTTTGATTTAATTTATTTTTTATTTGCAACCCAAATAATGTATTGTCTAATATTGTTTTCCATTCTAATAAACAATCTCGTTGTAACATATATCCAATTTCTTCTGAAATACCATCTACCTTTTTCTTCTCTATGTATATTTCTCCTGTTGTTTTTTCTTCTAATCCTGCGATTATTGAAAGAAGTGTTGATTTTCCACATCCGCTTGGTCCTATTATACTTACAAATTCACCTTCTTCTAGTTCAAAATTAATGTTGTGAATTGCTAGAATTTCACTTTCTTTTCCTTGATAAATTTTACTTATATTTTTAGCTTCTAAAATTTTGCTCATAATATTCCTCCAAAATCAATATTAATATATTTTATGTTAAGTATCGATTTTAGGTGAAGAAAATTAAAAAAGAGCTACACAATACATGTAGCCCTTTGTATTCAAAATTATAGTATTTTTTATTTATTCTATATTTCTTTTTCAAATTCAATAATAATTTCTTCATCTGTATTTGTAAAAATGTGAACAGTAACAGTATCTGTAGCATCATATTCTGTTAAATTAAAAGTTTGATGATAATTAACTATTGTTTCAGGCTCATCTGCTGGTAATCCATATCCACCATCTCCATCGCTACTTCCAGCTGTTTCAAACTTTTTACCATTTGAAGTTTCTACATATTCTTTTTGAAGTGCAATCATGTGATATATACTAATACCATCATAATTATGCAATGCATCAAAATTTACTTTATTTGTTTTTATTTTTGGAACTCCAATTTTAAATGCTGTTTTTGATAATGTTGCAGTTATGCTATTTAAGTCAATGTTCTTTTCATTACAACTTACTGCCTTATAAACAATTTCTTCTCTATTGGCTTGTTCTTCTGGCACATCTATTTCAAAATGCCAATTGCCTTCATATATTTTTTCTTCTTTTCCTAGTTCTAAGTCACTTTCATCTATCCATTTCCAACTATCTATTTCTGTTAAATCAACTATTAAACGATTACTTTTGGGGAATGGTACAGAACTTCCAGAAGCAACTAATGTAACTCTAAATTCGTTTTCGTTTATTTTTTCTTTACTAAAACTATATCCTCCCATATATGGCATTTTTCCACCATACGCATCTTTTATTTGCTCTTCAGTTTTTCCTTGTATAAGAATTCCTGTATCAAATACAAAATCTCCATTTTCATTTACAATTACTAAATCTACAAAATCTGCTCTCTCAAATTCATCAATATCATAATTATCTGTTACTTTAACTCTAAAATTCATATCAAAATTATAATCATCTATCAAAAATGATTCTATCTTTATTTCTATTCCATCTGAATTTTGATATTCTGTATTTACTTCTACAACATATCCATTATCTATTGCTATGTTTACGCCTTCACTTGTATATCCAAATATTCCTCTTACAAATTGGCTTATATCTTTTGCAAAAACTGTTCCAGTAATTGTAGCAATCACAAAACAAGCAGCAATAATACTAGTAAATATGCTTTTATTTATTTTATTCTTACTCATATTTTCCTCCATTTTAAAATGGGATATAGCAATTTTAGTTCTACTTTTTTCAATTATTCTCTTTAACTCTTCATCCATAACTACATCCCTCCTTTTAAACTTTGTTTTAATTTTTTTCGTATTCGATGTAATTTCATCTTAACTTTAGATTGTGAAATTTCTAACATATTTGAAATCTCTTTTATTTTCTTATCTTCATAATAAAACATCATAAATATTTTTCTATCTTCTTCTTTTAAAGTTTCTAATTTTTTTATAATTTGTTCATTTTGTTCATCTTGTTCTGAATACAAATCTATTCCTTCTATACTAATTAATTTTTCTTCATAATCTTCGATATTTTCACATGTTTTATTACTTCTATATTTCTTTTTTATTAGATTTTTTGTAATTCCTGCAATATATGGAGAAAGCTCTTTTTCTATATCTAGCTTTTCTCTATTATTCCATACAGTTAAAAATACATCTGAAATAATTTCTTCTATATCTTCTTTATAAAGATTATTTGATCCATTTTTTATAATTGTATATATGTAACCTGCATAATCTTGCATAACAAGTTCGATATTTAATTCTTCTTTTTCCAAATATTCATATACTAGTTTCTTTTTCAATTTAAGTTCCAATCTCCTTTTTTGAAAGCTTTCTACTTATAAATTACCATATTATAAAAAAAAGTCACATTTTTAAAAGTAATTCATAAAAATAAAATTCGAGAAAGCTCAAAAAGTTTCATTTAAAAATTTTATACTATAAATAAAAGCTACTATATAATTTTTTTAAAGTTCTGGGCCTTAATGGCGGGCACCAATATTTTTCAAAATTTATTTTAAAAATATTGGGCAAAACTTAAAAAAATTCATATAGTAACTTTTATTATTTATATAGTTTAATCTAAAACTTTTGTGCTTTCTCGAATTTCATTTTTTCCAAACTCTTGAAATATTCTTTTTTTCTTTTTCTTTTAAACAACTATATATATCAATATTTAATTTATTGCATACACAAGATAATACATAAAATACATCTGATACCTCACCTTCAATAGTATCATAATTATATTTCTTATCTACATCTATTGCCATATCTGTTGCTTCTTTTCTAATAGCTTTGGCAAGCTCTCCTATTTCTTCTGTTAATAATAACATTGTTTTAGTAATTTCTTGTGAATTAAAACCTCTAATTTCATTTACATTATTTACATATTCTTGAACTTCTCTTAGTGAACTATTTTCATTTAGTTTATTCCATAATTCTAATTGTTCTTCCATTTTATTCTCCTAATATTCTTTCATGTATTTGATTCATAATTAATTCAAAATTAACTTTTGCAAAATCTGTTGTATCAACAATAATTTCATTATTATTAATTTTAAATTCTCTTAACTTATTTGTATGTTTTAAATATACTTCAAAATCATCAAATGTGCCATTTGATACTAAGCCTTGGTGTCTTTCATCTGAGTATTCTCTTTTTAAAAATCTTTTATGAAGAATTTTAGCATCTCCTTCAAATCTTACTGTAATGCATTTATATTTATATTTACTTATTAAATTATTCAAAACATCTACTGATTCCTTAACAAAATTGCTTTCAAGTATAAATGATTGTCCTACTTCCATCAGTTGATCTGCAATATTATAAAATACTGCATAACTGCTTGCGCCAATTTTTCTTTTTTCTTCGTAGCTTAAGTTATTATTATTCATAGAATCAAATAGTACTTCTTTTAATTTATCTTTACTAAAAAAAGGTATTTGCAGTTCTTTAGAAATCTTTTTTCCATATGTAGTTTTTCCGCCTGCTAAATCTCCGCAAACTACTATAAAGTATTTATTTTTATTCATTTTATTACCTCTATATTTTATTGCTCATTTAAGTTTTCATAAATATATGCTAATTCATATAGTTTTTCTGAATCTGTTTTTTCTGAAAAAAACAATGTATTTTTCAAATAAGTTAGTATATCATAATCTTCTGGAAAAGCCTTTATGCAATCATCTACAACATGCATAAAACTATTGTTATTGTTTACTTCTACATTACTTTTTTTTAATTTATTTAATAAAATTTGTGTAAACTTATTTTCCATTTCATTTAAAGCTGCTTTTGAATCTTGATTCTTAATTAATTCTAAAATATTGTTATCTTCCATCTTCTTCTGTACCACCTTTATACAAAATATCATTTAATCTTTTAGCACTAGGACTCTCTGTTGCTTCATATTCCAGAATTTCTTTATCCTCTTCATCTAGTACAAAATGTATTCCTACTTTTCCATTTTGAGCAAATTTCACTATTTTTTCAGATGTCTCTTCTGGTATTGGCTCTATAGCATTTTCATTTAGAAATTCATTAATTTTTTCTTTGTCACAGTGCATAACAACAGGAGCAATTCCATTAACTTCTCTAATTATTAATCTAAGAGTTTGACTTCCATTTATTGCAACTTGTTCATTTTCTTTCAAAGCTGTTACTTTTACTGGTGAATTTGTATTTTTTGATACATTTAAAAGAATTGTTTTTAACATTTGTTGTTTTAATGTCCATAATTCATTTCTAATATTAAGACCTAAAAATAAGTTATTTAATTCCTCAGGAGTACTAATGCATTCTAATGTAGTTGCTTCTTTTATTAATATATTTTCCAACATTTTTGTTTCTTGACTAAAAGCATTGCTATTTAATACCTCTCTAGTATCTAATAAATTATATTTATATTTTGGATTTAAAAAGTATTTTAAATATAATTCATTCATCTTAAATTTCTTTTCTTTTCCAACCACTTCATTTTCAATATGATGTGCTATTCTATTTGACCAATAACATAATTTTAATGCAACACTTTCAGTAGAAGAATTTTCACAACTTTTTAGTTCTTTTACTAGTATCTCTTCTACTAAATCATTATCAAATTCTCTGTCAAACCACTCTGTTGAAACACTACTTCTTGCCATTCTAGTTATTTCATCTAAATAACTAGATTTTACTATTGTATCAAGTAATGATTGTAATAGTTCTATCATGTCTTCTTTCTTTATTTCAGTTTCTGAAAATGTACTTATATTAAACTTTTTTAAATTATTTATTTGGTCATTTGAAATTACTCTTATAATTTGCTTACTTCTTTTTCTTTGTTCTTCTAATCTTCTTCTACGTTCTGCTTCTCTTTTTCTCTTTTGTTCTTCTTTATTACTTTTCTTCAATTTAAATTTCCTCGCATTTTATAATTATTATTTTCTTAAAATAAATTCCCATAATGCTTTTTTTCTATCTAGTCTAACTGTTATATTTTCATTTAGTATAACAATATTCCACTTTTCTGTCAAAATATCAAATTGCTCTTTATTAAATAATCTATAATATCTATCATAGTCATAATAAAAATTTTTTTCAATTTCTTTTGTTGTATCTTTTACATAACTTTCATTTTTATCGGAATTAACTCTTCCTATAAATAGTCCATTTGGTTTTAAAACTCTATATATTTCATTAAATATTTTTATTGTATTTTCCATATTAAAATAATGAATTGATAAATTAGCATTAATTAATCCTATTGAATTATCTTCAAATGGTAATTTTTCTTTAACATCAAGTTGCATTGTTTTACTATTTGGAAGTAATTCTTTTAGTTTTTTTAAAGCCATATCTGAAATATCACAAGATAAAACATCAAAACCTTTATTTAATAGCCATTTTGTATCTTGTCCTAATCCACAACCTAAATCAACAGCATTCTTATATTCAACTTTTTCAATCTCAGTACTATATTTTTCCATCCAATTATCTTTTAGAAAATCTGTTTTATTGTCTTTTATGTTCTTTTCCCAATATCCATTATTCCAATATTCTTTACTATTTTCAAATGTATTCTTCATATATTTCCTCCGTTAATTATTTTCTTTTGTCTCAGGAAATATCAAGTCTACCATATATTTAGCAACATTTCTAGGTTCTCCATGACTTGGTCTCATATGCATATGTATTCCTGGAACAGTATTTACCTCTACAATGTTATACATATTCTCAGTTTGATTTTCTTCAATATTTTTGCTCATATAATCAATTCCAACATAAGATAATCCTGAAAATGTGTCTAAAATTTTTTTACAGTTCTCTATAACAGATTTATGGATTTTATCTGTATAATCTATACATAATCCACCTTTTGCTACATTTGAATTATGTCTTAAATATACTTTTTCATTTTCTTTTGGAATATATCCCATTGAAATATTATTTTTCTTCATATAAATTTCTGTAATTTCGTCAACAGCAATTGGACATAAAGAATTCGTTCTAGCTTTTCTTTTTTCATTTTCTATTTCTATTAATTCCAATATTGTATGTTTTCCGTCACCAGTTACAGATGCTGGGTCTCTATGCAATACTGCATAATCTCCATTCTTTGTTAAAAATACTCTATATTCTTTTCCTTCAAATTGCTTTTCTATTATAAATGGCTTTTTTATATCATTTACAAAAACATTAGTAACTATATTTTCAAGTTCATTTTCATTTTCTATATCCATATAAATATGATCACCATGAGATCCAAAAACTGGTTTTATAACTACTGGAAAACCAATTTTTCGTGCATATAATATACTTAATTTCCATTCTTCTGGAAAAAATTTTTCACCAGTTGGCACACTTATTTTAGATTGCTCAAGAATCTTTTTTGTTACATATTTATCTCCACATATAATGGAAACAGAGTATGGCGTAATAGAAGAATCTCTATCTAAAATCCATTCTATATGTTTTCCATACTCTGCTTTTATAAGTTCCATTTCTTTGTAGATAACATCAACATTAATTCCTCTTGATTGCATTTCCATTATGAATAATCTTTGATTAGTATACAACTGAGATAATTCGTATTCATCTACCATTATTCTCTTTCACCTTTACCATCTAATAAATTTCTTCTTAAATCTGCTTTTAATTTTGCTTTTAGCTCTTCTGCTACTTCTCTAACAATTTCACCTTTACTTTCTTGTACTTCTTGTCTTACTTCAGATTTGATTTCTTGGTAAAATTCTTGATATAGTTCATCTAATATTTCTGCTCTCATAACTCCAATATCTGGTTTTTTGTTTTGATTTTCTTGAGTTACAGGTTTAAAAATTTTGTTTTGGTTTGGAGTAGAAGGCGCAGGTGTACTTTTAGGAGTAACAGAAACACCACTTGATGCTCTTGATTCACTTCCTCTTGATTCGCTACTATAGCTACTATAACTACTATAGCTTGATACTGAGCTTCTTGATTCTCCACTTCTTGATTCTGACATAATAAAATCCTCCTATAAAATATTTTAAATTATAATTACACTATCAATGCAATTTTTTATTACACTTGTAAATTCTTCTTCTGTAAATGTAATATCTAATTTATTAAATATTTTTTTCCTAAGTAATGGATTGTCAATTTCGCTTCTATATTTTTCTTGTTTTATATTATATAAATAAGCACAGACAATTTTATTATTTTTAAATTTAAAATTATGTATAATATCTTTTATATATAATTCTAAATAATTTGACTTAACACTATATATATCTTTAATGTAATCGCTAATATTTGACATCAGGATTATATCATAGGATTCTAGCTTTGGCAACTTATTTACATTTATCTCTTTATAGCCTGAATTTATTAAAATAATTTCTTTATCTTTAATTTTCTGTTTTGCTTTATTATATTCAGTTTCATTTTTTAAATATAAATTTGAAAATATTTTTAAATAATTATTATCATATTTATTGTTAAAAACATAAGAATTTCTTAATTCATAACCATTATTATTAAATGTTTTATATAAAATATCTAAATTTTCTTTTCCGTTATTAGATAAGCTCTGTCTTAATTTATTGAAATATATTTCATACGATAATGCTTTTTTATTTTTTTCTATGTCATTTTTTTCATTTATTAAAAAGAATTCTAAAAATTCATTATATTCCAACTTTTCTAAAGCAATTAATTTAAGTTCTGTAAAAACTAAAGCTAAATAATTTACATCAAATCCTATAACATTTTTAGCCCCACAATAAATTGCATTTATTATATGGTCACCAGATGCAGCAACTGTTAAAACATTTTTATTTAAAAAGTTTAAAGTTTCAAAATATCCACTAATATTTTCTGTTGTAAAAGAATATATTTTTGACAATTTATTGAATTTTTCTATATCAAAATCTTCTAAGTTAACCTTTATTTCATTTTCATATTTTATATTCATTAATTTCTCCTATTTTACTGGACAACCTTTTATTTTATTTTCATCTAAGTATTTTAAATATTTTTGTATAGGATCAGATTGTATAATTTGACTAAGAGTATTATCTTTTAAAGTTAATTTTGATTTGTACTCTGGATTTTTAGAAACTATCCTTGTACAAGGTGATACTTCTCCTAAATTATTTATGTATAAAAATTTGTTTATAGCAGGACATGTTTCTTCAGATTTACAAGCTTTGTTTTCAGATAAACTATATTTTACTTTTATTTGATTTTCATATTTGATAGCCAAATTTTCAACTTCTTTTTTTACACTTTCTAAACTTCTTTTTGAAAGAAGTTCATCATCTTCTTTTAATCTTCCCATTGGTTCCATAAAAGAAAATATAATTTCATTTGCTTTTAATTCTGTTGCTAATTTTACTATTTTTTCTATATCATTTTCGTTTTGGCTATATATTACAGTTCCAAGTCTTGTATAAATACCATTTCCTGTTAACAATTTTATTCCTCTTATTGTAGGTTCAAAAGTATTTTCTCCCCTTACATATTCATGTGATTTTTTATTATATCCATCAAGACTTACGTGTACCATTGGAAAGTTAATTGCTTTAAGATCATTTGCAATTTCGTTTGTAAGTAAAGATGCATTAGTTGATATATCCATATCAAATCCTAATTCATGAGCATATTTTAATATTTCTATCATATCTTTTCTTACAAATGGCTCTCCACCAGTAAATTTTATATATGTAAAATTATTTTCCTTTAAATCTTTTATTGTTCGTTTTACTTCAGCAGTTGTTAACTCGTTTTCATATTTCTTAGCTTCGCAGCTGAACATACAATAACTACAATGATAATTACAAGTATTGGTTATTTCCCATAAAACTCTACCACCATTTTCTGGTATTCTAAATATACAAAATGGATATCTATTCATATAAACCTTCTTTCTTTAAAATATTTTCATATTCTTCTATTTCTGGATTATAAGTTGTATCTAAAATAAAATATTCCTTTTCTACTTTTTTTATTTTGTCAATCTTTTCTTTATTTGCCAGTTGCATATCTATTCTTTTAAGTATTTCCTTTTCACATAAATTTGAACTTTTTAATCTTTCAATTTGACTTTCCCTGCTACAATTAATCATTATAATAGAATCTACTAAATCGCAAAATTCGTCTTCCAATAACAATGCCCATTCAATAAATATATACTTATTATTGCTATTTATTTGATTTATTAAATAATTTCTAATTTTAGGATTTATAAATTTTTTGTACTTTTGCATTTCATTTATATTTGTATATATTTTTCTATTTAATTCTTCTCTGTTGATACGCTCTTGATTTAATATATTTCTCCTAACATCATCTACATCTATAAAAATAGCATCAACATTATTTTTTTCACAAATTTCTTTAAAAATTTTTGCTGCATAAGTTTTTCCACTTCCAATTGATCCTGTTATTCCAATTACTTTTCTCATTATTTCTCCCAATCAATTCCATATCTTGAAGGACAAAATGATAAAAATTTTATTTTTCCTTCTTTGTTTCTTAAAGACTCCACGTTTTCCCAATCTTTAACATCTCTTACAATTTTATAATTTCTATCTTCTAGTTCTTTTATTAAATAATCAACATCATTTAATAACTCTTTATTAGTGTATTCTGAATTTTCTAAAAGTGGTTTATCACTATGTATATATTGGGTAGGAAGTTCGTCTTTTTTTGATAAATTGTTATATATTGTTGTTCCTAATCTTAACGATAAAAAGTGACCTCTTATTTCATCTGGCTCAGTTTCTAATATAAATTCTATTGTTTTCTGCATATCTTCTTTTTTAGTTGTTGGCAAATCAAATATAAAACTTGTTCTTACTCTAAAACCTATTTGTTTTACTTCTTTTATAATTTGTTTTGCATAATCTATATTAAAACTTTTATTATTATTTTCTAAAACCCTTTGACTACCAGTTTCTATTCCAAAATGAATCCATCTAAAACCCGCTTTATACATTAAGTTAAATGTTTCTTTATCATAAGTATTTATGCTTGATAGACAACCTAATTTTACATCAATTTTCTTTTTTAAAATAAGATTACTTATTTCTTGCATTCTGGATTTGTTTGCCGTAGCATTATCATCTAAAAATATTATTTTTTGACTAGCATATGTATTTACTAAGTACTCTATTTCTTTTACAACGTTTTCTGCACTCCTAGCTCTCCATGTTCCCCAGTAATTATAAGTAGGACAGAAATCGCATTTGTTTATACATCCTCTACTTGTTAGAATACTCCTTATTTCTATATAGTTTTCTATATTTACTAAATCTCTATTTGGAATTGGTAATTTATCTAAATTATATTTTTCCTTACTTTCTTTATTTATTATAACTTTATTGTTTTTCTTAAATACAATACCTTCTATGTTTTCTACTTGCTCTGTTTTATTTAAAATATCTATAATTGTATTTTCAACTTCACCTATAATTCCAATATCAAAACCTATTTGCTCTATTATTTTGGGATTATATGTTACTGTTTTTCCAATCATAATAGTTTTTATATTAAACATTTTTAACATTTGGTTTATATCTGCAATATGCTCTAATGCTTTTTGTGTATGTAGTGGTATATGATAATCATAAGAAACAATAGCAATCTCAGGCATAAATTGATTTTGTATATAATTACTTAAATCATCACAATTTAACTTTTGGCAATCCATATCTAAGAATTTTACATTATATTGATGTTCTTGTAAGAATGTGGCTAAACCTATAACATCTATTGGTTCAATTAATAACTTGGGTTCTGAATATGGAATGTTGGGTGGATTAATTAATAGAATATTCATATACTACTTCCTCTTTTAAAATATTTTTGCTATTTTATCACATTTCTTAGCACTTTTCTACATTATTTACATAAAAAGTTTGAAAATAAATAGTTTTTATTCCTATTATTCACAACTTTCTTAAAAACGAAAAAACTGGAGGGAACATAAATTTGATGTTCCCTCCAGTCTAAGGCTTTAATATTACATATTATTAGAGTAGCCGTACATTGTTGAGACAGTAGGCACATATACATATACGCCATATGTCATCCCCATTGTCATGCAAACCCCTGCCATGTAATCAAACATAGCTTTTGTGGCTGTATCGCTGAGTCCGTGTTCTTTTGCTTTGTTTCCGTCACCGTTTAAATTCCTCTTTGTCCGTTTCCACATAATAAAATCAGCCTCCATTCTTATATTAAAAACAATTTGCTGCTTTTCTATTATATCACAGTTTTATGTAAAATGAAAGCATTATTTTTATATTATAGGTTTTCCTTTACATATCTAATGTCTTCAATAGATTTATCTATATTAAATCTTCCATTTCCAACAGGATAATATACAGAATAGAATTTATATTTTTCACCATTTATTTCTCTTTCAAACAATTGCTTTCTACATTGTGAAACAGATATTTTTTCTTTCAAAACAATTGAACTTACTTGATTTCCAAATAAAATTATTGCTTTAGGTTTTATAATTTCAAATTCTTTTTTTATTAGTTCTAAATATTCTTCATAAACACTATTAGGTAAAGTTCTTGCATCAATTTGAGTACATTTTCCTAAGTTAGTAATAAAATACTTATGCTTTTTAACATCATCATAAACAGCTTCTGCAAACTCTTCTGTCCATTCTGAAGGTTTAATAAATTTGATTATTCTATAAATTTCTTCATCCATTAAATTTAGTCTATAAAATAAATCCCATATATTTTTAGTTCCAATCCAAGGAGATTTTATGCCTTTCCATTCTTTTGATGAAGCAATATTTCTTCCTGTTGGATTCATAAAAACAAAACATAAATCTGGATTTTCAGTGCATCCACCATTATAAATAGAATCTAATTCTTTTGCTCCATATTTTTCTTGCAATTTATCATATTCTACTTTTAAGTCTTCTAGTTTCAATTTTTATACCTCTTATAATTTTATCTTTTACTTTATTCTTTGTGAATTTTATCATATATATTTATAAAATAAAAGTGAAATTTAATGTGCATTCACAAAACTTATTATTATTTTGACTTTTTATGTCACCCATGCTATAATGTTATCGTATGCAAAAAAATATTAAACAACATAGAAAGGAGCTTAGAAAAGCTTATGGGACAAACATCAAGAAGTAACACAACAACTCAGAGATCATCCAGCCAGTTAAGGAGAAAACGCATTCGTCGGCGACAAAAAGCAAGAAGAATGATTCTCACTGTTTTGGCACTTGCAATAACTGCTATTATTTCTGCAGTAATACTCTGCAAGTTTGACTCCTCACACTTCAGCCGTGTAACAACAATAAATGGCATTGACTGTTCTCGGTTAACTGTTGAAGATGCTTACACAAAATTAAATGAATCTCTGGAAGAAAAAGTTATATCTTTCGTTTTTGTAGAAAACTCTTATACTTTTTCCGGAAGTTCTTTTGATTTAAAAGCCAATTCAGTTGATGAAATCAATGAATTTTTGATTAACCAGAAGACTGTCGATAAGCAGAATGTTTTCACACTCTCTTCTCTTTCCTTGAATCCAAGGAAGTTGGGAGAAACATTGAAAACACTTCCAAATTTCGATGAAGAAAACATTGTATATCCTGAAGATGCCTATATTACATTGTCCGATGACGGTTCATTAGCCATTGTTCCGGAAGTTATTGGCAATTATATCGACTTTGATACAGCATATGATTTGGCATATAACGGATTAGAATCTGGTTATACAACAATTGATTTTTGCCCAATTACAGTTTCGAAACCTCAAATATCTTCTGAAGATTTACAGCCAATAGTTGATTCAATTAATGGGATTTTGAATACAAGTATTACTTTCAACATTAATGATGAAACATCTTTAACATTGGATAAATCTATTATGAAGGATTGGATTACTGTTGATGAATCAGGAAGCTATAATATTGATATTGATTCCAATTTGCCAGCTTTTGTCGAATTATTAGCAGAAAAAAGTGCAGGAACAACAATATATTTTGAGTTTGAAGCAACAAATTTTGGTACAGTTACAGTACCAGCAAAAAAATTATCTATTGATAAAGAGGCTGAAATTGAACTTATAAAATCCGAATTGGGAACAGCACAATCTTATACTCATACACCTGCATATAACATTGAAGTTGGCAATAGCTATGTAGAAGTAGATATAGCCAGACAACATGTTTGGTTTTATAAAGATGGTGTATGTATCGTTGATACAGATTGTGTAACTGGAACCAGAGGTAATCACGATACCCGCGAAGGCTATTTCTTCTTAGCAAATAAAGAAACTGATCGCATCCTGCGCGGATATAATGATAATGGAACCAAATATGCGTCTCATGTTGACTTCTGGATGCCATTTGATGGCGGAATAGGACTTCATGATGCATCTTGGAGAAACACTTTCGGTGGAAATATTTACTTAACCAGTGGATCGCACGGTTGTGTAAACCTTCCAAGAAGTGCTGCTGAAACAATATACAATAATATTGATTACAGTATGCCTATCATAGTATATTATTCTACAAAATAAGCAACCTTTCTGAAAACTATATAAGTTTATTTTGTATATGTTTTCTAAAATTTCCAGTTAGAAATTTTAAAATAAAAAGCTAATTCACAATCAAGTGGATTAGCTTTTTACATATTATTAATAACTTTTTCTATTTTTCAAATATTTTTTTATTGCATTAATTGCTTCTTGATGTACTTTTCCATTGCTAACAATAGCTCCATTTATACTTTCATCATATCTTTGATCATATCCAAATAAATCTGTAACTATTCCACCAGCTTCTTCTACAATAACTTTGACTGCTGCTATATCACAGTTCTTATGTTTTGTTCCAGGAAAAACAACAAGACTAAAATCTCCAGAAGCCACACACATACAAGCTCTTATTACACTTCCTAAACCTATAAAATAAGCTTTTTTCTCCAATTCTTGTATTGATTCTGCAATATTATAATCTGCACTAGGCCATAAATCATAATGACAAACTGTTTTCATATCATCTAATTCATAATCATTAACAGTTATTTTTTCATTATTTTTATATGCTCCATTTCCTTTTATTGCTGTATATAAATTATTTGTAAACGGATCATATACTACACCAACCAAAGGTTGTCCTTTTACAACTAAAGCAAGTGAAAATACTGCAACAGGAATATGTCTAGCATACATTGCTGTTCCATCTACTGGATCACATACCCATACGTAATCACTTTTTCCAAATTGCTCCTCTTCACCATCTACTGAATGTGTAGGATACCTTTCCTTAACTTTTTTTATTAAATATGAATTTATTTCAGTATCTGCTAAAGTTACAATTGTTTTATCTCCTTTATAACTTGCACCATTATTTTGCTCAAAGTATTTCATCATTACTTGACCTGCATGTTTAGCTATATCCTTTGCAAATTCTAAATATTCTTCTAATGGTTCCATATTTTCTCTCCATTTCATCAATTATTATAATATTATTTCATCAAAATCATCTGGTACATATACATTTCCAGAAAAATTTTCTTTTGCTTCTTGTATATATTTTTCTTTTCTATTTTTACCTAGATTTTCTTGAGTATGCCATAATACTAAGTTTTTAGCATTTAAATTTTGTGCTTTTATACTTGCAGATTTTACTGTATCATGATTTTTTTCATGTGGTTCAAATATATCTGCTTCTGTTTCTAAGCAAAAAGATTCGTGCAATAACCAATCTATATTTCTAACATCTTCATACAAATCTTCATATAATGGTTCATCACCAAGAAATGCAAGCTTTTTTCCGTTATTTAAAGTAGTTTTAAATCCATATTGTTTATCACTTTTTGAATGTATATCTAAAAATTCTATATCATAATTTAATACTTTTCTAACTTCATGATTATTTACTATATTTATAAAAATTCTTTTATAAAGAAATTGTTGTTGACTTTTTCTTAATAAAGTATGTACCTGATCTCTTATAATTTTACCAACTTCATCATGACAATATATGTTTAAGTTTCCTTTATATTTTCCTTTTTGCATTGCAAGATCTACTAATCTATATATCCATAACATTCCATATAAATGGTCAATATGTTTATGAGATATAAATATGTTATGTATTTCATTTAGATCTATATTAGCTTTTTTAAACTGCCTTAAAATTCCATTTCCCCCGCCAGTATCAACTAATAAATATTCTCCTGCATCATCTTCTAATACAAAACAAGTATTAAAAATTTCTGTAACACTTGCGCTTCCTGTTCCTAAAACTATAATCTTTTCCATTTTTCCTCCTTATAATATACCATTTTAAAAAAAGATATTTTCTTCTAAATCATCTGGGTGTTTTATCTCATTTTCTAGTATCTCCCATGGAAACAATGGAGAAAAGTATTCTATATCTAATTCCTCACATTTATCCTTGGTAAATTTGTTTTTTCCATTATAAAAAAATGCAGTATCCTCATATTCAATTATATCTTCAAATTTACCACTACCATATTCTTTTGTTAAAGACACATATAATATTTTTGCATTTTTATATCTATGCTTAATTTCATCTATACAAATTTTTACACTTGTACCAGTACTATGCATAGCTTCTACTAATAAGAACACTGGATCATCTTTTTTTATTTCTATCGAATTAAATGGATTAAAAATCATTTCAATATTATTAGTTCCATCTTTATAAGCAATATGTTTTACTTGCATTGGTAAAAATTTTATAATATTTAATCTATTAGAAATATATGTTGCTGGCACTGCACCACTTCTTAAAACTGGACAAATATAATCTACTTTTATTTTATTATCATTAATATATTTTTCTAAGTTTTTACATATTTTATCTATACATTTTAAAAATTCATCATGACTCATATTTCTATAATTTTCCATAATTTTCTCCATTCATATATGTTTTTACCACATCTAAATCTTCATATGTAGTTATTTTTATGTTAGTATAATCTCCTTCAATTACTTTAACATTATAATCATCTCTTTCAAGCAAAGAGCAATCATCTGTTACATTTTGGGCATTATACTTTTCATGTACATTTACTAAAGTTTCTCTTTTAAAACATTGTGGTGTTTGAATCATCCATGTATAATCTCTTACTGTAGTTTGAAGAATTATATTGTTTTCATTTACAATTTTTATTGTGTCTTTTGATTTTACCCCAATAGTAGCTCCTTTAAATTCTTTCATACTTTCAATTAATTGATTAATATATTCTTGCTTAATCAAAGGTCTTGCTCCATCATGAATAATTACAATGTCTGAATTAATATTTTTTATACAATTATATACAGATTTGCTTCTTGTGTCTCCACCTATCATTACATCTATATTTTTATTATACGATTGTTTTTCTATTATCTCTTTAACGCAAGGAACTTCTGACAATTTGCATGCAACAATTATATTATCGATATATTCATTTATATCAAATGCATTTAAACTATATTCTAACACACTTTTTCCGCATACAATTTCAAAATTTTTATTTCTATTTTTACCAAATCTTGTACTATTTCCTGCAACCAAAATTATAGCTGTAATTTTTTGTTTATCTTTCAATATATTTTCTCCTTTGTTTTACGTTTTAAGAGTTATAAAATTCCCAATCTAAAAAACTACTAATATGCCACGACTCTATTCCTTTTCTTTCAGCTTCTCTTAAAAATCTTATAACATCATCTATATATACAACATCACTTAAATCTATTTGTTTATTTTGACAATAAGTAATTATACATTCTGCTTTTGAAAAATCTTGTGAAACTAACATTCTTTCTTTAATCATTGGATAATGTTTATCTAACCATATCTGCTTATCTTCAACTTCTTTTTGATTTAGACAGTGTCCCATAATAATGTTATCTTTGCTTTTACAATTTTTTAATACTTTTTGCATAAGTAATGATGGCTTTCTTTTTAAAAATATATCCTCTTCTACTTCTTTTAAAGACATTCCGTTATCTGTTCCTTCTGGATCTGCTAAATGTCCATTAAATCTGTATGCTGCTAAAGTTCCATCTATATCCCAAAAAACATATTTGTTTTCTAAATCTTTCTGAGTAATCATATCATTATGCATAAAATTTACCTAAATTCCTTTCTTCTATAAATAACTTACAATATCTTCAAAAGTATCATATCCGCTCTCACTATTTATATGACCTGCATTTGGAATAAAAACTTTTTCTGTTGCAATTCTATTTGCAAAATCTATCTCTGCTTCATATTTTACATATGGATCATTATCTGAATAAAAACAAATAATTTGACTTGTATATTGTTTTACATCTTCTATATTGTCGAAAAACATTGTTCTATTAACTGTATCATACTCTTCATTTATTCCTAAATAATTATTAAATCCACATACAAAAATTAATTTTTTAACTTTCACTTTATTTTCTGTTAAAAATTTTGATATAAATATTGGCGCAATACTATGTCCTATAATTGTAGTTTTTTCGTTGATTAATCCTAATTCCAAATAATATTTAAGTAACTTACTCCAATTTTCATAATTTTGATATTCTACTCCAATTGGAAAATCTGGTACATAAACTTGTTTTCCTTCACTTTCTAAAAAATCATGTAACCAGCAAAACCAGTTATTAAATGGGTTTCCAAATGACCCATGTATTATAAAATAATTTTCCATTTTTTATTTCTCCTTTTTATACCATTCTGCAAATACTTTTAACGCTTCCACAGAGCCATCAATTTTTCTTCTATTTTCTCTCTCCTCTGCATTCATTTCGGCAAGTGTTTTGTCAAAATTTTCTGGCTTAAATATATACCATAAATCAGACCACTTTTCTTCTCTGTCCTTTCCTTGAATTTTATCTGCTAAATTTCCAAAGTGCTTTCCATAAAAATAGTGAATTTCTTTTCCATCATGATACGCAAGACATTCTTCAAATTTACACTTTCTATTTTCTGTTCCTTGCATAAGTTTTAATATTCCTTCAATTCCTATTGTATCTAATGAAAAGTTAACAAATGCTCTAGGGAATCCATTTAAAGCTTCTATAAAAAATCCTGTATCTAATGCAATACAAGGTTTTTTCACAATATCATATGCTTGTTTAACTTTTGCAGTAGCTATTTCCTTTATATCATCACTTCTAGGTTCGTCCAATTCAAAATCAAAAGTAGAAAATTTTAAATTATTAAAATATTTTTCTGCTGATTTTGCTTTACCTTTATTATGTGTTACAAAAACAATCTCATCCATAATTCTTATATCCTTTAATTACAATATATTTATCTTAAAAACCCTAATAGTTTAATCTCTTTCTAATGATAAATCTACTATTGAATCAATATGAGATTGTGTAGTATCAAAAATAGGAACATTTATATCTCCTTGTTTTATTAGCATTTCTATTTCTGTGCAACCTAATATAATTCCTTCTATATGATTTTCTTCAATCATTTTATTTATAATGCCAATATAATATTCTCTTGACTTATTATTAATTTCTCCTTTGCATAATTCATCAAATATTATTCTATCTATTTCTGCTATTTCATCATCACTTTGTGGTACAGATACTATAAGTCCATTTTGATTAAGTCTATTTTTCAAAAAATCTTCACTCATAGTATATCTTGTCCCTAATAAACCTACATTTTTAATGTTATTCTCTTTACATTTTTTAGCAACACAGTCTGCTATATGTACTAATGGGATATTTATTTGTTTTTGAATATAATCTGCTAATTTATGCATTGTATTTGTAGCAATAACAATATAATCTGCTCCAGCATTTTCTAATTTTTTTGCAATATTTCCTAATTCAATTCCAATTAATTCCCATTCATTATTTAACATTAATTTTCTTATTTTTTCAAAATTAACATTATATATAAGCATTTCAGCACAAGTTAATCCTCCTGCAATTTTATTTACTTGATCATTTATTCTTTCATAATAATGAATAGATGATTCATAGCTCATTCCTCCAATAATTCCAATAGTTTTCATACTTTTCCACCTTTCATTAATTTTATCATCGTCTAATATTTTGTTTCTTAATTAGCTTTACTAGTTTCTTCTATATATTTTTCTAAAATTTTTCTATCTCTTAGAACAATAAATTTTGTGCTATAAACAGATTCATATTTTGACGCAACTAAATTATTGTAACATTCTGTTATAAGTTCAAGAGCTTTTTGAGGAGTTTCCCATAATAATTTAGCACCTTCCTCTTTTTCTTTCTCTGTTACATTTAATTGTTTAGTATCTTTTTTCACTTTACTAACAAAAACATATGAAATTTGTTTAAAATTATTTAATGATTTATATTCTTCTGTTGTTCCTAACGCCTTAATAATTTCTACTTCACAACCAGTTTCTTCTAACGCTTCTCTTTTAAAACCATCTTCTGGATTTTCTTTTCCTTCTAATCCTCCACCTGGTAATTTGTATTCATTTTTATTACTTTTATTAAAAACTGCAATTTTTCCATCTTCTCTTATAACAATTCCTCTTGCAGCCAATCTTAATCTAGGATTTTCTAATTCTACAGGATTTTCTCCTATATCTAAGTCTGTTAATTTGCATATTAATTCCATATTTCACCTCTAAAATAATTTATTTTTATAAATTTCTACTTGTTGAACCATATGACCTATGTTGCCTTCCCCAGCAAATTTATTTACATCAAAAAAGTTTTCTGTATTATCCATCCAATATAATTTATTTACTTCCTCTACTAAATTCACATTTTTATTTAGTTTTCCTACAAAAACTTCAAGTTCCATATCTAATAACTTGTATTGCAAATTCATAATATGAGTTAATGTAATATCAGTATCTGTTATTCCTGTTTCTTCTTGCAATTCTCTGTATGCTGCATGTAATTCATCTTCATTTGATTCTACTTTACCACCAACTAAATTAAATTTCCCTTTATATGGTTCTTTTTCTCTTTTACACATAAGTATTTTGTTTTCTTCTTTATTGTATACTAATATTACATTTAGTTTTTTCATTTTATTACACCTCAATTTCATACACTATATCATAATATTGATTTTTTCTCAATATTATTGATAATCTATTTACATGTAGCTATGATTAATTCCTTATATTGTTCAACAAGTTTATATAGACTTTCAATTGTAATATATTCGTCTACTTCATGTGCTGTTATTGGTCCTGCTCCTAAAATTATCCTATCTTTTTTTAAGAAACTTGCTTCAGTAATAAAATTACATGTTTTATTAGAAATTTCTGTTTTATTTAAAAATGGCTCTAAGTTATTTAATTCTTGAATCTCTGCTTGATATTTTTCCTTTAAACTTTTAAGTTTGTTCATGATTTTCTGCTCTCCAAATTTATCTGTAGTTCTAAAATCTACTAAAAATTCACATTTATCTGGAACTGAATTAATACTACTACCTCCATTTATTTTCCCAATGTTCATAGTTGTATAAGGTATATCAAAATTTAAATTTGTATCTTTTTTTATATCATTTTCATAAAAACTATTTAATTCATTTATAAACATTATTGCATTCATAATTGCATTTTTACCTTTTTCAGGTGTGCTTGAGTGTGTTTTTATACCTTTAAATGATATCTTATATTCCATTAGTCCTTTACTACCCACAATAATTTCGTTATTTGTTGGTTCACCTATTATAATAATTTCTGGAAAATTTTTTTCATAATTTATTACATCTTTAATTCCTCCAAAACCTATCTCCTCATCATATGTAAAATATAACTTTATTCCTTTATTAAACTTTCTAAAATCAATTTCTGATATAGCTGAAATTATTGCTGCAATTCCAGATTTCATATCACACACACCCAGACCATATATTTTATTTTCTACTTTAGTTAAAGCAAACTTTTCATATTTCCATCCATTTGTAAATTCAACTGTATCTGTATGTCCTAAAAACCCCAATGATACAGTTTCTTTATTGGACATAATTAAAAATTTTTCTCTTTTTTCTGTTTTGAATCCCATTAAATTTAATGTGTTTTCTATATAATCTAATATTTGCTTGTTTTCTTTATCTTTAATTGTGTTACATTTTACTAAATTTTCTAAAACTTCTTCAACTTTTAACATATTTTAATCTCCAATTTCTCTCTCATTGTTTTTATTAGGTTTTGACATTTGTATTCCTTGCATTAAATCATTTTTATTTAATGATTTTAAGTCAATTTCCAAAAATATATTTTTCATAGTTTCCATTTGACCATTTACTCTTTCTCTTTCAATATCTTGAAATACATTTGGAATTTGTTTAAATCCTATTTTTAAAGCAATACCATAAGACATAGATCCCTTTTCCAATGTTCTCATATACAATTTTTCATAACCGAATGCTTTAGATTGCATAACAGCATATAACATAAGTTGATTTCCTAAACCTTTTCTTCTATACTCATTTAACACTGCCACATCTGCTAAATACATAACTTTTTTATCTTGAAAATTAACTGGTTGGTTAGATTTTGCGCTTTTTTCCAAAGCTATTATCCCAATACAATCTTGATTACTATAAGCACCATAAATATATCCATTTTCTTGATATTCTCTAAAAATTTCTTCTAATTCTTCTTCTGTGTATTTTTCATTATAAGGTGGTCCTGAAAACACCTTATATACTTTTTTAAAATCTTCTAAATTATTAAGTTCTTTAATTTGACCTTTCATGTTTTTCCTCCTATATATTAAATTTTAAAAAGAAAAAAGGTAAAAAAAAGATATGAAAAAAAGACTATCTATAGAAATTTTCCTACATATAGTCTTTTAACATATCTATTAAAAAATATTTTTAAACTATCGTAGGCACAGCATTTTTAGCCTGTACCTACGCATTACTTTACAGTGCGATAGTTACAAGCTCCTACGATGATGATGTAATTGATTGTTTAAAAATATTTTCAAATTCATAATTTTACCTCTTTTCTTTATACTTAAGTATTATAACAAAATTCTTCAGCCTAGTCAAATATTATGTTAATTTAGATATTTTTGTTTTTTATATAATTCCCTTCAAATTCACTTGCTAAAATATCCATTTCAATACTATCATAATACTTGCCATTAATAAATTTGCATTCTCTTCTTCTTCCATATTCTTTAAATCCACATTTTTGATAACACTTTAATGCTCTTTCATTAAAACTCATTAAATTAAGTTTTATATTATTTAAATTTAAGTAATTAAATCCATAATCTAATATTAAATTTATGGATTCTGCTCCATATCCTTTACTTCTATAATCCTTATCACCTATAAATATTCCTAAAGTAGCTGTTCTATTAATAAAATCATATTGTTCTAAGCCAATTGTTCCTATTAATTTATCATCTTCTAGTGTTACTATAAAGAAATTATAGTTTTTATTCATGTTTTCTTCAAAGTATTGTCTTTCACCATCTAATGTTGTTATGTAAGCACTTCTTCCAATATAATCTGTTGTTTCAAAATCATTTAACCATTCTGTAAATTTTTCTACATCTTCATTATTTCGCGGAGATAAATAAATTCTTTCTCCTACTAATTTTTTATAATATTTCATATTTATCACTCCTATTTTTTATATTTACTTCTCTACAAATTAAATTTTTCTTTTATTATCATTGCTACTTCTTTAGGAGACAAATTTTCATTATTAATTTTTATGTAATTCTTAAATATCTTTTCTCCTTCTCCTGGTTCAGAATTAAGTTTGTGCTTTTCCATTGATTTTATTAAATCATTTTCACTCCATTCTATATCCCTTTTAGAAGCTTTATGTTCTAATCTATTTTCTGTCTTATTTCTTTTTAATCTCTCTTCTAAAGAAGCTTCTAATTCTATTACATAAGTTTCATCAAATAAATCCATCCATTTATTTGTTTCTTGTTTTTCTTCTTCAAAGTCATTTCCAAAATCAAAACATCCAGTAAATATTATTCCTTTTTCATTACTTTTTGAAAATTCTTTAAGTACTTCATATCTTATAAGCTGATTCATTTTCTGATATGCTTTTTTATCATAGTCAAATATTAATCTAACCATTTCTATTGTCATGTGATTATAAAATAATTTATATCCAATCAACTTTGATAGTTCTTGACCTACTGTCATTTTTCCTACTGCTTGTGGCCCTATTATTAATATAAACTTTGGCATAAAATCATCTCCTTGTCAATTCTATTTTTAAATAATTATATTATTGTATCATCTAATCTATGTATTTCATCAATTACTTTTTTCACTCTTTCAATAAATTCAAGCTTATTAGATAATGCTTTTCTTAATTTTTCTAAAGCCTCTTCAAATTCTTTATCTTCTAAATATACTTTTGCATATCCATTTTCTCCAAATTTTTCTGTTAAATGCTGATAAATATTTTCAATTTGCTCTTCTTCTGAAAAATCTGTATAATTTCTTTTTCCATAAAAATCTGTTCTTTTAATAGCATTATCTATATTTATAATTGTTCTATCCGCTGTGCTTATTATTTTTCCATATATACTCCTAGGTTCATGATTGCTAGATGCCCTATGATCTTCTATAGCTTCTTTTATAATGTTCCTTTGGTCATCTGTAAACCATTTTTTTATTTTTTCATCTTTCATAAACATTTCAGCAGATATAATTTCATGAGTCTTTCTATCTATATAATGACCTAAATCATGATATGATGCAATTGTATAAACCATATCCAAATCAACATCATAGTTTTTTGATAGTTCTAAACTTCTTTTTATTACTGTTTTTATATGATTTATTCCGTGTCCATCTTCATTTCTATTGTATAATGGAAAAATCTCATTTTCTATATATTTAACTAATTCATTATTCATATTTAATTTTCTCCAACTATATTTATAAAATATATATATTTTCTAATTTTTCTCCAATTCATCTTTCATATAATTTAACATTTCGTTAAAATTTTTAAATTGATATTGTGATAATTGATTAATTCTTTTTCTATTAGAATCTGAATACTTATCATATATTACTGCAACTTCTATATTAGCATTATTAGCCGCTTCAACTCCTATTAATGAATCTTCTATAATTAAACATTCTTCTGATTTTACGTTTAACTCATTCAAAATCTTATGATGAACTTCTGGATTTGGCTTTAATTCTTTTACAGCACCTTTTGAATAAATAATACTAAAGAAATCTTCAAGATTTGCTTTTTTTATTATGTTCTTATTGTCATTTTTATAAATTTCTATTGTATGATCATTTGTTGTACTAGCAATAACTAATACGAAACCTTTTAATTTCAAATATTTTATAACATTTTCTGCATCTGATTTATAATCTACAACGTTTCTTAAATAATTATCTGCAATTTCATATCTTAATTTTTTTATTTCTTCTTTTGACATATTAGAATTATACTTTTCTTTTAAAAATCCACAATATTCTAAATAAGCATCTTGGCATTTGCTATATTCTTTTAATTTGCTATCTCTTTGCATTCCTATATCTATATTATCTAGATTTATATTATTTCCTATTGTTTTTATTAATTGCTTATCTATATCATTCCAAATACCAATTGAATCTATTAAAGTTCCATCCATATCAAATATAATTACTTTTTTACCTTTTATCATATTGAATTTTCTCCTTACGTCTTTTCTTCATTTACTGTTAAATATGTTTTGCTAATACTTAATCATTGCTATATTTCTAGTTCATACCTTTTTATTTGGCAATTATCATGAGCATATACACTTAAATTTCCATCTTCTGGTATTCCATTAAAATATGCTCCAATTGCTCTACATACCCCATTATGTGTAACTATCATCCAATCTATATACTCTTTCCACCATCTACAAGATATATTGAACCTGTTGTCCATAATGATTTGTCTGACAATAAAAATTCTATTGTTGGTGCTATATCCTTTTTAGCATCTCCTATTCTTCCTAATGGATATAATTTCTGTTTATCTTCTGACCATTTATCATATGCTTCCTGAGTATAATCTCCACTTGCTACATAAATATTAGTATATACTGCTGCTGGATTTACACTATTAACTCTTATATTATATTTTCCAAGTTCTTGTCCCATATATTTGGTTAACATATCAAGTCCAGCCTTACTTGCGCAATAAGCAATTGATCCTCCTGCTCTTTCAGATGACATAGACGAAATATTTACAACTGATGAATTGTTTCCTCTTTTTAATAATGGCAACAAAGTTTTTGTTAACAAAAATATTCCTGTTAAATTTATATTAATTGAATTATTCCATTCTTCTAAAGTTTGTTCTTCAATACCTCCAAGTTTAATGATACCTGCTGAATTTACTAATCCATCTAATCTATTATATTTTTTCTCAATTTCTTCATATATTCTTTTACAATCCTCTTCTTTACTTATATCTCCTTGTAAGAATGTAACTTTATTAGAATCATTACCTAACTTTTCCTTTGCTAAAAATAAATTTTTTTCTCCTCTTGAAATAGAAATAATTTCATAATTATCTTGTTCTAATAAATATTCTATTGTTCCAAGTCCAATACCACTTGTTCCTCCAGTTACCAACACAATTTTCTTTTCGTCCATATTTTTTACCTCCAAAATATTATTTTAATATTGTTATCATCTTACCCATTTGACTAACATTATATTTAATTTCTCCAATAGATTGTATAACTTCATTTTCAGCTAGCTGGATTTCATCTTGCTTATATTCATTTTCAATACATAATGACCTTTTTAAATTATAATTTATCCATCCAAGTCCATTATAAATATCTGCATATATTAATTTTTCAATATTTACATCAATTTCTTTCTTTGCATACTTTTTATAGCTATCTACTATTATTTCAAATTTTTTATAGTCTATATTTTCAACATCTCCACCTGACCAATACCACGCTACTTGTATTAATTCAACTGTTGGATTAGTATATCCGCTAGCTTCCCAATCTATAATAAATGGATTATATTCTTGCCATATTACATTTTTTCTATCAAAATCTGTATGACTAATGGTTAAATTATTGTTTGCATATATGATTGCCTCATTTGATTTTTTATTTAATTTATATAATAAATCAATATTTTGTCCTAAAATGTCTACATAAACTTTGTTTTCTTTCTTTGAGAGTTCTAAATAATTATTCCAATTAAATTGTTCTATATTAATATTCTTTCTTTCATTATCTTCAATTTTTGAAAAATCAATATTATGAATTTTGGCTAGAGTTTTTCCTATTACTTCACAATGTTTTTCTGTTATTGCTTCTGCATTCAATGTTTTCCCTTCTAACCAATTAAAAACCATAAAATATCTATTATTTATTTTTTTCATAATATCATTATTTTTTAGTTTTATAGCACCAATAGCTTTAACACCATTTTCTTTTACAATATCTGTTACTTTTTCTGAAAATACAAAATTTGAGTATGCTTGTTTTCTTTTCATAATTCCAGAATTCAACTCTTTAATAGCATATACATTTTTATCTGTTACTACTTTATACATTCTATGTGATAATCCACCTATTACTTTAGTTATACTTTGTACTAAATTGCCTAAATTTTCTTTCTGAATAAGCAATTCTATGTCCTTTTTCAATTCAAATTTATCAATATCTTTCATATATAAAGTATATTCAGAAGGATCAAACTCATTTCCATATCCTTTATCTATTGCCTCAGTAAATCCTAATTTAAAATATATATGTTTTGCTATTTCATTATCCTCTTCTACACCTATTGTATATTGAGTATATCCTATATTAGTTAAAAAATCTATGCAATAATTTATTAACTTTTGTCCTAATCCTTGTGCTTGATATTGTTTGTCTACCCTAAATGCTTCTAAATATACTCTTATATGGGGGATTGTTTCTGTTTCTAACTCGTTATTTTTGTAATTAACAGTTATTTCTCCAATAAAACTTTCATTGTCTTCAATTATAAACACATCTATTTCTTTTTTCTCAAATTGTTGTAGTCTCTTCTTTTTATACTTAATCCACATTTCCTCATTATCTGGAAATAATCTTTTTAAATTTTCAAACTCTTCTGCTTTTATTTTTCTAAATTTCATTATACATCTTTTTCCAATCTTTATTAAACATAATCACATTATATATTTTTATATTTGCATTGAATATGCTATACTTTTTACTTTAAATCCAAATTCCTCATAAACTTTTATTGCATTTTCATTTTCTTTATTTACTGTTAAATATAAGTCTGTACAATTATTTTCTTTTCCAATTTTTTTTTGCATATTTTAATAGTTCTTTACCTATTCCTTTTCCTCTATTTTTCTCATCCACACATATTGCTTCAATTTGTAATTGTTTTCTATATCTCATACTAGGATTATTTTTTTCTTTAATATTAAAAGTCATATATCCTACAATTTCATCTTGTATCTTTGCCACAACTATTTCTTTAACTTGTATCATTTCTTCAAAACATTCTTTACTAATTACTTCATCTACTCTAAAAAATAAATCTGGTCTCCAATTTACATGTAGTTCATGAACTTGTTTTGCTAATTTATTTACTTTTTTAAAATCTTCTAATTTAGGTATTTCAATTATAGTTTCCGTCATATTTTTACTCCTCTAACATATTATTTAAATAATTATCTGTAAATTGTTTTAATTTTTCTTCATTGCCTTTTACTTTATTTATTAAATCCTTAGCTGTTTTATAAGCCTCATCATATTCTTCTTTTGTAATTTCTAATCTTTCATATGCCTCTTTTAGTTCATCTTCATCTAATAAGATAATTTCTCCATTAGATGTTACTACAATATCTAAATATAGATCATCTTCGTATGGTATATTATTTTCTTTTCCTATACTTCTTGCTATGTCAAAATACCATTCAATAATTTCATTCTTTTGATTATATATTGCTGTAAGTAAGATTTTAGCATTGTAATTATAGAACTCTAACCATTTATAATTATTATCTTGCAAACATACTCCATTTTCTAGCATATATGGTGTAGCTATTTGTTTAAAGTTATTTAAATAAACATCTCCAACAAAGTTTCCATTATTTATTGATTTTATTTTTTGTTCTATTTCTATAATATTATCTCTTTTATCTACACTATTTGCAAATCTTTTTTTAGACTTATCCAATATCTTTGTATAACACCAGAGTTTGAAAGATTAACCTCATCTATAACTTCATTTTCTAATATACCTCCATTAGCTTGAATTGTTTTATATGAACCTATATTATCTTTATCGCAAGTTACTAAAACTCTATGTAATCCATACTCTTTGCAATATTCTAATACTAGTCTTAACATTTCTTTTGCATATCCTTTTCTTCTTTCTTCTGGTAAAACACTATATCCAATATTTCCACCATAGTTTAAAAGGAATTTTGATAATCTATGTCTAAAATCTATTATCCCAACTAATTTATTATCCGATTTTCTAATAGCCAAATATACTGTTGAAGGAGTATATCCTGCTCCATATTTTTTTGATAGTCTATTATCAAAATCTATCCATTCTTCATAAGTTTCACATTCTTCTAGTCCTGAGCATCCATCAAAAGATTCATTATTTTCTAAAAACACTTTTCTATAATTCATTACTTGTTCTTTATATTCCATAGTTGGATTTACCAATTTAATATCCATATTTATTTTTCTCCTTCTATCAAAAAAGCCTCACAAAAGAATCATTTTTAAGACTCCTTTGCAAGACTTTATACATCTTACTTTTAAGTGTAAGTAACATTTCTATTTTTGCTACCCTCTACCGCTCAAGTATAACTACCTTAGGTAAACTCTTAAATTATGTTTTTAATTGTAACATTTTATTATAATTCTGTCAAATTTTATGTTTACGTAATTTAAATCAATATATTATATTTATTTATTTGTTTTAGTATTATATTCAACTACCTCACAATTTTTAATTCCTAGTTCAATAATATTCTTATCTTCTGGAACACCATTAAAATATGTATTAATTGCTCTACATACACCATTATGTGTAACAATTAATATATTTTCTTCTTTACGACTTTTTAATTCATTTAGAAAATTATGTACTCTTTGTACAAATTCATTTACGTTTTCTGCATCTTTATATTCATGGGTATTAACTATACTCCAAAAACCGTCGTAATCAAAGTTATTATGCATCTTTCCTTCATTTTCACCATAGCAAATTTCTAGTAGTCTTTTATCGTAAATTATAGTAATATTTCTGTCTATATTTATAATATCTGCTGTCTGTTTAGCCCTTTTTAATGGTGAGCATATTATTAAATCTATCTTTTCATTCTTTAAATTCTCTTTTGTTTGATATGCTTGTTCTATTCCTTTATTATTTAATTCTATATCTGTTCTACCTTGAATTCTTTTTTCTACATTCCAATCAGTTTGACCATGCCTTGTTACTAATATTTTCATTTTTTCTCCTCTTCTCTATTCTTTATATCATTATTATAAATACTTATTATACTTGTAAATAATAATATTATATCTCCCATAACTATAAACCAGCTTTGATAATATGAGTAATATAATCCATATAAAATACCAGTTGTTATTCCAGAAATTCTTACTAATTTCATATTATTTTGCCATAGACAATAAGTTCTAATAATTGAGCCTATTGTTGGTAACATAGATATTATTCCATTCCATGTATATATACAATTAAACAATTAAGTGATTGGATAAATAATGATTTCTTTCTATCTTTTATACATATACTTAAAATTAATGCAATAAAAGCAAAAATACTAAATATCATGCTACATTCTCCCATTTTATTTTTCTTTTGATAACATATCTCTACTCCATTTTATTACTACTTTCTATTAATTTATCAAAATCAGACTGATATAATTTATCTTGTATAACCCTATATTTTTCAAATTCTACTAGTGCTTTATCACAAGCAATTTCGTGTGATATTTTTCCTGCATCTTTCAGTATGTCTCTATCATCTGCTAGTAAAAACTTATCTATTCTATTTGCCCAATCTTCCATAGTCATTGGAATATTTCTTTTAGCTCTTGCTTCTGCTAAATCTAGGAAAGCTGAAACTATAAGTTCTAGTTGATCTAGTTCTTCTTTGCTCAAATAATTTTTAGCAACAACAACATCTGTCTCTAATATTTTTCCATTTGGTGCTTTTTTCCACGTTGTTAGTCCCATATTTTTCTTATTACTATCAGCTCTATCATAAATTATTTCTGCTGCTGTTTGATGAGAAACAGCATAATGCATTTTATTCTGAACTTTTTTGAAGAATTTAATTGTTATTGGAGATTTTGAATCATAGTCAATACTAGTTGTATAAATATCAGTAATCTTTTGATAAAATCTTCTTTCAGATAATCTTATTTCTCTAATTTCTGCAAGTAATTCTTCATAATAATCTTCATCAAAAAATGTTCCATTTTCCATTCTTTTTTTATCAATAATATAACCTTTTTTAGAAAACTGTTTTAATATATTTGTCGCCCATCTTCTAAATTGAATTGCTCTATCAGAATTAACTCTATAACCTACAGAAATAACTAAATCTAAATTATAATAATTAGTATTATATGTTTTATTATCATCTGCAGTATGTGCAATTTTTGCACATACTGCAGTTTTATCTAATTCATAAGAATCAAAAATATTTTTTATATGTTTCGTAATTACTGTTCTATCAACACTATACAAAGATGCTAACGCCTTTTGAGTTAACCATAAATCTCCATTTTCAAATCTTACTTCAATTCCTTTTTCTTTTGTTTGTTGCTCAAATATTAAAAATTCTGCACTTGTACTTCTAATAATTAAATTCTTACTATTTTCCATATTATATATCGTCTCCTTCTCTTAAATTTTAAATAAAGCACTATAACTTCGTCAATACGAGATATAATACGGTATAAAATTTCCGTTGACAAATCGTTGACAGTTGACAATTTTTATAAGTTTTTAATAGCTAAAACTATTGTTTTTTCAAGGTTAAAGAGCTTATACACTCCACATGATGTGTAAATGGAAACATATCGCAAATTGAAACTTCTTTTAAATCATATGTTTCTTCTAATATTTTCAAATCTCTTGCAAGAGTTGCTGGATTGCAACTTACATAAACAATTTTTCTAGGTTTTATTTGCATAAGTGTTTCTAATGCTGTTTTATCGCAACCTTTTCTCGGTGGATCAACAAAAACTACATCTGGAACTATATTTCTCATCTTTATAAACTCTGGCAATGTTTTTTCTACATCACCAACAAAGAATTCAGAATTTTGAATATTGTTTAATTTAGCATTTCCTTTCGCATCTTCAATTGCTTGTGGAATTGTTTCTATTCCATATAAACTTTTTATTTTAGGAGATGCAAAAATACCTATTGTACCTATTCCACAATACAAATCAAATACAGTTTCTTCTCCTGTAAGTTCTGCATATTCTACTGCTTTACTATATAACTTTTCTGTTTGTATTGGGTTTACTTGATAAAATGACATTGGAGAAATTTTGAATTTAAATTCTCCTAAATAATCATATATGTATCCTTCTCCGTATAGTATTTTGTTTTCTTGACCTAAAATTACATTTGTATTTTTATTGTTTATATTTTTCACTATTGTTTTTATTTCTGGATATTTTGAAGTAATATATTTTACTAATTCATTTTCTTTATCAATTTTTGAAGTATTTGAAACAATAGTAACCATTACTTGATTTGTTTTTTTGCCAATTCTTATTACAATATGACGTATAGAACCTTTTAGTGTTTTTTCATTGTAAACTTGAACATTATTTTTTTCTATAAATTCAAATATGTCATTTGCTATGTTTTGACTTAATTTATCTTGAATCATACACTCTTTAGTTGAAATTATTGAATGTGTTCTTTCTGCATATACTCCCATTACTGGTTTTCCATTACTGTCTATTCCAACAGGATATTGTAATTTGTTTCTGTAATTATAAGGCTCATCCATTTTTAAAACATTAGTAATTTCAATTTCTCTTCCTAATGCTTTTTTTAAAGTTGATTCTACTGAACGTTTCTTTATTTCTAAAGTATAGTCATAATTAATATGTCTTAAATTACATCCACCACATCTCGAAAATGTATTACAATCTGTTTCTATTCTATATTTCGATTTTTCTATAATTTCAATTATTTTTGCATATGCTAAAGATGAAGTAACTTTTAAAATTTTTATTTTTACTTTTTCGTCTTTAATTGCATTTGGAATAAACACTGTCATTCCGTCTATTTTTGCTATTCCTTCACCTTGAAATCCATTATCAATTATATCTACAATATACTCTTCGTTTTTTACTATCATATCTTCCTCATCATATTTTACAATCTTTTATTTGATTAATATATCTATCTACTTCCTCTTGATCTTCCTCCAGAATCTCTAGTTCTTTCTTCTCTTGATTTATTCTTCTCTTTTTCCTTTTCTTTTGCTCCGCCTTCTCTTAATCTGTCATCTCTATTTAGAATTTGTTCTTTTTCTTCTTTATTTCTTTCTTGTTCTTTAAAGTTTCTTAATATATTTGAAATTCTTCTTAAAGTATCGGCATCACATCTAATTCTGTCTTCAAAAGATTGTCTATCTAATTTTCTTTTTTTCTTTTTCTTTAATTTTTCAAAATATTCTATATCAACAATTTCATCAGATTCTAATTCTTTAATAACTTCTTCAAATTCTTTTTGAGTTTCAATATTTTTGATTTTTTTCTTAATTTCTTTTAACTTTTTTAATTCTTCTTTGCTTTTTTTCTTTTTTTGTATTTTATTAATTAAAGAATTAGATTTTAATAAATCTTTTTTCATATTCTTTCCTCTAATAATTATTATTTTTAATGAGCCTGTAGCAGTTAAAACTTAAACAGTCTCAGAATCCTCATCATCTTTAAATGCGAATTCATATTCTACTTCATTTTTATCTGCTACTAATTCAAATGCTATTTTTCTAAGTAATTTATTTGCTTCTATTACTCTAATTTTAACTTGGTCACCAATTTTAAATCTTCTGTTTGTTCTTTCACCAGTTAATGTTTTTCTGTTTTCATCATAAATAAAATATTCATTTCCCATGTTTTCAAATCTTATTAGACCTTCAACAGTACTTTCAAGTTCTACAAACATTCCAAATCCAGTTATTGAAGATACAATTCCAAAGTATTCTTCTCCAATTTTGTCTTCCATAAATTCCGCCTTTTTAATATCTTCTGCATCTCTTTCTGCCTTAGTTGCATTTTTTTCAGCTTCTGTTGAACTTTCAGCATATTTCTCTGCTCTATTTTCTAGTTCTGTCATTCTATCTTCTGATAACATATATCCCTTTTCTATATATTCTGAAATAACTCTATGAATAAATAAATCTGGATATCTTCTTATTGGAGATGTAAAATGACAATAATATTTACTAGCAATTCCGAAATGTCCTTTGTTTTCACTTTCATATCGTGCAAGTTTTAATGTTCTTAGAATTAATGTTGAAATAACTTTTTCGTATTCTGTTCCTTTTAATTTATCAAGAACTTCTGCAAATGCTTTTGGTTTTATATTGTCTTTACTAACTTTAATTTTCTCACCAATATTAAATAAGAATTTATTTGTTTCTTGTATTTTATCGTAATCTGGCTCTTCGTGAACTCTATATATAAATGGAGCTTCTAACCAATAAAATTTTTCCGCAACAGATTCGTTTGCTGTTAGCATAAATTGTTCAATAATTTCATTAGCAAATGTAGTTTCATATTTTTTTACTTCTATTGCTCGTCCATTTTCATCTAAAACAATTTTACTTTCTGGAATATCTAAATTTAAATATCCTTGCAAAAGCCTTCTGTTTTTTAATATTAAAGCAAGCTCTTCCATTAATTTGAAATTACTTATATATTTTTCATATCTTTTTGAAACTTCTTCATCTAATCCATTTATAATTTTATTTACATTTGTATATGTCATTCTCTCTGTTACTCTAATTACAGATTTATATACATCACTAGACACAACGTTTCCTTTACTATCTATTTCCATAGTGCAAGATAAAGCAAATCTATCTTTTCCAGCATTTAAACTACAAATTCCATTTGAAAGTTCAAAAGGTAACATTGGTATAACTCTATCAAACATATATACACTAGTTCCTCTTTTTATAGCTTCTTTGTCTAATTTACTACCATCTTTTACATAGTAACTAACATCTGCAATATGAACATCTAAAACATAATTTCCATCTTCGTTTTTTGTAACTGCTACTGCATCATCTAAGTCTTTTGCATCTTCACCATCTATTGTAAAAATTATATTATCACGTAAATCTTTTCTCTTTTCTATATCTTTTTTATTTATTTCTTGTGGTATACTTTTTGCTTCGTCTAGCACAAATGATGGAAACTCATTTGGCAAATCAAACTCTTTGATTACAGAAAGCATGTCTACACCGGCTTGATTAATATTTCCAAGAATTTCAACAATTTCTCCTTCAGCATTTTTGCCTTTTTCAGGATATTTCAAAATTTTTGCAATTACTTTATCATTACTTTTGGCTTCTTTGCATTTACTTTTTGATATAAAAATATCTGTACCAAATTTCTTATCATCTGGAACTACAAAACCAAAATTTTTAGATTTTTGAAAAATACCAACAATAGTTTCTCTTTCTCTTTTTACAATTCTAACAATTTTAGCTTCAGCTCTTTTGGTTCCTTCTTTTTTCTTATATATATTTACCTCTACAGTATCTCCATCTAATGCTTTATTTACACTATTTGGCGGTATAAATAAATCCTCTTCTAGCCCTTCTACTTCAACAAATCCAAATCCTTTTTCATTAGCTCTAAAAATACCTTCTATTTTTTGTTTCTTCTTTTTACTCATAATTCTCTCCATACAACAAAAAAAGCAGCACAAAAAATGCACTGCCCCTAATTTTTTATTTTTTAAACAACATATACAATTCCTAACGCAATTGATAAAACAGCAAATACAACCATTAAAACTAATGTAGCAGTTTTAATTCTTCCTTCTGTTGTTTTTCCTTTATTTTTTTCATAAAAATTATTTGCAGAGGCACCAACAATAGTTCCTGAAGCTCCACTCTCTTCTTTATTTTGTTTCATTACTAGCACTATTAATGCTAAACAAACTACTGCATATATTCCCATTAATACATATCTTAATATTTCCATTTTCTGTATAACCTCCAATTTTCTTCCGTTATTAACTATTTAAGTTTAACATAACAGAATTTAAAAATCAACTGTTTTATTAAATATTTTAATAAAAAGATTTTATACGTTGTATAAGCTATTACAAACTCTAAATCCCGCCATAATTATCTAGTATAGATTTAATTATTAATATTGATACTTTTTAACTATTATATTTTATTGTAAATGTTGTCCCTTTATTTATTTCTGAACTAACAATAATATATCCATTGTTTTTTTCAATAATAGATTTAGCAAGTGCAAGTCCAATTCCCACACTTTCACTTGATGAATTTTTTCCTTTATAAAATCTTTCAAATATATGTGGCAAATCTTGTTTATCTATTCCTTTTCCATAGTCTTTTATTTCTATCTTTGAATACATTTTATTTTGTTCATAAAATATATCTATTAATGAATTTTCATTAGAATATTCTATACAATTTTTCAAAATATTTGTTATAGCTTCCACTTGCCATTTAAAATCACAACATATTTTGCTTTCATTATTTCCATATATATTTATTTTAACATTTTTCAAGTCTCCTAATGCACTTACGTTATCTATACTTCTATTTAATATTCTTTTTATATTCTCCTCTTTATTTATAAAATTTATACTACAAGCATCTAGCTTTGACAACTTTAATATTGATGATACAAGAAAATTAATATTTATTATTTGTCTTTTTATATCTTTTATAAATTCAATTCTTATTGATTCGTCCATATTTGGAGTTTCTAAAATATTGTCTAACATAATTGTAATAGAGGTTAATGGTGTTTTTAATTGATGTGAAATATCAGATAGCGAATCTTTTAAATTTATTTTATCTTGCATTGAACTTTCAGCTACTTCTTTTAACATCACTGTTGTTTTATATATCTCATTTTTTAATATAGATAATTCATCTTCTGTATTTTCATCTATATCTAACTTATAATTTCTATTATTTATTTCTTCAATATATTTAGTTATTTTCTTTAATTCTCTGTCTTTTGAACTATTATACTTGGCAAATATAAATAATAATAAAAGTGATAAAAAACAAATTAAACATATATTTAATACTAGAAATTTTATAAAATAGTTATCATTTTCTAAAACTAACGAATCTTTATTTAAATCTATTCCATATTCAGTAAATAAAAATTCACTTTTTTCACTATTGCTATTTAAAATTTCAACTATTTCTGTTTTATCAATTTTAGGATACTTCTCATTTAAATTTAAAACAATTTGATTAATTTTTTGATTAAATGAATATGTATATATTTTGTATTGATACAAACTTAAAACTAAAAATATTAAATTAGCAACAACTATTACCAAAAAACTATAAATTATTGATTTTTTTAATTCAATTTTATTTTTCATCAATTCTATATCCGATTCCTTTTACAGTATAAATTATGTCACTTGAAATTTTTTCTCTTATTCTTTTTAAATATACAGTTACAGTATTGTCGTTTACATCATTTCCTGTCCATTCCCAAATTTTATCTATTAAATCTTCTCTTGTAACAACTTTATTTAAATTTATAAATAGCAAATGCAAAATTTTTAGTTCTAAACTTGAAAGATAAATTTCATTATTATCCTTATAAACAACCATTTTGTCTATATCAAATTTTATATCTTTTACTATAATTATTGAATTCTTTTTTTCCTTAACTAATATTTTATTTATTCTAGCAATTAATTCTCTAGTAGAAAATGGTTTTGTCATATAGTCGTCTGCTCCACTTTCTAATCCCTTTACTATATCATCTTCTTCGTCTTTAGCAGTTAAAAATATTGTTGGTATATTTTTTGATTTTATTTCATCTACATAAATTTCAAATCCATTTCCATCTGGAAGAGAAATATCTAATATTACTAAATTTACTTTTTCATTTTCAAGAAATTTAATAGTTTCTTTCTTATTTATTTTATGAATTACATTATATCCATTTTGATTGAGCGAATATATTAATCCTTTTGCAACCATAATACTATCTTCAACAAGTAAAATATCCATTTCTCCTCCTTTTATGTAATATTATATAAAATTTATTTTATAATTACAATTATATATTTTCATTTCTAATTGTTTCAATTGTATTTTGTTTATTAATCTTTGCCATTGAATATTTCATAATTACAAACACCAAAACAAATACGGCAACTATTGAAATTATAATAGGTTTTATTGGAATATACATTCCACTTTCAAGTTTGATTTCAAATGCTTTATCTAGCAGTAAACTTCCCAAAAGACCTAAAACAATTCCATACATTAAAGCTTTACTTGAATAAAATATTGTTTCTAAATTAATCATTCTATTAAACTCATTTTTAGTCATACCAATACTTTTCAGCATTGCAAATTCTTTTTGTCTTAATTCCATATTTGAAGTAATTGTATTAAATATATTTGTAACACCAATTAATGTAATTACAGCTATAAATCCATATAAAAATATTTTTATAACTAGTACCATTGCTTTTTCTTGCTTTACAGCTTCTTCTAAATTTGAAGTACTAACATCTATTTTAGTATCTTTTATTTCATTTTCTAAAGTTTCTGTATTGTTTGATTGTATCATCATATCTGTAGGTTCAAATTTTAAATCTTTAAACTCATCTAAATTTACAATAAAATATCCACTACTAGAATATGATTTTTCAATTCCATAAGGTTTAATATTGCTTATGGCTGCAATTTCAAAACTTCTTTCTTCTTCATTAAATTCACCTATAATTTTATCACCAACTTGATAATTATATCTTCTTGTTTCTATTTGTTTTGATGAGTTTTCTTCATAATAAAAACATTCATCACACAAAATTCCTTTACCTTTTACTTTATTTGGATTAAGTTTAAGTTTTTTTAGATATTTATTAAATGTCTCTGTATCATAACCTATAATATGAAGATTAGCAACTTTTCCTTTTCCTGTCTCTATCCATTCTTCTTTTTCTTCATCATAATATCCATCATTTGAAAGTGATATGTCTGGATTTTCTACAATTTTACTCATATCAAAAATTTTTAAATATTCATCTAATTGATACATTACAAAACATTCATTTACATTATTTAGTTTCTGAATTTTCGCTATCTCTTCTGCACTATTTTCTCTAGTATATACTCTAAAATTATATTCAAAATCTTCATAATAATTGCTAGATAAATCAAATGCATTTACTAGAAAGTTATTCATTGTTATAAAAATAAATATACTTATTGCTAAAGATATAACTGTAGTTCTATATTTTTTCTTACTTCTTTTTAAATTTTTATAAGCAAGTTCTCCTCCGGTTTTAAATGTTTGAGAAACAACCTTTGGAACTTTTAATTTTTTAGCTTTTATTTTAATATTATCTGAATTTCTTAATAAATCAATTGGGTTTACTTTACTTGCCTTTCTTGCAGAAGAATTAGCGGATAAATAAATTGTTAAAAATCCTAAAACAATTGATATTATTATGGATAACAATGATATTTTTACTACTATTCCATCTACGTGAGAAAGTAAATATTGTCCTAAAAGAGAATTCACAATTTTAATTAATATAAATACTGCGAATATACCAGATAAAATACCTATTGGCACTCCTATTATTCCCAATATAGTAGCTTCTGAAATAACAGTTTTCTTTATTTGCTTTTTTGTTGCACCAATACTTGCGAGCATTCCATACATTTTCATTTTTTCAGTAGTTGCAATTGCAAATGAATTTCTAATACAAAATATACTTGTAAATATAATTATAAATATTACTATTCCTACAACTGTGTAAAGCATTAATACAGTTTCATCACTAAACGCAAATGCTTCCCACCTTAATAATTCACTATTTATAGAAAAGGATTCATAATTTAATTTTTTATTAAATTCACTATCTCTCCAAATGCTACTATAATCTGGAGCTCCTACCATATTAGTAATAGCTGTTTTATAACCTTTTGGATTTTTTAAAGATATAAAAACATTTTGCTTTCCTTCATTTCTATTTGTTGTAATTATTGTATAACCTGGATCACTATAATTTTCAAAATCATAACTTGGTCTTTCTATAATTCCAACAATTGTAAATTCATAATTATTAGAATCTACAATTTGTTCATCTTCTTCGTTATATGGATTGCTAGGAAATAATTCAGAATTATCTAAAGCCATTCGTTTTCCAATATTAATACTTATTTTATCTCCTAATTTATAATCTACCATTCCATTAGTACTAATATGTTTACTAATAATTATTTCATTACTATTTTCTGGGAATTTTCCTTCAATTAATTCAAATTTCAAATTTTCAAATATTTGTTTATCCATTGAATATAACTTTAAATATGGTTTCGTATCATTTTTTCCATTTTCTAATTTTCCATAACCAATTTCATTTAACTTATATATATTTTTTATATCTCTATTGTTTTTTAATTTATCTAAATCACTACCTTTAAGATTTTCTATTTTTATATGATAATATCCAGTTTCATTTACTGCATTTTCTATTAAAGTTGCTTGAAAACTTGAAACCATTGTAGCTACAGCACAAATAAGAGCAACAGATAAAATTATTCCAATTAGAGTACTAATAGTTCTTTTTTTATTTAATTTTAAATTTCTTATAGACAATTGCTTTAATATATTCATTTTGTGCCTCCTTAAACAATTCTTCCGTCTTCAATCTTTATTATTCTGTCCGCAATTTGTGCAATTTCCATGTTATGAGTAATCATTATTATTGTTTGATTATATTCTTTATTAGATTTTCTTAATAATTCTACAATTTCATTACTAGATTTTGAATCCAAATTTCCTGTTGGCTCATCTGCCAAAATAATTGCTGGATTTGTTATCATACTTCTTCCAATTGAAGTTCTTTGTTGTTGTCCTCCAGATAATTCATTTGGAAGATGATTTCTTCTTCCTTCTAATCCTAATAGTTTAATTAATTCATCTAATCTTTTTTTATTAACTTCCCTATTATCTAAATTAAGTGGTAATGTTATATTTTCCTCTACATTTAATATTGGAATTAAATTATAAAATTGATATATAAGACCTACCTGTCTTCTTCTAAAAATTGCAAGTTCATCATCATTAAATTTATATATATCTTTTCCATCAATAAAAACTTTTCCACTTGTTGGTCTATCAACTCCCCCAATCAGATGCAAAAGAGTTGATTTTCCACTTCCGTGAAGCTCCAACTATTGCAACAAATTCACCTTTATCTACTTTAAATGAAACATTATCAAGTGCTACAACTTTTGATGTATCCTTCCCATAAACTTTGCTTAAATTCTCTACTCTTAAAATTTCCATAGAGTTCTCCTTTCTTTTATAACATTTTATCGTTTGCGCATAACTTATTTTAATTTACATTTTCATTATATCTAATTTAAAGTGACATGTAAGTGACATTAATTAATTCTTAAGAAATTTCATTTTCTAACTCTTTATATTATTTTTTCATATACTGTTATAGGAGGTTTAGAAAATGAATACTACTATTGAAAAAAGAGAAATAAAAAATGAATTAAAATATAAAAGTACTGTTATTTTAACTTATCGAATTGAATATCCTGAAATTATATCTTCAAACTATTGCTATGGAAGAAATGTGTTTAATAAATATAATAAAGAAAAAGCTTTTATGTTAGAAAATTATATAAAAAATAAACTATATCCTGAAGCTATAAGTACCTATGAATATAATTTAAGTAATGGTTACCCTATAATGGTTTTTGAAGTAATTTCAGAATTTAATATTACTTATAACACTGATTTTTTAGTTAGTTTATATGAAGACAAATATGAATTTACTGGTGGAGCTCATGGAAATACTATACGAACATCTCAAAATTGGAATTTACAAACAGCATGTTTTATCCCACTTTCATATTTTTATCCAAATAATCCATATTATTTAATTAATATTTTAAAAAGTATTAATTCTCAGATAAAATCACAAATTGAATCTGGTAACAACTATTATTTTGATAATTATTGTGAACTTGTTTTAGAAACATTTAACCCAAATAGTTTCTATTTTACACCTGAAAATATTGCAATATATTTTCAGCAATACGATATAGCTCCTTATTCTAGTGGAATACCTGTATTTTTTATTCCATATTAAAGAAAAAACTCTTAAGTAAAATTTTTTACTTAAGAGTTTTCTGTTATTAATTTCTGAAATTTTTTTATTTTCCAATATTCACTATCTCATTACATTTTACCACAGTTACATTATTTGGTATATCTTTTAAAACTATACTATTAGCACCAATTTTAACATTATTTCCAACTTTTATAGGTCCAATAACTTTTGAACCACATCCTATCATAACATTATCTCCAATGTCTGGATGTCTTTTATATTTGTCTTTACCAGTTCCTCCTAATGTTACTTGATGATATATTGTACAATCATTTCCAATAGTTGCAGTTTCTCCAATTACAATTCCCATTCCATGATCTATAAACAACCTTCTTCCTATTGTAGCTCCTGGATGTATTTCTATTCCAGTAAAAAATCTACCCCATTGTGAAATTAACCTTGCAAGAAATAATAATTTATGTTTATACAAAAAATGTGCAATTTTATGGAAAATCAATATATGAAATCCTGGATATAAAATTATTACTTCAAAAATACTTTTTGATGCTGGATCTTTTTCTTTAATATTTCTAGCATCCTCATATAATTCTTTTATAAAATTCATATTATCACCCTTATATAATATTCTAAAATTATTTGACTGTTCTTTTAATAATTTGTATAAACATAACACATAACTTCTCAAACTTCAAGAAAACTATATTTCATTTTTATTTCATTTTGTTTATATCTATCATACATTTATTGATAACAATCATACTTTAATATAAAATATATAGGAATATTATGACAGAAAGGACATAAGACAAATGGCTTTGTTTAAAATCGCCACTATCGGAAATACTAAAGATAAAGTATATTTTAATCTTGCTAAGCAATTACTAGAGCAAGGTTTTTCTGAAAATGATGTTAATGAAATAAAATTTGTTGATATAACTGGAAAAAGCGAACAAGAAATACTTGAAGAAGGTAGTATTAATGGAGTTATGTATTTTACAGATATACATAGCAGTTCAACTAATGTTGAATCATTAAAAACATTATTAAACTTACAAAATGAACCAAAGGATTTAAATTTATTTGCATTTTCTCACGAAATTGTAACAACTGTAGAACAAGACAAAGAAAAAGAAACAATACAATCATATTTACCAAAAGAATTTAAAGATTCAGAAGTTCGTGTAGCACCTGCTAATATTACTACAAAAAGAGAAATGCAATCATATACAAAAGGTATTGTTGCTACTTCAATTATGCCCTACTTTGATTATGTTGGCTCAATTGAAGATCAAACAAATCAAAAAATTAGTGATATTTTAAAATTTGTTAATGATGCTCTTGAATTTAAGCATCCATATACAGCTGGACATGTTCAAAGAGTTGCAACATTTGCAGAATCCATAGCAAAAGAATATGGATGTAATGAGCAAGAAATTCAAGATATTGTAATTGCATCTGCTTTACATGACATTGGAAAAATAATAGTTCCAGATGAAGTTTTAGGTTCATCACATGCACTTTCATTTGCTGAAAGAAAACAAATGGATATTCATGATAAAGCTGGCTCTCAATTTTTAGAATCAATTGCTGCTCATGATGAAAATTTAGCACAAAAATTAAATCCAAAAGTTTTAAAGGCTATCGAATATCATCATAAAGATTGGGACGGCAGACATGATAAAAATAGTGACAAAATTGATCCTATTAACCATGAGCACATTGGAAAATATGCCTCTATAATTGCTGTTGCAGACTGTATTGATGCTATGGTCTCTCAAAGAGCTTATAATAATCCAAAACATATATTAGATACATTTAGAGATTTATGGTCAAATAGAGAAAAACAATTTGAACCACAGGCTGCTGAATCTGCAATTCTTATACTTGGTCAAGAACTTGCATCTTTAGGATATGATCCAACAAAAATGTTTTCAGAGATTTCACAAAATCCTTGGAAAGCAAAAATTGATGAAGGTTTACAATCATTTTTTATTGCAAATGAAAGTAAATTTGAAATAAATAAAAATCCAGAACCAGATGCATATAGTAGTTTAGGTTTTAGATTAGATGAAAATGGCTATTTTGAATTTAACGGAAAAAATTCCACAAAACGTAATCCTGAAATAAGATTAAATGATGAAGTTGATTTTTTAACTCATCATACAGATAAAATATTTAGCATTCCTCAAGGAGCAATTATTTCAAAAGATGATATAGAAAAAGCAGCTTTAAGTCAAGCGAAAAAAAAGTTTGAAGAACAAGATTTAGAAGGAAAACTTGCTTTAGAAAGAGCAAATGTTAGAGAAATAGAACGTAATATTCCTCAAGAAGTTGAAGAAAATTCAGAAATCGACTCTTTATATAATACTACTGCTTATAAAGAAGCAACTGCATTAACTAGAGAAGGGCTTGAAAATGAAAGACTTCAAAAAGAATCTGGTATTGAAAATCCAATAAACAGTTTTATTACAGTTGATGATAATAAAACTACTGGTGATAGATAATCACATTAAAAGAAAGGTAATAAATTATGGAACAAAGGCAAAAAAAAGTTGGATATGCAATGTCTACTTGGAAAAAAGTAAAAGAATTTCAAGATGGATTAAAAGAAATTGAAAGAAAAATTCCTATGTCTTTAATTAGACAATATCTTTTAACAGGTAAACGAGACAAAAATATATCTAACGATATTTATGATGAAATAGATAGATTACAACATGTAAGAACAACTGGTATACAAGGTGAAATGAAATATGCTGTTGCTCAAGCACAAAAAAATGGAATTAATTTAAAAGAAAAAATTACTTCTGGAAAAGATATTCGTCCTGGTTTTAGCAAAAAAGTATTAGATAGAATACCTAGCTTAGGCATTTATACTCATTTTATGTGGTATACTTCCAAAGAATTAGAAAAATGTAATATAGAAACATCGACACCAAATAAAGATGATGACGATTATACTATTTAATCTTAAGGAGATGAATATATGCTTGTTTCAGACTATAGAGAAGCATTGGTTGAAGTATTAGAAATTTTAAAGCATACAAGTGAAAAAGATCGTAATAAAATTCCCAAAAAGCTAATAGCATTTTTTGAAAAAAATGCTTCTACAACATATAAATTCACATTTGATGAAAGTAAACCAATAAAAGATTTGAACCTAAAACCAGAAACAAAAGGTATACTCGCTATGATTTATCGTAACTATTGGTGTACCCAAGAAGAACGATTAGAATATGATAATCTTTTAAATAATAATCAAAAATTATATGATGAACATTTAAGAGAAAAATATAATCCAGATAAAATTTTTGAAAACAACTTCTATTCAAATCCATTTGAAACTCAAATTCAAGAGGAAAATCCAGTACCAGCAAATACTACTGAAGAAAAAGCACCTTTTCTATTTCATTCACAAAATTTTCTATCTAGAATATTTGAAAAATTACAAAACTTTTTTAATAAGTTTCATTTTAAATCAATATAAAAAGATACTTAAAAATTTTTTAAGTATCTTTTTATTATTCTTTATGCCATAAATAACATAAGCATATATTCTACATATATAAAAGTATATATTGCCCCATTTACCCTGCTCATTTTGTTTTTTGGTGGAATTAATGTAAAAATTGCAAGTAGTGTAGTAGAAAATATTAAAACAATTAAATCTCTATTATAACTCAAATTATAAATAATAGGTTTTATTATTGATGAAGTTCCTATTATTAATAACATATTAAATATATTTGATCCCAATATATTTCCAATTGCAATATCACTCTTTCCTTTTATTGAAGCTGATACGCTAGTAACTAATTCTGGTAGGCTAGTTCCTATTGCAAGAATTGTTATACTTATTATTTTTTCACTTAAATTAAAATATTCAGCTACATTAACAGCATTATGAACTGTTAAGTCTCCTCCTACTTTTAATGCTATAATTCCTAAAATAATTGAAAATATATCTTTAAAAAGAGAGGTGTTATTTTCTTCGCCTTCTTCTACTTTTTCTTCTTTATTTTCTCTAAATGCCATAAATATTGTATAAATAATAAAAAGCGCAAATAAGAAAATTAAAAACATTCCTTCTACTCTAGAAATTCCATGTTTTATGTTGCATACAATCATAAAAATAATAGTAATAGCTAAACATATTGGTATTTCTATAAACTTCGTTTCTTTTTTTACTTCTATTGGATTAATCCATGCAGAAATTCCTAAAATAAAAAGTAAATTAACAATATTACTTCCTATAACATTACCTATTGCCATATCTGAGTATCCATCTAAGGCAGATGTAATGCTAACAAATAATTCTGGCATTGATGTTCCTATTGATATAATTGTTAATCCAATAATAATCTCTGGTATGTGAAATTTTTTAGCGACATTGCTTGAACCATCTACTAAAAAATCTGCACCTTTAATCAAAAATATAAATCCTACAATAATAAAAATTACAGATACAATCACTTTAATCTCTCCCATTTCTATTTTTATTAAATATATGCAAAAATTATTAACATATTCTTTTATTTTAGCATAAAAAAACGGATTTATAAACTCTAAAAATGAAATTTTAAGAGTTTATAAAAATTCGCATAACTATTCTGTACGGGATTTCGCCTTTTTTCAAAAGTCGAACTTTCCTACAGAATAGAAAAGAGTAGATATCAATTCATCTACTCTTTATAATACAATTATTTAGTTTTAACTCTTAGCATTCTTAGTGCATTTAATATTGCTATTATTGCAACTCCCACATCTGCAAAAACAGCTTCCCACATTGTAGATACTCCAAATGCACTTAATATTAAAACTAATATTTTAATAGAAATTGCAAAAATTATATTTTCCTTAACAATTCTCATATTTTTCTTAGATAGTTTTATTGCATCTGATATTTTTGAAGGCTCATCTGTCATTATTACTATATCTGCTGCTTCAATAGCTGAATCTGCGCCTAAACCTCCCATTGCAATTCCAATATCTGCTAAAGCAAGTACTGGTGCATCATTTATTCCATCTCCTGCAAAAGCAAGCTTTCCTTTTTCACTCTTTTGTTTTATTAATTCCTCTACTTTTTCAACTTTTCCATCTGGTAATAATTCTGTATAAACACTATCTATTTTAAGTTTGGCAGCAACACTTTCTCCTACTTCTTTTTTATCTCCAGTAAGCATTACTGTTTTTATTTTTTTGGATTTTAAGCTATTTATTGTATTTTCAGAATCTTGTTTTATCTTATCTGAAATTAAAATATAACCTGAATATTTTCCATCTATTGCAACATACAAAATTGTTCCAATTTCTTTGCAAACTTCAAATTTTATTTTGTTTTCATTCATTAATTTTTCATTACCAATTAGAATGTTTTTATTATCAACAACAGCTGAAATTCCACGTCCAGATAATTCTTCTGTTTTTGAAATTATTTTTTCATTTATTTCTTTGCCATAAGCTTTTTTTAATGATTTTGATATTGGATGATTTGAATAGTTTTCGCTATGTACTGCTAGTTCTAATAATTCATCTTTTGAAATATCAATTGAATTTATTTCTTGAACTTCAAATACGCCTTCTGTTAAAGTTCCTGTTTTATCAAAAACAACTATTTCTGTATTTGATAAAGCTTCTAAATAGTTACTTCCTTTTATTAAAATTCCCATTTTTGAGGCTCCACCAATTCCTCCGAAAAAACTTAATGGAATTGATATTACTAATGCACATGGGCAAGATACTACTAAGAATGATAGTGCTCTATAAATCCAATCTGCAAATGTTGCGTCTTTAATTAAAATAGGTGGCAAAATTGCGATAAATAATGCAATTATAACTACTATTGGTGTATAGTATCTTGCAAATTTTGTTATAAAGTTTTCAGATTTTGATTTTCTACTACTTGCATTTTCAACTAAATTTAATATTTTACTAACTGTAGATTCGCCAAATCCTTTTGAAACATTTACTTTTATTACACCATTTAAATTTATACATCCGCTTAAAATCTCATCGCCTTTTTCTACTTCTCTTGGAATTGATTCTCCAGTTAAAGCCTTTGTATCCAAACTAGACTTTCCTTCAATAACAGTTCCATCTAATGGTATTTTTTCTCCTGGCTTTATAACAATTGTTTCTCCTATTTTAACATCATCTGGACTTACTTTTTCTTCTTTATTATTTCTTAAAACATTTGCATAATCTGGTCTTATATTCATTAAACTCGAAATAGATTTTCTTGATTTATCAACAGCAAAACTTTGGAATAATTCTCCAACTTGATAAAAAAGCATTACAGCAACAGCTTCTGAAAGTTCACCTATTGCAAAAGCACCTAATGTTGCAACTGCCATAAGAAAATTCTCATCAAATACTTTTCCTCTAAAAATATTTCTAACAGCTTTTTTTAAGATATTTAATCCTACAATTAAGTAAGAAACTAAATATAGTATGTTATTTATCCAAATGCTTGGAAATTTTATTGCAGCTGCTAATATAAATAATATAAATGCTATAAGTATTTTAATTGCTCTTTTTTTCATTTATAACCTCCTATGAAATTTAGGAATATTCCTCAAACTTCATTTTTATTTAATTTAGAAAAACATTACTAAATTTCTTTAAAACTGCAATCTGGTTCTTCTCTTTTTATTATTTTTTTTACTTTTTTCATAACTTCTTCTTTTTCAGATTCTTCACAATCTATTATCATTTTTTCTCCCATAAAGTTAATAACAGCTTCTTTTACTCCATCAACTTTATTTATTTGTCTTTCTAACTCTGCAGCACAATTTGCACAGTCTATTCCTTTTATTTCAAAATTATATTTCATAATATATACCTCCAAAATTTATTTTTTATGTTCAACGTGTTTCATTCCAACTTCGAACACTTCTTTTACATGTTCATCATCTAACATATAAAATACTTCTTTACCAACTTTTTTACATTTTACAATACCACTTCTTCTAAGAGTTCCTAATTGATGTGATATTGATGATTTAGTCATATTTAATATATTTGCAATATCACATACACATAATTCGTTTTGATCTAATGCAAATAATATTTTTACTCTTGTAGTGTCTCCTAAAATTTTGAAAAATTCTGCTACTCTATTTATTGTATCATCATCTTTCATCTTATTTATTGTATCTTTTACAAGTGTTTCATGGATTATATTACAATCACATGCAAATTCATTTTTTGACATATTTCTCCTTTCTTTTGTTTGATATTAGTTGAACAGTTGCTCAACTATGATAAGTATATATATTATTTTATTCTTTGTCAATAGAAAAATTGAAAAAAATTTCATATTTTAAATAAAAAAATTGTTATCTGTGTGAGTATGTGAATAAATATTTTTTGAATTTATATAATTTAATAATAGAAATTAATTATTAGTAGTATTTCAAATAATATATTTTTTCATTACGAATTCTCGGTATTCCGCCGTGTTTTATAGTAGAACTCTTATTTTTGAAGAAAACAGCGCCCTCAAAAACAAGTTTGAGATTCCCTATTTTCTTTAAAAATGTTCTACTAACAAAACACTTTGTTTACATTCGAATTCTACATTCAGATAATATATTATTTGAAATTATGCTATTAGTTAGATAAAGACAATAATTTCCTCGCACAAATAACAATTTACTTTAATTTTTTAGAAAATCTTTTTTGCAATTTTTCTTTTATATTTAATGGATTTAGTGCAAACATTAAAAATAGTGATGAAAATGAAATTAATAAAACAATTATTAGTTCTTTTATTAATTCATTTTTTTCAGTAGCTAAACTTATAAAATGTGGTATACAAAAAACTGGCATAAAAATAAAAATTGTAAATATTATGAATTCTATAATTTCTCCAATTTTAATAGTTGCCTTTTTTTTATTTTCTCTTACCTCTGGGTTAGGATCTATTAATGATGATTTTATATAAAATATATAATTTATTATTGCTATGCTAATTATTGCAATTCCTAACACTAAATAGCCAATAACATCTAATCTATCTTCTCTGTATTCGTTTGCATTTATAATACAATATATTCCTGCTATTATGAAAATAATAGTTACTGTAGTTCTTGTATAAAATCTACTCACTAATGAAATTAATTCACTTGATTCTATTTTATTTCTTTTATGATGTTTATTAAAAATAAAATAATAACTAATTCCGAAGAATAGCTATATATATTGTCCCTATAATAAATGCAACTACATTTATATTTTCTAAAAATTTCATAACCTTCTCCTTTTTCCAATTATAAATAATACTTTTTATCTAAAGGAATATCAAAACTTACTATTGGTGCTTCTGCTATGTCTATTTTATAAAATTCTTTAAACACACCTTGTACATCAATTGAAGTAACTTTTGATTCGTCTACTTCTAAAAGTTTTATCATGTCTTTTACAGCCTTTTCGCTCTTTCCTTCTATTTCTAAATATGTTGGAATATATGGCCATGTATCTATATCTAATTCAACATCATTTAAAATATATCTTGTTCTTCTATTTTGTTGATATGTATGTGCTTTATATCCTAATTCTTCTAAAATGCTATTAGTTTCTTCAAAGTCTGATACTTCTATTTCCATTTCCTTTGTTCCATCTATTTTTAAGCTTTCTAGTTTCTTTATTGTTAAAGTTGTTTTGTTTCCATCTGTTCTTAGTCTAATCCACTTATTATCTGATGGTGGATTAAAATTAAAAACTCTTCTTTTATATTCAAAATCCGCAATCTTAGTTGCACCTAAATTTTCTAATTTCTTTATTAAATTATCTTTATTTATATCTAAAACTCTTACTTCATATTCTGTGTGCATATTTTCCTCCCCAAAAAATAATCTCATACGTATTATATATGTATAAAGTATAAATTTCAATAATAAACTCATATAAACGCAGAAAACCACGTTGCAAGTTGCAACGTGGCCTCATTTACTATCAACAACTAAAATATTTCTGCATAAAATCTTCTTCTGCAAAAAGTTCCTGCATCATTTCTTTTAGGTACTCTGTTTCAAATCTTTGTCCGTCATACACTCTTTTGAAATTTTCATATTTGTAGATTTCAAATTCGAAACTTTTTCCCCAGTAACGTCCATTTCTGCTTATCAATCTGAAAAAGATATCATATCCATTAAATATGCACTTCAGCCAACTGATTTTTCCTTCAACCTTTTGGCATTTATCTACCTCTTCAGCATTTTCCATAAGTTCGGATAAAAAGTCTGTAAGAAAGAGCTGTGTAGATATGCCGTCTATCTTTGTCATATTAAATTTTTCATAAAAATTTGTTAAATAATCCCAGCATGCATCCCTATCTTCAATAGTATCAAACGCAATTTTTATTTTTCTGTTTACAAAGATGTAGAAATTTCCAAACTTACAATTCATCTTTTGAAGAAAAATAGCAAGTTTTTGAGATTTATTAAATACATAAATTACATTTTCGAATGTGTCTACTTTCCTGCTGTAATTATAGTCATTGCTGGAAATTTCAGATATATATTTGGCATTATACTTTTGGCATATCGATTCTGTAATTCTTATTTGACTTAAAAATGATTCTATTTTATTATAAAGCGCAATTGCATCATCTTCATTGTCAAATATTTCAAGAATCGGATATGATATATCATAACGTATGCTATCATAAGCACCTAAATTAGACAAATAATCATCATATCTCCGTATGCCACAATTTAGAAAAACAAAATAAGTATTTTCAGATTGCATTAGCCATAATTTTAAATCATTATCAAAATCATTGCATCTGATTACCTGATCATCTTCTGGTAAAAAAAACATTGATTCAGATTTTATAAACTGCATTTTTCTTTCATGTGCTTTTAAAATCCGGCTCATTCCTCTGAAATCTGCTGTCACATCAAATCCCAGCCCTACATAATTGTATTTAGTTGTTTTCATATTTAACCTCCTAAAATATTTATTTTTGTGGTTCCATAATTTGTATCTGCATAATTATATCATCTTTTATACTTTATGTAAAGTTATTTGCTATTTCATATAAATTTAAATTTTTCTTGATTTTTAAATTCTTAATATGTATAATACATTTATGCTTATATAGCTCAGTTGGTAGAGCAACAGATTCGTAACCTGTAGGTCGGGAGTTCGATTCTCCCTATAAGCTCCAGCTATAAAGAAGGATGGTTTTATATCCTTCTTTTTTGTGTGCATTTTGTTGACATAATTTTAAAGTGATGCTATAATGTACAAGATACTTAATATAGATCCTATCTTTAAATAATGAGGAGGAAATTTTATGAACAAGAGAGTTCGGTTTGTATCATTTGTGATTTATGCACTCTGCTTAGCTGGCATCTTTTGTAACGCTTTTACAGAATTTAAAGAATTAAGCTGGAGAGTTTATACGACATTAGGAACACTTACAAGCTCTATTTGCATTATATTTGCAGTCAAAAATCTTAATAACTCTACTAACCAATTTTCGAAAAAACACAAGATTGATAATTTTGAAGAAATGTTAACTGAAGTGTTATTTATTGCATGTATCAACAGAATATTTTCACTTTTTTATTGCGTAGTAATATTGCAAAATCTTGTACCTTCACAACCTTTACCTATAAACCAAGAATTACTAGACGCTGAAAGAGCTGCGTTTCCTCTTAAACATTACATCACTGCACTTGTTGTTGCACCTATTAGAGAAGAAGCCCTTTTTCGGTATTTGCCAAAAAAGTTTATTTCAAATAAAATAGTATTTATAATTGTTTCGAGTTTTATATTTGCAATGATTCATGTATTTGATACACCAAACTGGTTTTTATATTTGCCACTATATATAATTCCATCAATTTATCTAGGATATAAATATTGGGAAACAGACAACATCCTCATGAATATGTTCATACATTCTGTGTTCAACTTATAAGTCTTGTATTAGCGGTAAAAATCTTTTTCATAAATTTAGAAAGCCTAAAATAGGAAATCTAATAAATCGAGTGTTTCTTTTATAGAAACACTCGATTTTGCTTTTATATATTATTTTAACTACAAATATTAATACGGGTAATATTATCATAAGTGCCATTTATATAATACTTGTTTCCATCCTCAAATAATTCAGTATCCATATTACTTCTAAATTTTACAAAATAAAATAATCCACCTTTAGAATTTGATACAAATTCAATTTCACCTTTATATTTTCCCTTCAATTCATTTATACTTTTTTCCATAAGAGTTTTATACTTTAATATCTTATCATTTACTATTTTTTCTAAATCGTTATTTGATAAATAATCCAATACTACATATTGTAAGAGTACATTTGTGCATAAGTCAAAACTCTCTTTAAATGAATAAATCGCATTAATAATTTTATTATTTGCTATAATATAACCTACATTTACAGAAGGACTAATTAGTTTTGAAAAAGTACCTAAGTAAATTATATTATTACCATTGTTTAATTTATATAAGCTGTCATACTTATTATTTGTAAAATTAATAAGACTATATGGATCATCCTCTAAGACTATCACATTATATTTATTTACAATTTCTAAAAATTCTTTTCTATTTTCATTTGACCAAGCATATCCTGTTGGATTATTAAATGTTGGAGTTACATATATTAATTTAGGAGAATATTTTATAATGTTTTTTTCTAGCATTTTTAAATCGAGTCCATCCTCTTCTAAATCCATTCCTACTAAATTAACTTTTTTATTTTTAAATACATCTATTGCTCCAAAATATGTTGGTTGTTCAATTAATACTGTATCTCCTTCTTTTAGCATAGAATATGCAATTAAATTTATTGATTGCTGAGAGCCACTTGTTATTAACATATCTTTGCAATTTACATTATATTCCCATATTTTATTTATAAATTCTGCTATTTTAGCACGTAAACAATTTAACCCTTTTGGAGTAACATAGGTATTAAAATCAATATTGTTACTTATCACATTTCTTATACTTTTATTAATTCCATCTCTATCAATTAAATTATAGATTCCAATTGATTTGTTCATAACTACTTCCTTTTACATATATATAGTGCACTTTTTCCATCATCTATTAATTCTAAATCAAAATATGGAGAAAGTAATGTTTCATATTGTTCTTTAGATATCCAATCAAACTCTGTAAAATGTGGTTCATATCCTTCTCTTATTTGAATATGTTCAACTTTATTATTAACTAAATAAGATATTTCTAAATAGCTTATATTTTCAATTTCATATTCTTTTATCATTGGTTTAACAGATGGCTTATTTGAAAAAGTATTAAATATAAATAGTCCATCTTTTTCAAATATATTGCTAAATTTTTCTACATCAATATTAAGTAACCAATAATTAATTGCTTGTTCACAAAATACTTTATTATACTTTTCTTTTGAATGATTAACAAAACTCTCTACATCTTCATTGTATACATTAATTCCTAATTCTTTTAGATGGCTAGGTATCATATCTGATTCTTTATCCAAATAACTTACATTATTACATTGTTTTTTTAATTCTTTTGTTAATCTTCCATTTCCACCACATATATCTAATACTTTATCTGAAGATTTTAAATCTGCTCTTTCAATTAAATAATTAACACCTTTTTTAAAATATCTTTTGTACATATTTTCATAATCTGTATATTTAGGGTATTTCATTTTTATAACATTTCTCCTTTTTTATCAAATAAATATATAACACCATGATATTTAATATTAAATGATGTTTCAAAATTTCTTATCGAATCTTTAACTGTACCTGGAAAAGCATATTTATAATAAGGCAATTTCTCATCGAAATCATGTAAATGAACAATTGATTTTACATTCTTATTGTTAAATAAATAATCTAATAATGGTGCATTTAAACTAGCCTTTTTGTTTATAACTTCTACTGAATGATTATTATGATTAACATTTTCAACAATTGTATATTCATCAAAGTTTTCTTTTCCTCTTATGGTAGTAATAAATCCAGTATCTGTTTTTACAGCAATGCATCCAAAATAATATTTATTACCATACTGTTTTTGACTCATTTTATCTTTGTATTTATTTAAATAAAATTTATATATATTTAAATCTTCATCACTAACATTAATATTACTCTTTTTTATAATAGTCTTATAATAAATATCTTTTTTTACATTATTTAAAAATTCGTTTTCGTCTTCTATTTTAATAAGACTTCTTTCTTTTGTTAAAACATACTTTTTATTAGAAAAAGATAATATCATAAATTGATATTTGTTATTTAATAGTTGCTTATACAATATATCTATATCATTTTCTTTAATAGAAGAAACTTCTAATTTCTTATATTCATGCATGATTTATAAACATCTCCTCTATTAACTTTTCTGCAATGTCTTTTTTTCCATCTGCATTTTTATAAGTATTATCTTTTCTAATAATAAATGCTTTATGACTACCATTTCTAATATTTTTCAAATCATTTGCTACAACTAAATTACATTTATTTTTATCTTTTAATTTTATTGCTACATCTAGTAATTGATTTTCACTAACATTATCTAATAGTTTAAAACCAACTAAAAATGTTTTTGGGCTTATCTCTTTAATTATTGATATGATTTTTGGTGTCTTTTTTAATTTTATAATTAGATTTTCTTCATATGAAGAAATCTTACTGTCTTTAATTCCATCTTTATAATTTACAATTGTTGAAGTAATGTCTGAATTTTTATTATTTTCGATTTCTAATGCAAGTCTTTCTGCTGTTGTAACATAATCAACTGTATAATCAGATACTGCCATTGAATGAATAAAATAATCTATTTTTTGACTTGTTAAAAGTTCTCTTACATTTTTTTCTAATTCATATGTACCAGAAATTTCTATTATTTCTATTTTTTCATTTGTTGGTTTATATGATTCTTTTGCACAAATATAATATATTTTTTCTATGTCATCATTCATTTTTTCGATTAATTTATTTGCAATTGTATATCCTAATTTTCCTGAACCACTATTAGTTATTTTTCTTACATTATCTATTTTTTCACTAGTGCCACCTGCTGTTATAATTATTTTACATTTCATTTTTATCACCACCTTTTAATATATCTTTTACAAAATTAATTATTGTTTCTTTATCTGCCAATTTGCCAATTGCTTTATATCCACATGCTAAATTTCCTTCTTGTGGATCTATAAATTCATATCCATATTTTTTTAATTTAGATATGTTATCCTGAACAATCGGATTTGTATACATACCATTATTCATAGCTGGAGCAAAAACAACTTTTGCAGGTGACGCCATTATTGTAGTTGAAAGCATATCATCTGCTATTCCACATGCAACCTTACCTATAATATTAGCAGTAGCTGGTACTACTAATATTAAATCTGCTTTTCTTGCTAAACTAATATGTTCTACTTCAATATGTTCTTTCTTTTCAAACATATCTATTACTACTTTATTTTTAGATAAAGTTTCAATTGTTAATGGTGTTATAAATTCAGTAGCATTTTTAGTCATTATAACATCTACATTTGCACCACTTTTTACTAAATACGATATAACATCACAAGCTTTATAGCATGCAATTCCTCCTGTTATACCAATAACTATATTTTTTTCTTTAAACATAATATCCCTTCTTTCTAAAAAACAAAAATAATATTTTATATGCAATAAATTGCTATAAAATTTAATTTCTACCATAATTATATACACTTATTTATCATAAGTAAAATATATATTTATTATATTCTTTATAACTAGAGGTTATAATAAAAACTCGTTACATTATTTGTAACGAGTTTCATATTTTAATTATTATTGAGCTACATTTTCAGTAGGAGCTTGTGCTCCATCTTCTGTAGTGTTAGTGCCTTCTGTTACTTCTTCTGGTGTTTGAACATTTTCTCCATCATCTGATGTTACTTCATCTTCAATAGATTCATAATATGATGCATAATTTAATTCATAAATTTTCTTTTCTTCACCATTAGCATTTTTATTAACAAGATTAATAAATCCAGATTCAGAATCATTATCCATATACATTACCCAGTCACCAACTACATTAATAAATGTAGAATATGATGATAATGTTTTTATATTTTGTGCTTCAGTTTCTGAACCATCTACTTTTACTCTAAATAAAGCAACTGTATAATCTTCATTTTCAGCATCTACATAATTTAAGAAATACAAATAATCTCCACTTAAATTTAAATTATATGCTGTATCATCTAATACTAATTCTTCTTCTCCAGAATCTATTGCTGTTCTATATATTTGTTTATCTGTATTTGTATAATATACATAATTTCCAGCAATATCTACACTATATAATCTTCTATTTTCTAAAATTGGTCTTTGATTTGTTCCATCTATATTCATAATATATGTTACATAATCGTCACCAGCTTCATTTTCAACATTGTATATAATATATTTATCTGTAATTCCAATATATCCAGTTCCATTATCACTAACTAATTCACGTTTTGTTCCATCTAATTTCATTTTATAAATATTTTCATCTGTACCTATATAATATATTGAATTATTTAGAACATATACTTCATAGCATTCATTATTAAATTCATTATCATTAATAACTTCTAAATCTGAACCATCAGTTTTCATTCTATATATTTTGTTATCAACTTCATCTGTATCGCTATATGATTCTAATCCTATTCCTATAAAATAAAGATAATCTTTATAAACATTTATAGAAAGAACATCTATAGAGTCCATTAATAATTCTTCTTTATTTTCTCCATTAGTTTTTACTTTACAAATTCCAACTTTCTCTGTATCGTCACTTGGAGATAAATAATAAATCCATTTTCCATCTGATGTAGCATATCCATAATTTCTAACGTTTCCAATAGTATTTCCTACATTAGTTTTTCCTGTTAAAATAAAAGTAAGTACAATTGCTACTAAAACAACTACAACAATAGCAATTAAAGCAATTATTATATTTTTCTTATTACTTAAATTTTCTTTTGATATTTTAAATGTACTAGTTTTTTTGCTTTCATCCTTTTTTGATTCTTCTTTGCTTTCTGAATTTTCTTCTTTTTTAGTTTCTTCAGAAGCATCTTCTTTGTTTTCTTTTTTGCCTTTTTTAGATTTTTTCTCTTTTTTATTTTTCTTTTCTTTTTTATCTTCCTCTTTTTCTTCTTCAGTTTTTTCTTCAGCAACTACTTCTTCTTTTACTTCATCTGAAACTTTTTCTTCTGCTGGAGACTCTTCTTTTGAAAGTTCTTCTAAAAGTTTATTTTGACATTCTTCACAAAGTTTATTTTCTCCTTCTGGAATTTCCTTTCCACAATTAGTACAATTCATTTTTTCCTCCTTTATTTTTGTTTATATATTTTTTATTTTGTTTTTAGGCTCATAAACGATTCACCCTTTATACAATTTAATATATACACAACATCTGTTATATAAACATTATCTTCATTTTTTACTCTTGCAGCTTCTTTATATTCATTTTCTAGTTTTACAGTATTTTGTACTGCATTTAGCATTTTTACTGCATCAAATATAGTAACTTCTGTGTCTCCGTCGATATCACCTTTTTTTACAACTGTATAGACTTTATCTTCAATAGAAACTTTATATCCAGTTCCTAAAGCTCCATTTGACACTTCTTTATCTGAAGAATCTTTTACACTTACTTGTTCATATTTTGTTTTTAGATCTTCAATTGTTATATCTGGTAATATTTCAACATAGTCATCTACTATTGCAATATCTGTTTCTAAATTTTTTTCTGGTTTTACAGGCTTTGGAGTTGGATCTGGACCTGGTGTTGGTTCTGGTTCTGGAGTTGGTGTTGGATCTGGCTTAACATCTGATGCAGAACCTCCTGAGCTTCCAGATGATCCTTTTGAAGCAATACAAGTATCTCCACCTATAATTCTAGCTGCATATCCATATGTTCCGTTCTTTTCAGAAACAATTAAATCCCAATAATATCCACCTACTTGATTTGTTGCTCTTTGTAATATTTTTACATTTTCGCCATTATTTAAAGCTCCTATTGCTGTACCATTTGCTGAAGCTCTTACTTTTAATGATGTGGCAATATTTTGTATAACACCATTTTCATATGAAATTGTGTTTGCTTTTCCTTGATTTGGTCTTGTTGCAACAGCTTTTGGCATATTTTCATATAATGGTATAATAAATACATGATTATTTACATTTAAATTACTATAATAATTTTTTAAGCTTGTTCCTTGACTTTGTGCAGCCATTATATTTTGTTGATATTGATGTGATGCTAATGGTGATTTTCCTGAAACATTAAATTTTTGATAATATAATGTATTTTGACTATATTTTGTTATATAGCTTTCTTTAACAACAGATGCACCACCTAATATTGATGCTCTAATTGAAGTCCATCCATGGCTTTGTGCATATGATAATCCATTATTTATTATATTCGCACTTCCATTACCAGTAGAACCAATATTGAAGTAATTATAACATCCTCTATATTTTCCATTATATCCATTTCCATTACTTAATGTTGAACCATTTTTTCCATGTTCATTTATTATTTTAGCAACTAAAAAATATCCATTAATATTATATTGATTACTTGCATCAACAATTGCCTGAATTGCTTCGCCATTATTTAAGTAAGAACCATAACTAGAAACAACTCTAGCAATGTCATTATATGTAACATCTCCACCTTCTAAGTCTTTAAATTGGAAAACGTCATCTTCATTTATTGAAGCTCTTGGATCCATCATATATGCTAATGCCTCTAAAGATGCACAGCACCATGAACCATTATCATAAGCTTTATTACCACATATTGGACAAATCCACATTCCATTATAATTAGTTCCTATTTGAAATAAATTTAATGGACTTCTTCCATGTCCTTGATACTCTGTAACTAAAACTTCATTCCAATTCATTCCTGTATAGTAAAGTAAAAAAGTATAATTACCATGCTTTGCTTGTAAATTTTTTATTAATTGTTTATAACCAGGATATAAATTATCATCTAGTCCATTTATATCTCTACTTAACGTTCCTGCTGGAAGTTGTCCAGCATAAGACGTATTTGAAGTTACTGGTGTAAAAGCCATTATCAAATATGAGCTTAACATTATTAATGCAGTAATTATTACTAATTTTTTATATTTCACTTTATCACCTCTTACGTATAGCTTTTTTAATAAATTTAATTACTATCATATGAAACTATGAAAAACTGCCATAGTTTCAGTTAAATTATATAAATAATCGCAAAAAAAGTCAACAATTCCTATGTTACAATTAGATTGCATATGGAAACGATTAATTAAATTAAAATAATATTTTTATTTATAACTATAAATAGAGAGTTAATATATAATTTTTTTAAAATTATATATTAACTCTCTATTATTTTATTATTATATTTAATTTAATTTAATTAATTGTTCCCATGGTAAATCTTTTTTACCAAAATGACCATAATTAGTTGTTTTCTTATATATTGGTCTTCTTAAGTCTAAGCTTTCAATAATTCCTCTTGGTGTAAGTTTGAATGTTTTTCTAATTTTCTTTACTATTTCTCCATCTGGAATTGTTCCTGTTCCAAATGTATCAACATATATAGAAAGTGGCTCAGCAACTCCTATTGCATATGAAAGTTGTATTTCACATTTTTTTGCAAATCCATTAGCAACAATATTTTTAGCAATATATCTTGCCATATATGCAGCAGATCTATCAACTTTTGTAGGGTCTTTTCCAGAAAAAGCGCCTCCACCATGACGGCTATATCCACCATATGTATCTACTATAATTTTTCTTCCTGTTAATCCGCTATCTCCTAAAGGTCCTCCTATTACGAATCTTCCTGTTGGATTTATGTAATATTTTGTTTCATTATCTAATAGTTCTGCTGGTACTATTGGTTTTATTACATATTCCTTAATGTCAACTTTTAGCTTGTCTAAATCAACATCACTATTATGTTGTGTAGATACAACTATTGTATCTATTCTTGTTGGTTTGTTTTTTTCATATTCAACTGTAACTTGTACTTTTCCATCTGGTCTTATATAATCAATTATTTTTTCTTTTCTTACTTGAGTAAGTCTTTTAGCTAATTTATGTGCTAAGTATATTGGCATTGGCATATAATCTTCTGTTTCATCTGTAGCAAAACCAAACATCATTCCTTGGTCTCCTGCACCTTCTGATTCTTCTTTTGAACCTTCTTTGTTTTCTAAAGATCTATCAACTCCGAATAGCAATGTCTTCTGATTGTTTTGAAATATTTAATAAAACTTTACAAGTTCTATAATCTATGTCTGTTTCACTATTATCAAATCCAACTTCTTTAATTGCATTTCTTACTATTTGTTCAATATCAACTTCTGCTTTTGAAGTAATTTCTCCTGTAACTAAAATTTGACCTTTTCCAGCAACTGTCTCACAAGCCACTCTTGCATATGGGTCTTTTTCAAAGTAGGCATCTAAAACACTATCTGATATATAATCACATAATTTATCTGGATGTCCCTCTGTAACACTTTCTGATGTAAATAATCTTCTCATATTTTTTCCTCCATTTATTTTTTATAAAAATTCTTTTCGCAATATTTGGTAAGTTTCTTTTTGATTAATAAATACAAACAAAAAGAACTCTACACAAATAGAGTTCTTGAACAATTCTGGTTATTATCATAATCATCATTCAAAGCAACTCTTTTCTGCTCTGTCGGTATTAGCACCTAAATTAATAGGTTGCTGTGGAGTCTAAAAGCCGATTCTCTCGTCCACTCTTGATAATATTCTTTTGCATTACCTATTTTACTACACAACCTGACATTTGTCAACAATTATGTTAAGCTAATTGACAATTTTTAATAAAACAGAAAAAGGTCTTAAGCGATGCAAATTTGCATATCTTTAGACCTCTCCTTTTTCATCCTTACAATAAGTATGTATTTTTAGTTAAATTTTTATCAAATTATTTATAGCATTTCTCTATTGTTAATTACATTCTAAGCTCTTAAAAACATTCTGATAGTAATTTATGTAACTTTTTATTTCTCGTACTGCATGCCAAGTATACTCGTCTTTTAGCATCCTGTAAAATTTCTTATACATTTCTGGATTAGCAGAAGACTCATTAATCTCTATTTGCTCAATCTGCATAATCGAAACATTTATATCATCCATACTTCTCTTTAATGAAGCTCGAGAGATTCCATTTATCATATCACATACATTCTTTAAGTTCCTATATTCTTCATCAATTCTTTGTAAATAATTACATCTTTCATTGCTAATCTTTACCCAATTCTCTAAATCTAAACACATATCTCTTTTATTTTTGTCAAGAAAAATGTATCTATACTTATACTTTTCAAAAATATCAAGCAACTCTTTATTGATACGGCTACTAATAACTATTCTTAGATACATTCCCCTCCAGCCATCAACATCCACATCAGATAATATTTTATCAAGTTCCTGAACAAAATCTGAAATTCCGCTTAAATCAAATATCAGCCTAATATATTCTTTTTCTAATTTGAATATATTATGTACTATTTGCTCTGCCTCACTAATTGTTACGTTCTTACGGTCATTAGTGCTCCCTTTGCTGTAAATATTAATAGTTTCTGCTGACCTTGCAAACATTGATCATCCTCCTTTTAGACTATAATCCCAAGTTGCATAAATTGCTTTATATACTCCTTTCAATACTAATTTAACTAATAACATAAATTTTTACTAGTACATTATATCACATTATCAACAAAACAACAAGAATTATGTTAAGCAAATTGATAAATTTTAAATAAAACGGAAAAAGGTCTTAAGCGATGCAAATTTGCATATCTTTAGACCTTTCCTTTTTCCTTGCTTACTACAAGAATTTTTAGTTAAATTTTATTTTATGAAGTTACTGCAACTCAATTTTCCCGTATGCTGATCCATAATTTTCACATATTATTTCAAATTTTTCGCTAAACCACTTTGATTTTGCATCAATTGCATTACCAAGTGTATCAGCAACATTCTTGTACAGTTCTAACATAGTATTAATCAGTTCTACAGCTTCACGAGTCTCGTTTTTATGCAATCTTTCAAGAATAGCCCTATAAATACAAAAGCAGTTTTCCATCTGACTTCTTGCCTTACCAAATCCTTTTGAGATTTCATAAAACTCAAAAATGGTATTAAATACAACTTTGTATTGATTAAGACGTTCTTTAATGATTTCTGAATTTATACGAATATCTTCTACTTTACAAAAGAACTTCAACCTTGCTAAATACCCATCTTCATAAAATTCTTTCATGTAGTCATTCTCTACAATTTTAGCTGCTATATATTGTAATTCCAAAGTGTTGCAATTTTTCATGAGACTTATTAAGGTTTCTGCAATTTCATGTTCTATATCAAAATAACCATATAATTCAGAAGAAACATAATCTTTATTTCTTCCAATAAAAGCATATCCAAAATTATACTTTTCAAAAAAATTAAGCAATTTCTTGTTAAAATTCTTAATTAAGAAATCTTTATAAAATTTAGGACCCCTTTCTAAATCTGTGTGTTTCATTGTTTCTCTAGTTAAATCAATAAAACTATTTATTGATGATGGAAATCCGGCTAAACACATTTCTGTATTTTTCATCTTGAAAATCTTACTACTTAAATTGCTTTCATCACATGCACTTATATATTCACACTGTTCAGTTTTAATTTTACTAACAAAATCTAAAACCGTTTCTCTTTCTTTTGAATCTAATTCATCAAATTCCCGAATTTTCATTGTTGTATTAAGCATATCTGTTCTCCTTTATGATTATATTCAATAGTTACAAAAAGCAGTTTCTAAATATATTTTCCTCTTTTAGTATATTATATAAAACCATTTCTAAGTATATTTTTTTCTTTTAGTATATTACGTAAAACAAGTTCTAAGTATATTTTCCTCCTTAAAATAATAATTTAACCAACAAAATGTATTAATCTATACACTTTTAATTATATCTAATTAAATTATTTTAGTCAATTTTTATTTTTTTCGCATTACTGGAATAAAGTTTGCTGCAAACTTATACTCATCTTTATTCTTAATATATAACAATCCTATAATTGAAAATGTTACAGCACCAACGAAATTTACTATTAAATCCTTCATTGTATCTCCTATTCCTATGTCTAAGTATCCACCATCGATAATATTTTCTACTTTATTTCCATTTTCATCTACAGATTCTATAATTGTTTTATTTATATCTTTTATAACAACTGGTACATTCTTGCCTTCTGGATGTAGATTTACAGTTGATACTGTACTAACTATTCTATCTTTTTGCATATCTGTTAAAAATACAGTATCCATGCCAAATTCAAAAAATTCCCATAAAACGCCTATTGTCATTGAAAAACAAAATGCTACTAATGCAACAAATGCAGCTGACATTGTTGCATGGAAAAATTCTTTACGATTTAATATGTCTATAAGAGAAAAGCCTATTGCTGCACATAAAAAACCATTTAAAGTATGTAACATTGTATCCCAATGTTTTATTACTATATAATATTCATTTATTTCACCTAAAATCTCCGCAGAATATATAAATAGTAAAATAATAATTTGCAAAGCATCTGGAAGTTGAATATTAAATTTCTTGTCTATTAATACTGGTACTAAAAATAACCCCAATGTTAAAGCACACAAAAAAACATTATTCCAATTTCCTAAAAATACTTGTCTTATTAATGTTATAATAACAAGTGCTCTAAGAATTAAATATACTGTCATATTCTTCTTAGAATAGTTTTCAAATAAATCTTCTTTTTTCTTTTTTTCAAATTTTTTCATAATTTTTCCTTCTATCTTTTTATTAAGTTGAAAAAGAATTGTTATTTTGCTTGGTACCAGCTCTTTCCCTCCTCAACCTCAACAGTAAGAGGAACTGAAAGCTTACAACTAGCTTCCATGCATTCTTTTAATAATTTTTCTACTTCTTCTTTTTCTTCTAATACTGCTTCTATTAAAAGTTCATCATGAATTTGTAAAACAATTTTAGATTTCATATTTCTATTTTTTAATTCATTATAAACTTTTATCATTGCAATTTTCATAATATCTGCTGCTGTTCCTTGTATTGGAGTATTCATAGCAGCTCTATCTCCAAATTTTCTTATCATGTAATTTTTAGAATTAAGCTCTGGAATATATCTTCTTCTTCCAAATAAAGTTGAGACATATCCTTGTTTTTTAGCCTCTTCAACAATATTATTCATGTAGTCTCTTATACCATGGTAAGTATCTAAGTATTTTTCTATATATTCTTTTGCTTCATTTCTTTTTATATCAATTTGTTCTGCTAAGCCAAATTCACTTATACCATAAACAATACCAAAATTAACAGCTTTTGCCTTGCTTCTTAATTGCTTAGATACTTCTTCTACTGGAACTTTAAATACTTGCGAAGCACATATTGTATGAATATCTGCATCTGAATTAAAAGCTTCTATCATAGTTTCATCATTTGACATATGTGACATTACTCTTAATTCTACTTGTGAATAATCTGCATCTACAAATATTTTTCCTTCTTCTGGTTTAAATACTTTTCTTAACTTTTTACCAATTTCACTTCTAGTTGGTATATTTTGTAAGTTTGGCTCTGTACTACTTAATCTACCAGTAGCTGTAACTGTTTGATGAAAAAATGTATGAATCCTTCCTGTTTTAGGATTTATAAATGGAATCATACCTTCTACATAAGTAGAATTTAATTTCATTAATTGCCTATATTCTAATATTTTTTCAACTATTGGATGTGCATCTTTTACTTTATCTAAAGCATCTACATCTGTTGAATATCCAATTTTCGTTTTTTTACATGGTTTTAATTCTAATTTTTCAAATAAAATTACACCTAATTGTTTTGGTGAATTTATATTAAACTCTTCACCAGCCATTTCATATATATCTATTCTTAATTCTTCAATATGTTGTTTTAGATTTTCTCCATATTTAACTAATTCTTTTTTATCAACATACATTCCTTCATATTGCATATCTGCAAGTATTTGGACAATTGGCATTTCTATATTGTTAAATAAGTCAATTGAATTAATTTTTTTAAGTTCAGATAAAATTAATTCTCTAGTTTTTCCAATTACATATGCATATAATGCATATGTATAATTTGCTTTTTTCTGGTTTTCTGTATCTGTAATTTCATCAAACAAACTTGTTTGAACTTCAGATTTTTCTTGTTTTTCTTCATATTCTGATATATCTATATCTAAATATTGTCTAGCTATATCTTCAACAGAATATGCATTAGATACTGAATTTAAAATATATGCAGCGATTTTGGCATCATACATCATATTTTTGGAATTTATATCACTTTGTTTTAATAATATATAGTCTTCCTTCAAATTATGACCACATTTTAAAATTTCTTCATTTTCGAAAATTCTTTTTAATATCTCTTGTGAAAATTCTAAATTATAAACTTTATCTTCATTATATATATTTATATATTTAATTTCTTTTTTTATAATTAAATTTTCATCATTTTTGTCTACTTTTTCAAAACAATAATAAACTAATTTTTCATTTTCAATTTTTAAAATTAATTCTTCTATATCTTTAAGGTTCTTTAATTCAATAAATTCAAAAAGCTTTTCTTTTGTTTTTTCTTCATCACTTTCTTGTTCAGTTTGTTCTAAATTGAATCTTTCAATATATCTGTTAAATCTTAAATTTCTAAATAATTCTAGAACTTTTGGTTTATCCCAATCTCTTACTTTAAACAATTCTAATTCTTTTTCAATTGGAGCATTCACATCAATTCTTCCTAGTTCACGTGAAAGAAGAGCTAAATCTTTATTTGCTTCTAAATTTTCTTTTAGCTTTCCTTTTGCAATAGGTTCACCAGCTTCTAGTTTTTCATAAATAGTATCTACTGAATGAAACTCTTTAACTAAATTTAATGCTGTTTTTTCTCCAACGCCTGGAACACCTGGGATATTATCTGATTTATCTCCCATTAGTCCTTTTACTTCTATAAGTTCTTTTGGTTCTATTCCATATACTTCTAATACTTTACTTCTATCAAAATTTTCTGTTTCTGTTTTTCCATTTTTAGTTCTTGGGATTCTTATTGTTGTTTTATCTGAAGCAAGTTGAAAAGAATCTCTATCTCCTGTAAGCAAAGTTACATCTATACCTTTTTTCTCAGATGATTTTGCAAGTGTACCTAAAATATCATCTGCTTCATATCCAGGTAACTCTATAATCTTAATATTCATTGCAGTTAAAACTTCTTTTATAATTGGCATTTGTGCTGCAAGTTCATCTGGCATTCCATGTCTTGTGCCTTTATATTCTTTATACATTTCATGTCTTTTAGTTGGATGCTTTACATCAAATGCTACTACCATATAATCTGGATTTATGTCTTCAACTAATTTAAACATAATCGCTAAAAAACCATATACAGCATTTGTATATGTTCCATCAGCAGTTTGTAACATTTTACTACTCATAATTCCATAAAATGCTCTATTTAAAATACTATTTCCGTCTATAACAACTAATTTTTCCAATATTACCTCCTAAATTTTTTTCAAAAACTATTTCTTAAATATGTTTAATATCTTCTTGAAAAAATTTGATATTTTATTTTCTTTATATATTATCAATTCTGTATTCTCTAATATATTATCTACAGTTTCATTTTCTTTATTAATAGTTATATTTTCTATTAATAGCTTTTTTTCGTTTTCTTCTTTAAATATTGATTTAAACTCTTCTTTTTGTTTTTTATTTGCAAAATATTTATAATTTATAATTTGCAAAAATGCTTTTGTTTCATCTTTTAATTTTTGCTCTGCTAATGGTCTATCTGTGGTTAGATTAACTTTATATAATGATGATTTATTTTCATTAAAAAAATTAATAACAGAGTCTGGTATTTTTTTCTTATCTTCTGGATTTAAATTCGTTAAAATATAATCAACTTCGCAACAAGCTTCTGAAAATTCCATATATTTATACCTTTCATTATCTTTCGTCGTTTTCATCTTTTGAATATTTTTTTGTATTATTTTTATTATTATTTTTAGATTTTATTTTTTCTTTAATCCAATTTATTGCCTTAGATATAACATTTTTCTTTTTTTCAACTGGTAAATCAGCTCCTGCTAATTCATCAGCATAAAAATATACTTTTGTTTTAGGAATTATAATAGTTTTATCTTTTTCTATTTCTTCAATACTACGTCTTGTAACTGTATCTATCATTAGTTCCATTGCAGTACCTGGTAATAAAGCATAATTAGATAAATTATTTCTTGCATTATTTGTTCTTGTAAATCCATTAACTTTTCCTTGAGTTATATATGCAACCAAACTGTTTGCAGTATGTTCTATTCCATATGCCCTAGATGTTTCGTTTACAGAACTTTCTAATATTCTTCCTAATGAATTAACATTATATCCATTATAATTTTTCTCTATAAATGATTGTGCCATTAAGTCTAACATCTCTTTTGGAGATACAATTTGTTTAATTTGATCTCTTGCATTACCAGTTCTTGTAAAAGAACTCGCATCACCAGTTGTTATATATCTTTGAATTGCTCTTTCAACTTGTTGTTTAGCAGCATCTCTGCCAGCTTCTTTTTCAAACCTCAAATATGTTTGCTCTATTGCTAAACTAACGATTCCCATTTTTTGACTTAAATTTACATCATTAAAATGAACATTTTTAGGATTTGTATCTATATTTCTTATATAATTTTTATTAAAAGTAACATAATGATATCTTCTCTCATCTTGATCTATAATATGTCTATCAGCAAATTGAGTATCTACACCAAAATATTCTAAATCTGGTTCACCTCTTCTAAGAACTGGTGAATCCCATGTTAAATCTACTGGAAATGATTGTCCATTTATTGTTAGCACATTCCAAGCATGTCTTTCACTTTTTGTTCTATCGCGATTATAAGCTATTCCTCTTACATAATCACATTGTATTCCTTGCCTATCCATCATTTCTTTATATAACAAAGAATATCCTGCACAAATTCCTTTTCTACTTAAAATAACAGATAAATTTGAAGGTTTTTGAGTATCATATTCAGCTTCATTATGATTATAGTCTATTTTTTTTCCTAAAACTTCATATATATATTTAGCTTTTTGAAATTGATTCCATTCTTTAGGTATTGAAGCCTCTATTACTTTCATTTGTCCAATTATTTGCTTTATTTCTCTTCCACTATATGTAGTTCTTTTTTGATATTTTTCTTTATTATATTTGTTTTTTTCTGCCAAACCTCCTTGAACCAATATTTGTTCATTATCTGGTATAGTATTTAAATTGTATTTACTTTCTAATTCTTTTGTATTGGCTACAACAATCATATATTACTCCTTTAATATTCGTACATATCATTTAACAAAACTTTTATATCTTTATTCTTTATTTCATTTAGTTCTGTTTCCAAATTATCTGCTTCTATTCTATCAACTGATAATATTTTTAAGTTTTCAAATTTTTCTATAACATTTAAATCTAACTCATTAATTTTCTCTACTGAAAAATATTTAATTGGTAAATAGAAATCAATTTCAGATAATTTAAAATTTTGAATATTTTTTATTGCCAATTTCTCTAATTTTTTTAATTGTTTTAAAAAATCAAAATTATTTATTTTCATATTTACTAATTGTAATTGGACAATATTAGATAATTGAGCTAAATCTTCTAAATTATCAATTTCTGAATTATTTAATATTAATTTTTCTACACTTTGAAGCTTAGTTAAATCTCTTATTTCACAATTAATAAATTCGATTTCTTTAATATCTTTAATTTTTTCTAAATCATCTATTGTTAATCCTAAATTTTTTATTGATATTTTCTTTAAGTTTTTAAATAGCACTACTTCCTCAAAATATACTTTATTATATCCACCAACTATATTTTGACTGTCTAACATAATTTCATTAATAAGATCTAAATCATTGGCAGTTATATTTTCTTTATCTAAACTAAATTGAACATAATTTCTTAACTCTATATTTTTAATTAATTGATTTTCTTCTACAATTTTATTTTCCATTGTATTTTCAAATTCTAACATACATTTTCTCCTCTGTGCTTTTACTTTGTATAAAGCCAATTGTCATTTATATTATACCATTTAATTATTAAATAGCAACAGAATTTTAATCTCAATTGACTGTTTACATAAAATATTATATAATGTATGGGATACTTAGATAATTCATTCATTTTAGAATAGGAGATGCTTATATGAATATTAATTGGAATGATACAAATCAAGTTCAAATGCTTGTAGAGTCTTATCTACTTCGGCTACTAAAAATTAGTAGTGTTACATCTGATTATCATGGTATTGGAAAAGCTTTTAACGAATTGGAAAGAATTTGCGAGGAACTAGGTTTCTACTATGACCGTCAAGCTCGCGGTATGATTATGAGAATTTCTAATACACCTGATAATTTTAGTATTAACTGCAAATTAGCAATCGTTTGTCATATCGACACAGTAGCATATGACACGCAAAAATGGTTACACAGTCCACTTGGCGAAATTTATAATAACAGAATCTTTGGTAGAGGAGTTATAGATGATAAATGTGCAATCATTCTCTCTTTACTTGCTGCCAAAGCCTATGAAAATTATTTTAATGAACCTTGGATTATAATTGTTGGTTGCTGTGAAGAAGGCATTTGGTATGATATGGAACAATATAATCTTGAAAATCATCCCATTCCTGATTATGCAACAACAATTGATGGAGACGGAGTTCAATCTGGCTGTCGTGGCGCTGCAAATATAAGTTTTATTTTCAAACGGAAATATTTTGAAGGAAGAAAATTACTTAAGAAAATAACAATTCCTGGCAGTGCTGACAATATTATTCCTGGTTTTGCAATTGCAAGTTTTTCCAATGGAGAAAGCTTTCAGCAAAAAGGAATATCTTGTCATTCTTCAATTCCTGAAAATGGGAAAAATGCTCTTATATCTCTTGCAAAAAATATACGTTATTTTAATTACAAAGAGTTCCCTGGTTTTTTTGAATTGATGAATAGTTTTGAAAATAATACTTTGCCAGAATTTGAGTCACTTGAAAAAGGAATTATTGGTATTCCTTCAACTGTATGTCCAACAACTTGCAATATAGAAAGCGATAGACTTGCTGTAAATCTAAATTTTAGACTTTCACCTGGAATAACTGAAAAAGAATTTTTAAATCTTTTATCAGAATTATCCATAAAATATGATGCTGAAATTGAGGTTTCCAGTTTAGTAATGCCAAGTTTTATTGATTCCAATTCTCCAATTATTTTAGCTCAGATTGATGCTTATGAAAAAGTAATTGGACATAAAACAACAGCTAATATCGCACTTGGTACTGGTTATAACGCAGCATTTAAAGCTAAATATGGTTGCAATATTTTTGGACCAAGATTTGCTGTAGAAGATGATGAAAAAGATTTATGTCATTGCGATGATGAAAGCAGAACAATTAACGATCTTATGAAATTTTATAAAATGCTTTGCATTTTTATGAAAAATTTTCTTTCATAAGTTCCTATTCAAAACTATTATAAAGTACTAATAGTTTTTTAAAAACAGGAGGAAATATTTATGAGTCGTAAATTAGAACGGATTTATGATATTTTAACAACAGAAAAAAGTAAAAATGTTTTTGCATTTATATTCTATTTTTTGTTTATTATTACATTAATAGATTTGAACCTTCCAGTAGGAATACAAATATTTATTAATCTTATACTTATAAATATATATATTCCATTTATATCTTTTTTTATGGCAACATTACCTGAAAGATTTCCAAATAGTATAAAACTATTTATGATGGAGGCAGGCAAAGAACTAAAAAAAATTATAAAAGAAATTATATTGTTTTTCATTTTTCTAATCGTTTGTAGTTTCTTTACTAGTCTTTTGCTTATAGGAACGACAGATAATCAAATACGTGTTAATACCGATTTTTATTCAGACCCTTTTGTACAATCATTACTAATAATAGTGTTTGCACCAATATTAGAGGAATGCATTTTTCGGTATTTGCCATCTCGTTTTATAAAAAATGGAATACTGTACGTTGTTATATCTTCTGTTATATTCGCTGGAATGCATGTTATTAATTACCCTAATGCACTTTATTACATCTGGTTTTACTTACCAACAGCGTTATATTTTGGATATCGTTATTATAAAACAAAAGACTTGTTAGTTACCATATCCATACACTGTTTTAATAACTTCATTTCTTTATTACCACTCATACTATCAGTTTTATAATATAGACTGATACCTGTAAAACAAAAGCAAGAGAGGAAGCTAGTAGCTCCCTCCCTTGCTTTTTTATTTAAAATACTTTATTACACAGCCAAATTTTTGTTTTTATAGCTCGGATTTTCTGTTACTTCTTCAATTACAGTAATCCAATCTGGAAGTTCAACATCTTGATTCTCATTAGTAATCTCTATTTCGAGTATAGCTTTATCTTTCCAGTCCGGATAGATATCAAGTTCGAAATATTGATTATTGAATACAAAACAATAGCGATCTTTCCGAATGCGTTTTTCTCCTTCTAATAGTAGCAAAATATATTCCTGCTGATTAATTCTACGTTCATTTTCCGAACGAGAAATTCCAGATATCTCTCTTTTTTCTGTATAGTAGTAACTGAACCCCTTACCATTTCCTCTCTGCCTAACTCTTCTTTCCAAGGTAGGATCATCTGAGTGAAGATATGTTTGCATAATATTTAGTTTCGTAATACCATACACCTCAGAAAGCTCAATATCTGTTGGACGTTTAACAAGATATTTTCTCTCTGTTTCAACTGGAACTGGTAATCCCATAGCAGCATAAACTTCATTAAGTAATCTACCAATTTTACTTTCAAAATCTGTAGAATTATCAATTACTCTTAAATGCTGATGACCAATCCACGCATTTCGTGTTATCTCATCTAAATGTCTTGCCTCCTCAATTGTTTCTGTTCTGGCCTTATTATTAGACAATGTATAAGCTTCTTCAGCACCATAAGCAGCACTTACAAGATGAAAAACTGCATCATATTCATCTCTCGCATCTGCTTCTGTTAAAGAATTTTTTTCCAATATTCTATCAAACATTTCTTGTGGCATATAAGCTTTGTTGTCTAATAATCCTCTGTCATAAAAAATTACTACATCTTTGTTTAAATATCCCGCAGCTTCTCGAGTAGTTGCTTCCTTATTTAATGCCCTTTCAATTAAAATGGTTTGAAATTGTTCATTTTCCATTTCCCAAGGACAAATTCCTGAATTAATAAGCTCTGTTGCTGTCTCTGCAACAATAATCACTTTAAATCCCTTTTTGGTCAGTGATTGTTCCAGAACACTTAATCCAGTGGTTTTACCCGCACAAGGACCTCCTGTTACTACAAATTGCCATAACCGCATGCTTTTTACCTCCATAAAGTATTTCAATTTGTTTATAAGAATATATATTAATATACTCTTATACCAACAAAATGAGCATTATGATTATACTACATAACGCTCATTTTGTCTATCTTTATGGTTAACTAATTATTGTTTAAATTTAAGTTTGTCTTTCTCAATCTTTTGTGAATATCTCTCCTCCTCTGAAAAAACACATCCACAATATTTTTGCATATAAAGTCCAAGCTCACGAGCTTTATTTTGTCCCTCTCTAAAACCTACTCTAAAGTCTCTATATAAAAATTCTATATCATATTTTTTTGCCATTTCTTCACATACTTTTTTTAATTCATCATGGTTTTGATATGGACTTACAAAAAGTGTACTTGTAAAGCAATCGTATCCATGCTCTTTAGCATATTTTGCAGTTTGTTCAATACGAACTCTATAACAGTATTTAGCGCATCTATTATCTAAATCATTAATTACTTCTTTGCAAAATTCTCTTAATCCATAATTTTCATCAATAATTAATTCCAAATTAATCATTTTTGAATATTCTATTAATGTATCTCTTCTAGTTTTATATTCTATGTATGGATGAATATTTGGATTGAACCAATATGAAACTGGTTCTATTCCTTCTTTTCTTAATGAATCTATACAATAGACGCTACATGGAGCGCAACATGTGTGCATTAATAATTTCATTTATATTCCTCCTATTCCCAAAAACATATTGTATACTTAGTTTTATAATACATTTTTGATGAATAATTCTTCATATTTTCTTTTTCTGAAACAATTCCAGAAAGTATTCCAATTAAAAAAGTAAATATAGTAATTGCTCCAAATACTTTTTTTAGTATGTTTTTAGTTTCATCACTTTTAAAACTATTAAATATTATAATAAATATTAAAATTCCAGATAAAATAAACATCCACGCATAATCAATTAAATATCTTTGATTACTTCCTGCCATCATAATGCTTATTATTGCAATTAGCGTTCCTACTATTATTAGAGAGTTTATTACAATTTTTAATTCTCTATTTTCTGTTTTTTTATTTGCTTTTATTACAAAAAAGTTCATAAAGCATATTGGTGCTATCATAAATAAACCACCAATCATATTTTCTATATAGTAATATCCATAGAACTCTAATAATTTATTATGATTTGTAATAAATGGAAAATCTGGTATAAAGTTTGGTATGCTAAATATATTTGCAATTATCCCAGTAGGAATTGCAAATATTCTACTTTTTAATGCTCCCATATTTATAACTGTTAATTGATATTTTGCTCCAAATTCGAATGGATTTTCAAATCTAATATAATTATATATCATTAGTAATATCCCAACTGTAATATATGGGATTCCGACAAGATATTATTAATTTAAATAATGGTTTTTTAGCTGTTTTAAATTGTTTTATACTTCTTATTAATAATTGTATTAAATATGGTAGTATTAGTAATGATGCTAATAAATCTGTTGGTCTACATGCTACAGATAATGCTAAAAACAAGCTTCCTAAAAATATATTAATATACTTTTTCTCATCTTTTTCTAATGATTTTAATATAAAGTATATTCCAAAAAGAACGCAAGCAACTCCAGATAAAACAGCTAATTCATAAAATCTAGACATTCCATCTGCATATAATATTAATGAACCTGAGCACAGTATTATTAATGAATATAATACAAATTTAAACGATATATTACTAAAATACCTATTTACAATTTTTAATAATATTTCTTTTATTAAAACAAATATAAACATAGATAGTATAAATATAACAATTGCCATATCTAAATATTTTTTAAATATAGCATAATATGGTAAAAAGAAGACAAGTAATGGCAAAATTCCAAAATACACATAATATTTTCCATTATAATATGCTGTATCCCATAAATAGTCTTTTCCTCTTTCTAATTTGCTTCTTTCTAAATCATCATATGGATTTTCTAACTCCATAAAAGCTTCACTTGGTGTATCTTCTAACGCAAATGAACCATGATATACACTATTTACAAATTTTTCGTTATATATTTTATGACTATCTGGTTCTATAGAATTTTGATTTATAAAAATTGAAATAACAAAAAATATTCCAATTACAAAAAGTAGTACTAATTCTTGTGTTAAGTTTTTAGGAGAATATTCTTTATTTATATTTTTTTCGTATTTTAATAAATATCTAAATCCTAAAATTCCCAAAACAATTATAAATCTTACTATATTAAATTCAAATGGAATCTTTTCGTTTACTATAATACTATCTAATTGATTTTTTTCATAAATATCTTTATCTATTGAAATTTCAAGTCCATTTACATTTCCAGATAAGTATACTGGAATATATTTTGATTTTTCGTTTCCTGGAATATAATTTTTAGAATTTAATCCTCTATAATTAGAACTCGTTTCATCTGAAAAATATAATTTATATTCTCGTACATCTTCTATTTTCTCATTGAAATTTACTTTAATTGTTGCAACCTTCGCATTTATATTATCAATTTTCAAAATAGCTTTTGAGCCTTCATATTGTACAAATTCGGGATTATTAAATTCTCTTTTTTCAAAGTTTCCTAATAAAACGCGATAAGAAGTAATGTTAAAAACAATTACTTCTAAAAATAGTGCGATTATTAAATTAATTAAAAGTTTTGAATAATTTCTTTTCATCTATAACTTTCTACAACAAATTATTTTGATTTTGTTTCGTGATATTCTTTTTCTGTATTAACATTCCAAATATTGTCTCTTGTTGTAATTCCTTCTTTTATATTTTTTACAGCCTCAAATGCTGTTGCCATTGAATGGTCCATATTGTTATATCTGTGTTGACCATTTCTACCAATACAATATAAGTTATTAAATGTATTTAAATATTCAATAAGTTTGTCCATGTTCTCATAAGTATCAAAATAAGCAGGATATGCTTTTTTTATTTTCTCTCTATGAAAATCCAAAACATCTTCTTTATCTATAATATTCATACTTGCAAGTTCGTCAATAGCAAATTCTGAAAATTCTTTATCATTCATATTCCAGTATTTATCATTTTCTGTACAAGTATATTCTAAGCCAATCCAAACTGTATTTTCAGCATCTTTAACTAAATATGGTGACCAGTTATTAAAAACTTGAAGTCTTAACATTTTAACTTCTGGTTCCTGAACATAAATCCAACAATCTGGAACAATATTTCCTAATGTCTTCATTTTTGTTTTATTTTCCAATTTTATTTTGTTAACTAAAACACCAACAGTTTGAAAATCTACATAAGGAAGTCCTCTTGCAATATCTTTCATATCTTGTGGAACTTCAATTCCAGTAAATCCTGCAACTAAATCTTTAACTGGCATTGTAGAAATAAATATATCTCCTTCTAAAATTACTTCTACTCCTTGCATTTCACACACTACACTTTTTATAGTGTTGTTTTCTATTTTTAATTTTTTTACAGAATACCCTTTTAGTATTTTTCCTCCATTTTGTTCAATTTTTTCTGCTAATGTTTCCCATAATTGTCCTGGCCCATATTTTGGATACCAGAATTGCTCTATTAAAGATGTTTCTACTTCCTCTTTCTTCTTTTTAGATTTAAATACTTTTGAAAAAGCATCTTTTACTACAGCCATTATAGAAACACCTTTAACTCTTTGTGCTCCCCAATCTGCTGAAATTTCTTTTGGATGTCTTCCCCAAAGTTTTTCTGTATATTTTTCAAAAAACATACTATATAAAACTTTTCCAAAACGATTTATATAAAAATTCTCTAAAGAATCTTCTTTTTTCTTTATAAATATTGATTTTAAATAACTAAATCCAGCCTTTATTGTACGGAAAAGTCCCATATTTGTAAATGTTTGTAATTTTAAACTTATAGGATAGTCAAAAAACTTTTTAAGATAATAAATTCTAGAAACTCTAGTTCTTACAAGCATTACTTTGTCTTCTTTTTCTGGATTTGGTCCGCCTTGTTTTAATGGCTTTTCTCTTCCTAATTTTTCATCATCAAAAGATTTTTCTCCTTGAATTGGCATTAATTCTTCCCAAAAATCCATAACTTCTTTATCTTTAGAAAAAAACCTATGACCACCAATATCCATTCTATTACCATTATATTTTACAGTTTTAGAAATACCTCCAATATCATTAGATTCTTCTAAAATAATTACTTCATATTGTTTACTTTTATCTTCTAGCAACTTGTATGCCGCAGTTAACCCAGCAGGTCCTGCACCAATAACTATAACTTTTTTCATTTATTAATCCTCTAAACTTTATATTCTATTCCTAAATGTTCATATCCTGTTGCTGTAACAATTCTTCCTCTTGGAGTTCTAGCCAAAAAACCAATTTGCATTAAATATGGTTCGTATACATCTTCTATTGTTTCAACTTCTTCATTTAACGTTGCAGCTAATGTTTCAACTCCAACTGGCTTTCCATTATATTTATATATTATTGTCTCTAATATTTTTCTATCTGTATTATCTAATCCTAAATCATCTATATCTAATCTTTCAAGTGCAATTTTGGTAATGTCTAAGCTTAAAGTGCCATCTCCCAAAACCATTGCATAATCTCTAATTCTTTTTAATAATCTATTAGCAATTCTTGGTGTTCCTCTTGAACGTTTTGCAAGTTCTATTGCTGCTTCTTTTTCAATTTTTATATTTAAAAGTTCACTAGAACGTTCTATTATTGTTGTTAAATCTTTAACAGAATACAATTCTAATTTTGCAACAATTCCAAATCTATCTCTAAGTGGTGTAGATAAAGAACCAACTCTAGTTGTTGCCCCTACTAAAGTAAATTTAGGTAAATCTAGTCTTATAGACTTTGCTGTAGGCCCTTTTCCAATTATTATATCTAGACAATAATCTTCTAATGCTGGATATAATATTTCCTCTATATTTTTATTCATTCTATGTATTTCATCAATAAATAAAACATCATTTTCAGATAAGTTTGTAAGTAATGCTGCCAAATCTCCTGGTCTTTCTATAGCTGGACCTGAAGTAATTTTTATATTACTTTCAAGTTCATTTGCAATAATATTAGAAAGTGTTGTTTTACCAAGTCCAGGAGGACCATATAAAAGAACATGATCTAAAGCCTCTCCTCTTTTTTTGGCTGCTTCAATATATACTCTCATACTTTCTTTAACTTTATTTTGACCTATATATTCACTAAGCTTTTTAGGTCTTAAAGAAACTTCTGAATAGTCTTCTTCATCTATTAAATTTGGATTTAATATATTATCTTCCATTTGTAAATTTATCCCCCAAGTTTAATTATTTTAAAATAAATTTAATCCTGTATCATATTCAAATTCTTCCATAAAAGGAAAAATTTCTTTTACTCTTTTTAGCGTATATATTGCATTTTTTTGATGTGGACATTTTTCTGGTGCTTCTACAAGTTCATTTTTATAACAGTTTTTTGTCATTTTATAAACCAAATATCTGCATCCTAAATAATTATAATATATTTTATAACCATTATCCAAATCTTCCCAAAACATTTCAAATGTATACTTTTCGTTCACTTTTGCAACCTCTCTATTATTTTTAAATACCAAATATTGTTAAAATCATGCCTAATCCCATTATAAAGAAGCTTGCACCTAATATATATATTATCATTTTTGAAGCACTTGATGCCTCAATATAAACTTCTTGTGGATTAAATTCATTAATTTTTAGTTCTCGTTTATTTCCTATATCTGGTAATCCTGTTTTTCTATATTTACCTGTACATTTTGTATATAAGTTACCATTATATTCATATTGATAAATAGGAGCATATGCAACTGTACCATCTTGTAATTTATTTTCATCAAAATCTACACATTCTCCAGTTACAACCTTTTTACATTTAGATTTTGCAATATCTTCTAGAACTCCTGGAACAATCATCATTGCTAATCCAATTAGTCCAATTGCTACAGATAATAGTGATGGAAATACTTTGCTTCCATGAACATCAGTAAAAAACATTCCTCCCCATTCATTAACTGCTGGAATTATTACGCAACTTAATCCAGCAAGAGTAGCAAGTGCTCCAGATAGTTTCTTTCTGTTTAATAAAATAATTCCCATTATTATAAATAGTTGTCCTACTGTCATAATTGCAAATGTTACTTGATTTAGTCCTGTAAAATAGATTAATAATCCTATTGATGCAACTGCCCAAATAATACATGCCCAAGCTACAACGGTATTATAAAAACCGTATTTTTCATTTGTTTGATCGTTCATTTTTTTACCTCTTTCCTTTGTTATTTTAATACTTTTTTTAACATGATTATAAAATTTTTTCATATTTTTACTCTCTTATCATATTTATAAATTCTTCTTCTGTTATTATTGTTATTCCTAAAGTTTGAGCTTTTGTTAACTTACTTCCACCATCTTCTCCTGCCAAAACATATGTTGTTTTTTTAGAAACAGATGATGATGTTTTTCCTCCAAAACTTTCTATTATTTCTTCTGCTTCTTTTCTAGAATAGTTTTCTAATCCACCAGTTAATACAAAAATCATGCCTTCAAATCTTCCATCTCCACTAGAATTTTCTTCTGATTCCATATTTAATCCTGCATCTTTTAGTTTTTGAAGTAAATCTTTAGTTTGATCTTGAGCAAAAAATTCAAAAACGCTTTCTGCCATTATTTCACCCATGTCATCTATCATAACTAAACTTTCTAAAGATGCATTTTGAAGATTGTCCATATTTTTATATCTTTTAGCTAATTGTTTTGCTGCTTTAGCACCTATATGCCTAATTCCTAATCCATTTATTAATCTATAAAATTCATTATTCTTACTTTCGTTTATACTATCAACCAAATTTTGAGCAAATTTTTGACCATTTTTCTTTAATGTTGCTATATCTTCTAATTTTAAACTATATAAATCTGAAATATTTGAAATTAAATTTCTATTTAATAGTTCCTCTATTATACTATCTCCAAGTCCTTTTATATTCATTGCTTCACGAGAAGCAAAATGAAGTATATTTCTATATTGTTTTGCAGGACATTCAACTCCTATACATCTAACAGCTGCTTCACCTTCTTCTCTTATAGCATCTGCTCCACATACTGGACATTTTGTTGGCATAGTGAATTCTTTTTCTGTTCCTTTTCTTTTTTCTTTTTTGACACCAACAACTTCTGGAATAACATCTCCTGCTTTTTGTATTACAACTATATCTCCAACTCTTAAATCTTTTTCTTTTATAAAGTCTTCATTATGCAAAGTTGTTTTTGATATTGTAGATCCAGCAACTTTTACTGGTTCTAAAATTGCCATTGGAGTAATAGCACCAGTTCTACCAACTTGAAATGTTATATCCTTAAGAACTGTTTCCTTTTGTTCTGGTGGATATTTATAAGCTATAGCCCATTTTGGAGTTTTATAGTTTGAACCTATAATTTCTCTATAATTTAAATCATCGACTTTTATAACTGCACCATCAATTCCAAATGTTAGCTCTTCTCTGTTATCTCCAATTTTATTTATTTCTTCAATTGCTTCTGGTATACTTTCACATAAAACTTTTACTGGATTTACATTAAATCCAATTTTTTCCAGATATTTTAAAGATTCAATATGAGAAGTGAATTTTACATCATCTGATTTTTGAACATTAAAAATATAAATATCTAATGGTCTTGATGCTGCAATTTTAGAATCTAGTTGTCTTAATGAACCTGCGGCTGCATTTCTCGCATTAGCGAATAATGGTTCTTCGTTTTCTTCTCTTTCTTGATTCATTTTTTCAAATTCTTGTTTTCCAATAAAAACTTCGCCTCTAACTATGATATCTATCTTCTCTTTTAATTTTTTTGGAATATGTTTTATTGTTTTTAAATTATCTGTTATGTCTTCTCCAACTAAGCCATTACCTCTAGTTGCTCCTCTTACAAAAATTCCTTTTTTATATTCTAAACTTACAGATAAACCATCTATTTTAGTTTCTACAACATATTTTACTTTACATTGATTAATTGGCTTTGGCATCTCAAATTGAATTTGTTCTATTTCCTGATCATTGTTTTCAATTGCCTTTTTTACTCTTTCATCAAAAGCGTATAATTCATCAAAGTCAAATATATCTTGCAAACTTTGAAGTGGAACTTCATGTTCAACTTTTTCAAATCCTTCTTTTACTGTTCCTCCTACATGTTGTGTTAACGAATCTGCTGTAATTAAATCTGGATATTGTTTTTCCAAATTTTTAAGTTCTAACATAAGCATATCATATTCAAAATCACTAATTTCTGGTTCATCATCATCATAGTATTTTTTTGCATGATACTCTGTAATTTTCTTAAGTTCTTTTATTCTTTTTTTTGCATCTTCCTTACTCATTAGTTTTCCTCTTTTAAAATATTATTTTACTTAGCTTCTTTAAATAAATCTTTTCCATTTTTTAAGTAGTCATATCCTGAGAAAATAGTAGCTATTACAGACACTAACATAAGAATTGATGTTAGTGCATTTAATACAATACTTCCTTGTGACATATATATTTGAAAACTACTACTTAAAGCTTGTGCTTGATCTGTTGTTCCTCTTACAAAATCGAAGAAATTGTACTTGTCTACAAATACTAATATTATTGCTATCATTTGAGTAACTGTTTTTAGTTTTCCCCAAATAGATGCAGCAATAACTTTTCCTCCATTTTCTACTGCAAGAAGTCTATATCCACTTACTAAAAATTCTCTAGCTAAAACAATTATTGGTATCCATGCAGGAATTTTTCCAAATTCTACAAGTATCACAAGAGCAGATAAAACTAAAATTTTATCTGCTAATGGATCTAAGAATTTACCAAATGTAGTAATTTGATTTCTTGAACGAGCTATATATCCATCTAATTTATCTGTTATAGATGCTATAACAAAAATTAAATTCATTATCCAGAAAAATACTGGTATTCCAAGCCATGTTCCTGAAATTACTCCAAACACTCCCAAATATCCTACTATTACAAAAATAGGAACTAAAATTATTCTAAAAATAGTTAATTTATTTGCTAAATTCATATTATTACTTACCTTTCAACATTTTGATTTGTCTCATTTTTTTCGCTTGTATTTTGTATATTATTTACTTTATTTTCAGATAAAGTATTTGTATTATTAATTGCATTCAAGCCATTTTCTTCTGCTTCTTTTTCTAATTCATTTTTTCTTGCTGTTTCTAATTGATTTATCACAGCTTGAAGACTTGACATATCTTTTCCTATCATTTCTAAATCTTTAGAATCTATAGAATCTTTTAAATTATTATTTGCTTTTATAACTGAATCTATTAATTCATTTATGTCTTCAATATTTATAAATTCTAAATCTACCGCATATGCATCATTAAATAAATTATTAATTGCACTTTCTAATGTATCTCCTATTGCAACTGTATTTCCTGAAGCAACTATAACTTTTCTTAGTACTGGAATTTCACTTTCATTAAGCATTACTTGATAAACTGGTTCAACATATAATAATGATTTGTTTATTGGAACAATTATCATATTTTTAATAAGTTTTGTACCACTTGTATTTATTGCTTCTAATTCTTTAGAAATTCTCTCATCTTGTTCTATTTGATTGTTAAGTTGCATTATTCCAACAACATTACTTTCTGAATTGAACTTATATAAAGAAAGTTCAGGTTTTCCATTTTCTACGGTACCTACTAAATAAGATGTAATATTTTGTTTTTCTAGTTTGTTATATGTTAAAACTAGTCCAAGTTCTGCTTTATCATTATCTATAGTTTTTAACATTGTATAGTATGGTTCCATTTTAACACCGGCAACTTTTGAGTTTGTTGAATTTGATTTTATTGTTATTTGCCAAATATCATCTGCTCTATATAAAGTGTCTTCACTAATATCATGATACATATTCATCATATCTGCTTGAATATTATATAAGAATTTTGGATAAACAAGATGTTCTTTTATATCATTTGGTAATTCTTTTTCTGTAAATAAATCTGGATACATATTTCTATATGTCATTATTATTGGGTCAGATTTGTCTGTAATATAGAATGTTGTTGTTCCATCATATGCATCTATTAATACTTTTACTGAATTTCTTATATAGTTTAGTCTTTCTTTATATCCTTTTATATCTATTGTTGTTATTTGTGAATATGGATAGCTACAAGATCTTGTATATCCATCTAAAACCCATACAAGCTTTCCTTCATCTGTAATAACTAAATAAGGGTTTTCATCATATAATACATCTGGTAATATTTTTTTGGCTCTTTCAATTACATTTCTATTTGAAACAATCTTTGAATCTGCTGTCATATCTGTTGACAATGCAAGTCTAGGATTTTTCTCATTTATTGCTAATACTAATCTGTCTAAGAATCCTAAGTTCAAGCCAGCTTTACCATCATATGTATTTTCTTCATATTTTGAAGCAGTTATTGGATAATCATATTCTTTTCCAAATGATGTGTTTGTTTTTATTGTACTATTTGTTTGTAATCCAAAATATATTCTAGGTTCTTTTATATTTAAAACATCTTCGCTTGTAAAGTCTGATAAAATATATTTTGCATAACCACTTTCATCTACATCTGTTGCTGAACTTACAACAGCAGAATATCCATGTGTATATTTTAATGATTTGTTGTTATAACTAATTGTATTATCTGTTAATATTTCTCTTGGTGTAATATATACTAATTCTTTACTTCCTTCAATTTTGTAAAGCGCTAAAAATGTATTTTCATAATTATAATAAACACTATTTTCTTGATGTTCTGCAACTGTTGTTAAAGTAACATCTTGAGTAATTAGTGGAATATTATTTATAACCTCTTGATTATCTTCTACTTGTTCTGAAGTTATTGTTGTATAAGAATCTATATTTTGTTGCTCTATATCTATACCATAAGCTTTTTTTGTATTTTTAATATTATATCCAATATAATCTTTTTCAGAATCTAATTCGTTTCTGCCTACATAAGCAAATTGAAATCCTATTAATACAATAAATAATCCTAATATATATACTGGAACTATTAATGCTGAAATTATTCCTTGTTTGAAATTTGCTTTTCTTACACAATTTAATAATCTAATAACAGCAATAGCTATAACAAAACTTAATATTCTGTATCCCCAAACTTTAATAGTAACATCTGCTTTTCCTGCACCAATCAAACTTGTACTATTTTCATCTGATATTTCAAGCATATTTCCAGTAAAAATATTTTGTGCATTTATAAAAATGTAAACACAAACAACTGCCATAAGCAATACAACTATAAATAGTTCTAATTTAACAAATGCATTCTTTTTTAGTGTTTCTCCATCTACTCCGTCAAAATATGTATTTAAAACAATTACAAAATATAATGCAATATAAGCAAGAACAACCACAAAAAATCCTGCTAAAAATACTAAGAATGTTTGAATGAATGGTAATGTAAACATAAAATATCCAATGTCCATTCCAAATATTGGATCTATTCCAGATGTTCCAAATTCTCCTGCATTATTAAATATTGCTAATTTATCTGCTAACATATTTGAAGCAAAAATTCCAGCAAGTAAAGCAATTACTAAACTTATACTCTTATTAGGAAGTTTTGGCATTTCTTTTTTTTCTTCATCAAAGAATTTTTTTAATCCTTTTGATATAAACTTATTTAATACATATATAAATATATATGATGCTACAAAAGCAACTCCTAAAACAATATATTTGTTTTGTATTTTTTGATATAGCACAGAAACATATTCTTCACCAATTTCTAAGTAATTCAAATATTCTGCTCTTAAAGAAATTCCTGTAATTAGTGCAAAAGCCAATATTACTAACAGCACTAAAATTTTTCTAACTTTACTTGTTTTCTTTTTTACTTCTTTTGTTTTTTTATTATTTTCTGCTTTTGCGACTTCAACTTTTGAATTATTATTTTTTTCTTCCATTTCAAATTCCTTTCTTAATCTTTCAAATATAAATTTTCGAAGTCTTTTTATTAAATAATTGCATTTAAAAATTCTTCAGCATTAAATGTTTGCATATCATCTATTTGTTCTCCAACACCAATAAATTTAACTGGTATCTGGTTTTCTGAAACAATTCCAAGTACAACTCCACCTTTTGCAGTTCCATCAAGTTTTGTTAAAACAATTCCTGTAATATCTGTTGTTTCTTTAAATGCTTTAACTTGTGAAATAGCGTTTTGACCTGTTTCTGCATCTAATACTAGCAATACTTCTTTACTAGCTTCTGGCATTTCTTTTTCTATTACTTTCTTTATTTTAAAAAGCTCGTCCATCAAATATTTTTTATTGTGTAATCTTCCAGCTGTATCTACAATTAATACATCTGCCATGCTTTCTCTTGTTTTTTGAATAGCATCAAAAACTACTGATGCTGGATCTGCACCTTCTTCTTTTTTTACAATTTGACTACCAGATCTCTCTGCCCAAATTTCTAATTGTTCTACTGCTGCTGCTCTAAATGTATCTGCAGCTGCAACAACAACTTTTTTTCCTTCTTTAACCAAGTTGTTTGCAATTTTTCCGATTGATGTAGTTTTGCCAACTCCATTAACTCCAACAATTAAAACTACTGATGGTTTTGTTTCTAAATTAAGTTTTGGTTCGGCAACATTTAATATGTCTGTCATTATTTCCTTTAATGCTTTTTTTACTGCTTCTTCATCTTCTATTTTTTCTTTTTTTATTTTAATTCTTAGTTCATCTATAATTTTTACAGAAGTTTCCATTCCAATATCTGACATTACTAAAACTTCTTCTAATTCTTCTAATAATTCTTCATCTACTTTTCTGAAAACACTAAATACATTATTAATTTTTTCGTCAATTGAATTCTTAGTTTTTCCTAAGCCTTGTTTTAATTTATCAAAAAAGCCCATAATTCCTCCCTATTATAATTTTCATATCCTATTTTATATCATTAAACACATAAAAAATCAACACATATTAGACAAAAAAACAAGCTCCTTTTGCTTGATTTTCAAGCAATCTTATGTTAATATGTTATAGATTAAAATTTATAATCTCCTATTAAACATTTTATTACTTTAATAGGCTAACTATTAACCGTCACATCATGAAAGGAGAACATATGTAAAACATTTTACATTATCAAAACAAAATATGAAATTTTATTAAGCATCAAGGAGGGCAACCACATTGAAAAAAGCATTCATTTGTTATGTTGATATGGATGGAGTACTAAATTTGTTTGAATCTGACAAAAATGCTCGGATTAACATGTGGAATCCAGGATATTTTAGAACAATTCCTGTAAGACCTGGTATTTCTGAATTATTGGAACGGATAAATGCTGAATCCTATGTTGTAATTTTGTCTAAAGTGATTAATCGCATTGGTGTCACTCAGGAAAAAAGTTTATGGATTTCAGAAAATATTTCTCCGAATGCATATAGCGACATTATATATGTCCCATATGACAGGAGTAAATCGGATTACATGTATTCGTATTATCCTTCTATGTTAATCGATGACAAAGAAGATAACATTGCCGAATGTGCAAAAAAAGGATGTCATGGTATTTTCTTATCTGACATTAAAACAAGCCAGAAATATCCAAATGCCAAAACATTAGATGATATCTGGAATTTTTACCAACATTTAATTCAGACACTGTAATATTAAATGGCAAAAGAGCTGCGCAGTTTCGCACGCAGCTCTTTTATTTTATAATTTTATTTCTGGATTATATCTTTCAAGCCACATATTTACTTGAATTAAATAAGCCATTAGTTGAGGTCCAGTCATTAATTGACCGAACCATGGTCTTGAAAATGCCTTTCCTTCTGTTTCTATAATTTCTAAAATATATTCTCTATTTAATATTTTATTGATTGGCGCTTTCTCATTTTCCATAATTTTTGATAATGCTGTTTTAACTGTTTTCATATAGTTTGGATTATGAGTTTTTGGATAAGGGCTTTTCTTTCTATAAACAACCTCTTCTGGAAGAATTCCTTCAAACGCATATCTTAGCAATCCCTTTTCTCTTCCTTTATATGCTTTCATTTCCCATGGAATATTCCATGCATATTCAACTATTCTATAATCACAAAATGGAACTCTTACTTCAAATCCATTAAACATACACATTCTATCTGTTCTATCTAAAAGAGTTTGCATAAACCAATTTGAAGTTAAATAAATTAATTTTCTATGCATTTTATTATCTTCTGTATCACTATCTAAAAATTCAACTTTTGAAAGAGACTCATTATATCTGCTATCTATATAATCTTTTAAAACAATTTTATTTGCAATATCTTTATTTAATATCTTTTGTCTTTCATCAAGCGCAATTGACCATGGAAAAGTATTACTATTTAATGCGTCCTCTCTAAAATACCATGGATATCCGCCAAAGATTTCATCTGAACATTCTCCTGAAAGTGTTACTGTAATATCTTTTTTCAAATTCCCAAAAAATAATAAATACGATGAATCTACATCTGCCATTCCAGGGAAATCTCTTGCTATCATTGCATCTTCTAGACTTTCAAACAATTCTGGTGTATCTAAAATAATTTTCTTATGTTCTGTTCCTAAGAAATTCACCATTAAATCTATATAATAATTATCTGTATTTGGTTGAAAATCATTCTTAACAAAATTCTTCTCTTGATCAACATAATCAACTGAATATGTTTTTAATTTTTCTCCATATTTTTCTTTATAGTAATCTGCTGCATATTTCGAAATTATACTTGAGTCCAATCCTCCAGAAAGAAGTGTACCTATTGGAACATCTGAAACTAACTGTCTTTCAACAGAATCTTTTAAAAGATACCTTATTTTCTCACAAGTTTGCTCTAAATTATCTGTATGTTCTTTTGTTTCTAATTTCCAATATTCTTCTTTTCTAAAACAGTCTTTGTTATAAACTATAAAATGAGCTGGCTCTAGTTCCAATATTCCTTTAAAAGGACTAACTCCTGGTGTATGACTTGGTCCAACACCAAATAATTCACAAATTCCTTGTTTATCTAGAACAGGTCTACAAAGTGGATGTTCTAAAATTGCCTTTATTTCAGAAGAAAATATAAAATTATCATCTACAACTGTATAATACAATGGTTTTATTCCAAAATGATCTCTTGCAATAAATAATTCTTCTTTTTTATCATTCCAAATTGCAAATCCAAAAATTCCATTTAAATGTTTACATACATCTTTTCCATAAAAAATATAAGCCTTCAAAAGCACTTCTGTATCTGAATGTCCTTTAAACTTGAATCCATTTTCAATTAAAATATTTCTAAGTTCCTCTGCATTATATAATTGTCCATTATATACAATTGTATATGTAACCTCATCTATTCTAACACTCATTGGTTGTTTTCCATTTTCTATATCTATTATTGATAATCGTCTATGAGCTAAATTAACATGTTTAGAAATGAATAATCCATCTTCATCTGGTCCTCTTTTTTTTAATTTTTCTGACATATTTCTAATAATCGAATATTCATTTGAGATATCTTTCTCAAAATTAACTATTCCTGTAAAACCACACATAAAAAACTCCTTACACACAATATATTCTAAGTATATTATATGCAAGAAGTTTTAATTTGATGACCAATTATTTTATCATATCTTTTAATTTTACTAATGTATTTAATGCATCTATTGGTGTTAATTCGTTAATATTTATTTTATCAAGTTCATGTGATATATCTGCAAGTTTTAAATTAAACAAATCAAATTGACCTTCTACTTGTTTTTTCTCTTTTTCTTCTTTAATCTTTACTCCACCTTTTTCAAGTGAACGCAATATTTTATTTGCTCTAGTAACCACATTTTTTGGAACTCCTGCAAGTTTAGCAACATGTATACCATAACTTTCATCTGTTCCACCTTCAATAATTTTTCTTAAGAAAATTATATCTTCACCTTTTTCTTTTACTTCAACTTGATAATTTTTTATTCCTTCAACTTTTTCTTCTAATTCTAATAATTCATGATAGTGTGTTGCAAATAATGTTTTGCATCCTATTTTTTCTTTATCTGCAATATACTCTGCAACTGCCCATGCAATAGAAAGTCCATCATATGTTGAAGTTCCTCTTCCTATTTCATCTAAAATTACTAAGCTTTTTGGAGTTGCATCTTTTAAGATATTTGCAACTTCATTCATTTCAACCATAAATGTACTTTGTCCACTACTTAAATCATCAGATGCTCCAACTCTAGTAAATATTTTATCAACTATTCCAATTGTAGCTGAACTTGCTGGAACAAAACTTCCAATTTGAGCCATTAAAGTAATTATTGCAACTTGTCTCATATATGTAGATTTACCTGCCATGTTAGGACCTGTTATAATTGCAACTCTAGTTTTATCGCAATCTAAATATGTATTATTATCAACAAAAGTTCCACTATCCACCATTTTTTCTACAACTGGATGGCGTCCTTCTTTTATATCTATAATATCACCATCATTTACTTCTGGACAAACATAGTTATTATCTTCTGCAACAACAGCTAAACTTGTTAAAACATCTACATTTGCTATACTACTAGCTGAATTTTGTAGTCTTTCTATGTTGCTTGCAATCTCGTTTCTTATTTTAGAAAATTCATCATATTCTAAACTAACAACTTTTTCTTGTGAACCTAAAATTTTATCTTCTATTGATTTTAATTCATCTGTTATAAATCTTTCAGCACCAGTTAAAGTTTGTTTTCTTATATAATCTTCTGGAACTTGATCTAAAAATGATCTTGTAATTTCTATATAATATCCAAAAACTTTTGTATACCCTACTTTTAAATTTTTAATTCCTGTTCTTTCTTTTTCTCTGGCTTCTAATGCTATAATCCAATTCTTTCCTTCTGTACCAGCAGCTCTGTATTCATCAATAAGTTCATTATATCCAGTTTTTATAATTCCACCTTCTTTAACACTAATAGGCGGTTCATCAACTATAGATTTTTCAATTAATTCATGTATATCTTTTAACTCATCTAATTTTTCATATAATTTCTTTAATAATTTAGAATTTGACATAGATAAAATTTGTTTTAATTCAGGAATATTACTTAAAGAATTTTTTAAAGAAATCATATCTCTAGCATTTGCATTTCCATAAGAAATTTTTCCTGCTAGTCTTTCAATATCATATACTTTCTTTAAGACATCTACAACATCGCCTCTAAGCATCATGTTATCTTTTAATTCTTTAACTGCTTCTAGTCTGTCATTAATTTCATTAACATCTAATAATGGATCATTTATCCAGCGTCTTAAAAGTCTTCCACCCATAGATGTTGATGTTTTATCTAAAACCCAAATTAGAGTACCTTTTTTAGATTTATCTCTCATTCTTTCTGTTAATTCTAAACTTCTTCTTGCATTAATATCTAATGCCATATATTTTTGAACTTCATATACTTGAATTTTATTTATATGCTCTAGCTTAACCTTTTGAGTCTCTGTAAAATAATTTATTAATCCATTTATACTAGCCACAATTAGTTCTTCATCTCTAAACTCTTCCTTTTCTTTATCAAAACCATCAACTATTGTATATAAATTTAAAAGCGTTTTATCGTCTGTTTCAAAAATTTCGTTTCCTCTTACTGTAACAAAAGTATTGTTTCTATCTTTCATTATATTTAATTCTTTTTCAGAATCTCCCATTGCAGGATTTACAACAAGTTCTGCTGGTGAATATCTTGCATATTCATCTAAAAGTTTTTCGAAATTATTTTCAGATAGTTTTATTTGTGTTGCATAAAAATCACCAGTACTAATATCGCAAATCGAAATTCCATAGTAAATTCCTTTTTTTACAATACTCATAATGTAATTGTTTTTCTTTTCTTCAAGCATATTGTTTTCTATAACAGTACCTGGAGTAACTACTCTTATAACATCTCTTTTGACAATTCCTTTTGTTTTTTTAGGATCTTCTAATTGTTCACATATTGCAACTTTGTATCCTTTTGCAATTAATCTAGATAAATATATTTCTACAGCATGATGTGGAACTCCACACATTGGCGCTTTTTCTTCTAATCCGCACGCTTTACCTGTTAGAGTTATTTCTAGTTCTCTTGATGCAACAATCGCATCATCAAAAAACATTTCATAGAAATCTCCTAATCTGTAAAATAAAATACAGTCTTTATATTGTTCTTTTGTTTGCAAGTAACTTTGCATCATAGGTGAATATTCTTCTGCCATATTTTCTACATCCTTTACATTTTTATATTCTTATTTTTTTAGTTCTTCTAAATCTATTTCATCTTCTTCGTCTTCAAATGCTTCAATATTGTTTAATATAATGTTTTTTATTTTATCCTTTAATCCATTTTTAATAAAAAATTCTAATCTTTTTTCTAAGTAATTTGTATTAAATGATAAAATTTCACTATCTATTTTTAACATATTTAATACTTCTTTTTCTGGCATTAATATTTTTAGTAATTTATAATTTTCACTCATTACTTGATCTGAAGTACTTAATAATTCTGAGTTTATTTCAAGTACATTGGCAACATTTTCAAGTTTTATATTTTTCAAAAAATTAACACTTCTTTTTACTGTGTCTAAATCTGTTGTTAAAAATAGTGGGTTATCTGATAATATAATATCTATTCCTTCTTGACTTACCCCATTTCTATTTAAGAATTCTATTTTATTGTATAATGATTCTATATCTTTTTCATTATCAACAAGTTCTAAAATATCATTAATATTGCTTTCATCATATTTTAATTCTTCTAATAAACTTTTTAATTTATCTTTTTTCATTAAATGATTTCTCCTTTTAAATACCATTTGTGTGTTTCTGTGATTTTTACAGAAACAATGTCTCCTATTTTATTTTCTGCATTTGGTTTAAAAATAACTACTTTGTTTGTATCTGTTCTACCTTCAAACATTTCACTATTATTTTTACTTGCACCTTCTATTAAAATTTTTTGAATAGTATTTAAATATTTTTCATTATTTTCATCAACTCTTGAATCGTATAATTCTTTTAATTTTTCAAATCTTTCATGTTTTTTATCTTCTGGTACCTGTTCCATTTTAGCTGCAATAGTTCCTTCCCTTATTGAATATATAAACATAAATATTTGTTCAAAATTAACTTTTCTTACAACATCTAATGTATCTTCAAATTCTTCATCAGTTTCACCTGGGAAACCAACAATTATGTCTGTTGAAAGTACAACGTTTGGAATTCTTTTTTTCATTTTGTCTACTAGTTCCAAATATTGTTCTTTGGTATACTTTCTATTCATTTCTTTTAAAACTTTACTATTTCCAGATTGTAATGGAAGATGAATAATTTTGCAAATTTTCTCGTTATTTGCAATTGCATCTATTACATCATCTGTAAAATCTTTTGGATGAGGTGAAATAAATCTAATTCTTTCTATTCCATCTATTCTGCAAACTTCATTTAAAAGGTCTGCAAAATTCTTTATTTTATTATTTCCAACATAAGAATTTACATTTTGACCTAAAAGAGTAACTTCTTTATAACCTTCTTCTGCTAAACTTTTAACTTCTTCTAATATCTTTTCTGGTTCTCTACTTCTTTCACGACCTCTAACATAAGGAACAATGCAATATGTACAAAAGTTATTACATCCATACATTATAGTAACAGATGCTTTAAATTTATCATTTCTTTTTATTGGTAGTCCTTCGTAAATTTCACCATCTATATCTATAACATCTTTTACTTTTTCATTATTTACTATTGATTTATAAATATCTTCTGGCAGGTTTTGCATTGTATGAGTTCCAAAAATAACATTAACAAAAGGATAACTTTTCTTTATTTTTTTAAGCATTCCTTCTTCTTGCATCATACATCCACCAATTGCTAAAATAACATTTCTAGATTCTTTTATTTTCTTAATTTCACCTATTTTGCCAAATAATCTTTCTTCTGCATTTTCTCTAACACAGCAGGTATTAAAAATTACTAAATCTGCTTGTTTATAGTCTGGTATTTCTGTATATCCCATTTTTTCTAGCATACCAGCAATTTTCTCAGAATCATTTTCGTTTAATTGGCATCCCATTGTTAAAATTGAATATTTTAAATTCTTATTAGCAATTTTTTCATTTACTAATTCTATAAATTTTTCTTGATTTTCTTGCACTTTTATTCCTCCTAATAACTTTTACATTTTATACTATTTTTAACTAACTTTCAAGAATTTACATTATTTTTTCCATATTGATTTTTCAAAATATTATATTTATAATTAATATAAGTTGTTTATAATAATTATTATTTAGGAGAAAATATAAAACATGAATCCATATGATATTCTTAATGTAAGAAGAAATGCTTCTGAAAACGATATTAATTTAGCTTATACAAAGTTAAAAGAAAAATACGATAATGGTAACTATGCTGGTGATCCATATTTTGCCAAAAAAAGATTAGTAGAAATTAATAAGGCATATAGCATATTGTCAGATAATAAAAAAAGAGCTAAATATGATGAAGAATATATAACTCATATAAATTCTCACAAGTCTGAAGATAATTCAAAAAATGATAATCAATTATCTGACGACGATTCTGAAACAGCAGCAGATAATTTTATTATATTTTGGGTATTCTTTTCTATTTTTGCAATTTTTATTATTATTCCTCTAGTATATGTATTATCTGCATTATCAATATTCGATTAAATATTATAAAATAAACTAAAGATGGAGAAACAAATGACCTATTATGAACTTTTAGGAGTAAGTAAATCTGCTTCACAAGAAGAAATAAAATCTGCTTATAAAAAATTAATAAAAAAATATCACCCAGATATATATCCTGGTGATAAAACTTTTGCTGAGAAAAAAACAAAAGAAATAAATGAAGCATATGACACTTTATCAGATACAAATAAAAAAAATGAGTATGATTTGAGTATTACTCCATCTTCTTATAATCAAACTTATAATTATACACCACCAAAATATTCTTCAGATTATAATCCTTATTCTACTTATTCAAAATATACAAATACTTCTTCAAAAGAAAATACATCTTATAGTAATTCTAATATTAATAATTCAAGTAAAGTTGATAAAAGAGAAGTTATATATGATGAGCTAGCAAAAAAACTTGGAGCTAATATGGCTGTTGTTTTAGTCATTTTTGCTTTTTATTTAATAATTTTTATTGCTACACTAGTTCAATACAAATTTTATCAAAAAAAACATACTTTTAATGATTTAAATTATAATAATACTTCTACAAACACATTGGTCAATGATTATCATAATAATTATGAAAATAAAGAATTTGACATTAATACCTATTTATCAGATGATGATTTATTAAAAATTTATAACAGTTATTATTCAAATGACTTTGATTCATTTGATGAATTTAAAGAAGCTTTTTCTTCATATATTAAAAATTATATTGGTATTTAATGCCGTTATTTAGAATAATATATTCTTTTTTCTATGTACAAATTTACTTTTTTAGAATATAATAAGATATATTCCTTAAATAATAATATAAAAGGAGGTTTATTATGAAAGAATATAAATTGGCTATCGTTGGAGCAACTGGAATTGTTGGTAGAAAAGTTCTTGAGGTAATTCAAGAATATGACCTACCTATTTCTCAGTGCTCTTTTTTTGCAACTAGAAAATCTGCTGGAACAGATTTCTTTTTCAAAGGAAAACAATGTTTAGTACAAGAATTAAAAAGCACTTCTTTTGATGAAGGATTCGATTTTGCAATTTTTTCTGCAGGAAGCGAAGCCTCAAAATATTTTGCACCAATTGCAGCCGAAAAAGGTTGTATTGTAGTAGATAATAGTAGTGCTTTTAGAATGGATAAAGATGTTCCTTTAGTTGTTCCAGAAGTAAATCCAGAAGCAATAAAAGAAAATCATGGTATTATAGCTAATCCAAATTGCTCAACAATTCAAGCTGTACTTCCATTAAAAGCTCTTGATGACAAATATACAATAAAAAGAATTGTATATTCTACATATCAAGCAGTATCTGGTGCCGGACAAGAAGGAGTTAATGATTTAAAAAGAGGCCTTCAAGATGAGGAACCTAGAAAATTCCCTTATCCTATTGTTAATAATTGTTTACCTCACATCGATTCATTCTTAGATAATGGATATACTAAAGAAGAAGAAAAAATGATAAACGAAACCAGAAAAATTTTGAATAAACCAGACTTAAGAATAACTGCAACAACAGTTAGAGTTCCTGTTATAAATTCTCATAGTGAATCTATAAATGTTGAATTTGAAAAAGATTTTGACTTAAAAGAATTAAAAGAAGTATTAAAAAATGCACCTGGTGTTATTGTTCAAGATGACCCAGAAAACAATATTTATCCACTAGCAATAAATGCTACTGGACATGATGAATCATTCGTTGGAAGAATTAGAAGAGACTTTAGCGTTGAATCTGGAATTAATTTCTGGTGTGTTGCAGATAATATTAGAAAAGGTGCAGCTGCAAATGCTGTTCAAATTGTTCAAAAATTAATTGAATTTGATAATTAAATAATAAATTTTAAAGAAGCATATTCTTATATGCTTCTTTTTTGTGAAATTTTCAAATGCAAAATATTTATTAAATCTTTTCTATAAAATTAATATATTTTATTCTAGCCAAATCTACTTGTTCTAAATCTACAGCATTTTTAAATTCTTCTACTAAAATATAAATTTTATTTAAACTATAAGAATATTCTTTCATATATTCTATATTATCTGCCATTTCTTTATATTTACTTTCAGCAGATTGTGCAATTGCTTTTGCCTGTTCCCAGTTTAAAGAATATGAATTTATATAGCTTTGTAAAACTAATGATTTTAAAGTCATTATATCTTTTTTATTATTATCATTAGAAAATTTTCCATAATAATCTGGAAGTAATGAATATAAATTGCTTGCACTAGTAAATAGTACTTGTTCATCTTCTCCACCACTTGCAATAAGCAAATTATTAATTTCAGTTCTAAACTTATTTAAATCTTCATTAGAAATTTGTGCTTCTCCAAAATCTAACATTAATGTATCTAATACTTTTCCTATTTTTTGTGCATCGTTATTTACCAATGTCCAGTCAGTCACATCATCTTTAATATATTCGCCTTTTAAGTATTTATTTACTATTGTAAATATCTCATCTTGCAAATATTCAATTTCACTAGAAGCTTTTTCTTCTACAGTAGCACTTTTTGTTTCACTTTCAATTCCAGAGCATCCTGTAAGTAAAAATAGCATCATTATTAAAACCCAAAAACAAAAAATATATTTTCTTACCATAAACTTCCTCCACTATTATTATCAGAATATTTTCGAAATTTATACATAAAATAAATATAAAATTGTAATTTGTATAAATAAAAATTAATTATAAGTTTTATATACAATTGATTAGTAAAAATATATTATTCATCTACAGTTCCTAGTTCAAGCTAATTTTCATAGAAGTTCTAAATAAATTTTGTGGCACCCTTTCAAGTACAAGCTTGAACATTTTCCACAAAATTTTATCAAGAACTTCTAATTCAAATTACTTTCAAGGCGGAACTTCCATTCACAATATATTTTTACTAATCAATTTGAAATAAGAAAATTTTATAAAGTATATTTTTATTCATACAAATGAAATATTATATAAACTAAGATTTTTTATGTAAGAGAACTATTGTCTTTATTCTCGCTAATATTGTATTTTAAAGAATATATTTTCTGAATGAAGAATTCGAATGTAAACAAAGTATTTTATTAGTAGAACATTTTTTAAGAAAATAGGGAATCTCAAACTTGTCTTTTGAGGGCGCTGTTTTCTTAAAAAATATTAGTTCTACTATAATATACGACGGAATACAGAGAATACTCTATGAAGTATATATATTCAGTAATAATCTATAATAATTA
>JAAGKN010000474.1_pt1 | contig 213231 bp, 187 predicted proteins | sample 6206371 | NCBI WGS metagenome assembly JAAGKN01 (sample SAMN11533720, study PRJNA540317) | gut metagenome | isolation source: fecal pellets from male and female animal of same cohort | host: Peromyscus leucopus | place: USA:CA | collected 2017 | reverse complement strand
CGTAGTAGTCGGCATTGTGGGAATGTGTATAACTGGCTGTCTTATGGAGTTGTGGGTAACTCTGTTTGCAGGACGTGGGAAAGCTGCACTTTAGCTTTTCCATGTGCTGTGAATAGAGTTATCCATGATTCCATAGCCTGTTATGCACATTTCCACAATGCTTGTCTTTTGGTCTTTGTTTTCTTTGGTTCGGAATAGTGTGGTGCTGGCGGTCTATCTCTTGTTTTCGGTTTCTTGCTTCTTTACCGTACATGAGCATTGTACCGGGTAGTATCGTACAAGCCGGAAGAAGAGAAACGCAAAAAGAATGGCGAACTATTGGAAAGCTTCACAGGATTTGGGATAGGAATTCCAAATATGCCGGGCTGTACCTATGAGGTACAGGGCAGTTGGGTCAACGACCCCAAATACGGATTCCAATTAAAAATCCAAACCTTTCAGGAAATCCTGCCGACTACTTGTGAGGGGATTGAAAACTACCTGAAAAGCGGCGTTATAAAATATATCGGTGAACGGACAGCAAAGGCGATTGTCGCGGCGTTCGGGACGGATACATTCCGCATTCTGGACGAAGAACCGCAACGCCTGAAAGAAATAAAAGGTATCAATGAAAAACGGTTACAGGAGCTTATTTTAAGCTACAAAAACACTCGCGGCGCTCAGCAGGTTATCTCCTATCTTGCCCGATTCGGAATTTCAGCCGCGAAAGCGCTGAAAATCCAGCAGTATTACGGCGAGAATACCATAAAGGTGCTTCAAGAGAACCCGTATCAGCTCATGGAAATGTCCGGGTTTGGCTTTTCCACTGTGGATAAGATGGCTATGGCACGGGGAATTGCGTTTAACGCGCCTATCCGTATCCGTGCAGGGATTCTGGCAACTTTGCAAAAAGCGCAGGAATCAGGGCATCTTTATTTAGACAGCGCCGAACTGATAGAAAAGTCTTCGAGTCTTTTGGAAAATACGCTGACCGGCGAAACAGTATCCGGGCTGCAAATTTCCGAAGCTCTGAAAGAATTGATACTGGATAAGAAAGCCGTGCTGGACGGCAACGCGATTTATCTCACGCCTGCTTATGAGGCTGAATGTTCCATAGCCAAGCACCTGAAACGCTTATGTAAAGGAAAATGCGCGAAATCTAAGGATATTGGAAAACAGCTTGAAGAAGCGGAGACCTCGCTTGAAATCAAGCTGTCAGAGGAACAGAAACGCGCTGTGCAGACAAGCCTTGACTCGCCTGTCTCAATCATTACAGGCGGACCCGGTACCGGAAAAACTACCATACAAAAGGTGGTTTTGCATCTATGCAATGAAATGGATATCCCGCAAGACGACATCCTGCTCTGCGCACCGACAGGTCGGGCGGCACGGCGTATGGCTGAAGCCACGGCTCACAGCGCTGATACAATACATATGTGTCTGATGCATAAGGACACCGACTATCTAAGCGCAAAGGTGATTATTGTAGACGAGGCGTCAATGATTGACGAATTTCTGGCACGAGACCTTCTGCAGGCTGTTCAGACTGATACCCGCCTCATCTTTATCGGCGATATCAACCAGTTGGACGCGGTAGGACCGGGTAGGTTCCTGAGCGAAATGATAAACAGCGACCTCATTCCCACGACAAGACTAAAAGAAATCTTCCGTCAGGAGAATGGCAGTAAAATCATCGAAAACGCGGCGAAAATCAGTAACGGGAATCATACGCTGTCTTACGGCGAGGATTTCCAGATGATAGACGCGACAAGCGAGAACGCGGCGCAAATTGTTAAGGATGTATATTTACAGGAGCTTGCCGAAAAGTCACCGGATGAAGTTCAAATCCTAACCCCTTTGCGCAGACGCGGCAGTACGGGTGTTCAGCAGTTAAACCCTGAACTACAGGAGCTGGTTAATCCGCCTGCGCCGCAGAAAGCGGAGATGAAATACGGGGTGCGGATATTCCGCACCGGCGACAAGGTTATGCAGATTAAGAATACAGATAGCGCTGCCAACGGCGATATCGGAAATATTCAGGCTATAACCTATGACCCGGAACGCGACGAACGAATCCTCACGATTGATTTCGGTTCAGGACGCATCTGCAAATACGTTCACGATGAATTGGAAAATCTGGACTTAGCGTATGCAAGCACTATTCATAAAAGTCAGGGCAGCGAATATGATACGGTTATCATTCCGATACTGACAGAACAATCGTTTTTCCTGCGCCGAAACCTGATATATACAGCGGTCACCCGCGCAAAAGCAAAGGTTATCCTGATAGGTTCCGCACAGGCGCTGCACCGCGCAATAGCGAAAATGGAAACAGAGAAACGCAACACAAAGCAGGCAATGCGGCTCAGAATACTTTTAGGAGCTTCGGAAGCCGCCTGATTACAAGGAGGAACAAAATGAGTAAAGCACAAATGAATAATTTATCCAACAGACAATCAAACAGAAAACGGCATATTCACCGCTATTCCTTACCCAAGCAATGCCCGGACTGCGGCGGAAAAGTTGTGCTAATCCGAAACAGTAAGATATACGGTCGAAGCTACGGCAGCGGCTGGTGCTACTACTGCACCGGCTGCGGCGCAAGGGTAGGTACTCATCCGGGTACAAAGCTGCCGCTGGGACGTTTGTCCAACGCGGAATGCAGAGCTTTGAAACAGGACTGTCACCGACTCTTTGACCGGCTCTGGAAGACGGGTCGAGAACGTCAGGCCGCGTATCGCTGGCTGGCACGGAAAATGAACCTCCCCGTCAGTCAATGTCATTTCGGGTGGTTTGATAAAGCACAACTGCTCCGCGCAAAGCAAATACTGACGCAAAGGAGCGGAAGGCAGGGCTATAAGAAACGCGAGGGAAGGAGGTGCGTTCATGAATCAGGGAAACGATCCTTTTATCAGAATTGCCGAAAAGCTACAGTCGGAAATAGATAAGGAGAACCGAGTACCCGCGGAGCCGATTGCAGGGTATCTGCTTGGTATCTGTGTAGAGAATCCGGCGTTTTGCAAGCTGGTAATGCAGGAGCATAAAACGATACAAAAATGCTTCGATTATGTCTATAACTACGCGAAGCAGAAACTTCAAAGCAACGGCTGGCTTCCCGATCAGGAAATCTACGACGCGGCAACGGCGTATTTCCTGATAGACGACGCGGAGCTAGAAAGGCAAAAAGCAGAAGCCGAGGCAAAACAAGCCGCTGAACGGGAAAAGCGCATTGCGGAAAATAAGCAGAAAGCACAGCAACAGCGTAAAATTCAGGACGCGGAGAAACAAAAGCAAGCAGACAAAGCCTCCGGGCAAATATCTCTTTTCGAGGAGGTGACGCAGAATGAAGAAAACACTCCTCAAAAAGCTGCCGCTTAACCCTGCTCCGCCTAAAGCCGTCAATCTGGCAAAACGGCTGGACGGTACGGAGGTGAAATATCTGGTTCGCGCCGCTGTCAGGCGAATTGACAGAAAACAAATGCTGGTACTGGACTTTTTTGATACCGACGCATTGCTAGCCGGTGATACAAGTATAAAGCTCAGAAGTTTTATCCATAAAACAGACCATATCAGCATGGATTTCCGCGGTGAAACCATGAAATGGCGAACTGCCGTTCTTTCCAACTGCATCAACGCTGCGAACTACTATAGCCGAAAACAATATGTCTGTCTGGACGATGCTTCATATGAAATTCTACTGAGATATACAAAACCGGATTCATATCCGAATCCGAACGACGTTATCATGCGGGCGGAAGAGATTCAACGAGCGACATTAGCACGGCGTCTGAGAACAAAGCACGCCGCGCTTGAAGCGAAAATTGACGCAAAAATGGCAGAGGTTCACTCCCTGTCCCGCAAGGCGGGCAACTGGCTGAAACAGGACATCTTGCCGCACTACTTCTTTTACGAGTACGCAAGAAATCTAACCTCTGCGCAAGGACGCTGTACGCGCTGCGGACACGAGGTTCGGCTAGAGAAGCCAAGGTATAATCAGGAACGGATATGCCCGCACTGCAAGGCTGTGCTGATTTGTAAAACAGTCAAAAAGGCAAAGCATTTTCAAGACAGGGGCGCCGCATACATTCTGCAAAAAGCAGGAAACCAAATTCTGATGCGGTATTTTCGCCTTTATCAGACTTATGCCAACGGTGAACTTCTCTACCATAACGTGTACGAGGACTTGCGTATTTTTGTCTCGGAATCTGAAGTCTCTTTGTATGACTGGGGCGATTTCAAGCGAACAGGCAAAGTTCGCTGGCGGAAATGTAATACATATCAGAACATAGACTACTATGCAGCTGTATACACAGGGAATCTGAAAAGCGTTCTGCATGGAACGCCGTGGCAGTATTCTATGTTTGATGAATATTGCAGGAGAACCGAGTTTATCGGTCTCCCATGGATGTATCTTTTCCGTTATTTGAAATACCCGCAGATAGAATATCTGATGAAGCTGGGACTGTACCGAATCACAGAAGATTTGGTGAACAACAACGGACGCCACTGCAACCAAGCGGGAAAAACACCGGAAGAATTTTTGGGTGTATCCGCTGCCGGACTAAAACTATTACAGGAAACCAACGCATCGAATGATATGCTGCATACACTGCAAAGCATAGAAAAAATCGGATTTAAGATTAGAACGAAAGAAGATTTTATCAGGTTTTGCAGTGATTTTCCAAGTCAGTATATGCAATCGTTAGTTTTCAGCATCGGCAAGTACACCACTCTGGAAAAGATACGGAACTATTTGCGAAAGCAAGCGGGTGACAAAATAAATAATGTGTCTGCATGGCAAGATTATCTGCACCTATGCGAGACACTTGACTATGACTTAACCAACCCGTTTGTTCTTTTCCCCAAAAACCTGAAACAAGCGCATGACAAAGAAACAGAGCGGTTAAATATCAAGCGGGAACTGGAAAGGCGGCAACGGCTTTCACAACTGAGCAAAAAATGTAAAGGGTATCTGAAAGAACTGCAGGAATGTTACGGCTGGGAAGATGATACCTATCTAATCCAAGCCCCCAAAAATCTGCAAGCGATTGTCAAGGAAGGTCATGACCTGCATCATTGCGTAGGCAGTTATGCGGAACAGGTAGCGCAAGGTAAAAAGATTATCCTATTCCTTCGGGAGAAAGAGAATCCGACAAAGCCTTTCCATACTATCGAACTGCATAACAATGAAATCGTCCAGTGTTACGGGAAATTCAATAAAAAGAGTCCGCAAGTAGACCCCTTTTTGAAACATTACCAACACGACGTGCTTCAGCCTTTGGCAAAGCAGATGGATTTAGCAGCAGCAAGTTAAGGAGGAGTAAAATATGACAGAAAAAGAAAACGAGTTATTCTACAAGACGCAAATCACAGTATTCAAAACAAACAAAGCCTTGATAGAGGCAATCGACAAACTGGTTCCAACCGATAAGAGATTTGCCCCGCATATTCATGCTGGGGCAGAAGATAAAGAATGGCGGCAGCAGGTAAAGTCCCGAATCGGAATCCGAATGGTAGACTACAGCAATGGTACAGGTGATAAAGCGTTATGGGCAGAAGCAAATTTGGAACCCGTCAAGCTGAAAGAAATTCGGCAAACGCTTATGACGCATACCGGAAACTATAAATACCAATTCACCCAATCGAAAATTTGGGGGCATGAGGTTAACAAGGATGGGCGTTCTCCGGTCACTATCCTCTCTATCGCGCGCAGCGATAAGACGGCGGATAATAACGGGAATCCGATTCGCAACTCATGGTTTGTCCAGATTCAGAACGGAACCGGCGTTGCCGCAAAGAACAAAACGGGCGGAACATACATGAAGGCAAATTCCTATCAGGAAGAAACCAAATGCACGATTCAGATGAGCGATTCTGATTTCTTCGCATTCATTGAGAATTGCTATACCTATCTATGCGTATGGGAACTGTCGATTGGCGGAGCTTTGCTGAAAAGCTACTACAACTGGAAAAAGACGGTGCAGGATACCAAGGAACTAATGGAGAACAATACTCCACCCGAAGCGGATAACGACTTTGACAAGGACTATCCCGGCTCCAGCGCCGCATAAATTCAAAACGAAAGGAAAGATAATATATGTTAAACGCAGTAATATTGCAAGGCAGAGTTACAGCAGATTTAGAACTCAAAGCGCACGGGGAATGCGAGTATGTTCGCTTCTCCATAGCCAACGAACAGGGTTACGGCGATAAGAAAACGGTTGGGTTTTATCAGGCAATCGCCTTCAACGCGACGGCAAACCGTCTGATAAAAGCCAAGGTACAAAAAGGCTCACATATTTACATTCAAGGCAGACTACAGCAGCAGATCTATGAAAAAGAGGGACAGAAACGAAGTAGTATCCAAATCATTTTGTCCGATTGGGGTTATCTGAGCAGCGGTAAAAAGGCGGACGCAGAGGCAAGCGGGACACCGCAAACCGCGCCTGCTCCGGTAGCGGCTCCTTCCGCGCCGCCGACTTTAGACGATGAACTCCAGTCTTTATTAGACACTATGCCGGACGGCGTCATAGACGACGATCTGCCGTTCTAAAATGCAACTGATAAAAGCAGGGCTATAACTTTTATAGCCCTGCACAGCGAAAAGGAGAGAGAAAAATGAATGCAAAAGTGAGTATATTAAAATTACGGGATATGTACGAAAAACTGAAAACCAAACGACAACACATATTAGTACTAGGCGGAATATTTTTCGTTATGCTTTTTGTTCCGGTATTACCGGTTCAAATCTTGGCAGAACTCGCATTCCTCGGCTGGTTAATCGGCTGGGCTGCTCATGTGCTGAAAGAAGAAAAGATAGCTTCTTCGGACAGTCAGCTATTATTAAAGCATCTGGTTACTGCCACACTAAAAAGTATGGTTCAGCAGCCGGAATGGGAATGGCAGGAGAACGAAAACGCGGACATATCGCTCGCTAAACTGGAAAGCGGGGAAAAGACAACCGTTATCCTACCGGGCGATCCGCAATACGACGAGGCGGATATCCGAAGAAATCCCGATTCCAGCCTGTCTGTTATGTTGCATAACAAGGTTCTGGAATGGTATGAGTCTACGGGTAAAAAACAAATAGACGATTTATGCTTTGAGAACTCCTCGCACGGACGGAGCGAAACACTTTTAACTCCGCAGCAGCTCTCGGGTTTGCCGAACAGGTTTGACCTGAAACGGTTATGCGCGATCCTTTGGGACGATAACTATCAGGCTGCGCTTAGCAAGGATGGCATTACGCTGTCGCTCAGCTTTGAGGATTCGGACTGCGAGGTGAACGAAAATGCCTAATCTATATAGTTCAACGCTATACCGTTCCGCAACATTTAACGGGCATATGCCTGATCCGTTTTCGGAATGGGATACCAAGAATATTGACGAACGGTCTCGATACAATAGAACAAGTCGTCCGACTAATCTTCACGCTCCGACAATCAAAGCGCTCATAGACTACTGTGGTCTGCTGAAGAACGCCCGTCCAAAATTGGGGATAGGGTCTTCCTCTCAGCTTAACTCGCTTGTGTTGGAAAAATTCTGGGTTAATACGCCGGACAATAAAGAATACGCGGATTTGTTTATCTGGAATCCAACGACAGGAGTCACCTTTGGCGCGGTATATGACTGTGCCGATGGGACTGCTGATACCTACGACATAGGAGAAACCGGACGGTTTGGAAGTTCGGTGTTCCTTCTGTTGATTCATCACAGCATAGACAACGACACAGAATTTAAAGAAACATTTCAGGCGTTCAATTATCAATACGAAAGGGACTTTCCTGATTCGGACACGGCGCTGGCACACGCGGCAATACTTTCCGACAATCTTTATCGGAGAATGCTGGCAGGTCAGATACATATAGATATTCCCAACGATGGGTTAATTCCACATACCACGCCGGAAGAATGGAAAATCAGGAAGAAATACTATGGAGAATTTTCTATTTTTCAGCAAAGTACTGCTGAAAGGCGGTCAATGCCAACGCCAAAATTTTCCGAGTTCGTAAACGCTTACGAGCCTACCAAGCGGAAGTTGACCCGCAAGGAAAAAGCGCTGATTCCCTCAGATATGGAAGAGTATTATGTGGTTCCTTATGAAGCGGTAGAAATCTGCCGGCATATTAAGGAAACCACCGGCAGCAAGAATCCTGTCAGGAATATTCTTCTGCGCGGTCCCAGCGGAACGGGCAAGACAGACCTTGCCCGCGCCTGTGCTGCGGCGCTGCGACGACCGTATCTGTTCTATACTTGTCATACGCACACGGAGTCAATAGATTTACTTGGCTCTATTATCCCTCGGATAAATGACACAGGGACTTCGCCTGCTGACGCAGAATTGGAGCGCAGGCTTGCCCTGCCAACCGACAAAGATATAGAGGCGGACCCGACCATATGCTATGAACTGATGGGCGGAGGTTTACGCGATGATATAACCGCAGCGGAATGTATGGACTATAAAAGGCAGAAACTGCAAGCTGCAAAAGCGCAAAACACAACAGATTTTGAGTTTGTGTATACCCCGCTGGTTCGTGCCTTGAAATACGGATATACAGTAGAAATACAGGAACCTACCGTAATCGCTCAGGAGGGTGTGCTTGTCGGGCTGAACGGCTTGCTCGACCAATGCGGAAAGATTGAACTGCCGACCGGTGAGATTATTACACGGCATCCCGACACCGTTGTCATTCTGACAACCAACACGGACTATGCCGGCTGTCGCCCGCTTAACCAATCCGTAATCTCAAGAATGGATTTAATATGCGACCTTCACGCGCCCGACCTTGCGCAGCAAGTAGAAAGAGTGAAACTGCAAACAGGCTTTGAAAATGATACGCTGCTCATGCAAATGGCTGAAACCGTACAAAATATTGCCGAGCATTGCCAAAACTATGACACTACCGACGGCGTAACGGGAATGCGTGAACTGCAGCAATGGGTGACGTCCTATCAGATTTTGAACGACATCTTTGAATCGGCACGGCTTACTATTCTTCCCTCCGCAACTGCTGATCTAAAGACGCAGGAGGAACTGGAAGATACCTTCTTGACTCCTACCTTCGCAGGAGGGAGAGCTGCATGAAGATAACAGCCAAAATGCTGAAAAGACTTATCCGAGACGAATCAGAACGGATATCCGATCAGGAACTCTTCACATCGGAGGCAATGCGGAATAAGTTTGAACGAATGGCAAACGGTATTTCAAAGAGGTACAACAGACCGCTCAAGGTCTATCTGCACTGGGAATGTGAAAACCTCACCTATACCGCAAAGACCAATAATTTTCAGATTGAAATCAATGCCGGAAGCTGGATTGTTCAAAGATATTCTCAGCGAACAGACAGATACCGGGCATTGCTCGGTCTGCTCGCGCACGAATTGGGGCATGTACTGTATACAGATTTTAAAGTCGCCAATACATACTACACACATTTGGCATACAGAGATTGGTATCCGAAACGTCCACTGTTTGAGGACGAGGACTTGCAACGCCGAGTATGGGATATAGAGCGCACATTTCTCTCCTTGGGTACTGAAAATTTCTGCAAACTTGTCCAAAAGCTGGACAACTACTTTGAAGATGTGTATATAGAAAACCGGTTATGCCGCAACTATCCCGGCTCCTTTGCCGACTCCATCGACCTGCTTGGCGAATCAATCCGTACAAACGCACGGAATGCTATTCAAGCCAGTGCAAAGGAACCAAAACAGTTAGCCAAGCTGGTGACGCAAATTTTTGCATATGTCCGCGCCGGTGAACGGGACTATTCAAATCTGGACAAAGAATGCGCGGTGGTTTTTGAACAGTGTATCCCTTATCTGGAACTGGGACTTACCTCGCCGGAACCCAAAGAACGATACGATGCTGTAAATCGGTTAGGCGTATTGTTATGGCCGTATTTGGATCAGATAGAAGACTTGGAAGAAACCAGTTTCCCTGAATCTGAGCCGCCAAAAGGCAATACCCTTTCCATAGCTCAGACAGAACAGGAGAAAAACGGAGACGCCAAGGCAATACCTGTCGAAACCGACGCAGTGGAAAAAGTACTGCAAAATATTGTGGACGAAATCGCTGCTCAGGCGGTATATGTCGCTTTGGAACGTGAACTGTATAAAGAACTTGACGATAACCTTGCTCATATGCCTTATGCCGGGGCGCATCTCGGGATTACACGGCACATTTTTCGGCAGATAGAAATTACGGAACATATGCTCTGGAAATATGACACGGAAACGCCCAAACTGCTCAGACTTGCAGACGCGGCTTGCAGAAATTTACGGCAGGTCAGTTTGGAACAGCAGCGCGGCGGAACTCGTACCGGCTTGTATATGGGGCGCGGCATTCGCGGTTCCGACCTTTACCGGAAAGATAAACGGTTCTTTTATAACCGCAAATTGCCCAGAAAGGGGTTTGACATAGCGGTTATGGTGCTCTGCGACGAGTCCGGCTCCATGGACGGAGAACGGATTGATAAAACACGTCAATCCGCCTTTCTCCTCTATTCCATTTGCCGGAAACTGAATATTCCTGTCTCTGTTTACGGACACAGCGCGGATATCGCGTATGATTTGGAATTGTATTCCTATGCGGAATTTGACAGTGTGGATAACAAAGACTGCTACCGTATTATGGGTATGCAATCCAGAAACAACAATCGCGATGGCGCAGCCATCCGCTTTGCTGCGGAAAAACTGCTTGCCCGACCGGAAGAGTTAAAGGTTCTGCTCATCCCAAACGACGGACGCCCGTCAGCGCACGGCTATGGCGGAAAGGCGGCTCTTGAGGATTTACAGGAGACAATTCAAAAATATACCCACAAAGGCTTAAACATTTACGGCATAGCTATCGGGAACGATATTGAAAACCTGAAACAGATTTACGGTTCAAACTTTTTAGAGGTTCAGGATATAGAGAACCTTCCTAAGATATTGACCGGACTGCTGAAACGACTTGCAAAACGAAGTTTAAAATAAAAATCTACTGATAAAGGAGAAATGAGATATGTACGATAGAGAAAAAGAACGTGAAAATTTCAATCCAAAAGATAAGCTGCTCACACTGGAAGAAAACAAAAAATATTTAGAAGTACAATGGCGAATCGTCTGGTTTCGGATGGAAAATCCGACCGGACGTATCATAACCGAAATACAGCCTAATATGGAGAAAAACTACGCCATTGCAACGGCAAAGATTTTTATTCAGTCAGGAACCCGTCTCATTTGTATTTCTACAGGAACTGCCTGCAAAATGCAGGACCCAAACGACACCAACAACACAGACGAAATCGGCAAAAACTTCATAGAATGCGCGGAAACCGCAGCTATTGGACGCGCTTTGGCAGGTGCGGGTTACGGGACGGCGGCTTGTCTGACACAGGAACCACACGAACCTACTCCTCAGCAAACACCCGCAGAGAATAACGTGGTTGACGCACCCGTAAACCCAAAAACTAATCGTCAAAACAGTAAAAAGACAGAAAAAACATCGCTCGAAACTGTTTTGAAAACACCTATCAATGTCGGTCAGTACAAAGGACGAACATTTGGCGAGATTATTAAATCTGACCCATCGTATATCAACTGGCTGATGAATAAGGTGGAAGAGGGCGCTAATCTTAATGCGGAACTGAAAAGTGCGATGGTCTGTATCAAAGACAACATGGAAATTCTTCAGACGGAACAGTTAGCAAGCTGATTTTCATGGGAGGGCGTGAGTTGAATGGAATCAAGAATTCACATCCATGACGTATTAGCGCTGCTTAATTACACAGTAGTCCGCAGATATCCCGAATCAATAGATATCAACTGTCCTGTCTGTCTCGGCAGGAAACAAATGCAGGACAGAAACGGACACTTAAATATTAATCTGAGGAAAGAGGTATGGCGGTGTAATCGGTGCGGTTCATCAGGAAACGCTGTGGATTTGTATATCCTGTTCTCAAACGAACCGCTGACCCGTCAGGAAGCAGTGGCACAGATATGCAACCAAGTATCACTACTGCCCCGACCGCCAAAACCAATCCAAATTTCCGCAGCGCCGGTACAGGAACAAGCTCCTCTTGAAGTACGGCATATCATCAATTCCGAACTGCTGACCCGACTGAAGCTGAATACGCATCACCGAACCGCTCTGCATAATCGCGGACTTTCGGACGAATTCATTGAGTGGGCAGGCTACAGAAGCCTGCCCCCCAATGGCTGTGATAAAATTGTGCGGAAAATGGAACAGGACGGATTTATACCGGAACACATTCCCGGCTTCTACCTCTCGGAACGTAATCAGCGGCGGTTTATGAATTATTCCGGCGGAATATTGATTCCTGTACGTACGGCGGACGGTCTTATTCAGGGCTTTCAAATACGGACAGACGCAAACAGAACGAATCAGAAACGATACTATACCATCTCAAGCGTTAAATACGCAGGCGGTACTCCTGCGTCGGGTTATATTCATGTTATCGGCAAAATACGCGAAACTATGTTTTTAACCGAAGGAGCTTTAAAAAGCGACGTAACATATTTCCTGTCCGGTCATTCCATGATTGGAATGCTTGGAAGTAATCACTGGAAGACACTGAAAAAACTCTTGCTTACCTTGAAAAAGCAAGGTTTGAAAATCGTCATAAACGCGCTGGATATGGATCAGTTTGTAAATCCCGCCGTTGCAAACGCAAGTCAGCAAGTACACAAAATAATTCTGGATTGCGGACTTCGGGCGGGGAAAATGATTTGGAATCCTGTAGACAAAGGAATTGACGACCACTATTATCATCTGCGGTTCAATGACAACTCAAATCAGACCGCATGGGAACAATTGGCATACGATTAAAAATTCTATGACAAGGAGCTGAAAAATGAATACGATTATGAACGAACGTGAACGCGCGTTCGCAGAAGAAAACATTAAGACAATAGAAAAATTTCTGAGTCATCGCAGACTGGACTATGATACCTACTACGATGTTGTTGTGTTTGGATTTTTGAAAGCTGTTATGCAGTATTTATCTGTTGAGCGGTTACAACAATACGCATTTAATACGATAGCGTGGAGAAAAATGAACGATGAAGTGTGGCGTTATCACCGCGACCAAAACCGTCTGAAAAGAAAGGCGGTTCCGCTGAGCATGGACGCCGAACTTGAGTCGGAAACCACCTCGTTCTATGAGCTTGTTCCCGACTTGCATGGTATAGATTTTGAGAAGCAATGTGCGGACAAACAAATCATTGAATCGTGTATGCTTGATGTAAGACCTCAAGAGAAAACAGTCCTCATGCTAAAAGCACAGGGCTATAGCTACAGAGAAATAGGAACTCTATGTAATCTTTCCTGTTCCGGCGTTTTCAACAGGGTATTGCGGTTTCGCAAACGTTTGAAACAATCAAATCCGGAAATAAGCGAACTAGAAATGTGGGAGTGTGCAAGTTGATATGATAAAGCAAAGAGCAAAGGAAAATACAAAGAAACGCACCATCTGCGGGTACTGCACATCTGTATTGTCTAATTTTCAGCAAAACCGATGTCCGTATTGTAATTTTGTTACGCAGTATACAGACCGGTTTGGTACTATATACTCCGTCTACGAAGATTACAAAGGAATGTTCCGCACACATTACCGCAGACCGGACAGCCAAAGGAAACGAGTATACTTAGAGCATCAACCGCAGTACACCTTTGCGGAGGCTCAAAGTTTTTTAAATCATTACGCCGCTCAACACGGCTGGAAAGAGTTCAAACCCGTACAAACAGACAAATTACAACAAGATTAACTCACTACAAACAGGAGGAACCGTATCGGTTCCTCCTGTTGTTTTAGATTAAATCCACCCCCTCATTTTTCGTAATGCACTTGTGACACTTCCGTACACAGACATTATGCTTTTATTTTCGATACGGGCTATTTCCGCATATGTATAGCCCTCCAAATAATACAGTATAACCCGCCGACGTTCCTTTTCCGTTAAAGAACGGAACAAAGATTCTATCAACAATTCATTCAAAAGCTTATCCTCAAAGCTGTATGAACCTATCCAATCCTCATAGGAAATATCCGCGCCGCCCGCTTTCTGCCGTCTCTTTCTGATTTTTCGGGCATAAGACTGTTCTTCCCGCTGAAATGTTTCCAACAAATCCGCCACTTCATCTGTTACGATAACACACTCTAAATCGCCGTCTGCGTTCTTTACATATACTTCTTTCACAGTAATCCCTCCAAATTTAAAATATCTAAATTTGAATAGGATTTTATGGGTATCTGGCATAATACCAAAACCATCTTAATATACGGAAAAAAAGAAAGTGGTCTGCATTTAAATCCTTTATATATATACTTTAGGCCCTCTTTTGTATAATTGTAAAGTTGTATAATCAGCCTCAATAATTTTATTTGCAGAACCATGCATATCTTATGTCAATTACCACCACAAGTAGTTTTTTGAAACAAAAGGCTGTGAAATCAATCCTCAAAGCTACCGTAAAAAAGGTACAATGCGTTGTGTGCATTGTACCTTTTTGCATAGTTGAAATATGGTTTTTATTCATTCAAGGCAGATGCTTCTTGATGCGGAAGTAGAGTTGCCTTGCACTGCGGAACCAGACTGTTCGCGGAGTCCAGCAGGAACGCGCGTACTTCTTTTAATCCGCTTAACTGCGTAGGCGGCAATTCAACAGAAATTTGTTTCCAGCCGTCCATATAATCTGTTGCCTTATCCTGCGTTGTCAATACGACATGCGCAAGTTCTCCTTTGTCATTATAACCAGCAAGTATTAGCAATGCCGAACTTTTTTCACGGAAGACACCTTGTGCGATTATGGTGTGTGTGTCATCAAAAGAGGTTAATTCTTTGTTTTCATCGTTCAGCACGGTGATGAAGGGGTGTTCCGGCAGTGGGGCAGGTTCCGGTTCCGGGTCGGGGTCAGGCACAGACACTCTATCAGTGTAGCTTTGCGCAGTCACTGTAAATTGGTCCGCGTAAGTGTTGGCAGGACCGCTGGAGGAACCGTTCTTGGCACCGGAGTGTACTAAACTGACTGATTGAATTCCCGATTGCAGATTTTGCAGAGTTCCGGCAGGCGCTTTGCCGCCTATCAGCGCGATATCCTTGCTGTAAAGAATATCATTGACCCAAAGTGAGAAGGTTGCTTTGTGTAAGTTAAGCGCCAGTTTGACATGATACCATTGTTTCGTGCCCAACCCTTTCATAGGCTCGTAAGTTTTCTCGGGATTAATGACGCCGCGGATAGAACTGTTGGTGAATGTCAGCACGGTATACTCTGTATTATTCTCATCATTTGTCGTAATATTCAGGTTGCGCGTGGCAGTCATCGCACCGTCCGTCGTATCGCTTTCAAACAATAATGTTGTGTCAATCGTAACTACTTTAGCGGAGGAGTCCAAATTTTTCTCCCGCAAGGGAACAGTTGCCTTTACGGAGTTTCCGTCGCTGTCCGTGTGCAGCTTTAACATATTTTTGGGTATATCGCTCGCGCCCGCGACGAAGGACGGTTTAGCGCCCGCATAGCTTGCCCCGCCGCCGGCAGTGGTAATCTCCATTCCGTTCGGCATTGCCGGCGTTTCCCCTTCCGGTATCTGCTCGGTAGTATAGTCTGCGAAATCGTTTGTATAAACAACAGATGTTTTTAAATTCACATTTTTATCGGTGACATAAACGCCGAAGTCTACAGGTGTGGCAGTGTGCGGAGATGCGTTGACCGTGGTACTTTGTGTGGTGGAAGCGATTCCGTCATTATCAACCGCGACCGCGTGAAGGCGGTGCGGACCGGGCACGGCATCCTGCCATTCCAACTGCCATAAGTCAGAGTCTGCCTTACGGGTTGCTTTGCCTAATTCGGTATCGTTCTCGTAGACAGTCACCTCTGTTACGGTGCCGTCTGTATCGTATGCCTGCACCTGAATGATTGGCACACCGTCGGGTTCGTTGTTCAGCGTGATATTTGCCACCATTGGTGAAAAGTTGTACGCGCCGCCGGAGGAGTTGTGGATTCCTGCAATGTACTGATATTTGGCGGAATCTGTACGAAATGGCGCGACCGGATATCCCTCCGAATTTCCCAAATTGATTGCGGAAAGAGTTCCGTTGATTCCGGAAGATGGGACATCAGGGGAATCTGCGGTTATAAAATCATCAGTACAATCCCGCCATGCGTAACGTACTTCCGGGTTGGTAAATTCTGTGTTGAATTCTACCCCTGTGCCGTCGGAGGTAATTTGGATTCCGCTTGCTGAGGTCAGCAGGGTAAACGGGCTTTCTTCCTCTGTTTTGTCTCCGTCTCTTACCTCAAAGCCTATCGGATAGCTGTATTTTGGATAGGTAAAGCCGGGATGATAGTCGGACTTGTCTAAAAGCTGTAATCCGTTGCCCGGATTGTTGAAGTGAAGAACCGCCTTGCCGCCCTGTACGGTCATATTTGTAAATTCAGGATGCCATAGGAAGTCCTCCTGCGGCTCAATCAATTGTGTCAGAGCTTTCGCGATTCTTTGCCCTACGACCTTTTTATCGCGGGGATGCACGTCTGTAGAGGGCGCTGTGTCGTTGGTGACAACAGTCAGCACATTGTCCAAATGTTTGGAAACATTCCACTGACCCTCGCGAATTGCAGTTCCGATACGTGTTGCGCCATATATTTTACTGTAATCGTTATTCGGAAGCTGGACAACCGCAAAGGGCAGGGAGGCATCCTCCCATCCGGTGCGCCAGCTATTGATGAGAGCAGTCAGCTTCTTCTCATAGCTGATGCCGTACCAGGTATTGCTTTCTCCCTGATACCAAATAACACCGCTTACCGCGAATTTTTGCAGCGGCGCAATCATTCCGTTAAAATATTGAAATCTGTTGTTTGTATTATTGCCCATCAGGTCAGGGTCGGTATCGTAAGCCCATCCAGGAACCCAAACATCAATATTTGTTCCGCCAACAGCGGCATAGAGCAGACCGACCGGAACTTCTTCGCTTTGTTCCAGGTAATAATATTTTCCGGCAACAAATCCTGTGGAAGAAAAGTTTAAAATATTTGCTTTTGTGCCAATTTCCCATTTGCCGTTAGCGGGTTCTGCGTTAGGTGTTGAGACTCCGGAAACGTCCTGAAAAAATAGACGGATATTTGGATAATCTTTATCTGCCTCATTATCAATCCGCATATTGTTGACTGAATTCGCCATATTGGACTGTCCGGCGCAGACGATGACATCGCCAATTGCGACATTTTCGTAGCGAAGTTGTGTTCCGTTGCCGGAGGTAAGGGTAAGAATTGTGTCCTTACAAGCTGCCTGCGCGGGCAGAAACAACTCCCATGTAGTTCCGTAAACAGATGTTTTTGCCTGCGCGTCAATTTTATTTCCGTTATTGTCCGTGCCGACACTTTGTAGTCTGGCGGTTACTGTTTCGCCGGTTGAACCGGTGCCAAAGATGCGGATTGGCTTGCCGCGCTGTAGTACCATGTTGTCCGCAAATAAATTTGAGGGCTTTATGGTGCTGACGGAGAATTTGCGCTGACCATAGCCTGATGCCCCTTCCTCGTTGACTGCGCGCGCGGTGATGGTGTGACTTCCGCCGGGCGCGTGATAGGCAAAGGTAAAAGCGCCGTTCGCAGGCGTTGCTGTACCGATAAATGCGCCGTTGCTGTACAGTTCTACACGCTCAATTTGCTTTCCCTTACTGTCCAGAACGGTTCCTGTGATTTCTACATCAGCGGTTACGCCGGTGTACCAATTCTCTGACGGACCGTTAATAGTGGTAGTAATAATAGAGGGAGCAACTCCAATTTCGTCTGTTTGAAGCAAGCGGTAATTGTCAAAATAAATCGCGTCTAAGGTATCCCACCATTCTCCTCTGTTTCTCCCGCTGACGCGGATTGCTCCCAATGTTTCATAGGTTCCGGCAGGGAGCGGGTGGTTGGTTTGCTGCATCAGACGTTCTCCGTCAAGATAGGTAGTTGCCTGATCATTAACAAAGTCCAGTTCCAGCACGATATGATGCCACTTTTTTCCGGGTGTTGTAATATTTTCTCCGTACGCGTCAGTGTAATTATATTCGGTTCCATTCACTGTATATTTTAGTGCGCCGGAGGTGTCTGTGCTAAACCGCAAACCCGTATGCCAGCTTTCCCCGATTTGATAAGCAAAAACCTCAAGTTCCGGATTCTTTTTCCATGAGGAGGAAGGTGTGCCGTCAAAGAAAACATCGCCTTCTACTCGAATCCCTTTCGCGGTTTCTGTGCAATACGCCTTTACGTTGGAGTCCGGTTCGGGATATGTATCGGCTTTGCTGGTGCTTTTGATTTTAATTGCATTGCCAGAGGGCGCTGCGCCTTCACCGCGCGGGTAAGAAGTGCCGTCCTCAGATTTGGTCGGCGCGGACGCAATTTCGATTGTGCCGCCCTTTCCCCAATTCACAAGCAGACCGCTGGGATGTTCTCCCGTGGGAAGTGATCCTGTTGGAAATAGAGTTTCATCATTGAAATCCCATTCCTTTTTTAATGTCCATTCTGTGGAATTTCCTGTTACCTCAATGCGCACAATGTCCGACTGCGCATTATCTGAGATTGCCTGAAAGCGGTGTTCACCCAGAGTTAAATTTAGAGCATAGCAGAGATAGGTGTCTGTTGTTCCCTCTTTTAAAGCTCCGTAACCGATTGGCACATCATTGTTGTAAAAGGTAACAGGTGCGGAGGAAATTGCCTCCAACATGGCAATTCCGCCCTGCGGATAATTTGTTAGTCCGGTTTCCGGTTTTATAGACAGCGTAATAGCGTCGGCTGCCGCCGATGAGAATGGGCAGAAAACAGTAAGCATTATCAAGAGTGCCAGGACAATACTTTGCAGCCGTTTCATTTTTAAAATTCTTTCCATTTCTAAAACCCCTTCCATTTTGAAACGCCTCGGTTTGAAATATATTCCAAACCGAGGCAATATACTTTTTAATTATTTCTTTTTAATTTCTGTTTTGGCTTTCTCATCTTTGAGCGGGAGCATATCGCTGAGTTTGTTCTCCCAAACAAGGAATTTTACCGTATCGGCTGCTGTGTCAGCCTCAATGGAAACAGATGCGGTATTGTTTGATTCGGTAATGGTTACCTCAATCGGCTGTACCTTATCAGTTCTGCCATCTTTGCAGGTAATTGCCAAGAGAGTAAGAACCCTTTCTTTTTCCTCCACTTCTTCACTGAAAGCAAACTCGTAGGTTGCAGTTACCGTACCGGAAAGCAGTCCGCTTTCTGACAAATTTTCTCCGTTCGCGCCTTGTGCGGTAAATGTTTTGATATAGAAGTCCGGTACGGGCTCCGGTTCGGGTTCCTTTGCGCTAAAGGTCAAGTTGTCAAGATAGAATGAACCATAGCCTTTGTTTTTATCCGGATAAATACGCATTTTTTTAATGGCGCTGTACTCTGGATTTTCTCCCGCGGCATTTTTAAAAGCAGTTATCGGAATGGAAACAGTTTGCCAGTGCCAGCCGATATATTCCACAGGGACGGAGGCGGTGTACTCGTTTCCGAACTCGTCCAATAGCGCAAATACGGGATTAAGCCCGTTTTCCCAGTCCTCGGGAGCCGCGCCGAGGTTACCGTACCCTTTCTCGTTGCCGCTGTTCCAGAGTTCCATGTCGCCGGTTTCTTTCTTGCCGCCTAAAAGAATGTCAAAGGACATGGTTTCCGCACGAGCAAGATTCCATGAGTAAGGAAGCGTTCCCTCAGCGTATGGCATACTTCCCGCAGGAATTTTGGTGCTGTTCGCAATATGATACTGTATCTGTACGCCTGCGTTGCTGAGGGTGCTGGCGTCAGTGGTTCCGTTGCGTCCGTAGCGTTTGTCGCGGCAATTGGCAAAGTAGTTGTCTGCCGCGCTGTAGTAGCCTCCGACATTGTACAACTCTAAAACACCATCGCCGTCAAACGCCGCTTTATAGGTAAAGGTTCCCTCTGGAACGATAAGATCCTCCTCCGGCAGTCCGGATAACTGCATATGACTCAGAATGACTTGCTGGTCAGTACCGTCCTCGGGCGTCGGTTGATTCAGCGCGCTGTATACCCGCATCATGTTGACGGACTTTAAATCTCCTTTTCCGACATCCAGCGGAACAGTGACATGACTCCATGTGCCGACAGAGGCATCTATTGTGGCGGTCAGGGCTACCTGCGGGTTCAAATCCTGATTGGAGACGGTAAGGTTATCCAGTCTTACTGTTACATTCGAGCCGGCATTTGTCTTTCCAAAACGGATATATTTTGCTTGGCTGATATCCCCAAACTCAAATGCGGATTGCTGCCAGTACATCTGTAATTTACCGCTGTATCCCGGGTTGCCGATGACCTCCTTGTTTTCGTCCAGGAACGCAATGTTAATCTGCGCGTCTTTAGACGAATTGGTGGAAAATGATACCCATGCCTTTGAACCCAGTTGACTGAAATTCCAGCTTGACGGAATCGGCGCAATGGCATACTGCGCGTCGGCGGCGGTAGAGGCAAATACGACGGCGCCGGTATTGTCAACCCCGTCAGATGATGCTGACATGGTGGAGCCTTCCCAAGTCAGAACAGAGTCGCCGTCAAAATTTTCGATATAGGTGGCAGGCGGCGCACTGTAATCGGTTTTGCTGGACAGGAACTCTACCTTTATCTTGTTTGTGGCATATGTCTTTCTGTTGCCGTCAAACAGATATTCTGTCCCGCCATGAATCATTGTAGTGAGGTATTTCGCGTTTTGGAAGTCTATATTCTTCCAATCGGGGTTTTCAACTACCATTCTGTTAACGTTTGCGTTACTGTTGATGTCTAAAGCCAGACCGGGAGCACTTTGATAACCATTTGTCGGCCCCGGCGTCATGCGGAGATAACCCGCAGCGCCCGCGTCCTGCTCCATCCGCCATGCCTTACCCGCGAAGACGTTGGTAGTCGGAGTCAGCAAATCGTAGGTGTTGGAATAATCCTCGTTTAATATAAAGGTTGGATTGCTCGAAAGCGCAATGTTGTCTATAAGCAGATTGCCCGATACATTAGGCGTTTTTACGGCAAAGATGATTTGCGTGAGCCAGCCGTTAGTCTGTCCCTTTCCGTTGATGAGGAAATCAGTGAGCGGAATCGCGATTCGCTGCCATCCGGTTCCGATACGTTTGGTAACTGATGAGGATTGGTAGAGGTAATATTTCTCCTGTTTGCCGTCGCCTGTTTTGATACTGATATCTAAGTCTATGGAAGAACCGGAGACGGAGCGGGCATCAAATACCAGATATCTGGTCAAATCCAAATCATAGAATTCCGGCCATGCTTTTTTAAAGTCTGAGCCTGTCAGATCCAGCGCAAGAGCGGCGGGGGTGCCGTCGGTGCGGTGATAGGTGATAGTGCCGCCGCGCGGGGATTCAAAGCCTGTGGTATTAAACGCCTCGCTGATGCTGTCTCCTTCCGCGCCGTCAATGGTGTACCAGGCGGGGTCGGGCTTGCTGGCGGTTTTCTGCTCGAAGGTGTAAACCGCGGAAACAATATTTTTAGACGGCATAAATGCCGGATATTCCCGTGTAAAGGCAAGGTTATCCAAATGTAAGGTGTCATCTGATTTTCCTACATAAAAACAGATACGCGCCAACTCGCAGGGGTTGATAAGACCTATTTCTTCAAAATCAATGACGTACTGTGTCCATTCTGTGTTACCTGCCGCATGTTGCAGCCGCTTTCCGTATTTGTGGCTTCCATTTGAATTCTGCAAACTTATATCAAATCCTTGACCGACCGTTGCTTGATCCGTTTTGAGACAGAAGGAGAAATAGCGAGCTCCCTCTAATTTTTGTGCCATCTCAGTCGATAGTTGCATCTCCACATATCCTACAAAGGATTTTCCTTCCGGCGGTGCCTTATAGGTTATAGTCATTGCTTTTCCACCGGGTTCATCGGTTCCGTCCGCTTTGACTCCGGGAGAGGCTACCTCATACGTCATTTCCTGGGATTCATTTCTCTTGCCGCCATAGCCTGAAAATGCAGTGCTTTCAAAGTCAAAGGTAACGTCTGCCGGCGGTTGGTAGGGCGTAGATGGCGCGGAGAGCGTCGGAGCGGAAGATGTTGTAATCTTTAAATTATCGATTTCCACCGCGTCAAACATGTTAGGAGCAACGTCCTTCGGAGAGAGATAAATTCCCATGATAGAACCGGTCAGCAAGCCGTCTGCGGTAGGGTTGTTACGCTTGGTGAGTTCATTGACTGGAATGGTTATTCTGGTTGTCTGTCCCGCCGTAAGGGAGACGTCTTTCGCCCATATTTCAGTGTCCGCACCGTAAAATCCTATCTGAAATGTGTTGGACTTACTGTTTGCGGTCATGTCAAATTCCAGTTTCTGTACACCGTTGAGCACCCAGTTCAAAGGGAGATTAACGGAAAGAGCGCTGCTGACATTCTTATTGTCATAAGTAAATTCCAGAATTCCGCTTGCGATTTCCGCTGAGGCGGTGCCCGCTAATGTAGTATAGGAGAAACCCGGGTTCGAAGAAAAATCAGCGGAGTATTCATTATCATAGCTTTTTGCCTGGTTGAGCTTTGCCAAGGCATCTTTTACATATGCGCCGTTATAGGTGGTTGGGTCAAAGGTCCAGTCTCGTATCATGCGCGGAGTAGAACTGGGATGCAAGTTCCAGCCAGTCCAATTTGCGGGTACGCCGTCGTAACGCCCTTCAGTATCTTCCATCCAGTCCATCAGAGTGGGGACATATAGATTACTTTGTGTCGTTTCGTTGCCTGTAACCGTACCGTCCGCGCGGTCTATGCCAAATTCTCCGATTAAAACGGGTGCCCATTTGCGCATGACGCCGACCCTGTTGTTCCAGTTAATCATGTTGCCTTTATTGGGATAGATGTGCGAGTCGTACATAATGCCGTTGCCGGTTTTGCTCATATCGTTGTTGCTGCCGTGGTCAGTCAACGCATATTCCGTAAAGCCGTTTTCGTTTGCCAAGCCGCCTAAATTCCAGCCCCAGCCGGTACCGCCGGCAATCAGAATATTTTTCGCGCCGTTGTCACGAATCATTTCCACCAGACCTTGATGACCGATGGAAGTGAAAGTGCCGTCGCTGCCTTGGATTTTTCCACCGTTTTTCCACAAATCCATTTCGTCGCGGCCTGCATCTCCCTCAGCGCCTCTAATGTCATGCGGCTCGTTGCATAGTCCAAACAGCACGGCAGGGTTATTGGCAAGTTTGGAGTCTTTACTCACCATTTCCCACATTTCCGCGTCTGTTTCGTTTGGAATTACGTAGGAATGGCAGTCGAATATCATATACTTATTACGTGCCGAAATTGCATCAACCAACCGATAAATTCTGTCGCGGTACGTAGAACTGGTAGTCCATGAGGCAGAACTGACCGAAAGACGTATCAGGTTAGCATTCCAGTTATCGCACGCCTCGCGTATGGATTCATCCAAATGCTCTCCGTTTCCCCAGCCCAAACTGGGAATATTTACGCCTCGCAGAGTTACCATATCATCGGTACCTTTCACGACAATTTTATTTCCTTTTACCTCCAGTTCCGGTGATGCAGACAAAAGTTCAGCCCGCGCTGAACCTTCCGCGAGAGCGGGTAAAGAACTCAAAAGGATAGAGACTATCATAGTAATGACAAGAGTTAGACTGCATAATTTGTGTTTTTTCATCATAATTCCTCTTTTCTTTCATTAAATTTATTTTTTAGATTCCGCTAGGCGGTTTAATTAATTACATATTTTTCTGTATTTATTTAATATCACTGTACAAATGTACTATGTTTCTATTATAATAAAGAAAATGATTTGTTCAAATGTGGTAAACTTTTGATAGGTGCTGCATTCTTTTTGTTTTTTTTATACTTTCGGCAGAAAAATAAAGAAAACACCACCTATCAAAAGTTTACCCCCTTTTCTTCGAAATGGATAGCCACTATAATAGATGTAAAGGAGAGGATAACAATGGAAAAACCTGTGAAAGGTAAGCAGTTCATACTATTGTTGATTCTGGTATTTTGCGTTGCCGGACTTTGCTCCTGTAATAATCGCGGCGGCAGTGTTGTCAGCGCAGATGAGCATACTACCATTGCTGTTGCAAAACCAAAAAATCTGCCGGGGCTCGCTCAAATCATTTCTAATTTTGAACAGGCACATCCGGACATCAGCGTAAAAACGGTAGATGTTTCTTCTAAATCCGACGACAGGCACAACGTCTATGTTTCCGCGTTGAGCGGAAAGGACAGTGCGGTAGACCTTTATTGGATGGATGACACTTGGGTAGAGGAATTTGCAAAGTACGGATATTTATTGCCGCTTGACGGATATATCGCTTTGGAGAAGGAAAAATATGTTCCGCAGGCTGTTGATAAATTTACTGCGCAGCAGCAGTTGTATTGTATGCCCGTTGCGTTAGACATGAGCTTTTTATATTATCGAAAGGATTTGATTGACGAAATTCCGGTAACGTGGGAGGATATTTGCCGCTTGACAAAGGAAATGTTGCCCGGTTTGCCGGAAATAGACTATGGCGTTGATGTCTGTGATGAGGTCGAAGACGAAATGGTGTTTCGCCTGATTGAATTTTTGAACGCTAAGGACAATTCGACGGAACAGGCGGTGACGCTTTATAAAAACCTCATTGATACCAATTATGTGCGCAGAGAAAGCGAAGGTAAGTTTTTTAACACATTTAAAAGCGGTGGAAGCTTGTTTATGTATGATAATAACAGCGTTTTAGACGATCTGAGAGACGATTTTTCTAATGTGCGCGGAAAAGTAGGTGTGACCTTGATTCCCGGCGGAACGGGGAAAAAGACCGGTGCGCTGTTGGGTGGATATGGATTTGGCATTAATCGTAATTCCAAACACGTTCCTCAGGCTGTGCAGTTTTTGGAATATTTACAGTCGGAAGAAATTCTTCGTTCTCTTTCGCGGGATTACAGTTATATGCCCGCATTGGTAAGTTTGTATCAGGATGAAATGGTATTGGATCAGAATCCGCATTTCAGAGGCTTGCTGACACTTTTCCCGGAATTGGAGGAACGTAATCATATTCCTGTTTTTGACGGGCGCACAAATGAGGTTAAGAAGGTATTAAAGAACTTGTTATTAGAGAGCATCACGGTTGAAGAAGCGGTGACTCGGTTGGAAAATTTACGGTAGTATAGCAAATTATTAAAACAATTTATATATAAGGGAGTGTTTTGCGTGAAAAGAATGTTAAAATGGGTTGGCGTTTCTCTGAGTGCAGTTATGCTTTTGGGAACGTGTGTTGGCTGCGGAGGAAACAAGATTGGAGTAGTGACAGAGGAGGACCCGAACACTGTTCCGGAAAATGCATATGAAATTAACTGGTATTTCATGGGAGATGCTTTGAAGGATACCGCGTCCGTAGAAGCTGCGGCAAATGAGTATTTGAAGGATAAAATCAATGCAACACTGAAAATCAATCGTTTGGAAACCGGGCAATATAGTCAAAAGCTGAGTACAATGATTGCGGCGGGAGAATATTTTGATATTTGCTTTACCGCAAGCTGGATGTTGGATTATCAGGCAAACGCGGTCAATTCCGCATGGCTTCCGTTGGATGACTATATTGATACATATATGCCCAAGACCAAGGCTTTGATGGACGGCGACATTTGGGACAACATTCGTGTCAACGGCAAAATATACGGTGTTCCGGCAAAAAAAGAGTTTGGGGAACAGCGCGGCTGGATGTATCGTAAGGATATTGCGGAAAAATACAATATTGACATGAGTCAGATAAAAAATTTTGATGATTTGAAGCCAGTTTTGGAAAAAATCAAGGCAAATGAGCCGGATATGCAGTATCCAATTGATTGGAAGAGTGACTCTACACCGTTCCAGCTTTTAGAATTCTGGCCGATTACACCGGTCATTGGAATGTTCTATGACGGTTCTTATCAGGGAAAAGTGGTTAATGTTGTGGAAACCCCTGAATTCATGGAGTATTGCAAAACCGCGCGCGAACTGTATAATGACGGATTAGTGAAAAAGGATGTTATGAATGCGTCTGACTTTACGCAGAGGTTGAAGGACGGAAAAACCTTTGTATATTTGGAATTCTTAAAGCCGGGAAAGGAGCAGGAGGTTGCGAAAAACTTTAGCTTTGAATTGGCACAAGCGCCTTTAACACCGGTTTATCAATTAAACGGTGTGGGTGATGGTTCTATCATGGCAATTTCTCAGACCTCTAAAAATCCTGCTCGTGCCATGCGTTTTCTGGAATTGCTCAATACAGACGCGTATTTGAACAATCTCTTGAATTATGGGATTGAAGGAAAGCATTATACCAAGACAGGAGAGAAGAGAATTGAGGTAATGCCGAATGCTTCCTATACCTTGCAAGGTTCCCAGTGGATGACGGGCAATGTGTTCCTCAACTATTTGACTCCGGGTGAAGCGGACGATAAGATGGAGCAGTTGGAAGCATTCAATAAGAATGCGGAAAAGCCGTACTTCTATGGATTTAAATTTGATCCTGACCCAGTCCAGCAGCAAATTGCAGCTTGCTCAACTGTTGACAGTGAGTTCCGTGCGCAGGCGATTATGGGCGCTGTTGACCCGGAAAGCGTTATTCCCGCATATATTGAAAAACAAAAAGCGGCAGGCGTGGACGAAATTATTGCGGAGGCGCAGCGGCAGTATGACGCGTGGAAAGCGGAAAACGGGAAATAAGGATATAGGTCATCAACTCCGGGTATGGGATAGAAAAGGAGTGTATAGCAGTATGAGAAGATTTGTTGTGAGTGTGCTGAAACGGCTGATGATAGGTTTGACAGGTTTGTCAGTGTTATTGGCAAGTTTTGGAATGGGGATGTCCGTTGCTTTTGCAGCGGACATTACCTATAAAAACGAATTTGCGCCGGATGTTTTCACGTGGCGTACCGATTCGGGATTCGGAGATGCCACGAATGAATCGGGCGGCGGCAGAAACGGGTCTGCGGCGAAACGGTTTAAGTCTGCCCAGTACGGGAACAGGCAAGCTGATTTGAACTGGGATTTTCAGGAGTTTACAGGAACAACCTGGGTGCAATTATGGGTAAAAGCGGAAACAGCGGGACAACGTATCAGTATTCAGTTTTTGGATGAGACGGGCGCAAGAGTAGGAAATGAGCAAAAGACGACGTTGACAGCGGATTGGCAAAAATTATCCTATCAATATGAGAATTTCAGTACAGTCAAACGAATACGCTTCGGCGATGCAGGGACTGACGGAGGAATTAATGTTCTGATAGACAGTGTGATTATCTCAAATGTTGACCCTGACACAACTGAACCGGGAGAAGAACAGCCGTCGGATGTAGTCAGATATGACGAGGACTTTGATACGCACCGTTTGTTTTACGAATGGAAAAGCGGCGGCGCGTCGGCAGCAGATACTGATGGGTACAGCGGAAACGGAAAGATGATTACATTTCAGGGCGGAGGTACGCAGTTTGTTTACGTGGAACTTCCGTCCGACTGGAGCGCGAAAGCGGACTCGGGAACCATGTGGATTTCAGCCCGAATTAAGGCGACAGATTACGAGGATTCCCGTATCAATTTGCAGTTCCGCAACGGAAGCGGCGGTCTGATTACGGAGGCAAAGCCGACGATTACAAAGGAATGGTCAGTTTATTCCATGAGATTTGACGCAAATACAAATGATATTAAAACAGCGGCCTCCCTGCGCTTTGCAAATATGGGGAATAAACAGGGCAGTATTATTGTAGATGATATTATCATCTGCAATGTTGACCCCGAGACCTTGACAACCGACCCGCCGGATGTCCCTGAACCTGAACCTGAACCGGAGGAGACTGCGCTTGTCAATGATTTTGATCCGGATCTATTCAGTTGGAGCAACGGGGGGATGAACGCGGCTTATACAAGCGAGGGCGGTTTGTATGAAACGGGCGGAATGACAATTTCATACAACAGTAATAACCAATGGGGATTTGCGGCGGCGCAGTTGGGAAACAGCTGGGATTTGAGCGGTTTCACGGAGGAAAAATGGCTCAGTATGTGGGTGCGTTCTGAATCGAGCAGTACGGCGCTGACTGAGCCGCTGAAATTGGGAATTCAATTCCGCTGCGGCGACGCTGCTTTGGGAGAAGTAAAGACACAGGCCACCGCGTCGGACGGCAAATGGTACAAGGTCATTGCGGAGATTCCTTTTGACATTACCGCGGCAGATACCATACGCTTCACGAATCAGATGGGTACAGCAAGCGGAGTATTTGTCATTGATGATTTCACCATTACCAATCTGCGTCCGCAGGAGAAACCGCCTATTGTTCCGGGTACTTCCGCTGAGGAGAAACCGGTGGTTTATATCAACGATTTCGACTCCGATGAGAATAAATTTACGCAGAAAGCGCCGGGCGGCTTGACGCTTTCCGTTGGCGACGGCGGATATTCCGGCAAGGGCGCTTTTATCGGATATCAAGGAAAAAACCAATACACATTCGTGAGCCAGAGCATAAACGCAAGCTGGGATATGAGTAAGTTCAAGGGAAATACCTGGATAAAAGCGTGGCTCAAGGCGGAACCGACAGAAAATGCAGTTAATTTGGAGGACGCTGTGCTGGAGATTGCCCTGCGCAACGCAGAGGATAATGCGGGAATCGCAAGCGGCAGATTTACCATACCGGCGGACGGGCAATGGCGGGAACTGTACTTCAAGGTGAGCGGATCGCTCGCCGATGTTGCGGTGATACGGTTCAGCAATCCTATGCAGTCAAGCAGTGATGTAACAATATGTATCGATGATTTTACTATCACCAATCAAAATCCGCAAGGAGCCGCAAAGCCGGAGGTTCGAGTAGATTCGGTAATATTGACGCAATCGGGAGCGACGCTCACAGCTTTGTCTGATGCGTTATCGGGAACGGTTACCTTTACTGTCAGCGTGTCAAACACGCAGCAGAAAGAAGCGGAAGTTGTGGCAATCGTTGCGCTATATGACAAGCGCGGTTTGCCAGTTAAAATTCTGACGCAACAGAAAACGGTCAGCGCCCAAGAGGTCATTGATATTTTGGTTCCTGTCGAGGAAAAACCGAATTGGAAAGCGGTTGTTTATGTGTGGGACGGTTGGCAAAACATTCGTCCTGTGGACATCACATACACTCCAAAGGAATTTTAAAAGAAAACAGCATAGCGCTGAAAGTTTACCACATTTAAAAGAATACAAATTTCTACTATAATATAACCATACTGATATTGTATGGTTATATTTTTTTGTCTGTGAGAGGAGAGGTAGATATGGAAAAAATACAGCAGGGAGTTATGGTGTCCGCCCCCCCTAAGAAGAGAGGATTTTTGCGGGAAGTGAAAAATAATGCACCTCTATTCATTATGACCTTGCCGGGATTTATTCTTACGATTTTGTTTGCTTATTTTCCAATGTTTGGTATTATTATTGCATTTAAAAAGATGAATTTTGCGGCAGGAATTTTGGGCAGTCCGTGGGTCGGGTTGAGCAATTTTGAGTTTTTGTTCAAGAGTCCGGATGCGTGGGTGATTACCAGGAATACGATACTGTATAATCTAGTGTTTATTTTTGGCGGATTGGTGATTAATGTTGCATTGGCAATCGGATTGTCTGAACTGCGAACCCGTTGGCTTTCCAAGACCTATCAAACAATGATTTTGATGCCGCATTTTTTATCGTATGTTATTGTCAGCTATTTGGTTTTTGCGTTTTGCAGTGTGGAAAACGGATTTTTGAACAAGACAATTCTGCCGGCATTGGGCATGGAACCAATTACGTGGTATACAAATCCCGCACCGTGGCCGTTTATCTTGATTATTGTGAATTTTTGGAAGACGATGGGTTATGGCAGTGTTGTTTATCTGGCGGCGATTGCAGGCATTGATACACAGCTTTATGAGGCGGCAAAAATAGATGGAGCAAACCGGTGGCAGCAAATTCGTAATATTACTATTCCGTCCCTGACACCTCTTATGGTTATTCTGACGATTATGAATGTGGGTAAAATATTTAATTCTGACTTCGGTTTGTTTTATCAGGTGCCGCTTAATTCAGGTCCGCTGTATCCTGTTACCAATGTCATCAATACATATGTGTACAATATGCTGACCTCTGCCGGTTCAGGCAGTACTGGAATGGCGTCCGCAGCTTCCTTCTATCAGTCGGTGGTCGGATTTCTGTTGGTTATCACCACTAATTGTGTTGTAAAGAAAATAGATCCGGAAAAAGCGTTGTTCTGATTTCGTGATGTGATTCAGATACTTGTTATTGAGGAGGAAAAGAAATGTTACAGAAAAAAGCTTTCAGAAAATGGACGTTGTCCGGTTTTGTTTTGAATTTTGTGTTTGTTTTGCTTGCGCTTGCGTGTGTGATACCGTTTATACTGGTATTATCTATTTCGGTCAGCAGTGAGTCCAGTATTATAGAGTATGGATACTCGCTGATTCCGCATGAGTTTAGTTCAGCGGCGTACCAGTATATTGCGTTAGCAAAAGATACTATTTTCAGCGCCTATGGTATTACAATTGCAGTTACGGTATTGGGGGCGATTTTGAGCGTATTGGTAATTTCTCTATATGCGTATCCGATTTCTCGAAAGGATTTTAAATATCGTAACTTTTTTACATTCTTTATTTTCTTTACGATGCTGTTTAGCGGCGGAACGGTATCATGGTATATGGTTTGCGCTTCTACTCTGCATTTGAAGAATACAATTTGGGCGATGATTCTTCCGTATGCAATGAATGCTTGGAATGTCATTGTTATGAAGTCGTTTTTTGCGTCCTCTATTCCGAATTCGATTATTGAGTCAGCAAAGCTGGACGGCGCAGGGGAATTCCGTATTTTTGCCAGACTGGTCATGCCGTTATCCTTGCCGGGTATCGCAACCATTGCCTTATTTGCTACCTTAACTTACTGGAATGACTGGTGGCTGCCCCTGATGTTTATTACAGACACGAAATTACAAAATTTACAATTTCTGCTGCAAAGTATGATATCAAAGATTCAGATGCTGAACGAAAATTCGGGACACATGGGTAATAGTACGGAATTGCTCAGCAAAGTGCCGGCAGAGGGCGCGCGCATGGCGTTGTGTGTAATTGCGGCAGGACCGATTTTGTTGGTATATCCGTTTTTCCAGAAGTATTTTATTCAGGGATTGACCGTTGGCGCGATCAAGGGTTAGGCTGACAGAAAGCAAACAAATAGGAGTTCGGTCAGTATCAGAAGGAGGGTAACAATATGCAGTACGGGCATTTTGACGACGCGCGGAAAGAGTATGTAATCAGTACGCCAAGGACGCCGCTTCCATGGATTAACTACCTTGGGAGTGAGGAGTTTTTTTCCATGATTTCCAATACATCGGGCGGATATTGTTTTTATAAGGACGCAAGACATCGCCGAATTTTACGTTATCGGTATAACAATATTCCGGCGGATTGCGGCGGCAGATATTTTTATATTAAGGACGGCGAAGACGTTTGGACGCATTCTTATATGCCGATGAAAAAGGATTTGGCATTTTATGAATGCCGCCATGGTATGGGATATTCCCGGATTATCGGTGAGCGAGGAGGTGTTCGGGTATCACAGACCTCATTTGTCCCGTTGGGTGATAATTGTGAAATTCATAGGGTGACGGTTTCCAACAATTCGGAAGGAAAGAAAGAGCTTCAGTTATTCTCTTATGTGGAGTTTTGTCTTTGGAACGCGTATGACGATATGACGAATTACCAACGCAATCTGAACACCGCCGAGGTGGAAGTAGACGGCGGCGTCATTTATCATAAAACAGAATATCGAGAGCGCCGCAACCATTATGCGTTTTATTCCGTCAATCAGCAGCCGGACGGTTTTGATACGGACAGGGACGCTTTCTTAGGCGCGTATAATGGCTTGTCTGAGCCGGCGACGGTTATTAGCGGCAAGTCAGGCAATTCAGTCGTCAGCGGATGGTATCCGATTGCTTCGCATTGTATCAATTTTACTCTGGAACCAGGAGAAGAAAAGACGCTTATCTTCGTTCTGGGATATGTGGAAAATGAGGAGAAATTTTCAGCGCCGAATGTTATCAATAAGAACAAGGCGCAGGCAATGATTGAAAAATATCAGAATTCTGCCGCAGTAGACCGCGCGATGGAACAGTTGGCGGAATATTGGGACGGCTTGCTGTCTGTTTGTCGGGTAAAGACGCCGGACGAAAAATTTGACCGCATGATAAATATATGGAACGCGTACCAGTGTATGGTGACGTTTAATATGTCGCGCAGCGCGTCCTATTATGAAACGGGAATCGGCAGGGGAATGGGCTTTCGCGATTCCAATCAGGATTTGTTAGGGTTTGTGCATCAAGTGCCGGAGCGGGCAAGAGAGCGCATTATTGATATTGCGTCCACGCAATTCGAGGACGGGAGCGCATACCATCAATATCAGCCCTTGACGAAAAAAGGGAATAACGAAATTGGAGGCGGTTTCAATGATGATCCGCTTTGGTTGATTCTCGGAACAGTGTCTTACATAAAAGAAACGGGAGATATCGGTATTTTAGAGGAAATGGTTCCTTTTAATAATGATGAGAACAATAAAGCAACTCTGCTTACTCATTTGGAACGCTCTTTGAGTCATGTGACGAATAATCTGGGTCCGCATGGATTGCCTCTAATTGGGCGGGCAGACTGGAACGATTGTCTAAATCTGAACTGTTTTTCCGAACTGCCAGACGAATCTTTCCAGACCTACGGAGAGCCGAATGGCAGAGTGGCGGAGTCTGTATTCATTGCCGGAATGTTTGTATGGATTGGCAATCAGTTTGCGGAACTTTATCAATCACTTGGAAATGATGCTCGCGCAAAGGAAATTCTGGAGCAGACCCAAACAATGTCTGACACAGTTGAAAAATACGGTTTTGACGGAGAGTGGTTTTTGCGGGCTTACGACGCGTTTGGAAATAAGGTAGGCAGTGCGGAATGTGAGGAAGGCAAGATTTATATTGAGCCGCAGGGATTTTGTGTGATGGCGGGCATTGGTATGGAAAACGGCAAAGCAAAGCAGGCGTTGGATTCTGTTCAAAAGTATTTGGAATGTGAACAGGGAATCATGATTTTGTCGCCGCCGTATACCAAATATCATACCGAACTCGGTGAGGTTTCCTCGTATCCGCCGGGATATAAAGAAAACGCGGGAGTATTTTGCCATAATAATCCGTGGATTATGATTGCGGAAACCATGCTTGGCCGCAATGACCGAGCTTACGCATTGTACAGCAAAATTGCGCCGGCATTTTTAGAGGACATCAGTGATATACATCGGACAGAACCGTATGTTTATTCGCAGATGATTGCGAGTTGCGCCGCGCCGCGCGCGGGCGAGGCAAAAAATTCATGGCTGACCGGCACAGCGGCATGGAACTATTATACCGCAACGCAGTATATCATGGGGGTTCGCCCGTCTTTTCAAGGATTGGAGATTGACCCTTGTATTCCGTCTGAGTGGAAAGGATTTCAAGTAGAGCGAACATACCGCGGCACACTGTATCGCATTGAGGTGGTGCATGAGAGCGGAGAGGGAAAAGGTGTAAAATGCGTGGAAGTAAACGGAGAACCGTGGGAGGGCAATATTGTCTTTTCCGAAGAAAAAGAATGCAGGGTTAAGGTTCGGATATAAATAACATTGAATGACGGCGCAAAGCGCCTTATTGGAAATTGCTTGCAGATGTACCGTTGGTTCTCATGACAGTACATCTGCTTTTTTATATGTGCGGTATTCTTTATAATGACTGAAAAAAACCGCATCTATCGAAAGAAAACCCCACTTTTCAATTATCTGTTGGTATAGTATAATTGTTGATATAAGGGAAAGATTGCTTTAAAGGCAAGGGATATCGATATTTATTCAGAATATGGAGGGAAACGGTATGAGAAAGAATCGGTTACTCAGCGTACTGACAGCAATAGCATTGCTTTGCTGTTGTATTTCGGTTGTTTATGCGGATATTGCGCGCGAGACCAATGTCGTCCTGACGGTGGAGGAATGCAGCACGATGGGAGCAGACGGGATTTATCATCTGCGTCTGCGGGCGGAAGTGACCTATGCCGGCGGTAACGCGGCAGGCGGAGAAAGGGTTGCTCTTGTGCTGTTAGGGAATCAAAAGACAGATTTATCAGACTACGTAGTTCCCGTTAAAATCAGTGGTGTGCCGCATTCCGCGTATTTGTATTATGTAACGGAAGGAAAAGCGGACGCTGATGGAATATGTAACTTTGATTTTTCAACCTTTTTGCCGGAGATGCGGCAGAAGGGGGATTTTTTGTATGCCTACGCGGGTTCTCCCGCCGCGTTTAGCTCCGCAGTTCAGGGCGGGCTGGAACTGCCGGGCAATCCGAAGAAAGTGAAAACAACGCTGCGCAGCGGCAGTCAGGAAATCAATTCCTTTGAAGTACCTAAAACGGATATGCGCGTTTTGGGCGAGGTTGAAGCGAGTGTATTTGATATGTTCGGTACAGAATTGGAAATTCAGCCGGAGGCTTGGAAAATATACTCCTATGCGAAAGATTTCTCGCGGGCGATTGAGGTTGCGGATACTCAAATGAAAATTGAAAACGGACAGCTTATCGTGTATCCTGACGCTAATGTGCTGGCAAATCGCAAAATCGCGGTAGAGGCATTGTACAGGGACTTGAATCAAAAAACGATTGTCAGTGAAATGGCGGATTTTCCGCATGACATTATGGTACAGGCGCCTGCTGCGCCATATTTGGTAATCAGGGTTTCGCAGGAGGGATATATCACGATTCCGGACGAGGCGGAACAGGTGAATACACTGGTGTTTACCGCTTATCCGGTTGACGCATTCGGCGCGGCAGTGCAAGGCGCGGATATTCACTGGACGGTGACGGGGTTGGATAAGGATGCGTCGGCGGAGCAGATAGAATTTCCAAGTCAGGACACAGGTGAGTCCTATGTAGTCAGAATCCGTTCCGGAGCTAAGAACCTGCGGAATAAGACTTTTGCGGTCAGCGCGGTATGGACTATGCCGGGAACGGAAATTACTTGTGAACCTTATCGAGTGCAGATGATGAGTAATGGAGAAACGCCTTATCATGTGGAAATTTCGGGTGAGTCGGAAATTACGGTTTCCAACTCGGATATAAAAGAAAATTATACCGCGAAATTGGTCGGACAGGATGGCAAAGAATATACGGCGCAGTCTGTTTTATGGCAGTTGGCAAATCCGTATTACAATGTGTCAATGGATAGAAGCGGAACTTTAAAGGTATTTAAGGGAGTTGAAAGCGGTACGGCGGTAATTACTGCTGAGATTTTCAGCGACAGTCTTCCTACCGGGCGGACGGAAAAAGGCAGTTTTGTAGTGACGCTCGTTTCCCGCGGGAGCGGTTCTAATTCCGGTTCCGGCGGCAGCGGCGGAGGCGGAGGTGGCGGAAGCTCTGCCATGATATTTCCCGAAAAATTAAGTCAGACAGAAACGCCAAACGGGAACATTCCGCCATTGGTTTCGCAGGAGCCGGTAATTGCCTCAGACTTGACGGAAAATCATTGGGCAGCGGTGGAACTGCAAAAAATGTTGGAGCACGAATACATTCGTGGTGACGGAGAGAGCGGTGATTTAAGACCGGATGACAATATTACCCGTGAGGAACTTGCGGCGGTGCTGCTGCGGGTTTTGCAAATTCCGGTAAAAGCGGGCGTGGATTTGACTGTTGATGACAACAGTTCCGAATGGGCGGCGGGAATTTTAAGCGCGGCACAGGAGGAAGGAATTTTACACGGAGATGAAAATGGAAATTTAAACGGGAAAAATTTTGCGCAGCGGGCGGAGGTTGTATTGATGCTGTCACGCGCGTTACAGCTTCCTTATGGGAGCGGCGGGGTGCTGGAGAATTTTGCGGACGCAGATACGATTCCGGTGTGGGCGCAGGTGGAAACTGCCGGAATGATTCAGGCGGGACTGCTCAAGGGATATGAAGATAACACCTTGAGGTTAAATGAAAACGTAACCCGTGCCGAGGCGTTTGTGTTAATCAGTCGCTGCATGGGCGAATGAGCAGAAAAATCCGAGAGGAGAGATATGGTATGAAAAAGTGGATAAGCTGTTTACTGATATTGGTTTTTGGATTGAGTATGCTTCCGGCAAGTGGTGCGGGAGGGACACAGACACCTCTGGAACTTCATGTGGAGGGACGATATATCTATAATTCCAAAGGGGAACAGGTGCGGTTAACCGGTCTGAATATTCCAGACTTGCAATGGGCGACCGGCGGTGATAATGATTTGGATAAACGAATCGCGCTGGCACTGGATCAATGGAATGCGAATTGTATTCGCCTTTGTGTGCACTCAAAGTTCTGGTTCGGGAATGAATGGTATCAGAATAGTGATCCTACCGGGTATCGTAGTACAGTTGACCGTATTATTCGGCAGACCACGGAGCGTGGAAAGTATGTTATTCTCAATCTGCATGAATTTTATGCTATCACAGAGGAGAATAGGCATTTTTGGGAGGATGCGGCGCAAACCTATAAGAATAACCCGGGAGTCATTTTTGGCTTGCTGAACGAACCGCATGATATCAGTTGGGATGTTTGGCGCAACGGCGGTTATATCACTACAAATGACGCTTACGGAAAGTCGTATGAAATGCCGGTATACGGACACCAGCAGATTCTGGAAATGATTCGGAGTTTGGGAGCTAAGAATATTTGCATCGCAGGAGGACTGGACTGGTCTTATTATTTCGATGGAATCACTAAGGGCTATGACGGACTGGAAAACGGTTATCGTTTGGAGGAACCGCCTGCGCCTTATACCGGAAACGGAATTATTTATGATACGCATATCTATCCGATGAAGCCGGAATACAATCCGTGGGAAAAAGCAATCGACTGCGTTGTGGACGAGGTGCCGATTCTGGTAGGGGAGTACGGGCACTGGGGTGAGCGCCTCTTTGACTGGTACGATAACTATCGTTGTGAATATCCGTACATCTGGATGAATGAAATTCAGGATTACATTGATCGAAATGAATTGAATTATACCGCATGGTCTTTCCATATCGGTGCTGCGCCGGCGATGTTTACAAACTATACCACATTCGAACCGACCAAGCATTCTGGTTTGAGGCAGAAATTTGCGTTGATAAAAAATACACCGGACACACGTCCGCCGGAGGAGGAACGCGGGACGGAAGATCCCAGTCCGCTTAGTACATGGGAATATGAAATCAACTTTGATGACAGGGACGCAGAATTTTTGGTATACGGTGACGAGGTAAAGACCGAAAAGACGGCGAATGGCTATGAGGGAAACGGGCAGATTATCAGTTTTAACGTTTCCAAAGGCAAGGAAGGAAAATCGGCGGCAATTTATGAGCTGCCGGACGGTACCGATTTGTCGGGCGCGCAATGGATGTCTATGCGCATTAAGGGGGACGGCGACCAGCGTAATCTCGGCTTTGGTGTAGAATTAAAGGACGGCCGACAGTTTATCTGCCGGATGCCGATAGATTTGCAGGAAAACTGGAAGCACTGGTTTTTGCCTTTGGACGCGTTTGAAGGGGAAATAGGATTACTTGACACACCTGAAATCAAGGCGATATTTTTGACTTCTTTGGATGAGGGACCGGGCAGTTTTGCGGTAGATAATCTTACAATTGGCGGATTGCCGTATGAAAAACCTGTTATTAGCACAGTATCAAATGCCGAGGAGGAAGACAAGGTTTCATGGAAGGCTTGGGCGGATACGGAGAGTGTCAATCCGGATTCCTTTACCGCGGTTCCTGCTGACGGGATGGTGAAACACGGCGGCGCGGTTCTGCTCAGCTATGACCGTCCGGAGGGCTCCTACGGCGGTCAGGCGCGCATGACCGTGCCGACAAGTTGGGAATTGACAGACAAGGACTATTTTATGTTTTGGGCTATGGGCGATGGTACGGAACAGCATTTTACTCTGAGATTTGATTTGGAAAAGGGCACGAATATTAATGAACAGCGGAGTAATTTTAAGAAAAGGGAGTTTGAACGTTTTTGTCTGGACTTTACGGTGACCGGAAACGAATGGAAATTGTATAAGTTCCGGTTCAGCGATTTAGGTATGAGTGACATTCTGCACAAGGACCGCATACGGTTTGTGGATTTCTTTAATCGTACAGAGAATAAAAAGGGAAGTATAGTGATTGACAATTTTTCGTTCACCAATGAGCCGGAAATTTTGGAGGAATCCTATGTCAGTCATGAAACACCCCACCCCTCCGAATCGGTAGGGGAAGTGTGGACAAAATTCCCGAAAAATCAAATTTTGCAATTCCCGAAGACATTTAAGGCGGTGGCAGGGCAGCCGGTGACAATTCAGATTCATTTGATGAATAAGACGGACAAGAATGCCGCGGGATTGCTCAAGGTGGAGGGCGTTCCCACAGATGAGAAAATTGCCGACGCGAAGTATGACACATATGGAGGTTATGTTTCCTATCCGCACTATCCATGGCGCAGCTATTCCTATTCTAATTTTACTTTTACGGTGCCGGAAGATAAGACGGGAACGTACATGATTAAGGTTTCAGACGCGGCAGAGGATGGTCCTGTCATACCACAGGAATATAAATTGATTGTCAGGCCGGCGGAATAGAATAAAAACACTGTGTGGAAGGAGGAATACGAGTTGGAAAGCAGAAAAGTATATCGGCAATCACTGATTGCTGTAATAATGAGTTTTGTTTTTCTTTTTAGCGCAGTTCCCGGATGTGTAGCTGCGGCGGAGGAGGAATTGTATAACTATAAGTTGGATTTGGCATCGGGAAATCTTTTCAGCATGATGTATGGTTACAGCGGCGGCACTGACAGCGGACAGCCCAACCTTTCTCAATCATTTGTCAGCGGCAGATACGGTAATGCATTGCAGATTACTTATTACGGTTATAAAATTACCAATGCGGCGCGGCGGTATAACGCCTATGTGATGCAGTTCAGAAGCAGCAAAATCACTGTCGGAGAACAAGAGATGGATTTTGTGGAATATTTGAAAAACGTTCATACGATTTCCTTTTGGGTCAAAACACCGAAGATTTCGGAGCATAGCGAAAATATGAGAGATAACCGTGTCATTGAGTTGATATTTGAAACGGAAAATGTGGCGGGAACGGGCAAATATAATAAGAGAATTGAATTGCCAAACACAGGTGAGTGGGCATATATCTCTGTGCCAATCAATGATTTTAACTCGTTTGGTGACGCTGTCCGTGCGGGAGATGTAAAACAGATGAAGCAAATGAGTATCAGTTTCCCGTATAATGACTATTTTGGATGTCAGCCGGATGATTCCACCTTGGAAAATCCGTGGACAGAGCCTTTGATTATTGACGAAATGTTGTTCGACTGTTATTCGGCGGAATATCCGGCATTTACCCCACCTTCTCCCGGTGAGGAAAGTTATCACACAAACGCAAGAGTGAATGGAATTGCCGTTGAAGGTAATCCGGTTCCCGGTTTTAATTCCTCCGCAAGCGTGAATGAAGTGCCTGTACCGCGTTCTTATACGGTGGAGGATTTGCAGGAGCAGGTTGCTCCGATATTGGCGGCGCCGCCTGTTGAGCCGGATGAAACACACCAGAGAACATCGGGCGCGTCTTATGTTTTGGAAACTCCGGAGGAGATTCCGGGTTCGGGACGGCTGACGGTAGTATCTGCGGATAAAACCGAAACGAGAACATATGAACTGAATTTTGTGTATCGGGATGGCTTGCAAGTACTCACAGGAGAAGCGCAGGGCATTGATTTTTCCGAGCCGCTGACGGCAGGGGATAGGAATATTATGATGCGAGCCGTCAATGAGAGCGAAGAACAAAGCGCGGCGGTGCAGGCGTTGGCTGTTGTGCGGGATAACCAAACAGGTGAAGTGTACTCTGCCGCGTCCTCAGACTTGTTGGAAATAGAGCCGGAAAGCAGAAAGTGGATTATGCTTTCCCTCACTGTACCGGAGGATAAGGATTGCAGTTTGACGATATATTTTACGGACGGAATGGAGCGGCTGAATACTGTCTGGCAGGCGGTCAGCACAGGCGGAGATACCGCTAAAAAACAGTCAGACGCTCAAGCAGTTCTGCGTAGTATCAAGGCAGAAGCAGATGAAACAGAGCAAAAGATTAAAATTTCCGGAGCGGTGGAACAGGCTGGTATTACGGAACAGGCGTTGGTTGTTTTGACAGATTCGGAAGGAAATTTAGCAAATGTATACGCGGTTGGATTGACGGAAGGCGGATTTCAGAGCGCGTTTCGGTATGACGCGGATAAAATGAAAGGTGGTTATACAGTATCTGTCGGCATTGGCGGAAAGGTACTTACGCAAGAAATTTATTTGTCAGCATCCGACGAGTCAGCAGAGATTATGAGGAAATTTAAAAAACTTTCGGCGCAATCCTCTGACGCGGAGCTGTTGGATTTTTATACCGAACAGCGAAACGCGCTGATGGTTTCTGCCGAATTGGCAGATAGCTTAACTAACTCGGACAAAGTCGCGGTGATGAAAAGTGTCTTGAAAGAGAATCCCGCGACCCTTGAAACGCTTCGTACCGCTGTGCGGGAAAATTCTTTACTTTGTGTGTTGAACCGCGCGGCAAATGGGGAGGAAATTTATAAGCTGTTTGACAGTTATGCGGATATTATTCAGCTTGAAACCGATAAAAAATATATATCGGATTACCTAACAGAGGATTCCGTATGGGCAGTTTTGCTGAATGAATTGCAGGGAAAGAATTTTAAATCAATAGAAGCGGCGCGGAAAGAGTTCTTAGAGATTTCCTTAACTTACGCGCTCAATCATATGAAGAATCCTAACGAAGCAAAAGCGTTGCTAGAAGAAAGCGCTGATTTCCTGAGGAATTATATGGACTATTCCGGTTATGAAAGGCTTGTGGCAAGAGGAAAGCAGGCAGGATACTATCAATTGATTTTCAAAAATGGTATCAATGGGTTAACGGAATTGGACACCCTGTTGACCCAGTACAGTAAGAGCTTAGAGGAATCCTCAAGCGGAGGCGGAAGCGGGGGAGGTGTTTCCTCGGGCGGCGGAGCAGTCAATAATGCCTTTGCCGTGAAATCTGACAAGACGGAAGAAGAACCGCTCATCCCCCGCCCAATAGAGAAACCGCAGAGGTTTGACGATTTGGACAGCGTTCCGTGGGCGGCGGACGCAATCAATGTGTTGGCGGAGATAGGCGTTGTTTCCGGTAAGGAGGAAAAGAGTTTTGCTCCGAACGACAGTGTGACAAGAGAAGAATTTACAAAACTTCTGGTAGCCGCTTTGCAAATGAAGGCAGACGGAGCCGGTAAGGAATTTGAAGATGTTCCGCAGGGCGTGTGGTACAGTGAGCCGCTTCGGATTGCGTCCGCTTTGGGAATTGTGAACGGAATTTCCGAGCGGGAATTTGGAATCGGTGAGTCGGTTACGCGGCAGGACATTGCGGCAATGGCTGTGCGTTCTTTGAATTCCTGTGGAGTTTCATTGCCTGCTGTGAGTCAGGAAAAATTCGCGGACGATGATGAAATAGCGGATTATGCGACAGAGTCGGTATATTGCTTGTGCGCGGCAGGGATTATCAACGGCACAGACGGGAACCGATTTGCGCCGGGACAATTTGCCACTCGCGCGGAGGCGGCTAAAATTATTTACGGAGTTTATGAATATTGCGGCAGAATAAAAACAGACGGAGGAGATGCGGCATGAAAAAGTGGATGCGGGGACTTACCCTGAGTTTAGCAATTTTTGTTTTTGCCGTATCCGGCGTAACGGTTTTTGCCAGAATGACTGACGCGGAGCCGGAGACAGGAGCGGAAACCGTACAGAAATTAAAAGCGATGGGAGTCTGGGATGAATCGGTTACGTTTTCCGAGCAAGTTACGCGGGGGGAATTCGCGGTTGCCTTGGCTCAATTGATGAATGTTGAACAAAGGGAATCGGGATATGCTTATCGGTTGTTTTCAGATGTAGACGCGGAATCACCCTATTATACTTCGGTTATGTATCTCAATCTACAGAAGGTGGTTGCCGGGGAAGAGGACGGCGTGTTTGAACCAGAACGTCCGATTAGTTATTATGAGGCGGTCAAAATGTGTGTTTGCGCTATGGGGTATCAGCCTTACGCGGAACTGAACGGAGGATTTCCGACCGGATATTTGTCTGCTGTTGCCCAATATAAGCTGTTTCCAACGGGAAACACGACCGGCATAGGAGGACAGCTAAGCAGAGCGCAGGCATTGCGTATGATAGAGGATATGCTGGACGCTCCCTATTTGGAGCAGAATGAGTATGGCGAGAGAGAAAACTATTATCAGCAGGAAAATGTTACAATTTTAAGCGTATATCATGATATTTATCTTGCTGAGGGCATACTGATGGGAGCCGGCGCACGTGGTCTTACCGGCGGGACAGCACTCCGAAAAAATCAGATACAGGTTGGTGACAATATTTACACTGCCGACGGAAGCGTAGACTCCGCTCTGCTTGGATATCGGGTAAGCTGTTACTATTACCTGTCCGCTGACGGAACGGAAACGGTGAAATATTTGGAGCAGGACACTACGCGTGGAAGGGAATTGAAAATTGACGGCAGCTTGGTTCAGGGATTTGACGGCAGGGAATTGGTTTACTACCGTTCGGAGGATGCCAAAACGACAAGCCGTATCAATGTCGGTCAGTCAGGCTATTTGCTGTATAACGGTAACTATGCGGAAACCTATGAAGAAAGCGATTTTAAGGACGCGGAAGAAATCAGCTTCATTGATGCCGACAACGACGGTATTTATGAAACGGTGAGCGTTTATAATGAGCAGATTGTTGTCGTTTCCGGCGTCAGCCGTGATAATAGGTTGATATATGATAAGTATAGCTCGGATGTGATAGATTTGTCGCAGAATGATGATGAACGCAGTGTGGTAATTTTGGACGCGGAGGGTAATGCGGCTGATTTTTCCGTTATCTCTGAATGGACAGTTTTATCAGCCGCGCAGGATAAGCGGCAGGAAAATGTAACAGTTCGTATTTCTGACGGCGCAGTGACCGGTGTGCTTGAGAAAATTAAGCTTTCGGCGGAAATTACTCAGACACAGTACACGATAGACGGTCAGGTATTTTGCCTGTCAAAGAGCGCGAAAAATATCGGAATATTGACCGGACTCAGTGTTGGAACGCGGGGAGAGTTTCTGCTGGATTGTTGGGGCAGGATTGCGGCGATTCGTAATGTGCTGTCGGACACTTATATGTTGGGTTATATGGTAGACGCGGCATGGACAGAGGGATTGACGGATACGACAACGATTTGTCTTTACTCCGTCAGTACGCAGAATTTGGAACAATATCAAGCGGCGCCAAAAGTGAAGCTGAATGACCAAAGTGGAATGTCATCCAAGCAGGTATTTCAAGCGCTAAAGGGCGAGAGCGGAAAGGAAAGCCCGAGGCAGTTGGTGCGCTATATGCTCGATAGCGAAAACAGAATAAAGGAAATTATTCTTGGCAAGCGCGTGGACGAAATGGGACTTTTGAAAGAAAGCACAGATTTTATCCGGTACAATGATTATAAAGACTTGTATTATAATAAGGAAATGCGCGAATTCCCGGGAGAACTTCGGTTGGCGGATGACAGTGTGATTGTTCATGTTCCGGAAGATGAGAAATGCAACAGAGATTTGACGCGGTACGGCGTTTCCGCAACGAAAGACCTCGGCTCCGGCAGTTACACGATTGAAACATATGATGTCTCGCCTGACCGTACGGTTGGAGCGTTGGTGATTAAGTCCAACAGCGGCAGAGGCGTGCCGCTTCAAACCAACAGTGCTGTGACCGTGGTGCGTGATATTGTTACGGTAGCAGACGCGGACGGAATACAGCGCAAGATGATAAAGGGCTGGAGAAATGGTGCTGATGTAGAGTTGATTTTGTCAGAGGAATGTCCCATTACGCAGACGTATACTGCCGGGGATGGAGGTACAGTTACATCAACGATTGAACAGGGGGATCTGATTCGCGTAGGAACTAATTCTGATGATGAAGTAGAGGAATGGTACAAGGTATTCTCTATGTATGACAGGGATGACGCGAGTGTTGTAACAAGAAATCCGAACGATTATTCCGGTTCTAAGGTTACCATGATACAGTATCATAACAACGCTGAAACATCGGAGGATATTCTCTCCGGCAGAGTGTGGGAAGGCAATAACCAGTACTGGTTTACCGGAGTTGCGTATTCGGTGGAATTTGGTATCGTGCAGGAAAAGGCAGGCGATACTGTTATTGTGGAAACCACAGGTGGACCTCTTCCTGGAAATTCTACGGTTTGCAAGCGAATGTTAAATCTGTGGGGAAAGTCAATCTATGTGCTAGACGCGGTTAATCACGAGGTGCGTCGTGGCTCCGTAAATGATATTATAGCGGCGGAGCATGATTCGCAGCAGGCAGCAAGCCGCGTTGTGTATGGGCGATATAACGATGTGCCGTCTTTTTTGGTAGTTGTAAAGAGATAGGAGACTTTGCCAGAGAAAAATTTCACTTATTTGATTTTGTGTCCTTGATACAGAAAGGAATGGTTATAATATGATGTGGAAAAAAGGAGCGGCTATACTTGCGGCGTTTCTAATGATGTTTTCGAGCTGTGTTTATATTTCTCCGGTATTTGGCGCGGCAAACTTTGATGATGACGGAAATCGGGATCAGGACGACGGTCTTGTTGATGAGGAAATTGGCGGCGAATTTAATCGTCCTGTTCAAGAGCAGGAGCGGGGAGAACAGGAAACAGAACATGAACTTACTCCCGAAATGCAGGAACGGCTGCGAAAAAACGAAGAATATTTAAATATTGCGAATAAATTGCGCTTATTTAATGTTTGGAGAGTAGAGGACGGGCAATTTGATGAAAACGTTACACGAGGAGAATTTGCCGCCCTTACGGCAGGGCTGATGAATCTGCCGGATATTTCGGACGAAAGAATGTATGCTGATGTATCAAGTGATTATTTATATCATTCATACATTGAAACGTTATACAATCTGGAAATTCTTAGTATGCCGGAGGACAGAAAATTTCGTCCCGATGATATGATTACCTATGATGAAGCTATTTTCATGCTGGTTAATGCATTGGGGTATAAAGAGTATGCTGCGCAGTTGGGCGTGCTTCCCTATAATTATTATATGACGGCGGCGGATATGAAAATTGATAAAAAGGAGTTGTCCGGCGCAAAGTCGTTGACCCGCCGAAATGTTGCGGATTGGTTCGCGGAGTTGGTTAAGGTCAAAGTTCCACGTTATGACCATACGGTAAATCAGAATACGAAAGACCGTATTACCGCATTGGAGCGATATCATCATATCTATTTAGCACAGAATGTGATAAACGCAGTTGGCGAAAGTTATTTGGAGGCAAGTGCGCCGGTTCGTCAGAACGAGTTCCGTGTAGGAGAAATCGTGATACAAAATAACGGCGCGGATATTTCGGATTATTTGGGTATACATACAGATGTTTATTATACCGAGGATTCCAACGGGAATTTGTATGTTGCTTACATGGAGGAACGCGCAGGATACAACAGCGTATTGGAAATTGACGGCAGGGATATAGAAGATTACAAGGACGGGGTTCTGAGCTATTATTCCGCTGATACGAAAAAAACGAGGCGGGAGAGTATTCTGTCTGATTTAAAGGCTATTTTTAATAATTTTGAGCCTGATAATTTTGAGCCGGCGGATATTCAAAACGCCGATTATCTAAAATTGATTGATAATGACCGTGACGGACAATATGAGGTTCTGTTCATTGAGAATTATGAAATCCATCTTCTCGATGACGCGAATACGGAAGCGAAAAAGATTTACGACCATTACAGCAAGCAAGCGGTTACGATTGATTTTGCCTCAGAGGATGTTAAGATAGTGGATCGGAACGGCGTGGTACTGGCTCCGGAGGAGATTCAGCAGTGGAGTGTTGTTGCTATCGGACGCAACAAGGTGGAGGATAAAATGCGTGTTATTGTCAGTAACGCGTCTGTGACCGGAAAGGTTGTCTCCGTGAAAAATTGTGATAATATGGACGAAACAACATTTTCGTTAGAGGAAGACGATACGACTTACCGCTTTTCCGCTAACGCGGAGCAGATGAAAGGCGCCGGAGCGCCGGAGCTGAATCAAAGCTACCGTTTTTATCTGGATTATAAGGGACGGGTAGCGGGATACACGGTTGACAATTCAGTTGGTAAACAGTATGGTTATTTGATAAAAGCGGTATCCGGCGGAGCGTTTCAGGATGAGGTCGGTTTTGTGATTTTCTCCTATGTGGAAGGAATAAAAAATTATAAGGCAGCGAAGGCAATGGAAATTGACGGGAGAAGAAACATAAAGGGCGAAGAAATTATTCGGAATTTAGAACACGTTACCGTTACGCTGAATGAAAAAATGGCGGCTTTGGACAGTGATTATATAAAGCCAGAGAAAATATATAATGGGAGCGCTTTATATGTTCGTTACCCGGTCGATTACGCGACCAATGAAACGGGCGAGGTAACTATGCTGGATACTCCGTATTGCTCCGAGGCGGAGGACGTGAATAATCGGGCATCGTTTTTTGACCGTAGCACGATGACCTTGTATGAGGATTTTTCTATGCGGGGAAACGGAAAGACACCCGGCGGAACTTATTTTCGAAACATTACAGCATTCAACAGTGACGGCAGCCATACTGTGGCGATTGACAACGGTTTAAAGCTGTTCATTGTGCCGCTGTCCAATGATTTTTCGGTGTTGGACAACTACGATAATTATGACAGGGGAAATTTGTCATATTTTATTTCCTGGCAGCAGTATCCCAAAAAGGGAACGAATTATCGTTTAGACGCGTATAATGTGAAAAAGAATCGTGTCAGCCCCTTGATGGTTTATCATATGTCTGATATGATCGGCAAGGAATTTGACAAGGCGACTCCGCTCACCGTTGTCAGCGATATTATACAAGCTGTCAAGGAGGACGGTACTCCGGTAACACAGCTTTGTGGATATCAGGGGAATAGTATAACAACGGTTACTCTTGCTCCCAATGTTTCTTTGACCAAGGAATATAAAGGAGAGGACGGCGCTGTCATTACCTCTACCATTCGGCGCGGTGATATTATTCGCTATGAAACGAACTTTTTGGGAGAATTGAATAATTATGTCAAAGTGTTCTCCTTAACAGATGAGGATGACCCATATTACGTAAAGTCAGGGAATGAGGTCGGCTCGACACTGGACGCGTCCAAGCTCCCGCCGACCTTAATAGCGGTATCTGACGGGAAATATTCAAGCAATGGACACGGCAGCGCACACATCGCGGCTATTGTAAATGAAGCGGAGGACGCAGGCGCAAGCTATGAACGGAATGCTTCTTATCGGGTAATTTATGCGACTTTGCTTTATCGTAACGGAAAAAATCTGGTGCTTAAAACACGGCTGGGAGACAATTCTCATCCGACAGAATCTGATAACAGTTCTGCCGCGCCGCCATGGAATCCAAACGACCCCGGCAGCTTGGGCGGCGGTGGAGCAGAGGAAGAAGTGACAACAGAAATTTGTACGGCTACCAGCTTCAATTTCCTTTGTATTGATGAGGAGCGTGACAAAATCTATGCTTGTACGGCAGATGAATTGATTGCGGCGTATAACACAAGCGAAAAAGAGGCGAGTAAACTGATTCTGCATACGGAAGGTGGAAGGCAGAGAATGTTAATTTTGGTTAAGCGTAAACAGGGATAGATATGGGGGCTGTATAATCTTCATTCGTATATATCCGAGAAAAGTATATTTTAATTTGAATTGAGAAAAGTTTTTGGGAAAAATATCAGAAGTCTGCTTGCCGCGCAGGGGTGAAGTGCTGACGATGGCAGATGGCACAGCGCTTAGCGGTTTGTACAATCAGAATAAGTTTTTCATAGGTTAAGTTTTGTGTTTCGAGTACGACGAAAGGGACGGGTATAAGTATGGACAAATTCATAAAGGATAAGATTAAGATTACTTGTGAAAATCTGGCGGAGCTTTCATGCAAAAATATATGTGAAATTGATGATTTGAAGTACATATCAAGCGGGTATAAGACTGTGGGAGAGGTCAAGACGCCGGATGAAACGTGGCTTCCTTTCGGAAGGGAGGGTTTGGTAAACGGCAGGGATAAACATTTTTGGTTTTATACAAAAATTAAAACTCCTGACGTGAGCAAGAATCAGCAATTGGAACTGGAGGTTATAACCGGTCATGACGGGGAGTGGGATGTGATAAATCCTCAGGGCATTTTGTATCTCAACGGTGAAATTGTTCAGGGAATTGACATAAACCATAGATTTTCCCCTCTCCAACCGAATACGGAATATGAGATTTTATTGTATTTCTATACCGGTGATATGGAAAAGCACACAGAGCTTATGATGAATGTGCGCAGGGTTTTTGTTCCGGTCAGACAGCTTTATTATGATATAAAAGTTCCGTTTGACGCGGCGTTGTGCTATCCCGAAGATGCCTACGAGCATATCATCACACTAAAGTATCTGGAACAGGCGTGTAACAGGATTGATTTTAGAAATCCTTACAGCGATGAATTTTTTGAAAGTATCGCTCAGGCGGCAAAATATATAAAATACGAATACTATGAAAAGGTTTGCGGCAACAGTAATTCGGTTGTCAGCTATATCGGGCATACCCATATTGATGTTGCGTGGTTATGGACCTTAGCGCAGACACGGGAGAAGGTACAGCGTACTTTTTCCACGGTACTCAGTCTTATGGAACAGTATCCCGAGTATATTTTTATGTCGTCGCAGCCCCAACTGTATGAGTATTTGAAGCAGGAAGAGCCTGCACTGTATGAAAAGGTGAAGGAAAAGGTAAAAGAGGGCAGATGGGAAGTGGAAGGCGCTATGTGGCTGGAAGCTGACTGCAATCTTTCATCTGGGGAAAGTCTTATTAGGCAGATCCTTTACGGTAAAAGGTTTATAAAAGATGAATTTGATATTGACAGTCATATTTTGTGGCTGCCAGATGTATTCGGATACAGTGCGGCTCTGCCGCAGATACTGGCTAAGACAGGGGTTGATAAGTTTGTCACTTCAAAAATCAGTTGGAATGAAACCAATCAACTTCCTGTAGACAGTTTTTTATGGGAAGGTATAGATGGTACGGAAATATTTACATATTTCCTGACTGCGCAGAATTACCAGCGTAATCTTTCTGAGACGTTTACAACCTATAACGGCACCATTTCACCCGAAATGAATCTCGGCACATGGACGCGTTATCAGCAGAAGGAATACAATAATGAAACAATTGTCACCTTTGGGCACGGCGACGGAGGAGGAGGACCAACAGCGGAGATGCTGGAGAACGAAAAGCGTTTGGCCTATGGTCTTCCGGGTATGCCTAAGGCGCAGATGAGTTTCGCCGGTGATTTCTTAAACAGAGTTGAAAAGAGTTTTCGAGAAAATTGTAAGCTTACGGGCAGAATTCCTAAATGGGTCGGCGAGCTTTATCTAGAATTGCATAGAGGGACGTATACATCCGCCGCAAAAACTAAGAAAAATAATCGCGAGTGTGAGTTCCTTTGCCAGACTGCTGAAACACTATCGGCAGTAAATAAGCTACTTTCAGACAGGGCTTATCCTGCCGCTGTGCTGGAAAGAAGTTGGAAGACGATTCTTTTAAATCAGTTTCATGACATCATTCCCGGCTCTTCCATTTTTGAGGTTTATGAGGAGAGCGACCGGCAGTATCAGCAAGTGAGGGAGGAAGTTGGCGGGCTTGTTTCGGAATGTATAGAGGAGATTGCTTCCAATACACAAGGAAAAGGATTGTTTGTATATAATCCGAACTCTTTTGAAGCGTCCGGATATGTAAAAAACGGAGAACATTTGGTTTATGCGGAAAATATTCCTCCGCTCGGCTGGAAGGTGATAAAAGACAGCAAAGAACAAGAAAAAGTATATGCTGATAAAAGTAAAATTGAGAGCAGGTATTATAGCATAGCGTTTGACGAAAATATGAATATATCTTCTCTTTATGATAAGGAGAACGGGCGCGACATTTCGGCGGATGAAAAGCCGCTTAATGTTTTCCGTGCGTTCGAGGATTATCCGAGATGCTATGACAATTGGGAGATTACCAATTATTATAAGCAAAAAATGTGGCAAATTGATGATGTCAAAGAGGTTCGTGTACTAAACGGAGACGGTTTTGGCGGAGTTGAAATCATACGAGGCTACATGAACTCCGAAATACGGCAGAAAATCATTGTGTATGCTCAAAGCAGACGTATTGATTTTGAGACAGAGGTGGACTGGCATGAAAAGCATACACTGTTAAAAGTCGCATTTCCGTTTGATATTCACGCCAATAAGGCGACTTATGAGATTCAGTTTGGTCATGTGGAACGCCCCAACCACTTTAATACCAGTTGGGAGCAGGCAAAATTTGAGGTGTGCGCCCATAAGTGGGTTGATGTATCTGAGGAAGGCTATGGAGTGAGTTTGCTCAACAATTGCAAATACGGGTACAGTATGTCTGATAATGAAATGTCGCTTACCTTGATAAAATGCGGAACATATCCGAACGAAAATTCTGACCAAGGACAACACTGTTTTACATATTCCCTCTATCCGCATAAAGATGGGTTTAAGCAGGGAGGAACCATTCAGGAGGCGTATCTTTTGAATCGCCCGCTTATGTCAATTGAGGCGAAAGGCGGCGGTATGCTGGGGGATAAATTCAGCTTTGTGTCATCGGACAGCGAAAATATTATAATAGAAACGGTTAAGGAATCCGAAAATGGAAAAGGGATTGTCATACGGTTATATGACGCGTGGAACAAAAAGTCAAAACCCGAATTAAGACTGGGCTTTGACGCGAAGAAGATATATTTGTGTGATATGCTGGAAAACAAGCTAGAGGAAATAGGCAGCGGCAATCGGGTGAAACTCAGTGTGCGTAACTTTGAGATTATAACGCTTTTGGCAGAAGTTTAAGGGGGGAGAACGATGGAGCGTATTATCACTGAAAACAAAATATGGATAGATGAAACATGGGAGAAACCCGATAAAAACTGAAACCTGTCAGTGTGTCTGCATTTAACAAGTTACCCTATCCTACGAAGAATGAAATACATATTGGTAAGGAAATCGGTGATAGAGTAAGTTGGTGGACAAACGGCTTCTGGCCGGGTTTAATGTGGCTGATGTATATTGGAACAAAGGACGAGCAATACCGCAGAACTACTGAACACGCGGAGGAATTGTTGGTCGAGGCAGATGCATACTTTCTGTTACTCGTTATATCCGCATGAGAGAGATTTGGCGCATAGTGATGTGATACAAAAGGCGTATGAATTCAATTATCCGTTGCGGTTCGGCAACAAGGTGGAACAACTGGTGACGGTGAATAATCCTAATATGATTATAGAGAGTATAAAAGGCGGAAGATGGTGACGCGTTGATACTTCGTTTGTCGAAAGTAAAGGTATGTCAGGTGAGGCAGGCTTGCATTTCTCCCGCGAGGTGAAGGAAGCGTATTTGACCGATATGCTCGAGGAAGATGCCATTCCCGTAGATTTGGCACACATTCCATTCCACGGTTTTGAGATTCAGACGATTAAAGTAGTGCTGTAAGCGGAAAACCAACTGAATAATTTTAGTCACAAGCTTTTCGAGTGCGTAAAAAATAGACTGTTGTATTAAATATAACATTATAGAGCGCAGAACAAGGTATTGGAGCAAAATATTTCCAATACCTTGTATCATGTATATTAAATTTGTCGCAAAGGAAGTAAAGAATACTAATCTTTCAGTTTTATATCGGTAAAAACACAAATTTCTCATACAGTGTTTTATACTTCTCTTTGCATTTTAAGGTAATGCGGTACAAACCGTTTTGCCAAACTCCTTGCAAGCGGATATCCAGTTCCAACTCCTCCCACTCACACACAAAATTATTGATGTCGTAGCACAGTACCGCCGAACCGAGTATTACTCCCTCCGCGCACAGGACAGGCTGCTGCGGAGTAATAAAATGGTACTCTATCTCCGATGAAACAGCAAATTCTCCCTTCTCCTCCACCTGCACCATTTTTCCCCTTATAAGTCCGCAAGTACGCTGCCACGAGTGAATCCCTGCCTTTGCCGGATATGCCCCGACAATATCCATTGTCACATAAGAGGAATCGCCCTCCGTAAAGTACCGCATTTCGCGCGCGGCAAATTCCTCCCCCGGTGCCTGCTCATATCCGTTAACCATAGGGAGATTATGATAAGCGGTTCTTTGAGTCATCACTTTATATCGCTCTGCACCCCAATGTCTGCTTGTGTAATTTCCTACTCCCATATCTACAACGATTGGAGTATTCTTATAATATACCACAAAATTTCCGACATCAGTATGATTATGACTCTCTCCGTTATGCCCCCCCTTTGCGGAAAAGAAAAATCCGTTTTCCTCGCGAAAGCATACAATATTCAAATCCTTTAAATACACATCTTCCAAACTTTTTGGTCTTTCCGGTTCTGCTGCCAGTTCATCACAGAGAAACACGCCTTGTAAATAGTTAAACATATTCCATTGCAACGGAACCGGAGTAGGCATACTGCGGTACAACTCAACCGCCAGAGAAATCATGGACGGATTATCGGTCATTTTTCCGAACTGATATACCTTTTGCGGCATAAAGCCGCATTTCTCATCTCCGTCCGCATAGGAAACAAAATGATCCTCATAGATATGTACGTCCGCAATATATCCTGCCATTTTTTTCAATTTCGGATTATTTTCAAACAGATTCAATACTCCGCCGCTGACCATCCATAAAAGATACAGACAATCAAATAAGCTCCCCGCCGCTTTATTCCAATATCCCGGACCTTCGTCACAGCCGCCGTCCTCCGGATAGGTTGCTACAAATTTTTCCAGAGAAAATAAGGCTTTTTCTATTCCTTTTACACACTTTTCCTCATCATTCTCTGTCAACAGCAATGTCATCAGCGCGTTAGAGGTACACCACGGCGTCCAGTTGTTAATCAGTACCCCATCGTATAATACATACAACATCCACAAATAAGTATCACATTCCAGATAAGGTCGAATGATACGAGTTTGCAGTTCCTTTTCCACACGGCGCGCCAGCAGAGGAGAAATTTCGTCCAGTTTCTTGCGCAGTAAATACAGTACCCACGCCAGCAAAGCTCCGGTTTCGCTTGCAAACAAATCAAATATCTGCTTATCGGGATCGGGTAAACATCCCACATGTACATCTGCGTTATCCGGCAAGACATAATTGTGCGACGGAGCGGACCAAGTGCTTTCCTCACAAATTGCCCATAATATATCCGCGATTTTCGGCAGATATTCCCCTTTATTTTCTATACACTCGGCAACGGTTAAAGCACTCAGCGCTTCTCTGCGTTCAAAATTTGGACTTTCATAAGTCTGACGCCCTCCGGTCTTAAAATAATCCATATACATACTCAACGTCAATACATGAAGCTCATAGTCTTCGTACCTTTTCGCATTGGATAGAACTGCCCGTTTTACCTCATCGGAAAGAGAGTCCCATTTTTTTCGTTCTTCAATTGTCGGAAAAAGCTTCGAAGTATTCCGATTGCTGTATCCATCCTTGATTTTCTTTAATGTGCAATGCTCAAACATATAATTGCTCCTTTCTGCCATTTCTTTGTTTCATAATAATACCCTAATCACTGAAAAACAGTTTAAGGTTACTTGTTGTGCAATTCGCTACGCTCATTATAAATCGAAATATATTTTTTTAAAGGGGGTAAACTTTTGATTTGGTGATGTGAATTTTATCATTCCCAAAAATATGATAGACGAACATAAAAAAATATGTTACTATAACAATGAATAATTATATCAAACGCCAACTTGAAAATATCACGGGAAAAGCTACTTCGGGCTTTTTTCCTTTTGTTTTGCATCAATATTTGTCAGGAGATGAGAATTTTGCCGAATAAATTTACCTGGAATTTATCTATCCGCACCAAACTACTCTTATCCTATTTAATTATTATTGCAATCTGCTTGTCTTTTTTTGGCACCATTGTCTGGAAAACCGCCAGTAACTCGCTGCGGGAAGAATCTCGCGCAACCGTACTGCAAACAGTTAATCTCGCATATGAAACTCTGACCGCACATATGGTGGATGTGGAAGATATTCTTCTTGCTTTGCAAGCAGATCAGGTCATTCTCAACACTTTGCAGTATCCTGCAGCAAATATTATTGACGACATTGAAACGCTAGAATCGGAGTTGCTCTCGGTAGATATTTTTCGCAAAAAAGTTTCCTCTATTAAACTGTACCTGCTTGACCGAGGGGATTTTCCTTCCAATGATGATAGTATCATACTTACAGATGAAAAAATTAAAAACGAGCCATGGTATATTGAAACCGTAAAAAATGACGGGACGTTTTGCTGGAATGTCTTTCACGCCAGTGGCTCGACGGGGATTGTTACCGCCTCCCGTCTGGTTCTTGACACTCAAACACATCAACCTATAGCTGTGCTGCGGGCAGACATCGATTTATTGCAATTTGCCGGCAAGTTGGAACAAATTAAACTCGGGAAACAAGGAACGCTGTTTTTGGCAGCAGACAATCATATCGTCAACTTAAGCGGCAGTGCATATATCAACCGCTTTGTTAATGCGCCCGGTCTGTCCAAAATTATTAATAACAGTACCATTGACAACGGATATACGGATATCGACAATATAGAATATCTTGTCAGCTACAGAGATTTAAAACATCCTTCTTTGAAACTGGTCGGCGCAGTACAGTGTACAGAGCTGGACGACAGCAGTACATTTGTCGGACAGGCAATCGTCTTTACGGCTCTCATCTCTCTCCTGCTCTCCTTGCTCATTCTCTCCTTTATTTTACAAAATATTACTGCGCCGCTCCATCGCCTTGCGAATACGATGGAAAATTTCACTGACAACTTAAATTTGCGTATGGAAATTCCTTCTAATGATATTATTGGTAAATTATACAAATCCTTTAATACCATGATGAGTACCATCAGCAATCTGATAGAAGATGTAAACACGCTGTTCCAAAAACAAAAAGTATCCGAACTGAAAGCGCTTCAGGCGCAAATTAATCCGCACTTTCTTTATAATACACTGGATTCCATCAACTGGATGGCAAAAAAGTACGGAGCAAAAGACATCAGCAAACTGGCAACCTCTCTCGGCAGCTTCTTCCGCCATTCTCTGAATAAGGGACAGGAATACACCACTATTTCAAACGAATTGCAGCAAATCATCAGCTATGTTTATATACAAAAAGTACGCTTTAAAGATAAATTTGATTTGAATATCCATGTAGACGAGGAAATTCTGGACTATTCAATTATTAAACTGAGCCTGCAACCATTAGTAGAAAATTGTATTGTCCATGCGTTTGAGGAAATAGATTACAAAGGCGTTATTGATGTTGACGGGTACCGCGATGGTAACTACATCTTTCTCCAAGTAAGCGACAACGGCGTGGGAGCAAACACAGACGAACTGAATAAAGCGGTAAACAAAAGCTTTAATATCAATGAACCGATTGAAAAATATGGCTTGCATAACGTAAACGAACGCATTAAACTGTACTTTAATGACAACTGCGGATTAAGTTTTTCCGCCAACGAATCCGGCGGTATTACAGTAACCATTAAAATTGAGGTGAAAGAGTTATGAGTTTAAATCTAATCATCGTTGATGACGAAGAAATAATTAGAGAGGGTTTGGCGGCTCTGGAATGGGAGAAGATGGGGTTCACTGTTGCCGGTACTGCCGAAAACGGGGAAGACGCACTAAAACTGGCGCAGCACATTCAACCTGACTTAGTCATTTCAGACATTCGTATGCCAAGGCGCGATGGAATCTGGTTGGCAGACCAACTACGCCAAGTGTGTCCTGACACGAAAATTATATTTTTGTCGGGCTACAACGATTTTGAATATACGCAACGAGCAATTCATTTAGGTGTTTCAGAATATGTCCTCAAACCTATTGACGAGGATACACTAATAGATATAGTTCAAACAATGAAAGAAAAAATTATACGGCAAAAAGAAGAACAGCAAAAAATTGAACACTTCCGCTCTGTTGTGAACGAAAGTCGTTACTTTCTAAAAAGCTGGCTGTTTAACCGAATATCCCACAATGAGAAAAAACTGTCCTTTTTCGGCATCAATCCGCAAGGGAAAAATTATGCAGTGGTGATAGTGGATTTCGGCGAATCCGATACTGCCGAAGTGGCAAGCTGTGATAACTTTTTAATTTTTGAACGCTTAATACAGATTATCCGTCCTAAAAAAAGTGACACGATTTCTTTCTTTGATGGCAGTGTTCTGACCTTTGTTTTTCAGTTTGACAAAATATGTGAAACCCTTTCAATTGAACAAAGCTTGTTTGACATTTGCAATGACATTAAAATTTTTCTGGATGAAAATAAAGCGCCAGACTATACCATCGGCATTAGTCAAATTGTTTCCAAAGTTGCTGACCTTACGCTCTGTCATAACAGCGCCTGCAACGCAGTAAACTATAATCATTATTTGGGATTGCGGCAAATTATTTACATCAAGGATGTAGAGCCGCAGAAAGGGTTAACAAATTCTGTATTTGATATTGAGGCAGATTATACGAACGCTATCAAGGTCGGCAATGAAAAAGAACTGGAACGCATTCTTAAGCAGGTATTTCGAAATGCTTGTGAGCAAAAAGTATCGCTGGATCAAATTAAGCGCAGTTGTTTGGAACTTTTGGTTTACACCTCAAAAGCGGTCTACGAAATTGGACAGGATCCCAAAATAATCTTTCACGAGACGGATATTTGGCATGTCATTAACAAATGCGAAACCGAACAGGAATTATATGATTTAATTTTGAAAATCAATATGGTAGTTATACTGCAAGTGCAAGAGGCGCGTGATAACCGCAACGAAAATATCATAAAAAAAGTGAAAGCTATTGTTGAAGAGAATTATGCAGACAATGCTTCACTGGACAGTATTGCCGCACAAATATATCTTTCTCCTTGTTACTTAAGTATGATTTTCAGTAAGGAAACTCATATGACTTTTAAGGATTATCTAATACAAACCCGTATTAACAAGGCCAAAGAGCTTCTAAAAAACACAGAAATTAAAATCTATGAAGTCGCAAAGCAGGTTGGCTACAACGACACACGTTATTTCAGTGACCTATTTCGCAGACAGACAGGCAAGACACCCAGTCAATTTCGCGAAGAAATATAGACATAAATAAAAACCATTTACGACATAAGGAGTTAAATAAGATGGAGAATAAAAAAGAATTTATAGAAAAAGCAGAGTCTTTAAAGCCTCAATTAATCAATCACCAGGTACATCCAATATCAATAATTGAAGTACTGAAAGAACCGGAAGATTGGTCGCACAGAAGAAAAGGTGATATTGCAAATCTTAATACGCTGGAGCTTGGCAAAGATGACAGTGTTTGTCTGGATTTTGGAACGCATCATGTTGGATTTATCAGCCTAAAAATTTCAGCTAACGTTTCCGGACCGGACGCGCCCGCTTATATTCGGTTAAAGTTCGGGGAACACATTTGCGAAATCGCTGAGGACAGCGCGGAGTATCAAGGAACCCTAAGTTCCGCTTGGATTCAGGAAGAATATATACATATTGATGTTTTCCCCGCCGAAATAAAACTGCCAAGACGGTACGCTTTCCGCTTTTTGGAGATATATGTGAAGGATACCTCACCCAGATATAAAATTATTCTTGAACATATCGCATGCACAACGGTAACTTCCGCAAATGTAAACATGGTAGAAAAAATCAACCATCTTGATAAAGATTTAATACGAATGGATGAAGTGGCGGTAAAAACTATGCAGGATTGTATGCAGAATGTTTTTGAAGACGGACCAAAGCGCGACAGGCGGTTGTGGCTGGGAGACCTTCGCCTACAAGCGCTTGTAAATTATAAAACCTTTAAAAATTATGATTTGGTAAAACGCTGCCTATACTTATTCGCCGGACTGTCGGCAAGAAACGGTCAGGTAAGCGCCTGCCTGTATACGGAACCAGCTCCTATAGCCGATGACATCTTTCTGTATGACTACTCCCTTTTCTTTATCTCTTGCTTATATGATTATTATGAGGCATCAGGCGATAGAAAAACTCTGATTGAATTATGGGATACCGCATATCGTCAAATAGAAATTGCTGCCGAACGTGTAGATGAAGACGGTATAGTGCGGGACAGCGACGATTGGTGGTGTTTTCTCGATTGGAATAAGGATTTAAATAAACAAGCAGGTGCACAGGCAGTATTTATTTATACTTTGAAGCAGGCAAAAAAGGTAGCAGAAACCCTATCGGATTCGCAGCGACTCTTAGTCATTAACCAACTCATTACACATTTGTGTAACGGCGCCCGCAATATATTATGGGACACAACAAGGAAATTTTTTGCAAGCGGAGCAAATCGTCAGATTTCATACGCTTCGCAGGTATGGTTTGTACTTGCAGAAGTGTTTGATAAAAACCAAAACGCTGAATTACTGAAACACCTAATCAAAGAAAATCCGTCAGTCGGAATGGTCACTCCATATATGTATCACCACTTCATAGAGGCTCTGATACAAAGCGATATGAAAGACGAAGCGCTGCAATATCTGCGCAGCTATTGGGGTGCTATGGTTAAGGATGGCGCCGACTGCTTTTACGAAGTATATGACCCAAACGACAAATATGCTTCCCCGTATGGCTCACGTATTATCAACAGCTACTGTCATGCATGGAGCGGTACCCCGGCATATTTTATACGAAAGTATTATTTAGATAAGTAAAGTAAAAAACATGATAAAATATTTATATTTTCAGGAGGCTCAAGCATGGAACATAATATTGTTACACAAAATGCAATCAATCGTATTAAAACTAATCTTAGCTATTTCGAGAAAGGTTTTCCAGCAGAACAAAGTAAGGACTATATATATCCTGTGTCCGGAAATAATTCATGGACAGAAGGATTTTATTCAGGTATTCTCTGGCTGTGCTATGAAATGACGCATGATGATGCGTTTAGAAAATCCGCAGAATTGCACGATGAGTATATGAAAGAAAGAATGAACAATCGCCATCATACAGAGCATCATGATATGGGGTTCTTATATACTTTGTCCAGTGTTGCCGAGTATCGATTGACGGGTTCAGAGGAGGCTAAAAAAACTGCTCTTCTTGCGGCGGATTGCCTATTGGAACGGTTTCATTCTGTCGGGGAATTTATTCAGGCATGGGGACCCTTAGATGATCAGAACAGCTATCGTTTGATTATTGATTGTCTGCTGAATATTCCCTTACTCTACTGGGCATCCGAAGTGACAGGGGATAATAAATACCGTGCGGCTGCACTTGCCCATCTGTACACTACGATGAAGGTCATTGTGCGGGAGGATGGCTCTACTTTCCACACCTATTTTTTTGATATAACGAACGGCAAGCCGCTTTGCGGAACAACCCATCAAGGATATGCTGATAACAGTTGTTGGGCACGCGGACAGGCATGGGGAATTTATGGATTAGCGCTTAGCTATCATTATACTAAGGAAGAACGCATCCTTCCCTTGTGGGAAAAAGTAACCGAATATTTTGTCGCACATTTGCCGTCAGATAATGTGCCTTACTGGGATTTGACATTCTGTGATGGGAGTTGTGAGCCGCGTGATACCTCGGCAGCAGCAATTGCAATTTGTGGCATATGGGAGATGGAAAAATACTCCACTCATCCAAAATTTATGAAAGCTGCAAATACCATGATGAATTCTTTAAAAAAGAATTACACTACTGAACACCTACGGGAATCCAACGGCTTGCTGACTGACGGGATGTATAATCGTAACGAAGGTCATGAGCCTGAGTGCAACATCTGGGGCGATTATTTCTATATGGAAGCGCTTATGCGAGAAGAGAATCCTCATTGGAATCTATACTGGTAGGGGAATGTGCATTGCGTTCATGACGAACATTATAAAAAGCAGTAAAGCAGCTTGTTTAGTAGAATGGTATATCGTTAAAAACCGATATACCATTCTACTATGCTTAAATATTGCATAATAATAAAGCAGGTATCCGTAATCAATAAAATTTACGTTACGCAGATTGCATAAACGCTGTGTTTTATTAAAAATTTTCAAAACAGATTTCCCTTATATATTTTAATAATTCATAATAGTGGTAAGTGAAGTTTTAATTCCGGGAGATATATTTGTCGTAAACGTGTAGCGCATTTGCTCGGGTTTCCCAACCTCGATAACCTTAATAATTATAATAACCGAACCTATAATATTTTTGTTCTCCCATATGTAAAGTGCAATCATGCTGTATGTTTAGTCGGAATATTCCATTTTGTTTTGCGCCTGCTGCCAGATAGCAATTTTGTTACATCCTCGAAAACCGAAATCTTGTCTGCGGCGCTCTTGATTACCACACCCAAATGCATTGAAGTGTGATTTACTATAACTTACAGAAACATTAACCGTAAAATAGCGCGTTCCAGTTCCTTATATTATGTAAAGCATTATACTGTTGATTGAAAATTAAATAGGACATCTCCGGGACGTTCTTCAAGTGACGAGCATATTTGGCGGTACGCTTGCGATTTATACCGAACAATAAAAAGACTTGGTAATCTTTTGCCATAACTCACTTGGAGCATAATGATACTTGCACTTGGCTGAAATCGGGAGTGCCCCGTCGGTTAGGGGGGATCACTCTGTTTTTTGTGTGTCTGCACGGAAATGGAGCGATATGCGGTTATTACCAATAACCTCCGGAGTGTTCATATAATACATATATCGCATCTTATATACTCACTGAAGATAAAGGTGTAAAATCACTTGGCTTCGTTATTGTTTTATGATATAATTATTCCTGCCATTTATTATATAGAGGGGAGGAATGATAATAAGGTTGCCAAGCTCGAAAGGATCTGAGGTTGAATGGTTCAAGAGCTGCTGCTTTCACAGCCTGAAAGGAAATCCCTTCCCAAAGGCACGTACACAATTACAAATCTTGCAAAAATATTGAAAATTGGTGAACGAACATTGGCTGATTCCTTCAAAAAAGGAACATGGCCGTTCCTGATTATCCGGTTTGGCAGAAACATTCGGATAGATAAAAGTTCTTTTGAAAATTGGTTTCACGGCGAATACGAGAAATTTACCTTACTTGATACATATACCATTTCAGAAGTATCAAGCATTTTATCAATTAAATATCCTACTGCATACCGTTTTGTAAAAGAACAGACGATGTTCCGCGTATTACGAATAGGGTCAAATATTCGCATTCATAAGCAATCATTTGATAATTGGTACAACTCCTGATTTCCGAATTGTAATAGGGAGGAAAGATGAATGGCAACTATTGTAGAAAGAAAAAATTCCTTTTATGTGGTTTACAACATAAAAGACAGTAACGGTAAAACACGGCAAAAATGGGAAACATACCATTCAAGCGAAGCGGCTCAAAAGAGAAAAAAGACGATTGAATTTGAGCAAGCGACAAACACCTTTTTCCTTCGAGTACAGATACGGTAAAACAGTTTTTAGACCTGTTTTGCGAAGTTTACGGCAGGAATAACTGGTCGATCAAAACATATGAAACAAATATAGGATTTATAAATAATCATATCATTCCCGATTTAGGGGATGAAAAGCTATCTAATCTGACGCCAATGTTGCTGGAGATATTCTTTAACAGATTGGCGCTGAAAAAACAAACAGGCAGCCGGTTTAAAAATGTGCCGAAGCAGGAAATTCCTCTGCTTAGTCAAAGTACCATTAAAAAAATATATGTACTGCTGAACGAGGCTCTGAAAAAAGCAGTCAGTTGGGATATGCTCCCTAAAAATCCACTAAATTTTCAGGTGGCTTCTGGCAAGGCAAATGTTCGCCCCTCGTGGGATACTGAAACACTGCAGGAAGCTTTGAAAGATATGGAGGGGAATACAGAACATCCTATCCTGCGATTGATGGTGCATACCACTTTTATTTGTAGTGGTCGTTCCAGCGAGATGACTGCGTTAACATGGGATTCTATTGATTTTAAGAATGATACAATATTCATCAATAAAATCATACAGCGATGCGAAAAGACATCAATGGAAAAGGTAAGGAAAGATAAGATATTTTTAGTCTTTCCTGAAAAATATCCGAACAAACGCAAAAAATCGGTTCTTGTATTAAAGAGTCCCAAGACGGAAACCAGTGTCAGAAACATATTTATGACACAACAACTGAAACAGGAATTGCTGGAACGCAAAAAACAGATAGAGCGGGCAAAAATTATTTTGGGTGATGATTATCATGATTATAATTTGGTATTTTGTCTTGATAACGGAGACCCAATTACACCGAATCTCTGCTTGCGCTGGTTTAAAAAGTGGCAAAAATCAATGGGCGATAAATATCCTGAAGTAGTATTTCATAGCTTGCGCAGTACCAGTACAACATATAAACTGGTGATGAGTAACGGAGATATTAAGACCGTTCAAGGAGACACTGGGCACGCGCAGGCAAAAATGGTGACAGATGTTTATTCCCGTATTTGGAACAAACCAAGACAGCAGCTTGCGCAAAAGGTAGAAACAGAGTTTTATCAAGCGTTTGAAAATACACAGCAATGTAATTCTGCTCAGGAAAAAGAGAACTTGAAAGACCTGCTTGAAAATGATTCCGTAAAGAAATTATTGGAAGCTGCTTTATCTTTGGTTCAGTAAACTGCCGCGCAAAGAAAATACGACATCTTAGAAAGAGAGGATAAACTCTTAGATAGCTCTTAGATAAAATAACATATATTGGGAAATTATGAGGAGAGAACAGAGGGGATTTTCGGTGAAAAACGAAAGGGAAATTGAACAGAAAGAAATCGCTGAAATCTGCGTCCCATAAGGATTATACAAAAAAAGAAATCATTTTTGAATTAACAAAAAATGATTTCCAAATGGGTGGTGCGCCATCAGGGACTCGAACCCCGGACACCCTGATTAAGAGTCAGGTGCTCTAGCCAACTGAGCTAATGGCGCATATGTCTTTGTTACCGAACGGTATTTATTATACACAAATACAGGTGGCTTGTCAAGGTATTTTGAAAAAAATTTAAAAAAATTTTTTAACCCCTTGACAACTCTTTAAAATAGAGTATAATGTATATATAAACAGTAATAATTATCATTATTGTTTAAGGAGCATTGATATGATTGGTAAAAAGCATAGTATTCAAAGAGAAACCTTATTGAATATTTTACGCGGCACAAAAACGCACCCAACCGCTGATTGGATTTATCAGGAAGCACGCAAAGCTCTTCCGAATATTAGCTTGGGAACGGTATACCGCAATTTGGCCTTGCTGTCCGAAAGCGGTCATATCCTAAAGTTAAATGTCGGAACAGGATGCGACCATTTTGACGGAGATACTTCTCCGCATTATCACTTTGTATGTAATCAATGCGGAAAGATTATCGACTTGGAAACGCCTTATCATTCCTATATCAACGATTTGGCGCAATGCGATGAATGCGGAACTGTTTCCGGTCATTCCCTCTTTTTCCATGGCTCTTGCCGGGAATGTTTAAAGGCAACAAAAGATAAATGAAAAAATATATAGCAAAGCCATAAGCTTTTGCATTATTTATTATAAATTTAGGAGGAAAAGAAAAATGAAAAAATTTGTATGTGCAGTATGCGGCTATGTTTATGAAGGTGAAGCGGCTCCCGAGAGTTGTCCGCAGTGCGGCGCTCCGGCGTCCAAATTCACCAAGCAGGATCAGAGCGCGTCAGTAGTTTGGGCTGACGACCATGTAGTTGGTTCCGCAAAAGGTGTAGACCCTGAAATTATTGAGGGCTTACGCGCGAACTTCTCCGGCGAATGTACGGAAGTAGGTATGTACCTTGCTATGGCTCGTGTCGCTCATCGTGAAGGTTATCCGGAAATCGGTCTGTACTGGGAAAAGGCAGCTTACGAAGAGGCTGAACACGCTGCAAAGTTTGCTGAATTGCTCGGTGAAGTTGTGACCGACAGTACAAAAGAAAACCTCACCATGCGTTATGAAGCAGAATCCGGCGCTTGCCTGGGTAAAAAGGAACTTGCCGCAAAGGCGAAGCAGCTTGGTTTGGACGCAATTCATGACACCGTTCATGAAATGGCAAAAGACGAGGCTCGTCACGGGCGTGCGTTCAAGGGCTTGCTTGACAGATATTTTGGATAAGTCTGAAACCCTTATACATAGGGCATTTGAGAGGATACTCCTTATAAATTTGCAGAGGTTGCCAATCGCGGCGACCTCTGTTTTTTTCGCCAAAAAGTGTCCCAAAAGTGTCCCGCGCCCTCTTTTTCAAAACCGCCAAAACCTCAAAACGTGTCCTTTGAAAAAGTGTCCCGCTGTGACGTAATATTTACGAGTTTGTAAAAACTCGTTCTTTTTGTATTTGTGCGCTCCATTGCTGTTTTTGCCGTAAGTTCACCTTTTTTCCAAGCGGTATAAACTTCTTCCCAATTCGCGGGAAATTCAAGAGCGGGACGCCCTAATTTTTTGCCGTTCTTCTTTGCTGTCTCAATACCTTCCGCCTGTCTTTTACGAATGGTTTCCCGCTCCTGTTCCGCTATCGTTCCCAATACTTCAATAAGGATATTATTTACCATTTCAAAAACCCATTCTTGTCCTTCGGGTAACTCCATCATTGTAGTAGGTAAATCAATAACTTTCAATCTTATACCGTTATCCTTGAAAAATTGCAGTTCATTTTTTATGTCGCTCTTGTTTCTGCTTAGTCTGTCAAGCGATTTTATAACAAGAGTATCACCTTGACGGAGCATAGCATTTTTCAATGCCGTATATCCCGCGCGGTTTAAATCTTTTCCGCTTTCTTTGTCGGTGATAATATCTCTTTCGTCCGCTCCAAGAGCCTTAAAAGCGGAAATCTGTCTGTCAAGGTTTTGTTCCTTGCTTGATACTCTTGCGTAATAAAAAGTGCGTGTGTTCATTTTGTAACCCCCTTTACTGATACATATATTATACCACTTTTGTTCGTAAAAGTCAAGTTGTTTACGAATATATTCGCAAATTAAAAAATATATTTTACAAACGATAAATATAGTGTATTTTTTTGTATCTGTAAAGGTGTACCTTTACGAACACTTAAATCATAGCGGCGTTTGCCGCCACGGATAACATTATTAAATTATTCAATATAATTATCACAATTTACTACCGTTTAATAATCCAGTTGAATATATTGCTTCGCTTTATTAAGTAAATCCATACAAAAAGTTTCAAGGTAAGAACTACCCTCGAACAGAGTATAGTTTTTAAGCAGGTTCTCCAGATTGGATGATTTCAAGCAATCCGCATAAATTAAATATGCATTGCATTCAACTAAAATTTCCTTATTTGTGCGAAGAATTTCATTCTTTAAATAAAAGTGTGGCATTTGTTCCAAAATATTACATCTATTTTGCAAACTATTTTTCATATTGGACACTTCTGCATATATTCCACTGTTTACACAAGACGCCATAGAACGTTTCATATTAACAGAATACCTTTGGCTTTCCTCAGAAAGGAGGTTTGATACGTTGCTCAACAAAACACTGCTTTTATATGCAACAGCTGCACCCAAAATAGTAGAATTTTCTGCTGCGATATAAGCGGGAAGTGTATCCTGCCAATCGCGATTTGCCGCACGGAATCTATCCGTTGTAACATAGATTGTGCGTAGTCCGCTATTCCAAATTACCTCACCTAAACAAGAAAGATTTTCAAAATTGATAATCATTTGCCCATCGATACTATATGCTTCAATCGGATAACCGTTCATAATTACTTTATTATCTGATGCATACACCTTGTGCATATTTGCACCATAGTGAAGGTCAAGTTCATACGGAATACCATGTTCTGCTGTCACTTGTTTTGTTGGGTTATAGTCCATAGTCAAAGTTTGAGTGTCCCCGTTCCAATTTACATCAAAACCGTAATACTGTAAATTCTCTGCCGAAATAAAAGTATATCCATTGTAGTTATAACACGGAATACCGTGCGTATCAATAAAAGCGACAATATCTGTTACTTTTGTTGTGCCGATGACTTGTAGCTCCGCGTGTACAGGTAAGCATACACTAAATATAATACATAATGTTAAAGCAATAATTTTTTTCATAATAAATCCTTCCTTTCTTACCCGCGTACTGTTTCGGTAAATGTATGCCGAACAATAGCAGGTGTTCCTTTCATCTTTATGTACCTTGCAACTGTTGTCCCGCTCCATTGAATGATTATAACCCTAATAGCTGCTTTTTCTTTGTGTCAAATTCCTCTCGTGTGATAACTCCGCTGTCAAGCAAATCTTTGTATTTTTTCAATTCGTCCGCTGGAGACGAAGCTACAACTGTAGTTCCGGTTTTAGCATTTTTAGCTTCATTTACGCGTTTGCGAATATCATCACAAATTCTCGGCATTTCCTCTTTTAGCTTTTTGTACTTTTCTGTTCCTATTGTGGCAGAAAATATAAAACTGTTCTCGCTGTTAAAATTATTACCGCTGTGCGCTCCCGGATATTCAAATTGCAAATATCCTGTTGTGTGACCTAAATTCTTAAACTGCACAGAAGTAATATCTGAGTAATAAAATTCTTTATCGCCATTTAATGCACCTGCACCCCAAAATGCTGCTTTAAGCCCTGATGTAATAGAGATGATGCAACGATCATGATAAACCTTTAAGGTTTTTCCCATATTTCCGTCAATTGCATAAATTAGTTCCTCTTCCTTTTCTGCTTCTGTACCATTGCTATACTGTGTTTCTGGTAATATTTCTTCATCCAATTGTGATTGATTAGACGAATTACTCCTATTTGTAATTATAACTATAGAAATTACAATTAAAGGAATTAAAAAAGGAATAAAAAAAGAAATTAAAGAAATTAAAGTTGCCATACCTCTCTCCTTTCTACCCGCGTACTGTTTCGGTAAATGTATGCCGAACAATAGCAGGAGTTCCCTTCATCTTTATGTACCTTGCAACTGTTGTCCCGCTCCGTCCCAATTCTTGACCTACCGCCGCGTAATTGCCAAGTTTTGAATATAAACGGTGCATTTCAACAATCTCCTCGGGAGTTACTCTCTTAGCCATTTTGGTTACTGGTATAACGCTTTGGCTTGGAGGCGGTTTTCAAGCACGTGTCCGAATGCTTCATAGCGTGTTTCCAAATTTCATCAATGTAGCCGCTGAAAGTCAGCTTGTCCTTCTCACCTGTTGCTTCCTCAATCGTCCTGTTCATTGCCTTCAGCTTGTCCGAATAGTTCCACGGGACAATAATGGTTTTACTTTCTGTGTCAAGAATAATTCTCATTTTCTTAACCCTCCTATTAAAATATTTTTATGTAAATTTCTTTGAAATTCACTGAAATTCGCCAAAATTTACATATACCATTATATATATATATATATATTGTCAAGGGATTTATTGAAAATAATTGAAAATTTTTGAATTTTGTCAAAAACAACAGCAAACTGCATGAAATCAGTATAAAATCAGTGTGTTTTATTGCGCCGCGCCAAATATACGCTGATTTTATTGCGTTCCCATTTGTTTTTACCGAAATACGGTGCGTTTTTGCCGCATTTCAAAAAATCAAAGTCGTTTTGGTGCGGAGCGGGCGCACCTCTTTGTGAAAGCGAAATTGCGTTTTTGATTTTCCCGAAATACCCGCCCCGCCTGACTTTTATAGCTTTAACCATAAGCGTTCTATTTTGAAAATCTAAAAAAATTATTATATAATATTTATAGAAAGTTAAAAGAAAAAGCTTTCAAAAAATTTATAAGGAGGTGCTTATATGCCGTTGTCGGCATTACAAAGATATGCGGAATGTCTGAAATATTCAACCGACCCGTTTGAAATTTATATAATGCAAAAGCAAATGATACGTGATTATTTGTTGGACAATAAAATTACCATGCTTGCTATGGACGAGGCGGACAAGGCAATAGACAAAACAATAGATAAAGTAATAAAATAGAAAGGAGGAAAGTAGGTTGGCATTACAAACCTATCCCAATCAGAGAATAGTAAAAATACATAGAGAGGAAGTGCAAAGCAACTTTCTTGGTATCAAAAATGAAAACTGGCAAGCGGCAAGCCGCGACCTCGGCGCACACGGATTGCGTCTATATCTTTACTTAGCGGCAAACGCAAATAACTTTCAAATGATTTTATCTCCTGCCATGATACAAAAGGAAATAGGCGTTCCCCGCTCCACTTGTCACGACCAATTTCATATTTTAGAGAACAAAGGATATATCAGACAGGTACAAGGCAATATCTATGAATTTTTTGAGCGACCTCAACCGAGCGGCGACAAACAGACAAAAGATTCCAACCCGTCTGACGGACAGTTAATTGATGAAATGTTGAATGACGGACAAAATATATCTTCCACCGAACAAGCTATATCTTCTGGTGAACATAGTTATCCGTTCGGCTATACAGAAATAAATATAAATACGTTAAATAATAGAGATGATTTTTATAAAAAACAAAAACCAAGAGCAAAAGAGTCATATTCCTATACTGATAACTGGTCATACCGTTTCTGATAAGTGTAGCGGCGAGGGGCAAAAAATGCCCTCGCCGCCCATACAATCATAATTTATTCAAACTTTTTTGCAGAGCACAAACCCCTCTTTCAGATACTGCAAGATAGTATTGCTCGGTTACTCTGCCGCTTGCGTGTCCCATTTGATTGCAAAGCAAGTGCATAGGTGTGTTGAGTTCTGCAAGGCGTGTGCCATAGGTATGTCGCAAATAATGAAATTTAAAGTCTAAATTGAAACGGCTTTTTATTGTTTGTGAATGATATTTCATAGAATGAATGGTTTGTATTTTTCCGTTTGGTAATGTGTTTACCAACTCTAAAGAAGATAGCCTTTTACCGTCCAAGTCAACAATAAATTTCTTATTTTGTGCGCGTTGAGTTGCCAACGCCGCCGCGTCTTTTTTCTGTTGCTGTTGTAATTGCACAAAGTATTCCTTTAAAGCCTTGCTCATATAAACTATTCTTTTGGAATTGTGCGTTTTGAGCGGGACAAGTTTAATAATTCCGTCTTGATACTGCATTTGTCGGTCAATAATGATTTTACCTTGTTCAATATCTACATTACACCATTTTAAGCCGTAACACTCATTGATACGCAGTCCGCAATACCGCCCCAACATATACGCTGTTTCCGCGTTTGTGCCTTTGAAATACTCGTCAAGCTGTTTGATTTCCTCTTGATTAAAAATAATAATCTCGGTGTCCTCGGTTGCTTTCATTTTCGGCATAGAAATTTTTGTGTCCTTATTTACGCAAAAACGATTGTAGATATTTATATCAATATAGTTGCGGGAATAAGCCTGTCCGTAAATCAAGTAAAACATTTTTAGAAAACTTTCCACATATCGCCATGCCCGCCCCTCAACATAGTATAAGTGAGCGAGATAATCATTTATTTGTGCAATGCTCGTTTCGTCAATGTAACATTTCCCAAATTGCGCGGCTATGTGATTGTTCCAAAGGCTATCCTGTTTTTTTATTGTGGCGTATGCTTTCCCGCTCCGACCTTTCTCACAATATTCTTCATAAATATCTTGAAAGGTTTTGCGTGCAGTTTTTTCTGTCTGTTGATTGATTTCATTTTCAAGGTACAAGATTGCAAATTGCCGCGCTCGAATAGCCGCCCGCTTGTTTTTAATAGGCTGACCTTTTTCGTCTTTTGTTCCTTTGCGGTTATATCGTTTACCGTCTATTGTCTTTGTAAAGCGGTAATACCAATTACCATTTGTCATTTGATAAATTCCTGTATTATCTGTCATATTGTCCCCCTGAATATGACTGCATGGTGTCCTTTGCAAAAAAACAGGTAAATAAATTGTTGCGCTTACGTCTTTTGCGGTTTTATAAAATCTCCTTTTTATTTATTTCCATTGCGTAGGGGAGCGGAGCGAGCCTAACGCCAAATGGCAAAGGACGAGGCTCGTCACGGGCGTGCGTTCAAAGGTTTGCTTGACAGATATTTTGGTTAAGTCTGAAACCCTTATACATAGGGCGTTTGAGAGGATACTCCTTATAAATTTGCAGAGGTTGCCAATCGCGGCGACCTCTGTTTTTTCGCCCCTGCGCTTGTACTTTTCTTGTACCTTTTTGCTTTTTGGTCGCTACTTTTCTTTAAAAAAACATATATTCTTGTACCTTCAACATCTTGTACTTTTTTTATTATACAACTATTTGTGTTCACGAAACAATAGTTTAATGAACAAATTATCATCTTTTTTACATCTTTTTATAAAAAACGAAACACAACAGACACATTATTCATTCGTCTTTTTAATACCTTTTATTCTTGGCTTCCCGCTCCGTTATTACTTAAATATAATCAAATTATAAAAATCAAAACAAGTACCATTAAAACGACAGATTTTTACATTAAAAATGCTATACTAAGTATGTCAACAAGAGGGAACACAAACCCTCACAACAAATATAAAAAAATAAACAAAGAAAGGATGTTGCAGTATGACAAACATTACAATCAATGAAAAAAAGAGAAAAGTTGAGGTGAGCAAAGCTTTTGCAAAGGCGGCAAGCAAATACGGCACAGATGAGTACAAAATACTTCAAGAAGTACGCAAAGATTATCCAACCTTTAAAATTGAAACCAGAAAAACAACAAAAAGAGCCGTTAGCTATAAGGGACTTACATATAAGTATATGGAACAATACATTGAAGCACACGACGACGAACAGAAATCTATAATGGCTACATACAAAAACTTGCGCGGGACGAGCGAACAAGCGGCGGACTCTTTCGCTGAAACCTGTTCATACCAAGAGATAAAGGACTGGTTTTTGAATACGTTTGGCGAGATTGCGGAATTCCATAAAATGCGCGAAAAAATTCTTACAAGCGCAAATAATGAAAAGGCGGCATAAGCGGAAAGGGGAAAAAGATATGAAAAATATATTGAAAATCAATCATTCTCAGGGCGCAATTATCATGGACAGAACTTTTGCAAAATTTGCAGAGAATACCAGAAGTGATGAATATAAACATTTACAGCAGGTGCGCAGGGATTATCCGTTTTACCTTGTCAAAATTCGTAAAATAAAAACCAATAGCAACAAAAAAACCTACAAGGGACTTACATATAAGTATATGGAAGATTATATTGCCACTCATACCGCCCCAGCAAACAAGAGTGAAGCATTAGCGGAATTTCACGAACTGCTTCTTATTTCAAGATGTCATTCAAGCGCGTACCGCTACCCCACTATTAAGAAATGGTTTTTGCAAAAGTATTCAGAGATTGCAAAATTCGGCGCGGCTGAATTACCGACCATTTCAAATGAAAAAGAAACTTTATTAAAGAAAGCGGCATAATTTAGTCAGCCTATTAACACAGAATATTATATATTGTGTTAAATGGTTGACTTGAAAAAGGGAAGATTACAAATTGGTGCGGAGCGGGTGCACCTCTTTGTGAAAACAGAATTGCGTTTTTGATTTTCCCGAAATACCCGCCCCGCCTGATTTTTATAGCTTTAACTATAAGCGTACAATTTTGAAAATTCAAAAAAATTATTATATAATATTTATAGAAAGTTAAAAGAAAAAGCTTTCAAAAATAATAAAGAAAGGATGAAGAATAATTTTAGAAATCAAAGAGTACACAAGAGATGAATTGGCTACCATGTTGGGAACAGACAGCAAACAGGGAATTGACCGCAAACTGCAACGGTATGGCGTTGTCTTTGAGAGTAGCGGCAGAGGAAAGAATTTGACATATGAAATCAAAAAAATTACTGATTACTTCAAGTTATACGCCATTACCAAATTAGGAATAACGGCAAACGCTGATTTCAAGAAAATTAGAAATCTGTATTACTATCTTTTCTGTTGTGATGGCTTCGCGGCACTTCCCTATGTCGAAATGGAACAAATCATGACGGAGGAAGGCGCACCAATATCAAGACAAACCATAAAAAAATGGATTGCGTATCTGAAAGATATAAACTATATAATGTTTGATACATCAGATTGTTATTACTATGCTATTAACAAAAGATATGATAATAGAAAAATATACAGAGAAATATCAAGAGATTTATATCTGCAAGGGTGGGCGAAATATTGGGCGACTGATAGAACAAACGGAACAAACTGGGCTTATGCGGAAATGCGCTGTATAGTCGGCGGACATCCTTATAAAAAGCCTAAAATATGTCATAACGCAATTTATCTAAAGAAAATACAAGAACTAATAGACGTGATTAACGAATCTTTTTTAGATGAAATCACCATTTTTAAGTCAGCCTGTTAACATGAAATATTATATAATTGTGTTAAATGGTTGACTAAAAGTGTCAAAGTTAATTAAATCAAAAAGGCTTTTTCAAGTATAATAAGCTTAATTGATAAACGGGAGGTGAAAACGTGATAATTCGGCAAGAGGAAAGAATACCGGAGTATTACCCCACAATGTATTTGGACGGATACACGCCCGAAGAAATTTTGATAGCAATGCAGAAGCTAACGCGTAATCAGTTTGAAATCAAACGTGCAACAGAACAAATCTCACATGAAATGATAAATGAAATCTTATTTGATAATAAAAAGCGCAAATAAAATTACATACGGCAAGTAGTTCAAAGGAAAGAACTGCTTGCCGTTTTTTCGTTGATATCCGTAAACCGTAATTTGAAATTCAAAATGCCATTTAGGGAGGGTGTAAAGCACCGTAAAAGAAAAAATACCTATCAAAAAAATGATTCCCGAAACCTATCCCCCCTGTCCACAAAAGGGGACAAGAAATTTCCTGTACATATTTTTAAATATTTACCCTCAGTTTTGGCATTTAAGAAGTGCACACAAATTGTCCAGAAAAACAAGTGTTTTTTTGAACACCCTCTATTTTTCCTCTTTTACATACTCTATCAAGTCCGCAGGTTGACATTCCAAAAGACCGCAAATCGTGTCCAGAGTTTTCCATGATACCAATTCCCCATGCCGTATCTGTTGCAAATAGGATTGTCCGATTAGCTTTTCTTCCCTTATTTTTGTAGAAGAATATCCATGTTTTTTCAATTCCGCCATAATATCAATTTTATATCGAATCGCCATATAACTCCTCCTTTTTTATCATTCTTATTATAACACGCCCTTGCACTAAAATCAAGTGTTAGTTTTGCACAACAAAGGCACTAGATATTAGTGCAAATCGCCAATGGACAGCACTGATTTTTAGTGCTATAATAAATACAGATAAAGGGGAAACACCCCAAAAATAAAGGAGAGATTAACAATGACAAAAACTGAACTTATTACCAAAATTGAAGCGTTGAATGAATGGGAAACACTTTTAGAGGAAGCAAAGGCAGAAGCAGAAGCAATCCGTGACAGCATTAAGGCGGAAATGCTCGAAAGAGAAACCGAGGAACTGGTCGCAGGTTCTTATATTATCCGTTGGACTTCTGTATTAAGTAACCGCTTTGACACAACAAACTTCAAAAAAATGTATGGCGAACTCTACAAGGCGTTTACAAAACAGAGCGCAAGCCGCAGATTTTCAATTTCCTGCTAACGAAAACGCAAAAGCCGCTCCGCATGGTTATCTCTTGTGGAGCGGCAGAAAGGAAAAAGCTATGATTTACGGATATGCAAGATGTAGTACAAACGAAAATAAACAAGATATTAACCGCCAAGTCAGAGAGTTAAAAGCGGCGGGAGCGCAAGAGATTTTTTTGGAATACGAACACGGCGACAGCAAAATCAAGAGCCAACAAGCCGCCATGTTAGAGCAAGCCAAAGAAGGGGACAGCATTATTACTTTAGAAGTCCCGCGCCTTGCCAGAAGTACGCAACAGCTTTGCGAGATAATAGACGTTGTGCGGGACAAACGCTTGCGGCTTGTAATTGTTGGCAGTATAACATTGGACTGTCGCGGCGGTCAAACCGACCCTATGAGTGAAGCGTTTTTACAAATGGCGGGTGTATTCAGCCAGTTAGAACTTGCCATGATACGCGCAAGGGTGCGTTCTGGAATGGAAAACGCAAGAGCAAAAGGCATAAACATAGGCAGACCGCAAGTGACGGCTGATGATATTCCGCCTGTTTTTTTGCGGCATTATCCCTCTTTCAAATCTGGCAAACTGAACATATCGGAACTTGCCAGAGTTTGCGCACTCAGCCGTACAACAGTATATAAATATATTTCTCTTTTGGAAAAGGCATAAAAAATAAGTCAGCCTATTAACACATAATATTATATAATTGTGTTAACTGGTTGACTTAAACTAAAAAAATCCTGCTGTCGTTTTTATACTATTGTATCAACTTTCTTAACTTCTGGCACATCGACAAAATACCCTGTTCCATTCTCTATCACATAGTTATCATTTTTCTTTAATAAAAAGACACCCAAATTATAATCAAATGGCTTACCTTTATGGTTTTTTTGTCTAGCAAAAACTTCTTTAGCCTTTTGCAAATCTAATGCATATCTTCCCCACATAATACCTACTTTCAAAGGGTCATCAATCTCTAATATTACTAGTTCTCCTGCTATACCACTCCACAATTTTTCTTCTGTCTCTATATTATAAATAGCAAATAAATTAGCCTTTCCTATCATATTTACCATTCTGCTCATATCAACTTTAAATTTTATATTGATTTTAACTTCTCCTTTTCCATAGGTTTCTGCTATTGGATAACCGCAGTTTAGACATACTTTCGCACTATCTGACACTTCTTTTCCACATTCTGGGCATTTTATAAGAGCCACAACAAATCACCTTCCTTATTTCCTTTTTTGTTTTATTTTTCGGGGACATTCTGTATTTATAGGAATTCGCCACGGACTTCCTTTATCGTCATGTTCAGCATCTTTTATAATACCATCTCTGCACCATTTAGTTATGGTTGATGGAGTATATCCCCATTTTTCTGCCGCTTCTTTTGTTCCCATGTATTCCAATGATTTCAACCTCCTTTGTATGTATTGTTTTACTTGAACTTTAGCTATTGATGAGCCTTCTCCTTTCTTAATTCTCACGCAAAACAAAAAATGCGTGGTACAGAAATCTGCACCACGCACAAAAACGCGGCTTAGACTTCCAAATGTTACCACACATTTTTTAATATAAGCATTTAAAAATAACTCATGCAAAAGTTTTTTTAATTACTTATTAAGCCTGCGTTTTTAGCAAAAAGCACAAACTTCTACATGAGTACGCAAAGATAAGGCTATAAATAGCCTCCATTTCGCTTATATTAAAAAATGATGTGGTATGCCTATATTATATCAATACTTGTTTCCCATGTCAATATTTTCAACAGCAATAAAGCATTGTATTGCTTCCCGCGTCTTGACGTTGACCGCTTTCTATTGTATGATAATATTACAAGTATACGGATTGAAAGGGATATAAAATGGACGATACCAAAGTGAAATATAAAAAATTTTACAGAGAAGCGGACAAGCACTTAAACAATCAAATACAAGCAAAACACGGGAAACAATTCAACCAGAAAATGAAGCCTTATCTGGTATTGCAATACCTTTTAAAAAATTCGGACGCAGACCATCCGCGGACTTCTTTTGACATAATAGGATATTTAGAGGAATGCGGCATTACCGCAGAACGCCGCTCCATTTATCGAGATATTGAGGAAATCAACAAAGCTAATCTAATACTTGAAGAAGATTGCACCATAGACGAAGCGGAAGAACAGCTTTGTGAAGATGAATACAACGAATTAAAACTTATTGTATATGATAAAGCTAAAAAGGGGTTTTATGTGCGGCAAAGGCATTTTGATTTAAACGATATTCGCCTGTTGGCGGAATGTGTCTACTCTACAAAATTTATTGCTGAAGGACAAGCAAAACGCCTTGTGAATGTTGTTTGTGAATTTGTAAGCGATTATCAGGCGGACAAAATCAGGCATAATGCTTTTTTGACCGACAGAGCAAAAACAAATAATAAAAGCGTTTTGAATAATCTTGCGATTATCAACGAAGCTATGAGCAGTAAAATAGACGGAATGCCGCACATACCCGAAAAAATCAGCTTCAAATATTTGCAATATTCTATTGACGATATAAACAACCAAATAGAGCGGCGAAAAGGCGCAAGATATACAGTCAGTCCCTTTCAGCTTCTTATCAATGACGGCAATTATTATCTTTTGGCTTTGGACGATAAAAAGGGGAAAATGCGTACATACAGAGTTGACCGCATGAAAGATGTCAGATATACCGAAATTCCGAGAGAGGGCGAAGAACTCTTTGCAAATATAGATATAAAAACATACACGCAAAGGGTTTTTGATATGTACAGCGGAAAAGAAAATCATGTTGTCTTGCGTTTTATCAATCCGCTTTTAGATACCGTTATTGAACGCTTCGGCACAAATAATGTACAATATACCAAATCAGATGATAAGCATTTTGAAATTTCCGCAAAAGTAGAAATCAGCGACAAATTTTTTGGTTGGCTTTTGGGCTTTGGAAAAAGAGTGCGGATAATTGAGCCAACAGAAATCAAGGAAGAATTTGCCGCGTATTTAGATAAAATCAGAGAAATGTATTAGAATGGAGCGGGAACGGCTGTCTATCGACATCCACTCCCGCTCCGTTTCATAAATTATTCAAATTCTTTTTTAAAACGTCAATACCCGATTTTGAAACAGCGATATAATATCTTTGTGTAACGTGAATATTCCCATGCCCCATTTGATTACAAAGAAGATGTTGCGGGGTATTCATTTCCGCCATAAATGTACCGTAAGTATGCCGCAAGTAATGATATTTGAAATCTATACCGAGTTCGGTTTTTATCTCCCGCGTAGGATATTTGAAAGAATTTACGGTTTGTATTTTGCCGTTTGGCAGACAATTCACAAGGTCTGTGGAATATATGTTGCTATGGTCTAAATCTTCAATCATTCGTCTGTTTTGCTGTCTTACGGCAAAGTCCCGCGCCGCGTCCAAATCTCTTTTTTCAGGCTTTTAAAATATTTTTTCATAAATTTATTCAAGTATATAGTTCTTTTGGCATTGTGAGTTTTTGGAGCGACTAATTTAATAAGTCCGTCTTGATATTGCATTTGTCGGTCAATGAGGATTGTTCCGTTTTTCAAATCAACATTAGCCCACTTTAAACCGAAACATTCATTGATACGCAAGCCGCAATACCGCCCCAACAGATACGCCGTTTCAGTGCTTTTGCCTAAGAAATAATCATCCAAAAGAGTAAGTTCATCACGGTTGAACGCCACAATATCCGTGTCATCCTCTGATTTTAATTTCGGCATTTTGATTTTTGTATCTTTATTCACACATAGCTTATTATATGTATCTACATCCAAATAATTGCGTGAGTACGCTTGACCAAAAATTAAGTAAAACATTTTCAAAAATGATTCTGTATATTTGTAAGCATATCCGTCTATATAGTAAAGTTGAGCAAGATAGTCATTGACTTCCGCAACGCTGATTTCGTCAACAAACCTATTTCCAAAAAGTTCTGATAAGTGATTTTTCCATAAACTGTTTTGCTTTTTGATTGTTTGATACGCTTTACCAGTACGCCCAAATTTGCAGTATTCCTCAAAAACTTCTTTTACCGTCCTGCGTGATATAGTTTTCTTACGCAGTCTTTCAGTTCTTGCCGCTATCATTGCCACTTCCCGCGCTTTGATAGCTTCTTTTTTGGTTTTGAGTTTATTTCCGAATTCGTCCGTGCCCTTCTTCTTTGCAATTTGACACCCATTAACCACCATTACAAAACGATATTCCCAAAAACCATTTTGCTTTTGATATACGCCCGCTTCCGCTTTGTTCCGCTTTGACATTTTAATACCTCCGAACTTGTACTAAACTTGTACAAAGATGTTGGCAGGATATTAAAATATCGTACAATAATTGTACTAATGTTTATTTAAAGTTAGTTAGTATCACGCGGCAAAAATGACACTTGAAAAGTGGCGTTTTTGCACACCGTTCACTAAGCCGCGGCATTTGAGGCTCGTCACGGGCGTGCGTTCAAGGGCTTGCTTGACAGATATTTTGGTTAAGTCTGAAACCCTTGTACATAGGGCGTTTGAGAGGATACTCCTTATATATTTGCAGAGGTTGCCAATCGCGGCGACCTCTGTTTTTTCGCCCAAAAGTGTCCCAAAAGTGTCCCGCGCCCCCTTTTTCAAAACCGCCAAAACCTCAAAACGTGTCCTTTGAAAAAGTGTCCCGCTGTGACGTAATATTGACGAGCTTGTAAAAACTCGTTCTTTTTGTATTTGTGCGCTCCATTGCTGTTTTTGCCGTAAGTTCACCTTTTGCTTTTCACTTTTTTGTACTTTTCTTGTATCCTTTTACATCTTTAGTACGATTTTTTACATTAAATGTAAAAATGTTGCACCTTTAATATCTTGTACTATTTTATTATTTATTATAATCATAAATACAATCATTACAAATATGGTTACAATCAAAATCTTTATCAGCAATGTATTTCCCCAACTCTGTACATAGTAAAAAACCCTTTTTTCTGCACAGTGATTGCAAATCGGCTCATCTGTCGTTGTCAGATACTCTGTTTCTGTTCCGCAGTAAATGCATTCCATAAAACCCACTTCCTTTGTATAGTAAAATTTATAGCGGCATTTGCCGTCACGGATAATAGGGTTAATCTTCTACTATAAATGAGCAGTATAACTCAAATTGCTTATTTAAACCACGTAATACACCAACAACTGTAACTGTATCATCCGGTTTTATCTTTTTGATTTCTTCCGGTAGAATATGCTTAGCCTCCAAACTTACACCGCCGGTATCAATCTTCAAACTATCCGACTCAACAGTTAGCACTTTTCCGGTATAACGCCGCAATTCTCCGTTACCTGAAAAATTGCCATCCTCTGGCGGCGCTTGTGATACTTCATTTGCTGGTATTTCTTCTACTTGTTTGGCGATAGCTGCTTTTACTTTGGGAGCATTGCTCTCAAACTTATTTGCCGGAATATAATACTCACCGCGTTGCTCTAAACAAGGTATGCCATCAAAATTTAGAATTTTATATTCTACTGCTACGCTATCAAGACCAGTTCCTATACTAACAGCTACTTCGTCATCATTTTTCACCCAACGAAACTCCTGTGCGTTAGTGGAAATTCCTGTCCCATCTTTTTTAAATTCATTAAGCACAAAAAAATCATAGTCTTCAAGATTTGTAAGACTCTTCCATTTACCTACTACCTGATTATTTCCGTCCCCGCACGAGCAAAGCGAAAAACACATCCCCACCGCTAAAACTAACGCAATAATTTTTTTCATAACAAACCTTCCTTTCATTTATATGTACATCATCTTTCCATGTCCTATTTGATTACAGTTACTCAATTGTCAAATAGGAAACAACTATATTCAAAATAACCACCTCCACAATATGAAGTATTCTTCATATAATTATACAGTATTCCCCACTTTATGTCAAGAAAAACAGGAGTTATAATTCATATTATAAAGTATAAGGAGGAACTATAGTGCTTATTTTTGAATTCACAGCTATCGGAAACAGATTGTTTTCAATCCGCAAACGAATGGGTATGACTCAGGCAGAAGTCGCCGAGGCGGCAGATTTATCCATGCGTACATACTCCGATATAGAGCGCGGCTCTGTCAATATGCGTATCGAAACAATTTTGCGGATTTGCAAGGCTCTGCATATTACTCCTGATGAAATCCTGACGACAGATGATTCTTCTGTTTATTCCAAACAAGAAGAATTATGGGAACGCCTAAACGCTTGTTCTCCTAAAGATAAAGAAACCGCGTTAAAACTACTTTCAGTTTATTTGGAATCCTTGAAATAATAAAAAGCGCAATATAACTCTCGTTGAACGGCGTTGCTTCTCGCTTGTCGGACGGGCGAAAATTTGCGGTATTGTTTTGTATGCTTGTGCCGAATCTTTCCTTTTTTGCATAAAGTGATTCCCTCCTGCCGATACTATTCTTATCATAAATCGGCAGGAGGGAATTATCGTGCGCAAATTGCACAGTTTGGCTATTTTATTGCTTTTGGCGGGCGTTATCGGCTGGTACGGCGTGCAGGCGACAAAGGTTCTGCGGGAGGGAGAGACCGTCACTGTTGCCGCTGACGGACGCCCGATAGAGGAATATTATGACCATCAAAGCAATTGTGAGGCTGTACGGCGCATAGGCGAAATTTCGGGCGTTAACGCGGCGGCAGTCTTGAATCGAGGGAAAGATATTTTAGTCGGAATCACCGCGGACGAAACTTCTCCCGCCGAGCTGGAAGCTCTTGCGGCTGCCATTATAAATGAAGAATTCGGCGCGGACAGCACAATTGCCATGGCGGTTGGCGGCGGCGATGCAAGCGACGTCATGGAACTGTCCTATTATTTACAGCAAGGATTGTCTGCCACTGCAACAGACAGACGCTTTGACCGCTTATTCCGCAAGGTGCAGCAAAAACAGGCGGCAGAATGATAAATTTTGATTAAAATAATATTACAATTTTGTTCCAATCCACATTTTGTCGATGATTTATGGTACAATATAAAATGAAAAATCTGTATATTTTTTTACCAAATAAATACAAAATTCTTCCGTTTTTGCGCATGTATTATGTTAAAATAAAGGGAAACATCATGAACAAAGGAGAGGAAATGATTTGAAAACATGGAATGCCGCAGAAGGCATAGACATCCGTATGCTGCATGCGGACGCGTTTAAAACCAATTTGTGCAGCTTATACCTATACTATCCGCTGAAACGGGAAACCGTGACGAAAGCGGCGCTGCTGTCCCGCGTTTTATCGAGAGGAACCAAGGACTATCCCACGCTGACCGATATCTCCAAGAAAATGGAGGAGATGTACGGCGCGGTGTTTACCACTTCCGTTAAGAAAAAGGGGAGCGGCGAAGCTGTCGTGTTCTCTTTGGAATTTGTCGCTGACCGCTATGCGGGACAGGACGTGACCACGGAAGCGTTGCAATTTTTGATTCAGGCGGCGTGTGAGCCTGTTTGTGAAAACGGTGTTTTCCGCTCGGATTATGTCGCGCAGGAAAAGGAAAATCTGCGCAACACCATTGAGGGTTTAATCAACGACAAACGTCAGTACGCGCAGTATAAGTGCGTGGAAAATATGTTTCGCGATGACGCATACGGTATTTTTGAATACGGATATACGGACGATTTGGCGGAAATCAATGAGACAAATTTATATGAATTCTATCAGGAATTGCTCAAGACTGCAAAAATTGATTTGTTTTTCAGCGGAACATGGGAAGAAGAGCCTATGCGGCAAAAATTGACTTCTTTGCTCAATCAGGCGTTTTCGCCGCGGCAAGCGGATTACTTGCCGCCTGTCCCGGCACAGAAGCGCGGTGAGGCGCAGAAAATTGTGGAGGACGCCGAGGTGGCGCAAAGCAAGTTAGCGTTGGGATTCACTTGTGACGCCGCGCCGACGGGGCAAAGCTTTTGTGAGTTTTTGACTATGACCTGCGTATTCGGCGGCAGTCCGTTTTCCAAGTTGTTCAACAATGTGCGGGAAAAAATGAGCCTTGCTTATTATGTATCCGCCGCCGCCGAACGTTCTAAGGGCGTTATGTTTGTGAATTCGGGCATTGAGACGGATAAGTTTCAGGCGGCGTTTGATGAAATTTTGAATCAGCTCCGCATGGTACAGAACGGTGAAATTTCCGACGCGGAATTGGATGCGGCGAAAAAATATCTGACCAACAACATTCGTTCCATGCACGATAGTTTGCGCACCATGGAGGAGAATTGCTATACGCTGTGTACCCTTGGCAGTCAGGAGAATTTGGACGACATGCTGCCACAAATTTCCGCGGTCAGCAAGCCGGACATCAGCCGCGTGGCGAAAACGGTGAAACTGGATACCGTGTACTTTTTGAAAGGGAAGGAGGGGCAGGCATGATTTTTGAAAAAACAGAAAATGCCCGACTGGGTGAATATATGCTGCATGGCGTACACGAAAGCGGTTTGCGGGTATATGTATTCCCCAAAAAGGGATTCAGTAAGTATTATGCGATTTACGGCACGGCTTACGGCTCGCTTGACCGTGAATTTATCGTGCCGGGCGACAGCGAAAAAACAGTTGTTCCCGACGGAATCGCGCATTTTTTGGAACATAAGATGTTTGAAGAGCCGGACGGTTCCAACGCGTTTGACCGTTTTGCGCAGACAGGCGCGAGCAGTAACGCGTTCACCAGTTTTGATATGACGGCATACCTGTTCTCCTGTACCGACCGTTTTTACGAAAATTTAGATATTTTGCTTGATTTTGTGAATGCCCCCTATTATACAGAGGAAAATGTTTCCAAAGAGCAGGGCATTATCGGACAGGAAATCCGCATGTATGATGATGACCCCGAATGGCGCGCGCTGTTCAATATGTTGCGGGCGCTCTATCATAACAATCCGGTGAAAATTGATATTGCCGGCACGGTGGAAAGCACTGCTGAAATCACACCGGAGCTGTTGTATAAGTGTTATAACACCTTCTATTCTCCCGCGAATATGGCGCTTGTTTTGGTGGGTGACATTGATGCGGAGCAGGCGGCAAAGTCTGTGGATAAATATGTAACCGTGATGGACAGCAAACGCGCCGAACGTCCGCTTGCCGATGAGCCGCGCGAGCGGGTACAGGAGGTCGTAGAGCAGAAACTGAGCGTTTCCATTCCGCTGTTTCGGATTGGATTTAAGGAAAGCGCTCCGGGCAGCACCGGCGAGGAACTGTTGAAAAAAGAGATTGCGACCGACCTTTTGTTGGAGATACTCTTTGGCAAAAGCAGTGCGTTCTACCTTAAACTTTACGAGGAGGGACTAATAGACCGCACCTTCGGCAAGGAAGCAGATTTGCAGACCATGTACGGTTATACTGCGATAGGCGGAGAATCCCGCGACCCGCATGCGGTTTACGCACGAGTGAAAGAGTATTTGAATGAAGTAATGCAAAACGGAGTGTGCGCGGAGGATATTCAACGCGCGAAAAAGGTGCTGCTGGGACGGCATTTGCGTATGTTCAACAGTGTGGAATATATGGGTAATGATTTTATTCGCCGTGTGCTCAATGGCTGTGAGCCGTTGGGATACGAACAGGTATTGACCGATATAACCGCAGAGGAATTGTCCGCGCGACTGAAAGAGCATTTTGACACAGCGCATTGCGTGTTGTCCGTGATTGCGCCAATGTAGTTTGGAATCAAAGGTAGTAAGGGGTGGAAAGAATGGTCAACCAAATTCTGTTCCCAAATCTGGGAATCAGCTTGACCGTGCAGGAATCGTTCCGCGTGTTCGGGTTCAGCATATACTGGTACGCGATTATTATAGTGGCGGGTATGCTGCTTGCGGTGCTGTATGCCGTTAAAATGTTCCCCAAAAAGGGATTGGAGCAGGACGATTTGTTTAATATGTTTTTGATTGCGCTGCCGACAGCTATTATTTGCGCAAGGGCATATTACGTTATTTTTTCGTGGAACGATTACAAAAACAATTTGTGGCAGATATTTAACATTCGCGGCGGCGGACTTGCCATTTACGGCGGCGTAATCGGCGCAACTGCAGTTGTTTTGCTGTATTGCACGCGTAAAAAAATATCTTTTGCAAAAGTGCTGGACGTGCTTGCGGTGGGATTGCTTATCGGGCAGGCAGTCGGACGCTGGGGGAATTTTATTAACGCTGAGGCGTTCGGTGACCCGAATCGACCTACTCATTTGCCGTGGGCGATGACCATTCTGGGCGTGGCAGAAAACGTACACCCTACCTTTTTATACGAGTCTCTTTGGAATGCAGTGGGAATTTTGCTGCTGCTCCTATATCAAAAAAAGCTGCAAAAAGCGGACGGTGAACTGTTTTTGACATATTTAGCGTGGTACGGTTTGGGCAGATTCTGGATTGAAGGATTGAGAGAGGATTCACTCATGCTGATAACCGCGCCGATACAAATTCGAGTTTCTCAGGTTCTGGCGGGACTTTCCGTCCTGGCGGGAATCATCGGAATTGCAGTATTACGCAAAAAGGCAATACAGAAAGGGGCAGAGCACGTTGCAAAAGGACTTTGAGGAAATCAAAAAGAAAATGAGCGACTTATTCCGGCAGGAAAAAGTGGACTATAAAGAAGTTTACAAGTTGAAACTGGAACTTGACGAATGGATTGAAAAATATTATTTTGACAATATTTAATGAAACAAAGCAGGAACTTCCGCATAAAAATCGGAAGTTCCTGCGCTTTTTTAAACAAGGTCATTGATAACACTTTGCTGTGGAAGAATAAAGGTGTCCAGCATAAACTTTGCTCCAAGCTGAAAACCTTTGACAAAGCGGTCTTTGCTATAAAAGTCTACAATTTCGGAATACGCATCTGTCAGTGTGGAAAACCAATGGCTCTCGTCCTCAGTGTTGGAATGGTTTATGAAATAGGTATTTAATTTTTCTTCATTATCTGAAATAATGGAGAGAAATCTTGCGTATTCTGATTCGTGGTCAAAACATTCTTTATAGGGTTTGACGTTGCCGTAGTATAATTCTTCGATGATATTGAGTCCTGTACCTTCATATAACGTTTGTGAATGATTATTCATAATAAATGTTCCTTTCGTGAATAAATTTTTTATTCACAACCACTTGCAAACAGGAGGTACACAGTGTTATAATATTTATGTACGCTGTCTTGCAAGACGGCTGCGCTTGGGGAGTGGCTGAAACGTTGTGAGTGTTGAGCCACTTCCGCTTTTTTATTTGGGGAGCTTGTTATGAACCTCCTCGACACCTCGCCGCATAACTTCTGCTTTGGATACATTTAAAATTTGCGAACATTCCTCTAATTTTTTAGCAGTTCCTTTATCCAATAAGACTTTTAACGAGATTTCCTTGGGATTATCAGTTGGGCGCCCCATTTTTTTATTACCCAATCTGTTCACCTCACTTTTATGGGTCGTTAATATTATAACTTATATACCCATAAAAGTCAAGCACTATTTTATATTTTTAATATGTTCATTTTCTTCTTGCCCAGAAACGAACCTCGTCGATGCAAAGTACGTTAAGCTCCATTTTTGCCAAGAGCGCAAAAATATACGCCCACTGCCTTGCATCTCCTCTTCCCTAAAAACCCCGTGCGCCGTACGGCGCTAAATCCGCTACGCTCCTTGGCGGCGCAAACGCCGCGAGTCCTCTAACGTATGGAAAAAAGATTTTGATAACAGACCATGTAGCATGAATAACCTCTCGCCTTGGGAGAGCCGCGCCGAAAGGCGCAAAGGAGGGGAGGTCAAGGAGGGGGAAACTTTGGTTTTCTTCCCCCTCCTTGTGCCCTCTTTTGGTTCGTTTTCTGGGCAAGCAGAAAATGAACGGAGAAATATAAAAAGTTTAAAAGAAACACCTTATCAAAGCTGTTCTTTTGGTTCGTTTAGAAAATGAACAAATTAAAAAATTCTAAAAGAAAATTTTCTAAAAATGTTCTTTTTACCCCCTCGTCACCTTGACAAAAACGCATTTTTGCATTATGATAAAAGGTACTTAATGTAAGGGGGCAAACACTATGGGTATGACAATGACGCAAAAAATCCTCGCGGCTCACGCCGGACTTGACAGCGTAAAAGCGGGACAGTTAATCCGCGCAAAACTGGACATGGTGCTGGGTAACGACGTTACCACTCCGGTTGCGGTAAAGGAATTCCGCGCGGCAGGATTTGACAAGGTTTTTGATAAGGATAAAATTTCAATCGTACTCGACCACTTCACGCCGAACAAGGACATCAAATCGGCAGAACACTGCAAGTATGTGCGCGAGTTCGCAAACGAGCATGACATTACCAACTTTTTCGACGTGGGCGAAATGGGCGTAGAACACGCGCTTCTGCCCGAAAAAGGCTTGGTTGCGCCGGGCGAGGCGATTATCGGAGCGGATTCTCACACCTGTACCTATGGCGCGGTCGGCGCGTTTTCTACCGGTGTAGGCAGCACGGACATGGCGGCGGGCATGGCGTCCGGCGAGGCGTGGTTTAAGGTTCCGTCCGCAATCAAATTTGTATTAACGGGCAAACCTTCCAAATGGCTGTCCGGTAAGGATATCATCTTACATATCATCGGCATGATAGGCGTGGACGGCGCGCTGTATAAATCCATGGAATTCACCGGCGATGGTTTGCAGTACCTTTCTATGGACGACCGTCTTGCTATGGCAAATATGGCGATTGAGGCTGGCGGCAAGAATGGCATTTTTGAGGTGGACGACATTACCCGCAAATATCTGGACGAACGTGTAAATCGTGACTACACCGTTTATACCGCGGATGAAGACGCGGAGTATGACGAGGTATACGAGATTGACCTCAGCGAGATTAAGCTGACAGTAGCGTTCCCGCATTTGCCGGAAAACACCCGACCCGTGGACGAAGCAGGAGAAGTGCGGATTGACCAGTGCGTGATTGGTTCCTGCACCAACGGACGTTTGGAGGATTTGCGCAACGCGGCGGAAGTGTTCAAAGGACGGCATATCGCAAAACATGTGCGCGCACTGATTATCCCCGCGACACAGCAAATCTACCGCGACGCAATGAAAGAGGGCTTGTTTGACATCTTTTTGGACGCGGGCTGTGCGATTTCCACCCCGACCTGCGGTCCTTGCCTGGGCGGGCATATGGGAATTTTGGCGGCAGGAGAGCGCAGTATTTCCACCTCTAACCGCAACTTTGTCGGACGCATGGGACACCCTGATTCGGAAGTGTACCTTTCCTCCCCCGTCGTTGCGGCGGCAAGCGCTGTAAAGGGGTATATCTGCGGCCCTGATGATTTAGACTGATGGAGAGCAGAAATTTAGAAATAATACCGGGCGTGGGCAAGGCAATGGCGGCAGATTTGCGGCAGTTAGACGTGAACTGTGTGGAGGATTTGACCGGACAGAACCCGCAGGAATTATATGACAGACTTTGTATTCTGCAAGGCAGTAAACTTGACCGCTGTGTTTTGTATGTTTTCCGCTGTGCGGTTTATTATGCGGAAAACGAAACGCACGATGCGGAATTGTTGAAGTGGTGGAATTGGAAAGAGCGTATCCACCCAAACGAAAAAAAGGAGGATAATCAATGAAAGCACAAGGAACGGTACACAAATATATGGATAACGTAGATACCGACGTTATTATTCCGGCGCGGTATCTGAATTCGTCCGACCCGGCAGAACTGGCACAGCACTGCATGGAGGACATTGACAAGGAATTTGTGAACAAAGTGCAAAAGGGCGACATCATGGTGGCGCATAACAACTTTGGCTGCGGCTCTTCGCGCGAACACGCGCCGATTGCGATTAAAGCATCCGGCGTTGCCTGCGTCATTGCGGCAACCTTCGCGCGTATTTTTTACCGCAACGCAATCAATATCGGATTGCCTATCATGGAATGCCGCGAAGCGTCCGAAAAAATTGAAAACGGCGACAAGGTGGAGGTTGACTTTGATTCGGGCGTAATCAAAAACCTCACCAAGGGCGAGGAATATCAAGCGGAACCGTTTCCGGAATTTATCAAAGAAATTATCAACAAGAACGGATTGCTGAAATCAATAAAAGGTTAACGAAAGAGGGTTATATCAATGGAATTTAATCTTGCAGTAGTCAAGGGAGACGGAATCGGTCCCGAAATCGTGACCGAGGCGGAAAAGGTGTTGGATAAAATCGGTGAACTTTACGGACATACTTTCCATTATACGGACGTTTTGGCGGGTGGCTGCGCGATTGACGTAACAGGCGTACCCCTGCCGGAAGAAACTCTGAAAATCGCAAAGGAATCCGACTCCGTTTTGCTGGGCGCGGTCGGCGGACCGAAATGGGACACACTGCCCGGTCATCTCCGCCCCGAAAAGGCGCTTTTGGGCTTGCGTTCGGTGCTTGGATTGTTCGCGAATATTCGCCCCGCTAAAATGCACAGCGCCTTAGCGGACGCGTGTCCGCTCAAGCCGGAAATTACGGAAAACGGCTTGGATTTGGTGATTGTACGCGAACTGACCGGCGGCTTGTATTTCGGCGAACGCGGGCGCAGAGACAGCGCCATGGGAGAGCAGGCGTATGATGAATTAGCATATGCCCGCAAGGAAATTGAGCGCATTGGCCGCGTCGGTTTTGAACTTGCTCGCAAACGCAAGGTGAAAAAAGTAACAAGCGTAGACAAAGCGAATGTGATTGAAACTTCCCGCCTATGGCGTGAGGTGATGCATGAACTTGCAAAAGAATACCCCGATGTGGAATACTCGGATATGTTGGTAGACAACTGCGCCATGCAGTTAGTACGCAATCCCGGACAGTTCAGCGTAATTATTACGGAAAATATGTTCGGCGATATTTTGTCGGACGAGGCAAGCATGACCACCGGTTCCATCGGTATGCTCCCTTCCTCCTCCTTGGGCGAAACATCTTTGGGAATGTACGAACCGATTCACGGCAGCGCACCGGATATTGCGGGACAAAATAAAGCAAATCCGATTGCGACCGTTCTCTCCTGCGCCATGATGCTGCGCGACAGCTTTAATCTGAGCGCAGAGGCGGAATGTATCGAGAACGCAGTCACAAAAGTTTTGAATGACGGCTGGCGTACCGCCGACATTATGGACGAGGACGGCAAACTGCTCGGCACAAAAGAGATGGGCGACAAAATCGTAGAATATTTAGAGAAATAATATCAAATGATAAAAAGGAGCAGACTTGAAAGGCTGCTCCTTTTTTCTGAATATTTGACAATTCGGGACGGGAAAAACTGAACATAATAAACAGATACAAAAAGTTCACACTTTGTTTATTGACAAAGAATGTTACAATAGTATATAATGTGATATATTATTCGGTAATTTTATCCGTTTTTACGTTTTTTGAAATTTGAAAGGCATGTGAGAGATATGTTTAGTGCAAAAGGAAAATTGATACTCAGCATTGTTTGCATTGTTTGTCTGATTTCCTCCGTATTTTTGGGGGTGGGACTGGCAAAGCAGGTTTCCGTCCTGTCATTTGGCGAGGGCGTCAACATCGCTTCTTTGGACAAGCCGGAACCGGTCGGCATGGTAAATGTTCTTGTCATGGGAACAGATGACGGTGGACTGCGCAGCGATACCATGATGCTTGTCAGCATGAACGGGCATACCAATCAAGTCAATATTCTTTCTATTCCGCGAGACACACGTGTGCAAATCGGCAAGAATTATCAAAAAATCAACGCAGCAATAGGTATCGGCGCACAAGAGGTCAAAAAAGGCAATCAAAAAGAACCGGAGGAATTGCCGATTGAAAAGGTGAAATTGATTACCGGAATGCCAATACACTATTTTGCTACGGTGGATTTGGATGGGTTTAAAGCAATCATTGACGCATTGGGCGGTGTGGACTATGACGTTCCGTTCAATATGAACTATGACGACCCGACGCAGGATTTGCATATTCATTTCAAACCGGGTATGCAACATTTGGACGGGCAGAAAGCACACGATTATGTTCGTTTCCGCCATAATACCGATATGACCGCGCCGGGCGATTACGCGATGGGCGATGAAGGCAGAATTCGCGCACAACAGGCATTTTTAAAAGAATTGGCACGGCAAAAATTGCAGCCGCAGTATTTGGTGAAAATAAATGATTTGTTTGCGGTCATTCGCGAGCACGTACGGACGAATTACACTGCACTGGATTTAGCAAAGCATTTGAGTATTATCAAAAATATTGACCCGAGCAAGATTGAAACTTTCCAACTTCCGGGCGAAGCAAGGTACATCAACGGCATTTCTTACTACGTATACGACGAGGCGAAAACCATAGAAATGGTACAGCAGTATTTTCAGCCAAACAGTCTCCCTCCCGGCACAGAGGAAGGAACGGATGCCGCGGACGCAGACGAGTAAGCTCTTTCCGTAATGGCACGAATGAAAGAACAGATTTAAAAAGCTGTTTTCAGCATTCTGACAAAACTCAGCACAATAAATATCCACCGGCAACGCCGGTGGATATTTATTATCCCGATATTTAAAATTTACTATGCTTCCGTTTCTCTTAATCTGTCAACGATGCTCTGCTTTTCCACTGATTTGAGTACAGGGATAGGCAGCAGTATTCCGATGATAAGCAATATCGGAATTGTCATAATAAGCGGCATCAAAGTGAATTGATATGTGAAAAACCAGAGACTTTTTGCGATTGTATTGGCGAGCAAAGCAGACACGCCCGCTCCTAACGCAATCGACACCGCTCCCGCGCTTGCGGTATAGATAAGGCCTTCTGTTATCAGCATTTTTACAAGCTGTTTTGAAGTCATTCCGATTGACTGCAGCATGGCAAACTCACGCTTTCTCGTTAATATACTTGTAAGCATGGAGTTAATAAAATTCAGCACGCCGATAAGTCCAATGATAAGGCTTAACATTCCGCCGACGATAATTACAGTATTGCGCAGTCCCTCAAATTCCTTTGCCTTGGTATTTTTTGAGGAATACGCCATGACAGGCTCGACGTTTTCGGTATAATTCTGTAAAAACGCGTCCATAGCAGCCTCGGAGCCATCTTCGACATCATAAACATAGCTCATAACACCCGGGTTTGCGACCATTGTTTTATATACCTCGGCGGGCAGATAATAGGAATGACCGTAATACATACGACAGGAATTTGTAAAGGTGTTTACCGCTACCTTTGCCATGACCTTATATTGATATTCGGTGTATTCATTGTCGCCCGCTGTCTCGCCGTCGCCTTTATAATTACAAAGCGTTACTGTTTCACCAATGTTATAATGCGAGGTTTCCCACATGGGATTGTGGTTGTCGTCTGTGTAAACACCCTCTAAAATATATTCGCCCGATTTCAGTTTTTCATAATCAATATTCCCCTCTAAAACCCGTAAATTGCCTAACGGAAAATCGTCTAAGCCGTAAACCGCACAGAAAAAGTTGCCGTCATTATCTTTATTTTCAACCCTCCACAATGTTTCGTTTCCCCGGTCTTTGACCCTGAAACATTCCACGTCGCGAATGTTGGCAAAAAAGCACCCGCCCTCTTTAAATCCGTTTTGAGATTCAATTGCCGAAATCATACGTTCCGTTACAGTATCGTCCTCGCCGCTATAAGTGTAATTTATCAGGCTTGCGTGCGAAACAAGAAAATCTGTTTCCACAAAGGTGGACAAATACTTATCCATATCAAAGCCTATACTGAGTGTATAAATTGTATTGAACAACACCAGCGACAATGTCATTGACACAACTACAAGCGCAGTTCGTTTTTTATTCCGTCCCAGATTTGCCGCCGCCATACCGCTGATTTTTGCGCCGCCGCGCGTCTTTCGGTTTTTCTTTTTGGTGTTTGTGTTATCCGTGTATCTGACAGCCTCAACAGGCGATACGCTTGCCGCAATTCGTCCGGGCTTTGCCGTGCTTATTACAACAGTAATAAGAGCAAAAATAATACTGCCGATAAATATCATCGGATTCGCGCTGGTGGTAAATTCCGTTCCCGCGTATGAGCTGTTATTCATGACAAGCGGAACAATCGCCGTACCGATAAAATATCCGGCAATCAGCCCTAACGGGATACCGATGCACGAAAGAATCAGCGCTTGCCACCGAATAATCTTTTTTATCTGCCTGCCCGTTGTTCCTATTGTTTTTAATAAACCGTAAAAACGAATATCCTTGATAACGGAAATTTGAAAAATGTTATAGATAATCAGATAACCCGTAAATATGATAAGCGCAATCGCCGCCAACGCTCCCGCGACAGTCGGCAAGTCAAAATCAAAATTGCTCGCCATATAGGACCAGTTCACGTTGGACGCAATGTAATTCGACGCGTTTTTGTCCATGGAATACCCGCTCTCGGTTATTATCCGTTCCAACTTACGCTCTAAGCCGAATGAATTTTTACACATAATATAGCTGTTTACAACACCTGTCATCTCGTAATTTTCATAATAGCTGTTGTAGAGTTCGTCAATATGAGCGTCTATATACGCCTTTGAAACCACCATAATAGACGCCATATCAAAGGTAGGGTCAGCCTCCCACCAGCCCGACAGCACAAAATCGCGCTCCACAATTTTACCGTCGTGAATTTTCAAGCGGAACGTAACCGGCGCGCCGACCACCTCGGGGAGTCCGAGCATTTTCATTGCCCTGGTGTCCATGATGATTTCGTTCTCTTTTTCCGGCTTGTGTCCGTGCGTGGGCACGCAAAATCCTAAATCCATGCCAACGTCATTCATGTAATAAATCTCGGCGTGACGTTTTAAAAGCGCGTCGCTTTCCACGCGGTCGCAGATGCTTCTGTTATATGAAATTCTGTCAATCAGCGGATGGTTCTTTACCGCGTCAAATTGTTCGTCTGTCATATATTTTAAATACAGCATACCGTCGCCGCCCGCCTGCCGCATGGTTTGCCGCTGTATATTTTCCACCATGCCGCTGCCGACCGTAAAAAGTGCGGTGAAAAGTATTGCCGTGAGCGCGATAGCGATTACCGCTATTACGTTTCTCGAAACGTTTGCCTTAAAACTTCGGTTTGAAAGACGGCGGATTGCCTTTTTGCTGTTCACTTTAAGCATGGTTACCACCTACAATCTTCCCGTCCTCTATGCGGATAATTCTGTCTGCCATCTGCGCGATTTCTTCATTGTGCGTAATCATGACAATGGTTTGCGAAAAACGCTCGCTTGTTACCTTCAAAAGCCCCATAACGTCAAGGCTTGTCTTGCTGTCAAGATTACCGGTCGGCTCGTCCGCGAGGATAATCGCAGGCTTTGACGCAAGCGCGCGGGCAATGGCAACCCTTTGCTGCTGTCCGCCCGAAAGCTGATTGGGTAAATTGGTTACCTTTTCGGACAGTCCAAGCGTCTCTATAATGCTATCAATATGCTTTTTATCCAGTCTGTTCCCGTCAAGTTCTATCGGTAAGACAATATTCTCATACACATTCAGCACCGGAACAAGGTTATAGCTTTGGAATATAAAGCCGATTTTACGTCTGCGAAAAATTGTCAGCGCATCGTCCTTTAAGGAGAATATACTTTTCCCCTCAACCTCAACCGTGCCGCTTGTCGGTCTGTCAAGTCCGCCGAGCATATGCAAAAGCGTTGATTTGCCGCTGCCGCTTGTGCCGACAATCGCCGCAAACTCACCGTCCCGCACCGAAAAATTCACCCCGTCAAGCGCTTTCACGACGGTATCGCCGCTGCCGTAGTATTTTTTCAAATTCGTTGTCTTTAAAATGTCCATGGTAACTCTCCTTTACAAAAATAGTGTAAGTAAATTTTCTTTACTTACACTATTTTAAAACACAAATCTTTCTCAAATCTTTCTGAAAAATTACAGTTTTGAAAGATTTGAATTTTTGGGTAAAAATACAGAAAACACGGAGCCGTTCCCTTTCTCGGAGGAGACCTTGATGTAACCGCCCTCATTAGTCAGTATCTCTCGCGCGAGATATAATCCGATACCGACGCCGCGCTCGTCGCTGACCTCGGGCGAGCGATAAAAGCGTGTAAATATTTTTGCGGTATCTTCTTCCGAAATTCCTATGCCCGTATCCGCAATATTGACGCACGCGAACATTTCATAATCTCTTGCGCTTATTGTAACCGTCCCTCCGGACGGCGTATATTTGATTGCGTTGTCAACAATATTGGATATTGCCTCAAGCGTCCACTTAAAATCAAACACAGCCATAATTTCAGCCGTGGGTTCTGTAGCGAAGGTGATTTCTTTTCCTAATGCTATACTTTTAAAATCAATGCTTTCTATCAACTTTTTTACGCTGTTTTCTTTAGGCACAACATTGATGATACCGTTCTCCAACCTGGAGGTCTTAATCAGCGACGAAATCAGGAAACTTAATTTTTCCGTCTGTGTTTCTATCCGGTTTGTGATTTCTTTTGCGCCCTCATCTAAATTCGGTGTCTCTTTTAAAAGCTGCGAGTACAGCAAAATGTTGGATATAGGCGTTTTCGTTTGATGCGATATATCCGCAATCAAGGTTTTAATGCCGTCTTTTTCGGAATTTATCTGTTTTAAGGCAGTGTTGCCTGACATTAAAAATCGATACATTTTTGACTCTAATTTAGACAGCTTTTTTTCTGTAAATTCACTTTCGGCAAAGGCATTGTTTATCGCGCTGTCCAGCATTTTATCAATATCCGACAAAAGCCTTGCCGTTTTAAAACAAATTGCGCATATTGCCGCAATCAGAATAAGTATAATGACTGACAAAAAAGTTATCATTTCTCTTTCTCCCAAATATAACCGATGCCGTAGACTGATTTAATAGGTACATCGGCTAATTTCTGTCGCAGCCGTTTCGCTGTCACGGATAACGCGTTTTCTTCGACAAATTCCGCGCCGTCGGACCACACGCGATTGATGAGCGTTTCGCGGGAAAGGATTTGTCCTTGATTTTGTACAAACATCTTTAAGAGACGCTGCTCGGTCTTGCTAAGTTCAACCGGTGTGCTCTCGGCAAGAAACTTCATATTGTCAAAATTAAATTCATATTTCCCCAAACGAAAAACGTTACTGTCCTTATGCTTACGTCTTGCAACCGCATTCACTCTTGCCCGCAAAACCGCAAGCGAAAAGGGCTTGGTGATATAATCGTCTGCGCCTGTTTCAAGCCCTGTTACAATGTCGATTTCCATATCATTGGCGGTCAGGAAGATAATCGGTACTTTGCTTGTTTCTCTGACTTTACGGCAAAAATCAAGTCCGCTGCCGTCAGGCAGGTTTATGTCAAGAACGATTAAATCTGTACTACTATCCCATAGTCGGTCAGCGTCCTCTATGCAAAATGCCTGCAAAATCTCGTCGTTGCTCAGCGATAACGCAATTCCGTTATTCAGGGTTCTGTCATCTTCCACAATCAGTATTTTCATCTGTGAACTCCTTTTTTAATCGTGTGCCAACATATATTATATATTCCTGAACGAATAAAATCAACAGCAGACAAACACACTGTGTTGATATTTATATCATTTTCTCGGATTACCGCCAACGTCATTATGAAAAAGCAAAATGAATACCGGCATAGCCTAAAACTATACCGGTATTTCCTCTCATTGTTACTGTCTTGATAATGCCTTTTCCTCTATGCTACATTGCCGCAAATTCAAACTCAAAATCCGCGATGTACTCGTCCGCCTCTTCACGCGTCAGACTTCCGCTCGCCACCCGCTCGTCCAAAGTGGAAATCAAATGCTCCAGCACGGCGTCCTTATACTCGCTGAAGCGCCCTGCCTCCTGCGCAATTTCCCATGGAGTTTCCCCCGCGGACAGACGTTCCTGAACAGTCTCCTGTGCTTCACCAAGCACCTCCGCCAACAGAACCGCTACATCTCCGCCGGTATCCGTCTGCCGGTTCGGCTTGGCATGATGCTGCTTTTCGTATGCCGGAACAGCAATAAAATCTGAATTGTCATACATTTCCGCAAATTCCTTTCCCGAAATTCTGCCGCGACGGAATAAATCCTCTAACTGACTGTTGCGCTTTTGCATAACCGCCGCGCGAAAATCGTCGGCAACCCCATGTTCCGTTGCGATTTCCTCCAAAGATTTTCCGTTGCCGCGCTCCCGACGAATTTTCTCCGCGTCCGCGCCAATCATGTCGGCAAGCAGCTCGTCAAAATTTTTGTTCGCATTCTTTTTCTTGTTCTTTTCAATCAACGCAAGCTTTGCAGTATTTTTATCGTGCGGTGAAACAAAATACAGTTTGGTGACCGGCACGCCCGATTGCTCTGCTGCCGCCGTGTTACCCACGGCTAAAGAGGAGAGCAGTCCTGCCGATAAAATCAGCGTCAGCGCAGTCTTTTTTATACGAAGTGTTTTCTTTTTCATTTTAATCTCCATAGTCTTTCTGCCCACAAATAGTAATGAAAACTCTTCTACACCTCACCGTGGGCAGATAAGGCGTATAATGTCACGCCGTCAGTAAATATGCCGGCGGCATATTTATAGGCGGGATATTGCACGATATGGCAATATCGTGCTATGATAAAGTACAATGGTACTTTACATTAGTCGATTAGCGCATCGCCGTTTTCGCACATTTTATGTGCGAAAAATTTCGGCGGCGCACAAGCAGGGTTCCCGCGAAATAAGGCATTGCCGCAATTTTGTGGGAAAAGGAGAAACAACGAAACATGTGCCGCTTTTGTGCTTTAGGCAAAAGCAAACAAGTGTAGTTGGTTTCGACGCTCCGCTGGAGGCTTAACGTGATGTTTTATCACGTTATATCAATCCTTTTTATTAAAAACCTTAAATTACCGATAAAGTCTCTTTCATTGTATACCATTAGTATAACTTAATATTATGAAGGAAGTATGAACACATTATGAAAATTATCTGAATTCTATACAAAAATTTCTAAAAAATAATCCATCTTTCGTGAAAAAAAGACAGAAAAAGAGGTTGCGTTTTTTTCGATATTATGTAATAATAGTGAATAGAGCGGAATTTGTGATAATATGCATGGATTTTGCATACATATCTATGAAAAATCAGTTAAGACGGGAGTTTATTATGGATACGGAAATGGTAACGGAAAACAGTTCAAAATCCAAATGGCGTCTGACCAAATCGGGTAAGGCGTTTCTTTGCTTTGCAATCGTTTTGGCAGTCATTTTGGGAACATTGTCCGTATATGCGGCATATGTCAACGCATATGACAAAATATATCCGGGCGTGGTCGTTTCGGAGATTGCGTTGGGAGGAAAAACACGCGAAGAGGCAGGCGCGCTACTCAGTGAAAGGTATTCGGGCGCGGTTGCGCAGAATACCCTGCAAGTAACCTGCGAGGGAGAGAGCGTCACACTGAATTTAACCGAGCTTGGCGCGGAAATAGATGTAGATTCTACGGTGGAAAACGCATATCAAGCCGGACGCGCGGGCGGACTGCTTCAAAAAGCGAACGCTTTTTTAAACGGGAGTTTCCACAAAACAGAAATGGACGCGGTTACACTTTTGGACGAGGCCGCGCTGATCGAACAAATCAATGCTTTGGCAGCCCCGTTTGAAACACCGAAAACCGACTATACATATGAATTAAAGGGCAATACATTGACCGTACGTAAGGGCAGCGGCGGAGTAGAGGTAGACCGACGGGACGCAATCGCGCGCATCAAACACGAGATTGATGTTTTGCGTTTTGATTCGGTAGCCCTCCATCCGGAACCGGTGGAACCGGAACCTTTAGACGTAGACAGCTTTTATCAGGAACTCACCGCTGACGCAGTGGACGCGAAGTATACGCGGGTGAACGGCGAAGTTGTGATTGACGGCGGCAAGCCGCAGGTAATTATAGAAAAATCCAAAGTGAAAGAACTGGTGGAAAGCGGCGAGGAAAGCGCTTCTGTTCAGGTTGAGGTGGTACAGCCCAACGTGACAAAGGAACAGTTGGAGGCAATGATGTTCCGCGATACGCTGGGGTCATTCTCTACCAAATACAGCGCAAGCAACGCGGCGCGCAGCGCGAATGTTGCATTGGCGGCAAGCCGTATCAATGAGGTGATTTTACTGCCCGGCGAGACGTTTTCCTATGACAAGACGGTAAAGCCGCGCACCAAGGCGAACGGGTACAAGGACGCTCCTGTCTATGTCGGCAACAAGGTAGAGAGCGGGGTTGGCGGCGGCATTTGTCAGACATCCTCCACACTTTATTCCGCAGTGCTGTATTCCAATCTGGAAATCGTCAGCAGGACTTCGCATTCTTTGCCGGTGGGTTATGTTCCGGCAGGGCAGGATGCGACAATTGCGGAGGGGTACATAGATTTTGTATTCCGCAACAACACGGATTATCCGATTAAAATTTCCGCCGGCGCGGGTAACGGCACGGTTAGCTGTAGTATTTTGGGGACAAAGGTTAAGGACTTTAAGGTTCAGATTGTCAATCAAAACCACAGCTTTACACAGCCAACGGTTAAACGGGAATTTGACGCGTCTCTGCCCAAGGGAACAAAAAAGGTGACGCAAAAGGGCGCAGGCGGTTATTCCACTTCCTCGACGCGCATTGTAACAGAGAACGGCGTTGAAGTGAAACGTGAAACATTGACCGGAAGCCGCTATAATTCCAAAGATACCATTGAAGTAGTAAATCCGGAGGATAAAAACACTCCGTCCGAACAGCTTTCCATCTATGACCCGAAAGCAAATCAGGTACAGGCGCCTGCCGAGCCGTTAGAGACGCCAAACGCTGTGACAACGCCTGAGCAGTCTGCACCTCCAACAGAGCCTGCCGCGCCGCCGCAGGAGCAGGATGAAATCCCAACCGTTGATGTCGCGGAATAACAAATAGGAAAAAATAGCGAAAAATGATTGACATTTTTTCGTATTATTGATAAAATGATACTATAAATATAAAAAAGAATATCGTAAACTTCAGGGAGCGGTGAAATTCCGTACCGGCGGTAGGCGCAGTCTTTTGCGCAAGCCCGCGAGCCGTAACAGGTTGATTCGGTCAAAGTCCGAAGCCGACAGTACAGTCTGGATGGAAGAAGGTGAGAGGGCATATTGCCCCTGTTTTTCACGATAATTATAAACCCCTGAAACAAATTGTTTCAGGGGCTTTTGTCTGGATAAAATTGTCCGTTTTACAGCTTTTCGCTCGGGGCGATCCTTTGTCAACGCCGCTCGATGCAAAGCCGCCATTTGAACAATTTTCTCTCAGACGAAATTCTGCATAGGAAAGGAATGATTTTAATATGAACACAAAAACCAAAAAACTAACCACAACCGCCGCGCTGTGCGCGATAGCTTTTGTCATGACGGCGGTGATACGTATTCCCGTCGTCCTGTTTTTAAAATATGACCCGAAAGATATTATCATCGTTTTGGGCGGGCTGATATGGGGGCCGCTGACTTCCTGTGTGGTGTCTGTAATTGTCTCGCTTATCGAGATGTTCACCATCAGCGATACCGGTATTTGGGGATGTATTATGAATATCATCTCCACCTGCGCCTTTGCCTGTACTGCCGCCGCAATTTATAAGCATAAGAAAACTTTGTCCGGCGCAGTCATAGGTTTAATTATCGGCTGTCTGGCGCAAACAGCAGTGATGATGCTGTGGAATTATCTAATAACGCCTATCTATATGGGAACGCCCCGTGAGGCGGTTGCGAAGTTGCTGCTGCCCGCCTTTTTGCCGTTCAATTTGCTCAAAGGCGGTCTGAACGCCGCGTTTACATTCCTGTTGTATAAACCGGTGACAACCGCACTGCGCAAAATAGGCTATATCTCCACCGCGGCAGGAGAAAAAGGCAAAAAGCCTGTCGGGCTGTGGCTGGTCGCGGGCGCGATTGTCATTACCTGCGTTTTGTTAATTTTGTCCCTGAACGGAATCATCTGACCGCTTTTTCTTATCGGGCGAATCTTTCCACAGGCAGATACTGCTGTAATCACAGTAAGCGCAGGAATCATGTGCTTTGGATACATAAGGCTCCGCGGCAATGTTGCCCTCCAAAATTTCCTCGGCGGATAGCGTGATTTTTCGATAAGCGCTCTCTATCTTATTTGAAAAATCTTCTTTATCCAAAACGGAGCCTTTCGTATTCGGAAGAAATTTATCCGTGCCGTCGCCGCTTTCAAAGGCGGCGGCAACGGTTTCATCTCCGACTACCCAGCCTTTGATGCGGATTTCATCGTGACGTTTGCTGTCCAATTCTTCTTCCGACGGCGTGGTATCGGCGCTGACAATCGGGTCGTCCATCTTCATGTACAGAACCGCCGCCGGTGCGGCGTTTGGTTCTTGTTCGCACATTGCTTTCGCATAAATAAGGGGCTGAATCCGAATCCCCGCATTTGCCAGTTCTTCGTTCATATTCTTGTCAGAGGATTTGTAATCCAATATGCTGATATATTTTTGTCCGTCTATTTCCGCCATGTCGGCGCGGTCAATAAAACCGTTCACAACCGCCTCGCCGCGGCTTGGCGTCAGTTTTACGGGCGGAACAACGCCGCCATCTCCGATGCGGATTTCAAATCCCGCCGGACGGAATTGACTTTGCCGATAGAATTTCACGATTTCCCACGCAGTGGCGGATGCAATCCCTTTCATGCGCATCACCATATACTTATAATAAAAGGAAGTATGATAGAGGATTTTCTCGCTTTTCTGCGCGGAATTTTCAGTCAACGCCTCCACCTGCGCAACGCAGCTTTCTTTTGTAATATCGGCATAGTTGATTTTTTGCTGTTGTATGGAAGCGAAATATTCGGACAAAACCTCATGCAGAACAAAACCCATGCTGTTTGCCGCAAATCCGCTTTCCAATCGGGGATTTATCACTAACCCGTAGCGCATAAAAAACGCGAACGCGCATTCATTGTACTTTTCTAACTTCGTCACACTCAGCCGCAACGGTTCTTCATACAACTGCTTGACTTGACGCAGCGTTAATTGCTCAGGAGCGCCTTTCCTCTCCCGTACCGTTTGCAAATGTTCCAAAACGGGGCGGGTATCCTCTTGGTCCCAATAGTAATAGTAAATTTGCTGCCATACAGGCGGCAACGCGGAACAATTCCCGCCGCACTCGGACAGGCGCACCGCCAATTCGTCCAGCGCAGGCCGGCGTCCTTCCGGTAACGCTTCTGTATCTTCATCCGGAACGTAAACGGAAATGTTCGGAAAAAGCTCTTTTTTAATTTTGGTAATAATTTCAGACGGCACAAGGCCGTTTCCGTCTTTATCCGCCGACGGACAGGACAGATACAGCTTGTCCTGCGGCGCGGTCAGAACACGGTAAATCAAGGTTTGCTCCTCCTGCGCCTTGGCAAACAGAGAGGGCGCAAGTTCAATGCCCCGACCGTGCAGTTCTTCACGGTCGCGGTCGGATAAAATCCCCTCCTGTGTAATACTTTTGGGAAAACTGCCCTCGTTGACGCCAAGAACAAAAACCACCTTGGCGTCCGCATTGCGGAAACGGTCAATTTCACTGACGGTCACTTGGTCTATGGCAGCGGGAACCGTTCCCACTTCCACTGCGGCACACATCGCGTTGTACCACTCCGTGAACTTTACAAAGGTAATCGCCTCACTCCCTAAAGTATCATTAATTTGCGCAATCAGGCTAAGATTGGCGTTCCAAACCTGACGGTATTCTTCCGCTACGGCAGGCTTGCCGTTCGCGAGGAAGTCTGCACATAGCGCGCTGACGCTTTCCGACAGCTTGCACTGTTCCATACAGACAAGCAATGCCGTGCAGATGTCGGAGACGGTTTTTCTGCCGCGGCAGGCGTCTGTCATCAGGCGGACGGGTGTCATCAAACATTCCCGTACCCGATTAACAATCTCCAAATCAAACTGGTCCACGTCAGGGTTGTAGCTCCATGCGTCCTTGCTGTTCCACATGGCATGATTGACCCCTGCCGCAAGGACATAGTTTTCAAACACGTCAACTTCGTCCCACGTTAAAGGGAATAAGCCGGTACGCGCCATTGTCATAATTCGCTCAATGTTCAGTCCGTAGGAGAGACAATCCAGCAATCCGCTCAAAAAGCGAATCAGCGGATTGCGCGCAATGCTGTGCTTACAGTCAATAAAAACCGGAATATCATACAGCGGGAATGTGGCGTTAATCAGGGGAAGATAGTTTTCCACCGAGCGAGCCAGCACCAAAAAATCCTGCATACGGTATCCCTCTGTACGGCAAAGCCGTACAATAGTGCGCGCGCATTCCGTCACCTCCCGGTCATAATTGCGCGGCGCAAGAAGATACACGGAGCGTTGCTCCTCCTCATAAGACTGCGGAGAAGGTTGAAAAAATTCACATTTGAGGTGCAGCAGCGCGGGATTTTGCGCAAACTTACATTCTTGTGTGAACGCAAGGGGCGGCGCAACCGCGATTCCTTCACGCTCCGCCTGCTGCCGCAGCTGCCGTACGGTGGTTGCGACGGCGGCAAACACGCCGACCTCCGCGCTTAAATCGTCACAGTCCGCAAGAAAAATAACGTCCATGCGTTTCATTATTCCTGCCACTGCGGACAATTCCACAGGGGTAAAGCTTTTAAAGTGCTGAATATACAGACTGCCCTGCAAAAAATCACAGTCCGCCAGCTTGGGCAAAATCAGCGAAAGATTGTCCTCCGCGTCCGAAAACCGTTCGGACATCAGTTTTTGATAGGTTTCATACAACAGCGCGATATCTGCCAGCTTGCGCTTTAATTCGTCTCGGTCGGTCTGCTCCGCCGCGCGTTTTAACTGTTCGGGCGTCACGCCGTACCGCTTGCACTCCGAAATGGTAGAAACCAAAATTTCCGCAAAACCCCGCTGCTGTACATTGGCGGAAAGCTGACCCAATTCTTTTTCGCAGGCTTGCAGGGCGCGGCGCGCCAACAGCAGTTTTCCGGCGGAATCGACGTACTGCATACGCAGTGGTCCCCTGCGGCTCAGCACCAAATTGCACAGACGGGAAAAGGTCAGTACTTCTATTTGTGTCTGCGCGGAAACGCCGAGTTTTGTTATCACACTTCGCTCTGTTTCCATGGAGAATTGTTCCGGCACAAGAATATACGCACGTGTACCGCTTTTGATATGTTCTTCCAAGCGGCGGTATAGTTCCGCTGTTTTGCCAGTTCCTACGGTTCCGTATAAAATTTGCAGCATGGGCTTATCCCCTCCTTTCGGTCAAAAATTTTTAAAAAATCAGGTCGAGCAGTCGAATAATATCGTCGGCAATGATATCCGCGCCCGCCTGTTTTAATTGCTTTTTCTCAAACGAGGTGGTCACGGCAAAACACTGCATCCCCGCCGCTTTAGCAGCTGTTATACCACTGAGCGCGTCCTCAATCACAAGGCAGTCCTGCGGGTGCGCGCCCAGTTTTTGCGCCGCGGTCAGATAAATTTCGGGCGATGGTTTTTTCTCCTTAACGTCCGAGCCGGAGAGAATCACGCGGAACAAATCTTGCGCAATGCCTGCCGCCTCTAAGGAAACCATCAGCTTTCGCCGCGCGGAGCTGCTGGCAAGCGCGGTTAGAATTTCACGCTCTTTCAACTGCCGCAGCAGCGGCAGCGCGGACGGATAAACAATCAATTCTTTCGCCGCGCGTTCCTCATAAAGCCGGTACATACGCTCGCAGATAGCGGGAATATCCTCGGACTTTCCCGCCTGCGCGGCGGGAGAGATGATGAATTTCTCCTCGCCCGCGCCAAGAAACGGTTCAAAATCTTTGCGCGTCGCCGTAATGCCGTATTCCGCCAGCGCGGTTTGCGCCGCGTGCATAATCAGCGGTTCGGAATTGATTAAAACGCCGTCCATATCAAAAATAATGTGCTGCATATTTTTTCTCCCTTCTTTGGATTTACGGTATCGCATAAACTTCGGAAAGCGGCTGCAATGCCGCCTGTGCGTTCCATATAAATATTTGAAACCGTTTTCCTGTCTGCGCAAATGTTACCGTAAAGCGTTCCCCCGCGTTCCTTATCACGGATTTGCTCTCCACCCCCGCCAATGTCCCGTCCTCATGATAGGCGGCGCACAGCAACGTTGCGGGATTGTCAGATTGATAACACTCGGCATTCACGGTGAGCATTTGTTGACTCTCGGCATTCCGATGCCCGACGATTCTGTACGGATAAGTATACCCCTCCGGCGGTGCGGCGGCCTCCTCCTCTTGCACAACGGTAAACGCTTTAATGCGAGCAGCGTATTTGCTCTTAAACCAGTAATCCTTAAAAAAGTAAGTTCGTTTATTGTCCGAAGTCAGGCGCACTGCCGCGGTTCCTGCTGTATTGGACACCTTGGCAACTACGCTGAAATAACTCCCCTTTTCAATCCTGACCGGAGTATCAAGCGTCACAGTGTAATAGCCTGCGTGTTCAAACTGCGCGGTCTGCGTCACGGCAAGCGTCCCCTTGGCAGGAACGGTATTGGAAATATCACTGATATCCTGCGCGTCCTGCAAGTCGGTGTAAATCGCAATCTCACAGGTGACGCCTTTTCCGTTGACACCGACATTTACCGCCTGAATAAATTCGGATTTGCCGTCCTCGCCTTTTTTCGCCTCAAAAACATTGGCGGCATAGTCATTTCCCTTTACATTAAGCCCGAAATCCTGCGCGCGGCCGTCATAAAAATAGTTATAGTCATACAAATCGCGCGGGGCGTAGTCAAACGCCACTAAATTGGAACTGCCGCAGTCATAGGATAAATAGAAATACGGCAGGGAGTGATAGCTGTTTTTGACAATCCAGCCGCCGTCCTGTTTCGCGCCGCCCGGCTGAAATTTTTCCGCCGGTATTGTGTCGTCCCAGCCAATAAGCGTGCAAGCATGGGGATAGGCACTGCTGCCCGTCTCGTTGTACGCGTTGTAATAGTCGCATTCCCTTTTGTTGTTGTAAGAAAAAGTAACTGCTCCGTATTGAGCGATGGCGCGTTTTATCGCGTCGCGGTCTTTCGCGTTTTCGAGACAAACCGCGCGTTCCATGAGATACGCGGTATTGGCGTATGCAGTATTCATGTTGATAGCCTCGTCGCTTTTCAAAGGCCCGCACCACTGCGACAGAACTGTTGCACCGTCCCCGCTGTTGCCGCTGGTATGATACCAATTCGCAGCATGTTCCGTGATTTCACCCAAGGTATTTTTCAGGGGATCGGCAGCGCGGTTGTGTCTGAGATAGCCCAAACCTTCCGCGGACAAAGACAAGGTATCTTTCGTAGCCGACGGGTCGATGCCCTCGCGCAGAATGGCGGCTTCAGACGCGCTGATGGCGGAATACGCCCAGCACAAATCGGAATCCTTTTGGTCTTTGACCGGCGTAATGATACCATAATCTCTGCTGTCGAATCGCGGCAGTCTTGCAACTTCCGTCGGGTCGGAAACGCGCAGTTCCGCTAAAGTCTGCGGCGCTGACGGGTGTGTCGGCGCTAAGGTTACGTCCGCGTAAACCGTGGGAGTGGCGAATATCAACGCGCCCGCCGCTATGCCCGATAAGATTTTGTATAAAATTTGTCCGGATTTCATTTTCAGACACCTTTCCTCTTGTTAAAACACCTATTTGCCATCACACATTTTCCCTGTCGGAAAGCAGTATATTTCGCTGCACGCGAAACGCCCTTGGCGTAACGCCGAATTTTTTTGTAAAAATACGCACAAAATAGCTGATATTGTCAATCCCTACATTTGCGGCTATCTGTGTCACCGTATCACTGGTTGATATCAGATACTCCTTTGCACGATTTAACCGATAGTCAATCAAATATTTCACAGGCGTTGTCTGTATATCCCGGCGAAAGCACCGCAGAGCCTCGCTTTTGCTGATGTTTGCGGAAAGAGCAATGTCTGACAGGGTCAGCCTTTCCGTATAGTTCTCCGTAATAAATTGAATCATCTTTCGGATACGTGCCTGCAGCAGCATATCCTGTTCATGGTTCTTTCCGTTCCAATACCCGCCCGTAATTTTTATAAAATCGCGCCATAGGGTACACACGGCAATCTGTATATCCATTTTCGGGGGATGATTTTCTGCCGCAAGTTTGAAAATTGTATTCAGCGTTTTTAGAATAACGCTCTCCGCTTCGTTTGTTTGTCTCAACACAAAATGAGTACAGCCGGATTGCAGAACAGGTAATATGTACTCCGCATATATTGCGGACGTATCCGGAGAGATAAATTCAGGCGCAAACAAAACATTCGGCATAAGAGCGCCGTTTTCTGAATCAAAGCGGTGTATCGCTTTGCTGTTAATAAAAATCCCGTCTCCTTCGCGGAGTTTGATGTGTTTTGAACCAATCAGACAGTCAACGGTTCCGCTTTCCACAACAACCCATTCAAATTCGTTGTGCCAGTGATATTCAATATATTGTTTATCATAACTGTGAATATCGTCATAATAATATTCAAAAGGAAACGCGGAAGTCCCGTGCGCGCGCAATTCACGCATAGAGTCGTCTGTTTCAATCTTTGTTACACGCACACACACCCGCCTCCTCTGTTTGCGTGGCAATATTATACCATAAAAAAGCGATATAGGTCAAGTTTGACCCATAGCTTGTGTGATATACTTACAAAAAACTTTATCTTGGGTGATGTTCATGAAAGCAAATTATAAAAAAACAATGCGCGCCTGTTTTATCGGATATATTGTACAGGCAATTGTAAATAATTTTGTTCCGCTGCTGTTTGTAACTTTTCAGAACAGCTACCACATTCCGCTGTCAAAAATCACTGCGCTGATTACAGTCAATTTTATCGTTCAATTACTTGTCGATATGCTGTCAGCGGGGTTTATAGACAAAATCGGATATCGCGCATCGGTTATTTTGGCGCATATATTTTCGGCTGTCGGACTGATTTCACTCACCTTTCTGCCTGAACTGCTGCCCGACCCGTTTATCGGAATTATGATTTCCGTCATCATTTACGCAATCGGAGGCGGTCTGTTAGAGGTTCTTGTCAGCCCTATCATTGAAGCGTGTCCTACCGATAATAAAGAACAAACAATGAGCCTGCTCCACTCCTTCTATTGCTGGGGACATATGGGCGTTGTTTTGCTCTCTACAGCATTTTTTGCCATTTTCCGCATTGATAACTGGAAGGTTCTCGCTTTTATCTGGGCGCTCATTCCCGCCGCCAACATAGTTCTTTTTGCGAAAGCTCCTATTTATTCTCTGCACGAAGACGGCGCGCGCGGAATAACAATGAAAGAATTATTTTCAAAAAAAGTTTTTTGGCTACTCATGCTTATGATGATGTGCGCGGGCGCGTCTGAACAGGCGGTCAGTCAATGGGCGTCAACCTTTGCGGAGCAGGGGCTTGGCGTGAGCAAAACGGTGGGCGACCTTGCAGGGCCAATGGCTTTCGCTATGCTTATGGGAATATCAAGACTGATTTACGGCAAATACGGAGAAAAACTCAATTTAGACCGCTTTATGAAATACAGTTGCCTGTTATGCATCGTTTCATATCTGTGTATTGCCCTTATTCCCGTGCCGCTGCTCGGGTTGGTTGGCTGTGCGGTGTGCGGCTTCTCCGTAGGAATCCTTTGGCCGGGAACTTTCAGCAAAGCCGCAGTTTCAATCAAGGGCGGCGGAACCGCTTTGTTTGCCATGCTCGCTTTGGCAGGTGATTTGGGATGTTCCGGCGGTCCGACACTTGCAGGCGCTGTTTCAAGCATGTTTCACAATAATTTAAGAATAGGAATTTTGGCGGCAATCATATTTCCGTCCCTGCTGTTGCTCGGAGTAATCATTGCAGGCAAAAAGAGGACGGAATAGATAAATTGTTTCAAATTATGTGAATATTGAAAAGAGAAGTGATATATGATAAAATGAGAGTAAGAGAAACCACAGAGATTTTGTGTTTGCGCCCGTTTTTCAAGAAAAAGAGAGGGCATAATTTGCTGTAATAAAAGGGAGATGGAGATATGCAGCTGTTCCATGATTCTCAAAATATTGAATATCGGTGTCCGTTTGGCGCGGTGCCGACAGAAGAAGTAGTTACTTTACGTCTGCGGGTGTCAGAGGGGACGGCAGAGCGAGTATTTCTGCGTCTGTGGATAGGCGGACAGGAGTGTTTGATGGAAATGGAGAAGTCTGACACCGATATGCAATGGTTTTCCGTCTCGGTCACGATGCCGTCGGAAGCACAGCTTATCTGGTACTATTTTATTGTAGAATCGGACGGCCGCCGCGTTTATTATTCCAATCAGGAGGACGGATTGGGTGGAGTCGGACGACAAACGGATGCGGCTGTGCATACTTCCTATCAGATTACGGTATATGAACGGGGATTTCATACACCTGACTGGTTCAAACACAGCATTATGTATCAGATATTTCCCGACCGTTTTTGCGGCATTCACCACAACGGAGAAATTTTCAAAAAACGTGAGGATTACATCATACACGGGGACTGGTATGAACCGCTTGCTTTCGCGCCGCACCCGTACGAGGACGGTCCCGCCTGCAATGACTTCTACGGCGGAAATTTGGAGGGAATCCGCGCGAAATTGCCGTATCTGAAAGATTTAGGCATCGGCGTTCTCTACCTGAACCCGATATTTGACGCGTATTCCAATCATAAATATGACACAGCGGATTATACTAAGATTGACCCCATGTTCGGAACGGAAGAGGATTTTCGCCTTTTGTGCGCGGACGCGCGGGCACTGGGGATTCGGGTTGTTTTAGACGGGGTGTTCAGTCATACGGGCAGTGACAGCGTCTATTTCAATAAATACGGAAATTACGGAGAGGGGGGCGCGTATCGGGACAGAAACTCTCCGTACGCGGAATGGTTCGATTTCGGCAACGAGCCGCCCGGCTATACGTCTTGGTGGGGCTGTTCCAATCTGCCTAACGTCAAGGAAATGACCCCCTCGTATTTGGAACATATTTTGAGTGGGTCGGACGCAGTGGTAAAACACTGGGTGCGCGCGGGCGCGTCAGGCTGGCGGCTGGATGTCGCGGACGAATTGCCGGACGAATTTATAGAAATTTTGCGCCGGGAGGTAAAGAGCGCGGACGAAAACGCCGTTGTAATCGGAGAGGTGTGGGAAGACGCCTCCAACAAAGAGAGTTACAGTGTATTGCGCCGTTATTTATTGGGCAAAGAACTGGACAGTGTGATGAATTATCCATGGAAAGACGCGGTGATAGCGTTTTTGCTCGACCAGATTCCCGCGGAAGCATTGAACCGCAGACTGGAATCTTTGCGGGAGAACTATCCTAAGGAGGTTTTCTATTCCCTGATGAACATTGCGGGTACACATGATACCATGCGTATCAAGAACGTATTGGGGGAGCAGAGACAAACGGACGACATGAGCGGGGAGCAAAAACAAAACGCGCGGCTTTCCCCTTGGCAGGAAACGTTAGCGCTTTGTCGGGTGCGACTGATGGCGTTGCTGCAAATGACATATTGCGGCGTTCCCTGCATTTATTACGGAGATGAAATCGGAATGCAGGGGCTGTCTGACCCGTTTAACCGTATGCCTTATACCTGGCGGCAGATTGACCCGCAATTACAAGCATACTACCGCAGTCTGACAACTTTGCGAAACGAAAATACATTTTTGCGTACCGGAAAAATTCAAACGCTTTACGCGCAAGGGGGCGTTTACGCCTATGCCCGATATATCACGGACGGTATGGACGTGTTTGGCAAGCCGGCGAATAACGGAGCCGCGCTCTGCGTGGTCAATCGGGACAGCGAGGCGCAAACAGTATGCCTGAACGTTTCTGACTTTGATGTTAAGGAATGGACAGAGTTCCTGCGCGGCGAAACATTTTCCCCCGCGGCAGACGGAACGCTTACTGTTACGCTCGAGGGAATGAGCGGCGGTCTTTTTCTGCCTGCAAAGCAATAATACGCGCGGGGATTTGCTTGACAAATCAATGGATTTCTTTTACAATAAATAATACAAACAAATGAGGAGGAATTGATGTTGTTAGGAAATTTTGCGGATATTTTCTCAGGGTTTACTGACCTGCACTGGCAGCAAGCGGTCATGTATATCATTGGAGCAGTCCTGATTTATCTTGCAATCAAAAAGGACTATGAGCCGATGCTGCTTTTGCCGATGGGGTTCGGCGCGATTTTAGTCAATCTGCCTTTGGCGAGCGTGCTGGAATTTGAAGGCGCGGACGGAATCCTGCGGGTGCTGTATAACGCGGGTATTATCACAGAACTGTTCCCTTGCCTGATTTTTATCGCGATTGGCGCAATGATTGATTTTAGCCCATTGCTGAAAAATCCGAAAATGCTGTTTTTGGGCGCGGCGGCGCAGTTTGGCATTTTCTTTACGGTTTTGGCGGCGCTGGGCATCGGACATTTGTTCCCTCAGCTTGGCATTGATTTGCCGGGTGCGGCGGCAATTGGAATTATCGGCGCGGCGGACGGCCCGACCTCTATCATGGTTTCCAGCAAATTCGGACGGTATGTCGGTCCGATTGCGGTAGCGGCGTATTCGTATATGTCGTTAGTGCCTATCATTCAGCCGCCGGTCATTCGGGCGATTACCACTTCGGCGGAACGGAAGATACGCATGGAATATCACGAGGAGCGGGTGTCCAAAACGGTGCTGATTTTATTCCCGATTGTGGTTACGGTGATTGCGGGTATTATTTCCCCTGCGTCCGTACCGCTGATTGGAATGCTGATGTTCGGCAATCTGGTGCGGGAATGCGGCGTTTTAAAATCTTTATCGCAGACCGCGCAGAATGAGTTGGCAAACCTTGTCACGCTCCTGCTCGGTATCACGATTGGAAGCACCATGCACTATGCGGAATTTTTACAGCCGATGACACTGGTAATTATGCTGCTTGGTTTGGTGGCGTTTATTTTTGACACGGTGGGCGGCGTCTTGTTTGTCAAACTGCTCAACCTGTTCACTAAAAAGAAAATGAATCCGATGATTGGCGCGGCGGGTATTTCCGCGTTTCCAATGGCGGCGCGCGTGGTGCAGAAGATTGCGCAGAAAGAGGATAACCAGAACTTTATCCTCATGCCGGCGGTGTCCGCGAACGTAGCCGGACAGATTGCGTCAGCGATTGCGGGCGGTATGGTGCTGTCTCTTGTACCATGGCTGATGCAGATTATGGGTTAAGTCTGAAAGCGCAGTGACACGAAAGGAGAAGATGCGTAATGTCAGTTTGGATGAGCGGAGTATGGCTGATGGTGTTCGGCTTGGTCGGCGTTTTCGCCGCATTGGCTTTGTTCTATATCGCAACAAAAATTTTAATGAAGCTATTTCCTCAAAAAGAGGAAAAGGAATAAAAAAGACAAACCTGCTTTGCCCCTGTGGTAAAGCAGGGTTTACATTTAAAAAGAATAAAGGGACTATTGTTTTTATCTATTAAAGTTTTAATTTAATTGTTACTTTCTACTCGTGTAGAAAGTAACCAAAGACACGCCAAAGGAGAGCCTTTGGAAACCCGCACGGCGGGCAAAGAGGGAGCGGGCACAGCCGCTCAAAATCCCGCCGTGCAAACAACTGGCCTTTTTAGGACAATAACAAACATATCATAAGTCATTCCAAATATGTAATGCCTTACAGCCGCCAAACAGCAGTATAGAAAATCTTGATAGTAAACTATTCATGATGCTACATGGTCTATTATTAAAATCTTTTTCCATACGTTAGAGGACTCGCGGCGCAGCCGCCAAGGAGCGTAGCGGATTTAGCGCCGTATGGCGCACGGGGTCTTGGGGTGTCCCCAAGCTCCCCTTTTTTGGTTCGTTTTTTCGGGTGTGCGAAAAAATGAACAAATGATATTTAAAAAGTTGTAAAGAAAAATTTCATCAAAATTTTTCTTTTTTCCTTTATTTTGCCGCTTTTGCAGTTTCTATCGCGTCCAAAAGTTCCAAATTGCTCATATGTCCGCGGACGGTAATGCGCTTGAGCGACTCCGCCCCCTCAGAACGAACATTGACCTCATTAGCGTAATCTTTTACAATATCGCCAACCAAAATCTGCATTTTATAACCCGCTTGCCGTGCCGCCTGTTTTGTCTGCGCGTTGTACGAACCAAACGGATAGGCAAACATATCACAGGTCTTGCCGACATTCTTTTCAATCAAATATTTTGAGCGGCGCAATTCCCTCTGCATTTGGTCAACAGAAGTTTCCGCCATTTTGCAGTGCGTGCCGGAATGTGACTGAATATCAATCAATCCGCTCTCCTGCATTTCGCGCGCCTGTGCCCAAGTGAAATGCGCATAATTGACCTTGCCGCCGGCAGGCGTTTCGCCCACGGTGTCGGTAACGACGAAAATAGTCGCCGGAATATTGAGTTCCTTTAAAATGGGGAAAGCCTCTTCATAATTACTGCTGTATCCGTCGTCAAAGGTGATGACAATCGGATTTTCCGGCAGAGCGGTTCCGTTTACCACATGGTCGTAATAGTCCTGCAAAGAAATCGCGTGATAATTTTTTGTCTGCAAGGTCATCATATGCAGACGGAATTCCTCCGGTGTAAGATTCGCGGAGGAATTGCCCTCGTCATAACGCGGGTTAATATGATGATACATCAAGATAGGCACTTTTACGTCCGCCGCGGAGATGTTCGCCGCCCAGACGCCTGCCGCCGCACCGCAAATCAGCATAGCGCAGACGAGAGACATCACCCCGAGTCGCAAAATACTTCTCCAATTTTTCATTTTAACGTTAACCCCTTTCATAAACTGAATTCTTACCACAAGCCTTCTGTTACCGCTCCTCGAGCGTCTTGTTAATCATATTGATAAAGTCAGTGTTGTTCTCCGTCCGCACCAAGGTGTTGAGCACCTTTTCGGTCACGAATGCGGGAGCCTGACTGGAAAACGCACGGCGAATTTTCCACATTGCCTCTTTTTCCTGCTTGGTGAGGAGCAGTTCCTCTTTGCGCGTTCCCGACTTATAAATATCAATTGCGGGGAAAATGCGTCTCTCCTGCATTTTACGGTCCAAATGCAGTTCCATATTTCCCGTTCCCTTAAATTCCTCAAAAATAACGTCATCCATACGGCTTCCGGTTTCAATCAACGCTGTTGCCAAAATCGTCAGACTGCCGCCCTCCTCGATATTTCGCGCCGCGCCAAAGAACCGCTTTGGGCGGAACAGCGCGCCGGGATCTAAACCGCCGGACAGCGTTCTGCCGGACGGTGTGACGATAAGATTATACGCGCGGGAAAGGCGGGTCAGGCTGTCCAACAGTATCACCACGTCTTTTTTATGTTCCACCAGGCGCTTTGCGCGTTCCAAAACGATTTCCGCCACCTTGGCATGATTTTGCGGCTCTTCGTCAAAAGTGGAAAAGAGTACATCCCCCTTAATGCTTCTCTGCATATCCGTCACTTCCTCCGGACGTTCATCGATGAGCAAAACAATGAGCTGTACCTCCGGATGATTGGTAGTAATGCTGTTTGCGATATTTTTCAACAGAGTGGTTTTGCCCGCCTTTGGCGGCGCGACAATAATGCCGCGCTGACCCTTTCCTATCGGGGCAAGCATATCCATCAGCCTCATGGCATAATCACGGCTGGAGGTAGTCAAGTGAAGCCGTTCTGTGGGATAAATAGGCGTTAAATCGTCAAACGCCTTTCTGCGAATAGAAACATCCACCTTATCCCCGTTGACGGTCTGCACATACAAAAGCGCTTCGTAACGCTCACCCTCATGCTGCATACGGGTATTACCCACAATCAAATCCCCTGTTTTCAGATTAAATCTGCGAATTTGGTTCACAGGAACATAAACGTCATTTTCTCCCGACTGGTAATTGTTACTGCGCAGAAAGCCATAGCCGTCTGCCATGACCTCCAACACACCGCTTTTCAGATTTGTGCGGCGCACCGGGTCGGAATACTCAATTGCGGGCGCAGGCGCAGACTCCGTCTGCGTTGTCTCCTGCTGTGTCCTGCGCACCACACGCTGGGTATGTTGACGCACGACAGCAGTTGCGGCAGGTTCGGTAATTTGTTCCTTTTGTTCCTCCTGCGATGCGGATTCCTCCGGTGCAGCGACTGCCGTTTCCTCCTGCGATGCCTCTAAAATCATATCAATCAACTGCGCCTTTTTATATTTTGTCACACTCTTAATGCCGGCGGCTTTTGCCAAAATCTGAACCTCGTTTATTTTTTTGCTTTCCAGCGACTCTCTGGTCATTGTTTCACTTCCCTTTCCACAAAACAAGTTAGTTTTCTCAAACACTCTCTTCCGCGCCTGTCCCCGCGTTCGGGGCAACCATTTTAATAATAATATTGTCATTGTACATCTGCCGTGTAATCACCGAGTTTTGCACCTGTTGCTGAAATACCTCGGAATCCCGAATCGGTGCAACCAAAAAGGTCAGCGCCAGTATCATGTATACAGCAAGACCACCCTCCAACAAGCCCAATACGCCGCCGCCCAGCTTGTTGCACTGTTTAATCAGGGGCAGACGGGTAATAATATCCAGCACATGAGTCAACAGCAATAAAATGAGACGGCTAAGCAGGAAAACAATCAAAAATGCCGCCACATTTAAAATCAGTTCTGCTACATTGTTTGCCATGGTTTCCGCCGCGGATTGCATGGCGGCTTCCGCGCCGGACTGTAAAAATCCTTGCAGAAAAGCGGGCACGTTGTCCGCGCTGCCAAGCATACCGCTCAGATTAGGCTCTATATAATTGACCCGTATCATTTCCGAAAGTCCTTTCAAAAAGAAGTTAGAAAGAATATCGGAAACAACGGGATACAGCATCCATGCAAGCAGAATCGACAGAAGCACCGACCCCATACGCAGCGCCATGCGTACCAAGCCCGTGCGAATGCCGTACAGCAAGAATAAAATCAAAATGATTACAACAATGATATCCAGCATTTCTTTTACCTCCCTAAGATAGATATGCTGCAAAACAAGCGAAATTTACAAATTCATCGTATTTTTAAAATATCGGCAGTGTTTCCGCCCATGACAAACGCGTGCTTGCGGTCACTGAATAACTGAATACTTTTCATATCGTGCGAAATGCTTTCGGATTTTCTCATCCTGCCGGCAGGGTCGATATACATCACACTACGCAGCTGACTGCAAAGAATAACTTCTCCCTCGACGCTCAAATTTTTCAATTCACCGGAAGCGGCGTAACTGCCCCGCAGCTTTCCGTTTTTGTCATACATTTCAAGCACGGTGTTATTTTGATTATTGATAAAAGCAAATACCATATTGTTCGGGTTGTCAATTTGAAAAGCGGAAACCGTGCGTCCCTGAAAGCCGACTTCATATTTCAGCTTTCCCGTTTTGGTGAATCCCAAAAACTCCGTATCCGAAACGGTCACCCAACCGCCATTGCTGAACTGCACCTTTGCAATAATGCAGTCCTCGCGCTCCTCGGCGGCAACCTGCTCATTCTTCTCTATATCAAAAAAAATCATGCGGGAATAAACTTTTTCCTTATTGGTCATAATCTGCGCCACCGCCAAATAACGGTTATCATCAGACAAGGCAGCATCTACGACATACCCCTCTCCGCTATGCCATTTGAAAATCTCGTTTCCTCTTGGATTTTGAACTACCGCCAGCCCCTTATATCCTGCTTCCTCACAGAGCATCACCACATATCCGTTTTTGTTCAGCTTTGCGGATATCAAAGTATTTTCCGGTTTGCAGGTGCGCAGTTCCTTATTGCCGGAATACACAGAAAAGGACTTGCCCGCCATCTCTCCGATGAGCAAATATTTTCCCGCAACGTCGATAAAAGGGTTTGTGTTCGCAGTCTGAATCTTCCACACTTCCTGTCCGGCGGTATTGAAAGCGCGAACCCCCTCACCGCTCATGAGCAAAACATTTTTGTCATAAGCCAAAGTCTGATACGAAGTTCCGGGTTCAATATCCACCTGCACAGCAGTACTGCCGACTGTAATTCCGCCGCTAAGCCATACACGAAGTATGACCGCCGCGACAATCACACAAACCGCCAGTACAAGAAACAGACGTTTTTTATGGAATATCATCAGACCCCTCCCCGTTTGCGTTATAGTAAATTTCTTTTAAAAACAGTCCCTGCGGCGGCGCGGTTTGTCCGGCGCGGTTTCTGTCACAGCTTGCAAGAATTTCGGGCAAATCCGCCACGGAAATCTTGCCGCACCCGACCGACACAAGCGTCCCCGCAATAATGCGCACCATATTGTACAAAAAGCCGTCCGCTTCAATTTCCATCACCCATTGTTCCGCCCACTGCGGGTCGCGGAACAATTCACACCGCCGCACAGTGCGCACGGTTGTTTTTTGGCTGCCGCCGGCAGACATAAATCCCGCAAAATCATGCTTACCCACAAAAACCGCGCAAGCGGTTTGCATTTGCGCAATGTCCAACGAATAAGGAATATGCCAGCTATATTTCTCGGTAAACGGACTGCGCGTCCGTGCGTTCCAAAACATATACCGATACGTTTTACCGATGGCGCTGTAGCGGGCATGAAACGCTTCATCCGCCACCCAAGCGCGCTTGGCAATGATTCCGACAGGGTGACTGCTGTTGAACGCGTCTGCCAGTTTTTCCACAGGAATCCGCATATCGCTGTCAAAATGCAATACATACGACAATGCGTGTACGCCGGCGTCTGTTCGGCTGCAACCCGTGACACAAATCGGGCGTCCTGTCCTCTCGGACAAAACTTCTTCTACTTTCTGCTGAACAGAAAGCCCGTTATTCTGCCTTTGCCAGCCATGATAAAGAACGCCGTCATAGGTCAGTTCCATTGCAATTCTGCGTTTTGTTCCGGATTGCTCCACCCTTTCGCCCCCTTACATCAAATCGCTTTACCAAAATAAAAATTCGCGGTCAGAATGAGGAGGAAAAAGAGTGTCATCCAACCCCAACCCCAAATATCCACCTTGCCGAATTTTAACTGTTTGAGATGTGTGCGACCCTCACCGCCGCGGTAACAGCGGCATTCCATCGCGGTTGCCAAATCGTCCGCGCGGCGAAACGCGCTGATAAACAACGGAATCAGAATGGGGACCATTGCCTTAGCGCGGCGAATGATATTTCCGCTTTCAAAGTCCGCGCCGCGCGCGGACTGCGCCTTAATAATTTTATCCGTTTCCTCCAACAGAGTCGGAATAAAACGCAGCGCAATTGTCATCATCATTGCAAGTTCGTGCGCGGGAAACCGAATTTTGGACAAAGGACTAAGCAAATGTTCCAGTCCGTCCGTCAAAGCAATCGGCGAAGTTGTTAAAGTCAAAACAGATGTGCCGAATACCAAAAACAAAAGGCGCAGCACCATAAATATTGCAATATTCAATCCCTCGTATGTAATGGTCAAAAATGAAAAATGCACCAATTCCCGTCCGCCGGTCAAAAACAGATTAAACAACGCTGTAATACAAATAAAAAACAGAATAGGCTTAACACCTTTTGCAATAAAGGTGAGCGGAACCTTGGAACAAAGAACAAACAGTAAAGTAAACGCAGCCAAAATTCCATAGCCGACAAAGTTCTGAATCAGAAAGATAACAGCAATATATACTACTACCATCAGCAATTTTGAGCGTGGATCCAAACGGTGAATAAAAGAATTACCGGGGAAATACTGCCCCAGAGTGATGTCCTTGAGCATATCAATGTTTTCCCCTTTCCAGTTGTAATATTGCGTGTACTGCCGCATCCAACGTATAGATTCCCTGCGTCAGCGGCACACCCGCCTCGCGCAATCCATCCGCAATCGAGGTAATATTGGGTACGTCCAATCCCATCGCAGTTAACTCCTCACTGCGCGCGAATATCTTATCAGGCGTATCCGCCATAGCAAGCTTGCCGCCGTTCATCACCAAAATACGGTCGGCTAATGCGGCGACGTCCTCCATACTGTGTGAAACGAGCAGAACGGTCAGCCCCATCCGCTCATGCATATCCCGAATTTTATACAGAATTTCATCCCGTCCCGCCGGGTCAAGTCCGGCGGTAGGTTCGTCCAAAATCAAAACCTTCGGCTGCATGGCGAGAACGCCCGCGATTGCCGCGCGCCGCTTTTGCCCGCCCGACAGATCAAACGGAGATTTCTCCAACAGTTCCGCCTTTAAGCCAACCACCTCGGCGGCAAACGCGACCCGTCGCTGAATTTCCTCCTCCGACAGACCCATGTTGCGCGGCCCGAAAGCGATGTCCTTTGCGATTGTTTCTTCAAATAACTGGTATTCAGGGTACTGCATAACCAATCCAACCGCAAAGCGGATATCCCTCATCTTGGTCGCCTTATCGCTCAGACTCTTTCCGTCTATGATTACCGCGCCGCTGTCCGGCTTGAGCAAGCCGTTAAGCAATTGAATCAGCGTAGATTTTCCTGAACCGGTATGTCCGATTACCCCGATAAACTCACCCTCATGAATATGCAGACTGACGTCGTCCAGCGCCTTTTTCTCAAAAGGGCCTCCCTTTGTGTAAGTGTAGCTCACGTGTTCCAAGCGTATCAATGTACTACACCTCTTTCTTTCCAATATGCCGCGAGCGCGGCAACGCATTCGTCTACAGTCAAAATATCGGGTTGAAGGTCAAACCCGTGCTGATTCAAACGATAGACCAATTCTGTCGCCTGCGGCACGTCCAATCCGATTTTTTTTAGTTCCTCTACCCGACAAAAAACCTCTTTCGGCGCGCCTTCCATCACCGCGTTTCCATTGTTCATGACAATCACGCGGTCTGCCTGCGCTGCCTCGTTCATATAATGTGTAATCAGGACAACCGTCATACCGTGTTCCCGATTCAGCTTTTTCACAGTTGCAATAATTTCTTTTCTGCCGGACGGGTCCAGCATGGCGGTCGGTTCGTCCATCACAATAATATCCGGCTGCATGGCAAGCACACCCGCAATGGCTATTCTCTGTTTCTGCCCGCCCGATAGCATATGCGGCGCATGACGCAGAAACGGATACATATTAACCGCTTTCAGCGCCTCGTCCACCCTTGCCCGAATTTCCTCCGGCGGAACACCCAAATTTTCAGGCGCGAAAGCAACATCTTCTTCTACAATGGTAGCAACTAATTGATTATCTGGGTTTTGGAACACCATTCCCACTTTTTGGCGAATGTCATACAGCCGTGTCTCGTCTGCGGTATCAATCCCCTCTATCAAAACCCGCCCGCCGGACGGACGCAAAATCGCGTTCAAGTGCTTGGCAAGCGTTGACTTACCTGAGCCGTTATGTCCCAGCACAGCGAGAAACTCTCCGCGTTGTACCGTCAGACTAACCCCTTTTAAAACTTCCTTTTTCTCCGCTGTCTCCGCGTCCTCATAGGAAAAACGGAGATTTTCCACTTGTATGATCGGTTCCAATGCTGACACCTCTTTGTTGACTGAATCAAATATCGCAGGGAATGTCTCAACAAGACAATTTGTCTCTGCGGTTGAACAACAGCGCAACGCGCCGTATTAAATATATACAATTAAACTTATAGATACACTTTCAAGTCCGGCGCAGGGGCACAAGATGAGTGTTTTTATCCGCTCTCAAGTCGGCAAGAAAATTGCTCAGATTGTGTTCCTGCGTTGGGCGCCGTGTATACAGATACTCAAGTCCGGCGCAGGGGCACAAGACGAGTGATTTTATCCGCTCTCTCAAGTCGGCAGGAAAATTGCTCAGATTGTGTTCCTGCGTTGGGCGCCGTGTATACAGATACTCAAGTCCGGCGCAGGGGCACAAGATGAGTGATTTTATTGCTGACTTTGCCACCGCGCGGAGTAACCGCACGGCAATACCAATCCCCCGTTTGTAATCGGCAACCCCACTTCATCAACCTGCAAGTCACCGCCGAACCGCTTCATCACGGTGAGTTTTACGACATTTCGCAGGACACTTCCTGATAAACCGGTGGTGTAGGAATTGATTAGGAAAAAGAGAGGACGGTCGCTCAACAGTGCGGCACAATCTCTAACCAACGGAAACAATTCATTTTCAATCCGCCAAACCTCGCCGGATGGGCCGCGCCCGTAAGAAGGCGGGTCCATAATGATTCCGTCATATTGATTACCCCGCCGCAGTTCGCGGCTGACAAATTTTTTTACATCATCGACGATATACCGAATCGGCCGCTCCGAAAGACCGGAAAGAGCAGCGTTTTCCTTTGCCCAATTCACCATGCCTTTTGCCGCGTCCACATGACAAACCGCCGCTCCCGCCGCGCTTGCCGCGACCGTCGCGCCGCCGGTGTAAGCGAACAGATTCAGCACCTTGATATCTTTTCTGCCGGAATCCTGAATCAGTCGGCTGAACCAATCCCAGTTCGCCGCCTGTTCCGGAAACAATCCGGTATGTTTAAATCCCATGGGTTTCAACCCAAAAGTTAAATTGCGATATTGTATTTTCCACATATCCGGCAGTTTGGCAAAGGTTTCCCAATGTCCACCGCCTGATTTGCTGCGCAAATAACGGGCGTGCGCCTTGCCCCATTCGGGGGACGCGTCCCTTGCGGGAATATCCCATACCGCCAGCGGGTCGGGACGGCGAAGAATAAACTTGCCCCAGCGTTCCAATTTTTCACCCTGCTTGGCGTCTATGATTTCATAATCTTTCCATTGATTTGCTAAAAACATGGGAATCCTCCGAATGTATTTCACATCAAAAATGTAATGACAAAAAAATTTTCTTGTTTCTATTTTACCACTTTATTATCCCTGCCGTCAAGCGCAAGCGCGAAATTTCAAGGTTTTTACCATATATTTTATTGTTCGCCGCAGAAAACTGTGGAAAATGAATATGGTTTTGAGCAATGAAAAAGATTGTCTTTCCGATACATTCGTGCTATAATTTACTTACAAAGTGTTTCGGGAGGAGATTTCCTATGTACCCGCAAGATATTCCGTTGGTGAACCGACATTTTTATGAATTAAATCCTTTGATTTTAGGGCAGGAAGATTGCGCGCCGGGGCACAGCTTTGGACCTCATCTCCGCAGCTATACTCTGGTACATTATGTCAAATCGGGCAAAGGCGTTCTGCGCAACGAAACAGGCTCATATACCGTACAGGCGGGCGAAATTTTTTTGATTTTGCCCGGACAGCTTACCACCTACACTGCTGATAAAGACGACCCTTGGCATTATATCTGGGTCGGTTTTGACGGGGCAAAGACCGACTTGCTGAAAAATTTGAGCGGCTACGTGCAGCCCTATCCGCATGACACATTTTACCATATGCTGAAAGCGAAAGAACTGACAAATACACGGGAGGAATTCCTCCTCGGACAGCTTTATATCCTGCTCGCATATCTGACCGAAGGCGAACATGCCGCGCCCGGCTACGAACGGCAGGCGGCAGACTATATTCGCGCAAATTATATGCGGGATATTCAAATCGAGGACATTGCCCGTATGCTTGGGCTGAACAGAAAATATTTGAGCAAACTATTTAAAGCCTTTGCAGGTATGAGTATGCAGGACTTTTTGATACAGACCCGCATGGAACACGCGGCACAGTATCTGCGACAGGGAGAACCCGTAGCGGCGACGGCTTCGCTCTCAGGCTACCGCGACAGCTTTCACTTTTCCAAGATGTTCAAAAAGCAGTTTGGAGTTTCTCCCCGACAATACCAAAAGGGATCCGTTAAAGCTTGATTTTTCGCAAAGCAGAAAGATTGCGATAAAGTTTGTTTTCGTCTTATAAAGAACCTATTTTTTACTTTATTATAGATTTTTTTAACATCGAAATTGTACAAATCAGCATATCAAAATATCAAAAAACGCAACATATTCACTAAATATATCCTAAAACGCTAAAACTACTTGACCCGAAAATGATATGCTGATATACTATTATGACGCTGCACAATACATCTTTGTTTTATTTAAAAATTATGATAGGTCATACGCTGTTTGATGTCTCTTGAAACGACTATTCATAAATCAGACGCGGCTTATTTTAATAATTATATTAGGGAGGAAACAAAATGAGAAAAATGAAAAAACTGACGGCGTTGCTTATAGCGTGTGCCATGATTCCGGCATATGCGGCAACAGCGGCAGAGGAAAGCGCTCCGGAACTTCCGGAGATTGCATCGGAGGAGCAAATCCAAATGCCGGAAACCGAAACGACGCTGACTCTTACGGCGGCAGAAGGCGGCGTTTCCGAGGCACTGGAAGCACTGAAAGCAGATATTCTCGCGGCGACAGGTACAGCGGAAGACCCGACTGTCGTTACACTCGCAGGTGACATTACGGAAATGGCCACCGACGACATCATCACCATTTCGGCAAATCAATATATTAAGCTGGATATGGCGGGGCACAGCATAACCGTTGCGCCGGACTTTGCAGGCCGTCCTTTTGTCAACAAGGGTACATTGACCGTTATCGGAAACGGTACCATTGATTCGTCAAATTCACCGACCGGCGGATATGGCGCAATCAATAACAAAGGCACTTTGACAATTGAGAACGGAACTTTTAGAGGCGCGCTCTACGGGGGCGGCTCGTCAATACGAAATACAGGTTCCAATGCAGTTTTAACGGTTAACGGCGGAACTTTTGACGGTTCCGCTTGCGCTGTTTACAATGAGGGGACAGCTACCTTAAAAGGCGGCAATTTTATCAGCAAATCCTGTAGCACATGCGCCGCAGAGGATGGACATGCAGGCACATGGAGCTATGCACTCCAAAACTGCGCAGAGAGTTCCAAAATGTATGTATACGACGGCGTAAGCGTCACAGGCACACAAGGCGCAATTTCGGCGGCAATCGGATATCTGGAAGTCAACGGCGGCAGATATGAAACTGTTAATTGTGATAGAAACCACGGCGCAGTCTTTTACGCGCTTTACGCCGCAGGAGGATACGGCGAGGTACAATGCGTAATTAACGACGGTACATTTATTGGCGGAAAACGATACGCTGTATACTTGGGTAATGATAACACAAACGGGGACGGCGGTATCAACGCGGCTGCGATTTCTCACATCTACGGCGGAACTTTCATAGCGCCCGAGGGCGTTTCGGCGCTGTTTGTTTCTCCGAAAACAGCAGCGGCGTCAATGATTCACGGCGGAACTTATTCCATGCTGGATACAGCGACACAAAGTTATATTGACCCTGCGACGGCTCTGGTCGAAGGAGAAGGCGGCGTAGTCAAAGTAGTTGCTAAGGAAGTAGTTGCGCAGATTGGAGAGACTAAATATTATTCGCTTGAGGAAGCTCTTGCATCTGAGGAAGCGGGGACAATTAAACTTCTTGCAAATACAGAGTCAAATACTCAAAAGATCAATAAAAATATTGATTTAGGCGGATTTGCGCTTACACTTACCAACCTGTCCAGAAAATCTGTAGCGGCAGATATTTCAAACGGTACGCTTAACTTTAAGGCTAAAGGCGATATCGGTCTTGTTATAGGCGGTGACAGGACAATGACCGGTGTTGTAGTTAATGCTCCTGAGGATAATAATTCCTATGGCATGATTTATATCGATAAGCCTAACTCGCTGACATTTGTAAATTCGGAAGTTAATCTTGCAAACAACGCTTCAGGCGCAGCGATTATGTCAGATATTGCGGGCGGTAAGTTAATTTTGGATAATACCAAGATTGTGCTTGATAATACTTGCCGTGGTCTGATGTCCCTTGAAATCGATATTAAAAATGGTTCCGAGGTTACAATTAAAAATTGTGTTGATAACTCAATGAGAAATGTATGGGGAGTGATAGACGGTTCAGTTTTGACTGTAACCGGCGGTGAGAACGGCATAAAAAACAGCAATCAAAAGACCCTTACTGTACAGAACGGTTCAAAAGTAAGCATTACGGGCGCAACCGGTACATCGACTGAACCGCCCCACAATGTTTGGCTTAAGGACAATACGGATATTAAAGTAGACGACACCTCAACATTTGAGATGGGTGACGATGGCAATGTGGAATCAGGCTCGCATATCTACACAATTGTTGCGCAAAACGCACGGACAGGGGAGAAGTTCTACACTGTTAATGAAGCGCTTGTAAACGCGAACGCCGACGATACGATACAGATTATTGCGGACACCGACGAGGCAATCGTAATACCCTTAAAGAGCGTTACTGTTGAGGGCGTTGCAAAGGAAGGCGTAAAGCCGGTTCTTACAGGCGGTATGGAGTTTGCGAGAGGAAATGTTCCTGACGGCACAAAGATAGTAATTAAGGGACTTCATTTTGATAAAAAGTGTATTAGACTTACCGGTTGGACACAGACTACTACTTTGGAAAAGACGGACGTTCTTACGATAGAAGATAACAAGTTCACCAATGTAGAGGGTGAAAACGGTTCCAACGCGTATGCGATTCATATCAATAACAGTGATAACGGAATTAAAGGTCTTAGCATAATAAATAATGAATTTGACAACAACAAGATAGGCGCATTTTACGCAACTGTCTGCGGTACGGCTGTTATTACAGGCAATACCATCACAAACAGCGGTATGAATGCAGGTTGGTTGTCCGGTAAGGACAAAAACGGAAATGTTGCGGACATAATTACCGTTTCAAACAATACGTTTACTAACTGGGGAACGAGCGGCGAAGGACGCGCAATGCGTATGGAGGGCTTTGGCGCAGGCACGGTGCTTAACATGAGCAACAATGCATACATTCACACTGCTGCTCCTGAGGAATATGTAAAAATAACAAAGGCTGAGAATATCAACAAAATCAACTTTGACAACTGCTACTGGGGCGGCTTGGAACCGACAAAGGGCGCGGGCGCAGGAATTAATATTTATTATACGCCGAACGACCACGCATCAGAGTTCAAAGCAATGACATATTATAAGAACTATGAAAACGGCGAAATGACTGAGCTTGCGTATACGTCTGATGTAGTTGCAAAGATTGGAGAAAATGTTTATACAGCTTTAGCGGACGCATTTGCCGCAATCAACGCAGCTCCGGGCACCGAAGTTGTTACTATGACAATATTGCCCGGCACATTTGCTCCGACCGCAAACGAACAGCTTCGTGTAGAACGCGCAAATGTAATAATAGAGGGCGCAGGCGTTGACAACACCACCCTTGCTTTGGGCGAGTTTAGCTGCAGCGGTCAGGCAGGCATTCTGCTCGGCGCGGATAATATCACCTTAAAGAACCTGACAGTAACTTCAAATGCGGCCGGCGGCGTATCGGCTGTGAAAGCGACCTATTTGGGTCAGGAAACAGGAAAACTTATTGAAAATTGTGTATTGGAAAATCTGAACATCAGCAGTGAAAAGGGTCACGGTCTGAACATTCATGGCGTTAACGGCGCTGCTGTAACCAATGTGACCGTCGGCGGCGCAAAATGCGCGGTTGCCTTGGCAAATGCAATGGGTGTAACCATAGCAGATTCCACACTCAACGGCAACTGGGGCGATATCGGAATGTAGTGATTGCCGCTGGCATCGAAGTAACAGAGGGAAATATTTCTCACATTTGGAACGATGGCGCTGAAACAAAACCGGCAAGCTGTACCGAAAAAGGCGAAAAGACATTTACTTGTACAATCGAAGGCTGCGGCGCAACTAAGACGGAAGAAATCGAATTGCTGTCGCACACATCAGTGACAGACGCAGCGGTTGCGCCGACCTGTACAGAAACAGGACTTACAGAGGGCGCGCACTGCTCGGTATGTGCTACGATTCTTACGGAGCAGACAACCGTCGACGCGCTCGGTCACACATCGGTGACAGACGCGGCGGTTGCGCCAACCTGTACAGAAACAGGACTTACAGAGGGCGCGCACTGCTCGGTATGTGCTACGATTCTTACGGAGCAGACAACTGTTGACGCGCTCGGTCACACATCGGTGACAGACGCGGCGGTTGCGCCAACCTGTACAGAAACAGGACTTACAGAGGGCGCGCATTGCTCGGTATGTGCTACGATTCTTACGGAACAGACAACCGTTGACGCGCTCGGTCACAGCTATGTATATGCCGCAAACCGCAACGTGATAACAGAAACCTGCGCGAACGGCTGCGATCACAGCGCGACTGCGACCATTACCGCAGAAGGCGGCAGAGAAAACGGCAGCGACTATACTGCGAAAGTGGCGTACAGCGATGATTGGACCGGCAGTAAGGATACAGAAATCGTGTATACATTAGACGGAAAAACCGTTACAGCAACACGCTCAGCAGGAGACTATACAGCCAGTCTGACAATCGGCGAAGCGACAGCAAACGCTACATTCACCGTAACCAGAAGACGTATAAGCAGTTCCGGCAATTCTTCAGGCGGCATTACAACTATTGTAAGACCAAATGACACAGTAGAAATCGACGGGCCGGATGTTCCGCTTGCCGACGCTGATTCTGTTATCGGCGCAGGTTCTGCCGCAGACTTCACAGACGTTCAAAACGGCGACTGGTATTATGACGCAATTGACTATGTATGTAACAAAAAATTGATGAATGGTTTAGCGGCCGATTTATTTGGCGTAAACGAAGCTACAACCCGTGGCATGATTGTTACCATTCTGCACCGCTTAGAGGGTGAGCCGACAGCGACCCCCGCAGGCTTTACCGATGTAGCTCCGGGAAAATATTATGCAAACGCCATAGCGTGGGCGGCAGAGAATGGCATTGTGGAAGGCTTTGACAGCACAACCTTTGCTCCTGATAACAACATCACGAGGGAACAATTTGCGGCAATTCTTTATCGCTATGCTGCATACAAGGGTTATAATGTAGAACAGCGCGCGGATCTTACGGGATATGCTGATGCCGAACAAATCAGCGCTTATGCAGTAGAAGCAATGCAATGGGCGGCAGCGGAAAAACTGATTTCCGGCATGACGGAAACCACGTTAGTTCCAAACGGAGACGCTGTCCGCGCACAGGCTGCAACAATTCTGGCGCGCTTCTGTGAAAATATCGCAAAATAAAATTTCAATGTAAACTACAAAAACACCTGCGTTCATATTGAACACAGGTGTTTTTATGTTATCTGCAGGCTATTTTAATTTCCAAATCTGGCGGTTATATTCCGCAATCGTTCGGTCACTGGAGAAATACCCTGCTTTCGCGACATTGATGATTGCCTTGCGGTTCCATTCATCCGGCGAGGCAAACGCCGTCTGCGCCTGATGGCTCACCCGAATATAATCTTCAAAATCCCGCAGGAGCAAATATTGGTCGGCAAATCCGTTTTTGCTGAATACCAACGCCTGATACAAATCGTAAAACAAATTCTCGTGGTCTTTAGAAAACGTGCCGTCAATCAGGCTGTCCACAACTTTTTTGATTACGCTGTTTTGCGCATACAGCTTATCGCTGCCCGATTCTCCGCTGCGGTAAATGCTCAGCACCTCCTCGGAGGTCAGACCGAAAATAAAGATGTTTTCCGGTCCTACCAAATCGGCAATTTCCACATTTGCGCCGTCCAAAGTTCCGACTGTCAGCGCTCCGTTGAGCATCATCTTCATATTGCCCGTGCCGGAAGCCTCTTTGCTGGCAGTGGATATCTGCTCGCTGATATTCGCGGCGGCAACAATTTTTTCGGCAATGGACACGCCGTAATTTTCAATGAATACCACCCGCAAAATATCTTTGGTGCGCGGGTCGTTGTTGACCACTTCCGCCACGCTGTTAATCAGCTTGATAATCAGCTTGGCGGTATGATATCCCGGCGACGCCTTTGCGCCGAAGATAAAGGTCTCGGGCGTTCGATCCGCTTGCTCGGGCGCATCGGTCAACTTCTGATACCGATAGATAATATGGAACAGCTTGAGCAGCTGCCGCTTATATTCGTGCAGACGCTTAATCTGTACGTCAAACAGCGATTCAGGGTCAACCGTAATGCCGTTGTTTCTTTGAATATAATCCGCCAAAAGCTTTTTGTTCTCTAATTTAATCCTTGCAAACTGCTGTCGGAAAGCGGCATCATCCGCAAACGGCAACAGATTGTTCAACGTGTCAGGTTTTGTCAGCCACTCATCTCCGATAGATGAGGAAATCAAATCCGCCAACGCCGGATTTGCCAGTTTGAGCCACCGTCTTTGCGTTACACCGTTTGTCATATTTTTAAACTTATAGGGATAAATGGTGTAATAATCGTGGAAAGTCTCTTTTTTCAGAATTTCCGTATGCAAAGCAGCTACACCATTGACGCTGTGGCAGGCGGTCAAACAAAGATTTGCCATATTCACCATACCGTTTGAAATGACTGCCATATACTCAATTTTGCCTTGATCATTCCCAAACCGTTCGTGCAGCGCCTCCCGCTGGCGTCGGTCTATCTCTTTGACAATCTGATACACCCGCGGCATAAGCGTCTCAAACATACTGACGGGCCACCGCTCCAGCGCCTCACTCATAATAGTGTGGTTGGTATACGCAAAGGTACGCGTGACAATGCTCCACGCGTCGTCCCACTCCATATTTTCCTGATCCACCAACAGGCGCATCAGTTCCGCAATGGCAATGGTCGGGTGCGTGTCGTTAATATGAATCTGCACATAATCCGGCAAATCAAACAGGGAAAGGTGCTTGCTTTGATGCTTAGACAATATCCACTGTATGGTCGCGGAAACAAAAAAGTACTGCTGTTTCAAGCGAAGCATTTTCCCCTCATAGTGGTTATCCTCCGGATAAAGCACCTTGGAAACCACCTCTGCCAATTCCTTATCGTCCATCGCCTTAGTATAAGCGCCTCTGTTGAACTCCGTCATATCAATTGGAGTGGGCGACTTGGCGCGCCACAGGCGCAGAGTATTGACCGTGTCGGAATTATAACCGGAAATCGGCATATCATACGGTTCGCCGATAACGGTGTTGTAATCGACATGATGGAACTTCATGCGGCCGTTATCCCAGTATTCCTCTACTCTACCGTTAAAATGCACCTCAAACTGTTCGTCCGGACGAGCAATTTCCCATGCGTTGCCGTCCTCCAGCCACGGGTCAGGCAGCTCAATCTGGTATCCGTCCACAATTTTCTGTTTGAACAGCCCGTATTCATAACGGATTCCGCATCCGTACGCGGGCAGCTCCAAGGTGGAAAGCGAATCCAAAAAGCAAGCCGCCAACCGTCCCAATCCACCGTTGCCCAAACCGGCGTCGTTTTCCCGTTCTTCAATCTCGAAGAGTGACAAACCAAAATCTTTCAACGCTTCTTCGTAAACCTCGGATTGCAGAATATTCATCAAATTATTTCCGAGCGCACGCCCCATGAGAAACTCAAAGGAGAGATAATATAACTCCTTTGGTGTCCCCTTTGCGCGCTCCGAATTGGACTGCGTCCATTTTTCCATAATCTGATCCCGCACGGCGGAAGCACATGCCTTATAAATCTCGCTTGGCGTAGCGTTTTCCGTCGTCTTGCCGAAATAGCGTTTCAGCTTGCCCGAAATCTCGTCTTTAATATATTCCTTCTGTTTTTCAAACTCAGCAGAACCTTTTTTTAACTGCTCCAACGCAAGCACCTCATTTCCACTTTTTAGTATATGGTTTTTTTCCTCAGTGGTTCGTAATTTTTGAAATTTATCCCATCAACTGTTCGTACAACTCCGTATATTTCTGCGCAGAAGTATCCCAGGAATAATCACCGCTCATTGCGGCTGACACAATTTTTTTCCATGCCGGCTTATCCGAATAGAACGAAATCGCCCGCCGCAGGGTGTACATCATATCGTGCGCGGAATACGGCCGAAAGCTGAAGCCATTGCCCTCGCCCGTGAACTCGTTATACGCCTGTACCGTATCTGCCAGACCGCCTGTCTCGCGCACCACAGGAATTGTTCCGTACCGCATAGCAATCATCTGTCCCAATCCGCAAGGTTCAAACATGGACGGCATCAGAAAAATATCCGACGCGGCATAAACCTTATGCGCCAAATCATTGCTGAACAGAATATTTGCCGACAGCTTGCCGGGATTGCACCACGCGTTATGGCGGAACATATTTTCATACTGCTCCGCGCCGGTGCCGACCAGTACGAGCTGAATATCCATGCTCATCAATTCCTCCATGGCGTACGCAATCAGGTCAAATCCCTTTTGGTCTACCAAGCGGGAAACAATGCCAATCATCACCTTTTCCCCGTCTACGGGCAAGCCCAAATATTCCTGCAATGCTGTCTTATTTTTCTTCTTGCCCGACGCGACAGAACGCCTGTCATAATTTTCAAACAGCGCGGGGTCGGTTTTAGCGTCATATTCCTTGATGTCCAACCCGTTCAAAATGCCGAAAAGGGATTGCCCGCGGGCGCGCAGTAAGCCGTTTAACTTTTCGCCGCCCTCCGGGGTTTGAATCTCCTGTGCATAGGTCGGACTGACCGTTGTTACAATCTGCGCGTAGGTAATACCGCCTTTGAGCAGATTGGCGCAGCCATGAAACTCCAGCTTATCACTGGTGAAATAGCTGTTGTCCAGAGAAAAGAACTCCGAAACGGCATCGATGGAGTAGATGCCCTGATACCGCAAATTGTGAATGGTGAACACCGTGCGAATATCTTTATAAAAACTGTCCGCCTTATAATACGCCTCCAGCACAACAGGAATCATGCCTGTCTGCCAGTCATGGCAATGCAAAATATCCGGTTGAAAATCCAGACGGGGCAGTGCCTCCAGCACCGCTTTATCAAAAAACGCAAAACGTTCCAAATCATCCCATTTATACAGGTACGGCTCACCGAAATAGTACTCATTATCCACAAAATAGTAAGTAACGCCGTCCTTTACCAATTCAAAGATACCGCAGTATTTTCTGCGCCATCCCAACGGTACATAAATGAAAAACAAGAATTGCATTTGTTGCAAATACTCCTCCGGAACGCAGCCGTATTTAGGTAAAAACACACGCACATCATGTCCCTGCTGCGCCAGCGCCTGAGGCAGCGCGCCCAACACATCGCCCAAACCGCCGGATTTCGCGAAGGGCGCTGCCTCGGAAGTCGCCATCACTATTTTTCTTCCCATGTCTTTCATCCTTTCTGTCTCAAAATCTTGCTGAATCAAACAATCGTTTTCTTACCGACTACAAGCGGAAAGGTGTCTTGTCCAATCAAACGTTTCCCGCTTCGCAAAATAACTTCTTTATCAAAAATACAATTTGTCACCGCGCAGTTTTCCATAATGTCCGAATCCTGCATAATCACGCTGTTCTCCACAACCGTTCCTTTGCCAACGTGAACCCCGCGGAACAACACGCTGTTGCGCACTTTGCCCTCAATGGTACAGCCGTCCGCAATGAACGAATTTACCGCTTTGCTCTCCGGACCGTAGCGGGTCGGGTTTGAGTCCTTGGTCTTGGTATAAATACGGTTATCCGTTTGTCTGCCAAACAATTCTTCACGGACTTCTTTCTGAAGCAAATCGAGATTAAACTCATAAAATGTCTGTGTATTGTTGATTTTCTTTTTATATCCGTCAAACCGGTATCCATATGCCCGCTCACGGTTTACAGCACCCATCAGTAAGTCCTTGGTCAGCTTATGCCGTCCGTGCGACACGCAATCCTCCACCAAAGAGATAAGCTGTTCCCTTCCGATAATGAACATATTCATATAGGTATTGACCGACTTCTGCGTAGACGGGTGCACCTGCATATCCTCAATGATTTCGTCCTGCCCGACCGTGAAGAAAATCTTTGTACGCACTTCGCGGGGAAGCAGCCGCTCCGGCTCTTTGGTATACAGCATGGTAACTTCCGCGTCTTTTTCCTCATGAGCGCGCAGCGCGTCTCCAAACGTCAGATTGCAAATCATGTTGCAGTCAGAAACAATGACATATCTCTGTTTGCTGCGTTTAAGGTAAGACATAACGTTATATAAAATATCCACGCCGCCCAGCACACCGTTCGCATCCTCGCGCGATTCGTCCGAGGACAGCAGAAACAGACCGTCCTGCTTTCTGTCCATGTCCCAATCCTTGCCCGTACCTAAGTGGTCAAGCAGTGACTTATAGCGGTGCGGTGTGGTAATCCCCACATTGGTGATACCCGAATTGACCATATTGGACAGCGCAAAATCTATCAGTCGATAACGGCCGCCCACGGGGACTGCCGCTAAAGAACGGCAGCTTGTCAGTTCACCCAAACTGGTATCCGGATTTTCGCTGAAAATAAGACCCATTGTATTCTTGTGCATTTCTCATTCCTGCCTTTCCGTATCACTGTATCTCTCAAACTTATGCAGTAGCACAGCTTGTCTTTTTGCCGCCGGATTCCGTCTTTTTCGGGATATCCACACTGTTCATCACATTACGTGTGACCATCGCCAATTCCTTGATTTCCACGTTTTTGTCTATGACAATATTCGCGCCTATCAGAGAAATGCCGTCCGAGCAAATCTTGGTATTGAGGAACTCATCATTTGCACACTCGCCGGATGAGCCGATATACGCCCCCTCGCAAATTTCACTGCCCGGTCCGATAATTGATTTTTCCACCCGAACATTTTTGCCGATACGCGCCCCCGGCATCAAAATAGAATCTTTAACGACTGCACCCTCTTCAACCTCCACCCCTTCAAACAGGACGGAATGTTCTACCGTGCCGAATACCTCGCAGCCTTCTGTGATATAGATATTGCAAATTTCCGCCTCCGGAGAGAGATAATGCGGCGGCAGCGCCGGATTACGGCTGAAAATCTTCCAGTCCGGGTCGCTCAGTTCTACTCCCGTTTCCTCGTCTAACAATTCCATATTCGCTTCCCACAGGCTTTGAATCGTTCCGACATCTTTCCAGTAGCCGTCAAAACGATAAGCAAACAAATTCAGACCGCCCGCAAGCATTTGCGGAATAATGTTTTTGCCGAAATCGTTGTCCGAGTTGGGATTGTTTTCATCTGCAATCAAATATTTTTTCAATTGATTCCAGTTGAATACATACACGCCCATTGAAGCCAAATTACTCTTGGGCTGTGCGGGCTTTTCCTCAAATTCGGTAATGCGCATACTCTCATCCGTGTTCATAATACCGAAACGGGACGCTTCCTCCCATGGCACTTCAATCACGGCAATGGTAGCATCTGCATTGTTTTTCTTGTGCGCTTCCACCATAAGCGAATAATCCATTTTATAAATATGGTCGCCGGACAAAACCACCACATACTCCGGGTCATATTGACCGATAAACCCGATATTCTGATAGATTGCGTTTGCCGTGCCTTTATACCATTCCCCTTTTTCAGAGGAAACATAAGGCGGCAGCACAAAAACGCCGCCTTCTTTTCTGTCCAAATCCCAAGGCTGCCCGTTGCCGATGTAGGTGTTTAATTCCAACGGCTGATATTGTGTCAGCACTCCCACGGTATCAATTCCCGAATGTACACAATTACTCAACGTAAAGTCTATAATGCGGTATTTTCCGCCGAAGGGCACTGCCGGCTTTGCGATGTCTTTTGTCAACACACCCAATCGGCTTCCCTGTCCGCCCGCCAATATCATCGCTACGCATTCTTTTGCTTTCAATGTCTCCGACCTCCTTAATTCTATTTACATACTGGTTTTATTTCCTGTTGTTTTCTTTGCCTTTCCCGCTGTTGTCTTTTTCCCTTTTGGGGGCGCTGTTTTGCCTGTTTTTTTCTTAGCAGAGAGTGTTTTTTCCTGCTCTGCTTTTTTGCGCGGCGCTTTCTTCAAATATATTGCCGACAACGGCGGAACATCCAGTTTTAATGTATACGCAAATGTACCAAAGCCTTTTTTGACCGCTTTATACTTCGCCTTTCCGATTCCGCGACCGCCGAACACCTTGTCATCAGTAGAAAAAACAACCTCATATTCCCCCGCGGACGGAACTCCTATGACATACTCTCCGTATTCTACCGGTGTAAAGTTTGCCACAACGACAATCCTCTCTCTTCCGCCGGAACGAATAAAGGATAAAATACTTCTGTCCGCGTCGTCCGCGTTAATCCATTCAAAACCGTTCCAATCCATATCGTTTGTGTGGAACGCCTTGTGCTCCTTATAGAAATGGTTCAGTTGCTTGCTATACTCCATCATTTGACGATGTGTTTCGTAATCAAGCAGTATCCAGTCAAGCTGTTCGTAAAACCTCCATTCAATAAACTGCGCGAACTCATCGCCCATAAAGAGTAATTTTTTTCCGGGGTGGGCGTACATATAGGCGTACAGCAGCCGCAGTCCCGCAAATTTTTCTTCATAAGTGCCATACATTTTGTCAATCAATGATTTTTTTCCATGTACAACTTCGTCATGCGACAGCGCCAAAATGAAATTCTCACTGTAGCTGTACATCATGGAAAAGGTCAGGCTGGAATGGTTAAATTTGCGGAAATACGGGTCCATACTCATGTAACGAAGAATATCGTTCATCCAGCCCATATTCCACTTATAATTAAATCCCAGCCCCCCCTCGTGCGCGGGTTTGGTTACGCCGCCCCACGAAGTGGATTCCTCCGCAATCATCAATACATTTGGGAACCGCTCAAATACCACACGGTTCAGCTGCCGCAGAAATTCAATTGCCTCCAGATTCTCTTTGCCGCCGTATTTATTGGGCAGCCACTCACCGTTTGAGCGGTTGTAATCCAAATAGAGCATACTGGATACCGCGTCCACCCGCAAGCCGTCCAAATGATATTCACTCAGCCAAAATACCGCGTTGGAAATGAGAAATGAGAAAATCTCTGATTTTGTCCAGTCAAACACCAGCGTTCCCCACTCAAAGTGTTCTCCCCGTCGGCTGTCCGGATGCTCGTACAAGCAAGTACCATCGAATTTGGCAAGAGCAAATTCATCTTTGGGGAAGTGCGCCGGAACCCAGTCCATCAAGACCCCGATTCCAGCCGCATGGCAGCGGTCTATAAATTCTTTCAACTGTACCGGTGTTCCGTATCGGCTGTTGGCGGAATAATATCCGCTGACCTGATACCCCCACGAACCGTCAAAAGGATATTCCGTCAAAGGCAACATTTCCACATGGGTATATCCCATTTCCGTCAAATACGGGATAAGTTCATCAGCCATTTCCGTATAAGATAGATATGACCCATCCTCATGTGTTTTCCACGAACCAAAGTGCAGCTCGTAAATATTGATCGGGCGGTCATACGGCGGCGTTGCCGCGCGGTGTTTCATCCACTTTTTATCGCCCCAGTCATAGCTGATATCAGCAGTTACCGAAGCAGTTGCCGGTCGCACCTCGGAATAAAATGCTACAGGGTCGGCTTTTAATACAATCTTCCCGTCGGAAGTTTCAATGCTGAACTTATAATTTTCCCCCGTTTGAACGCCTTCCATAAAGCGCTCCCAAATTCCGAACTTACTGTGCGGAATCATAACACCTTTGTCTCTGTCCCACCCGTTGCTGTCGCATACTACAGAAACGGAGCGGGCGTTCGGCGCCCAAACAGAAAATAAAAACCCCTGCTTACCATCAGCGGACGTATGCTTGTGCGCCCCCAAAATATGATAACACTCGAAGTTCTGTCCGGTGTTGTACAGATACATCAGCTCCTGATTCAACACACCGGAATCGCTTCCCTTTTGCCGCGTTTTCATATACATCATCTCCGTTCTGCTATTTGTTAAATTTTAATCAAATTACATCTATTTAATTGTAATGTTTTATCTATTTGTTACAATTTCATTATAGCATAATTTTGGTAAATTGTCCAGCGAGTTTTTGTAAGATTTCCTTGAAAGGTGCATAAAATTTACGATATGTTTTATACAAATTGCACAATTATATAGCAAATAAAAAAGAAAATCACGCAAATGGTTCTAAAAATGTTCTGTATATTTATACAGAATATTTCGGATAATATAACCAGAAACTATGCGCAAATACGCCCTATTATTCTATGAAAAAAGCGCGCAAGTTATTACGGAATTTTACCGCCGCGCGCTGTTCTGTTTCATTTTCTTTTTCCAAAGAAACAAGGTTTTTCTTTTTAAAAAATTTTCATATATAAATATGTTCATTTTTTCTGTGAGATATGTTCCTTTCTGCTCATGCAGAAAGGAACCAAAGAACAAACCCAGAAGTTTTTTCTTTTAGAATATTTTAATTTGTTCATTTTCTGTTTGCCCAGAAAACGAACCAAAAGAGGGCACAAGGAGGGGGAAGAAAACCAAAGTTTCCGAGTTTAAGGATAAATCCCTACGGGATTTTCCATGATAGTCGTTGCTGCCGCAACTCCACATCCCGCTATAAACATCACACCGTGATATTTACTCACGCGTGACTCCTTGACCACCCCTCCTTTGCGCCTTTCGGCGCGATTCCCAAGGCGAGCGACTATTCATTCTCTATGTTCTACCATCATGATTATTCATTCTTCATGGTCTATAATCAAAATCTCTTTTCCATACGTTAGAGGACTCGCGGCGCTTGCGCCGCAAGGGAGCCGCAGGCGTACTTAGCGCCGTATGGCGCTCGGGGTTTTTAGGGGCGTCCCCTGAATGCCCCTTTTTTGGTTCGTTTTTTCGGGCAAACGAAAAAATGAACGAGTGAAGCGTTGACAAATGAAAAACGCTGTTGTATAATAGTTTGATAAGATAAAAGAAGGAAAAATATTTGCACGGAACGCAAGGAAACTTTGCGGCGACGAGAAAGGGGCGCTTTACTTGAAATTGACAGGTGCAGATATCGTAATGGAATGTATGTTGGAGCAGGGCGTCGATACAATTTTCGGCTATCCCGGCGGCACGATTCTGAATATCTATGATGCGGTTTATAAATATTCCGATAAAATTAACCACGTCCTGACCGCGCATGAACAGGGCGCATCTCACGCAGCGGACGGTTATGCGCGCAGCACGGGCAAGCCGGGTGTTGTATTTGCAACCTCCGGACCGGGCGCGACCAATTTAGTTACCGGCATCGCGACCGCGTATATGGATTCGGTTCCGTTGGTTGCCATTACTTGTAATGTGGCGACAAACTGGCTGGGAAGGGACACCTTTCAGGAAATTGATATCGTTGGCGTAACCATGCCCATTACCAAACATAATTTTTTGGTAAAAGACGTAAACGACCTTGCCGACACCATTCGCAAAGCGTTCCGCATTGCGCAAACCGGTCGTCCCGGGCCGGTGCTGGTAGATATCACCAAGGACGCAACAGCGGAGATGACGGAGTATGAACGGGTGATCCCCGCAAAGATAGATAATAATATTATGGAAGCAACCGCAAGCGAAATTCAGGCAGCTTGCCAAATGATTGCGGAAGCAAAACGCCCTCTCATTTACGCAGGCGGCGGTATAATCGCCTCCGGCGCGTCGGCGGAGCTGATTAAGTTCCGTGAACTGACGGACGCCCCCATCACCTTATCTTTGATGGGCAAGGGCGCTTATCCCGAACATGACAGCGCTTATACGGGCATGATTGGTATGCACGGGACAAAAACCACCTCGCTCGCAGTCAGAGATTGCGATTTGCTGATTGCGATAGGCGCGCGTTTTTCCGACCGTGTTATCTGTAACCCCGCAAGCTTTGCGCGAAACGCGAAAGTGTTGCATATCGATATCGACCGTGCGGAAATTGATAAAAATATTACAACTGCACTTTCTTTGAGCGGTGACGCAAAAGCGGTGTTGAGCGAGTTGAACAAGGCACTTACTCCGCAGACACATACGGAGTGGATGGCGCAAATCGCGGCGTGGAAAAAGGAATTCACCCAAAATCATCCTGAAGCGATACTTTCACCGCAATATATTATTGAAACCTTGCAGGAATTGACGAACAGCGACGCGATTATCACCACAGACGTTGGTCAGCATCAGATGTGGACTTCGCAGTTCTATCAGGCAGACAAGCCCCGCCACTTTATTACTTCCGGCGGGTTGGGAACCATGGGATTCGGCTTGGGCGCGGCAATCGGCGCGCAGATGGGAAATCCCGATAAGAAAGTCATCAACATCGCCGGTGACGGCTGTTTCCATATGAACATGAACGAACTGTCCACCGCGGCAAAGCAGGAACTGCCGATTATTGAAATCATTATGAACAATAACGTACTCGGAATGGTACGCCAGTGGCAAAGACTATTCTATGGCAAGAGATTCTCCACAACTACCTTGGATAAAAAGACCAACTACGACATGGTAGCGGAGGGACTGGGAGCAAAGGCATACACGGTTACAAGCAAAGAGGAATACCGTGCCGCGCTGGAATCGGCTTTAAAAGAGACGAACGTTCCGTCGGTGATTAACTGCGTGATTGACAAAGATATGAACGTTTTGCCGATGGTTCCGGGCGGGCAGTCGATTGAAGAACCGATTTTGGATATTGTAATTGACGACTGATTATCGCGAATTGAAATTTCCCATGAAAGGAGTTTTCATTGATGAAGCATTTACATGTGCTGACCGTTTTGGTAGAGAACAACGCCGGTGTGCTGTCCCGTGTCGCGGGGCTGTTCGCGCGCCGCGCATATAATATTGACAGCCTTTCCGTAGGCGAAACGGAGGATCCCGCAAAATCTCGCATGACGATAGCGACTCACGCGGACGACGCGACGTTAACCCAGATTAAGCATCAGCTTGCAAAGCTGAACGAGGTTTTGGAAATCGCTGAATTGAACAAGGAAAACGCCGCTCTGCGCGAGCACGTACTTATTAAGGTCGCGGCTAAGGAGCGTTCGGCGGTTATGGAGATTTGCGACATTTTCCGCGCAAGAATTGTGGATATCAGCCGTGAAACATTGACGGCAGAGTTGACGGGTGGGCCGAGCAAAATTAACGCCTTTATCGACCAGTTGGAACAGCACGAAATCAAAGATTTGGTGCGCACCGGGCTGACCGGCTTGCCGCGCGGTTAAAGAGTGTATTAAATTAAATTTATATATTTTTTGGAGGAATGAAAAATGGCAAAATTATTTCACGAAAGCGATTGCAACATGGCTTTGCTCAAAGGCAAGACTATCGCAATCATCGGATATGGCAGTCAGGGACACGCACACGCGCTGAACCTGAAAGACAGCGGTTTGGACGTTGTCGTTGGTCTGTACGAGGGCAGCAAGTCCTGGAAGTCTGCGGAAGAGGCGGGCTTTAAGGTAATGGTAGCGGCTGACGCTGCAAAAGCGGCTGACATCATCATGATTTTGATTAACGATGAAAAGCAGGCGAAACTCTATAAGGAAAGCATTGAGCCGAACTTGACCGCAGGCAAAGCGCTTGCGTTCGCGCACGGCTTTAACATTCACTTCCAGCAGATTACACCTCCGGCAGACGTTGATGTTATCATGATTGCGCCGAAAGGTCCGGGTCACACCGTACGCAGTGAGTATGTTGCGGGCAAGGGTGTTCCGTGTCTGATTGCGGTACATCAGGACGCTACCGGTCATGCGCAGGATTACGCGCTGGCTTATGCAGCAGGTATCGGCGGCGCAAGAGCGGGCGTTTTGGAGACCACCTTCCGTATGGAAACCGAAACTGACCTCTTTGGTGAGCAGGCAGTTCTCTGTGGCGGCGTTACCGCTTTGATGCAGGCAGGCTTTGAAACTTTGGTTGAGGCAGGCTATGACCCGCAGAACGCTTACTTTGAATGTATTCACGAGATGAAGCTCATCGTTGACCTTATCTACGAAGGCGGCTTCTCCAAAATGAGATATTCCATCAGTGACACTGCGGAATATGGCGATTACGAAATCGGCAAGAGAATCATCACCGAGGACACCAAGAAAGAAATGAAGAAGGTTCTTTCTGAGATTCAGGATGGCACATTCGCGCGCAACTGGATTAACGAGAACATGGTGAACAGACCGCATTTCAACGCGACCAGAAGACTCAAGAGAGAGCATCAGCTTGAGACTGTCGGCGAAGAAATCAGAAAGCTGTATTCTTGGAATAAGTAATTTTAACTACAACAAATTAGAAATCCCGATACTTATAAAAAGTGTCGGGATTTTATTTTATAAATTAATTTTTTTGAAACATCTCTTTTCTACGGTAAGCATTTTTCGCAAGGAGTATATCCTTTCTGTTTCGCATTTTCTTCGGATTTGTAATAGGTAAATATTTTGTTCTCTTGCGCCAAGACATCGGGGCATGACGTGAGGTGGTAAAGGTTAGTGTTGTAATTGCAGACATAGGGATAGTCAGGGTCGTCCATATCATCTTCAGGAAAAGGCGGTATATCGAATTTGTTTGTTACAGTGCTTGTGCTTGGCTCAGGCGTACCGCACGCGGCAAGGCTGAGGAGCAAGCAAAGGCACAGCGCGATGGTGAATAGGCGTTTTTGCTTCACAGGAATTCCTCCTAAAATTTTTAGTATAATTATAAACATTCTTTACACATAATATTTTAAGGGATTTTCCCTTAAAAGTCAATACGGTAATTTCCCTTATGTTATTCTTCATTTGAGGTGGAGTTTATGAAGTACCGTATAAGAGATTTACGAGAAGATAATGATTTAAACCAAGAGCAAGTTGCTAAAATCCTGCATATACATCAAACAACATATTCAGATTATGAATTAGGAAATCTAAATGTTCCTGCTTCTGTTTTAGATATACTTGCTGATTTTTACGAAACAAGTATTGATTATTTAGTTGGCAGAACTGACGAAAAGAAACCATATCCGAAATCGAAAATTTAATTTTATATTTTAATATGTTCATTTTCTCGCTTGTCCGAGAAAACGAACCAAAAGAGGGACATTCAGGGGACACCCCTAAAAACCCCGTGCGCCATACGGCGCTAAATCCGCTGCGCTCCTTGGCGGCGCAAGCGCCGCGAGTTCTCTAACGTGTGAAAAAAAGATTTTGATAATAAACCATGTAGTGTGAATAATCTTGATGGTAGAACACAGAGAATGAATAGTCGCTCGCCTTGGGAACCGCGCCGAAAGGCGCAAAGGAGGGGAGGTCAAGGAGTCACGCGTGAGTAAATATCACGGTGTGATGTTTATAGCGGGATGTGGAGTTGCGGCAGCAACGACTATCATGGAAAATCCCGCAGGGATTTATCCTTAAACTCGGAAACTTTGGTTTTCTTTCCCCTCCTTGTGCCCTCTTTTGGTTCGTTTTCTGGGCAAGCAGAAAATGAACAAATTAAAATTAAAATATTCTAAAAGAAAAAACTTCAGATTTGTTCTTTGGTTCGTTTCTGCACGAGCAGAAATGAACAAATTAAAATAAAAAATTTCCTCTTGACATTTCATAAAAAATAGTGTATACTGTAAAAGTATTCTAAATTTGAATTTGACTATAGCGACATATAAATCAATTCTTATTTGATTTATATGTCGTTTTTTTATTTTCTATATTTTGAATAACACTTATCTAAGGAGGTACTTGTTGATGAATAACGGTACTGTAAAATGGTTTAATGAAGCGAAAGGGTTTGGATTTATTTCCAACGAAAACGGCGGCGAAGATGTGTTTGTACATTTTTCCGCAATTGTGGGGAATGGTTTCAAATCTCTTATAGAAGGTCAGAAGGTCACTTTTGACACGGACGTAGACCCGAAAAGCCATAAACTGCGCGCTACCAACGTATGCGTCGCATAAGGAATAAATTCCTGCTTATGAAACAGCCGCCTTGCAAATTCCTGCAAAGCGGCTGTTCTTTTTTCGCATTTTTCAAGTGCCCGGAAAAGCGGCATCAGTTGCCGCCCGGTCCGTCCTTGCGCTTGCGTGTGTCGGGAACTTCAATTTTTCCCTTGATGTCACCCGGCTTGACAGTTTTAGATTTAGAATGTGGCTTATTTGTATTATTTGACATATTAACCCGCTCCTTTCAAGATTAGTATGTGCAGAGTATGGAAAATTATAAATTTTGCACCGGAGCTGTATCTCAAAATAATATTTCGCGCCCGCGTTCTAAAAGTATCTATATATGATTTATCATGCTTGCAAGGTAACCCGCGCCAAAACCGTTGTCTATATTGACAACGCTGACGCCGCTCGCGCAGGAATTCAGCATGGACAAAAGCGCGGCAACACCGCCGAATGCCGCGCCGTACCCTACACTTGTAGGAACGGCAATAACAGGACAGTCGGCAAGTCCGCCTATCACGCTCGCCAAAGCCCCCTCCATACCGGCGACGGCAACAATTACTTTTGCGGTCATAATTTCCTCAGAGTGTGCGAGCAAACGGTGTATGCCCGAAACTCCCACATCATAAAGCCGCTTTACTTTATTGCCTAAAGCTTCGGCCGTCAATGCCGCCTCCTCCGCGACAGGAATATCGCTTGTGCCGCCTGTGGCAACAACAACGCTCGTCTCCGTATCCGGCTTTGGCAGTTCACCCACGATTCCTATTCGAGCCGCTGCGTAATAGGTAAACGGCAGACAGTCTTGGGCAAATTCCGCCGCTTCGCTGCTCATTCGTGTAATTAAAACCGTCTTTTGTCCGTTTTCACGCATATTTCCCGCAATCCGAACAATTTGCTCGGGGGTTTTCCCTGCGCCGTATATCACCTCGGCAATTCCTTGGCGAACACCTCTGTGATAATCAATCTTGGCAAATTCCAAATCCGCAAAAGGCGCTTCTTTTAATTTTGTCACCGCTTCATCGACCGATACCGCTCCGCTTGCGACATGGTTTAAAAGCTCTTTTAATTCCTTTTGTTCCATATGAATCGCCATACCCTTTCCGTCCCCGCTCGGGACAGTTCAATACATCTGCGGGATTTGCTTTTCTAATTCTGCGCGCTTATCAGTTCGCTTGCGTCGCCTGCAAACGCGGTCGGGTCGTCGATGGGCAACCCCTCCATCAGCAATGCGCAGTTATAAAGCACGCTTGTGAACTTTTTCACTTTTTCCTTGTCGGATTCAAACATTTTTTGCAGGGAAGCAAACGCCGGATGGCTGATATTGAGTTCCAGCACGCGGCGGGCGCTTACGCCTTGACCGCCCGGCATATTATTGAGCACTTTCTCCATTTCAAGCGAAACCTCACCCTCTGCCGACAAACAGACAGGATGCGATTTCAGCCGAACGGAGGGACGAACATCTTCTACCTTGCCGTCCAAGGATTCTTTCATAAACGCAAACAAATCCTTATTTTCCTCTTTTGCGCTCTCCTCCTGCTTCTGTTCCTGCTCATCTTCCAACTTCAAATCGCCCGACGAAACCGATTTAAAGTCTTTGCCATCGTACTGCATGAGAACCTTTATCGCAAACTCGTCCACATCCTCGGTAAAGTAAAGGATTTCGTAGCCCTTTTCCTTGACCGCTTCCGTTTGCGGCAGACGGTCAATCGCGTCCGTACTCGCGCCGCAAGCATAGTAGATTGAAGTTTGATCCTCTTTCATGCGGGAAACATACTCTTTGAGCGAAACAAGTTTCTTTTCCGTAGAGGAATAGAACATCACCAAATCAACCAAAAAGTCCTTTTCCGCCCCGTAATTGTCATACATACCGAATTTAAGCGGACGGGCAAACGCCTCATAGAACTTTTCGTACGTCTCCCGCTCCGATTTCATCATGTGCTCCAATTCGGACTTAATCTTCTTTTTAATGTTTGTGGCAATCAGCTTAAGCTGTCTGTCATGCTGAAGCATTTCTCTGGAAATATTCAGAGACAAATCTGCGGAATCTACCAATCCGCGCACGAACCCGAAATAATCAGGCAGCAAATCCTCGCACTTGTCCATAATCAGCACGCCGTTCGCGTAAAGCTGTAATCCCTTTTGAAACTCTTTGGTATAGTAATCAAACGGAGCGCGCGCAGGAATGAACAAAAGCGCCTGATAGCTGACCGCGCCGTCCGCGCTGGTGTGAATCGTCTTGAGCGGCTCTTGATAATCAAAGTATTTTTCCTTATAGAAATTGTTGTAGTCCTCGTCTTTCAGTTCCGACTTGCTGCGCCGCCAAATGGGAACCATACTGTTGAGGGTGTCGTCCTCGCAGTAGCTTTCATAAGCGTCCTCCGCCCCCTCTTCCGCGTCTTCCTTGCGGCGCTGTTTGGTAACCATCATCTTAATCGGGTACTTGATATAGTCAGAGTGTTTCTTCACCAACCCGCGAATCCGGTACTCGTCCAAAAATTCGCTGTAATTGTCATCATCCGTATCTTTTTTCAGCTCCAGAACAATTTTTGTTCCTACTTCCTCTTTGTCACACTCTGTAATCTCATATCCGTCCGCGCCGAAAGATTCCCAGCAATACGCCTGCTCGCTGCCCGCGCGGCGAGTGGTAACCGTCACGTGGTCTGCCACCATAAACGCGGAATAAAATCCTACGCCAAACTGACCGATAATGTCCACATCTTCATTCAGTTCATTCTCATTCTTGAACGCAAGAGAACCGCTTTTGGCGATTGTGCCCAAATTGTCCTCCAGTTCCTCCTTGGTCATGCCGATACCGGTATCGGTGATAGTCAGAGTGCGAGTCTCTTTATCCGCATCAATCCGAATATAAAAATCGTCCCGGTTAAAGCTGATATTTTCATCGGTTAAAGATAAGTAATACAACTTGTCCAGTGCGTCATTTGCATTGGAAATCAGCTCACGCATAAAAATTTCACGATGTGTATAGATAGAGTTAATCATTAAGTCAAGCAGTCGTTTAGACTCGGATTTAAACGCTTTTTTTGCCATAAGGCATGCCACCTCCAAAATAATGTTAGCACTCAACCAATTAGAGTGCTAACATTATTTTACCACGAATCTATATTTTGTCAAGTATTTTGGAAAAATCTTTTTCAGGAAAATCAGAAAGAATTTTTTGTTTTGCTATTGACATTTTGGTAAATCGTATTATAATATACTTCAATCGCAATAAAAACACAACTGTTCAGGACGAAAATGGAGGCGAAAAAATGACCAATAATATGACAGCGGGAAATCCCGCCAAACTGATTTTACGTTTTTCGATTCCTTTGTTAATCGGGAATTTATTTCAACAGCTTTATAATATGGTGGATACTCTGATTGTCGGCAGAACGCTCGGATATCAGGCGTTGGCGGCTGTAGGCGTAACGGGCGGACTTTCCTTTCTGATTCTCGGATTTGTACAGGGCTTCACTTCCGGTTTTACAATTCCTGTCGCACAACGCTTTGGCGCGGACGACTTTGAGGAAATGCGCAGTGAAGTAGGTATGTCTGTACTGCTCAGTGTAATAATTACAGCAATCCTGACCGTTGGCAGTGTGCTGCTGACCCGTCCCGCGTTGGAACTGATGCAGACCCCCGATGATATCATCGACGGCGCATATACATATATTGTTATCATTTTCGGCGGTATGGTGACTATTACCTTTTACAACCTGCTTTCCAATATTCTCCGCGCGTTGGGCGACAGCAAGACGCCGTTGATTTTTCTGATTGTTGCGTCCTTGCTCAACATTGTGTTGGATTTGATTTTTATCAGAGGCGTTGGCATGAACGTGGAAGGCGCGGCATTGGCAACCGTTTTGTCACAGATGGTTTCGGGCATTCTTTGCCTGGTTGTAATTGTAAAGAAATTTCCTATTTTGCATTTAAAACGCCGAAATTTCCGTTTCACATGGCAGAGAGCAAGGCGGCATTTGGCGTTGGGAATGCCTATGGCGTTTCAATTCTCCATCACTGCTGTGGGTGTGCTGATTTTGCAGGCGGTACTGAACGGCTTCGGCTCGGAAACGATAGCGGGCTATACTGCCGCCTCTAAGGTGGAGCAGCTTTCCGTTCAGCCGTTGCTCTCCATCGGTATGGCGATGGCTACCTACTCCGCACAGAACTTCGGCGCGGGGAAATTGGACAGAGTACGCGCGGGCGCGTGGGCGGGCACCGCAATTTCGGCAGGATTTGCCCTGTTTGGAGCCGCAATTATTCTGTTCCTCGGACGGCACATTTCCGCTCTGTTCATGGAAAATCCGACCGAGAAAATTTTGGACAGTTCGCAAATTTATCTGAATACAATCTCCGCGTTTTATATCCCGCTGGCAATGATATTTGTGTTCCGCAATATTTTGCAGGGAGTGGGCAAAGGGCTTGTTCCCTTAATGGCAGGCGTGAGCGAACTGGTTCTGCGCGCGGTTGTCGCGGTGGTAATTTCGCCGTTCCTTGGTTATCAGGGGGTTTGCCTTGCGGGACCTGCCGCGTGGGTCGGCGCTGCCATACCGCTGATTTTGGCGTATTGGTGGCATTCCAAACGGCTGTTAAAAGAAAAAACAATAGCGGTTTAATAGGACTTTAAAAAGAAAAATATTTAAAATGTTCTTTTACCTAAGGGTTCAAGGTATAAAAAAGAGACTGTTGAAAAACAAAGGTATATTTCGTGAAAATATTTGCGTAGGCGTACGATGGTACGGTAGTCAAATTTTTTCGCGGAAAGCGGGCAACCATGCGGGTTTTCGATAATACCCGCATGGTTTAAAAATATTTTATAAATTTTGCTTTTTAACATTTTATTTTTCTCGCCCGCGGTAGACCAAGTTTTTCGACAGTCTGAGGCTGTTCCATGATATGTTGAACAGTCTCTTTCTACGTTTTACAGATTTTCTTTCAAAAATGCTTCTATATCCGCCGCGGCATTTGCCTCGTCTGCGCCCTCCACTCTGACGGTGATGACTTCGCCCTGCTTTGCCGCAAGTCCCATCACCGAAAAGATGCGCTTTGCGTCTGCGGATTTATCACCTTTTGTGATTGTTACACTTGACTCAACCCCACCCGCGAGTTGTACCAATTGCCCCGCCGGACGAGCATGGATTCCCGCGGAATCCTGAATAGTATATTGAAATTCTTTCATGTTTTTTGCTCCTTTAAAGTACAATTTTAAAATGTTTACATCCTCTTTCGTCGGCAATCCCATGGAAAACGCAGCGGCACTGCCCGCTGCCAAGCCCATGCGAAACGCGTGCTGCACATCTCCGTTTTCCAACCAACCGGCAAGGAATCCCGCCACCATGGAATCACCCGCGCCAACGGAATTGACCACTTCCCCCTCCGGCGGACGGCTGCTGAGTATACGCCCTTCCTCCGTTAAAAGTACAGCGCCTTCCCCTGCCATAGAAACCAAAATGTTTCGTCCGCCCATTTCCTGAAGCTGCAAGGCGTGCACCGCCACTTCATCCTTGGTATGCAGCGGGGTACGGAATATTTGGCTCAATTCCTGCTGATTCGGTTTGACCAAAAACGGCTGATACATCACCGCGCTTAACAATAAATCTCTGCCTGCATCCACCACAATATTTACTTGTTTTGGCTGCAAACGCGCCATGATACGCTCATAAATATTATGCGGCAAAGAATCGGGCACACTGCCCGAAATCACCAGAATGTCGCCCTCTTGCAGCTTGTCCAGCTTAGCGAACAGCTCCGATACCGCGAATTCACTGACCAGCGGACCGCCGCCGTTAATCTCCGTTTCCACTCCGGTGCGCAGCTTCAAATTGATACGGGAAACCCCTTCGTCTAAATGAATAAAGTCTGTTCTACAGCCCTGCGCCTGCATTCCGCGCTCGATTTCTTCTCCTGTAAAGCCGGCAACAAAGCCAAGCGCCACACTTGGAATCCCAAGATTGTTCAGCACCATGGAAACATTCAGCCCTTTGCCGCCGCTGAAAATTACTTCGTCCGTACTTCGATTCACTTCTCCGAGTCGGAAATCATCAATCTTTACTATATAATCAAGCGCGGGATTCAATGTCATTGTATAAATCACGCTTATTCACCTCCGTCCCCGTCATTGTATGTTTGTTTCCATGTAAAGTCAACCATTTTCTGACAAAATCGTGCATAAAATTTTTTAATATAATTTGTGCAGATTATCTAATTGCCTTTCCTATCAGTTTTCCCTGTTTTTTCCGAGATATACAAAAACACCGTAAGACAGTACGTCTACGGTGTTTTTGAACGGCGGAGAATCAAATAAGTTGACGCCCGTCTGTCTAACCATTTTAAAATTGTTATTTTCGGTCTGCAAGCTTAATATACTCCTGCTCCTCTAAAATGTTGCGGTAAGCGGGGCGAATAATTTTGCCCGCGTTAATCAATTCCTCAATGCGGTGCGCGCTCCATCCGGAAATACGCGCCATGGCAAAAATCGGCGTGTACAATTCCAGCGGCAAATCCAACATACTGTAAACAAAGCCGCTGTAAAAGTCCACATTCGCGCTGACACCCTTGTAAATTTTCCGTTCCTCTCCAATAACCTGAGGAGCCAGTCTCTCAACCATGGAATACAAACCAAATTCATCACTGCGGCCTTTTTCTTCCGAAAGACGGCGTACGAACTGTTTGAACACATTGGCGCGCGGGTCGGAGAGAGAATAGACCGCGTGACCCATACCGTAAATCAATCCTGCTTTGTCAAACGCTTCTTTGTTCAGCAGCGCCTTGAGGTAATTTTTGACCTCCGTCTCGTCCGTCCAATCCTTAATCTTTTGCTTCATGTCGTCAAACATTTGTACCACTTTAATGTTTGCTCCGCCGTGCTTCGGCCCCTTTAAAGAGCCTAACGCCGCCGCGATAACAGAATAGGTATCCGTACCGGAAGAAGTCACAACATGCGTGGTAAAGGTAGAGTTGTTTCCGCCGCCGTGTTCCGCGTGGAGCACCAGCGCGATATCCAAAATACGTGCCTCCAACTCCGTATACCGACTGTCAGGTCGTAGTGTGTACAAGATATTTTCCGCTGTTGACAGTTCCTTGCGCGGAGCGTGAATAAACAAACTCTGTCCATCATGATAATGTATATATGCCTGATAACCGTATACCGAAAGCAGCGGGAAAAGTGCAATCAACTGCAAACACTGACGCAGAACATTCGGGATTGAAAGGTCATTCGCCTTGTCATCATAAGAATACAACGTCAGCACACTGCGCGCCAGAGTATTCATCATATCCGAACTGGGCGCTTTCAGAATAATGTCCCGTACAAAACTGGTCGGCAATGTCCGATAATGCGCCAACAACTCGGTAAAATCGTTCAACTGCCGCTCGTTCGGCAGTTTGCCGAACAGAAGCAAATAAGTGGTTTCCTCAAATCCGAAGCGTTGTTCGGACACAAAATTGCGCACATGCTCCTCAATATCAATGCCGCGATAAAACAATTTTCCCTCGCAAGGAACAGATTCTCCCTCACTGTTCGTCACAGTGGCGCGAACCTCCGATATCTCTGTCAAGCCTGTCAAAACACCTTTGCCGTTCAAGTCGCGCAAGCCGCGTTTTACGTCATATTTGGGATAAAGTGCCGGGTCAATCTTTCCGTTTTCCTCGCAAAGCTGCGCCAACGCTAAAATTTCTGATGTAATTTCTGAGATATTTCCTACAGACATTCGTCCACCGTCCTTTGTAATTTTTTCCCGAAAAATCGGGTATATTTCGATAGGGTATTTTTACTATTCTACCATAAAGACTATCCGTTGTCAACGGGTTGTCAAATTATTTGCGCTTTCTGCTCTGTTACTTTATGAAAAAGAAGTATAGCAACACAATAATACCCAAAACAATGCGATACCAGCCAAACGGTTTGAAATCATGCTTTTTCACAAAGCCCATTAAGAATTTTATTGCCGCAACGGATACCGCGAACGCAACTACCATACCGGTGAGCAGGATTGCCCATTGGTCAGCTCCGAGAATTTGACCGTCCAGTAAAAAATACTTGGCAAGGCGTAAAGCACTTGCGCCCAACATAACCGGAATGGCAAGGAAAAAGGAGAATTCAGCCGCAACAAAACGGGATGTGCCGACCAAAATGCCGCCCAGTATCGTGGAACCCGACCGCGATGTACCCGGGATCAAGGCAAGTACCTGAAAAATCCCGATAAACAGCGCTGTTCGGTAGTCCATTTCTTCCAAACTTTGTATCCCCGGTCTGCGCCGGCGGCTTTCTACCAAAAGGAAGAAAATACCGTACAGAATGAGTGTGACCGCTACGACTACGGATGTGTTCAGGTATTGGTCAATGATGTCGTCCATCAGCAGTCCGATAATGGCAGCAGGAACCGTGGCAACTAAAACCTTACCCCACAGATTCCACGTCTGCCGCTTTTCCGCACCGGATTTACGCGGCGAAAGCGGGTTCAGCTTGTGAAAATATAGGACAAGCACCGCTAAAATTGAGCCAAACTGTATCACGACCTCAAACATCTTCCAAAATTCATCCGTGTAGTTCGGGTGCAGCAATTCCTTTGCCAATATCATATGCCCCGTACTGCTGACAGGCAGCCACTCTGTAATTCCCTGCACCACACCGATAACCACAGTTTTCAAAAGTTCCAAAAATAATTCCATAGTGATGTTCGCCTTTCTATAGCCTAATTTCCCTTATTATGAGTATATGCCGTATCTCATACAGCGTATTACAAAATTTAACAAGCCTTGCCGAAAAGAAAAAGCGGCCGAACGGACAGCCGCTTTAACACCAATGAGGATTGCCGGATTACTCCGCTTTGGTCAGAGACACCGTCTCGGTTTCCTGATTCCAGTCTACAGTATATCCCATAGCTTCCGCCAGAAAACGTACCGGAATATAATTGCGGCATTCCGCCTCGTCATAATACATTTCCACATCCATCTCGATTCTCGGAGATGCAGGCATTCCTATTTTTTGATGCAGCATGAAACGACTGCCCGATTGAAGAATATAGAAGTCTGACATATCGTTTGTACTGATTACCACCAGATTGTCCGATTCGTCCCAGGTAACCGCACAGCCAAGCTGTTCCGTTACAAAACGCACGGGCACATAGGTGCGGGCGTCCTGTACAAACACTCTGCCGTATCCCTCCGGAATTTCACACAATTCTCCGTTGAGGATAATCTGAGTGGAATCCGCCGCAAATGCAGAAAACATACTTGCTCCCATACAGAAAACAACCGTAAGACATACCAACCATTTTTTCATTTCTTCCAACCTCCATTTTTATTTCGGATTATTGTTTCTTACATTTTATCATAAGTGTCCGCATTTTTCAACTGTTAAATAGAATTTACTCGTTGCAAAAGCAGTCCAAAAATGATAAAATATGTTTATACTGCCGAAAAGGGGAGAGGAAAATGAGTGACGAGATAAGAAGTTACACCGACGCGGAAAAGTTTAACGAAGCGAGAATGCTTCTGCACCGCTTTTATAAGAATATGTCTCACGGCTATATGCTTTCACAATCAATGCTGAAAGCGGAAAATCTGTATCCCGACCAACACGCCCTTATGGCAAAAATTCAACATATATTTGTCGCCTGTCTGCGCTATGTGACAGACTTAAACTTTATGCAGGAAAACGACGCACTCACTCAGCCCCGCATTGCTCAGCACAGTATCTGTGAAGTTTTACAATCCATCGCCGATACCCTGAATGAGATTTTGTTTATCGATACCGACGCACACATCGACTTTCAATACAAAGGGGAAGATATTTTGATGGATTTGGACGTACCGCGTATGGAGTACATCCTGTTTTCGGTTATTGAAAATTCCCTGCAATACGGTCCGAAAGATGTCAAAATTACTTTAGGCCTGAAAAAGACAGACAAGCAACTGTACATCACGATTAAAGAAAAGAGCGCCGCGATTGCAGAGAAGGATTTTGAAGCACTGTTCAGCAAATACAAAAAGATTACATCCGGGACAATAAACCCAACCGTTCACCAAGGGCTTAGCTTAGCGCTGGCAAAACAGGCAGCCTTAGAAATGGACGGCAATCTGCTCGCGGAAAACCAAAAGACAGGACTGAAAATTACACTGATTTTGCCGATGCGCAGCACACATGTAAAGGAAAAAGACACCGCCTATACTTTAGCGCCCGAAAAAGTAATTGTGCTTTTCGCGGATTATCTGCTGCGCAAGGCGGAAGCGCAATCTAACGAGAATAAGTGCTAATCCTTCGGCTTGCGGAAAATAATCAGCTTGCTGAAAACATAGTTCACCAAAACGACCACTACATTGGATGCCAGCTTCATCCAACCGTTTGGCAAATCAAGCAGACTGACAGTCACAAACATAAACCCCATATCCAAAAACAACGAAAACGCGCGGGCGCCGAAAAACGGAATCCCCTCTTTCAGCCACGTTGCCAAATCCGTTCGTTTGCTCTCAAATACCCACAGCTTGTTCGTGACAAAAGCAAACAGAACAGAAACAAGCCACGCAGCGGCGTTGAACCACAAATAGTACGCTTCTCCGAACAGGTGAAGCAAAACAAAATAAACCACCATGTTCACCAAAGTGGTCAATCCGCCAAACAGAACATACAGGATAAATTCCTTATATTTTTTCAAATATTTACGCAACAGCTCCACCCCAAATTACTATAAAATTTGTATAGAACAACACTAAAAATATAGCTCATTTTTCAAAAAATGTCAATAGAAAGGACTGTTTCCTATGGAAAAATTCACAATCTCGCAGGCACAAAACGATGCGGATATCCAAACGATTGGCGCATTGGCGGACGAAATCTGGCATGAACACTATGCGAATATTTTGCAGCCGGAACAAATTGATTACATGGTAGAAAAATTTCAAAGCCCGTCTGCAATCGGCAACGACATACGGCAGAACGGATATCTTTATTATCTGGCATATGCGGGCAAAGCACCGGCGGGCTATTGCGCGATTCATCCGGAAGAGGACGGAAAAACAATCTTTTTGAGCAAAATCTATGTGAAAAGAGAATACCGCGGAAAAGGACTGGCAACACAATTTCTCCAAACCGTTCTGTCCGACGAGACAGCGCAAAACTGTCAAAAGCTGTGGCTGACGGTAAACAAAAATAATGCGGGTTCTATTGCCGCATATGAAAAGCTGGGTTTTTCCGTTGAGGAGACCATGGTGACGGATATTGGCATGGGATTTGTCATGGACGATTACAAAATGAGCCGCTTCCTATGAAAAATAAGGAAAAACTGTTGATTTTATTATGTAAATCATGTATAATAAAAAGATAATGATTTCTATAATAAAGGAATGACGAAAAATGAATTTGGAACAAATTCGGGAACTGGACAAAAAATATTACATGAATACCTTTGGCGACCGTACGCCCGTGGCGTTTGAGTCCGGCGAGGGCATTCGCCTGAAAGCGGTGGACGGAACGGAGTACACCGACTTTTTCGCGGGGATTGCGGTCAACAGCTTGGGTTACGCGCACCCGCGGCTGGTACGGGAATTGTGCGACCAGATAGGCAAACTCACCCATATCTCCAATGTATATTATACGGAAAATCAGGCGCGGCTGGCACAAATGCTTGCGGAAAATTCCTGCGCGGACAGGGTGTTCTTTGCCAACACCGGCGCAGAAGCGAACGAGGGCGCAATCAAACTGGTGAAAAAATATTTTTACCAAAACGGCGAAAACCGAACCGAATTCGTTACACTGGAAAATTCCTTTCACGGCAGAACCCTCGCGACGGTTGCGGCAACCGGACAGCCGAAGTATCAAAAGCCGTACCAGCCGTTGATAAACACGTTCAAGCACGTAACCGCAAACGATTGCGAACAGTTAAAGGCGGCGGTCTCGGACAAAACAGCGGCTATTATGCTGGAAGTGATTCAGGGAGAGAGCGGTGTGCGTCCACTCACGCAGGAATATTTGAAGTTGGCGCGGGAACTGTGTGACAAACACGGTGCGTTTTTGATTATCGACGAGGTACAGACCGGCGTCGGACGAACCGGAAAGCTGTTTGCCTATGAACATTACGGTGTGGAACCTGACGTGTTTACGTTGGCGAAAGGTTTGGGCGGCGGCGTTCCAATCGGCGCGTTCTGCGCAAAGGAGCGTTTGGCGTCCGCGTTCACCCCGGGCGACCACGGTACTACATTCGGCGGCAATCCGCTTGCCGCGCGAGCGGGACTGGTTGTATTGGACGAACTCTTGAACAATGGTGTTTTAGAAAACGCAAATGCGGTCGGCGTATATTTCGGACAACGTTTGGAACAGCTCGCGCAGGAGTGCGAAGCGATTGCCGAGGTGCGCGGAATAGGATTGATGCGCGGCGTAGAATTTAAAGAGCCGATTGCTAAGGAAATCGGTCAAAAACTGATGGAAAAACGCTATATTGTCGGAACGGTTGGAACGAGCGTTCTGCGGTTGGTTCCGCCGCTGATTGTGACAAAAGAAGATATTGACGGATTTATTGATACCTTGAAAGGAGTAATGACAGAATGCTGAACCATTTAATCAGTCTACACGATGTGACGGTAGACGAATTTCACCAAATTTTGGACGTAGCACAAAAATTGAAAAAAGAAACCAAGGCAGGAATTGAGCACCACCTTTTAAAAGGAAAGACTTTGGCGATGATTTTCACCAAGTCCTCCACCCGTACCCGCGTTTCTTTTGAAACAGGAATGTACCAGTTGGGCGGTCACCCCATGTATCTCAATGGTAATGATATTCAGCTTGGACGCGGCGAGAGTATTTACGATACCGCAAATGTGCTGAGCCGTTTTGTGGACGGTATCATGATTCGTACCTTTGACCATCAGGATGTAATTGACCTTGCAAAATACGGCAGTATTCCCGTTATTAACGGATTGACGGATTTGCTTCACCCCTGTCAGGCGTTAGCGGACTTGCTGACGGTATATGAACATAAGGGCAAATTAGAGGGTTTAAAACTGGCATATGTGGGCGACGGCAACAACGTGGCGCATTCTCTGCTCTACGCGGCGGCAAAAGCGGGAATGCATATGTCTGTGGCAACTCCCGCGGGTTATGAATGCAACGCGGAAATCGTGGAAAATGCGAAAGCGGACGCAAAACAGACCGGCTCGGTGCTGACCTTTACCCAAGACCCATCAGAAGCGGTTGCAAACGCAGACGTCGTATGTACGGACACCTGGGTCAGCATGGGACAGGAAGCGGAAAAGGCGGAACGCATCAAGATTTTTAAAGATTATCAGGTCAACGCGCAGTTGTTTGGCAAAGCGAACGAGGACGCGATTTTCATTCACTGTCTGCCGGCATATCGCGGATATGAAGTGACGGAAGATATTATTGACGGTCCTCGCTCAGTTATCTTCGACGAGGCGGAAAACCGCCTGCACGCACAAAAAGCGGTTATGGCGCTGGTAATGGGGAATAATTAAGAAAGAGGGCAAGCTGATTATGTCAGATAAATTATACGCGTTTGAGGTGAAACGGGCGGAAGAATCCGACATTCAATCCATTATCAAAATTACCAAGGACGCTTTTTTGAAGTATTGCGAGATGGCGGGGTTGGATTACGATATCGAGGCGCTCAACGAAACCTATGACGATGTGAAAAAAGATATTCAGGAAAAAGAGGTGTACGTCACCCTGATAGACAACGAGCCGGTCGGCTCGGTGCGCATTGAACTGCTGGACGACGGCACAGCGTATCTCAGCCGTTTCGGCGTACGCTCCGAAAATCGGAACAACGGTATCGGTAAAATTCTGATGAATGTGGTAGACCATGTCATGGAGCAAAATAATATTTCTCAGATTAAACTGCACACCGCGTCTCATGTGGCGCCACTGATTCGCTTTTATTACGGGCGCGGCTTTTACATTACCGATGTAGAATACAGCCGCGGATATCCGCGTGCCGAATTGATTAAAAACTATAAGTAAGGAGAACATGAAATGAAGATAAAAGAACTCTACAGCGTGTACGAACAAAAAGGCGGAGAGAAAATTGATGTATGCGGCTGGGTGAGAACCCTGCGCGTATCCAAAAATTTCGGTTTTATTGAATTGAATGACGGTTCCTGTTTCAAGAATATTCAGATTGTGTTTGAGGATGGCAGAATTGACAATTTTGCCGCAATCGGCAAGCTGAATGTGGGCGCGGCTTTGCGCGTGAACGGTGTGCTGGAAGTGACGCCCGATGCGAAACAGCCGTTTGAAATCAAAGCGGACAGCATTTTTGTGGAAGGGGAAAGCACCCCCGACTATCCGCTGCAAAAGAAACGGCACAGCTTTGAGTTTTTGCGGACAATTCCGCATCTGCGTCCGCGCACCAATACGTTCTCGGCAGTATTCCGTGTTCGTTCACTGATTGCGTACGCCATACACAAGTTCTTTCAGGAGCGCGGCTTTGTCTATGTCCACACGCCAATCATTACGGGCAGCGACTGCGAGGGCGCAGGCGAAATGTTCCGTGTGACCACCATGGATATGGAAAATCTTCCGCGGACAGAGGACGGAAAAATTGATTACAGCAAAGACTTTTTCAACTGCGAGACCTCTTTGACGGTCAGTGGTCAGCTGGAGGGCGAAACGTATGCGATGGCGTTCGGGGATATTTACACCTTTGGTCCGACATTTCGCGCGGAAAATTCCAATACTGCACGTCATGCGGCGGAGTTTTGGATGATTGAGCCGGAAATCGCTTTTGCGGATTTGGCAGACGATATGCAGCTTGCGGAGGATATGCTCAAATTTGTGATTCGCTACGTTTTGGAGCAGGCGCCGGACGAAATGGCGTTTTTCAATAACTTTGTGGACAAGGGCTTACTGGAGCGGCTGAACCATATTTTGGAGAGTGATTTTGCGCGGGTAACGTACACCGAGGCGGTCAAACTTTTACAGGAAAGCGGCAAGGACTTTGAATACAAAGTAGACTGGGGCACAGACCTACAGACCGAGCACGAACGCTATCTCACCGAGGAAGTGTTCAAAAAGCCGGTATTCGTTACCGATTACCCCAAGGAAATCAAGGCGTTTTATATGCGCTTGAACGAGGACGGCAAGACCGTTGCGGCAATGGACTGCTTAGTGCCGGGCATCGGTGAGATTATCGGCGGCAGCCAGAGAGAGGAACGTCTCGACGTTTTACTCGACAGAATAAAAGAGCAGGGCATGAGCGAGGAGGACTACGCGCACTACTTGGATTTGCGCCGTTTTGGCGGAACCAAGCACGCAGGCTTTGGTTTGGGCTTTGAGCGCGCGGTCATGTATCTGACCGGCATGGGCAATATCAGAGACGTGTTGCCATATCCGAGAACTGTTAACAATCTGGGTTAAAAAGGGTAAAAAATCATCCACCTTTCCGCCCCCGTTCGAGGCGGTATCTGCATACAGCGCTCGAACGGCGTGACAAAAATCTGAACGCTTTTTAACAGACTTAAATTTTAAATATCTTACGGCTTTTAAGTGTACAAAGGAGATGCTTGACTTATGATGAACTGGATATGGAGATTGGCTTTAGCCGCGGTTTTAATTTATATCGTATTTAAGCGCGCGGACATCTGCGCGGGGATTGCGCAAATCATGTACGGGCGCGGTCATTTTGACAAGGCGGTGAAACTGTTTGACATCGCGGACAAAATCGGTTCACTTAGCCCGGGGAATAAAGCGCAGCTGGGCTATTACCATCTGCGGCGCGGAGAACTTGCGCCGGCGCGGCATCATTTGGTCGAGGCGTCTTTTTCCTCCAAAAATAAACCGCCGATGAAAAATTCCATCAAAGCCATGCTTGCCTTGGTGACATGGAAAGAGGGCGATTTGGAAACCGCTATTGAAATGATGGAGGAAATCCCTGTAGAACAATACAATTCCGTTATGTATCAGAATTTGGGATTGCTATATATTTTGCACGGCGATAAAGAAAAAGCACTGGAATTTAATCTGAAAGGACACGACTACAACGAGGACGACAAGGTTATCATGGACAATCTCGCGGAGGCGTATGTTCTGAACGAAAACTACGAAAAAGCGGCAGAGACTTATGAAACTCTCTTGGCAACCGAACCGCATTTTCCGGAGGCGTATTACGGCTACGGCTTCTTGCTGATAAAATTAAATCGGGACAGAGAACGCGCGTTGGAGTTGATTAAAACTTCTTTGGATAAGAGATACAGCTTTTTAAGCCTGATGCAGAGAGAAGAAGTGGAACAGAAGTATCTTGCACTCCGTGTGGAGTAGGGTGTCACTTTCTGAATACACAGAAAGTGACCAAAGATGTACTTGGGGACACCCCAAGACCCCGTGCGCCATTCGGCGCTAAATACGCCTGCGGCTCCTTGGCGGCGCTTGCGCCGCGAATTCTCTAAGGTATGGAAAATACCCATATTTAGAATGACTTATGATATGTTTGTTACTGCCCTACAAAGGTCAGTCTTTACGCCGCGGGGATTTTAAACGATTTTAGCATTGCTCCGCGGCAAGGGTGTTTAAAAGAGGGGTGTCCCCTCTTTTTGTTCTTTGGTTCGTTTCTCACATGAGAAATGAACATATTAAATTAAAGACGTCACTTGTTCCGCTGAAATCACCCCGACCGAACGGGTAACTTCCTCCCCGCCCTGAAATACAACTAAAGTCGGTACGGACATCACGCCGTATTGTACGGCAAGTTTTTGACTTTCATCAATGTCCACCTTTGCAATGACGGCTTTGCCGTCCAACATTTGTGCCGCCTGTTCCAAAATAGGCGCAAACATTTTGCACGGGCCGCACCACGTTGCCCAAAAATCAACAATTACGGGCTTGTCCGCACTGTTTATCGTTTCCTCAAAGTTATCGTTGTTCAAATGTAAAATTTCCATAGTCTGTAAAACCACCTTTCAATTATAGTATTAAGATATTACAGGCATTTTATTCCTCGACACGGAATAAGAATAACTATAGTAATAATCATAGTAAAAAAGATGCCATTTGTCAAGAGTGTATAAACCAAAAACAGGAAAACTTACGCAGCACAGGAGGTACATATGAAAAAAATCGGGTTATTGGTTCGGCTTATGATAATAGCGGTTGCGGCGGCGTGCGGATTGAGTGCGATAGCAGCATTCCGTCCCAATGACGGTTTTGCCGTCCGCGCGGAAGACGAGATGCGCGGCGTATGGATATCCGCCGTTTGGAATTTGGACTTTCCGCGCACTTCCACAAGCGATGCGGAATCTCTGCGCGCGGAGTTGACCGCTGTGATGGATAATATACAAAAAATGGGGTTTAATACCGTGTTTTTTCAAGTCCGCCCCTCTGCTGACGCGCTCTATGATTCCGCAATATTTCCGTGGTCGAAATATTTGACCGGAAAACAAGGCACCCCGCCGCAAGATGACTTTAACCCATTGGAATTCGCGATTGCGGAAGCGCATCGCCGCGGAATCGCGCTGCACGCGTGGGTAAACCCCTACCGCGTGACCGCAAGTCAAAACGATAATGAAAATCTCGCACCCAACCATCCGGCGGTACAGCATCCCGATTGGGTCATCACACACACGGACGGCAAACTGTATTTCGACCCCGGTCGTCCGGAAGTGGAACAGTTGATATTAGATGGCATTCAAGAAATCGTTGACCGTTATCAGGTAGACGGTATTCATTTAGACGATTACTTCTACCCGGGCGGAGAATTTGCGGACGAGGCAAGCTTTGCCGCATACGGAACAGGTTACACAGATGTCGGAGATTGGCGGAGGGCAAACATTGACCGCCTGATTGAAAAAATCCACATGATTACTGCGCAAAAATCGGATATAATGTTTGGCGTAAGCCCCTCCGGCATTTGGGCGAATAAAAAAACAAACCCGCTTGGGAGCGACACGGACGGCAAACAAAGCTATTACACCGCCTGCGCAGACTCGCGCGGCTGGGTGAAAAAGGGATATGTGGACTATTTGATTCCGCAAGTTTACTGGAATATCGGGCAGGAAATTGCGGACTTTCAAGTGCTGACTAACTGGTGGGCTGACGTCGCCAAAGGAACCAACGTGAAAATGTACCTCGGTTTGGCGGCATATAAAAATATTGATACAACCGACAGCGCGGACGTTTGGTTTGGGGACAGCGGCATACAGGAACTGCGCAATCAAGTCGCTTTAATCAAACGAACAGAGGGGCTGGGCGGCTACAGTATGTTTGCTTACAACTCCTTCCTGAAAAGTTCGGGCTTGTTTCAAATGATGCAGCAAATCAGCACGGGCACTGTCGGATTTGAAGATATGTCCAATCATTCCTGGGCGGTAGAAGCGGTAAACGCGCTTTCCGCCAAAGGTATTGTCAACGGCGTGAGCAAAACGGAATTTGACCCTGCGCGGCAAGTCAACCGCGCGGATTTCACCCTGATGCTGACCCGCCTGACCGGAAAAACAGCAGAAGCGACAGACAATTTTGCCGATGTAACGGCAGACAAATATTATTACAAGGAAATCGGCATGGCAAAAGCCCTGGGTATTGCCGCCGGCAGAGGAGACAATTTGTTTGACCCGACAGGTATCGTTTCCCGTCAGGATATGGCGGTAATGGCATACCGTGTGCTGAAATCCGAAGGAAAAATAAATAATACGGCAAGCGCCGAAGTGCTGAATAAATTTTCAGACGGTGCGGAAGTGGCAGATTACGCCCGCGAGGCTGTGGAGGCGTTTGTGGAAACGGGATTGCTCAGCGGAGACGGAGAGAATCTACGTCCACTCAGCGGCGCAACCCGCGCGGAAGCGGCGGTTATGCTATGGCGCATTGACGCAATGCTGAATAAATAATCAAAAAAGGTATCGCAAACGCGATACCTTTTTTACGCTTTGTCACACAATTCTTACGAAAAATCTTTTTTCTTTTGCGCAATATCCTCAATCGTTTTAATCAAATGCGGAATGTTAATCGGCTTTGACAAATGTGCATTCATGCCACTTTCTATCGAAGTCTGCATATCACTTTCAAACACATTGGCAGACAGCGCAATAATCGGAATATTAGCCAAAACAGGGTTTTCCAGGCAGCGTATAGCGCGCGCCGCCTGCCATCCGTCCATAGTCGGCATTTGAATATCCATAAGAATCAAATCATAATCTCCCGGAGCGGATTGTTTTACTTTTTCTACAGCCACACTGCCGTCAGAGGCGGTTTCCACATAAAAACCCAACCCGTGCAAAATTTCGGTTTCAATTTCCATATTGATTTCGTTATCCTCTACCAACAGGAGTCTTTGAATAAACGGTTTGTCCTCAGCCTGCATTCCGCTTGTTGAATCGTCTTGCGGTTTTGATTCAATCCGAAACCGAAGCGTTACAACAAACGTGCTGCCCTTGCCCACAGCGCTATTGACCTCAATCGTGCCGCCCATCCTATCCACAATGCTTTTGGCAATCGTCAAGCCTAACCCTGTACCGTGCACACCGCTGAAAGTCGTGTTCTTTTCCCGCGCAAACGGGTCAAAAAGGTTTTCCAAAAATTCCCTGCCGATACCGATGCCGCTATCCTTTACCACAATTCGGTATTCGGCATAACCGGTTTTCAAATCCGCCTTTTCCTCTGCCGATACTGAAACCGTGCCGCCCGGCTCCGTGTAAGTTACGGCATTATCTGCCAAATATGAAATCACCTGTTTTAATTTGTTATAATCACTATAAATATTGCAATGCTCAATACCGTCGCAATTGAGAGAGAATGTAATGTTCTTTTCTGCCGCCAAAGGCAGTATCCCGTTGTGTACCTCCTGCAGGATATCACAGATATTACATTCCGCTTCGACAACACTGGTTTCTTTTGATTCTGTCCAGGATATTTCCAGCACTTTGTCAATCAAATCCAGTAATTGTCCGCAGGATATATCAATTCTGTCAAGATAGTTCAAAAGTTTTTCGGTATCATTGACATGCTTTTTCGCAAGCTCGGTAAAGCCGAAAATCGCGTTGAGAGGTGTCCTCATATCGTGTGACATATTGGATAGAAAGGTGTTTTTCGCAACGATTGCCAAATTTGCATTTTCCAAAGCGTCGGTCAATAATTGCTTTTGCTCCAGTTCACGCTGCAACTCCTCATCAACCCGACGATATCCCATAACAATCTGTGAAATCCGCTCATTGCGTCCTGCATTGACTATGCGCAGTTGAAGAAATTGCGTTTTTCCGTCTTTGACCACCCGATAGTTAATGTAATAGGTGGAACTCATTGATAATTTTTGACGAATGTATTCCGCTGAAGTTTTTTTGGCAAGGCGCTCTCTATCTTCCGGATGCACCCAAACATTAACATAGTCCGAAACATACCAGGAAAATTTACGCTCCTGAAATTGTTCTCCAAACTGCTTTTCCGTCCGCTCGCTCAAGCGGTAAGGCAAAATAATATCCGTTTCCAAGTCGGCATAAAGAATAGACTCGTAATTGACACTGAGCCCCTCAATCACTTCCAAACGGCGCAAATGCTCCTGATTTAGCATACTCCGTTCCCTGTCATATTCTTCAATCAGTTCATGCAGCTTTTTCTCCTGCTGCTCTTTTTCGCTGATTAACAAAGCCTTTTCTACCAAATGACGATTTCTTTTTTCTGTCGCGTCACCCAAAAAGACATAAAAAATATTCCCGATTGATTCCCCGTATACGTAATGTCCGTAATCCTCTATCCATCGAATTTCTCCGTCCTTACGGATAATTCTGTATTCTACATAATCCAAATCATACTGGCTGCCGGCAATTTGTTCCTCTATGCTTTGCTCTACCGCCCCTAAATCCTCCGGATGTACGATTCCTTTAAAACTGTTACCCGTATATTCCCGAAATTCCCGCATGGTGTTGCATTGAAAAATACGCAGCAACGCTTTATTCGCGTAAATAATTTTCTCCGTGTTATCCGCGTGATAAATCAAAAAACCACCGGGCATTTCATCCATGAATTTTATCATCTCACAGGCGGCGCGAATATTCGGTGAATCCGGAAAGGAAAAGAACTCTGCCACCCCTTTTTCCATAAGCCTTTCCGGCTCAATATCGTTCTCACAAAGGAAGTTTAACAGGTTCAAAATATATTCCATTAAATTTGTATCCGGCTGCTTGTTCATACTGATTTCTTCCCCTTATCTTTTAACAATAATTTGTAAAATAAGATAAACTCTTTTTGCTGTTTGTCAAACAAATCCAGCTGCTAAAAACACTATGCCAAAGCCGCATCGGCAAGATTTTCGCAGAAAAGTTTTCCCACATCCGCCAAAATATTACTATAAATATACCATAAAAATCAGCTCTTGTAAATACAAAATTTAGAAAAGAGCCTGCAAGGCATGGTAAAGACATGCACTCGCAGGCTCTCTGTTTCATTTTTAAACAATCACTACTTTTTTACTTCAACCAGAAAGGCAACTTCACCCAAAGAGCGGGCTTGCCGTTTTCGTCCAACCCAAGTTCCAGACCAACCCCGCTGCGGAACGTTGTATACGCAAATTCGCCGTCAGCGGCGGTTCCAACCGATATATTATACCGTTTGCCTGTCTCGAATTTATCAACATCCACCGCGCTGACCGCAGTCGCCGGACTGCCGGTTCTGACAAAGAACTCCGTCTTATTTATGACAGATCCTGCCGCGAGCACGCCGCGGCTGTGATTCCCTTCTGCGTTGCACACAGAAAACTGAATCACAGAATCTTCCAACGATACCTCCAAAAAGTTTCCGTTGCCCCAATCCTCACGGTAGTACATTGTCTTTCCGCCGTCCTCTATATCGGTACGGGTAATAGATATTCCATTCACCTCGTCGGTTCTTGTAGGATAATTCGGGTTAACGGAAAGGTCAACATCGTCAAACTTTCCGGAATTGTCCGGTTTGTCTGAATTGTCTGAATTGTCTGAATTATCCGAATTGTCAGGCGTATCGGGAGTATCAGGAACGACAGGGGTCGGCTTCTTATCCTCAGAATCATTCCCCGTCTGCGGTTTTTGCACAACCGCACCGTTTGCGTCAATCTCTAACTCGAAAATCTGCATATACCGGCTCTTGCGGACATTGTACCGTTGCGAAACGTCCAATTCCGGCTGTACCCAAATAATGTGGTTGCCGTAAACCGAAGGGTCGCTTGCGGGCGCAAGATAACCGGGCAAGGAATGAGTCTCGCCAACCTGCTGCCCCTTCCCGTCGAAAACAGCGTATTGAAAATCACCGTAGGTGTAAAAATTCCTGCCCGGGCGTGTGGACTGCCACATTGCGACAAAGGTATTATTATTCACTTGTACTAACTGCACATTGTTTACATATTCCTGCTCGTCTGCCGGGAAGTTTGTCAGCCATTGTATCTGTGCCTGTCCGCTGGTCTTAGGAATTACGGCAAGAAAAACGTTGGCTTTCTTGAGACTGTCATTCCCTTTCTGCGGGGAAGATGCTCCCAAGAAAAGGTAATTGTCTGCGGAAATTCCCATACCGCCCGGCACTGCGTTGGTTGTATTATCGCCGATTGCGCCGGAAAACGTGAAGAAGTTCAGTTCTTTGCATCTGCCCTGTGCATTTTCCACATTCAAGGCAAAACCGCGGGGATAAGCGTCTCCGTGGTCAATATAGACCGGCAAACCGTTGTCAAAAGCGACATACTGCGCAAAAGAGTGGCTGACATGATTTTGCGGGAACACTTCACTTTTTTGTATCACGCTCATATCCGAGGTGCGGATTTTCGCGGTAAAGTTGGATTGATGACGCAGATTATCGTCGGTAGTGAGGTAGCGCAGACGCGCGGTGTGGAACACCAGTGTTCCGTTTTCCTCTGCCATACCGAGATGCGAGGTGTGACGGAATGGTTCTGTGGTATAGCAGTCATTGATATCCGCCGCACCCAGTCTGTTCCAATCCTTGTCATACTTCACAACACGGAAAACCGTTTTGTCGCTTTCTTCCATATTCCCTTGTCCGAATGCAAGGTAGTAGAAATCATCACTTTCATAAAAACCGCCGCACACCTCCAATTCCATCGGAATGGTTTTCACTCCGGTGGAAGTGCCGTCCGTGTTGTAAGTTTCCAACTGAACCGCTTCGTTGCCGATAGAAAGCACCGAACGCTGTCCGTTATGTTCCAACGCGTAATACTCCGCGCTTTGCAGATAATGTCCGGCGGAAACATCCAACTCTGTCGCGTTTAATTGAATCCCCTGCTCCGCCTTGCGTGCAATCACCGCCGCTTCCGCCGTGCGATAAGCGCGGTCAACCATTACACAAGCTTCCTGCCAGGTAAGATTGCCGTGAGGATTAAATCTGCCGTCGCTGTTCCCTTGCAAAATACCCAACGCGGAGGCGCGCGCAACATATTCTACCGCCCAACTGCTGATTTCCGCTTGGTCAGTATAGGTACGGCTTTCCCCCTCCTGCGGAGCGGGAACACCGCCATAGGTCTCCAACGCGTCAATCAGCGTACACATCATCTTTGCGGCTTGCTCACGTGTCAGGCGGCTGTTAACGTCTGCGAGACAACGCCCGTTTTCGTTGTTGCCGTTGGTAATTCCGTAAGCAACACCGTAATGCATGGCATAACCGCTTCCGCTGTCCAAGCTATCCAAATCGTCAAAATAACCGACCTCCGCAGGCGGTACCGCCTGAATTTTATTCCAATCCCCTTCCATTTGGATAAGATTGACCAGCAATTGACAGAAGTCGCCCCGCCTGATTGCGTCGTTAGGGGACGTACTGTTTGTATATATGTTCCAATCCAGCAGTCCTGCGTCCGTCAAATGCTGAACCTGCTCCGCCGCCCAGCCTTCGGGTTCGCCGGAAAACGCCGCCGCGGGTACGCACAAAGCCGCCGCCAACACAACAGATAACATACCGGTAAGTAAACGATGTTTTATTCTCATGATTCTTCTCCTCCTGACTTTTTACATCAATTGCCAACCATGTGGCATTACCATTATTATAGCACTATACCAAACGGATTGCAAGCCTTTGAAATTCGCGCCGGCTTTTCACCGATGATTTTATACCGGCGCCGCCATTGCGGCTATTTCAAAAATCGATATTTGGAATAGAAACAAATACCGACAATATCTGCTGCAATCCAGCCTATCGGAATCGCAATCCAAACACCTGTTACGCCTACAGCATCAATGGATGACAACAAATACGCAAGCACAACTCTAAGCCCGAGCGAAACCACCGTCAATACAACGGAGACCTTCGGTTTATTGATTGCTCTGTAATATCCGTACAGCATAAACAGTAATCCTATACCGAGATAAAACGCACCCTCTATCCGCAGATACTCAACACCCGTTTTAACAATCTCCGTGCTTGTTGCATCTACAAAAGCTAACATAAGCGGCTTGGCAAAGATACATACTAAACCGCTTATCACTATGCAAAAAATCACAACACTTTTTAAGGCTTCTTTTATTCCGTCACGAATACGATCATATTTACCGGCGCCAAAATTCTGAGCGGTAAAAGTTGAAAACGCGTTGCCAAAATCCTGCACAGGCATATATGCTATGGTATCAATCTTTACGGCAACAGCAAAGGCTGCCATAACCTGCGCTCCAAAGCCGTTTACAATCCCCTGAACCATAAGTATACCCAAATTCATCACTGATTGCTGCAAACAAGTAAGTCCGGAAAGGGAAGCCATATCCAGCACTGTGCGTTTATTCAGGATTGCGTCCGCTTTTTTTACGTGAAGCTCCGGATAGTGTATATAAAAATATATCATCACCCCGATGCCCGAAATGTATTGAGACACAACCGTAGCAATAGCCGCACCTCGTATCCCCATATCAAGGCCTACGACAAAATACAAGTCAAGCCCTATATTCAAAATGACTGACACGCAAAGAAAAATAAGCGGAACAATCGAGTTTCCAATCCCGCGCAGAAGATTTGAAAAGTAATTATAAAGAAAGGTTGCAACAATACCCATAAATATGTAATATAAATACTCGCCCATCATTTCTTTCAGTTCGTCAGGTATTTGCAGCAAAGTCATAATACCGTCCTTAAACCACAGCGCCAATCCTGTTAAAAATATCGAAAATATCCCTATCAGTACAAATGAAATAAACAATCCGTTTTTCAACCGACCGATATCTTTTCTGCCAAATTCTATAGAGAAGAATGCACCGCTGCCAAGGCATAGTCCCAAAATAACCGATGTGATAAATGTCATAAGTGAATAAGACGATCCGACCGCAGCCAACGCGTCATCACCTATATACCTGCCTACTATCCATGTATCGGCTAAATTATATAATTGCTGCATTAGATTGCCAATCATCAGCGGAATGGCAAAGACCCACAGCTTCTTGCTGATATTACCGGTTGTTAAATCCTGTTTCGTATTCATAAACCACAATCTCCTTTGATAGGTTTATTCAATAAGGGGGGCATCTTGCTTTTAATTATACTGTAAAATCACGTCAAATACAATATCAAAAACGTTGGCTCGTGGATTTCGCGGAAAATGAAGGATATGGCAAACAGCCTACCCAAGGCTGTGATATTTAATATTTAACCGGGCATTGATAAAAGAAAGCTGCCAAACCGATTGTTTGGCAGCTTTCTTTTTACGCATTGTATTCAGTTTTACATGGAACTTGATAGACAAACATCAATTTTCCGTCGGTATACGGCTTTTCTTCCGTCCTTTTGCCGCCGCAGCGCTCTATAGTGCGGACAGACGCTTCATTCTCAGCATAACATCCTAACATTGCCGATTCAATTCCTAATGAACGGCAATATCCCAGCGCCAGCCGTAACATTTGCGTCGCATAACCTTTCCGCCGCTCGGAAGGGCGCACCGCATAACCGATATGACCGCCGTATTCCTGCAAAAACGGAACAGTAAGTCCGTGACGGACATCAATCATACCGATAACTTTCTCATCCGCCTTTCGCACGGCAAAAAAGGTGGTTGCAACAGCCCAGTCAGGGCAGACTGTTGCCGGATTACTGTTACGCGCGCAATTTTCCAGCCATGCATCAAAATCCATTTGGTCAAACAATGCGCTTCCGTTAATAATTTGCTCTCCACGGTTGAAGAATTCGCGTTTCATTTCTTCCGCGCCTTGTTGATGATACTGCGCCGCTTGCTCCAAGCGTATTTCGTCTCCGACTAATATTATTTGTTTCATTTGATTTGCCTCCGCTGTTTAAACGCTAAACAGAAGATGTCTGCTATTTTTCCAACCGATTGATGGCGCTGATTAAAGCGTTAATCGATGCGGCGATGATATCTGTATGCATACCTGCGCCCCATACAATGTCGGCATCCTTTTGAATTCCGATATAGGCAACCGCCTGCGAATTGGAACCCTGCGAAATCGCGTGTTCCTCATATGTTACAATGGAATATCCGTTTGCCAATTCCAACAGCGCGTTGGAAACCGCGTCCAAACTACCGTTACCGGCCGCGCGATGTACCTGACTTGCACCGTTCACATCTAACGTAACAACCGCGGTTACTTCCTCGCCCGGTTCATAATGATTTTCTATCAGTTTGACAGGAGTATCAAGATTGACATAAGTTTTCATGAAGATTTCGAGGATTTCCTCCGGCATCAACTCTTTGTGCTGATGGTCTGAAACGCTCTTTACCGTATAACCGAAATCCTCTCGCATTTTTGCCGGCAAATTGAATCCAAAGGTCTGTTCCATCAAATACCCGATTCCGCCCTTGCCGGATTGGCTGTTGATACGGATAACATCGCCCTCGTACTCTCTGCCCAAATCGGTCGGATCAATCGGCAGATACGGCACATTCCAAATTCCGCCGCCTTTTTCCTCCCGCCATTTCATCCCTTTGGCAATCGCGTCCTGATGAGAACCTGAAAACGCGGCAAAAACCAGTTTGCCGCCATACGGCTGGCGCATGGGGACAGCCATATCGGTCAAACGTTCATATTCCTCCACGATTTCAGGCAGCGAGGTGAAATCAAGTTTCGGTTCAACACCATGAGAATACATATTAAGCGCCAATGTGACAATATCCACATTGCCGGTGCGCTCTCCGTTGCCGAAAAGCGTGCCTTCAATACGGTCAGCACCTGCCAACAAGCCCAGTTCCGCGTCTGCCACGCCACAACCACGGTCATTATGCGGGTGCAGAGAGATAATCACATTTTCCCGATATTTCAGATTATCATTCATGTACTCCACTTGGCTCGCATAAACATGCGGCATAGAAAGCTGTACCGTGACAGGCAGATTGATGATAACCGGTTTTTCCGCCGTGGGCTTCCATACATCCAAAACAGCATTACACACCTCTAAGGCGTAGTCAACTTCTGTCCCTGTAAAGCTTTCGGGGCTGTATTCAAATCGGAAATTGCCTTCCGTTTTCTCCGCGCATTCCAAAAGCATTTTTGCGCCCTCTACCGCAAGCGCTGTAATCTCCTCTTTACTTTTACGGAACACTTGTTCACGCTGAGCCACCGAGGTGGAATTATATAAATGAACAATTGCGTTTTTTGCGCCCTTTAACGCGTCGAAGGTTTTCTGGATGATATGCGGACGCGCCTGCGTCAGCACCTGAATCGTCACATCGTCCGGTATCAGATTTTGTTCAATTAACGTGCGCAGAAATTCGTATTCCGTTTCCGACGCCGCGGGAAATCCCACTTCAATTTCCTTAAATCCGATTTTCAACAGCATTTTGTAAAATGCTATCTTTTCCTCCAAGCTCATAGGCACAATAAGGGCTTGATTGCCGTCTCTTAAATCCACACTGCACCATGTCGGCGCTTTGTCTATGTATTCCTTTTTTGCCCATTTCATCTCCGCTGTCGGCGGCATGAAATATCCTCTTTGATACTTGTTCGCATTTTTCATAGTCATCGCCATATCCTTTCTTTGGGATTTTGGGAATAAAAAAGCCCCTCATCCCTAATCTTAGAGACGAGAGACTTAAAATCTCACGCGGTACCACTCTAATTCACACAAAACAGTGTGCACTTACGGATACTCAACTGCAATATCCTTCCCTGATAACGGTGGGACGCCGACCTAATCTACTGCTGCGCCAAACAGCACAGGTTCAACCAGCTACTCCGAGGCGAGTTCACATATTGGTTCCGACTGCCTCGCACCGTCCGGCAGTTCTCTCCGCGTTCCCGCAATGCTACTATTCCTCTTCAACGTATTTGTGAAATATTCAATTTTAATTATTCTACCATATTTGTTTCTAAAATGCAAGTAGTATTTTAAAATTTTATCGCAAGACGAAACCGCCGGCAATTGCCGACGGTTACTTGGGGGGATAAATTTTTTCCGATAAAGAATATATGGAATGATTTTACATATTCATACCGGGAACAATCACTTTTTTCTCGTTCATTTTATTTTGCGTCATATCCAACGCCTCACCGAAATTACCGTTTCAAACAAATGCGGTGAAACTCTTGATTTTATGGAGTTTAGCTCATTATAGAAATATCTTAATTCTAACTTCCGCAAAGCGCATCTTTAGTTTGGCTTAGGCAAAACTCCTCATTTATCTTGATAATTATAAGAATCATTATCCTAAGGAAAATATAATAATCATTCATATTTGTTTTCTCATCAACTATTTGAGTACCATGTGAATAACGATTGCGCAAGTCTAATCCATTATCAAATTCCGATTTGTTAAACAAATAATTATAATAGTCTTGCTCCGGCTTTGAAAACAATGAACTTTCAAATCGAACCACCCGCCGCTCTTTCAATTCATCAATAATTTTTTTATGCTTCTTTATGTAACTCCAACACAAAACCTCATGATAAAACAAATCATATAATAGCTCTATTTTTTCAATATATGGCACAAGTTTTTTCTCTTTATCAATTTTTATTATATTGTTGCTTATCAACCAATCAATTCCCGGTCTTTGATATTCTTGAAATACATCATAGGATACCTCGTGTTTCTTCAGCAACTCATAAAATGTATGACATTCTCCCGAATTTTCTGGAACGTAGTGAATTAAAGCCTGATCCGAAAACAGTAGATGAGTCATGGTTTTGTAATCCTCTCCACATGGATATATATACTTATCTTTTACCATACTTGGAATATCTTTTATAAATATATGTGCGGTTGATATATGTAATAATTCTGAATCGATTTCCCCGTCTTCACACCAAAGTTTGAATTGTTTTAATACACTATCCATTTCCGCAATAATATTTCTACATTTTTCGAGATATGATGCGGAATTCGAAGGTGCATTATATGTAAATCCCTCTGCATTAAATTCATCCTTTAAATACTCTTGGAAAAACCAAGATATAACCTCTTCTAATTGTATATTGTATTTCTCTAATACCTTGCAATACCCGACCATTTGAGTTTGTGCCAACGCTTGTATTTGGCGAAACATAATTCCGACATGATACTCTTTTTTTCCGTGAACACCTAAAAGTTTTTCGAATGTTCCAAGTTGAGATTCTTTGCGAGTGTGAAAACTTCTGAATTGCGTATCCGTATAACCAAACAGGTAAATAAAATTATTTAATAACGTAGGATAATCCTGATTTTCTTTTATCCATTTTGTACTATAGGTAAATGACAAAATCCTACTATCTTTTTTAGTATCAAATTTGTATTCATCCTCTTGCACATCAGAAAAACGAACTTCAACACCATATCCAAAACCTCCATTGTTTTGAAATACTTCTTTTGATACTGCATCATATTTGCGCATTGCTTTTAACTTCAATTTATCCGATAACGGTAACTCGCTTGTCCCGTTAGAATTACAGATTAATTGCAAATAATTACAATTAGCATCATCACTTGATATATAAGCATTTAGTATATCGGTTTTTTCCTCATTAGATAGTGTAGATGGGAAAGATAATTCTTTTTGATTTTTGTTCTGTTCTAAATAATATCCTAATAGAATTTCTGCGCAAAATATATTTTGTTTCATATAATTTACAATTTCGCCCGAAAATTTTTCCACTAATGGTTTATATTTTAAAACATCAGTCAAACAGAATCTTTCATTTGGGGTTATCTTTTTAAAAGTATCGTTTGAGATTTTTTCATAAATCTTGTATTTCGATATTAGTTTCCAAAAATCTTCAATATAATCATATCTAATAGTCTGGAAAATACTATTGAGCGAATTAAGCGATATTTTAGAAAAGAACTTTCCTATTATTTCAGGAAATTGATTTACTATCTTACAATAATTTGCCAGTTGCTCTTCGTTCCAATCACGAGAATAAATTTTATACTGGAAGAATAACCAAATATTGTATAATTCAATAATTTCGTTTATATTAGTTATTTCAGTAACTTCTATAAAACTATTAAGGACACTCTCAACTCTATTTATATAATGACATACACTTAAATCATTAATCGAATAAAATTTTACTCTTTCAAAATCATTAGAAACGGTATGCATAAATAATAATCACCTTCTTACTATTATTGAAAATATTATATCTCAAATTTACAATAAAGGCAATTAGTTTTTATACGTTAAGAAAATGCCAACAGCTATTTCATACAAACCAAATCACTTCATCATAACAATGCAAAAGCTTGCATATTCCGCATTTGAGTTGTTTATAACGGTTAAACTTGGCGGGTCATCCGGTCTGTACTGCTCTATCACACTGTATAACTCCTCTGCAACTTCATACGACATAATTTCTTCGGGAAAATGTGCACCAATGATTATTTCTGTTGCCTCCAAACTTCCGTTTTGGGGTTCGTATGTCCCATCGTCGTTCGGGGTACATTCATATACGAATAATTCAACAAGCTTTTTGTGAAGCTCGCTAAGATATTCCTTTCCTCTCTCCGGTGTCATATCTCCCCCGATGTCTGTTTTCTGCCACCAAAGCAGATTTCCTTTCCCATAATAAGTAATACTTTCCTCTATCATTTGCTGAAATTCCTGAATTTCTTCGTCATTTTCCAAATAGCTGTAAAGCATATCCATAACACCAAAGAATTCATTTTGAAATTCTTGACTTTTGGTTTCCAATCCATTTAAAAAATTCTTAGAAAACGCCATAAGCTCACTCCTGTTCTAAATATAGAAAATTTTTACTTATTATTTTGTTCCTTACTTCTGCTGCACCCACCTATAAAATACCGATTTGCTGATACCAAGCAGTTTCATGGCTTGTCGGGCAGTGATTTCTTTTGCCTGCCACTTTTCAACAACTTCATCATAATTGTCGGGCTTTACAACGCTTGGTCTGCCTAAATGCTTTCCATTTGCTCTGGCTGCCTCAATCCCTTCTCGCTGGCGTTTACGAATGGTCTCCCGCTCCTGTTCAGCAATCGTGCCAAGAACCTCAATCAAAATATTATTTACCATATCAAACACCCATTCCTGCCCTTCGGGTAAATCCATCATTGTGGTCGGCAGGTCAATCACCTTTAATCGAATATTGTTATCTTTAAAATACTGTAATTCGTTCTTTATATCGGCTTTATTTCTGCTCAATCTGTCAAGAGATTTTACAACCAAAGTATCGCCGCTTCTCAGCATAGTATGCTTTAATGCCTGATACCCGGAACGTTCCAAATCTTTGCCGCTTTCTTTGTCGCAGATAATTTCTCTTTCATCTGCTCCAAGCTTTCGGAACGCTTCAATCTGCCTGTCAAGATTCTGCTCCCTGCTCGACACACGAGCATAGTAAAATGTTTTGTGTTCTATAAAAATTCCTCCTAACAAAAATGTCCATAAAGTTCGGTGCATTTTGGGATATATCCCGAAATTGCATTACAAACTTTATGGACACTGTTTTGCTGTATTATTTATTCAATTTTCAGTGTACCTAAAGGTACACACTGAGGGAAAGAAGTAACAGCATTTAATATACCTCTGAAAATAAATGTTAATCATGGGTTAATATGTTTTATATCATGATAAATAAATTTCTTTGAAAGTTATTCTAAAACAAAAACAATTTCAGGACTAACCGCATATTTTTTAACTAAACTAACTCTAACATCATCTTTATTATGCCAAATTTCGCTGTTAATAATATCATTGTCATTGCAAATAAAGTTCTCGTTCTCGTCATATAATTCTACTCTCACCAACTCCACAGTACCCAGTCTTGTCTCAGGATATTCGATTGCAACTTTAACCAGACCTATATCCCGAATATCTGTATTTTCATTTCCATCAAAAATATACACTTTGCCATTTAAAAATTTATATGTATAATTCATATGCACTGTCCTTCTTGGTAATATGTATATTTCAAAGCATTAACCATATTGCAGTAAATCTTTTTACATTGTTCAAATTCTTTGTTATTTATAGAATTCAAACATTTTTTAGATAGCTGTTCCAAATGTTATTATAAATCTCTGCACTATTTGACTTGCTATCAATATTTTTGACGATAACAGGGGCGATTTTATAGTATTCTTTAATTAAGCCAGCGCCATCTTCTTGTTTCGATAACCAATTATCTCTAAAAGAGCGAAAAGAGGTTAGCTCATAACAGTCATCAGGCTTACCAAAAGATTGACAAACCGCAGATGTAATAAAACATCCACCAGTTGCAGACGATTGTTGCGGATTTTCCATTTTAGACAATATTTCCTTTGCCTTCTTTGCAAACCAATCATCATGAGCATCAAATGCCGCTGTTAAAGTAAGATAGTATTTTGCAAGTTTTTTATCTTCTTTAAGTGGATAATAACCTTTATAATAATTATATCCCAATGCGTATAAAGCAGGATGGTACAAATGATTTGCTGCAATAGTAAGAAGGCGAACTCCTTCCTGCGCCGCCCGTAAGCGAGAGTCCTTATCTTCCCCACAAGTATTATTCATATGCTCCATTTTCCAGTAGCCGGTTCTATACACAGCTGACATATTGCCTTTTTTTGCTATATCCATTATTTTATCGGCAAAAATTTGTATTTTTTCTTTATCAGTATTTTCTTGTTCGTCATAATGTTTATAATAGGCAAATGCTATCAAATAATCTGTAAAATCCTTATGTTTGAATTTACCAGTTATGTCTTCGATAGAATTCTTTAAATTGTTTTTCTTGAGAAAGTAACGTTCAAAGACATATTCGGCATAAACATTTCCATTTTCTATTTCCTGTATTATATAGTCATAATCGTTGTTATTTACAGCTACATCAATAGGTTCTCTCAGCTTTTTAATTTTTGAAATTTGACTATTCACAAAGCTGTTAGCTACAATTAAAGACGGCTTAACAGGATACTGATATATAGAATTTAAATTTTTATATTTAGTAAATAACTCTTTATTAGAAAGTATAATTCCGGGCTTACCGGATTTATAAAGCTCACAGGCATATTCAAGCGCAGGAGGAAATAGCATATCGGCCGATTTATTCCTTATAATTAAAATAAATAAAAACATATGTTTTAAGTTGTCTATAAATTATTAAATTATAGGAGGCAAAAGCAAATGGAAAACATTCGCAATTTAACACATGGGGTATCTTCAAAAAATTCTAAACCAATAGTACCGATAGTGTATGAGAAGCCAAAGGATACAGAAAGTACGCCGATAGAGTTTTATAACTCAAAGGAAGAATGCGCCAAAGCCATAGGTTTAAATGATGATATTTCACAAAGCGCATCTTCCAATCAAAACTTGATAGAACCCATAATATGGGAAGCTGAGGCAGAAGAAACAATGGCTATCGACATAAGTGCGAATATAGTTGGCGCTAATCAAGATATTTCCAAAGAGGAGCCGGAAAACAGGACAACGATAAACTTGATGGAATTTTTGGGGATAAACAGAAACGATGATTCTGCAACTACGGAAACTAAAAGGGGTCAAGTTGCTGAATTGGCTTGTACAGGGCTTGAAGAAGCGGAAACACCGACTACGAATTCCCGACATTTGAAACAAAACATTTGGGGCGAAATCAGCTCCGATAAAAAATGCCTGTTTCGGAGCCAAGGTCTGAGCAATCTGTATCGACATGTCATAAAAATAAACCAACGTCTTGTGAAACCGCTCAAAAGATTATGCAAAAAATTCATCTTGTTAACATAAATGAAAATATTTTTGTTTACAATAATTTCTACTACAAGCGTGTTTCAACAGAAGAATTGAAGAGGATTATTGCAAAGGAATGTCGAGAGGATTATGAAGAAGCTGGAAATGCACGATACTTAAATAATGTCATTGAGGCACTTATAGCAGAAGAAAAACTTGTGATAACGGAAAAGGATGTACCTTGCCATATAATTTCGTTTGAAAATGGAATACTTGATTTAAAAACAAGGCAGTTACTTCCACATTCCCCACGGTATATTATCACCTATGGAATACAATGCAGTTACATGGATGGGCAATGCCCGAATTTTGAACAATTCATTTATACAGCAATGGGTGGAAATGCAGGCTTGATAGAACGAGCCTTGCAAATGATAGGATATATATTATCGCCCGATATGAATGGAAAAGTTTTTTTCGTACTGCAAGGCTGTCCCCATTCAGGGAAATCATTGCTCTCGGAGCTGCTGCGCCTTTTCTTTAATAAAGAAGCCGCTATATCGTTGGATGTGCATGAGCTAATTGAACGCTTTTCGGTATCCAACTTAGAGGGAAAAACTTTATGGATATCTCCCGACCTTCCATCAACATCTCTTGATGCGAAGGCAGTAAGTAAATTAAAGCAGTTAACGGGAAATGACTATATTTCGGCTGATGTAAAATATCAAAACCGCAAAGAATTTTTTTGCCATGCCAAATTTGTCCTTTCCACGAATCATCCATTTGTCACAAGACAACCGGATGAAGCCTTTATGGAGCGTATTGTTGCAATTCCGTTTTTGTATTCGGTTCCAAAGGAATATCAAGACCATAATCTTTTGGAAAAGATGAAAGCAGAAATGGGGGCAATTGCCTTCAAAGCGATACAAGCATACTGCAGACTTGTAGGCAATAAGTATCAATTTGCAGGCAATTATCAGTTAAACAGCGCTCCTGTATTGTATCAGCAAGGAAGCGAGAATATGACTGATTTATCTACTGCAACTTATTCTTTTATGATGAGTTGCTTTGAAGAAGATAAACAAGGGATTGTGTTTATAGAGGATGCACATAAAGCGTTTATGCAACAATATTGCATTACGGTTGCTGATACTATTTTTTCGCGACATTTTACAGATGCAGCACAACAAACTTTTCATGTCTCAAAAGGTCGAAAACGTAAAAGCAGCGGACAAAATGCCCAAAGTTGTATTCTTGGCATCCGATTCAAACAGGAATAGCAATATATTCTGGCTGCATCGCTGGAATCGCTTTTTACAAGTATATATCATATCTTTGAAGGAGGGTTATTTAATGCAAAAAAGTATTTTAAAGCTTGATAAGGTATCAGAAAATTGTTATCATACAATTTTCCAAAACAATCATGGCAGGAGAATATATATTCGCCTGATTTGTGAGAATGATGAATACTTGTTTACGGACTGTTTTTATACAGACAGACCCGAGAGGAACGGAACCAAAGCCGTTCCTCTCCGATTCCATACATTACGGTGTAAACAGGATGATTTGCTCATTGTAGTGGCGAGTGAGCTTGACAAACATTTTTTTGGTGTTGAGTTCTCTGACAGCGAAAACAATATGTCGGCTAAAGAGTACATCAAGCAGAAAAGTCAGGATAAACGCAAGTATAAGTTTTTAATTCTTGTGAACAGTGGCAATGTCTACAAAACAAGGATTAAAAACCGCATTCACAGGTCTATCCGGCTTGAAATCAATCGTACCGGAAGCAAGGGAGTTATTACTGACTGCCGCTATTATGACAGGCGTTATAAACGAAATCAGTTATATATCACTCCGTCAGGGCTGACGAGTAATATATTTGACTTTGATATGGACAATATACTTAAAATCGTCAATAACGAGCTTAATTGTGACTTTACAGATGTTATTATCACAAAGGACCGCTTTGGGTTTGATGCAACGACTTTGCCGATTTGCGGCAGTATATAGACAAGCGTTATTTGCATAAAATGAAGCAGGAGGTGTCGAAATGTCAGAATACAAAGATTTGAGAAACAATACATATAAGATAAATCAAAGTGTGCTTCTGGATGATTCGCAAACGGAGCAGCGCAGGGAGGAAATTATAGAAGAATTATATCGGATTTTCAACAAAGAATAATTTCTTATCTGGAAATCTGAGCGGAAGGAGGTGTTAAGGAATGGCGATTGCCCTTTATGCAAGAAAATCTATTGAACGTGAAAACAGTATTTCTTGCGAGACACAGCTGGAATACTGCAAATCGGTGATAAAGCCGGACGAACGCAGAGAAAAGATTGTGTCCTTTATTGATAACGGTTTCTCCGGCGGCAATATTGACCGTGACGGTTTTCGGGATATGATGCGGCAGGTGGAAAAGGGAAAAATAAGCAAGATAATTGTTTATCGTCTTGACCGTATCAGCAGAAGCCTTTCGGACTTTGTGAGCATTTTGGAAACCTTAAAAAAGCATCATGTTCAGTTCGTTTCCTCGCAGGAATCCTTTGATACGTCAAGCCCGTATGGGGAAATGATTGTGAAAATACTGATGATATTCGCGGAATTTGAGCGGCAGAGCATTATTGAACGTGTTACACAGGCATATGCACACAGAAGCGAAATAGGCTTGTATATGGGCGGTCGCCGTCCTTACGGTTTCCGTCTGAAAGACACGGTAATCCATAATATAAAAACAAAGATGTACGAGCCTGTTCCCGAGGAGGTCGAACAGATAAAATATATTTTTGAAAGTTATGCAGTACCGAATGTGACGCTTCGCAGACTAATGGATAATTTGATTCAAAATAATATTCTGCCCTCAAACGGAAGCTGGTCTACAGGCAAGCTGTCAGCAATTCTAAAAAATCCGCTTTATGTAAAGGCAGATAACAGCATATACGAATATTATTCCTCCGGCAACGCTAATATCATAAGCGATATAAGCGCATTTGACGGCATACATGGTTTGCAGATATACGGTAAAACGAAGCATACGGCGGAGGATATGTCGGATATTAAGGTTGTTGTGATGGCACATGAAGGCATCGTCGGTTCAGATGTATGGATGAAGTGCCGAAAAAAAATTGAACGCAACAAACAGATTGGTAACTCAATAAGCAATTCTACAAGCTGGCTCGGCGGAAAAATAGCCTGCAAACAATGTGGCAGAACAATGACCGTTACAAGAGGCGGCAAGCACAAGGACGGTACACAGACGAGGTATTTTAGCTGTACCGGAAAATCTCATAACCGAGTGTGCAAAGGAACAAATGTTACACTGTATGCCGATAGCTTGGAGGATATGGCGTATCGACTTATTTCAGAGAAACTTGAAACGCTTAAAGGCTCGCGCAAAAAGGTTTCAACCGATAATTCAAACAAAATAAATTTGTTGAAAAACCGTATCAGTGAAATTAAGCTGTCGCAGGATAAGCTTGTGAATATGCTTTTAAATGATGAATTTGACAAGGCTATGATTGCTCTTTTGAACGAAAAGGCTAAAAAGTTGTCTGAGGAACGGCAGGAGCTTACCGAGCGGATTGAAACGCTTGAAAATGAGGAAAGCGAAATCATCAGTGTAATAAATCTGTCAAAAAAGTGGGAAACTGCAAATACAGAAGAACGCAAAGCGGTTTGCAATGTGCTGATACATAAAATATATATAGATGAGGACGGGACAGCGGAAGTGGTATGGAATATTTAAAACATTCCATGCCACTTGACATATGACAAGTGATGCGTTAAAATATACTTATGAGGTGGTGAACATGAAAAATCAACTTATTTTAGAGAAACAAGATATGACCTATTTATCGTGGTCGAAAATACGGAACTCCTCCGGCACAGCAGGTTCTTTTTTAAAATCTTACTCAGAACTGGGTGGAACAAAAACATATTATAAGCTATCAGATTATGATACCGTTAAGGGCATTGTCGGACATGAATGTGTAAATGAATTGATAGCAGACCGCCTGCTCTCCCTTCTTGGAGTGGAGCATCTCGGTTACCGTTTGATTCATGCGGATGTTATGGTGAACAATAAGGTGCTTGAAACCTATTTGTGCGCTTCCGAAGATTTTAAACAAAGAAATGAAAGCAAGGTTGCGCTTGACGCTTATTATGAAAGCGAAAAGAATGCGGAGGAAAGCCCAATGGAGTTTTGCGTGCGATTGGGATGGGAAAAATATATTTATGAAATGCTGGCGATAGATTATCTCATTCTCAACCGTGACCGTCATGGAGCAAATATAGAAGTGCTGCGCAATTCCCAAAAAAGAACCCTTCGATTGGCTCCGTTGTTCGACCACGGTATTTCCCTGCTGTCCCGCTGCCGCACAGAAAAAGAAATAGAAAATTTTGATGTTTTGGCGGATAAACCTGTTCAGTGTTTTGTAGGCTCTCGTTCAGCAAGGGACAATTTGAATTTGATACCGAAGGACAAGCTGCCGAAGTTTAATAAGCTGAAAATAACGGATAAAGATATGATACTGGACGGCTTGAAAAATGTAATTTCTCAAAAGTTGCAGGATAAAATATGGGATATGATATGGAGCAGGTGGTGTAAGTATGAAGATTTTTGCCATACGAAGTGACGCAGATAAACTGAAAACTCTCGGTTATTTAATTTATTATGAAAAAGAGAAATTGTTTTATATTGAACTGCCCGAAAATGCAGACCCGTGGGAAACTCCCTTGCTGCTTTCATCCTTTGCGGAAAAAAACATTCAGACAGTAAACTCATATTGGAGCAGAGTGTGGGTACAGCAGCGAATTGTACCGGCAGACAGGCAGAATTTGGGGCAAGTACTCAGAGATAACGATTTAAAGGAATATGACGAGTTTGAATTGCTGATGCTGTCAAACGGACGCTGCGCACAGGATGATTACTATTTGGAAATCGTAGATGAGAATGACCTGCCAAGCTCTGTACGAACTCGGTTTACCAAAAAAATAGAGGATGTGGTTCCGCTTGCTGATTTTCATTTGCTTGTGTTTTTTCGTAACGGCTTGGTAAAAAAATGCGATATAAGAGAGTTTTTTCACCAAAATAAGCAGTTGAAAGTTTTTCTTGAATTGTATAAGGAAATGTTTTATCATGTCCGTATCCAAAACGGCGGTTATGGCGTGTATTGGGAAGAAAATATGAGCATTGCGGATTTTGAACTATATAAGATAGGAGAAAAAGTACCGCTTTCCCTATCGGATTTTCGGAATTTCGTGACGCATCGCGTTATCAATACTGCGGAGGCGGCTGAAATTCTGAATTGTTCCCGACAGAACATTGACGACCTTGTTCGCAGGGACAGACTTCATCCGATAAAAACGTCCGATAAAAACAAAATGTTTTTAAAAAGCGAGGTCTTAAAGCGTAACTGGGAGTAGTCCGGCATTGCTAAAGTTTATCAGCAGTACAATAAAAATTTGGATGGCGGAAGTAGTATGGAATATTTAAAAACAGGAATAGGAATCATCATTTTTCCGAATGGATATAGCTTGCCATAGATGTCATTGATTTTAGATAAAAAATATGTTATACTGTCATTGAATGCAAGGAGCCGAAACGAGGTGAGATATATGGACTTTTTAATACTCAACAGGGATACTGTTGCGGCGGAATGGATAAATAATGAGCTTAAAGTTTTAGCCCACAATATGCTTCCGCTGTATCTGGATTTGACCGGAAATGTTCCAAAATGGCTGGAAACGCGCGCCATAGATTCTCACCGCGCAAATTCAAGATTGTTAAAAAAGGCTTTACGTCTTACGGAGCGAGACGATATTGGTTCTGTTTTATCCGTAAATGCTGTTACAATTACGGATAATTATTGGATAAAACCTATTGACAGCGACCTAAGTTACAAAGATGTCCGCTTTAACAATGATTATTTCGCTAATCTTGCCTTAACCGGAAATTATGACAGCTTTAACAGAGCCGCAAACAGTAAAATTTCGAGAACACCGGAGCTTACCAACACAGGCAGCTTTGAAAAATGCTGGAGGCTGATTAACGGCGAATGGTGGATGTATAAAAAGGCTAATCACGACGAAATGTTTTCGGAACTGTTCATATATCAGCTTGGTGTAGAATTAGGCTTTCATATGGCTGAATATAAGCGCGGAAACGGCGTTATAAAAACAAAAGACTTTACCGATAATGCTATTGTAAATTTTGAGCCTGCTTTTAATTTCATGAACGATAACGAGGATTATATTGCGACAGTAAATGCTCTCAGAGATTTATGCCCTAAGTGTATCGGAGATTATGTGAAGATGCTGTTTCTTGATACTGTTTGCGCGAATCCGGATAGGCATACCTTTAATTTTGGTCTTCTCCGAGATGCCGAAACGGGCGATGTTTTGGGATTAGCGCCGAATTTTGATAATAATATGGCTCTGATTTCAAGAGGTTATCCGAAAAATATCAAAAGAAAAAATGATGTGCTTGTGAGATTGTTGAATGAGCTTCTTGAATATGACAGCAGCTTAAAACAATATATTCCCGTGCTTACGGAAGAAATAATTTTGAAAACCATAAAATCCGTCGGTATGAGGGTAAGAAGTAAAGAGATAACAGAATTTATTATAAATGGGTATAATCAAATAAAAAAATAACGATTTGGAGGTGTGCGCGATGTGTGATAAAATTTATACAATAGATGATATAAAATCAGCTTTAAAGCCTGTATTTACAAGCTACAACATCAATAAAGCCGTTTTGTTCGGTTCATATGTAAAAGGATTGGCTAATGAAAAGAGCGATGTCGATTTACTGCTTGACAGCGGATTAAAAGGATTAAAATTTGTTGGTCTTATTGAGGATGTCAGAACTGCTCTTGATAAAGAGGTTGATGTTTTTGATGTGGCTCACATTATTCCCAACTCAAAAATATCAAATGAAATTAACAAAGATGGGGTTTTGATATATGAAAGATAAGATAATTGTAGAAAAGATATTAAAGTATATTTCAAAGATTATTAAATATACACAGAATACGGATTACGATAGTTTTATGAATGATTCAATTCTCATTGAAGCCTGTGTATTTAATCTAAGTCAAATAGGCGAACTCGCAAATAAAATTGATACAGAATTTGAAAAATCACACAGCGATATTCCATGGCGGGTTATGTACGGACTGAGAAATAAGATTGTCCACGACTATGAAGGTGTAAACTTTGTTCTTATATGGGATATTATAAAAAATGATTTACCCGATTTAAACAGTCAACTTGAAGAATTGTATAAACAAATATAAAACTTATGTGTGATAAAACTCAACTTGATATAATATTAAGACAAATCAGTGATTATTCAAAAGAATTGTTTGGTGATAAATTCAAAAATATAATCCTTTACGGTTCATGTGCTCGCGGTGATTATGATGAGGAATCTGATATTGACATAATGATTATGGTTGATATGCCGAAAGATGAGCTTTATAAGTACCGCAAATTTATAACTGATTTTTGCGCGGATTTAGATTTGGAAAATAACGTGTTTTTATCGCCCAAACTTCAAAGCCTTCCATTTTTTAACGAGTGGAAAAATACGCTTCCTTTTTATCAGAATGTAATAAAGGACGGTGTATTGTATGCCTAACGAAAACGAGTACAAATCCAGAATGTTCAAAAAAGGGTAACAGAGTATTTACATCAACGATAAAATTAGAGCTTGCCCCATATGGGACAAGCTCCGGTTATCCGCTTTATAACAATTATTTTTTCTATCAAAAATCTGTTTGAAATAGTCAGAATTGCCTCACCGAAACGCTGGAAATGTACGATTTCGCGCTGGCGCAGGTAGCGGATGACATCATTGACATCCGGATCGTCCGAAACGCGCAAAATATTGTCATACGTTGCGCGCGCTTTCTGTTCTGCTACAATCACGCAAGAACAAAGTTTACACCTTGACCGCCCGAAAACCGCATAACTAAGCCGTTTTTGGCTTTTCAAAAATTGTACGCGGTTTTTGTATGGTGCGATTTCGCAAGGACAACTTTCTTTAGAAATGTAGTAAAAATGCTGTATTTTTCGTTAAAAATTCCAATGAATCTCAATCGGTACATCTCTTGTTTTCGGTATTCGTTTTCCGACAGATACATAATCTATCAATGTTTCTACAGTTTCGCGGTTAAGATGTTCTAAATTAGTATATTGCTCAATAATTTCTCGGCGGTTATCGCCGCTTTTGAGTTTTTCCTCTAATTCGGACAACTGCTTTTCACCGTCTGCCACAGTACGCTCCAAACGCTCCTTATCGGCTGTAAAATCTTTTGTCAACGCGATAAAATCACTTTCGGTTATAATGCCTTTGGCTTTATCTACATAGGTATCGCGAATACATTTTGAGTATTCCTCAATTTTCTTTTTATAGATTGCCATATCGGAAAGCAAGCGTTTTTTCTGTTCCTCAATATTGTTTGCAAACTCGATATTACGCTCCAATTCATCTTTGTCAAGGTATTCGTCGGACAGACGCGCCAGTTCGCCAATCACCATTTTTTCTAATCTGTCTACAGAGATAAAAGAGCCTGCGCAAGCGTCCTTTGAAACGTGTTTATTTGCGCATTGAAGATAATGCTTGCCCTTGCTTTTATGCGAGCGCATAACATATCCGCAATTCGCGCATTTTGCTTTTTTTGCAAACAGTCCAATCGTACCGACTGAAAAAGGCTTCGCGCGTTCCTTAATCATTGACTGTACTCTGTTCCATAAGTCCATATCTATAATAGGCTCATGCGTTCCCTCTACGACATACCATTGCTCACGCGGACGCGGCTTGTTTTGCTTCGTCTTGTAGGATATACTGCCGTATTTGCCTTGTACCATATTACCGATATAAATTTCATTCGTCAGCATATTGGAAATCGCAAAGTATTTCCACAAGGTACTTTGTTTGCTTTTAGGTTGCTGATACCGCAAACCTTTTAAGCGTTTATACTCTGTAGGGTTAGGTATTCCTCGGTCGTTGAGCATACGCGCAATGGTAGTCTTGCCGTAACCTTGCGAAAATAAAGTAAATACTTCTCGGACTACTTCGGCGGCTTCCTCATCAATAATCAGATGTCCTTTATTGTCAGGGTCTTTCTTATATCCGTAAAGCGCAAACGCTCCGATATGAAAACCGTTTTGACGTCTGTTTGTCAGAACGCTTTTTATATTTTCGGACATATCCTCTAAATACCATTCATTGACAAGTCCGTTGATTTGCCTTGACTTTTTGTTTCCCTTATTGTCGGTATCGGCGTTGTCAACAATGCTTACAAATCTAATACCCCAAATCGGGAAAAGTCCATGTATGTACTTCTCGACCAATTCAAGCTCGCGCGTAAAACGTGATTGAGTTTTGCATAATACAATATTAAATTTTTTCTGCTCCGCGTCCTGAAGCAAACGATTAAATTCGGGACGTTTTCTGTCTGCGCCCGCATAATCGTCATCACTGTAGATGTTGTAAAGTTCCCACCCCTGTTCCATAGCGTATTGCAATAGCATAGCCTTTTGATTTTGTATGCTGTTGCTATCGTCGGTTTCAAATTGTTTGTTCCTATCTTCTTCGGACAAGCGGCAATAAATAGCGACTTTCATTTTATCATATCTCCTTAGAGATAGGACAAACCGTTTCTATATGTATTATAGCATAACGTAAATAATTTGTCATTATTTATCACCTAACTTTACCGATTTATTTTTTTCTGATAAGTTTATCAGTTCTATAAATTTTTGCGTGAATTGACTTGTCGAGATGGATTTTCCGTTTTTGAAAACGCTTTTGCAAATTGTATTGTCTGCCATTGTTAAAACCTCCTTATATAATAGACTGCTATATTATATGAGTTATGGCAAGTCCGTTATTTCTTGGCTTTATTATATTGACGATAATTTATAATATTTTTCACTTCGCCTGTTTCATCTGTGATTGATATTGTTTTTTCATATATTTGCGGAGCATTGCCTATAATTTCCTGTACTTTTTCCTCTGTGGTCGTAAATATTATCGGACGCTTAATTTTGCGCGAAGTTCGGTATATATTAAATCCCGCTGGATATAGGGCTAAACGCCCGCCCTTTATGATAGCTTTTTTCTGCTTTTTACCCTGTTCGTCTGTTGCTTCCACTTCGCGTATATCCCTACCTTTTGTTATACCCGCGTTTAACGCTTCGGTTAATTCCATATCGCCTAAATATGCTGTAAGGTATAATCCTACATTGTCTATCCCTTTTAGGCTCTGCGTCTTAGTAAATCCCTGTTTCCATATTCTCGCTATATCATCATTGGGAATAAATGGGGCTTTTTTAGGGAAGCAAAACAAACAATGTAAATGCCACGCTCCGCGTGCCTGTGGTTCTGCCGCTATAATGTATTCTACTTTCGGATAACCTTGTTTTTTCAGATAATAACAAAATCTTTGCCAAAATCTGCGGTAATCCTCATAAAGCCGCACAGTGTCCGTCATATTCTCTGAGTAGGTTAGAGTAACCCATAAAGCATTATTCGGGTTTGTAAGGTTGCAATTTATTAGTCCGCGCAATCTCGCAAGGCTCTGTGCTACACTTGACTTGTCATTTATTCTGCTTTCCTTGTGCTGAAAATTCTTGATTTCTCCTGTGATTTTATCTACATAGATATCAGCCGACAGTTTTTCAATCGGACAGCCGACAGGCTTATAACGCATATATCTGACTTCAATAATATTTCCGCACTGTTTAACAGTAACAAAGGTATCGGGTGTACTAGGTCTTATATCATCTATTCTGCTAATGTTCATAAAATATTAAATCAATGCGCCGACTGCGTCGGCGGGCGGCTCGGCAGTTTTCGCTTCGCTTCACGGCCCGCGCCTCCGCTATCGGTTCATTTTGCCTTTCTTACCATTTTATCAAGTTTGTCAAAATCCTTTACTACAACTTTTATACGCTCAATACCTTTTCCCTCTATGAGTAAATACCCTTCGCCTGTGTCGTTCTGCTCATTCATCAACTCGGTATATCCGTCAAACAACATTCGCTTTCCCTCTGCGTCCAAATTTCCCATTCCAAAACGACACTTGAAATTGAAACGCGCAGAACCAAAGTAAGTGCTATCTGCCCGCTGAACACCTACCAAAATATGGTAATTAAATGCTCGGCTTATCTGAATTAACTCCGCCAGTTTGGAAATCATATCTTCGCGAGTTTTTTTATCTAGAGAAGTTACAAATGAAGCCCATTCATCAATCACTAAGTATTGCGGTGTTGGTGACGCTATTCCGCGCTCCTGCTGTTTCTTAAAAAATCTATAAAAATTATTCATTCCCTCTACGCAATCCTTGTATGAATAGTACAGCGGAGAGTCTGAAAATTCCTGAAAATCGTAATTCTTAAAATCCAAAATATGGAAAGTGGCTGATGGTTGATGTTCCCCGATTTTGGCTATTATGGCTTTCATCAAGACCGTCTTGCCGCTGCCGGTATTGCCACATATTATCGCGTTTATAAGGTTGTCAATAGTTATGTTACTTCCTAAATTTTCATCATCAAGAGTAATTTCAGCAGGTTTATAATATTTTTTTGGAGTTACAAAAATGTCGGTTGTTTTCCCTCGTTTGCACAACCGCATATCACTAATACGCACATCAAGAGCCTGTTCCAATGCTTCTGCGTTGTTCATAAACATAGTGCAGGTAATATCTTTATTCTTTACATTGTAAATATATTTATGTCTTTGATACGGTTTTACAGTACGCAATTCGGGAAACTCGTCAGTTTTATTCTTTATATCGTGTCGGCGGCATACTTTATTAAATTTTTGTCTAATTCTCGGCGGACAACGCAGAAGCTGAACAAGGCAAATCAACCCTGTAAAAACAACCGTTAGTATCATAATATCTAATATGGTATGCGTATAGTGCATATCTAAAATCAAAGACGGAATATGTGAATATAATAAATTATTTCTCATACACCACAATATTAGTATCATAATTAAGTATGTTGCTAAGGTTATCCAGTATTTTTTATATGTATTTATGAAGTGTAAAATTTTCTGTTTCATAATGTCTCGTTCCTTTCATATCTCAGCTATGGGCGGGGTAATTCCCCGCCATAACCGACTGCATAAAGTTATTTTTGTGTCTGCACAAGCTCAATTCCGCTTGCTGTACCCGTTGTTACAATCTTATTATTACTGCTGTAAGAATTGAAAACACCGTCAATCAATTTCACCCATATGGGTTTTAGCGTTGAGCAAGCATTGACTATATCACTGTCAGAAACTTCTGCAAGTGCGTCTTCCTCGCACGTTACTGTAACTACTATAGTTTCAAAGCAATGTGCAGGAGATATAAGCGGGTATTTATACCCAATAGGCGTATCGCTTACGCGTTCCTTGTTCTCATACTGATAAAAAGCCTGTCTGCCGCCCAATATGAATTTAGGACTACCATTATATAGTTCTGCCGAAACTTTAGGCATTGTCATTTTTCTCCTTTCTGCCAGCGTATCATGAATGACTGGCAATATATTTCAAAAATATTCTTGACATTTTACATTATATAATATATAATGTCATACGTAAATGACGTTTTTATTACATTTCAAATTTATATTAGGAGGTTTTGTCGTATATGTATGACACAAAAGAGCTATCAAAAATAGCACAAAGAATTCGCAAGCTTAGAAAAGATAGATATAGTAAATATCAAAAACAGGAAACCGAAAAGGACAAAAAATATGCTTGTTGTAAAAGTCAAGAAACATTAGCAGAAGCATTGAACGTTGAACGTCGTACTATAATGTCGTGGGAAACCGGTAAATCCCAACCCTCATTAGACTATCTGATTGCACTGTGCAACCTTCTTGATTGTAATATTATGTATTTTCTAGGGGGATACGACGATACCGTACTGGACACAGTTGCAGCGGCGGCTCATTTTTCAGGAATTTCATCAAAAATTATATGTTATGGATTGGAGCATCGTGACTTTCTTGACTGCTTGAATTATTTTATGGATCCCGAAAATTGTTCGTCGTTGTTTAATAACGTTACATTATCGTATTGGAAAGCGTTTATGATTAGTCAAGAACTTTCAGAAATTGAAAAACCTTTTAAAGATAAGGTTTTTAATATATTTAGTGAGTTCTGTGCTGTTATGCCATATGATAAAATTGAAATAGAGGAATATACGGAATTTTTAATGGAGAAACTTCCCGAAAATAGTTTTAGTGTTTCTGCTAAATGTTCCGATAATAAAATAGGTCTAAAGGATTCATTATCTTTTATAAAATATCGTGAATATGTGCCAAATTCGCGTTTTAAATATAGGGAATTTATAAATTACTTAGCAAACTATACTTTCAAACCATTCTTTGATATAGCAAAACTTGAATTACAGAAAGATAAACTTGCGAAAGGCTTTATAGCTTTATTTGAACAATATCTTTCGGATATAGAGTAACATCGTAGAGGATAAACAAAATAATATGAAATTTGTTATTTCACAAGATAAAAGCAATATGATTATTTTAACCAAATTTTGCCGCTATGTTTAGCATAGCGGCAATTCATTTACTGTTTTCTTTCAAATTGTTATACTGCTCCAACTCTGTAATCAAGTGCATGATAAGTTGAACCTGTTCATCTGGCAGCACAGACATGTGAAATTCCATATAACAATTCAATATTCTTTCTCAAATATTTAAGTTGTTTAATCACATAGTCTTTCACCATTGGGGCGAACATCAGAGAAAAACGAATAAATATCATTATCCGATATATCTCTTACAAGCGTGTCAGTTGTTATATTCTAAAGTCTTAAATACGGATATAGCCCCCGAATTACTTTTGCAAGATTTAATCGCTGTGTATCGTTAAGGTTATTTATTAAGCGGTCAAGTTCGTCTTTGTCTTTATCCGAGTTCTGAACATTCGCAATCAGCAAATTGTCAATGCTTACATGAAGTTGTTCAGAAATGGCAATAAGCACAGACAAAGACGGAATTTTCAAGCCTTTTTCTATCTCGTAGATATAGTGAGGGTTTACATCTATAAGTTCCGCTAATTGTTCCTGCGTCAATTTTAATAACTTTCTGTTGTTTTTTATTGCTATACCGAGATTATTTATATTCATATACAAAACCACCTATATACTTATGTTACTAAATATATTATATTGCTTTTAGCTATATACATACACTATCTTAAAAACACAAATAAATTGTTGCTTTTAGATATATTTTGTGATATAATAAAATAAATTTCATTACTTAATTCAAGTAATTGTAAAATTAAAACAGATAGCAGGAGGAAACAAAAATGTTAAACAAGGACAAAACAAAAGGCTTTTTGGCAGGGGTAATCAGTGCAACGCTGATTGCGGGAACGGTGGCGGTATTCGCTTCGCCTGTGGAAACGGCAATCAATGTAGTTTACGACAACTACCGTATCATCATTGACGGCGCAGACAAGTCAAACGCTCCCGATGACAGTAAACCGTTTGTATATAACGGACGCACCTTTGTGCCGCTCCGTTATATTGCGGAAAGCATGGGCAAAAAAGTTTTATGGGACGGAGATACTTCAACAATTTACATTAACGACGAGGGCAATTCCAGAGAAGATGTCTATTTTGCAACACAAGGATATGAAAGCGCAGATAAAGGTATTTATTTAGATGGAGAAGAAAAAACGGTTTATTTGGGTTACAATAGCGACTATGGAACGAAGTTTGAGGAAAATAATAAGAATCATTATCAGAACATGATTGCTTTTAACCTAAATAGGCTTGCTAAGAGCGTTTCCGGAACTGTAGATATGAAAGATGCGAAAAATGATTCTCTTGAGGGAAAAATTGTGTTTTACGATCAAAATGACAATGTGCTGTACCAAACGCCAATGTTAAGGAAATCAACAACTCCTATTCCGTTTGAATTTCAAACTTCGGGGGTTCTTCAACTGAAAGTCGCATTTGTCGCCACAAATTTGTATGAAACATATAATTTAAAAATTAGAGATTTCAGATATTCAAAATAAAACAGACGCAAAAGCTGTATGAGATGTTTCATACAGCTTTTTGCCCGAACGGGAGGTATGAAAATGAAAAAAATCTTATGCGCTCTGTTGTGCGTGGTATTGTTAGTGCCGTTTATACCTTTTATAGAAATTTCGGTATTTGCCAAAACAGATGAAGAATTGATTGCTTCAAACGAGATTGAATTTTTTGTCACAGAAGCAGACGGTTCTTGGTGGAATGTAACATATCCCGCTAACGGTACTATAGGCAATAAATATCTAAATGAAATAATAGAGGGCGTACAATTAAGAGGAATAAGGATTGATAAAGTCAGCGATTTTCGTTATCAGTTAATTCCCGAAACTCAAGAACAAAAAGACTTGATTTGTGGATATAAAACTGTTGATGATATACTGGGTATCAGACAAGTACACAAATTACAAGCCTTTTTAAACGATGTTGACAGTCCTACGGCTAATGCGCGAATAGAAGCCGAGCAAAAGCAAGCAGAAGAAAGGAAACAAGCCGACAGAACAGAACTCGGAAGAAAAAGCACTAATAGGTGGGCTGATGTAATAAATTCTTATGTTTATGACAACGGAAATAATACTTTTAATGTTGTAGATTATAATAACAAGGAAATTACTGTAAGTACATATAACAACGATTACAGCTTACTTGAAACAAAATCCATTCCTTTTGAGCTTGATAAATTCGGCGGTTTTTATTCGGGCAAAAAATATAATTATATAGCATTTGGTCAAAATAATGATGAAGAAAGCAACAGCAAAGAAGTTATACGAATTATTAAATATGATAAAAATTTCAACCGAATTGCGCAAGTGTCTGTAACTGATTGCTATACGACCGAGCCGTTTAACGCAGGAAGTTTGAGAATGTGTGAAAATGGAAATACACTGTTTATTCACACATCAAGAAAACGCTATTTGTCAGAGGACGGGCTGCGTCATCAGTCGCAGCTTACCATTATATTAGATACCGATAAAATGACAGTCGAGAATGATTTGGGTGCTTTTCAGCCCAACCACGTCAGCCATTCATTTAATCAGTTTGCAATATATGACGGAGAGAATTTTGTATTGTTAGATCTTGGAGACGCATACCCCCGAAGCGTTGTATTGAATAAATATGAGGGAATGAACCCCGAAGAGTGGTTATCTGAATATTACGGCAGAGCAGTTTTAAAATATACCCCTACGAATTTATTTGTAATTCCCGGTGAAATCGGCGCAAACTGCACTGGTGTTATGGTAGGCGGTTTTGATTATTCCGACAAGAATTATTTAGTTGCTATGAACAAAACCGACCATAGCAAGGTTACAGAATACACCTCATATGAAATGAAAGGTCTTGATTATGATGAAAGAGATATTGTTTTACTTGTAAGCAGTAAGGATAATACTGACATATCAAAAGTTAAGCAGGTGCGATTAACAAACTATATCGGCAAACAACAATTTGGCAGTAAACCATATCTTGTGAAATTGTCAAACGATAGATTTTTAGTTTTGTGGGAAGAACTTGAATATATTACTCCTACCAAAAGAGACGGTAATAGGGTTACTTATGTAACCACACAAGGAAGTTCAAGTTTTACAGAAAGTAGTGATTACGGTCCAACCAAATGCACAAGCAATGGCGTTAAATATGTTCAAGTAAACGGTGACGGTGAAATTATTTCAGATATAAGAACAAGAAATGATATAAAATTGTCAGGCGATTGTCAACCCACGCTGATTGGCAATGATTTAATGTGGTATATAGACGGACAAGACGGAAGAAAGTTTTATACTTTAGACTTAAATACTGCGCTGATAACTGTCAAATTAAACGGACAACTTGTAAACTTCGATCAACCGCCGACTATCATAGACGGACGTACACTTGTACCACTTCGTGCCATATTTGAAGCATTGGGCGCAACGGTTGAATGGAACAGTGAAACTCAAACAGTTACTTCTAAAAGAGGAAGTACAAGCGTATCACTAAGCATTGACAGTAAAACTATGTATAAAAACGGTAAAGCCGTTACACTTGATGTTCCCGCACAGCTTATAAATGACCGTACACTTGTACCCGCGCGTGCCATTGCAGAAGCATTCGGTTGTGATGTTGATTGGGATAGTGATACAAAAACAGTAATCATAAAAGAATAAAAATTTTTAAGGAGTATTTATTATGAAAAATCTATTAAAATCAATCGGTCTTTCCGTTGCACTCACGCTTTCCCTTACAGCGTGTACGGCGGCAAATGAAGCGAAAAACAATGTGGAAGCAAGCAATAACGGTATCACTGTTACAGTGAACAATTCCGCCGTTGCGTTCGACCAAGAGCCGATTATCGAGAATGGACGCACGCTTGTACCTGTTCGAGCTATTTTTGAAGCATTGGGCGCAAGCGTTAACTGGGACGGCGACACGCAGACGGTAACATCTAAGAGGGGCAGTATCAATATTGTGCTGACGATTGGCAGTAATATGATGAGCAAAAACGGAAAAGACATTGAAATTGAAGTTCCTGCGCAAACGGTAAATGACCGCACCGTTGTTCCAGTAAGAGCAGTCGCGGAAGCGTTCGGGTGTAATGTTGATTGGGACAACGGTACACAGACAGTCGTTATCAGCGAAACAGAAAATACATCAAATGAAATAAATCTAAATCATACATATACAACACGATTGAGCGAGGTCGATAAAGTTACCTGTCCGACATTTTCCTTTGATTATTCCGATAATTGGACAATTACAAAGGAAGAACTTCACTCTGATGATGATGTACGGGAAGTAACAATCTTAAACAATAATCGCGGCGTCACCATCACTTATCTGGAGTGTAGTATCAATGGTGAATATGGCAGTGTAGAAGCGCAATATGAAATTTTGAAAGCAGCAGATTCTCAATTCACGCCAAGCTATTTCGAAACGGATAGCGGCTTTGAGGATATTCTCGGCAAATTTATGGTCGCCAGAGTTGCTACAGTAGCTGATAAGCTCGCGCGTGGCGATGATGATTTTATCCCGTTTGATATTAAGGTAGAACAATATGCAGTCTTACCACAGTCATGCATTGGTACGGCTTACGGGAGAGCATTGCCCGGTATGTATAAAGTAATGTCATTTGAATATCCTATAGAACAATATGCGTTTATCGCAAGCGCACCGGAGGGCGGCTTTACTGACGAAGAAAGAGCGGAAGTTGTCGCAATTTTATCAAGTTTTCGTGAAGTGTAATTATTCTTAACATAAATACAACCGCCTATGGTTTTGTGCCGTAGGCGGTTTTGCGTTAAATCAATTCAATGTAGTTTTGTCTGCCGTAGAAAAAGCGGACAACATAAACGAAATTTTTCGCTTCGTCAATACGATATATCAACACATAGTTATTGATTACCACTTTTCTATATCCGTCATTATGTAAGCGGGAATTATGGCAATGCGCATACATAAACGGATTGTCCGCAAGGTCAACATAGCTTTCTTCAATCTTGCCGAGCAGATTTTTTGCGGCTATCGGATTTTTCAGCAAATTTACAATATAGTTTAAAACATTGTCAATATCGTTGTGCGCTTCATCAGATACAATCACATCATATTTCATATTTGCTCCTAAGTGTATCAACGGACTGCTTGGCGGTCATAACGCGTTTATCGCTAATCGCCTTTTCGCCCTGCTTGATTTTTCCGTAAATATCATTCATATATGCCATTTTCTCATAGGCTTCTATGCTCATAATCACCATATCGCCGTAGCCGTTTTTGGTAATAAACATAGGTTCGTCTATGCTATGACATTTTTCCGATATTTCGCTTGTGTTTTTCAAATCTTTAATAGGAATAATTTGTGGCATACTATCGGCCCCTTTCGTGGCATTATTATACCATAATTATACCACACAGTCAAGAGATTTATTCTTATTATTGAAAATACAGCACTTGAAAACGGCTTGTCCTATCATTTTATTATTTGGTTGTCCTTACAAGGTCGCAGCACTCTATTTTCCGCATTTCAAAAACGTAGTGTTTATGCGGGTTTCAAGGCTGGTTGTTCTTACAAAATCGTAGCTTCTGCCGCTAAATCCTCGACCAAATCAGCGATAGGGTCTCCTTTTACCGCGATTGATGCGGCATTAAACGGAAAGCCTGCTGCTGCCGCAGGATATACACCGCGACCGTGGTCGATGAAATATGCGCCCATTGGGCTGTTTTCAATTTCAGAGGTGGTCGCAGTCTTGGCGAGCTGTGTAACTATAGCGCCCACGATTTCCAAATGCGCAAGTTCTTCCGTACCGATATCTGTCAAAAGTCCTTTTGTCACGCCGTCAGGCATAGAAAAGCGCTGGGACAGATAGCGCAAGCTTGCCGCCAGTTCACCATCCGGACCGCCGTATTGGGAAATAATATAACTTGCCAGTTTTGGATTGGCATTTTTGATTCTTACCGGGTATTGCAATTTCTTTTGATAACTCCACATAGGGTATGGTTCCTCCTTTTAAAATTTGTCCCAGGGCCACGGCTCGTCAATCCAGTTCCAATAGTTCATGTCCTTGGAATCAACGGCGCGGATGGGTGCGTACTTCTTTTCATATTCCTTGCGGTATTCCGTAGCTTGGTCTGCCATCTTGTGAAACATGGCGATAGCGTCCTTGTCGTAGGGGTGTGTATCAAGATATAAGTTCCATTCATATGCGGCAAAGCTGTAAGCCTGCAGCTTTTGGAGCAATGCTTCCCGTTCACTCATAGATTGCATCCCTCCATTTTCTTGTATTCTCTTCCGTAAACACCCAGCGGCTTGTCTAAATCCGGAAAGATTGTTCCGCGTCCGAACCCTTCTTCGGCGGAATAGATATTTCGCATATCTGCCTGCTGTATCGGTACATACGCATATCCGGGCATCGGCATGGAAGCAAAGCATAACATATTGTTTTCTGTAGCCAAAGGTCTCATCCTTTCTTTAAATTTTTAAGAGCATGACAAATTTTGATAAAATTCTTCGCTCGTTAACATAATATGCCGCGGTATAGAATTATGTGAGGGACAGAAAAAACCGTGTGCAAAACTCAAACTTGAATTTTGCACACGGCGTATAAAACATTTATACTGCTTACTTAGCCCAACCGCTGTCGGTCAGTAACTTTTCCACCTTTTTTATTGACGTTTGACAATCAGCGCGTAAAAAATCTCTATAAGCACCTTGTTCTTTCTCTATGTTTTTCAGCAAGGTTGGAATTTTCCTATCCATTTCCCAGCGGAGTATATAGAAATCATTGTCATTTTCGGATAGTTCACCATATAATTCGTTGTATCTTTCTGCGTTTTCCGGCAAACGCATTCTTGTCAGTAACTCCGCGTATTTTTGCTGTAATGTTGGCATATTACATACTCCTTTTCTGTTTATTATTCTGCTGAGTTATAGTAGTTTTACCGGTTGCGCAAGACCCAAGTAACAGATGCTATTTTTTGGTTATAATGCCAAAATACATCTATGTCGGGGGAACCCTTCTTTTTGTAGCTTGATACTGCAAATCTGTGTACTTTTTTTATGGTATTATCAATAATTTTCGTATCATACTCAGTATGTCCGTCATACCATTTCCATCCCATTTTTTCTATGGCGGTTTTATACTTTCTATAGTCGTCAAACGAACAGGCTTTGTAACTGTAATCATGATATAGACATCCTGCAATTTTTTCCTCAACATTTTGATAGTTCAATTTAGCATTGGGAACCAGGTGCTCGAATCTTGGAATTTCTGTTCCGGGATAGTATATACAGTTATGTGCCTGTGTCTTTAAACCGTCAAGAGTTACAATATCAGCTAGTGAAAGATTGTGCCATGCTTTAGTTTGATCACATTCCTGCATAGCTTCAAAATATAGTCCTCGAGAAATGAATGAGTTGATTTGATTGACATTTGCAGTAATATCATCATAGACTGCGGTCAAAGAATATATATAATTATCGTATTTTTCTTGAGCCTGAGTCCTTAAACTGTCAAGGATGCCTATATCGGTTTGCGAAAGATTGTGCCATGCTTTAGTTTGGTCGCATTCTGCTATTGCCTCCAGGTACATACCGTCTGTAATAAACGAATTGATTTGGCATACATTTTCGTAAATATTGTCATACCCCGATGCAGTGACTGATACAACCGTAATTGTCATCATTATTGCCGTTGACAATACCGCACACGCACTCCTTCTCCACCGCTTTTTAAATACATTTTTCTTCATACAAGCTACCTCCACAAATTTAATTTTTAGAGTATATAACTCTTATTAGTTACATTATAGAGTTTATAACTCTAATTGTCAATAGCATTTTTAAATTCTTTTATAATTATCTCAAGAGGTGATTCGTGTGAAGTATAATGAAAGAATCAGAGAAATCAGAGAAGAGCGTGTCTTGACACAGCAAACGGTGGCAAACTTGCTGCATATCGGACAAAGGACATACGCGGATTATGAAAGCGGCAAGACGCGAATTCCGGTAGACAGTCTGCTAATCCTTGCAAAATTTTATAATGTATCTTTGGATTACATTACCGGAGCGAGTGATATTCCAACAGAATATCCGCAAAGATAAAACGGAGGCGATATTGGAATTTTCATAAAAATTCCAATATGCTGTTGTTTTTTCCTTTCAGGTATAATATAATAATACAATGAGAAAATGGTACAAGACTTGTAAATGATAGTTTGCATCGGCGAAAGGAAGTGTACTTATTGAAAGAGAAAGAACGTGGTCAAGGTCAAACCTTTTTGAAAGGCGCGTTGGTGCTTGGGTGTGCGAATTTAATTGTAAAAATAATCGGCGCGCTGTTTAAAGTTCCGCTGTACGACGTACTGGAAGAGAGCGGCAGCGGTTTGTTTAACGTTGCGTATCAAATCTATACCTTTATGTTTATAATTGCGACAGCGGGATTCCCGATTGCAATTTCCAAAATGGTAGCGGAGAGTATCGCAAAAGGGGACCAGCGTGACGCGAAACGAATTTTTGAAACAGCGTTTTTACTGCTTGGTATTATCGGTATCATCGGCAGTACGGTTTTGTTTACCTGTGCGCGTCCGCTTGCGAATATGCTGGGTAATTCAGATGCGGATTTGGTGATTCAGGCAATTTCTCCGGCGGTATTCTTTGTCGCTATGGTGTCTGCGTTCCGCGGATATTTTCAGGGACGGCAGAATATGTATCCTACCGCAGCGTCCGAAATTATCGAAGCGTCTGCCAAATTGGGCATTGGCTTGGTACTGGCAATCTTTGCCGCAAACATGACCGTCAATCCGGCGCTTAACGCTATGGCGGATTGGGCAGGCAGGCAAGTGATTTCCTCGGATGTACAGCTCCAGTTTGAAGCGTCCGGCGCAATCTTAGGTGTGACGGTTGGAACGCTCCTGTCTTTCCTGCTGTTGCTGACTGTGTACGCATTTCAGCGGCGGAAGAGGGAGAAGCTGCCGGTCATCAATGCCAGAAGCAAGTGGAGCATTTTAAAAAACCTTGTGATAATTGCGATACCGATTACCATCGGCGCATCGGTTTCCAGTTTAACAAGTTTGATTGACCTGGCAACCGTAATGAACCGTTTACAGGTCAATCCGGCGGTATTTGACAACTACAATTACCTCTTTGCCGAGGGGACAGAGTTTGCGAAAAATGCCGTGGATAATGCTTGGACAGCGGCACAGATTTTAGAAAAAAAGGCAAATTCTCTTTACGGTATGTACACCGGACAGGCGATGACGATGTTCAATCTGCCGCTAACCTTGGTGGTGGCGCTCGGGATGAGTGTTGTGCCAGCAATTTCCGCTTTACTGACGAAAGAAGATAAGCTTGGGGCGAGAAAAATGACGGAAAGTGTATTGCGCATTACCGGACTTTTTGCAATGCCTTGCGCGATTGGAATGAGCGTACTTTCCGAGCCGATTTTAAGTTTTCTGTTCCGCAATCCGGACGGCGCAATGGTATTGCAGAAACTTTCCATCGCAGTTATCTTTGTTTCCATGGTTTCGGTTACCAATGCTGTTTTGCAGGCTTACGGCAAGGTATATTATCCGGTGGTCAATATGATTGTCGGCGGTGCGGCAAAGGTAATTATCAATTACTTTTTCATTCCTGTCTGGGGAATCGACGGCGCGCCGATTGCGACGATTGTTTGTTATGCGATTATTGCTGTTTTGAATATTGCGTGTATTATTCGGGTAGTAAAAATCAAATATAATATCATGGATATGATTATCAAGCCGCTTCTGTCGGCGCTGATTATGGGTCTTGCCGCATGGGGAATCGCGGGTCTGCTCGGCGGAGTAATTTCTTCGGGCAGATTGTGTACGGTAACGGCAATTTGCGTTGGCGGAATCGTTTATGTACTCGCTATCTTCCTGCTGCGCGCAGTGCGGAAAGAAGATGTTCTCATGCTGCCTAAGGGAACCATGCTGGCGGGAATGTTAGAGAAAATGAAATTATTGAAATAGCACAGAAGTAATAGGAGAAAAAACATATGAAAAACGAAAAATACGACTTTCAGGATTTGGTTGAAATTATTGAAAAGCTGCGCGCCCCCGGCGGATGCCCGTGGGACAGAGAGCAAACGCACGAAAGTATCAAGAAAAATCTGATTGAAGAAGGCTATGAGCTGATTGAAGCGTTGGAAAGCGGAGACGGCGCGAAAATGGCGGACGAGAGCGGTGATTTACTGCTGCAAATCGTCTTTCATGCCAACATCGGCAAGGAAGCGGGCAAATACGACATTTTGGACGTGACGGACGCGGTTTGCCGCAAAATGATTCACCGTCACCCTCATGTATTCGGCGATGTCAAGGCGGATACCTCGGAGGAGGTTTTGCGCAACTGGGACGCAATTAAGCGCGATGACCGCGAGCAAAAGACAATTGCGGAGGATTTGGCGGGAATTTCATCTTCTCTGCCGTCTCTGATGCGGACGGAAAAAGTGCAGAAAAAGGCGGAGAAAAACGGCTACCTGTTCGGCAATCCGGAGGACGCCGCAGACGGAGTTGCGCGGATGCTCAAGGCGATTGCAAACGGCGCGGACAGCAAAACCGCAGAAATGTATATCGGTAAGGTTTTGTTTGATGTTGTATCTGCCGCGCGCGCCGTCGGCGTTGAACCGGAACTGGCACTGAGTAAGGAAACGGACGGATTCATAGAGGAATTCGCGAAATTTGAACAAGAGAGGAAGTAACCAATGCGTTTGGATAAATATTTAAAAGTGTCCCGTCTGATTAAACGCCGCACCGTCGCAAACGAAGCCTGCGACGGCGGACGCGTTAAGGTAGGCGGTAAAGTAGTGAAAGCCTCCTATGACGTTAAAGTGGGAGATGAAATAGAGATTACTTTCGGCAGTAAGACGCTGGCGGTACGCGTCACGGAGGTAAAAGAGACCGTGGCGAAAAACGACGCCGCGACCTTATACGAAGTGATTGTGTAGACGTTAAAAAGCGGCGAAGCCTGTTGAGCTTCGCCGCTTTCCGCTCCATACATTAGAAAACTTCGGATTTGCTGGATACTTGTTCGGCATAAAACTTGTTCCGTATAGTCCATTGTGATTCCTCCTGTAAAATTTTTAATCACAACCCCTTGCAAACAGGAGGTACACAGTGTATAATATTTATGTATGCTGTCTGCGAGGACGGTTGTGTATGTGGGGAGTGGCTGATACTTTGCGAGTGATAAGCCACTTCCGCTTTTTATTTTTTTCGGTTTTTTAATCGTTCCACTGCCTCCTCACTAAAGAGATAGTTTCTTTTCCCCGCCTCTCTCATTTCAGCCGGAGAAAACTGCATCGTTTTTGCCAATCGTAGCAAATAGCTTGGATTGATTTCGAGTATCTCCGCCACCTCCTTTGTAATAAATACTTTTCTTACGTCCGACATACGACGCAACCTCTCTTTCTTTTTATTATATTACGTCGTATGTCGTATGTCAATACATACGACTAAAATTTTATATTTAACTATGTTCATTTTCTGTTTGCCCAGAAACGAACCTCGTCGACGCAAAGTACGTTAAGCTCCATTTTTGTCAAGAGTGCAAAAATATACGCCCACTGCCTTGCGTCTCCTCTTCCCAAAAAGTCACGCGCTTTGCGCAGGACTTTTTGGGAGCCTTACGGGAACACCCCAAGACCCCGTGCGCCATACGTCGCTAAGTACGCCTGCGGCTCCCTTGCGGCGCAAGCGCCGCGAGTTCTCTAAGGTATGGTAACTATTCCATTTAGATGCCCTTACATCAAAATCATTTTTACCATACGATAGAGGAATCCGCGCCGAAAGGCGCCAGAGGGGGTGGTCAAGGAGGGGGGAACTAAGGTTTTCTTTCCCCCTCCTTGTGTCCCTCTTTTGGTTCGTTTTCTCGGACAAGCGAGAAAATGAACATATTAAATTTAAATAATAAAATTTTGTTTCTTTGCAAAAGAAACAGCGGAAAGAAAATTTTCCAAAAATGTTCTTTTTGCCCCTTTTTTCGGACAAGCGAAAAAATAAATAATAAAGTACTTGACAGATACGAATTGAATGTTTAAAATAGAATGTGTATCTTTTCGTTTTAAATTCAAATGTCGAACATAATGTTCGGCTTCCATGAATAAAAACTGACAACAACAAAATGGTTATAGGAGGTGTTTAAAATAACAACATTGGACATTATACTGATTGTTTTATTGGCGGTTGCGATTGTCGGAATGTTTCTGACGTTCAAATACGGTTATTCCTATCGGAAAAAAGTAGCCGAGGATAAAATAGGCAGTGCCGAAAATGAGGCGGAGCGCATTTTGCGCACGGCTAACGAACAGGCAGCCGCTGCTGCGGAAAATAAGAAAAAAGAAGTTCTGCTTGCCGCAAAAGAGGAGATACATAACGAACGCGGCGAGTTAGAAAAGGAAATTAAAGAAAGACGAAACGAAATTCAGCGTCAGGAGAGAAGAATACAGCAAAAAGAAGATGCTGTAGACAAAAAAGCACAGGCGTTGGAAAAGAAAGAAGAAAAAATTCAGCAAAAGTATCAGGAAGCGGAAGAAACACAAGAGAAGTTAAATCAAATTAAAGAAGAACATTTGGCGCAATTAGAGAAAATTGCCGGAATCACTGTGGAGCAAGCAAAGGAATATTTGCTCAAGCAAATCGAGGAGGAAAGCCGACACGAAGCGGCTGTGCTGATTAAAACCATTGAGGCACAGGCGAAAGAAGAGGCGGACACCAAGGCAAAGCATATCATTACGGGAGCTATTCAGCGCTGTGCCGCTGACCAGGTGACAGAAACCACCGTTTCGGTCGTAGAACTGCCAAATGACGAGATGAAAGGTCGTATCATCGGCCGTGAGGGACGAAATATCAGAACACTGGAAACCTTAACCGGTGTGGATTTGATTATTGACGATACGCCGGAGGCGGTTGTGCTTTCGGGGTTTGACCCGGTACGGCGTGAGGTTGCGAGACTGACTTTGGAAAAATTGATTGTGGACGGACGAATTCATCCGGGCAGAATCGAAGAAATGGTGGAAAAGTCCAAGAAAGAAGTGGATACCATCATCAAAAAGGAAGGGGAGCGCGCGACCTTTGAGACAGGGGTACACGGGCTTCATCCCGAACTTATGCGCTTGCTCGGACGTTTGAAATACCGTACCAGTTACGGGCAGAATGTTTTGCAGCATTCGATAGAGGTTTCTCAGTTGGCAGGTTTAATGGCGTCTGAGGTGGGCGGCGATGTCGCGTTGGCTAAGCGCGCAGGCTTACTCCATGATATCGGTAAGGCGATTGACCACGAGGTAGAGGGCTCTCACGTGACTATCGGCGCAGATGTCTGCCGCAAGTATAAGGAAAACGACAAGGTAATTCACGCAGTGTTGGCGCATCATGGGGATATCGAACCGCAAACGATTGCGGCTTGCTTGGTTCAGGCGGCGGATACTATTTCGGCGGCTCGTCCGGGCGCGCGGCGTGAGAATTTGGAAGCATATATCAAGCGTTTGGAAACCTTGGAGGAAATCGCAAATTCCTTTGACGGCGTTGACCGTTCCTTTGCAATTCAGGCGGGACGCGAGATTCGTATTATGGTTAAGCCTGATAAGCTCAACGATGACGAAACTGTTTTGCTCGCTAAGGATATTGTGAAGAAGATTGAAGAGGGGATGGAATATCCCGGTCAGATTAAAGTCAACGTTGTGCGTGAACTGCGCGCAATTGAGTACGCAAAATAGTATGGAATATGATGTTAAAAAGTCCTGTGAAGTTTTTCACGGGACTTTTTCTTTATCAGGTAAAAGTTGCAAAGCGTAGTAATGTGTGATATAATATCGTCAGAACAAACTTCGCTTGACTCCGTTATCTCAAAGCGCCCGAAATTATTCAATTGTGTTGGCGAGGGTCGGTGATGGGATGCATGAATCCGCCGGCAGAGGCGGCGCTGATATCGGCTGCGACAATCTGCTGTTGAAATACAAAAACATTGGCGCGGATTTCTCCTTGCTCGGACTTTTCGTGATTTAATACGCGGTAGGAATAGCGAGCAAGCCGCTGCCCTTTATAAGCGGTCAGGTCAAAGCCGGATTCTTTTTGCAGGGCGTTGTAGGTTTGATAGATGATATCAAAATCCTCCGGCAAAGTGATGTGTGAAATTTCAACGGGGCGTTGTTCCACTTGCCAGCCCTGACTTTCTATATAGGAGATTGCCAGACTGTTTGTCGCGTTATCTATGCTGAACATGCCGAAGATGACAAGAATGGCAAGTGCCGCGCCAAACAGTGCGGTTAGAATAATGCGGTATTTTTTGATTGGCTTCGTCAATGTTGTCACTTCCGTTCTGTTGAGGTTGGATTTACCGCCTGATGCGGTACGAAAATACTAAGGCTTTTCTTTTTAAGAGTATGCGTTTGGACACGGAAATATGAAATGAAATTCGGAAGGAGACGGCGTATGCGACTGGATAAATTTTTGGCAGCCTCGGGGATGGGTACAAGAGCCGAGGTCAAAAAGCTGTTAAAAACCGGAGCGGTTACTCTGTCCGGCTTTGTGGGAAAACTACAGCCACAGCAGCATATTGACCCGGAACACGATGAGATTTTGGTAGACGGCAAGCCGATACAATATCGGGAATATATATATTTAATGCTCAACAAGCCCGCCGGCTATATTTCAGCAACTTGGGATAAAAAGCTGCCAACGGTGTTGGATTTGGTTGATGAGGAATATTTGCACTTTGAACCCGTTCCCGTAGGACGATTGGATATCGACACAGAGGGACTGTTGATTTTAACGAACGATGGCGGTTTGAGCCACCGATTACTCTCCCCGAAACGGCATGTGCCCAAAACCTATTTGGCGCACTTGGACGGCGCGGTGGGAGAAACGGAGATTCAAGCATTTCGTGACGGTGTAATATTGGAGGACGGCTATCAGACAAAGCCCGCCGAACTGCGTATTTTAGGACAAACGGGCGAAGTTTTTGCAGTTGAGGTTGTCATCACTGAGGGAAAATTTCATCAGGTGAAGCGAATGTTTGAAAGCGTCGGTCGGCGCGTCATATACTTAAAGAGGACAAAAATGAACCGTTTGGAGCTTGACGAATCGCTGGAGCTCGGAGCGGTTCGGGAACTGACAGCAGAAGAATTGGAGTTGTTGCAATATGAAGGAGACTGAAAAAAATATTATTCCGCGGGTGGCCGCAGTGCATGATTTGTCGGGACATGGGAGGGTTTCTCTGACGGAAGCGATTCCGATTTTATCCGCGATGGGAGTGGAAGTGTGTCCGCTGCCGACAGCGGTACTTTCGACTCATACCTATCAGTTTCCGGGATATACTTTTTGCGATTTGACCGAGGAAATGTCCGGTATATTCGCGCACTGGGCGGAACTGAATTTAAAATTTGACGCGGTTTACAGCGGTTATATGGGTTCCGCGCGGCAGATTGAATTGCTCTCGCAATTTATTGAGCAGCAGGATGACGACTGTCTGATTGTCATTGACCCCGTGCTGGGCGATAATGCTCTTTTGGATGTGCAAAAGGTGTATTCCAAACGTATGAATGAGCAAATCGGCGGCATGCGCGGCTTGATTGCGAAAGCGGACATCATTACGCCCAACCTGACGGAAGCCTGTCTGCTGTTGGAGGAGGAATATCCTCAGCGCGGCTTGTCCGAAGAGGAAATGAAAGATTTACTTTTTCGTTTGTCTGATAAGGGGCCGCGCATGGTTTGCATTACCAGCGTGATGGCAAAGGACGGCAAGATGTATGTGGCGGTATATGACCGCGCGCTTGACCGATATTGGAAAGTGGATTGCGGCTATGTCAACCGCCCGTTTCACGGGACGGGCGATGTGTTCACCTCGGCTTTGACAGGCGCGCTGCTGTATGGTGAGGATTTGATATACGCCGCGAACAAAGCGGTTGGATTTGTTTCCGCCGCGATTGCGGAAACGCTGAAACATCCGCAAATGCAAGTGCGCAACGGCGTACTGTTTGAAAAAGTGCTGGTCAGCTATTTTTCGCAAAAAGATACCGAGATACGCTATACGGAGATGTAATCCGCGGGGAGGAAACGGGAATGATGATAAAACTCAACAGCATGGGGCTGAATGGGATAGAGGGATATCTTGTGACGGTGGAGGCGGATATTTCCGCCGGAATGCCTAATTTTGATATCGTAGGCTTGCCCGATACTTCGGTGCGCGAATCGCGGGAGCGTATCCGCGCGGCAATTAAAAATACGGGCTTATCCGTTCCGGCAAAAAAGATTACGGTTAATCTTGCGCCCGCAGATGTGCGTAAAGAAGGCGCGTATTTGGATTTGCCCATTGCACTGGGAATTTTGTCCGCTTCCGAGCAGTTGGCGCTGCCTGACGCGCAAGAATATGTATTTTTGGGTGAACTGTCATTGGACGGCGCTTTGCGGCGGGTAAACGGTGTCCTGCCGATGGTGATTTCCGCTTACCAAAAGGGAATCAAAAAGGTGATTCTGCCCTACGAAAACGCGGCGGAAGCCGCTGTGGTTGCCGGAATTGAGGTTTACGGCGCGCGGCATTTGAAAGATATTTTAAACCATTTTTGCGATGTAGAGCCGCTTGCGCGTGTGACAACCGATGTAAAAAAAGTGTTTGCGCATCACGACGAACACGCGCCTGATTTTGCGGACGTTAAGGGTCAGCAGCAAGTCAAACGCGCCTTAGAAGTCGCAGCAGCGGGTGGGCACAACTGCCTGTTGATAGGGCCGCCCGGTTCCGGCAAGACGATGCTTGCGCAGCGGATCCCCACAATTCTTCCGGATTTGACGTTTGATGAGGCTTTGGAAATTACCAAGATACATAGCATTTCGGGCGCTTTGCCCGATGGAAAACCGTTGGTCGGCGCCCGCCCGTTCCGGCATCCACACCATACCATTTCGGCGGTGGGACTTTCAGGCGGCGGAACTTATCCCAAACCGGGGGAAGTCAGCCTAGCACACAACGGAGTGTTATTTTTGGATGAACTGCCCGAATTCCGCAAGGACGCGCTGGAGGTTATGCGCCAGCCGTTGGAAGACGGTACGGTGACGATTACCCGCGCAAGCGGAACGCTGACATATCCTTGCAATGTGATGCTGGTCGCGTCTATGAATCCTTGTCCTTGCGGGTATTACGGGGACAGCACGCGGGAATGTACTTGCAGTCCGGACAAAATCAAGCGTTACGTCAGCAAAATCAGCGGGCCGCTGCTTGATCGCATTGATTTGCACGTAGAGGTTCCGGCAGTGCAGTATGAGGATTTGGAGAAGAAAGAGGCGGGCGAAAGCTCAGCGGAAATTAAAGCGCGGGTAGACCGCGCCCGCGCTGTTCAGACGGAGCGGTATCAGGGACGAAAAATCTATTCCAACAGTAATTTAACCGTAGATTTAATCAAAGAATATTGCGCACTGGGAGAAGAAGAGAACCGCTTAATGAAACAGGCGTTTGAGTCTCTGGGATTGAGCGCGCGTGCGCATAATCGAATTTTAAAGGTGGCGCGCACGATTGCCGATTTGGACGACAGTGAAAATATTGGAATCGCGCATCTGGCGGAGGCGATACAGTATCGCTCGTTAGACAGAATGTTCTTTAATGGATAAAATGTGTCTGAATAAATTTCACGTACACAGCGAAAGGACTGATTATATCATATGAAAATTCACATTGTTCTGGTTGAACCGGAAATCCCCGCGAATACCGGAAATATTTCGCGCACCTGCTCCGTTATCGGCGCTCCGCTGCATTTGGTACACCCGCTCGGCTTTGACATCAGCGAAAAGCAGGTCAAGCGCGCGGGCTTAGATTACTGGGATGAGTTGGAACTGCACGAATATCAAAGCTTCGATGAGGTGCAGCAGGCGTATCCGCAAGGGAACTTTTTCTACTGCACGACAAAGGGCGCGCATACTTATTCCGATATTGTTTATCCTGATTTAGAAGGAGATATTTTCTTCGTATTCGGCAAAGAAACAAAGGGCTTGCCGGAGGAACTGCTTCGGCAGAATAGGGAGAGGTGTATCCGCATACCTATGAAAGAGGAAATGCGCTCTCTCAATCTGTCCAATTCCGTAGCAATTATTGCGTATGAGGCATTACGGCAGTTTGGATTTGAAAATTTGGAAAGGAAAGGAATCTTACAATGAGTATAAAACTTATGACAGACGCGGCAGCGGATATTCCAAAGGAGTACGCGCTCGCACATGGAATTGAAATTTTACCGTTTATTTTGAATTGCGACGGCAAAGAGGTAATTGCGGATATCAACCTGACGCCCGAAGCGTTTTATGAGATTTTTCACGGATTAAAGGACATTCCTTCCACCAGTCAAATCAGTCCTGCAGTGCTGGAAGAGATGTTCCGACGGCTGACCGCGGACGGAAGCAGTTTGATTTATGTTTCTATTTCCGCCAACGGCAGCGGCATATTTAATACGGCAAGCCTGATGGCGCAGGAACTGCGGGAGGAAGGCTTGGACATCACCGTTGTGGATTCGGGTATGTTTTCCATCCCGATTGGGTTTCCGGTAATGCGCGCGGTTGAAATGGCAGAGGCGGGCGCAAGTAAAGAGGAAATTCTCGCTTATTTGACAGAAAGCTATCAGCGGGATTCCGCGTATATTGTGGTGGATGATTTAAAATATCTCAAAAAAGGCGGGCGTATTAAGGCGACGCAAATGGTTATCAGTGAAATGCTGGATATTAAGCCGATTTTGAAGATTAACGACGGATTGATTGAAGCCTTTGGCAAGGTGCGCGGTGTGAAAAAGGCGCTTTCCAAACTGGTGGATTTGACAGCGGAATTGATGGACAATCCGCAGGAAAATGAAGTTGTCATTCTCTCTTCCGAGGCGGACGAGCGGGTGGAAATTCTGACAAAAATGCTGAACGAGCGGGTACAGCCTAAGACAATCAGTTGTTATAACATAGGTCCGGTTGTCACAGTGCATATCGGTACGGGCGTGACGGCGGTATATTTCAAGCACAAAGCGGGGTGATCGTGTGTATCTGGAAAAAGAGGAAATGCGGCTTGCAATTTTATACACCCTGCGGCGCTACCGCGCGCCTATCAGTATGGAACGCATTTCTTTGATACTGACATGGGAAAAGGAAATTCTGGAATATTTTGAGTTGTCTGTCCTGCTGGCAGAATTGCTGGAGGACGGATATATCTCCAAAAAATTCTATATGAACGAGGAAGCGTATGAACTGACCCGCAAGGGTGAGGAAGCGGACAACTTTTTCGGTGACAGGGTTCCCAAAAGCGTGCGCAACCGTATTGACCAGGCGGTGGGCAATATCAAGTACGATGAGCAGATAGACCCCAATGTTGTCAAATGTGAGATACTGCCCCTTGATGAGCGGCAGTATATGGCAAGCTGTCAGATTCTTGACAGCAAAGTTCCGCTTTTGGAGTTAAAACTGCACGTCGGCACGCGGGCAAATGCGGAAAAGGTTGTCAAGTATTTGGAGGGTCATACAGAGGAATTATATCAGGGAATTTTGAAACTGTGTATGCCGGAACTGAATAAATAATACCAAAAGGTTCTATTTCTTTATTTTTCGCTTGTCCGAAAAAATAAAGAAATATTTACAAAACCCCTTGCGAAAATTGAATTTTTCATGTATAGTATTGGTAATGTAAAAAACAAAATAGGAGGAGTTTACGATGAATTTGAAAAAAGTATTAGCATTTGCGGCAGCGGGAATTTTGACCGTTAGCTTATTGGCAGGCTGCGGCACGGACAACAGTGCAAAGAAGACCCTCACCATGGGGACGGAATCCGGCTTTGCTCCGTTTGAAATCAAAGAGGGCAACAATGTTATCGGCATTGACCCGGACATTGCGACCGAAATCGCGAAAGACATGAACGCGGAACTGAAAATTGAGGATATGAACTTTGACGGTTTGGTTATGGCGCTCAGCTCCGGTAAAGTGGATTTTGTTGCTGCGGGTATGACAATTGACCCGGAAAAAGATGTAGATTTTTCCGAACCGTATTTTGAAGCAACACAGGTAATGCTGGTGAAAAAAGAAGGTTCTTCCGTAGCGGGTGTAGATGATGTTACCGCTGACAAAAAGGTTGGCGTACAGCTTGGTACAACCGGTGACGACGCAGTGACCGATAATGGTGTTGAGCCGCAGCGTTACGAAAAATTCGCAGACGCTGTTATGGATTTGAAAAATGGCAAGTTAGACGTTATCGTGATGGATTCTGCTCCGGCAGCTGTATTCGCAAAGAATAATGCGGAACTTGTTGTTTTGGATACACCATATGGAGACGTGGAAGAATACGGCATTGCAGTAAAGAAAGGCAATAAAGAATTGCTTGACAGCATTAACAAAACCATTAAACGTTTGAAAGAGGACGGTAAGCTGGACGAGATTATTGCAAAGCATAACGACTAATATATCAGAAGTCAGGGAGTGAACGCGGTGCAGGGATTTATTGACACACTGTATAAAAATTTTGTGGAAGCGGACAGATATAAGTATATTCTGAAAGGTTTGGGCGTTACCGCAGAGGTGACGGTTTTCGCGATACTTTTGGGGTTGGCTTTGGGTGTGGTTGCCGCTTTGTTCCGCTTGTCCAAATGCAGAGTAGGCAAGTTCTACCCCCTGCGCACCTTGGCGGCGATATATATTGACGTGATTCGCGGTACTCCTACCACGATTCAGTTATTGATTATCTACTATGTTATTTTCGCGAGTACCTCTGTGCCCAAAGTAATTGTGGCAATTTTAGCATTTGGTCTGAACAGCGGCGCGTATATCGCCGAGATTGTCCGTGCCGGAATTTTAGCTGTGGACAGCGGTCAGATGGAGGCAGGACGCTCGCTCGGTATGTCTCACGGGCAAACGATGAGCAAGATTGTAATGCCGCAGGCGTTTAAAAATATTCTGCCCGCATTGTGCAACGAGTTTATTGTATTGCTGAAAGAAACTTCTATTTCCGGATTTATTGCGCTGGACGATTTAACGAGAGGCGGTTCCATTATCCGCGGACAAACCTACAACGTGATTTCGTTGTTTGCGGTTGCGATTATCTATTTGATTATGACCATGGGGTTGTCCAAGATTTTCAAAGTGATTGAGGGGAGGATGCGCAAGAGTGATATACGTTAAGGATTTACATAAGAGTTTCGGCGAGTTGGAGGTGCTCAAGGGTATCGACCAGCATATCGCTCCCGGCGAAAAGGTGGCGGTCATTGGGCCGTCCGGCTCGGGCAAAAGTACCTTTCTGCGCTGTCTGAACCTTTTGGAACAGCCGACCTCCGGCAGTATTACCATTGACGGAGAGGACATTTTGGAAAAAGGTAAGGATATCAACCGTATCCGCCAAAAGATGGGTATGGTGTTCCAGCAATTCAACCTTTTTCCGCATTTGACGGTGATGAAGAACATTACGCTTGCGCCTATGCTTTTAAAGAAAAAGCCGAAAGCGGAGGCGGAGGAAGCGGCTAAAGCTTTGCTTAACCGTGTAGGTCTTTTAGAGAAAGCGGACGCTTATCCAGCACAGCTTTCCGGCGGACAGAAGCAGAGGGTGGCGATTGCCCGCGCTCTGTGCATGAACCCGGATATCATGCTGTTTGACGAACCGACTTCCGCTCTTGACCCGGAAATGATCAAGGAAGTTCTGGAAGTTATGACAGATTTAGCAAAAGCGGGCATGACAATGGTTGTTGTAACGCATGAGATGGGATTTGCGAGAGAAGTTTCCAACCGCGTCTTATTCATGGACGGCGGAATTGTGCTGGAAGAGGGTACTCCGTCACAGATTTTTGACACTCCGCAGAACGAGAGGACGCAGGCGTTTTTGAAAAAAGTACTGTAACTTAAAATATCCGCCGCAAGATTTTGCGGCGGATATTCATTTTTATTGGTATGAGGGGTGCAAACTATGATTCAAGGTGTAATTTTTGATATGGACGGACTGATGTTTGATACCGAGGCGGCAATGCTGCGCGGCTGGCTAAAAGCCGGCGAGGTTATGCACTATGATATTCGTGAGGAATTGGTGCTTAGTGTAATGGGATTGGTGGAAGAAAAAATTCGTCAAACATTTATGGAACAATTAGGCGCAGATTTTCCCTATGAAAAAGTACGGGATTTTCAAATGAGCTGCGTGGACGAGGAAATGGATATGCAAGGTGTTCCTGTAAAAAAAGGACTGTTTGAACTGCTCGAATATCTCAAAGAATCCGGCATCAAAACGGCAGTTGCTACCTCAACCGCGCGCAGTCGCGCGGAAAAACTGCTCACTTTGTCGGGGGCGATGCCTTATTTTGATTCTGTCATATGCGGAGATATGGTGCGCTGCGGCAAACCGGACCCCGATATCTATTTGCAGTCGGCGAAAGCATTGGGACTTGCGCCGCAGGACTGTATTGGATTGGAAGATTCCCGCAACGGCATATTTGCTGTTTATAACGCGGGTATGAAAGCAGTGATGATTCCTGACCTGATTCAGCCGGATGAGGAAATGAAGGCGAAAATTTACCGCAAATTAAACGACTTGTCACAAGTAATTGAGTTAATCAAGGCAGAGAGTGATTGATTTTTACGCAAACATAGTAAACTCATAAGTTTGCCTGACCGCAGGTACAAACTCATGAAAATGGACAAAGGCTGTCACCATACGGTGACAGCCTTTGTGTTTAATATTGCGGCGGCATTACGCTTCTTTACTGTTCAAAAGCGCCTGTACCAGTTGGTCGGGGCAGGATGTTCCTTTTCCGTTGCAGTTCACGCCTTGAAGAATTTCAATCACTTTGTCGCGCGGTAAGCCCTCTACCAAGCGGGAGATGCCCTGCAAATTACCGTTACAGCCGCCGACAAATTTTACGTTTTGCACCACGTCATTTTCGATATCAAAAGATATTTCTCTGGAGCATACGCCCTTTGGTTGATATGTGTAATGTGCCATGTGTTTTACCTCCTGTTTTACTTTATAAATTCAAATTTGTTTACGTCAAACAGTCCGCTGTCCGTCAATCGTAGTTCTGGAATAACCGGAAGCGAGACAAACGCCAGCGACATCATGGGGTCAATCCTTGGATTGACGCTCAACTCCCGCGCCGCGTTCTCCACTTTGTGCAACTCGGTCAAGGTGCTTTCCGCGTCCTTGTCTGACATCAGCCCCGCAATCGGGAGCGCAAGATAAGCGGTTATCTTGCCTGCTTGCACAACGGCAATCCCCCCCTGCGTTCCTAAGGTGTTAACTGCTAACGCCATATCTTCCGTGTTATCCCCCACAACAGTAATATTGTGCGAATCGTGACCGATTGTTTGCGCGATTGCGCCGCCGCGAATGCCGTAATTATCTAAAAAGCCTTTGCCGATTCGTGTTTGCCCGCTGTGCCGTTCAATTACTGCGGCGCGGTTTAACCCGTCAGCATTGTCGCGATATACCGCTGTAGTGGAAATGGTGTCCTCTATCCAGTGAATGACGGGAATCGCGGGGTCAAATTCCATATTCAAATCCTGCGGGGTAATTTTGCGGATATGTACCGTGTTCAGCACCTCCGCGGGAATTTGGTTGCTTGCGGCGTTAAATGCTTGCGGAACGATTTTTCCGTCCTGCGCGACGAGAGCGCCGTTTTTGTAGACAGCGGAAATATGGGTTAAGTTCAAATCATCGGCAATCAGCAAATCCGCCTGTTTCCCCGGCGCGACGGCGCCAAGATGCGCGAAACCGTAACATTCCGCCGCGTTGCGGGTCGCCATAATAATAGCGTCAATCGGTTCGACGCCCAAGGCAATCGCCGTCTGCACCGCATTGCGCACCGTTCCCTTTTGCGCAATATCGCCCAAGTGACAATCGTCCGTACAGAGCGCGCAGCGCTGCATTGCAGTGGGAGTAAGTGCGGGGACTAAGTCGACGAGATTCTTTGCCTGTGTGCCTTCCCTCAGCAAAATCCACATACCCATACTGATTTTTTCCAGCATATTTTCGGAGCTCAGACATTCATGGTCGGTAAAAATTCCTGCGGAAATGTAAGCGGCAAGTTCCTTGCCCGATACAGCGGGAGCGTGTCCGTCAATTCTGCTCGTACTGCTTAATTTGCGCAAAACGTCCTCGTCAGCGCCCACTACGCCGGGAACGTTCATCATTTCTGCCAAGCCGTAAAAATTGCCGCTTTCCATAAATTTTTGCGTTGTCACGCCATCTATTACCGCGCCCGCGTGTTCAAACGGAGTGGCGGGGACGCAGGAGGGAAGCATAAAATAGATTTCCAACGGAAGATTTTCCGCGTCTTTCAGCATAAAATTCAATCCTGCCTCGCCGCAGACATTGGCAATTTCATGCGGGTCGGCAACCATTGCGGTCACGCCATGCGGAATTACCAGCTTTGCGTATTCCCGCGGCGGCAGCATGGCAGATTCGATATGCGCATGACTTTCAATTAAGGAGGGCATGACATAAGCACCGCAAACGTCACGCTCGGTTTCACCGGTATAATCGCCGATACCCGCAATTTTTTCTTGATGAATTGCCACATCGCCCGTGATAATGCGCCGACAAAAAACATCTACGATTTTGGCGTTTTTCAAGACCAGTTCTGCCTTTTTCCGTCCGGCGGCAACTGCGATGAAATCTTTTTCCACAGGAGCACCTCCCTGAAATTTCTTTTTAGAAAAGAAACAAAATGTTATACTTTAAATTTGATTATCTTCATTTTCTGCTCGCACAGAAAACGAAGCAAAAGAGTGCGCAAGGAGGGGGAAAGAAAACCTTAGTTCCCCCCTCCTTGACCACCCCCTCT